>Ga0180219_1000005_pt1 | contig 656074 bp, 607 predicted proteins | sample eDN3rd30CBELigMG_FD_151338 | JGI IMG/M metagenome (GOLD analysis project Ga0180219, IMG submission 151338) | Enriched Miracle-Growth compost microbial communities from Emeryville, California, USA - eDNA 3rd pass 30_C BE-Lig MG (version 2)... ... | reverse complement strand
TGCTCCAGCGTCTGGGCGAACCGGAGGATATCGGCTGGTGCGCCCTCTGGCTCGCCTCCGACGAGGCACGCTATGTCACAGGCGCCGATATCCCCGTCGATGCCGGCGCTACCGCCTGGTGAGGGCGTCTGGCGTCAGTGCGATCCGGATTGCACCGGCCTGATCCTGTTTCGCCGTGGTTTGGCTGCGCTGGCTTCGGGCCAGCAAGTCAGCCATTTGTCGTGAAACCCCTTTAGCCTGCGGGCCGGATCACCGCCCGGCTGCTGCCGCGTACGACGAGCGCGCCTTCCAGCACGACATTTTCATGGCTGGAGGGCGCCGCGCGCAGGCCGTGGATCAGGCGCACGGTTTCCTCCACCATCGCCGGGGCGGGCTGGGAATAGCTGGTGAGCGAGAAGGCGGGCCAGGCTGCCATCGGCACATCGTCATAGCCGATGATCGAGAGTTCGCGGCCGACATCCAGCCCATATTCATGCCGCGCGACGTTGATCGCGGCGATGGCCATGGTGTCGTTGGCGCAGAAGATCGCATCGGGGCGATCCTTGCGGGCGAGCAGGCGGCGCGTCGCCGCCGTCGCGGCCTCCATGCGGAACTGGCCGCTTTCCCGCAGCGGTTGCGGCGCGCCCTGTTCGGAGAGATAGGCGCAAAAGCCCTCTTCCCGCTGCGCATTGGTCGAGGAGCCATCCGTTCCCGCGAGATAGGCGATGCGCTGATGCCCGCCCGCCAGCAGATGCGCGGCGATGGTGCGCGCGCCGACGTCATTGTCGCTGATGACGCTCGATGCCCCGCGATCATGGGTGGTGCGGTTGTAGAGGATCACCGGCACCTGCGCCTTGCGGCACTCCTCCGCCAGCGTCGAGGACAGGCCGACGGACAGCAGCACCAGCGCATCGAGCCGATAGTGCAATATCTCCCGGATCGAGGGTTCGGGTTGCCTGCCGCCTTCGGCCGGGAACATCAGCAGGCGCAATCCCGCCGCGTCGAGGCTGTGCGAGAGCAGTTGCAGCGTCTGGACGAAAAAGGGGTTGCCCAGATCGCCCACGCCCACGCCCACGATGTTGGAGCGTCCGTTGATGAGCGAGCGAGCGAGCAGATTGGGGCGATAGCCCAGTCTTTCGGCCGTGACGAGGATGCGCTCCCGCGTGTCCGGGGCGATCCGCGCGCCGGGCGTGAAGGCGCGGGAGACGGCGGATTGGGAGACGCCTGCCTCGCGGGCGACATCATGGGCGGTGACGAAAATACGGTCGTTCATGTCTGCCTGCCTTCATTGCAGCGTCTCGTCATCGGATCAAGCGGCTATTTATGAATAGGTTTTCAATCGGAAATTTCCCAAATTTTATAAAGATATATACAATATAATCCATGACCCATTGCGTTTAATGAAATTATGTATGAATAAGTATGCATTAAATGAGTCGAACGCAAGGGAGAGCGGAGTGATCAGCGAAATCGCGCAAATCCAGATTGATCCTGCCGAAGCGGAGGCGTTCGAGGGCGCGGTCGCCAAGGCGGAGCCGCATTTCCGCGCGGCGAAGGGCTGCCGCAGCTTTCGCCTCGATCGCGCGGTTGATCGGCCGGGTTTCTACATGCTGGTCGTCGGCTGGGAGAGCGTCGAGGCGCATATGGTCGATTTCCGCAATTCCGAAGGTTTCCAGCACTGGCGCGCGCTCGCCGGTCCGTTCTTCCGGCAGCCGCCGGACGTATTCCACGTCGAGACCGCGCTCGCGGGTTTCTGATCCACCATTTGATGCAATCGCGGCCTTTGAGGGGCCGCTTCGTGAAAGGATGAAGTCATGGCTATCTATCTGAAGCGCGGCGCGACCGCGCAGGCGAAAGCGGATGCGGATCGCAAGGTTCGCGATATCGTCGAGGCGACGCTCGCCGATATCGAGCAGCGCGGCGACGTCGCCGTGCGCGAACTGTCGATCAAGTTCGACAATTGGGACCGCGACGATTATCGCCTGACGCAGGCCGAGATCGACGCCTGCGTCGACAGCCTCAGCGCGCAGGAGCGCAAGGATATCGAATTCGCGCAGCGCCAGGTGCGCAACTTCGCGCAGATCCAGCGCGACAGCATGAAGGATGTCGAGGTCGAGACGCTGCCGGGTGTGGTTCTCGGTCACAAGCATCTGCCGATCAACGCGGCGGGTTGCTATGTGCCGGGCGGCAAATATCCGCTGCTCGCCTCTGCCCATATGTCGGTCATCACCGCCAAGGTGGCGGGCGTGCCGCGCGTCATCACCTGCGCGCCCCCGTTCCAGGGCAAGCCCGCCCGCGCCATCGTCGCCGCACAGGCGCTTGCGGGCGCCGACGCCATCTATGCGCTGGGCGGCATTCAGGCGGTCGGCGCGATGGCGCTCGGCACGCAGAGCATCGACCCGGTCGACATGCTGGTCGGCCCCGGCAACGCCTTCGTCGCCGAAGCCAAGCGCCAGCTTTACGGCCGCGTCGGCATCGACCTGTTCGCCGGTCCCACCGAAACGCTGATCATCTGCGACGAGATCGGCTGCGATGCGGAACTGGCCGCGACTGACCTTCTGGGCCAGGCCGAACATGGGCCGGACAGCCCGGCGGTGCTGCTCACCACGTCGGAAAAGCTCGCTCGCGAGACAATGAAGGAAGTGGAGCGGCTGCTCGAAATCCTGCCGACCGCCGATTATGCCCGCAAGGCGTGGGAGACCTTTGGCGAGGTCATCGTTGCGGAGGATGATGCCGAGATGGTACGCATCGCCGACGATATCGCATCGGAGCATGTGCAGGTGATGACCGCGGACCCCGATTATTTCCTCAAAAACATGACCAATTATGGCGCGCTGTTCCTCGGCGCGCGCACCAATGTCTCCTATGGCGACAAGGTGATCGGCACCAATCATACGCTGCCCACGAAGAAGTCGGCGCGCTATACCGGGGGCCTCTGGGTCGGCAAGTTCATCAAGACCTGCACCTATCAGAAGGTGCTGACCGATGAGGCCACGACGCTGATCGGCGAATATTGCAGCCGCCTGTGTGCGCTGGAAGGTTTCGCGGGGCATGGCGAGCAGGCCAATGTGCGCGTGCGCCGCTATGGCGGCCGTAATGTTCCTTATGCGGGCGCGGCCGAGCCGTCGCCCGAGACGGTCGCCTGAGATGGAGCCGCTGCCGGTAACGCCGAGCTTTCGGCTGGATGGTAGGCGGGCGCTGGTGACAGGCGCGGGCAGGGGCATCGGCCTTGCCTGCGCCGCCGCTCTGGCGCAGGCGGGCGCGCAGGTGACGCTCGCTGCCCGTAGCCTGGAGGAGATCGAGGCGGGGGCGGAGGCGATCCGCGCCGCCGGGGGGCAGGCCGAGGCGCTGCGCCTCGATGTCAGCGACGTGGCGGGCACGGCGGCGGCGCTCGCGGCCGTCGCGCCCTTCGACGTGCTGCTCAACAATGCGGGGACCAATCGGCCCAAGCCGATCACCGAGGTAAGCGAAGAGGATTATGACGCGGTGCTGGGCCTCAACCTGCGCGCGGCCTTCTTCGTCGCCCAGAGCGTGGCGAAGCGGATGATCGAGGCGGGCGTGCGCGGCTCCCTCATCCATATGGGGTCGCAGATGGGCCATGTCGGCGGCCCGCGCCGCACGCTCTATTGCGCGTCCAAATGGGGGCTGGAGGGGCTGAACAAGGCGATGGCGCTCGACCTTGCGGGCCATGGCATCCGCTCCAACACCATCGCGCCGACCTTCATCGAGACGCCGATGACAAAGCCCTTCTTCGAGGACAAGGCGTTCCTCGCCAGCGTGCTGGAGAAGATCAAGCTCGGCCGGATCGGCACGGTGCAGGATCTGATGGGCGCGGTGGTGTTCCTCGCTTCCGATGCCTCTGCGCTGATGACCGGAACGAGCCTTGTCGTCGATGGCGGGTGGACGGCGGAATAAGGCTTTCCCGCCCCGGGAATAGAAAAACCGGCGGACCGTTCCAGGTCCGCCGGTTTTCTCATTTGGGTAATGGGGGGAACACGCAAGCAGGCGCGCTCAATAATCCTCCGCCAGCCGGTGCAGCCCCGCGCCGATCTTCTTGCCGACCTCTTCGGCGGAGCAGCCTTCCAGCTGCATCTTGCCGACCGTCACGCTGGTGTCGACGACATGGCGGCAGCGATCGAAGCGGCGGTCCTGATAGGCCTGCAAGCCCGCCGGGATGCTGTCCGCGCGATCCAGTTCCTCGGCCAGCACCAGCGCGCTTTCGACCGCCATCCCCGCGCCGGAGGCAAGATGCGGCGTCGTTGCATGCACGGCGTCGCCGAGCAGGACGATATGGCCCATATACCAGGGCGCGGGTTGCAGCACGGCGGCCAGCGGGCGATAGTTGATCCAGTCGTCCCGCGTCATATTGTCCCGTATCCAGGCGGCATTGCCACCGAAATCGGCCAGATTTTCGCGGAGCATGTCGAACAGTTCCTCGTCGGTGAAATGCTCGTCGCGCTGGATATGGGGGGTCAGCATCCAGAGATATACCATGTCCGATCCGCAGGGATTAATCCCGGCGGCATAGCGATGGCCCAGATAAAATTCGCCCTGCGGCATGTTGGGGGGACGGCGGATCGAAAGACGCCAGCAGGCCTGACCCGTGGGCACGGCTTCGCCCATATGCGGGAAGGCGAGGCGGCGGACGCCCGAAAACACGCTGTCCGCGCCGACCACGACATCGAAATATCCTTCGCTGCCGTCAGTGAAGGTCACGTCGACGCCCCCTCCGGCGTCCTCGGCGCGATTGACGAGCGCGCTCACCGACAGGCCGAGGCGCACCGGAATGTTCAGCGCCTTGATGCGCGATTGCATGATGCGGTGGAGCACCGGCCGCATGATCCCGCCGGTCGCGGGCAGCCCTTCCTCCAGCACCGGCTCATCGAGTTCGCCCAGACGCGTGCCGTCATAGTGGAAGATCGTCGCGCCGTCGGCCGTCGCGCCCTGTTCCTTGATCGCGTCGAGCAGGCCGAGGCGCTTATAGGCGCGCAGCGTCGGACCGGTGATGGTGATGCCCGCGCCATAGACGCGCCAGTCGGGATCGAGATCGACCAACGTCACGCTGGCGCCCAGCTCGGTCATGCGGATGGCGGTCGCCATGCCGCCGATACCACCGCCAACGATCAAAATATTCTTGCCGGAAATCATCCTGTCAGACCCTCTGATACTGCTTTTCCAGTATCTGCCTATCGGCATGGGGCGTCAGCGAAAAACGCGTTGGCTCAATAGCTGCTATCGGAAGGCTGGATAGCTTTCGCCCTGCGTTCGCCTGCGCAGATAGCAGCAATCCAGAAAATCAATGTGACAATCGGGGGGCGGGAAGAGCAAAAACGGTCGAAATAAAAACACTTCAGGGAGAGAGACATGCGCCGCATATTTCTGGCGACCACTGCTATTGCCGGTTTTGCTTCGACCATTTCGGGTGCCGCCTTCGCGCAGGAGGCCGCCGATCAGGCTGCCGGTGGGGTGACGGATATCGTCGTCACCGCCCAGCGCAAGGAAGAGAGCATGCAAAAGGCCGCCGTCGCGATCGACGCAGTGACGGGCGACAACCTGACGCAGCAGGGCATCGTCAAGGCCGAGGACATCACCAAGAGCGTGCCCGCCATCACGATCAGCAATGGCGGCGGTTCCAATACGTCCATCTTCATGCGCGGCGTCGGCAATATCACCGTATCCAGCTATAATGATCCCGCGATCACGCCCAGTTATGATGGCGTGGTGCTGGGCCGCGCGGCGGGCGCCTTCAGCGCCGCCTTCTATGACCTCGCCCGTGTCGAGGTGCTGAAGGGGCCGCAGGGCATCCTCTACGGCCGCAACGCGACCGGCGGCGCGATCAATATCATTCCCGCCCGGCCGGAACTGGGCAAGACCAGCGGCGGCTTCAATGTCTCCTTCGGCAATTATGATGCGGTCAATGTCGATGGCTATGTGAATCTTGCCACCAGCGACAACAGCGCCTTGCGCATTTCCGGCACGCGTCAGGTGCATGACGGCTATAATCGCGACGGCAGCGACGATCTCGACCGCAGCGGCCTGCGCGCGCAATTCCTGATCGAGCCGAACGATGCGGTGTCGCTGCGCATCGGCGCCGACTGGACCAAGGTTGGCGGCGTGGGCGCGGGTGGCAGCTATATCGGTTCCTTCGTGTCCGACAGCAGCGCGGCCAATGGATATTCCCTGGCTGCGGCGCCTTTCGACACCTCCGAAGGCTTCAACACGGCCGCCGCCAATGCCTGGCGCCAGACGCTGCTCGGTGCGCCGGGCTTCGGTTTCCTCAACGCGATGAACGACCAGCAATATGTCGATTATACCTATTGGGGCGTCAATGCAGAGCTGAACTGGAAGACGGATATCGGCACGATCACCATCTTGCCGGCCTTCCGCAAATCGAAGGGCAGCAGCCTGTTCTACGGCCCCGCGTTCAGCACCGCCTATGCGGGGGAAACGGACAAGCAATATAGCCTGGAAGCGCGGCTCGCCGGTTCGATGGGCATGATGGATTATGTTCTGGGCGGTTTCTATTTCAACGAGAAGATCCAGAATCAGGGCGAATATAATCAGGAATTCGTCCTGCCGATCCAGTCCTATGAGCATAAGACGCGCAGCTGGGCGCTTTTCGGCCAGCTGACCGCCAACCTGACCGATCGTTTCCGTCTCGTCGGCGGTCTGCGCTACACGCATGACTATAAGTCGATGAACGGCATGATCAACAACTTCATCACCTATTGCGGGGGCCTGCCGCCGACGACGCCGCCCGCTTCCTTCGCGATCGGTTGCGCGACGGAAGGCAATCTGCCGCATTATCCCAATTTCCTGTCCACCGGCGACACGATTGACTGGCTGGTCAGCAATGGCTGGATCGCGCCGGGCAGCACGGATGAGGCCAATGCACAGATATTCGCGCTGACCAATGGCGTCGGCGTGATCCAGAAGACCTATAATCCGGTGGTGGACAGCGGCACCTATTCGCGGCTGACGTGGAAAGCGGCGGCGGAATTTGATGTCGGCCCCCAGAACCTGCTCTATGCCGGTGTCGAAACCGGCTATCGCGCGGGCGGCTTCCAGCTGGCGGAGGGGCATCCCAGCTATGATCCGGAATTTATCACCGCTTATACCATCGGGTCGAAGAACCGTTTCTTCAACAACAAGGTGCAGCTGAACATCGAAGGCTTCTACTGGAAATACCGGAACCAGCAGATCACCTATTTCACGGTGGACAGCAGCGGCACGCTCATCAATTCCAACGAAAATGCGGGCAAGGCGACGATCAAGGGCTTCGACATCGACGCCATCGTGAAACCGACGCGCACGACGACGCTGAACGGCAAGGTTCAGTATCTCGACGCGGCCTATGACGACCTGCATCTCTATACCGCCGCGCCGCGCGACAATATCGCCTGTCCGTTCTCCTACACCGGGGCCACGGTGAACGGCGCGCCCGTGAAGGATTTCAACTGCTCCGGCAAGCCGCTGCTCTATTCGCCGAAATGGACGATCATCATGGGCGCCGAGCAGGTGGTGCCGGTGGGCGACGATCTGGAACTGGTGGGCAATGTCAACACATCCTGGCGGTCCAGCCAGTGGGGGGCCTTCGAATATCTCGATTTCGAGCGCATCCGCGCCTATTGGCAGACCGACCTCAACCTGACGCTGCGGTCTGCCGACAAGGGCTGGTCGCTCAGCGGCTTCGTCTACAATCTGGAGAATAAGCGCCGGATCGTAACGCCGCAGCGTTCGCCGATCGGCATGGCGGTGGCCCGCTATTCCGCGCCGCGCACTTATGGTTTGCGTTTGTCGGCGACTTTCTGAATTCTGGGAAAGACCGTACGAACCGGAAGGGCAGGGCGCCAAGTCCTGCCCTCCGCCATTGGGGAGGAAGCAATGCAGGTTGATCGGCGATCTTTTCTGGGCAGCGCCAGCGCGCTGGGTCTGCTGGGCATGGTCGGGCACGCCCATGCGGCCCCGGTCGCGAAGAACCGGCCCAATATCATCTACATCATGGCCGACGATCTGGGCTATGCCGATCTTTCCATCACGGGATCGCATCATATCCGCACCCCGGCGATCGACAGCATCGGCCAGCAGGGGCTACAGGTGCGGCAGGGCTATGCGAACAGCTCGATCTGCTCGCCCACGCGCACGGCGCTGCTGACCGGCTGCTACCAATATCGTTTCCCCATCGGGCTGGAGGAGCCGCTCGGCCCGCAGGCTCCCGCCGACAGCGGCGTGCCGCTCGACCGGCCGACGATCGCCTCGGTGTTGCGCGCGCAGGGCTATCACACCAAGCTGATCGGCAAATGGCATCTGGGCGAGCCGCCGAAGCACAGCCCGCTGCGCCATGGCTATGACGAGTTTTTCGGCATCGTCGAGGGCGCGGCCGATTATTTCCGCCATCATATGGTGCTGGGGGGCAAGGATCTGGGCATCGGCCTTGCCCAGGGGGACACACCGATCGAGCGCAACGGCTATCTGACCGACATGTTCGGCGACGAGGCGGTAAAGACGATCGAGCAGGCGGGCGACAAGCCCTTCTTCATCAGCCTGCATTTCAACGCGCCGCACTGGCCCTGGGAAGGGCGCGAGGATGCCGACGTGGCAAAGACCCTCGGTTCCTCCTTCCATTATAATGGCGGCACCCTCGCCAAATATAAGGAAATGGTCGAGGCGATGGACCAGAATGTCGCCAGGGTGCTGGCGGCGCTCGACGCCGCGGGCAAGGCGGAAAACACGATCGTCGTCTTTACCAGCGACAATGGCGGGGAGCGTTTCTCCGAGACCTGGCCCTTTGTCGGCGTCAAGGGGGAATTGCTGGAAGGCGGCATCCGCGTGCCTTTGCTGATGCGCTGGCCCGCGAAGATCAGGCCGGGGTCGGTCAGCGATCAGGTGATGGTGACGATGGATTTCCTGCCGACCTTCCTCGCCATGGCGGGCGGGGATGTGGCGAAGGCCGGAACCTTCGACGGCATGAACCTCGCGCCGCAATTGCTGGGCGCGGTCGCGCCGGTGCGGCGGGCGCTCTACTGGCGGTTCAAGGCCAATGAACAGGCGGCGCTGCGCGATGGCGACTGGAAATATCTGAAGCTGGGCGGGAAGGAGCATCTCTTCAACCTTGCCGAGGATCAGCGCGAACGCGCCGACCATGCGCAGGACGACCCGGCGCGCCTCAAGGCGATGCGCCTCCAGTGGGATGCGTGGAATGCGCAGATGCTGCCCTATCCGCTGGGTAGCGGCAGCGAGGATGTGCGCGAGCATTATCCGGATCGTTATTAACAAACCGAGAGAACAGGAGTTTCCCCGATCATGACCATCATTGTGACAGGCGCAGGCGGCTTTGTCGGGCGGCAGCTGGTGCAGCGGCTCGTCGCGGCCGGCAAGCCTGTGGTGGGCATGGACAGCGCGGCGGGCGGAATACCGGCGGGCGCGCGGGCCGTGGTGGGCGATATCTGCTCGGCCGCGGTGCGGGCGGAGGCGTTTCGCGATGGCTGCGCCGCGCTCGTCCATCTCGCGACCGTGCCGGGCGGCGCGGCGGAGGCGGACCCTGCCGCCTCGCGCCGGGTGAATATAGACGCGATGTATGATCTGCTGGAAGAGGCGAAGGCGGCGGGGGATCGCCCCCGCATCGTCTATGCCAGCTCGATCGCGGTGTTCGGCGATCCTCTCCCCGCGCAGGGGGTGGATGACGATACGCCGCTCGCCCCGCGCATGATCTATGGCGGGCACAAGGCGATGATGGAACTCGCCGTGTCGATGATGCATCATCGTGGCGAGATAGAGGGCGTTTCGGTGCGTCTGCCCGGCATCCTCGCCCGTCCCAAGGGGCCGAGCGGGATGAAGTCCGCCTTCATGAGCGATCTGTTCCATGCGCTGCGTGCCGGGGAGGAATTTGTCTGCCCGGTATCGCAGGGCGCCACCATCTGGGCGCAGTCGGTCAGCCGCTGCGCCGACAATCTGGTCCATGCGCTCGGGATGGACGCGGGCCTGATGCCGGTGACGCGGGTGGTGACGCTGCCCGCGCAGCGCGTCACCATGGGCGATCTGGCCGCAGAAATCGCGCGCCAGTGCGGTGTTTCGACCGATCTGGTTTCCTATCGCCCCGACGCCGCGCTGGAGGCGGGCTTCGGCGCGCAGCCGCCGCTCGCCACCCCGGCGGCGGAGCGTGCGGGCTTTGCCCATGACGGCGATCCTGCTAAGCTCGTCGCCAATGCGCTGGCGGTGATCGCGGCACAATAAGCGGGCGCGAGGAGAGGGATATGCGGTTCGACAGGCTTGATCTCAACCTGCTTGTGGCGCTGGATGCGCTGCTCAGCGAGCGCAGCGTCAGCCTTGCGGCGGAACGCATCTGCCTGTCGCAATCGGCGACTTCCTCCGCGCTGGGGCGGCTGCGCGATTATTTCGGCGATGACCTGCTGGTGCAGAAGGGGCGGCAGATGGTGCTGACCGCTCGCGCCGAAGGGCTGGTCGAGCCAGTGCGCGCGGTGCTGGAGCAGATCCGCTCGACCATCGCCGTGTCGCCTCCGTTCGATCCCGCCACGTCGGATCGCACCATCCGCATCATGGCCTCCGACTATATGGCGGAGGTGCTGCTGGCCTCCGCCTTCACCGATCTTCAGGACAAGGCGCCTAATATGCGCTTTGAGATACAGTCCCTCAACGAGGCGTTGCTGGAAACGCTGGAGCGGGGCTTTGTCGACCTGCTCATCACCATCGATTATGCGATCTCGGCCGATCATCCGAGCCAGATATTGTTCGAGGATGATTATGTCGTCGTCGGCTGGAACGGCAATCCGGCGATGGCCGGACCGATGACCAAGGAGCTGTATTTCGAACTGGGCCATGTCACGGCCCGTTTCGGCCGGGCGCGGGTGTCGGCGTTCGAGGACTGGTTCATGCGGCGGCAGAAGCGCCAGCGCCGGATCGAGATCATCGCCCCCAGCTTCATGTCGCTTTCCGGCTTCGTGATCGGGTCGAACCGCATTGCGACGATGCACCGGCGGCTGGCGATGCGGGCGACCGATTATCTGCCGCTCACCATTCGCGAGATGCCGCTGGAAATCCCGCCGATCCGCGAGGCGGTGCAGTGGCATATCTCCAGCAATAATGATCCGGCGATCCGCTGGATGGTCGAGCATCTGACCACTTGCGCGAGCCAGCCTGCCGCGACGCCGCCGCTGGTTGAAAAGGGCGTCGTCTCGCTCGATGAAAAGCGCCGGGACGTCTCGCGCGAGGAACTGAGCGCCCAGTTCCAGAGCCATGCCTCCGGGCAGGTGCGCGGCGGTTAATCCTCCTGCGCGTCGAACAGCGCGCGGGCTTCCTCTATCGCCGCGCGTTTGTGCTGCACCCAGCCCAGCAGACGGCGCGCCTCACTGGTGAGGTCGCGCCCCATCGGCGTCAGCGCATAGCCGACGCGCGGCGGCACATCCTCGCTGACCGAGCGCAGCACCAGCCCGTTGCGTTCGAGCAGGCGCAGCTTCAGCGTCAGCACGCGCTGCGAAATCCTGCCCTCCGCGCTCAGCCGGTCGAGCAGGCGGCGTAGCGCCGCGTGGCGGAATGGCCCGATATCGAGCAATAGCAGGATCAGCATCGACCAGCGATCGCCGAGCAGGCCGAATATGGTGCGGATCGGTGCATCGCGCTCCGCCCCATGCTCCTCCATCTGCGCGGCGAGCGCGAGGAGGCCCGTGCGGCTGCCGGTGTCCAGATCATCGAAATCGTCGAAATGCGTCATCGGCCCCATTTTTCCGGCAGGCACAAAAAAGTGCCGTCTTCCTCCCCATGCGGCCCCGACATTATGATCTGCGTCGAAAAGATCAATGCGAGGAGAGGATAATGCAATCCGACGCCATCCGTCTCGACGGAAAAGCCGCCATTGTTACCGGAGGGGCCGGGGGCATAGGCGCTGCCACCGCCCGCCTGCTGACCGCGAGGGGCGCCCGCGTCGCCATCGCCGACATCGCCTTCGACGCGGCGCAGGCCGTGGCCGACACCTTGCCGGGCGCGATCGCGATTGCGCTCGACCTTGAGAGCGAGGCCTCGACCGAGGCGATGGTCGCGCAGGCGGTCGAGGCGTTCGGCAGGCTCGATATCCTGCACAATAATGCCGCCTTTCTCGGCCCGGAGGTCGCGGAAAAGGATGCGGATGTGGAGACCATGCCCACCGCGATCTGGGATCGCACCTATGCGATCAACGTGCGCGGCACGATGGTCGCCTGCCGCGCCGCGCTGCCCCATTTGCGGGCGAGCCGGGGGAATATCGTCAACACGGTCAGTAATCTCGCGCTTCAGGGGCATATGATTCAGGCGGCTTATAGTTCGTCCAAGGCGGCGCTTATCCAGCTGACCCGCTCCATCGCCGCGAGCCATGGCATCCATGGCGTGCGCTGCAACGCGGTCGCGCCGGGCATGACGATGACGCCTGCGCTGCGCGAGGCCTTCCCGCCGCGCCTGCGCGAAGCGGTGGAGGTGGAGACGTTGCGCGACCAGCTGGGCGAGGCCGAGGATATCGCCGAGGCCGTCGCCTTCCTCGCCTCCCATGCCGCGCGCAACATCACCGGCCATGTGCTGGTGTCGGACGGCGGCTGTTCCAGCCATGTGCCCGGCATCGCCGGTTTCCGCGCTTTCTTTGGAGATCATGCATGAGCAATTACGATATCGTGGTGATGGGGGGCGGGCATAATGGCCTCACTGCCGCCGCCTATATGGCCAAGGCCGGCAAGAAGGTGCTGGTCCTCGAACGCAAGCCCCATCTCGGCGGGGGCGTCTCCACCCGCGAACTCATCACGCCGGGCCATTGGCATGACGAGCACAGCAATGTGCACATCATGATCCAGGGCAATCCGATGATCCGCGAGGATGAACTGGGCCTCATCGGCAAATTCGGGCTGGAATATATCTATCCCGAATTACCGCATGTCAGCATCTGGGACGATGGCACGGTGATGCGCAGCTGGAAGGACCTCGACCGCACCTGCGCCGAGATCGCCGAATACAGCCCGCGCGATGCGGAGGCCTATCGCAAGTTCGTGCAGACCAGCCAGAGCGTGCTGCCGATGTTCATGTCCGGCCTCTACATGCCGCCTTTCCCGATGGGCGCGTTCGTGGCGATGATGGACCAGTCCGACGAGGGCCGTTTCCTGCTCGACGTGATGAGCCGCTCCGCGCTCGATGTGGTGAACCAATATTTCGAGAGCGACCGGCTGAAAATCCACATCGTCCGGCTGGTGACGGAAAATCTTCAGATGCCCGATGAACTGGGCACCGGCATGGGCGCCTTCCTGATGCCCGGCATCATCCACACCTTCGGCGTGTCGATGCCCAAGGGCGGGTCGGGGCAACTCAGCAAGGCGCTGGTCCGCGCGATCGAGCATTTCGGCGGCGAGGTGCGCTGCGAGGCGGAAGTGCGCCGCGTGATCGTCTCGTCCGGCAAGGCTGTGGGGCTGGAGATGACCGACGGCGAGACGATCATGGCGAAGGACGGCGTGATCGGCGCAATCCATCCGCATGTGCTGCGCAAGTTCGTTTCGGAGACGCCGGAACCGGTGCTGCAACGGGCGGAGCGGGTGACGCCCTCGACCTTCTCGATCAACCTGCTGCACATGGCGCTGAAGGAAAAGGCGAAGCTGCGCTGGGCCGAAGGCGAGGGCGGGGTGATGACCGAATTGCTCCAGACGCACATGATGCGCGACATGCTGCTGGATTATGATCATCTGCGCCGGGGCGTGGTGCCACCCCGCCGCCTGATCGCGGGCGGCGACAATTGCGGCAATGATCCGAGCCGCGCGCCTGCCGGGGGCGGCGTGTTCTACGGCGTCACCTTCGCGCCCTATGATCTTTACGAGGGCGGGCCGGATGCGTGGGACCGGATGAAGGACGAGATCGCCGAGGAGAGCCTGCGCCAATATCGCCTGTTCTTCTCCAATCTCGATGAGGCCAATATCATCGGCAAGCTGGTGCGCTCGCCGCTCGACCATGAACGCGACAGCCCGGCGAGCTTCCTCAAGGGCGATATCCATGGCTGCGCGCCGTTCATGTACCAGTCTGTCGGCCATCGCCCCACGCCGGACCTCGGCAATCTGCGCGTGCCGGGGATCGACAATCTCTATCTGGTCGGTCCGTTCATGCATCCGGGCGGCGGCGTGTTCGGCGCCGGGCGCGCCACCGCGATCCAGATGATGGACGACATGGGCATCGATTATGACAAGGTCTGCGCAGGAGGCGTGCAATGACGAGCAACGGCAAACCCCCGGTGATGAAAATCCTCGACGCGCAGGACAAGGAACTGATGACCGTGCGCAAGATCGAGCGGGACGGCAATGCGCTGGTCGTGCGTGGCAAGATATTCGGCGCGATGCCGATGGTCGCCAAGGTGACGCCGGAAGAGGCGCGAGCGGCGCTGAAGCTGCTCGATGCGCGCACCATCCTCTTCCTGCTGACGTTGCTGTTCCGCAAGAGCTGAAGCACGAACGCCGGGCGGCCTGCTATCAATGCTGCCGATAGCAGGCCGCCATGAAATGCGTTTTTCCGGGGCGCGCGGCTCTTCCATAACCCAGGGGATGGAGAAGGGAGTTGTCATGCGTGTTCTAGGCGTTGAAAGTGCGGTGTTCGGGGTTTCCGACCTGGAGGAAAACCGCCGTTTCTGGACGGATTTCGGTCTGCCGCTGCTATATGCGGATGAAAAGGAGGCGGTGTTCCAGCTTGCTTCCGGGTCGAAGGTCGTCCTCTATCGCCATGGCGATGCGCGCCTGCCCTCGCCCGATCCTTTCCCCGGCGATGGCCTCAAGGAAACCGTCTGGGGTGTCGAGAGCGCCGAGGCGCTGGACTGCATCGCACAGAGCCTCGCGACCGAGGTGGAGGTGCGCCGCGATGAGGATGGCACCATCCATTGCCTGTGCCCCGACGGCCAGCCGATCGCGCTGCGCGTCTGGGCCAAGCGCCCGGTGGTAAGCGAGGCCAGCCCGGTGAACACGCCCGCTTCCTGGCCGCGCTTCAACCAGCATCGCATCTGGCGGCGCAAGGCAGTCCCCAAGACGATCAACCATGTCGTCTTCTTCTCGCCCGATTATGTCGGCAGCTTCGAATTTTACGAGCGCCATCTGGGGTTCCGCTATATCGACCATAGCAAGGGCACCGGCATCTTCGCCCGCGCGGACGCGACTTATGAGCATCATTCGATCTTCTGGGTGAATTGCGACCTGCCGATCGCGCCGGACAGCTTCAAATTCATGCACATCGCCTTCGGTTGCGACGATATCGACGAGGTGATGCTGGGCGCGAATATCATGGAGGCGAAGGGCTGGAAGAATGCGAGCATGAACAGCTCTGGCGGTATCTCGCGCCATCGTATCTCTTCGGCGATCTATTATTATTGCGACATTCCGGGCCATGCGGGTGAGGCGGAATATCACGCCGACACCGATTATGTGGATGACAACTGGGTGCCGCGCGCCTGGGATTTCCGCTTCGGCTCGCTGCTCTGGTCGAACAATGCGCCGCCGATTTTTCGTGGCGACAATATCCCCTGGGACATGAGCTTCGACGCCGACCGCGCGAGCTTCGAACCCTATCGCAAGACGAAGCCCGGCAAGCTGCCGGTGGAAGGCAAGCTCGCGGAGATCACGCAGGAGGATGAGCACGCGATCTGATGGTGGATTGCTGCCCTGAGAGCGATCGGGCCTGAGAGCGATCGGGAAGGGTCCGTCCCGGAAAGGAGGGCGGGCCTTTCCATGCAGGTCTTGGCTGGGCTGGACAGCTACGGGATCAGGGGCAGGTGTTTTCCCTCGTGGAACCGAGGGACGGACCCGTCACCGCAGCTTGGCGATGGTCAGTCCGTCCGCGCGGGCGCGTTCCTTCACCGATTCCTCGCTGCGGGTCAGCGCCTTTGCGATCGCCTTGAGCGCCATGCCCTTTTTCGCGAGCGTGTGCAGTTTCTGGATTTCTGCCGAGGTCCAGGGCTGGCGGTGACGTTCGAACTTTTCGGCCATTTGTCTTTCCTGCGCGTGCGTTCCGTTGCCCTAACAGGGCTGGAGCGCGCGCGAAAGAGGGAGATCAGAGCTTCCCGTTCCCCGCGCTCCACTTGACGGCCAGCTCAATGCCTTGTCCGATCGGCAGCAGCACCGATTGCAGGTCGGGCTTCGCCTGCATTGCGTCGCGGAACAGGCGGACCTGCGGGCGGTCTATAGCGGGCTGGATCATATTGTCGGCGGCGATCACGGCTTCTTCCGCCAATTTGGGATAAAAGGCTTCGAAGCAGGGGAGGTAGAGTTCCTTCCATATGTCGAGCAGTACGAAATCATATCCGCCTGCATCGCTGCGGATCATTTCCACCGCATCGCCGAGCCGGAAATCGACCTGCGCGGCAAGCCCGGCTTCCTCCAGCATCTGCCGGGCGAAGGCCTGCTTATAGTCGGCAAGGTCCATGCTGATGACCTGCGCGCCTATGCTGCGCGCGGCATCGGCGAGGAACAGCGTCGAATAGCCGTAGCTTGTGCCCAGTTCCAATATCCGCGCCGGGCGTCGGGCGAGGATCAGCGCGTGGAGGACGCGTCCGGCCTCCTCGCCGATGGGCAACAGGAACTCGTCACGCAGCGCGAAACCCTCCGGCCCCAATGTGCGCATCCGCTCCTGATCGGCGGCCTCGCGATCGCGATAGCGCTGAAAGACGGCTTCCACCCGGGGGTCGGCGAACATCATGCATTCGGCTCCTCGACAAATTCTATGAGATTGCCCGCACAATCGCGCAGAAACGCGCCCTTGCCAAATTTTTCCCGCACGACGAAGGCGATGTCCGCGCCTTTTTCCTCCATTTCGACGAGGAAGGCGTCGAGATCGTCGACACGGAAGGCGACATGCTTGTTGCCGTGGGTTTTAAGGTCCGCCGGCGGATGGCGACGGTCCTCGGGCAGGGGCGCGGCGCCTTCGACCTCGAACAGCTCGAAGCGAAGCGGCCCCTTGCGGACCATCGCGGCGTGGGAGCGCGCGGCCTCGATATAGAAGCGCTTTTCCACCTCGAAACCCAGAACGCGGCCATACCAGTCGATCGCGTCATCAAGGCTCGGCACGCTCACCCCGCCATGGTGAAAGGTGAACTCGGCCATCAGTCCATTTCCGCGAAGGTCTGGGCGCACCAGTCGGCGATATAATCGCGCATGCCGGTGCCGTTGTCTGCGCCGCAATGCTCGACCTCGAAATCCTTCTTCGTGAAGATGCGCATATGCCGGTTGGGTGAGTTCACCGCCTGATCATAGCTCCGCTGCGCGTTGAAGAGAGGGATCTGCCGGTCATTCTCGCCATGGGTGATGAGGAAGGGCACGCGGATCTTCTCCACCTGCCCGTCGAGCGTGATCTGGTCGGCATAGTCGAGAAAGGCGTCGCGGTCGTCGAAACCGAATACCCACATCACATGGTCCCAATAATGGGGCACGGGGTTCTCGCCTTCATTGGCGACGCGCTCGCGCTGACGCTGGCCCCAGACGTGGTTCGCGCCCATCACCGCGCACAGGGCATAGCGGGGATCGTTGGCGGCGATGCGCGGCGCGTGATAGCCGCCGAAGGACAGGCCGAATATGCCGATCTTCGAGTGGATCACGTCGCTGCGGGTCAGCAGATAGTCGAAGGCGGGCGACCCCCAGCGCTCGGCATCGTAGACGGCGGGCAGATTGCGCTTGCGGATCGCCTCGCCGGTGCCGGGCTGGTCGATGAAGAGCGTGTTCATGCCGCGCTCCAGATTGGAGGCGCCATGGCCGCCCATATTGACCTGCTCCTTCATCGAATCGAGGCCGTTCACCGACACCAGCGTCGGGCGCGGCGTGCCGGAGCCGTCATGGACGAAGAGGCCGGTATAGGCGCTGCCTTCATAGGGGATTTCGACATGATCGACATGCAGGCCGCGCAGCGCGCTGCCCTTGCGATAGAGGTCCAGTCCCTTGTCATAGGCGACCCAGCGCGGTGCATAGTCGCGGCTCTGCATGCGTTCTGCGGCGAGATAATAGCCGCTCGCGCGCAGATATTTGGTACCCGCCGACAGGCTGTAGCCCGCCGCCTCGTCCGCCGCCGCATTGGCCGCGACCTGATCTGCGACCGCGATCCAGCTGTCGAACATCGCCGCGCTGCCCGCGTCCGCGCCCGCCTTCGCCGCCTCCAAGATCGGTCGGTTGGCCTCGTCTATCTCGCCATGATTGCCCCCGCAGGCGAGCGCGAGATTGGTGGCGAGGTTCCAGACATAATTGCCGGGGAAGGGTTCGAACATGCGGGCATCCTTGGATAATGGTCGCAACAATCGCGCCGCGCGTTGAGGCGCGGGCGGGCCATGATCAGCAAAGACGCCCTCCTGCAAGGCGGATCAAATTGAAATTATGGAGGCCGCCTATCGATAGATTGGCTTTGACGCTGGAAGGAGCCTGTTTCATCGCGGACCATCGGTGAAAAATGAAATGGAGAGATCATGCGACTGGCGACGCTGAACAAGGGCGACAGGGATGGGCGACTGATCGTGATATCGCCCGATGGTGGATATTATGCGCCCGCGCCGGTGGCTACGCTTCAGGAAGCGATGGAGAATTGGGAAGAGGTCGCGCCGGCTCTGGCCGCGATCGCCGATTTCCCCGAGCCGCTCGATCCTGACGCGGTGATGGCGCCGCTGCCGCGTGCATGGCAATGGTTGGACGGTTCCGCCTTTGAAAGCCATGGCGCATTGATGGACCGGGTGATCGGCATCGTGCCGGAAAAGACCGGGTTGCCGCTCATGTATCAGGGCCTTTCGGATCGCTTCTACGCGGCGCGGCAGGATGTGCCGATGCCCGACGAAAGCCTCGGCATCGATTTCGAAGGTGAGTTCGGCGTGATCGTCGATGAAGTGCCGATGGGCATAAGCGCTGACGAAGCGATGAAGCATATCCGCCTCGTCGTGCAGATCAACGACTGGTCGCTGCGCGCGCTCGCCGGGCCGGAGATGAAAACCGGCTTCGGCTGGGTGCAGGCCAAGCCTGCCTGCTCGATGGCGCCCTTCGCGGTGACGCCCGACGAACTGGGCGAGGCCTGGCGCAATGGCCGGGTGTGCATGGAATTGCTGGTGGACTGGAACGGCAAGCGCTTCGGCGCGGCCAATGGCGAGCCGATGGGCTTCGGCTTTCATGAGCTTGTCGCCCATGCCGCCCGTACCCGCACGTTGGTGGCGGGCACGGTCATCGGATCGGGCACCGTGTCCAACGAGAATTTCCGCGAGGTCGGCTCCTCCTGCATTGCCGAGCGGCGCGGGATCGAGATCGTGGACGAAGGCGCGCCGCGCACCGCGTTCATGAAATATGGCGATCGGGTCCGCATGGAAGGCCGTATGGCCGATGGTCGCGCTCCCTTCGGCGTGATCGACCAGCAGGTCGTCCCCGCAAACTGACACCCCATTTCCGAGAAGAGGATATTCCATGACTGAACTGAGCGATTCCGGCCTGCCGCCGGTCCAGCGTGTCGTCACCGGCCATGACGGCAATGGCCGTGCCATCTTCAAGTCGGAAGATGTGACGCCCACGAAGATGATCCCGTCTGGCGACGCCTCCTTCCTGCTGATCTGGACGACCGAGACCGTTCCGGCCGACAATAATGACGAGACGGACGGACGGCTGCGGGAGGCGGGCCTGACGCTCAATCAGGGATCGGTCATTCGCATCGTCGACATGCTGCCGGGCAAGGAAAGCCCGATGCACCGGACCAACAGCATCGATTATGGCATCATCCTTTCCGGCGAGGTGGAGCTGGAACTGGAGGACGGCGCGAAGCGGACCGTGCGTGAAGGCGGCATCATCATCCAGCGCGGCACCAATCATCTCTGGCGCAACACCACCGACAAGCCGTGCCGCATCGCCTTCATCCTGATCGAAGCGCCCGCCTATCTGCACAATGGAGAGCCGCTGCCCGAGGACAAGCCCGACGACAAGCATTGATCACGCGAGGGGAAGGGCGGCAGCATGTTCGATCTTTCAGGCAAGGTCGCGGTCATCACCGGATCGACGCGCGGCATAGGGCTGGGCATCGCGCGGGCGATGCAGGCCCATGGCGCGCGCGTGGTCATCTCCAGCGAGGAGGAAGGCGATTGCGCGCGCATCGGGCGCGAGATGGGGACGCTCGCCCTTTCCGCCGATGTGACCGATGATGGGCAGCTCGCCGCGCTGGTGGACGGCGCGGTGGAGCATTTCGGCGGTCTCGACATCCTCGTCTGCAACGCCGGGATCACCGGGCGGCCCGGCCCCTTTTCCTCCATCGATATGGAGGATTATGACCGCGTGATGGCGATCAACCTGCGGTCGCAGGTGGTGCTGTGCAATCTTGCCTTGCCGCATATCGCGGCGCGGGGCGGCGGCGCGGCGGTGCTCATTTCCAGCCTGTCGGGCCTGCGCGGCAATGCGGCGATCAACGCCTATGCGCTCGCCAAGGCGGGCGTGGCGCAACTGGCGCGCAATCTGGCGGTGGAATGGGGACCGAGCAATATCCGGGTGAACGCGCTTTCCCCCGGCTTCATCCGCACCGAACTATCTGCGCCGCTGCTCGCCAATGAGGCGTTCATGGCAAAGCGCATGCAGATGACCCCGCTGCGCCGACCCGGCGAGGTGGAGGAGGTCGCAGGCGCGGCGCTGTTCCTTGCCTCGCCTGCGGGCGGTTTCGTCACCGGCCATAATCTGGTGGTGGACGGGGGCACCGTCATCACCGACGGGCAATAGGCCCCGCCCCTTCAGGTGGGGGCGGGCGCCATTTCCTCGCTGGCGATCCGTTGCTGCATCAGGCGGCGCGCTCTGGTGCCGCCCGCGTCGATGCCAAGGAAAGTCGGGCGGGCCTCCCAGAAGTCCATGCCGTCGAGATTGGCATAGCTTGCTTCGATGATCGGCTTGTCCTCGACATTGAATGCCTGCTCCATCAGCGATCGCACCATCGCATCGGCCTCTTCATGCGCATGGTCTTGGGAGCGGGTCGTCGCCCAGAAATAATGGCTGGTCTCGTCGCTCTCCGGCGTGATGATATGGGCCTGATGCACGATGACGCCTTCTCCGCGCGGCTTGCCGGTGAGGGTCGCGCCGACCTCCAGCAGCATCGCGGCGGGCGCATCCCAGCGCATGTCGAGCCAATGGTCGGTCGGCGTGCCCGGCTCATACTGTCCCATGCTGTGCGGCGGGGCAGGGACATCGGGCATCCACCAGTTGGAATGGAGCGTGTCGCCGTCCTGTTTCAATTCATGCCTGCCCGCGAAGATGACGCCATTGCCCGCGAAGCTGCCCTTGTGGACAAATTCGATATGGCTGAGGTCCATCAGATTGTCGGTGGCGAACTCATAAGGGGCCTGCATTGGCGTCATGCCCTTGAGCGGGGCGAGGCCCGCCCGGTTGATCGCCGCGAAATCGGGGAGCAGCGCCGGGTCGGCGAGCGCGGGGTCGCCAGCCCAGAGCCAGACGATGCCGTCCCGCTCCTGCGCCGCCCATGGCCTGACGGCCGCGCCTTTGGGCAGGGTGTCGGAAAAGGGGTTGTGGACGCAGTGCCCGTCCGCATCGAAGGCCAGCCCATGATAGGGGCAATGCACGACATCGCCCTCGCGCGTGCCGTCGCTCAGGCGGGCGAAGCGGTGGGGGCAGCGGTCGGTGAGGGCCGCGATCGCGCCATCCTCCTTGCGAAAGAGCAGCACCGGCTGCCCCAGCAGGCGCCGCCGCAGCATGGTGTCGCCCACCTCGTCGGCCCATGCCGCCATATACCAGATATTGCGCAGATATTTCGCGTGGTTCGCCATGCCTTCGATCCCCTCCTTTTTGCCGGCCGATAGGGCAGTGCGCCTTCAGGCCGCTTTGAAGGAAGTGTAATCCGGATCGGGAACATGTGTAAAAGTGATACTATGCATGGCTAATCAACCATGCGGTGAATGATATCATTGGCGATCCCGTTCAGTTGCTCCCGCAGCCAGCGTAGTCCGGCATCCCCTGCGCGGGCTTCGTGGAACTGCATCATCTCGCGCATTCTGGGAAAGGGAAAGGGCAGGTCGGCGGCGCTCAGTTCGAACCGGTCGCGGATTGCGTGGAACAACCGTTCATGCAGCACGGCGAGACGCGATGTGCCCTGAAGGAACCAGGGGGCGGAGGCGAAGCTGGTCACGGTGATTTCGATGCGGCGTTGCCTGCCCATATGCGCCAGATGGGTGTCGGCAAAGGCCTGTGTTCGCGAGGAACCGAAGGCAATGCTGACATGGCCCGCGGCAAAGAAATCCTCCTCTGTCATCCCCTTGCGGAAAAGGGGATTGCCCGCCCAGCCGACCACCATCTGCTTTTCCTCGAACAGAAATTCGGAAGGGTGCCAGGGCGCGAGATAAGGCTCCGGCGTCAGCATCAGATCGGCGCGGCCTTGCTCTATTTCGGCAATGCTCTGTTCGCCCGGCGGGATGATCTCCATGCGGATATTGGGCGCGCAGGCGGCAAGCCGCGCGCTCAGCGGGACGAGCACGGCGACCATGATATAATCGGAGGCGATGATGCGGAAGGTCCGCGTCGCCGTTTGCGGATCGAAGCTGGTCGGCGTGGCGATCGCCCGCTCCACCCCGCGCAGGCTCTCCTGTATCTGGGGCAGCAGCATTTCGGCAAAAGGGGTGGGGTGCATGCGTTTGCCCACGGCCACCACGATATCGTCGCCGAAATAGGCGCGCAGCCGTCTCAGCGCGGCGCTGGTCGCGGGCTGGGTCAGGCCGATCCGCTCCGCCGTGCGGGTGACGCTGCGCGTTTCCATCAACGCCTCGAACACGACGAGCAGATTAAGATCCAATCCCTTGAAGCGCATTTCATTCATCCCGTGATTAGATCATCATAAAAACAAAAAATTTCTCAAATGGAAAGGGCCGGGATAGGCTTGCTCCAATATCGGAAAATACCGGTATCCAAAGGGGAGAGAAAAAGTGAAGGCATATCTTCTTGCCAGCGCAGCTATTGTCGCCTGCCAGATGGCCCCGGCATTTGCCCAGGATCAGAATAATCAGGCATCGGCTGGAAATAGCGGCCTTGCGGATATTATCGTCACCGCCCAGAGACGTGAGGAAAATCTTCAGAAAGCCGCTATTCCGGTCAGTGCGGTCGCCGGAAATACATTGACCGAGCAGAGCGTGACGCAGGCGACCGATATCAGCCGGCTGGTGCCCGCCCTCCAGATCGCGCCCGCCGCTTCGCTGACGCAGATTTATCTGCGCGGTATCGGCACTTTCGGATCGAACGCCTTTGCCGAACAGGGCGTCGCCTTCAACCTCGATGGCGTCTATCTCTCTCGCCCGGCCGCGCCCGCCGCGCTCTTCTACGATCTGGAGCGGATGGAGGTGCTGAAGGGGCCGCAGGGGACGCTCTATGGCCGCAACGCGACCGGCGGGGCGCTCAACCTCATCACCGCCAAGCCGAAGCTGGGGGTGACTTCGGGCTTCCTGACCGCCGAATATGGCAATTATGACGCGCTGAAGGGCACCGCGGCGCTCAACCTGCCGATTGGCGATATCGCCGCTTTCCGCATCTCCGGCCAATATGCCAAGCATGACGGCTATTATAGCGATGGCTATGACGATGAGGACACGCAGGCCGTGCGCGGCCAGTTCCGCCTCGACACCGGCGCGGGCTTCAACGCCACGATCATGGTGGATTATGGCCATGTCGGCGGCATGGGGACGGGCGGCACGATCATGCCCTTGCTGGATGGCAAGAACCGTCTGGGGCCGAGCGATCCGCGCGTGATCGCGGACTATATCTCCCGCAACCCGACGCTGCCCGTGCCGCAGATCATCGCGCAGGATGATGGCTATCAGGACAATGACTATTATGGCGCGATGGCGACCGTGAACGCCGATCTCGGCTTTGCGCAACTGACCGTCATTCCCGCCTGGCGCCATACGAAGCTCGATTTCCTTTCCTATACCTCCAGCTTCCTGATCGACGCGACCGAGATTTCCGACCAGATGTCGGTAGAGGCGCGCCTCGCCAATCAGAGCGATCGGCTGAAATGGGTATTGGGCAGCTATTATTTCGTCGAGGATGTCGAGGCGCGGCAATTCTATAATCAGGCGAGCAACGGCACCCGCATCAATTCACGGCTCGATACGAAGAGCGTCGCGGTGTTCGGCGAGGCGACCTTCTCGCTGACCGATCGCTTCCGCCTGACCGGCGGCCTGCGCTACACCAAGGACAACAAGCAGCAGGTTACGGAAGCGCATACCTATCCCTTTGTGGGCTTTGTCGAGCCTGCCTTTCCCGACTTCATCCCGATCATCCTCGACCTGCGCACCGATGCGACGAGCGATGTGGATTTCGACAAGCTGACATGGAAGGCTGGCGCCGAATATGATCTGGGGCCGCGCTCGCTGCTCTATGCCAGTGTGTCGACCGGCTTCAAATCGGGCATCCTCTATTCCGCGCTGGGGGAGAATTATTCCAAGCCGGAACGGCTGACCGCCTACACAATCGGATCGAAGAACCGCTTCTTCGACAACAAGCTGCAACTCAATATCGAGGCCTTCTACTGGGATTATAAGGACCAGCAGATTTCGCACCTTGCCCCGGTGCAGGTCGCCGCGACGCCCGGAGGGGCGATTTACGGACCGGTGTTCAAGACCGAAAATGCGGGGTCGGCGACCATCTATGGGGCGGAAGCGGAATTGCTATGGCAGCCGACGCCGGATGATCTGCTGTCGATCAACCTGCAATATCTGCACAGCAAATATGACGAGATGCACTATCAGGCCTATTCGGTTTCCGGGGCGACGCCGGTCGTCGGCTGTGCGATCAGCGCGACCGATTTGACCGGCGCATCGGCGCAGGCGCGCATCTTCGATGTGGATTGTTCGGGCAGGCCGCTCGTCAATGCGCCGCGCTGGGTGCTCAATGCGGGCTATCAGCACGGGTTCGATCTCGGCGGATCGGGCAAGCTGACGGCGGCGGTCGATACACGGGTCGAATCCGCGCGCTATCTGTCGATCGACTTCCTCGGCGAGGGACGGCAGAAAAGCTATATGATGTCCAATGCGCGGATCACCTATGAAACGCCCTCGGGGATGTTCGCGATTACCGGCTTCGTCAATAATCTGGAGGACAAGCTGGTCTTTTCCAACTCGCTGCAAAGCCCGGCCAAGGCAGGGGTCGTCTATAACCAACTGCGCCCGCCGCGCACCTATGGCGTGCGCGGAACCGTAAAGTTCTGATATCCGCAAAAAGCAGAGATGCCCCGTTCGGCTGGCCTGGGATAGCCGCCTGATCGGGGCGTCAGCCCTGCTGGGTCAGCCGCCCGAGCGCTTCCTGCCTGATCTGTCGCAGTTCCACGACGGTTTCCTCGATGGCGATCCGTTGCTGCTCCAGCGCCTCCAGCCGTTCCTCGACACGGGCGACGAGGCGGCTCATCTGTTCCTTATGCGCGGGGTCGGCATCATAGAGATCGAGGAATTCCTTGATCTCCCGGATGGAAAATCCCAGCCGCTTGCCGCGCAACACCAGCTGGATACGGCCGATCTCTCGTCGGGAATAGACGCGGGTGCTGCCGACGCGATGCGGTTCGATGAGGCCCTTGTCCTCATAGAAACGCAATGTGCGCTGGGTCACGCCCAGTTGCCGGGCGACTTCCTGAATGCCCTTGAAGCCGCCGTCGCGGGCGCTTTCGAGATTCTGAAGCGGCGGATGGGAGGTCATGTTCTGGTCCATGGATAAGCGGCTATGCGGCAAGGAAGCCGGCGAGGAAAGAGGCGGCGGGCGGCGTGGAGGCGGGCAAGGAAATGCTGCATGATCGCTTCTTCCTTTCAGGCAGGGCGCACAAGGGAAATATCAGCGCCGTTTCAGCCTTTCTTCCTCAACCAGTTCCTTCTTGGACAATTTGCCGATCAGCGTCTTGGGCAGGCTGTCGCGTATCTCGATTTCCTTGGGCATCTCGATCTTGCTGACCCGATCCGTCAGGAACGCCCTTATTTCCTCGGGGGTAAGGGTGAAGCCTTCGCGCGGGGCCACGAACAGCTTGGGCGACTGGCCGCGATAGGGGTCGTCTATCGCGATGGCGATCGCTTCCTTGACGCCGGGATGATGATAGGCGGCATCCTCGATCACGCGGGGATAGACATTATAGCCGCCGCACAGGATCACGTCCTTGATCCGGTCGACGAGGAACAGATAGCCATCCTCGTCCAGATAGCCGATGTCGCCGGTGCGGATCGCGCCGTCGACGAACACCGCCGCGGTTTCGTCGGGCTTATGCCAATAGCCCTTCATCACCTGCGGGCCGCGCGCGCAGACCTCTCCGCGTTCGCCCTGTGGCAGGAGCGCCATGGGCTGCTCCGGGTTGCGGATTTCGAGGATGGTGCCGGGGAAGCGCGGGCCGCAACTATTGTCCTTGATGATGCCGTTGATCGGGTTGCAGGCGATGATCGGCGAGGTTTCGGAAAGGCCATAGCCTTCCACCACCCGCGCGCCGGTGCGCTGCTCGAACAGTTCGCGCACATCGAGGGGCAGGGGGGCGCCGCCCGAGATGCAGGCGCGCACCGCCGACAGGTCGGGTATTTTCTCATCCGGCAGGCCGTTCATCGCGACATAGATGGTCGGCACGCCGAAAAACTGGGTGGGCGGCTTGCGCCTGATGGTCTTGAGCACCTGATCCATCTCGAACCGGGGCAGCAGCACCATCTCCGCGCCGATCTCCACCGAGAAATTGAGCACCGTCGTCAGCGCGAACACATGGAACATCGGCAGCACGCCCAGCGTGCGTTCCTGCACGTCGCGCAGGCCGCCGACATGGACGAGCATCTGCGCGCTGTTGGCGGTGAGATTGGCGTGGGTCAGCATCGCGCCCTTGGGCACGCCGGTGGTGCCGCCGGTATATTGCAGCACCGCGACATCATCGGGATGGACCTCCGCCGGGTCGGGCTGCGCGTCGCGGGCGATGAGCGCGCGCCAGCGTATGTGCAATGCCTCATCCTGCACCACCGCATGGTCCTTGCGCTTGATGAGGGTGAAGCCCCAGGCCTGAAGCGGCGGCAATATGTCCGCCATGCCGCACAGCACGATCTTTTCGAGACCGGCGGCGGCGGCTACCGCCTGCACCTTGTCATGGATCATCTTCACGTCCGGCACCGCCATCATGCGCGCGCCGGAATCGCGGATCTGGTGCTCCAGCTCGCGTTCGGTATAGAGCGGGTTGAAGTTCACGATGATCGCGCCGACGCGCAATGCTGCGAAATAGAGGATCACGAAATAGGGGGTGTTGGGCAGGCAGAGACCGAAGCGGTCGCCCGGCTTCAGCCCCATGTCCTGCAACCCCCGGGCCGCGCGACGAACCAGATCGCCTATCTCTTCATAGCGCCAGCATCGACCCATGAAGTCGATGGCCGTGCGCTGCGGATAATCCGCAACCGCCTTGTCGAGCAGTTCCGTCAGCAGGCGGGGGCGCGGCGTCGCGCCGTCCGTCAGGCCATCGGGGAAGAGAGAGGGATCGATATTCATCATCACGGCCCGCCAAGGTCAGAAGGTGAAACGACCGCCGAGCGACAGCACGACGGCATGGGCGTCCTCAAGACGGCCATCGACCAGGATCGGCGTCTGCGCGGCCGTTCCTGCAAAAGCAGCCGTGGTGCGGTCGATATTGGCGTCCTTGAACGCGATATAGGCCGCGGCTGCGTCGATGGTGAAGGACGGCGACAGCGCATAGCTGGTGCCCGCCGCGAAGTTCCAGCGGTTGCTGTCCGGCACGCGGGCGTCGCGTTCGCCATTGCGGGTCGGCGTCTGGTCATGGGCGATACCGGCGCGCACCGTCCATTGCGGCGACACCGCATAGTCGACACCGGCGGCAAGGCCCCAGGTGTTGCGGTAATTTTCAGGGATCGCCACGTCGAACGGCTCGCCGAGGCGGATCGCGTCGAACTTCGCCCAGCCATAGCGCGTCGCCTGCGCGTTCAGCGTCAGCTGCGGTGTGACGGCGACGCGCGCGCCGAAGCTCAGCTGCCAGGGGGTGCGGAAGGTCGCATGGGTGTCGGTGGTGCCGTTCTGGGGTTCGAGCGAGAGCAGCAGGTCGCTGTTGGTGAGCGAGCCTTTCAGCTTGTGCTTGATGCTCGACTTATAGGCGACGCCGAGCGAAACGGGACCGGCGCGATATTGCGCGCCCGCGCTCCAGCCGAAATCCCAGCCATCGCCCTTCAACTGCTGATGCCCGTCAGCCAGAACCGCCGAAAGATTGGGCAGATAGTTGGAAAGCGTCGCATCGGCATATTCGATGTTGAGTCCGACGCCCAGGCTCAGATTTTCGGTGGCCATGAAGGCGACCGAAGGCTGGATGTCGATGGTGCGCAGCTTGGTCTTGTCGGCGGTGTAGCGCACCCAGCTGTCCGAGCCGTAATCGGTGGTGAAATTATAGGGCGCGGTCAGCGCGAGGCCGACGGCCAGCTGCGGCGTGAGCGCATAGGCGATCGCGCCCGAGGGCACCACGCCATTGTTGATCGGATCGGATGCGGTCTGTTCGCCCCCGACCGCGGTAGGGGTGGTCTGGGTGGGGCGCAGGATCAGCGTGTTGGTGTTCTTGATCTTGCCCTTGGGCAGGACCGCGCTGGCGCCCAGATAGGCGTCGCCGCCGGTCATGCCGCCGATCGCGGCGGGGTTCCACCAGAGAGATTCCGCGCCCTGATCGGCGGTTTCGCCCGAAAAGGCGCGGCCAGCGCCCTTGGCGGACTGTTCCTGAAGATAAAAGCCGCCTGCCTGCGCCGCGCCGGGCAGACCCGCGCCCAGCAGCATCAACGCTGCCAGCGACGCCCCTTTTGCAACCCTTTTGTCGATTACCATATTCATCTCCTGAGTAACTTCATTCCTCGCCGTCATCGCATCGGCCGGATCAGCGCAGGCGCGTCCATGTCTGCGTCTTGCACAGGGGCCATACGATGCAGCCCTTCATTTTCAGTTGGTCGTGCCCGCTGGGCGTGACGGTCGCCTTGTAGGTGCCGCCATCTTCCGCATTGTAGATGGTGCCGCCGGTCCATGCCCCGGACTTCCAGCTGAAGCCCTGCATGATTTGCAGGCCTTTCACCTTGCGATGGCGCAGGGAGGTGTCCTTGTTGTTGATGTCGGCAAGATCGGGATTGGCCTTGATGCCATCCGAATCGAGGATGCTGCCGCATATCGACTGACCGCAGCGGGTGATTTCGACAATGCCGTGGCGGACTTCTGTTCTCCATCGCCCCACGACCATATCGGGCGATGCGGTTGCCGTTGCTGCAAGCAGCATGATGGCACCAATCATCCTTCTCTCCTTCACTCTCCTGATCGGACATCGCGCCGGTTTTCCGGTCATCAGTCCGGAACGTCCTCTGAGGGTGAGCGTTCCTGCGAATCATATCCTGCCGCAAAAATCTGTTGACGTATAGGGTAATTTGCGCACCATTAGGGAAAGAGTGACGATTTTTTCTGATTCCCGTTTTTCAAAAGCGGAAATGGCAGCTTACTCGGAGAGGCTTGATCAATGACTAATGTGGTTATTGCGGGTTATGCCCGTTCCCCCTTCCATCTTGCAGGCAAGGGCGCGCTGGCGCGGGTCCGCCCCGATGATCTCGCGGCGCAGGTGGTGCGCGGCCTCATCGAGCGCACGGGCGTCAAGGCGGAGGATATCGAGGATATCATCATGGGTTGCGCCTTTCCGGAAGGGGAGCAGGGCTTCAACGTCGCGCGTCTCGTCGGCCTGCTCGCCGACCTGCCGCTGTCTGTCGGCGGCATGACCGTCAACCGTTTCTGCGGCTCCTCGATGAGCGCGATCCATATTGCGGCGGGCCAGATTCAGCTCGGCGCGGGCGAGGCGTTCATCTGCGCGGGCATCGAATCGATGAGCCGGGTGCCGATGATGGGCTTCAACCCGCTGCCCAATCCGGACCTCGCCAAGCGCAGCGCCGCCTATATGGGCATGGGTGACACGGCGGAGAATGTCGCGACCAAATATCAGATCAGCCGCGCCGAGCAGGAAGCCTTTGCCGTCGCCAGCCAGCAGAAGGCGGGCGCCGCGCAGGATGCGGGCAGGTTCAGGGATGAGATCGTCCCCATCGTCACCAAGGCGGGCACCGTGGATGAGGACGGCACGCCGCGCCCCGACACCACCACCGAAGCGCTGGCCAGCCTGAAGCCCGCCTTCAGCGCCGAGGGAACCGTGACGGCGGGCACCTCCTCGCCGCTGACCGATGGCGCGAGCGCCGTGCTGGTGACCAGCGAGGACTATGCCCGCGCCCATGGCCTGCCGATCCTTGCCCGGATCAAGTCCGTGGCCATTTCCGGCTGCCAGCCTGAGATCATGGGCATCGGCCCGGTTGAATCCTCTCGCAAGGCGCTGGCGCGGGCGGGCATCACCGCCGACGATCTTTCGGTGGTGGAACTGAACGAAGCCTTCGCCTCGCAATCGCTCGCCTGCATCCGCGATCTTGGTCTTGATGTCGCCAAGGTCAATCTGGATGGCGGCGCGATCGCCATCGGCCATCCGCTCGGTGCGACCGGCGCGCGTATCGTCGGCAAGGCGGCCTCGCTGCTGAAGCGCGAAGGCGGCAAATATGCGCTCGCGACCCAGTGCATCGGCGGCGGTCAGGGCATCGCCACCATTTTGGAGGCGGTGGAATGAGCGCGGATATCAGCAAAGCGGGACCGATCAAGAAAGTCTGCGTCATCGGCGCGGGCACCATGGGCGCGGGGATAGCCGCGCAGGTCGCCAATGCGGGCGTGCCGGTGCTGCTGCTCGACATCGTGCGCGATCCTGATGATCGCAATGCCGTCGCGGCGGGCGCCGTCGCGAAGATGCTCAAGACCGATCCCGCGCCCTTCATGTCGAAGGCGGCGGCGAAGCTGGTTGAGGTCGGCAATATCGAGGATGATCTGGCGAGGGTCGCCGAATGCGACTGGATCGTCGAGGCTATCGTCGAACGGCTCGACCTCAAGCAGAGCCTGTATGAAAAGCTGGAGGCAGTGCGCCGTCCCGGCACGGCGATCTCGTCCAACACCTCGACCATTCCGCTCGCGCAATTAACGCAGGGGCGGTCGGAGGCGTTCCGCAAAGATTTCCTCATCACCCATTTCTTCAATCCGCCGCGCTATATGCGCCTGATCGAGGTGGTGGCCGGGCCGGAAAGCGATATCGATCTGGTCGCGAGCGTCTCCGACTTCGCCGATCGCCAGCTCGGCAAGACGGTGGTGCGGGCGAAGGACACGCCTGGCTTCCTCGCCAATCGTGTCGGCACCTTCTGGATTCAGGCGGCGCTCAACGCGGCCTTTGATCTCGGCCTGACGATCGAGGATGCGGACGCCATCGCGGGCCGCCCGATGGGCGTGCCCAAGACCGGCATTTTCGGTCTCGTCGATCTCGTCGGCATCGACCTGATGCCCTATCTCCAGAAGAGCCTGACCGCGACGCTGCCCGCGGACGACGCCTATCAGGCGATCGCCCGCACCGCGCCGCTGATCGAGAAGATGATCGCGGACGGCTATACCGGGCGCAAGGGCAAGGGCGGCTTCTACCGGATCAACCGTGAGAAGGGGAAGCAGAAGGAGGCCATCGATCTGGCGACCGGCGAATACCGTCCGGTCATCAAGCCCGCCTCGCTGCCTTCGGCGGCGGCAAGGGGCGATCTTGGCGCGCTGATCGCCGCTAAAGGCAAGGTCGGCGACTATGCCTGGGCGATCCTCGGCCCGACGCTTTCCTATGCGGCGAGCCTCGTGCCGTCCGCCGCCGATGATATCGTCGCGATCGATAGCGCGATGAAGCTCGGCTATAACTGGAAATATGGCCCGTTCGAACTGATCGACAGGATCGGCGCGGCAAAGCTGGCCGAACGCCTCGCGGCGGAAGAAAAGCCGGTGCCCGATCTGCTGATGCTGGCGGGAGAGCGCAGCTTCTACCGGATCGAGAATGGCAAGCGCCAATATCTGGGCCTTGATGGTGCCTATCATGATGTGGCGCGCGCCGATGGCGTGCTGTTGCTCGAAGATATCAAGGTCGCGTCCCAGCCCGTGCTCAAAAACGGGTCGGCCGCGCTCTGGGATGTCGGCGATGGCGTCGTCTGCCTGGAGTTCACCGGCAAGATGAACGCTCTTGACGGCGATGTGATGAAGCTGATCGGGGAAGCCATCCCGCTGATCCAGAAGCAGTATAAGGCGTTGGTCGTCTATAATGAGGGCAGCAATTTCTCTGCCGGGGCCAATCTCGGCCTTGCGCTCTTCGCGGTGAATATCGCCGCATGGGGGGAGATAGAGAAGCTCGTCGCCGGTGGCCAGCAGGCCTATAAGGCGCTCAAATATGCGCCCTTCCCGGTGGTGAGCGCGCCATCCGGCATGGCGCTGGGCGGCGGCTGCGAGATGCTGCTCAACAGCGACGCGGTGCAGGCCCATGCCGAAAGCTATATCGGCCTTGTCGAATGCGGCGTCGGGCTGGTGCCCGGCTGGGGCGGCTGTGGGGAAATGCTCGACCGCTGGAAGAAGAACCCGATGCTGCCCAAGGGGCCGATGCCCGCCGTGGCCAAGGTGTTCGAGATCGTTTCGACCGCGACCGTCGCCAAGTCGGCGGCCGAGGCGAAGGAGCTTGGCTTCCTGCGTCCGGCCGATGGCGTGACGATGAACCGCGACCGCCTGCTCGCCGATGCGAAGGCCAGGGCGCTGGCGCTGGTGGAGGACTATGCGCCGCCCGCGCCGCCGGAGTTCCGCCTGCCCGGCGCGAGCGGCCGCACGGCGCTCGATCTGGCGGTCAGGGGCTTTCAGGCGCGCGGCCTCGCCACCGATTATGATGGCGTCGTCTCCGGCATGCTCGCCGATGTGCTGACCGGGGGAGAGGCCGATCTGGTCGACACGCTGAGCGAAAAGGACATGCTGGCGCTGGAACGCAAGGCGTTCATGAAGCTGGTCCGCGATCCGCGCACCCAGGCCCGTGTCGAGCAGATGCTCGAAACCGGAAAGCCGCTGCGCAACTGACGAAAAGGGGCCGGGAGGAGCGATGCTCTCCCGGTCCGTCTCGGGAGAGAGTTTATGCAGGTTTATAATGCTCCGCTGCGCGACATGCGCTTTGTTCTCAATGAGTTGCACGAAGGCGACGGCTTCGGCGATATCCCGGCGCTCGCCGAGTTCACGCCCGATCTCACCGGTGCGGTGCTGGAAGAGGCCGCGCGCATCTGCCAGGATGTGCTGCTGCCGCTCAATCGCTCGGGCGATGAGGAAGGCTGCCATATCGAAAATGGCGTGGTGCGCACGCCCAAGGGCTTTTCAGAGGCGTATAACCAGTTCGTCGAGGGCGGCTGGGCGAGCCTTGCCAGCGATCCCGAATGGGGCGGGCAGGGGTTGCCCGAAGCCGTCAACAAGCTGGTGGAGGAAATGATCTGCGGGGCCAATGTCTCGTTCAGCCTCTATCCGGGCCTGACGCATGGCGCGACCACCGCGATCGAGGGTCATGGCAGCGAGGACCTGAAGCGGGCCTATCTCCCCAAGATGGTGAGCGGGCAATGGTCGGGGACGATGTGCCTGACCGAGGCGCATTGCGGCACCGATCTCGGCCTGTTGCGCACCAAGGCGGTGCCGCAGGAGGATGGCAGCTACAAGATCAGCGGCTCGAAAATCTTCATCTCGGCGGGCGAGCATGACCTTACCGAGAATATCATCCATCTCGTGCTGGCGCGCCTGCCCGATGCGCCCAAGGGGGTGAAGGGGATCAGCCTGTTCCTCGTGCCCAAATATCTGCCGAAGGATGATGGCACGCCGGGCAACGCCAATGGCGTTTCCTGCGCGGCGATAGAGCATAAAATGGGCCTCAAGGCATCGGCCACCTGCCAGATGAATTTCGAGGAGTCGACCGGCTGGCTGGTCGGCGAGGCGAACAAGGGTATGGCCGCGATGTTCACGATGATGAACACAGAGCGCGTGTCGGTCGGCATTCAGGGGCTGGGCGTCGGCGAGGCGGCCTATCAGGCGGCGGTCTGGTATGCGAAGGACCGCATTCAGGGCCGGTCGCTTTCCGGCGTGAAACGCCCCGATCTTGCCGCCGACCCGATCATCGTCCACCCGGACGTGCGCCGCATGCTGATGACGATGCGCTGCTGGAACGAAGGCAGCCGCGCGCTCGCCGGCTGGGTGTCGCGCGCGCTCGATGCGGAAAAGCATAGCGACAGTCCGCAGGTGCGCCAGCGCGCGGAGGATTTCGTCGCGCTGATGACGCCGGTGGTGAAGGCGCTCTTCACCGATCTGGCGTTCGATACCGCCAATCTGGCGGTCCAGTGCTATGGCGGCCATGGCTACATCCGCGAGAGCGGCGTCGAGCAATATGCCCGCGATGCGCGCATCTCGATGATCTACGAAGGCACCAATGGCGTGCAGGCGCTTGATCTGGTCGGTCGCAAACTGCCCGCGCATATGGGCCGCTATCTGCGCAGCTTCTTCCACCCGGTATCGGCCTTTATCGAGGAAAATGGCGGTGAAGGGCCGTTCCAGCCGATGGTTGCAGGCTTGCAGCAGGCCTTCGGCGCGTTGCAGCTCGCGACCGGCATGATCGCCCAGCGCGGCCTCAAGGACCCGGAGGAGGCGGGCGCGGCCTCGGCCGATTATCTGCGCCTGCTCGGCCTTGTCGCCATGGGCTATTGCTTTGCCCGCGCGGCGAAGATCGCGGCGGCGAAGCTGGCCGAAGGCGGCGAGGATGCGGCCTTCTACGATGCGAAGATCAAGACCGCGACCTTCTTCTTCGACCGGCTGCTGCCGCAGGCGACCACCTGCTTCCTTGCGATCAAGGCAGGCAAGAAGTCGATGATGGCGCTGGCCGAGGATGCCTTTTAAGGACGGGGAAAGATCATGACCGGACTCGATGCAATCAAGGCGATGATCGCGAGCGGCAAGCGCCCGCCGATGATGGAATTGATGGATATCGATCTGATCGAAGTCGAGGAAGGGCGTGTCGTCTTTGGCGCCACGCCCGGCCGGTCCGTCTATAATCCGCTGGGTATTGCCCATGGCGGCTTCGCGGCGACGATGCTGGATACCGCCTGCGGCGTGGTTGCAGGTACGGCGACGAAAACGCCGCAGAATTGCGTGACGCTGGAACTGAAGATCTCCTATCATCGGGCGATGAACGAGCACACCGGGCCGGTGCGCGCAATCGGCACGGTGTTGTCCATGGGCAAGCGTGTCGCCTATACCGAGGCGCGGCTGATCGATGCGCAGGATCGCCTTTGCGCATCGGCGACCTCGACGCTGCTGCTTTCCGACGCCAGCTGATCTCGGCCCGCACCTTTATCGATTGGATGGCCATCAGGAAGAGAGCTGTCAGGGAAAGGGGCGCGGAGACAGGCGCGCGGCTGTTTCCTGCCAGGGCCATGGCGTCTTTCCTCTTGAGGAGGACGGAAAGCCGCCGAGTCGCGGCAGGTGCCGTGGAATGATCGTTCCAGAAATCCCTGCTTTGAGCCTTCGAGGAGGGTTTGTGCAGGGATTTTCCAAAAATCCCTATATTTCATAATCTTGTAAAGGTTTTTGAAAAAATCATAGCTCCTATGCAGGCTATGGTAAGCCCGACATTCCTATGATAGCATCCCTCTAAACGGCAATAGACCGTAATGATTATGGAGAGATGGCTATGACCAGACTGGACTGGGTCGGTGATCGTTGCTGCATGATGTTGTCGGTATTCGGGGTCGCCTATATTCTATATTGGCACCTGATGTGATCTGACATGCTGGCCCTTGGCGCTGTCCCCAAAGGACGCGCGAGAATGAGGGTCGGGCGGTGTCAGGGGCAGGTGATGATCGCCTTATTTGCTTGAAGCGGCCTTCCTGAAGGGAGCGCCGCTTTTTGTGTCTTGTTGCTCTCGGTCTCTTGTTCCGAGTTCTTATTCGCCCTGATTTCCTGGTCCCTGATATTCTGATTGGCGTCCGATTTCGCTCGTCTGGAAAGCCTGTTGGTAGCGCCGACGTCGCATCGTTTTCTTGCTGGCCGATTTCCCGATCATGCAGGGCCGATTATACCGATCCGGGCCGATCAGGAAAGAGTTGCGGCTGGAGGTCGCCGGAGGGCAGCTTTGGCGTGAAGCAAGGCCTGCCCTCTCACCGTCTGTCATTGCGCATTTTTCGCGTTGCGGGATATTTTCCTTCGGCGCGAAAAGCCGCTCATTTCAGTCCGCCGCCCAATGCGCGATATAGCTCGACCGCATTGCTTTCCTGCACCAAGCGCGTCGACAGCAGGCTTTGTTCCGCTGAATAATAGCTGCGCTGCGAATCCAGCGTGGTCAGGAACTGGTCGATCCCCGCCTTGAAACGGGCTTCCGACAGGCGATAGGCCCCTTGCGCATTGTCGCGCAAAGAGGTCTGCGCTTCCAGTTGGTCGGCGATGGTGCCGCGCCGGGCCAGCGCATCGGCAACCTCGCGGAACGCGGTCTGCACCGTCTTTTCATATTGGGCGACCATTGCGTCGCGCGTCGCCTTGGCATAGCGCAGATTGCCTGCATTGCGGCCGGCATCGAAGATCGGCAGGCTTGCCGAGGGCGCGACCGACCAATTCTCGCTGCCATGGGCAAAGAGGTTGGAGAGGCCGAGACTCATCGTGCCGAGCGCGGCGGTCAGCGAAAGGGTCGGGAAAAAGGCCGCGCGGGCCGCGCCGATATTGGCGTTGGCGCCGATCAGCTGATGTTCGGCCGCAGTGATATCCGGCCGCTTCAGCAGCAGGGAAGAAGGCATGTTGCCCGGCAGGCGCGCAACGGTGATGCCGTTTGCGGGCAGGCCGTCGGGCAGCAGCGCGGCATCGACGCTGGTTCCCGCCAGCAGGGTGAGCGCATTCTGATCCTGCGCGATCTGCGTCGTCATCTGCGCGATATCGGCCCGTGCCTGATCGTGGCTGGTACGGGCCTGGCGCACCTCCAGTTCCGAGGCGACGCCGGATTTGAAGCGCGCTTCGGTAAGGTCGAGCGTCTGGCGGAAGGCGGCCTCGGTCTTGCGGGCGAGGGCGAGCTGATCCTGATCCGCCGCCATCGTCGCCCATGCGGTGGCGACCTCCGCCACCAGCGCGACCTGCGCCGCGTTGCGGTTTTCCTGCGCGGCGAAAAATTCCTCCTGCGCGGCCTTGGTCAGATTGCGCACGCGGCCGAACAGATCGACCTCCCACGCCGAGACGCCGACCGAGGCGGTATAGATATCGAGCCGACCGGCGGCGCCGGTCGCCGCGAACGGTGTCTTTTGATAGGTCGCGCCGCCGCTTGCCGACAGCGAGGGGAGGATATCGGCGCGCTGCACCCGATATTGGGCGCGGGCCTGCTCCACATTGGCGAGCGCCAGCCGCAAATCACGATTATTGTCGAGCGCGAGGCCGATCACCCCTTGCAGGCGGGTGTCGGTGAAGAAATCCCGCCAGGCGGTGTCGGCCAGCATCTCCGCCGATGCGGCGTTCGCGTCATAGGCAGGCCCTTCCGGCGTCGCCACCGGAACCGGCAGGGCGGGGCGTTCATAGCGAGGAGCCATGTTGCAGCTCGCCAATGTCAGGGCGAGCAGGCTGATGGTGCAAGTGCGTGCGGGTTTCATGGATCAGGCCTCCTGCGCGTTCTGGGTGTCGGGCGAGCCATGGGTGGCGCCTGACGGTTTGTCCTGCCGGAACAGGCGCTTCACCACGAGGAAGAAGACCGGCACGAAGAAGATCGCCAGCACCGTGGCCGACAGCATGCCGCCGACGACCGCCCAGCCGATCGCATTCTGGCCGCCCGCGCCCGCGCCCTTCGACACCGCCAGCGGCAGCACGCCGAAGATGAACGCGAAAGACGTCATCAGGATCGGCCGCAGGCGCAGTTTGGCCGCTTCCAGCGCTGCCTGCGCCGCGCCCATGCCGTCGCGCATCTTCTCCTCGGCGAACTCGACGATCAGGATCGCATTTTTCGCCGACACGCCGATCGTGGTGATGAGGCCGACCTGGAGATAGATGTCGTTGTTGAGGCCCGCCAGCGTCGCCGCCAGCACCGCGCCGATGACGCCGAGCGGCACGACCAGCATCACCGAAATCGGCACCGACCAGCTTTCATAGAGGGCCGCAAGGCACAGGAACACGATCAGCGTCGACAGCCCGTAAAGGGCGGGAGCCTGCGCGCCCGATGCCTGTTCCTCATAGGAAATGCCGCTCCATTCGAAGCCGATGCCGGGGGGAAGCTGTTTGGCATAGTCCTCCATGATCTGCATTGCCTCGCCGCTGCTGTGACCGGGGGCGGGGGCGCCCATGATCTGCACGGAGGAGACGCCGTTGAAGCGCTCCAGCTTGGCCGGGCCATAGGTCCATTGGGTGGAGGAGAAGGAAGAGAGCGGCGCCATCGTCCCGCCCGAACCGCGCACATAGAGCTGGCCCAGCGAATCCGGCGTCGCGCGATAGGGGGCGTCGGCCTGCATATAGACCTTCTTCACCCGGCCCCGGTCGATGAAGTCGTTGATATAGGCGCCGCCAAAGGCCGTGCTCAAGGTGGTGTTGATCTCCGCCTGCGACAGGCCGAAGGCGCCCGCCGCAGCTTGATCGACATCCAGCTTGATCTGGGCGGTATCCTCGATGCCATTGGGACGGACCTGCGCGAGGCGGGGGTCCTTGCGCGCCATGGCGAGCAACTGGTTGCGCGCCTCCAGCAGCTTTTCATGGCCAAGGCCGCCTTCATCCTTCAGCTGGAAGTCGAAGCCGGTGGCGTTGCCCAGTTCCATCACCGCGGGCGGAGCGAAGGCAACGGCTTGTCCGGCGGGCAGCTTGGTAAAGGCCATGCTTGCCCGCATCGCGATCGCCGAGGCGCTGTTCTGCTTGCCGGGGCGTTCTTCCCACGGCTTCAGGCGCACGAAGGCGATGCCGACATTCTGGCCCTGACCCACGAAGCTGAAGCCGCTGACCGAGAACATGAACTGGACATTATCCTTTTCCGCCGTGATGAAATGGTTGCGCACGGCGTCGACGGTCCGCTGGGTTTCCTCCATCGTCGTGCCCGAAGGCATGGAGATCTGGGTGAAGAGCACGCCCTGATCCTCATCGGGAAGGAAGCCGCCCGGCAGCCGCGCGAACAGGATCGCCATGCCGCCAAGGATCAGCGCATATAGGAGAAGCGAGCGCTTCCAGTTGCGTTCGATCCGCTTGAGGCCGCGATCATAGCGCACGAGGCTGCGATCGAAGGTGCGGTTGAACCAGGCGAAAAAGCCGAAGAAATCGCGCTGATGCTCCGCCCCGTCATGCTTGGGCGGCAGGATGGTGGCGCAGAGCGCCGGTGTCAGGATCAGCGCGACCAGCACCGACAGCACCATCGCGGAAACGATGGTGATCGAGAACTGGCGGAAGATCACGCCCGTCGATCCGCCGAAAAAAGCCATGGGCAGGAACACGGCGGAAAGGACAAGGCCGATGCCGATCAGCGCGCCGCTGATCTCGTCCATCGATTTCTTGGCCGCCTCCTTGGGGCTTAGTCCCTCGGTCTGGATCAGGCGCTCGACATTTTCCACGACGACGATCGCGTCATCGACCAGCAGGCCGATCGCCAGCACCATGCCGAACAGCGTCAGCGTGTTGATGGTGAAGCCCGCCACATGCAGGATCGCGAAGGAACCGAGCAGCACGACCGGCACCGCGATCGTCGGGATAAGGGTCGCGCGCCAGTTCTGGAGGAAGATGAACATCACGACGAAGACGAGGATGATTGCCTCGAACAGCGTGTGGATGACCTGTTCCACCGACAGCTTGATGAAGGTGGAGTTGTCGACCGGATATTCGACCTTGATATCGGCGGGGAAGCTCGTGGCCAATTTGGCGACCGTGGCCTTCACGCCTTCCACCGTGTTGAGCGCGTTGGCGCCCGGTGCGAGCTTGATGGCGATGCCGGCGGCCTGCTTGCCGTCGAAACGGGCCATGAAGCTGTAGTTCTCCGAGCCGATCTCGACCCGCGCGACATCGGACAGCCGCACGGTGGAGCCGTCGCTGTTGGATCGAACGAGGATGTCGCGGAACTCTTCGGGCGTCTTGAGGCGCGACTGGGCGGTGACGATGGCGTTGAGGGCCTGTCCCTTCACGCTCGGTGAGCTGCCGACCTGTCCGGCCGAAACCTGCGCATTTTGCGCTTCGATCGCGGATTGCACATCCCCCACGGTGACGCCGAGGCTCGCCATGTTATAGGGGTTGAGCCAGACGCGCATCGCATATTGCGAGCCCATGATCTGGGTGTCGCCCACCCCTTCGACGCGGCTGAGCGGGTCCTGCAATTTCGACACGACATAATCGCCGAGATCGACCTGATCATGATCGCCATTTTCGGAATAGAGCGCGACCACCATCAGGATGCTCGCCGCCGATTTATTGACGCGCAGTCCGGCCTTCTGGACCTCCTGCGGCAACAGCGGCGTCGCCTGCGACAATTTGTTCTGCACCTGCACCTGCGCGATATCGGGGTCGGTGCCCTGCTCGAAGGTGAGGGTGACGGTCAGGTTGCCGGCGGAATCGCTGCTCGATGAGAAATAGCGGAGATTGTCGATCCCCTTCATCTGCTGCTCGATGATCTGCGTCGTCGTATTTTCGAGCGTCTGCGCGTCCGCGCCGGGATAGTTAGTGGCGATGGTGATGGCGGGTGCCGCGATTTCCGGGAACTGCGCGACGGGAAGCGAGCGCAGCGCGAGCAGGCCCATCATCATCATCAGGATGGCGATGACCCAGGCGAAGATCGGGCGGTCGATGAAATAACGGGACATGATCTATCAGTTCCCGTTCTTGCCGGCCGAATGGTCCGCGGTGATCTGCTGGGGCGCACGCGGTTTCACCTGCGCGCCCGGTTGCAGGCCGACCGGGCCTTCGACGATCAGCCGGTCCCCGGCCTTGAGGCCGCTGGCGATGACCCATTTGTCGCCGACGATGCGGCCGGTCACGACCTGCCGCTGCTCGACCTTGTTCTGCGCGGTGACGACCATGGCGGTCGCTCGCCCGCGCGGATCGCGGGTGATGCCCTGCTGCGGGGCGAGGATGGCCTGTTGCTTGATCCCCTCGACGAGCCGCGCACGCACGTACATGCCGGGCAGCAGCGTGTCATTCTGGTTGGGGAAGGTCGCGCGCAGCGTCACGCCGCCCGATTGCGGATCGACGGTGACTTCGGAAAATTCGAGCCTGCCCGCGATCGGATAGATTTTGTCATTGGGCAGGATGAGCTGGACATTGGCGCTTTCCGCGCTTTCCCGGCTGAGGCCGCCGCTGCGTAGCGCTTCCTTGAGGTCGAGCAATTGCGCGGCCGACTGGGTGACGTCGACATAGACCCGGTCGGTGCGCTGGATGGTCGCAAGAGCATCGGCCTGGCCGCTCTGCACCAGGGCGCCGACGGTGTAGAGCGAGCGGCCGATCCGCCCGGAAATGGGCGCGCGGATGCGGGTGAAACCCAGATTGACCTGCGCCGCCTGCACGGATGCCTTTTGCGCTGCAACAGAGGCGGTCGCCTGTTTGGCGGCGGCCTCGGCATTATCCAGTTCCTGACGGCTGACCGCATTGATGCCGATGAGGCTGCGATAGCGCTCGGCCTGTGCGCGGGTGGAGGCGATAGTCGCCTGCGCCTGCGCCAGATTGCCCTGCGCGGTGCCGAGCGCGGCGCGATAGGGGGCGTCCTCGATCTCGTAGAGGACCTGTCCTGCCTGCACCATGCTGCCCTCGGCGAACAGCCGCTTGCGGATCACGCCGCTGATCTGGGGGCGGACTTCCGATGTTTCCATGGCGACGATGCGGCCCGGAAGCTCGGTCGTGAGCGTCGCGGACTCGGCTTTCAGCGTGACCACGCCCACCTCCGGCGGCTGGCTCTGCGGGGTTTCGCCGCTGCCGCAGGCGGTCAGCAAAACAAGGGTTCCCAGCGTGAGAAAGCGGGGGCGTGCGGTCATTGTCGGCACCTGTTTTAAGGGACTAAGTTTGGAATGAACGTTCATTCCGCTTGCATGCCTTTAGGCGATATGCGATGGTTGGGTCAAGTGATAAGGAGGGTCGGGTGGTTGAAAATATTGCAGTGCAGCGTGACATTGGCGCAAGGGAGCGTATTGTCGCGGCGGCGCGTTGCCTGTTTTCATCGCGCGGTTTTCACCAGACGGCGATGGCTGATCTGGCCCGGGAAGCGAAGGTCAGCGTCGGGGCGATCTATCGCTCGTTCGACAATAAGGCGGACATCGTTCGCGCGATCATCGATAATGACATGGAACGCGTACTCGCGGAGCTTGACGCCCTGTGCGACAGCCTTGAGGCCGGGCAATTGACCGTCGAACAGGCGTTCGAAACTCTGATCCTTTCCCAATTCGCGAAGAAGGAAGAGGCGCTTTCGCACGAAATTCTGGCCGAGGCGCATCGCAATGCGGATGTGGCGGGCACCATCGGCGATTTTTGCGGCCAGTGCCGCGCGACCATCGGCCGGATGGCGCGGGTCGCCAATCCGGATATGAAGGCCGAGGATATGGAAGGGACGGAGGAACTGATACTCGCCTGCATGTTCGGTTTTGCCCATCGCAATCTCGCCCAGCCGCGATTGGACAATGAAACCACCGCTCGGATCGGTTCTCGCCTGATCCTGAACGCCTTGCGCGCGGGCTGAAGGGAGGGTTGCGGCGCTCAGGTGTCTTTTTCCGCCAGTTGTGCCGCAATCTCCAGAAACGGGCGGAGCGTCGGGCTGTCATCCTCGCGCCGCCAGACGAGGCCGGTTTCCAGCATTGGCGCCTTGCCTTCCAGTTCCACATAGCGCACCCCGCTGCGGGCCAGATGGCGTAGCGAGGCGGGCACCAGCGCCAGCCCCATGCCCGCCGAAACGAGGCTGATGATCGTCTGCATCTGGATCGCCTCCTGCGCGATGCGGGCGGTCCTGCCATGGGCAGCATGATAGCCGGTGACGAGATCGTGAAAGGCAGGGGCGGCCTGCCGGGGAAACAGGATGAGGGGTGCGGAGGTGATCGCCCCGGCGGTGACGCGATCATCTGCCAGCGGCAGGCGGCCATCGGCGATCCAGCTTTCGGGCACGGCCGCGATCAGCGGTTCGGACACCATCGGCCGATAGGCGAGGGCGGCGGGAAGGATCGCGCCGGGCGGCGGGATGATAAGGCCCGCCTGACCTTCTCCGGCGAGCAGGCGGGCGATCTGCACGTCGCTGGTGGCCTCCGTCAGGGCTATGGCGACGCCGGGAAATCGCGCGGCATAATGCTGCACCAGTTGCGGCAGGATGCTATAGTCGGCGGTGCTGACGAAACTGAGGTCGAGCCGTCCGCTCTCGCCATCGCGCAGGCGGCGGGCGGCTTCGGGCAGCGCCTGCACCGCGCTCAATGCGGCGCGCACATCGGGCAGCCATTGCTCGCCCAGCGGGGTAAGCGCGACGCTGCGCTTGGTGCGGGTGAAGAGCGGCGCGCCGATTTCCTGCTCCAGCGCGATGATCGACTGGCTGAGCGGCGGCTGGGTCATGCCGAGCCGCGCCGCCGCCTTTCCGAAGTGCAGCGTATCGGCAACCGTGATAAAATGGCGAAGCTGGCGAACGTCCATAAAGTTGTCCTGCGACCTAATGGACGCTTAATAATATATTTTACATCGTATCCCCAGACCTTTATCGGCCTGTCGGTAGAACAGCCCGAAAACGGGCGACAAAACTTGTAGAGAACGGAGATTTTTCATGCCCGCTTATCGTTCGCGCACCTCCACCCATGGGCGCAACATGGCCGGCGCGCGCGGCCTGTGGCGTGCGACCGGCATGAAGGACGGCGATTTCGGCAAGCCGATCATCGCTGTTGCCAACAGCTTCACCCAGTTCGTGCCCGGCCATGTGCACCTCAAGGATTTGGGCCAGCTCGTCGCGCGGGAGATCGAGGCGGCGGGCGGCGTCGCGAAGGAATTCAACACCATCGCGGTCGATGACGGCATCGCCATGGGCCATGGCGGCATGCTCTATTCGCTGCCGAGCCGTGAACTCATCGCCGACAGCGTTGAATATATGGTCAACGCCCATTGCGCCGATGCGATCGTCTGCATTTCCAATTGCGACAAGATCACCCCTGGCATGCTGATGGCGGCGATGCGCCTCAATATTCCGGCGGTGTTCGTGTCCGGCGGGCCGATGGAGGCGGGCAAGGTCGTGCTGCGTGGCAAGACGCAGGCGCTCGATCTGGTTGATGCGATGGTGGTCGCGGCCGATGACAGCTATAGCGACGAGGAAGTGAAGGCGATCGAGCGGTCGGCCTGTCCGACCTGTGGTTCCTGCTCGGGCATGTTCACTGCCAACAGCATGAACTGCCTGACCGAGGCGCTGGGTCTGTCGCTGCCGGGCAATGGCTCGACGCTGGCGACGCATTCGGACCGCGAGCGGCTGTTCCGCGAGGCGGGGCATCTGATCGTCGATCTCGCCAAGCGCTGGTATGAGCAGGACGACGCGACCGCGACTCCGCGCGGCATCGCCACGCGCGCGGCGTTCGAAAATGCGATGAGCCTCGATATCGCGATGGGCGGGTCCACCAACACGGTGCTGCATCTGCTTGCCGCCGCGCAGGAAGGCGGGGTCGATTTCACCATGCAGGATATCGATCGCCTGTCGCGCCGCGTGCCCTGCGTGTGCAAGGTCGCGCCCGCCAAGAATGACGTGCATATGGAAGACGTGCATCGCGCGGGCGGGATCATGGCGATCCTCGGCCAGCTCGACCGGGGCGGGTTGCTCGATACCTCGCTGCCGACCGTCCATGCGCCGACCCTTGGCCATGCGCTCGACCGCTGGGACATCAGCCGCACCAACAGCGAGGAAGTGCGCAATTTCTATCGCGCCGCACCCGGCGGCGTGCCGACGCAGACGGCGTTCAGCCAGTCGGCGCGCTGGGACGATCTGGACAATGACCGCGAAGAGGGTGTGATCCGCTCGGTCGAGCATGCGTTCTCGAAGGATGGCGGGCTGGCGGTGCTGTTCGGCAATCTCGCGCCCGAAGGCTGCATCGTCAAGACGGCGGGTGTCGATGACTCGATCCTCGTCTTTAACGGCACGGCCCGCGTTTATGAAAGCCAGGACGCGGCGGTCGCGGGCATTCTCGGCAATGAGGTGCAGGCGGGCGACGTGGTGGTGATCCGCTATGAAGGGCCGAAGGGCGGGCCGGGCATGCAGGAAATGCTCTATCCGACGAGCTACCTCAAATCCAAGGGGCTGGGCAAGGCGTGCGCGCTCATCACCGATGGGCGTTTCTCCGGTGGCACCTCGGGGCTTTCGATCGGCCATGTCTCCCCCGAAGCGGCGGAAGGCGGCCTCATCGCGCTGGTGGAAACGGGCGATCCGATCCTGATCGACATTCCCAACCGCGTCATCAGCCTTGCCATCGATGAAAAGGTGATCGCCGAACGCAAGGCGCAGATGGAAGCGCGCGGCGGCAAGGCGTGGAAGCCTTTCGGCCGCAAGCGCGAAGTCTCGCCGGCGCTGCGGGCCTATGCCGCGCTCACCACCAACGCCGCACGCGGCGCGGTGCGCGACGTCAGCCAGATCGAGGACTGATCCTGCCTCAATGGCACAAGAAAAGCCCCGGCTTCCTTATGGAGGCCGGGGCTTTTCTTATTTGCCGATATCGCCGACATCGAACGGGGTCGTTTGATAGACCTGATGGATCCAATCCCCGAACAGCAGATGGGCATGGCCGCGCCAGCGATTGACGGGCGCGCGGGTCGGGTCGTTCTCCGGGAAATAATAAGCGGGAAGGGACGGTTCCTTGCCCGCGACCAGATCGCGGCGATATTCCTCGCCCAGCGTGTCGGTGTCATATTCGCTGTGGTTGAACATGTGCAGCATGCGATGGCGCGGATCATGGAGCAGGCAGAGGCCCGCTTCCTCCGACTCCAGCAATATGTCCATGCCGCTGCCGGGCGGGATGTCGGCGGCATGCACCTCCGTCCAGCGCGACACCGGGATATCGACCTGATCCGGCAGCCCGCGCAGATAGGGCGACGCCCCATTGCGTATCCGATGGGGGTAGATGCCGGACAATTTGTCCTCCATCTGATATTTGGGCATGCCGTGGAAATGCCAGACGGCGGCCTGCGCGGCCCAGCAGATCGTATAGCTGCTGTGCACATGGGTCTGCGTCCAGTCGAAGATCTGGCACAGTTCGTTCCAGTAGCGCACCTCCTCGAACGGCATAGTCTCGACCGGGGCGCCGGTGATGATGAAACCGTCGAAGCGTTCTTCCCGCACATCGGCCCAGTCGCGGTAGAAGGACTGCATATGGTCGGCGGGCGTGTTGCGCGACACATGCTCGGTCATCTTCACCAGCGTCAGTTCGACCTGGATCGGCGTCGCGCCCAGCAGGCGGGCGAACTGGGTTTCCGTCTTGACCTTGTTGGGCATCAGGTTGAGCAGGCCGATGCGCAGCGGCCGGATATCCTGACGAACGGCGTCCGTTTCGCCCATCACCGCCACGCCCTCGGCATCCAGTATCGCGCGCGCGGGCAGGCTGTCGGGAATCTTGATCGGCATCGAAAAAACAGTCTCCGGATGGCCGGACCCTGACTGAAAAAGTGGTGTGACCCGTTTTGTTGTCGGTTCGACCACATCCCCTCTGGCGAGGGCGCCACCTTGCTCGGGAAGCAGGTTGGCGTCAGGCAATGCCCAACTCTTGATGTATGACCGCCAGATAAGCCTTTGCATCTGCTTTGGCAAGAGCATGTCAAATGCGGCTTGCCTTGGCGGCGCGCCGATGGCATGAACGGCCGCGATGACGAAAGCCGCTAACCCGTTCAGTGCATTTTATTGGCGCTCCCTCAAGGGCGCGGCATAGTCATCCTGCATGACCATTGCCGCCGTGTTCGGCAGGCAATGGATGGCTTTCTCTCCAAAAATTCCCTTCCGGCACGGCGGCCTCAGACAGAAAGGCCGAATGATGACTGCTGGATTGAACCCTGTTTCCCGTTCGCAGGAAAGCGATGAGGACCGTAATGCCGCGCCAGCCGCTGCCCTGAAAGCCGATATGATGCGGGGCGATACGCCGCAGGCTTCCCTTCCGCAGGCAGCCTCCGACGACTATTTGCGCATCGATGTCTGCTAGGGAAGGGGCGGGCCGCTCTTGACCCGGCGTCCGTCGCATCCCCATAGAGGAGGGATGACTTCGCAGGATGACACCCTCCCGCCGCCACGGGATGCAGGAACGCTGATCATCGTTCGGCCCCGGCTGACGGATGGCGTGCCCGAATTGCTGATGACCCAGCGCGCCGCCACATTGCGTTTCGCGGGGGGAGCGATGGTCTTTCCCGGTGGAGCCGTCGATGCCCGCGACCGCGCGCTGGCAGGAAGGGTGGGGGCGGGACACCATCTGCCCGAGGAGGAACTGGCCGCCCGTATCGCGGCGATACGCGAAACCGTCGAGGAATGCGGGTTGGCGCTGACCGCCGCTGGCCGCGCACTGCCATCCGGGCAGGCCGCGATGCTGCGACAGGCGCTGCATCGAGGGGAGGCGCTGGAGGATTTTCTCGCCGAGGCGGGGGTCCATGTCGATTTCGCAGGGCTGGTCCCCTTCGCCCGCTGGTGCCCGAAAAGCTGGGAAACCCGCATCCGCTACGACACGCGCTTCTATATCGCGACGGTAGAGGATCGGCATGACGACCTCATCCCCGATGGCAGCGAGACCGCGGGGCTGCTTTGGTCCAGCGCGCGGGAGATGCTTGCCCGTGCCGACCGGGGCGAGGCGCATATCATCTTCCCGACGCGCTGCAATCTGGAGCGGCTGGCCCAGTTCGACACGATCGGCGCGTTGATCGACCATGCCGCCGCCCATGCGCCCGACCTGATCTCCCCCTGGCTCGAAACGCGCGACGGGCAGGAGCATATCTGCATTCAGGAAGGGCGCGGTTATCCGGTCACGGCTCGACCGCTTCACCGGACTTCGCGCGGGTAGGGCGCAGGTAGGGCGCGGGTAGGGAGGCGTCAGGGCTTCGGCGTCAGCTTGAGCAGCCGCCCGCCCGGACCATCCTCCAGCAGCCAGACCGCGCCGTCAGGCCCGATCTCGACCTCGCGGATGCGGGCTTTCATCGGCCAGTGATCGGCCTTGACCACATGGTCGCCTTCTATCTTCAGGCGAATCAGGGCCTCGCCCGACAGCGCGCCGATCAGCAGGCTGTCCTTCCACTGCGGGAAGAGCGCGCCGTCATAATAGGCAAGGCTGCCCGGAGAGATGCTCGGGTTCCACCATGCCCTGGGCGCGAGGAAGCCATCGCCGGGCGCATGATCGGGAATGGCGCGCCCGTCATAATGGGAGCCGTTGGACACTTTGGGCCAGCCATAATTGCCGCCCGGTTCGATCAGGTTGACCTCATCGCCACCCTTTGGCCCCATCTCATCTTCCCAAAGACGTCCCTGCCGGTCGAAGGCGAGGCCGAGGATGTTGCGATGGCCCAGTGACCATATCTGCGCGGCGACGCCTCCTCTGGCGGCGAAGGGATTGTCGGCCGGCACGCTGCCATCGCTGTTCAGGCGAATGATCTTGCCGAGATTGCCGCCCATATCCTGTGCAGGGTTGAATTTCTGCCGCTCGCCCGAGGAGATGAAGATATGCTTCTGATCCGGGGAAAGGGCGATGCGGTGCGAATAATGCCCATCGCCCGAGACTTTGGGCGCCTGCCGCCAGAGAATCTTCACGTCGCCCAGCGAGCCGATCTGCTCGGCCATGCTGTTGATGGTGAGGTTCGCCAGCGCCACGACTGCGCCGCGCGTATCGCCTTCGCCCGGTTCGGCCCAACTGAGATAGACGGGATGAATCTTGTCGGTCGTGTCGGGATCGGGCGCGGCCACGACATCGCCAAGGCCGCCCTGACCGCCATAAGCGACCCTGGGCAGGTCGCCGCCGACCGGGTAGCTCCGGTTGTTGCGGGTATCGACCAGCATCAGCCGGCCCTTGCGCTCGCTCACCAGCGCCCATGGCCCGCCGGGGATGAAGGTCATCGCCCATGGCTCTTCAAAAGGGACGACCGGCGTGACGATGAAGGGGCGGGAGGCCGATTCTTCAAAGCCGCCATCTGTTGCCGCCACCTGCGATGGGGCTTCCGCCCCGGCCTGCTCCCCGGCGGTGGGGGCGGCATGGCAAGCGGTCGCCAGCAGCATCGGAAGGGCAAGGAAATACGGGCATTTGCGCATGGAAAGTCCCCTTTGTCGCGAAGGTGCCTCACCAGCAACGAGCGAAGCGAATAAAGGTTGTGAAAAATCCGGTCTTGCCTTATATGCGCATTTGTTCTCCTGACATCGGCAAAATGGCAGGGTCGGAACCGAAAGGCTCCGGCGGCGAAGGCTCATGCCTGTTCGACTATGCCGAATGTCTGTAGGAAAGGATGTATATTTGGTCGATCTGGCCGTCCTGACGCAGTTGATTGAGCCTGAAGTGAGCGCGCTGGGCTATGCGCTTGTGCGCGTGAAGATGTTCGGCGGCGACGATCCGACTCTTCAGATCATGGCCGAGCGGCCGGAGACGCGCCAGCTCACCATCGACGATTGCGCGAAGATTTCGCGCCGCCTCTCCGACATGCTGGATGAGAAGGACCCGATCGAGGAGGCCTATCGGCTGGAGGTGTCCTCCCCCGGTATCGATCGCCCGCTGACGCGCCTTGCGGATTTCGCCGACTGGATCGGGCATGAGGCCCGCGTCAATGTGGTCGAGGCCGTGAACGGGCGCAAGCAGTTCAAGTCCATCCTCGCCGGGACGGACGGCGAGACTATCCTGCTCGACGACCCGAAGGTGGGGCGCGTCGAGATAGGCTTCGATAATCTGTTCAGCGCCAAGCTGGTGCTGACCGATGCGCTGATTTCTGCTACCATGCCGCTTTCCTCCGATGGGGCGGACGAGATTGAGACGGAAGGATAAGGGATTATGGCAACCGCCATTTCCGCCAACAGGGCTGAACTGATCGCGATCGCCAATTCGGTCGCCTCGGAAAAGATGATCGACCGTTCCATCGTGATCGAGGCGATGGAGGACGCTATCCAGCGCGCCGCCCGCGCCCGCTATGGCGCGGAAAACGACATTCGCGCGAAGCTCGATCCCGACACCGGCGACCTGCGCCTGTGGCGCGTCGTGGAAGTGGTCGAGCAGGTGGACGATTATTTCCGTCAGGTGGACCTGAAGCAGGCGCAGAAATTGCAGCCCGGCTCGGCCATCGGCGACTTCATCGTCGACCCGCTGCCCCCGATCGACCTCGGCCGCATCGATGCCCAGTCGGCCAAGCAGGTGATCTTCCAGAAGGTCCGCGACGCAGAGCGCGACCGCCAGTTTGAAGAGTTCAAGGACCGCGTGGGTGAGATCATCACCGGCGTCGTCAAATCGGTCGAGTTCGGCCATGTCGTCGTCAACCTCGGCCGCGCCGAGGGTGTGATCCGCCGCGACCAGCAGATCCCGCGCGAAGTCGTCCGCGTCGGCGACCGCGTGCGCTCGGTGGTGCTCAATGTCCGCCGTGAAAATCGCGGGCCGCAGATTTTCCTTTCCCGCGCGCATCCCGAGTTCATGAAGAAGCTGTTCGCGCAGGAAGTGCCGGAAATCTATGACGGCATCATCGAGATCAAGGCCGCCGCCCGCGATCCGGGCAGCCGCGCCAAGATTGGTGTGATCAGCCATGACGGCAGCATCGATCCGGTCGGCGCCTGCGTCGGCATGAAGGGCAGCCGCGTGCAGGCCGTCGTGCAGGAAATGCAGGGCGAGAAGATCGACATCATTCCGTGGAGCGAGGACACCGCGACCTTCGTCGTCAACGCACTCCAGCCCGCGACCGTCTCCCGCGTCGTCATCGACGAGGATGAAGGCCGCATCGAGGTCGTCGTTCCCGACGATCAGCTTTCGCTCGCCATCGGTCGCCGCGGCCAGAATGTCCGTCTCGCCAGCCAGCTGACCGGCAAGGCGATCGACATCATGACCGAGGCCGACGCCAGCGAAAAGCGGCAGAAGGAATTCCTCGAACGCTCCGAAATGTTCCAGAACGAGCTGGACGTCGACGAAACCCTTTCGCAGTTGCTGGTCGCCGAAGGTTTCGGCGAGCTGGATGAAGTCGCCTATGTCGGCATCGACGAACTGGCGGGCATCGAAGGCTTTGACGAGGAACTGGCGCAGGAGCTTCAGAACCGTGCGCTTGAAGCGCTCGACCGTCGCGATGCCGCCGCCCGCGAGGAACGTCGCGCGCTCGGCGTCGAGGATGCCGTTGCCGAAATCCCGCACCTCACCGAAGCGATGCTGGTGACGCTGGGCAAGGCGGGCATCAAGACGCTCGATGACCTTGCCGATCTCGCGACCGACGAACTGATCGCCAAGAAGCGCCAGTCCGACCGTCGCCGCCGGGGTGAGGCCAATGAGGACAAGGGTGGTATCCTTGCCGAATATGGCCTCAGCGAAGAGCAGGGCAATGAGATCATCATGGCCGCCCGCGCCCACTGGTTCGAAGACGGGGAGGCCTGATCGTCCATGATTTTTGTCGACATCCGTCTGGCCGGTACGGCAACGCGCGATCCTGAGGCCGCGCCTGTTGCCGATGCCACCTGGCCGCTTATCGGGCGGCCGGGCAAGTCGGCGGTTGCCGCAGGAAACGGGGAGGACGCCTGTGATGCGGACACTTCCCGATGATCGCCGCGCTGTCGGCATAAAATCCCGGATCAAGGAGGCGCTGGCATGAGCGAGCGCCGCTGCATCCTGACAGGCGAGCGTGCCGCGCCCGAGCATCTCGTGCGCCTCGCCATTTCGCCCGAAGGCATTGTCATGCCCGATGTGCGCGGCAAGGCGCCGGGACGGGGCGCATGGCTCGGCGTGCCGCGCGCAAGCCTTGAACAGGCGATCGCGAACGGCAAGCTCAAGGGTGCGCTGGCGCGCGCCTTCAAGGGGGCGGTGCTGATCATCCCCAATGATCTGCCCGAAATGATCGCCGCCGCGCTGGAGCAGCAGGTGATGGACCGGCTAGGGCTGGAAGGGCGCGCCTCCAATGTCCTTACCGGTTCTGAAAAGATCGAGGTCGCGGCGCGGCGCGGGCAGGTGGCGATGCTGCTTCACGCGGCCGATGCCGCCGCCGACGGCAGCCGCAAGCTGGACCAGGCCTGGCGCGTGGGAGAGGAGGCCGAAGGCACCGATCATGCGGGTCAGGTCTTGCCTGTGGACCGAAACGCCCTATCTAGGGCGATGGGGCGCGAGAATGTCGTGCATATAGCAGTGACGAACGGCAAAGCCGCCGAACGGCTGACCGCTGTGTTAAGTCGCTGGCAAAGCTATGTCGGATGCGCTAACGGGGGGCAGCAAATGCCTCCGCCGGAGGCGCAGCCTGTGGAATGTCCGCCGGACATATAGGATGAGCGGCTGGCCTGCGATGGGTCGGGCCGCATTTGGCGTTGCAGTTGAGAAGGTTGAATTCAGTCGATGAGTGACAGCAAGGAAGACAAACCGGTACTGGGCCGTAAACCGCTGGGAATCAAGCGGACGGTCGAGTCCGGTCAGGTTCAGCAGAGCTTCAGCCACGGACGGAAGAACACCGTCGTGGTGGAGGTGAAGCGCCGTCGCATCATCGGCAAGCCCGGTGAGGGCGGGGCAGCGACTCCGGCTTCGGTCGAGGCGGATGCGCCCGCACCCGCGCCGACCCCGGCGCCCGAGGCGCGCCAGCCGCAGCCCGCGCCCGCCCGTCCGGCCGCGCCCGAACCGCGCCGCCCTGCGCCGACCCCGACGCCTGCCCCGCGCAATGACCTGATGTCGCGTCAGGAATTGCAGGCGAAGCTGCTGCGCGAGGCAGAGGAAGCCCGCATGACCGCGCTGGAGGAGGCGCGTCGCCGCGAGGAAGCCCAGCGTCTGGCCGCGAGCGAGGAAGAAAAGCGCCGGGCCGAGGAAAATCGCCGTGCGGCCGAGGAAGCCGAAGTATCGGCTGCGGCGGAGCCTGCCGCGCCCGCTTCCGCGCCGGAGGCTGCCGAAGCGCCTGCCGCCGCTGCGCCGGCGCAGGAAGAGGCTGCTGCCCCCGCCGAGGCGGCCGGCACTGCTCCCGCTACGCCCGCCAGCGAGGAAAAGCCCCGCGAGGCTGCCGCCGCCGCGCCGCCGCCGCGCCGCTTCACCCCGGTCACGCCCGCAAAGCGCCCCGAACCGGCCAAGCCCGATCGCGCCAAGCGTGGCGGTGAGGCGGATCGCCGCCAGTCCGGCAAGCTCACCGTCAATCGCGCGCTTTCCGATGATGACAGCGCCCGCGCCCGCAGCCTCGCCGCGCTCAAGCGTGCTCGTGAGAAGGAGCGCCGCCATATGGGCGGCTTCCAGCAGCCGCGTGAGAAGCAGGTGCGTGACGTCGTGGTGCCCGAAGCCATCACGGTGCAGGAACTCGCCAACCGCATGGCCGAAAAGGGCGCGGATCTGGTGAAGGCGCTGTTCAAGATGGGCATGATGGTCACGGTCAACCAGACCATCGACCAGGATACCGCCGAACTGCTCGTCACCGAATTTGGCCACAACATCCAGCGCGTGTCGGATTCCGACGTCGAGATCGATACCGAGGCGGATGTCGATGCACCCGAGACGCTGAAGACGCGTCCGCCGGTCGTCGCGATCATGGGGCATGTCGATCATGGCAAGACCTCGCTGCTCGACGCCCTGCGCGGCACCGATGTGGTGGCGGGCGAGGCCGGTGGCATCACCCAGCATATCGGCGCCTATCAGGTGAAGACCAAGGGCGGCGACGTCGTGACGTTCCTCGATACGCCGGGCCACGAAGCCTTCACCGAAATGCGTGCGCGCGGCGCCAATGTCACGGATATCGTCATTCTGGTCGTCGCGGCCGATGACGGCCTGATGCCGCAGACGATCGAGGCGATCAATCACACCAAGGCCGCCGGCGTGCCGATGATCGTCGCGATCAACAAGTGCGACAAGCCGGAAGCCAATCCGCAGAAGGTGCGTGAGCGCCTGCTGGAGCATGAGGTGATCGTCGAGGACATGGGTGGCGAGACGCAGGACGTCGAAGTCTCCGCGCTCAAGAAGACCGGTCTCGACACGCTGATCGACAAGATCATGCTCCAGGCCGAACTGATGGAGCTGAAGGCCAACCCCGACCGCGCCGCCGAAGGCACCGTGGTCGAGGCGAAGCTCGACAAGGGTCGTGGCCCGGTCGCGACCGTCCTCGTCAAGCGTGGCACGCTGAAGGTCGGTGACGTGCTCGTCGTCGGCGAGCATTCGGGCAAGGTTCGCGCGATGGTCAACGACAAGGGCCAGAACGTCAAGGAAGCCGGCCCGTCCATGCCGGTCGAGGTGCTCGGCCTTGGCGGCGTGCCGCTGGCGGGCGATCCGCTCTCGGTCGTCGAGAATGAAGCGCGCGCTCGCGAAGTCGCCGCCTATCGTCAGGAACAGGCGACCAAGAAGCGCACCACGGCCGCGCCGACCAGCTTCGAGAACATGTTCTCGGCATTGAACACCACGACCATCGAATATCCGATCGTCGTGAAGGGTGACGTGCAGGGTTCGGTCGAGGCGATCATCAGCGCGCTGAACAAGGCGTCGACCGATGAGATCAAGGTGCGCGTGCTCCATTCCGGTGTCGGCGCGATCACCGAAAGCGACGTCACGCTGGCCGCCGCCAGCCGCGCGCCGCTGATCGGCTTCAACGTGCGCCCCAATGCGAAGGCCCGCGCGCTTGCCGAGCGCGACAAGGTGTCGCTGCGCTACTATGACGTGATCTACGACCTGCTCGAAGAGGTGAAGGGCGAAATGGCGGGCCAGCTGGCTCCCGAACGCATCGAAACCATCGTCGGCCGTGCCGAGATCAAGGAGGTGTTCCCGGCGGGCAAGAAGGACAAGGCCGCGGGTCTGCTTGTGGTCGACGGCTTCATCCGCAAGGGCATCAACGCGCGTCTTACCCGCAACGATGTCATCGTGTCGAAGACCGTCATCGCCTCGCTGCGCCGGTTCAAGGACGATGTGTCCGAAATCCGCGCAGGCCTGGAATGCGGCGCGGTGCTTCAGGACACCAACGACATCAAGCCGGGCGACATGCTCGAACTGTTCGAGGTCGAGGAACGGGCGCGCACGCTCTGAGATTTGGCTTTCGGTCTTTCCGGACAGGCGGCGCGCGGCTTGAACAAGGTCGCGCGCTGTCTCGTTTGAAGGCCGGTTTTTTTTGAGAAAGGTGATAGGCGATGAGCGGCAATGAAGGCCCCTCTGTCCGCGTGCTGCGCGTCGGCGAGCAGGTTCGCCATGTCCTCGCGGACATTCTCCAGCGTGGCGATGTGCATGATGATGTGCTCGCCCGCCATGTGGTGAGCGTGACCGAGGTGCGCATGGCGCCCGATCTGCGCCACGCGACGGTGTTCGTGAAATCGCTGCTGGGGCAGGATGAGGCGGAGGTGCTGAAGGCCCTGCGCACCAACACCGCCTATCTCCAGCGCGAGGTCGCGCATCGGGTGAAGCTCAAATATGCGGCGAAACTGAAGTTCATCGCCGATGAGAGCTTCGATGAAGGCGGCCATATCGATGCGCTGCTGCGCGATCCGCGTGTCGCGCGGGATCTCGACCACGAGGATTGAGCAGGCGATGATTCCCCGGCCCGCCGATGCCGTTGCGCTCCGTGCCCCGCTGGCCGATGGCGAGGTACGGATCGTGCCCTTCGCGCAGGAGCATGTTGCGCCGTTGCGCGTCGCGTGCGAGCAGGACCGGGAAATCTGGGCGATCTATCCGGTCAACATGCTGGCCGAGGACGCCGATGAGCGACTGAGGGCCTTTCACGGCGAGGATGGCTGGGTGCGCTTTGCCGCCTTCCGGGGCGATCATCTGGTCGGCACCACCAGCTATATCCATCCCGACCCCGCCAATGGCACGCTGATGATCGGCGGCACCTATATTGAGCCTTCCGCGCGCGGCGGCGATTATAACCGGCGCATGAAGCATCTGATGATCGACCACGCCTTCGCCTGCGGTTTCTGGCGGATCGAGTTCACCGTCGATACCCGCAATGGCCGGTCTATGGCGGCGATGCGCAAGCTCGGCGCGGTGGAGGAGGGCGTGATGCGCCGCAACCGCGTCACCTGGACAGGTCATGTCCGCGACACCGCGCTGTTTTCGATATTGGCCGAAGAATGGACGGCGAACCGGCGCTGAGCCGCGATGAACGCCCGATGGACGGCCGCTTCAGCACTGGTTCAGCGCACCTGTGCTAGACCCGGCGGCATCCGATAATGGAGGCCATCATGACGAGAATTTCTTCTCTTCGTTTCGCTCTTCCCGCTCTCCTGGGAATGGCGCTGGGCCTGCCATCGGTTGCATCCGCGAAGGACGCAACGCCGGCCGCTTCCCGGTCGGTGGAGGCTTCCATTCCCTTTGCCAACCATGGCGGTATCCGCAACTGGCAGGTGACGGGGCGTGACACGCTCTATATTCAGGACAGTTCCAATCACTGGTACAAGGCGAGCCTGATGGGGCCTTGCCTGAACCTGCCCTTCGCGGAAACTCTGGGCTTCAAGAGCAACCCTGACGGGTCTTTCGATCGCTTCTCCTCTGTGTTCACCGGGCATCAGCAATGCCAGCTGACCAGCCTGACCGCTTCCGCGCCGCCGGTCAGCGCCAGGAAGGCTGCCAGAAAGCCCAGCTGACGCCGGATTGTCGCGTCTGCCTTGATGCCAGAAGTGATGATTTTGGCGCTTGCAGCTGTTTCCCTCGCTTTAAAATCGCTCTAAGGCGGCGCGATGCATGGCTGGCTGATCCTCGATAAACCCTATGAACTCGGCTCGACGCAGGCGGTCGGCGCGATGAAGCGCTGCCTGCGCGAGGCGGGGGAGCCGAAAACGAAGGTCGGCCATGGCGGCACGCTCGATCCGCTGGCGACCGGCGTGCTGCCGATCGCGCTGGGCGAGGCGACCAAGCTTGCCGGGCGGATGCTCGACAGCGACAAGATCTATGATTTCACGGTGCGTTTCGGCGCGCAGACCGACACGCTCGATGTGGAGGGGGAGACGATCGCGACCAGCGACCATCGCCCGACCTGCGCGGAGATCGAAGGCGTGCTGCCGCGCTTCACCGGCCCGATCGAACAGATGCCGCCCGCCTATTCGGCGCTGAAGGTCGATGGCAGGCGCGCTTATGATCTGGCGCGGGCGGGGGAGGAGGTCGCGCTCAAGACCCGGCCCGTCACCATCCATGCGCTGAGCCTGCTCGACCATGATGGCGAGAGCGCGACATTTTCCGCCAGCGTCTCCAAGGGCACCTATATCCGCAGCCTTGCGCGCGATATCGCGCTGGCGGCCGGAACGGTTGGCCATGTGACGATGCTGCGGCGGACCAAGGCCGGGCCGTTCACGCTGGAACAGGCGATTTCGCTGGACAAATTGAACGAGGCTGCTAAGGCGCGCGATATTAGGCGGCTTGTGCTGCCTTTGGCGACAGGGCTGGACGACATCCCGGCTCTTGCCGTCTCCCGCGATGAGGCATTGATGCTCCGACAGGGGCGCGTGCTCGCCGGGAATCCCCGTGAGCAGGGGCTGATGCTGGCGATGGAGGGCGATGTGCCCGTCGCGCTGGTGGAGGCCTTCGGCCTTGAAATCAGGGTCGTGCGGGGCTTTAATCTCTAGATTTAGAAAGGAAGCCCGATGTCGATTGCTGCTGATCGTAAAGAAGCACTGATCAAGGAATATGCCCGCGCCGAAGGCGACACCGGTTCGCCGGAAGTACAGGTTGCGATCCTCTCCGAGCGTATCTCCAACCTGACCGAGCATTTCAAGGGTCACCACAAGGATAATCACAGCCGTCGCGGTCTGCTGATGCTGGTCAACAAGCGTCGCAGCCTGCTCGATTATCTGAAGAAGAAGGATCAGGGCCGCTATGAGGCGCTGATCGCAAGCCTGGGTCTTCGCAAGTAAGACCGGCAAAAAGGGACGGCCCCGGTTCCGGGGCCGTTTCGATTCTGGGGCTTTGATGCTATAAGCCCCGCACCCAATCCGGAGGGGCCGCAATTCGGCGGCCTTCCCCAAAGGGGGCGAAAAGATGCCTCCGCACCGCCGCGGGCCGGACAGCCCGCACCGTAAGCCCCGCCGTGCAATAGGGCGCAGCGGGTGGAAGGAAATCAAATGTTTGATGTGAAGAAAGTGGAAATCGAGTGGGGCGGAAAGACCCTGACGCTCGAAACGGGCCGTGTCGCCCGTCAGGCCGATGGCGCGGTGCTCGCGACCTATGGCGAAACGGTTGTGCTGTGCGCTGTCACCGCCGCCAAGTCGGTGAAGGAAGGGCAGGATTTCTTCCCGCTCACCGTTCACTATCAGGAAAAATATTCGGCTGCCGGCCGTATCCCCGGCGGCTTCTTCAAGCGTGAACGCGGCGCGACGGAAAAGGAAACGCTGGTTTCCCGTCTGATCGACCGTCCGGTCCGTCCGCTGTTCCCTGAAGGTTTCTACAACGAAATCAACGTCATCGCCCAGGTGATGAGCTATGATGGCGAGACCGAGCCGGATATCGTCGCGATGGTTGCGGCATCGGCCGCCCTCACCATCTCCGGCGTGCCCTTCATGGGCCCGATCGGCGCGGCACGCGTCGGTTTCAAGGATGGCGAATATCAGCTCAACCCCTCGCTCAGCGAAGCTGCCGAAGGCCGCCTCGACCTCGTGGTCGCCGCCACGCAGGACGCGGTGATGATGGTCGAGTCCGAAGCCAAGGAACTGACCGAGGAAGAAATGCTGGGCGGCGTCATGTTCGCCCATGCCGAAAGCCGCAAGGTGATCGACGCGATCATCAAGCTGGCGGAGAAGGCCGCGAAGGAACCCTGGGAAATCAACCTCGGCGACAACAGCGCTGACCTCAAGGCAGAGATCAAGGGCATCGTCGGCAAGGATATCGCGGCGGCCTACAAGCTGACCGACAAGTCGGCCCGTTCGAACGCGCTCAACGCGGCGCGCGACAAGGTGAAGGCGAAGTTCGCCGATGCCGACGGCCAGACGCTGATGACCGCGATCAAGATCACCAAGAAGCTGGAATCGGAAATCGTCCGCACGGCGATCCTGAAGGACGGCCAGCGTATCGACGGCCGCACCACCACGCAGGTCCGCCCGATCGAATCGATGGTCGGCTTCCTGCCGCGCACCCATGGTTCGGCGCTGTTCACCCGTGGCGAGACGCAGGCGATCTGCACCACGACGCTGGGCACCAAGGACGCCGAGCAGATGATCGACGGCCTCGACGGCCTGCGCTATGAAAGCTTCATGCTGCACTATAACTTCCCGCCCTATTCGGTCGGTGAAGTCGGCCGCTTCGGCGCGCCGGGCCGCCGCGAAGTCGGCCATGGCAAGCTGGCATGGCGCGCGCTGCATCCGGTGCTGCCGACCAAGGACGAGTTTCCCTACACCATCCGCGTCCTTTCCGACATCACCGAGTCGAACGGCTCGTCGTCGATGGCGACGGTCTGTGGTGGCTGCCTTTCGATGATGGACGCGGGTGTTCCGCTCAAGCGTCCGGTGTCGGGCATCGCCATGGGCCTCATCCTTGAAGGCAAGGAGTTCACGGTGCTTTCGGATATTCTCGGCGACGAGGATCATCTGGGCGACATGGATTTCAAGGTCGCGGGCACCGAAGAAGGCATCACCAGCCTTCAGATGGACATCAAGGTCGCGGGCATCACCGAAGAGATCATGCGTCAGGCCCTCGCTCAGGCGAAGGAAGGCCGCGCGCATATCCTGGGTGAGATGAAGAAGGCGCTGGGCGAGGCCCGCACCGAGCTTTCCGCCCATGCCCCCCGTATCGAGACGATGCAGATCGACAAGTCGAAGATCCGCGACGTCATCGGCACCGGCGGCAAGGTCATCCGCGAGATCGTCGCGGAAACCGGCGCGAAGGTCGATATCGACGACGATGGCGTGATCAAGATCAGCTCGTCCGACATTGCCCAGATCGAAGCGGCCAAGGCGTGGATTCTCGGCATCGTCGAGGAAGCCGAAGTCGGCAAGATCTACACCGGCAAGGTCGTGAACATCGTCGATTTCGGCGCGTTCGTGAACTTCATGGGTGGCAAGGACGGTCTCGTCCACGTCTCTGAAATGAAGAATGAGCGCGTGGAGAAGCCGACCGACGTCGTGTCCGAAGGGCAGGAAGTGAAGGTCAAGGTGCTCGAAATCGACAATCGCGGCAAGGTTCGCCTGTCGATGCGCGTCGTCGATCAGGAAACCGGCGAAGAGCTGGAGGATACCCGTCCGGCGCGTGAACCGCGCGAGAAGCGCGAGCGCAGCGACCGGGGTGATCGCGGTGGCCGTGGCGACCGCAATGATCGTGGCGGCGATCGCCGTCGCAATCGCGGCCCGCGCTCCGACCGGGACGACAAGGACGGCGATGCGCCCGGCGGTCTGCCGGACTTCCTGACCCAGGACTGAGCCGTAACATTTCGTAAACCATGATGAGGAAAAAGGCCGCCCGCGCACCCGCGAGCGGCCTTTTTTCCGGCCTTTTCCAATCCTCTCGCTCCATTGTCCCGTAACTGCGGGACATGCGCTTGCCGCAAGGGGCACCTATCTGCGCCCCATCCCGAATTTGTCTTCCCCCAAGAGGCGGCACGGCACGGGTCATTGGCCGTCGCTGCGTCGCTTTCGGGTCGCTAGCCAATGACCATCCGATTATGGAGCGGCTATGATCATGACGGCTGACCGGCGCAATCGCGCCTGGCAGGACGGTTCCTCGCCGGATAACGGCAATGAAGGCATTTTCCAGATCGGGAAGGGCGAAGGGGCGGCTGCGCCCGCGCCCGTCGATTTCGAATATATCGCGGCGGATTTGCATGCGGCCAATCGGCGGCGGGCGGAATTGTTCCGTCAGGCCGTGATGGCGGACCGGGTGATGGATGTGATGCTGACCGCACTCATCGCGCATGAACAGGGCACGGTGCTGACCCGCAGGGCCGCCGCCATGGCGAACCGCCTGCCTATCGAAGATGCCTCGGCGCTTATCGGCGATCTCATCGAGGCGCGCTTTCTGGAGGCGGGCGACGCCGCCGATCAGATCAAGCTGACCGAGTTGGGTGTGGACCGGATGCGGGATTATATTCGTCTTGTGAGAGGTCTGCCCGGCCTCTCCCGGTAACATAGCCGCGATAGGGGGATATAAGGGGGAGGCCGCTTTGGCCTCCTTTTTGTTTTTGCCCCTTTGTTTTCGGCGATCATGGGCCTTGCAGGCCAGCGCGCGGGATAACGAATTGGGGGTGGGGAGTGGGCATCAAGCCCATCCCCTTCCGATTAATCCCCTTGGCTCGCAAACCGTCACTCGTCTGCAAATGCAGGGCTGCCTTGTTCTTACAGAGTCGTGGCAGAGAAGGTGTCGCAATCGGCGGGATTGCCGCTTTCCAGCCCCTTGCGCAGCCAGCGCATCCGCTGTTCCGATGTGCCATGGGTGAACATGCTTTCGACCGGCGTGCGCCCGGCATTGCGCAACAGCGTATCATCGCCGATCGCGTGGGCGGCCTGCATGCCTTCCTCCAGATCGCCCGGTTCCAGCAGGTTCTTGTCACGCGCGGCCCAGACGCCGGCATAGCAATCCGCCTGCAATTCCATGCGGACCTGCATCGCATTGCCTGCTGCCTCGCTGCCGCGTTGCTGGGCGGCGCGAACCTTGTCGGAAATGCCGGTCAGCGTCTGGATATGATGGCCGACCTCATGGGCGATGACATAGCCCATCGGGAAGTCGCCGGGCACCTTCATATTATCCTTCAATTCCTGGAAGAAGTCGGTGTCGAGATAGACTTTCCGGTCGGCCGGGCAATAAAAAGGCCCCATCGCCGATTGCGCCGCGCCGCAGCCCGACATGCCATTCTGGCTGTAGAAAACCAGCGTCGGCGGCGGATATTTCTGACCGTTTTCGGCGAAAATCTCCTGCCAGACGCGCTCCGTCGAACCCAGCACCTTCAGCGAGATATGCTGAACCTCGGTGAGCGAGCTGGCATCCGTGGAGGTTTCCGCCTGTTGCTGCGAAACATTGCCGCCGCCCAGTCCGCCGACTATCGAGCCGAGGTTGAGGCCGCCGCCCATCACCGCCATCAGGATCAGCACCACGGCAATGCCGCCGCAGCCGAATTTCGATCCGATCAGCGGCAGCAGCATGCCGAGCAGATTGCCGCCGCCTCCGCCAAAACCGCCGCCCAATCCGCCGGACCGGCCGCTCTGTACCTCGAAATTGCTGCTTTCCTGTTCGTCGTCGAGCCGCATAGATCATCCTTTCCTCCGAATGATTAGGCGACCCACAAAAGGATTGCCACAAAAAGGCGCAGGCCCTCCTTTTTGCCTCTGGTATGCTGCGCTGCGGCATCCTATAGTCCTGCCCATTATGGACGCTCACCGGCACCGCTCCCTGCGCCATACCAAGGCGCCCATGCCGCTTCCCGATCATGTGGTGCTGGTCTTTCAGGGCGGCGGCGCGCTGGGGTCCTTCCAGGCCGGGGTCTATGAGCAGCTTTCTGCACTGGATGTGGAGGTGGACTGGGTAGCCGGCATCTCGATCGGCGCGGTCAATGCCGCGATCATCGCCGGTAATCCGCCCGAACGGCGGCTGGAGCGGCTGCGCGCCTTCTGGAACAAGGTCAGCGGGGGCATGCCCAATTTCTGGCTGCCCGACAACAACCAGATTCGCGAAGCCGCGCATCTGGCCGCGGCGTCCATGGTGGCGATGTTCGGCGTGCCGGGCTTCTTCCGTCCGCACGGCCTGCTTTCGACGCTGATGCCGCCCGGCTCGCGAGAGGCGATCAGTCTCTATGATACCTCTCCGCTGGTCGATACCCTCAATGAACTGATCGACTGGGACCTGCTCAACGACGGTCCGGTCCGGCTTTCGGTCGGGGCGGTCAATGTCGAGAGCGGCAATTTCGTCTATTTCGACAACCGCACGCCCAGGAGCGGCAAGCGACCCGATGGGCGGATCGATGCGCGCCATATCATGGCGTCGGGGGCGTTGCCGCCGGGCCTGCCGCCGGTGGAGATCGACGGCAACTATTACTGGGATGGCGGCCTCGTTTCCAATACGCCGCTTGCCTATGTGCTCGACAATCAGTGCGATGAGGACATGCTGGCCTTTCAGGTCGATCTGTTCCCCGCCGAAGGGCCGATGCCGCGCGAACTGACGGACACCTGGTCGCGGCAGAAGGATATCCAATATTCCAGCCGCACCCGCCAGGTGACGGACCTTTATCTGCGCTTTCGCAAGGAACATGCGGCGATCCGCGCGGTGCTGGACAAGCTGCCGCCCGACATGGCGGACGATCCCGATGTGCGGCATTTGCAGGGGATCATCGACGAAGGGGCGCTCAACATCGTCCACCTCATCTATCGCAGCCGGGAATGGGAGAGCGGCGCGCGCGATTTCGAATTTTCCCGCGCCACCATGCTCGACCACTGGATGCAAGGCATGGAGGCGGTCGAGGATGTGATGCACAAGGGGGATCTGATCGCCCGCAACATCGTTGACGGCTCGACCGCCACTTTCGACCTCGACCGGCCGGATCATCTCAAGGAGAAGAAGATATGACGCACAGCCCCTCTCTTTCGGGCAAGACCGCGCTGATTACCGGCTCGACCTCCGGCATCGGCCTTGCCTATGCGAAGGCGCTGGCGGGCGAGGGGGCCAATGTCGTCATCAACGGCTTTGGCGATGCCGACGCGATCGAGGCGGAACGCAAGGGGCTGGAGCAACTGAGCGGCGCGAAGGCGCTCTATTCCGGCCACGACCTTACCAGGCCCGAGGAAATCGAGGCGATGATGCAGGAAGCCGCCGCGACCTTCGGCGGCGTCGATATCCTCATCAACAATGCGGGCATCCAGCATGTCGCGCCGGTAGAGGACTTCCCGGTCGACAAATGGAACCTCATCATCGCGCTGAACCTTGTTTCAGCCTTCCACACGACGCGGCTCGCCGTGCCTTATATGAAGGAAAGAAAATGGGGCCGGATCATCCAGACCGCCTCGGCCCATTCGCTCGTCGCCTCGCCGTTCAAGAGCGCCTATGTGACCGCCAAGCATGGCATTGCAGGCTTCACCAAGACGATCGCGCTGGAACTGGCGACCTTCGGCGTCACCGCCAATTGCATCTCGCCCGGCTATGTGTGGACGCCGCTGGTCGAGAACCAGATTCCCGACACGATGAAGGCGCGCAACATGACGCGCGAGCAGGTGATGAACGATGTGCTGCTCGCCGGGCAGCCGACCAAGCAGTTCGTCACCGCCGAGCAGGTGGCGGCGATGGCGCTGTTCCTCTGTTCCGATGCGGCGGCGAACATCACCGGCGCGAACATGTCGGTCGATGGCGGCTGGACGGCGCAGTAAGGGCGGGCGGAGGGCGGCCATATAGAAACTGGACGAACGGCCCGGCACTGGACTAAAGGCGACGGAATAGTTGATCTTGATGCGCGGTTGGCGCGGTGATTCGGGAGGCAGTTTTGAGCGAGGTTGATTTTGCGGCGATGCGTGCGGCCATGGTGGCGAGCCAGCTTCGCACCAGCGACGTCAATGACACTGCGGTGATCGCCGCGATGCTACAGGTGCCGCGCGAGGATTATGTCCCCGCCGAGCGCCGCGAAACCGCTTATGTCGATCGCCCGATCCCGCTCGGCAATGGCCGTTCGCTCAATCCGCCGCTGGCGACCGGCCGCCTGCTGACGGTTGCGGAAATCGCTGCGGGCAGCAAGGTTCTCCTGCTGAATGACGCCACCGGCTATACCGCCGCCTTGCTGAAGGCGATGGATGCCGTGGTGACGGCCGTTGACGGGGACGGCGCGGGCGAGGGGAACGCAGCGGGCGCCCCCTATGACGTGATCCTGATCGACGGCGCGGTTGAGACGATTTCCGATGCGCTCACCGCGCAGTTGGTGGACGGCGGCCGGATCGCCGCCGGTCTCGTCGAGCGGGGCGTGACCCGGCTGGTGCTTGGCCGCAAGGTCGGGAACGCCGTGGGCTACGTCAATCTCGCCGATATGGAAATGGCGTCGGCGGCAGGCTTTGCGCCGCCGCCGAAAGAATTTGTTTTTTAACCCTTTATCCGACATATCATTCGCCTGATAAGCCTTCGCGCCTGTGTCTGCTTGACACCCGAAGAGAAGTTGGCATGGTGCGCGGCCATATAAGGGAGGCTTGCGGGGTGAGCAGGGAATGGGCGAAATGAGCAAGGAACCGTCCATGGAGGAGATTCTCTCCTCCATTAAGCGCATCATCGCCGAGGATGCTCAGAACGCCGTGTCCGGTCGTGTTCGCACCGAGCAGAAATCATCCAAACCGCGCCGGGAAATCGACCGGGAAAGCCACCGCAAGGCCGTGATCGCCAATATGGCGGCGGACGGCGGGGAAGAGCCGCTATCCTATGTGGAAGAGGTTCTCGAACTGACCGATGAAATGCCGCGCGTCGGCAAGGGGGGCGAGATGGACCATGAACTGACCTCCGCACCTGCGGCTCGCAGCGAAACCCCGCGCTCCACCGATCAGGAGGGGACTCCCGCCGAAACCATCGTATCGGTGGAGAGCGAAGTGGCCGCGCGCACGTCTCTGGCCGCGCTGTCGTCGATGGTCGTCAAATCCGATCAGGGCGAAGCGAGCACGCTGGAAGGGCTGGTCCGTGAGATGCTGCGGCCGATGCTGAAGGAATGGCTCGACAGCAACCTGCCGAACATGGTCGAAGGCATGGTCGCGCGGGAGATTGCGCGCATTACCGGGCGTCCGCTCTAGGATCATCGATATTCGGCCCTGACGGCCTGCAAATGATCGTTCCTGCGCTTCCGGTGCGCATGGCCCTTTAGGCCGCGGCGCTCCGGGGCACGGAAATCCGCCATTTTCGTCTCGCCATCTTCTGAAAGGCGATTGGCCCGGAGGGGTTTTGTCCCGTGATGGGCCGTCCTTCCGGGGCGGTTCATGGATTTCGTTCCTCTCTTCTTCAAGCTTGGGAAAGATGCGACCGGCGCGCGTGCAAAGGCTGTTGCCGGGCTGTTCCCTTTTCCGGGAAATCCCGTTAAAGCCTCGCCGCTATGACTGAACTCGCCAAGACATTCGATCCGGCCTCCATCGAGGCGCGCTGGTACGCCCATTGGGAAGGGCAGGGCCTTTTTCGCCCGGAACGCCCGGACGCCCAGCCCTTCACCATCGTGAATCCGCCGCCGAACGTCACCGGCAGCCTGCATATCGGCCATGCGCTCGACAATACGTTGCAGGATATCGTGATCCGCTATGAGCGGCTGCGCGGCAAGGATGCGCTGTGGGTGGTCGGCACCGACCATGCGGGCATCGCCACGCAGATGGTGGTCGAGCGCCAGATGAACGCCAAGGGCGAGAAGCGCACCGATTACACGCGCGAACAGTTCATCGACAAGGTGTGGGAATGGAAGGCGGAGAGCGGCGGCACGATCACCGGCCAGCTGCGCCGCCTCGGTTGCTCGATGGACTGGAGCCGCGAGCAGTTCACCATGGACCCGCATTTCACCCGCGCGGTGGTGAAGGTGTTCGTCGAGCTGTATAATCGCGGCCTGCTCTATCGCGACAAGCGCCTCGTCAACTGGGACCCCGGCCTCAAGACCGCGATCTCCGATCTGGAGGTCGAGACCAAGGAGGTGCAGGGCAAGTTCTGGCATTTCCGCTATCCGCTCGCCGATGGCGTGACGCTGGATGATGGCCGCGATTATATCGTCGTCGCCACCACGCGGCCGGAAACCATGCTGGCCGACATGGCGGTCGCGGTGAACGGCGCGGATGCGCGCTATGCCAGCGTGATCGGCAAATATGTCGAGTTGCCGATCACCGGCCGCCGTATTCCGATCGTCGCCGACGATCATGCCGACCCTGAACTGGGATCGGGCGCGGTGAAGATCACGCCGGGCCATGACTTCAACGATTTCGAGGTGGGCAGGCGCGCAGGGATCAAGGCTGCCGACATGCTCAACATGCTCGATGCCGATGCGAAGGTGGTGCAGACCGCCGACGGCCTTCTTCCCGCCGACTATATCGGCCTCGACCGCTTCGATGCGCGTGCGAAGGTCGTCGAGGCGCTGCGGGCGCTTGACCTGCTCGATTTCGCGATGGTCGAGGTCGAAGGCGAGGACGGCGCGAAGGAGACGGTGCGCAGGGAAAAGATCGAGGATCGCGTGATCCAGACGCCTTATGGCGACCGCTCCGGCGTGGTGATCGAACCCTGGCTCACCGACCAATGGTATGTCGATGCCGCGACGCTGGCCAAGCCCGCGATCGAGGCGGTGACATCGGGCGCGGTCGAGATCGTGCCGAAGAGCTGGGAAAAGACTTATTTCAACTGGATGGACAATATCCAGCCCTGGTGCGTATCGCGCCAGCTCTGGTGGGGCCATCGCATCCCGGCTTGGTATGACGAGGACGGCGAGGTCTATGTCGCCGAGGACGAGGATGCTGCGCAGGCGCTCGCGGGCAACAAGAAGCTTGTCCGCGACAATGACGTGCTCGACACATGGTTCTCTTCCGCGCTCTGGCCCTTCGCGACGCTGGGCTGGCCGGAGGCGGATGCGCCGCTGCTGGCGAAGCATTATCCCAATGATCTGCTGGTTTCCGGCTTCGACATCCTGTTCTTCTGGGATGCGCGCATGCTGATGCAGGGCATCGAGTTCATGAAGGAAGCGCCGTGGAAACGGCTCTATCTCCATGGCCTTGTGCGCGCGGCCGACGGGCAGAAAATGTCCAAGTCCAAGGGCAATGTGGTCGATCCGCTCGGCCTGATCGACCAATATGGCGCGGATGCGCTGCGCTTCTTCATGGCGGCGATGGAAAGCCAGGGCCGTGATGTGAAGATGGATGAGAAGCGCGTCGAGGGCTATCGCAATTTCGCGACCAAGCTGTGGAATGCCACCCGTTTCGCGATGTCCAATGGCATCGGCGCCTCCTCTTCGGTCGCTGCCCCGGTCGCGAGCCATGCGGTCAATAAATGGATCATCGGCGAGGTGGTCGATACGGTCGCGGCGCTCGACAAGGCGCTGGCGGAACTGCGCTTCGATGCGGCGGCCAATGCGATCTATCATTTCGTGTGGGATCAGTTCTGCGACTGGTATCTGGAGCTGATCAAGGGCCAGATCGACGAGGAGACGAAAGCCGTCGCCGGTTGGGTGCTCGACCAGATTCTCGTGATGCTGCATCCGTTCATGCCGTTCATCACCGAGGAACTGTGGCACGCCCTTGGGGAGCGCAGCCATGACCTGATCGTCGCGCAGTGGCCCGCGCCGCAGGCTGCCGTCGATGCCGAGGCCAAGGCCGAAGTGGAATGGCTGATCCGGCTGGTGAGCGGCGTTCGCGCCGCCCGCGCGGAACTCAATATCGCGCCGGGCGCGAAGCTCGACATGTTCGTGCGCGATGCGGGCGAAGCGACCAGCCATCGCCTCCGCACGCAGGCGGCTTCGCTGGCCCGGCTGGCGCGCGTCAATGGCTGCTTGGCCGATGCGCCGCCTGCCGGTGGTTCGGCGCAGGTGGTGGTGGATGAAGCGATTTTCATCCTGCCGCTGGAGGGCGTGATCGATATCGCGGCGGAGAAGGCGCGCCTTTCCAAGGCCCTTGAGGCGGTGTTGAAGGAAGCGAAGTCGCTGGAAGGGCGTCTCAAAAACCCGGCATTCGTGGAAAAGGCGAAGCCGGAAGCCGTGGAAAAGGCGCGAGCCGACCATGCCGAGAAATCGGCGGAAGCGGAACGGCTCCAGGCTGCTCTCACACGTCTTGCCTGAGGGGGCATAAGGGGGGAAGATGAAGCGCATATCCGGGCGTAAAGGCGGTCGCGGCTGGGCGATGATGGGCAGCCTGCCGCTGCTCTTCGCGCAGGGGATGCTGACCCCCGCCCATGCGTCGGAGGAGGAGGATCGTTCCTCCTCACCGATTATCGTGCTGGGTGGGGAATTGCCGTTGCCGCCTGCCACCCCCGCTTATGGCACGGAAGTGATCGGGCGGGACAAGCTGACCGATGAGCCATCGGGCCGCGTGGAGAATGTGCTGGGCGCGCTCGCCGGTTTTCAGCAGTTCCGCCGGTCGGACAGCCGCTCGGCCAATCCTTCGGCGCAGGGCGCCACGGTCCGCGCGCTGGGGGGCAATGCGTCGAGCCGCGCGCTGCTGTTGCTGGACGGGGTGCCGCAGGCCGACCCCTTTTTCGGCTATATCCCGTTCACCGCGCTCGTACCCGAAAGACTGGGCGCGATCCGTGTGACGCGCGGCGGCGGCGTGGGGGCTTTCGGCGCGGGCGCGGTCGCCGGTACGGTGGAGATGGTGAGCGCGGATCGCGAGCATCTTCCCGACTATGAGGCGTCGGCCTTTCTCGGCAGCCGTGATGCGCAGGAACTGAGCGCCACCGTCTCCCCCAATGTCGGTGCGGGCTTCGTCTCCGTTTCGGGCCGGTGGGAAAGGGGCGACGGCTTCTACACCACGCCCGCCGACCAGCGGGTCGCCGCCAGCGTGCCGGCGCGCTATCGCGACTGGTCGACCAGCCTGCGCGGCGTCGCGCCGGTAGGCGAAGCGGGCGAGATACAGGCGCGCATCGCCTTGTTCCGCGACAATCGCACCTTGCGCTTTGCGGGCGCGGACAGCAGCAGCAGCGGCGAGGATGCAAGCCTGCGTTATATCAGTCGCGGGCCTTGGCAGATCGACGCGCTCGCCTATGTGCAGGCGCGCAATTTCACCAATGTGACGGTCAGTTCGACCAGCTATCGCCCGGTGCTCGATCAGCGCGCGACCCCCGCCACCGGCATCGGCGGCAAGATAGAGGTGCGTCCTCCGCTGGGGGACGATCATGTGATGCGCATCGGCGCGGACCTGCGCCTGCTTTCCGGCACCATGCTGGAGGATGCGATCAACGCGGGAACGGGCGCGATCACCGCGCGTCGCCGCGCTTATGGGCACCAGTCGCTGGCGGGCTTCTTCGTGGAGGAGGACTGGACGGCGGGCAGGCTGACCTTGACGGCAGGCGCGCGCGCGGATCGCTGGACGATCCGCCGGGGATCTTTCCACGAAATCGACGGGGCAGGGGCAGTCACCGCCGATACGCTCTTCCCCGACAGGCAGGGGTGGGAAAGCAGCTTTCGCGCAGGCGCGCTCTGGCGCGCGAGCGGAAGCGTGGCGCTGCGCGGCGCGGGCTATACCGGCTTCCGCCTGCCTACCCTCAATGAGCTATATCGCGGTTTCACGGTCTTTCCGATCCGGACGGAGGCCAATGCCGAGTTGAAGCCGGAAAGGCTGAAAGGCGTGGAGGCTGGCGTCGACCTGACCCCGGCGGCGGGGGTCCGTCTTTCGCTGACGGCGTTCTACAATCGGCTGGACGATGCGATCGCCAATGTGACGATCGCCACCAATGTCCGCGAGCGCCAGAATGTGGATGCCATCATCGCCAAGGGCGTGGAGGCGGTGGGGCAGGTCGATCTGGGGCCGGTGCGGCTGTCGGCTTCCTATGCCTATGCCCATGGCACGGTCCGCGCCGCCGGGTCGCTCGACGGTCAGGTTCCCGCGCAAAGCCCCCGTCACATGGCGAGCGCCGGGCTGGACTGGGCGGTGAGGAAAGACGCGGAACTGGGGGTTCGCCTGCGCTATGTCGGCCCGCAATATGAGGATGATCTGGGCGTCAACCGCATGCCCGATGCGCTGACGGTCGATGGCCATGTGCAATGGCCGATCGCGCGGGGGATCAGCCTTGTCGGCCGGTTTGAAAATCTCTTCGATGCCCGTGTCATTACCCGGCAGGTCGGATCGGATGTCGACCTGGGGCTGCCGCGTACGCTGTGGCTGGGGGTCCGGATATCGGGCTGACAGGCACGGTTCGATCGCTTCACCGCCCTCGGCAACGGAAGCCTTTCGCTGCCGTTAAGGATGATCCTATCCCAAATGATAATGGGAGAGGTTTCATCCTGTGCTGGCTTATGGCAGCATAGCCAGCATAATATGGAGACAGGGGGGAACTTGTCTCTGGGGCAGGGGAACGGAAACATAGGGCCATGAAGCTGGTTTCCGTTTCTCATGGAGGAGAGCGGAGAGGATGAGGAGCCAATTTCTCCGGGCGGAACAGCGCGTGCGGACGCGCAGCCGTTATTCGAAACTCTATAAAATGGCGCTGTGGTCTGTCTTGCTTTCGCTCGCCTTGTGGGCGGGACTGATCTGGGCTGGTGTGGCGCGCTATTTTTTCGTCGCCGTCGCGATTATTCTGGCGGGGATCGTCTTTTGGAGACGGAAGGTGCCTTCAGGCGCGGAGGCCGGGCATGAAGGCAATGGGCCGGACAGGGAGGGCGCACAAGGCCAGGGCGGTTTCAAGCCGGAGGAGAGAAGCGAGGCCCCGGACCGGCGAAGCTGAAATAGGGAAACAGGAAACGGCGCGCAGGCGCGGCGATCACAGGCAAGGGGACCGCAAAGCAAGGTGGCGGATCGCCTATGCGGCGGCGGGCGTTTCGTCGGGGGCGAAAGCACGCAGGAACAACGGGACGGCGCGGGCGGCTTCCTGCTGAAGGTCCGCCTTCGAAAGATCGAGCGCCAGCCCCATCAGAAGCTGCTGCTGCAAGCGGGAAACGCACAGATGCATGAAGGCCTGCGCGACTTCGAGCGGAGGTTCCTGCCGTAACTGGCCGCGTTCTATGGCGCCGCGCAGGAAATCGGCCAGCAGTGCGGCGGTCAGCCGCGGCGCCCGCTCGTAGAATATCTGGCCGATTTCCGGAAAGCGGCCCGCCTCCGCCAGTACCAGCCGATAGAGGGCGATGGCGCTGGGCGAGGTGACCTTTTCGAGCAATCTGACGCCGAAATTGCGCAATATGGTGGCAAGATCGCCTCTTGGGTCGAGAATCTCCGACAATTGCTCGCGAAACAGGGTGGAGGCATGATCGATGACGGCGGTGAACAATTCCTCCTTGGAAGGGAAATAGCTCCACAACGTTCCCTTGGAACCGCCCAGCGCGGCCGCGATGGCGGACATGCTGGTGCCCGAATAACCATGATCCAGAAAATGGCGGGCGGCGACCGCGACAATGGCGTCACGGCGATCCTGCCGCCGGCTTTCGCGGCGGCCCGTATTTGTGCATGTCTCTCCATTCATGATTTCGTACTATAGAGTACGCTTTTGCTGTTGACAAGGGCACGGGCGGGGAGCAATGGAAAATTTCATACTAGCTGGTACGGTTTCAATGTCAGCGAATCGCTTCTCTGTCTTTCGTTCTTCTGTCGCGGTGGTGGCGCTCCTTGGTCTTGGGGGCTGCGCCGCCATGCCCGATCTGGGTGCCCGGCCCCAGCCGATTGCGGCCGGGGATGTGCAGGCGAGCCAGAGCCTCGCCGATGCGCAAGGCGGCTGGCCTGCCGATCGCTGGTGGTCGGGTTATGGCGACGCGCAACTCGACGGGCTGATCGAGGAAGGGCTGGCGCGATCCCCCGACATGGCGGCGGCGCAGGCGCGGCTGCGCATGGCGGCGGGCTATGCGCAGCAGGCGGGCGCGGCGATGGTGCCTTCGCTCGACGTGACCGGATCGGCGACGCTCAACAAGCAGAGCTATAATAATGGCTTCCCCAAGGAGTTCGTGCCGCAGGGCTGGCTCGATACCGGCAATGTCTCGGCAAGCCTTGGCTTCGATCTCGATATCTGGGGCAAGAATCGCGCGGCGCTGGCGGCGGCGACATCCGAGCTGACGGCCGCGCGCTATGATGCTTTCCAGGCGCGGCTGGTGCTGGCGACGGCGATCGCCGATGCCTATGCCGATCTCGCCCATCTCTATGAAGAGTGCGATATCCAGCAGAAGATGCTGGAAATTCGCCTGTCCAGCCAGGAACTGGTTGGGCAGCGCCAGAAGAACGGCCTTGATACGCGCGGCAGCCTGAGGCAGGCCGATGCGACGGCGGCGACCGCACGCGCCAGCCTTGCCGCCGCGCAGGAGGCGATCGCGCTGCGCTCCAACCAGATCGCCGCGCTGGTGGGGGCGGGGCCGGACCGCGGCCGCGCCATCGCCCGGCCGCAATTGCATGGGCCGCTTCCCGCCGGACTGCCCGCCGATGTGACGACCAATCTCATCGCCCGCCGCCCGGATGTCGCGGCGGCGCTGGAGCGGACGCAGGCGAGCGCCAACCGGATCAAGGTAGCGCGGGCGGCCTTCTTTCCGGCGGTGCGGCTCGATGCGCTGGTGGGCTATCAGGCGCTCGGCCTCGACCAGTTGTTCCGGCAGGATTCGATCGCCGGATCGGTCGGCCCGGCGATCAGCCTGCCGATCTTCCACGGCGGCGCGATCAGCGGGCAATATCGCACCGCGCGCGCCACTTATGACGAGGCCGTCGCCACTTATGACAAGACCGTGCTGACGGCTTATCAGCAGGTCGCCAATGTCGTCACCAGCCGGTCGATGCTCGCGTCCCGTATGCAAGAGGCGAAGGCCGCGCTGGCCGCGTCGGAACAGGCGCTGGCGCTGGCGCGCATGCGCTATGAGGGCGGTCTTTCGACCTATCTCGATGTGCTGAATGTCGAGGACCGGCTGCTCAGCGCGCGGGAAGCGGTGGCCGCGCTCGATGCGCGGGCCTACAGCCTCGATATTGAACTTGTTCGTTCGCTGGGCGGCGGCTTCACGTCGTCCGATGCAGGAAATTCCAAGGAAACCCCCAATGGCTGATGCCGCACCCATGCCCATGAACGCCGAAACCGGTTCGAGCGAGCAGGAAGCCGCAAAGGAACGGCGCAAGGAGACGCGGCGTAAATGGCTGATCCGGCTTGGGCTGGTCGTGCTGGTCGTCGCGGTTATCTGGGCGCTGTGGTATCTGCTGGTCGGGCGCAATCATGTCGGCACCGACAATGCCTATGTGAATGCGGAGATGGCGCAGATCACTCCGCTCGTTTCCGCGCAGGTGGTCGAGGTGAAGGTCCGCGACACGCAGGCGGTGAAGCGGGGAGACATATTGGTCCGGCTCGATTCCTCCAATGCGGAGATCGCCGTCGCGCAGGCGCAGGCCGATCTTGCCGAGGCGCGCCGCCGTTTCCGTCAGACTTCCGCCACCAGCACCGCGCTTTCTTCGCAGGTCGAGGCGCGGGACGCCGATATCGAGCAGGCGCAGGCGCGGCTCAGGACCGCGCAGGCCGATTATGAGAAAGCGCGCGTCGATCTGGCGCGGCGGGAGCGGCTGGAGAATAGCGGCGCGGTTTCCGGCGAGGAACTGACGCAGGCGCGCAACGCCTTCGCCACCGCGCAGGCGGCGCTGGCACAGGCGCAGGCCGCGGTCGGGCAGGCGCGTTCGACCCGGGCGGCGGCGCAGGGCGAACTCGCCGCCAATGAGGCGCTGGTGCGTGGTTCGACAGAGGATAGCGACCCCGCCGTGCTCGCGGCCAAGGCGAAGCTGCAATCGGCGCAACTCGATCTCGATCGTTCGATCATCCGCGCGCCGATCGACGGCATCGTCACCAAGCGGCAGGTGCAGGTCGGCCAGCGTGTCGCGCAGGGTGCGTCGATCATGACGATCGTGCCGCTGGCAAAGGTCTATGTCGACGCCAATTTCAAGGAACGGCAGCTGCGGCGCGTGCAGATCGGCATGCCCGCCACCGTCACCACCGATCTTTATGGCGGCAGCGTCGTCTATCATGGCAAGGTCGCGGGGCTTTCGGGCGGGACGGGGGCGTCGATGGCGCTGATCCCGGCGCAGAATGCGACCGGCAACTGGATCAAGGTGGTGCAGCGCCTGCCGGTGCGGATCGAGCTGGACCCGCGCGATCTGGCGGCGCATCCGTTGCGTGTCGGGCTTTCCGCGGAAGTCGAAATCGACCTTTCCGGTCACTGAGGCCTTCCCGATGAACCCGCCGCGCCCCACTTATGATCTCATCCCGGCGTCGCAGCGCGTTATCGCCGTGATGGTGCTGGCGCTCGCCAATTTCATGGTCGTGCTGGACATGACCATCGCCAATGTGTCGATCCCGCATATTGCGGGCAATCTCGGTATTTCCTCGACGCAGGGCACCTGGGTGATCACCTCCTATGCGGTGGCGGAGGCGATCTGCGTGCCGCTGACCGGCTGGCTGGCGCAGCGTTTCGGCACGGTGCGCGTGTTCGTCGTGGCGATCGCCGGTTTCGGCTTCTTTTCGCTGATGTGCGGTCTGTCGGTGACGCTCGGCATGCTCGTCGTGTGCCGCATCGGGCAGGGAATGTGCGGCGGGCCGATCATGCCGATGTCGCAGACCTTGCTGCTGCGCCTTTTCCCGCCGGAACTGCGCGGGCGAGCCATGGGTACCTGGGCGATGACGACGCTGCTCGGCCCGGCCATGGGGCCGATATTGGGCGGTACGATCAGCGACAACTGGAGCTGGCACTGGATTTTCTTCCTCAACATCCCGGTGTCGGTGATGGTGACGCTGGCCGCGCTGGCGCTGCTGGTGCCGCTGGAAACCGAGAAGCGCAAGCTGCCGATCGATACCGTCGGTCTCGTGCTGCTGGTGTTCTGGGTCGGCTGCCTTCAGATCATGCTGGATATCGGCCGCGAGCATGACTGGTTCGGCGATCCGATAATCGTCCTGCTCGCGGTCTGCTCCGGCGTGGGTTTCCTCGCCTTCCTGATCTGGGAACTGACCGAGGAATTTCCGGTGGTCAATCTCAAGGTGTTCCGCAATCGCGGCTTCACCTTCGGCGTGATCGCGCTGTCGCTCTGCTTCGGCGCTTATTTCTCCAGCATCGTTGTCATTCCCCAATGGTTGCAGATGTCGATGGGCTATACCGCCACGCAGGCAGGCGTCGTCACCGCGATGACGGCGATGAGCGCGTGGCTCATGTCCTCCGTCGCCGCGCGCCTGCTCGGCAAGATCGATGCACGGATCATGGTGTCGGCGGCGGTGACATGGCTCGGCATCATGGCGCTGTGGCGGACGCACTGGACGAGCAGCGCCGATTTCTGGACATTGGCGCTGCCCCAGCTGGTGCAGGGCTTTGCGATGCCCTTCTTCATGGTGCCGCTCACCACGATCACGCTGGGCGCGGTCGCCCCGACCGACACCGCATCGGCGGCGGGCCTCCAGAACTTCCTGCGCACCATGGCGAGCGCCATCGGCGCCTCGATCGTGCTTACCCTGTGGGAGAATTCCCAGCGGGTGTCCCGCAGCGAGATCGTTTCCCGGCTCAATCCCGATGATGTGGAGACCAGCCTGAGGGGCGCGGGCTTCCCGTTGGAGCAGGGACGACAGGTGATTTCCAATCTGGTCGATCAGGAAAGCGTCGTGCTGGCGATCGACCATATCTTCATGCTGTCGGCGGTCGCCCTTTTCGTGTCCGCCGCGGTCATCTGGCTCTCCCCCAAGCCCAAGAGTGCGGCGCCCAGCTCTGCGGCGCATTGATCGCCCGCGCCTGATCCGGGCTGATGATCTCAGCCCCTTGGTGGGGGGCGCGCGAACATGAAGGGGAGGGGGGCTGCCCGCTTCCTGACGCATGGCCCTGCCTGCGACCGGGGTGTCCGGAAATGGGGCGGCAGAAATGGGGCGGCTCTGCTTTTCTGCAACCCTCCCCATCCTTAAGCGGCCTTGACCACCCCGCCCCCTTTTTGAGATGATAGAGGGGAGAGGAGCAGCGCCATGTGGCGAAGAATGGGACAGTCGGATATTCCGGCTCTTGTGGCCATTTCCGATGCCGTTCACGGGCGTTTCTCCGAACGGGCGCATATTTATGCCGAGCGTCTCGCGCTCTATCCCGCTGGATGCTTCATGCATCAGCAAGGGCCGGACGTGACCGGCTATCTTATCAGCCATCCCTGGCGCAGGCTTAGCCCGGTGCCGCTCGACCGGCCGGTGGGCCTGCTGCCCCGGGACCCCGACAGCTATTATCTCCACGATCTCGCGCTTTCACCGGGGTCGAGAGGAAGCGGCGCGGGGACGAAGGCGGTCGGTCTGGTGCTGGAATGCGCGGCCGACGCGAAGCTGGATGAGATTTCTCTTGTCGCGGTGAACGGTGCGGATAGTTTCTGGGAACGATGCGGCTTCAACCGGATTGATGACCCGGCCCTTGCGTCCAAGCTCGCCAGCTATGGCTCCGGCGCCTATTATATGGTGCGGTTGCTGAACGGACAGGCGGCGGGCCGCGAGGCCTGAAGGGGCGAGGCATCCGGGCGGAGGCCGGTCAGCGCGTGAACCTATGACAGGGAGTATGATCATGACATCCGCCGAACCCATTCCCCAATCGCCCCGGACACGCATCAAGACAGGATGGGGCTGGATTTTCGCTTATGGCGTCCTTGTCCTGGTCATCGGCTTTGTCGCGCTGGTCAATCCGCTCGCCACCGGGATCGCTACCGGCCTGCTGCTGGCGACGATCCTGCTTTTCTATGGTGTCGCGGCGGTTCTTTCGGGTATTTCCGCCCTCTCCACGCGCGGGCGCTGGGTGGAGGTCGCGCTGGGCGTGCTGGCGCTGGTCATCGGTATATTATTGTTCTTCTCGCCGCTCACAGGGGCCTTGTCGCTGGTCTGGGCGATGGGGTTCTGGCTGCTGCTTTCCGGTATTTTCCAGATCGTCGGCGCGATCCGTGTCGCCTTCGACCGCTGGTGGCGGCTGTTTCTCGGTCTCGTCGATCTGGTGCTGGGCTGCGTCCTGCTGTTCGCCGGACCGCTGCCGAGCCTCGGCTTCCTTGCTCTGCTGGTGGGCATCAGCTTCCTGTTCAAGGGCGTATTCCTGCTGATGCTGTCGCTCGGTCTCAAGCGCCTTTCGAGCTAGGGGGGCCTTTATTCATTCCGTGCGCGCTTGCGTTGTCGGGGTGATATTGATTTGCAATACAACCCGCGTTACCTGAACGGAGGGACAGGGCGGCGATCATGATGGCATCCGGCAGGGTGCCGCCATGGTCCGCCCATATCGGGGAAGCTGAGCCTTGGATATCGTGGGAAAAACAGGAAAAGGGGCGGGACGCGCCGGGGGGCGGCTTTCGTGCCGGTTCTCATGCCGGTCTTCATGATCGTCTGGCTGACCCCGGTTTTCCTCGCCGCCGGGGCGGGCGGGGCGGGCCTGCTGCGCCGCGCATGGCTCGATCGCCGTCAGGATCGTCCGGCCTTGCTGCTCGGCGGCTGGGGGCTGATCCTGATCGCGGCGCTGGCAGGGGCACTGGTGCAAGGGCCGGTCAAGGGGCTGGCGCTGGCTGTGCTCATGCTGTCGCTGGGGGCGTTGCTGGTCGTGCTCGCCGGGGCTGTCCGGCGCTCGCCCCGCACCACGCGGGAACGCAGCCTCGCACCCGAGCCGCTGGAAGGGCCGTCGCGGGCATGGCGCGGCTGGCTCAAGGCGCTGCTGGCCGGGCCGCTGGGCATGACGGCAGCGATGGCGGTCGCCTTCTGCTACAGCGCCTGGGCGCCCGGCGACCCGCGCACGCGCATCGTCCTTGGCGGGTTGATGATGCCGATCCTCTGGGGGCTGGCGATGACATGGACGCTGGCCGACCAGAAATTATTGCGGGCGACGGCCGTGCTCGCGGGCACCACGATCGCCGGTTTCGGCCTCGCTGCGGTGCGGGGGCTGCTGTGAAGGCGTCGATCGAGCGGGAGGTGCCGCGCGGCTGGCCGATCTCCCCCGCCACGGTGCGCGCGGTGCTGAGCGGCCATGGCCTGCTGGGACTGGCCTTCGCCGCGATCATCTATCTGGTCTGCCTTACCGGCACGATCGCGATATTCGCGCCGGACCTCGCCCGCTGGGAACAGCCGGGCCTGCCCGTGGTCGCGGGGCTGGACGACAGGGTACTCAATCGCGCGGTGGAGGAAGCGCGGCGGCAGGCGCCCGCCGGGACCACCCTTTATGTGACCCTGCCAACGCTGGCGGAGCCGGGCGGGACCATCGTCGCCTATAGCGAGACGTTCGAGAAGGATTGGGCGATTGCCGCCGACGGCTCGCTGGTCGCGCATCATATGCCCTTCACGGATTTCCTCATCGATCTGCATGTCGCGCTGCATTTGCCCCATAGCATTGGCGGCTTTGTCGTCGGGCTGACCGGCGTGGCCCTGCTTTCCTCGCTGATTTCGGGTATCCTCGCCCATCCGCGCCTGCTGCGCGACGCCTTTCATCTGCGTCTGGGGGGATCGCGCCGCTTGCAGGAGGCGGACTGGCATAACCGGCTGGGGATATGGGCGCTGCCCTTCCACTTCACGATCGCGCTGACCGGCGCGCTGCTCGGTCTCAGCACGATCATCGTGGGCGTGCTTGCGATGCTGCTTTACAAGGGGGATACGGCGCAGGTCTATGCCCTGTTCATAGAGCGCTCTCCGGCGGTCAACGCCGCGCCCATGCCCTTGCCGGATATCGCCCCGCTGCTGGAGGAAGCCCGCCGCCGCGCGCCCGGAGGCTATCCGCGCCAGATGATGATCGAGCGCGCGGGCCAGGCCGATGCGCGCATTGCCGTCGCCTCCGACCGGGATCATATGCTCGCGTCGCAGGATATGAGCATTTTCGATGCGCAGGGCCGGCTGGTGGTCGATCGCCATCCGCAGGATCTGGCGGTGGGCACCAAGATATTGGGCGGGATAAGCCAGTTGCATTTCGGCTGGTTCGGGGGGCCTCTGGTCCGCCTCGGCTATGGGCTGCTCGGGCTGGCGCTGTGCGTCGTCACATCGAGCGGCGTCACCATCTGGCTGGCGCGCCGCCGCGACAAGGGAAGGGCGGTGCCGCTCTGGGAACGGCTCTGGGCGGCGGTGATATGGGGCCAGCCCGCGCTGCTGGGGCTGGTCGCGCTGCTGGCCCTGCTCGCGCCGGAGGTCGGCGCGCGCTGGCTGTTGCCGCTATGGCTGGCAGGGACAATGGCGCTGTTGCTGGTTGCAGGCCTGCTGCGGACGACGCCATGGGCCGCTATCGCGCGGCCGCTGCGTCTTGCCGGAGCGCTGTGTTTCCTGTCGCTGGCGGTCCTGCCGCTGGGGCTGGGGACCCTATGGCCGGCGGGAATGATCGGGACAAGCCTCGTCCTGCTGCTGCTCGCGGTGGCGCTGGTCTGGCCTTACCGGCGCCGTTCCCCTCAAAGCGAGCGGGCGAGGGTGAGCGAGACGACCGCGCCCTGATGCAGGGTGCGTTCCTCCCGGCCGCTGTAAAGCCCCGCGCGGCTGGGCGTGTGGAAACGGCGCAGCCTGCTCCCATTGTTGCCACCGATGGCGCTGGCTTTCAGCGTGGTCTTCAATCCGGCAAAAGCGGTGGTTTCGACATAGGCCCCCCAGAGCGGCCGGGTGCGCCAGGACAATAGCTCGCCGGTATAAAAGACATCGCCTTTCTCTGCGGCGACATAGCTGACGCCCCAGGAGGAGCGCAGCTTCGGCAGGTCGTGGCGGAATTCGGTGCTGAGCGAGCGCGGCACGATATCGTCCATGCCTCGCGCTTCCCCCGTGATGGGATCGTGGATGCGGGAGCCGCGCACGGTGCCATCCAGGGTCAGGCGCGCACCGCGCAGGGCAATGTCGAGCGGTAGCGTCGCCTGCGCGCTCACGCCCCATTGGCGGCCATTGCCGATCGTGCCCAGCGCTTCGTCGCCCGATGGCAGCAGCAGATAGCCGAGCAACCCGGCATGCCATTGATGATAGGCCTCCACCGCCAGCGCGCCGCCCTTGCCCCAGCGATGGTCGATGCGTGCGAGCGCGCGGGTGACGCGGGCGGGCCGCAGCCCGGCATTGCCGCCGAGCGGACGGCCATCGGCCTGATCGACCGAAGCGGCGAAGTCGCCGAAATCGAGCTGGTCCACCGTGCGTCGGGCGCCCAGCCGGATTTGCGTGCTGCCGGAAGGCGACCAGATGAGCGCGGCGGAGGGCTTGAGATAAGAGAGGCTCTGTTCGACACCGAAATCCCCCCGCACGCGGATGCGGGACATTTCGAACGCGAGACCCGTCTCGATGCCGAGGCCCTGCGTGATCTGCGCTGTCACATTGGCGAATGCCTCCCCGCGCAGTTCCGACACCCGGGTGTTCGCATTGCTGAGGTCGACCGGGATAAGCCCCGCACCGCGATCCTCGGCGTAATCGAGGCGGCTGGTCAGCCGGTTATAGGCGATCTCGATGCCCAGTTCGGGGCGAAGAGGATGGGTCCCCTCGCGCGTCAGCGTGGAGCGGCCAACCCATTCCAGCGGTTTCTGATCGAGCGTCGATACGCCGCGATAGCCAGGTTCGATATAATCTTCATCGGTGCCTGCCTTCTCGACCCGGCCGAGGCCGACCAGCTTGGCCGTCCAGCCGGAGCCGAGCGGGCGGGTCCAGTCGAGGCCGAGTTCGCCGCTGCGGCTTCTTTCTGCATAGGCGATGCTGCGTATTGCCTGCGCCGTTCCCGTGGGCGGGCCGGAGAAGATGCCGATCGTGCGGGTGGAGGAGTAGCGATCATGGTTGAGGCGCAGATTGGCGGTCAGCGTGCCGCCCGCCACGGCTCCCGAAGTGGAGAGGGCAAGGCCATATTCCGGGGCCTTGCCGAGCAGGGCTTCCGTCCGCGTCTGGGTGAGGGCGCCGTTTGCGTCACGGACATGGTACAGCCCGTCAGAGGGATAGCGGCTGGTTTCCGCCGCTAGCTCGATATTGGTCTGCCACCCCGCGATCCGTCGGGCATGGCTGATGCGCGCGGCGGGTGAGATATGGCCATCGGCGCTGTGGCTCAGCGAAAAGGAGGCGGTGCCTGAGCCGCCCGCATTGGCGCGCAGCAGGACATTGGCGACCAGCGTCTGGCCCTGCGCTTCGGCGGCGTCGGAACCGCGCAGCAGGACGATGCGCTCTACCCGAGACGCGGCGATCCGGCGCAGCACCTCGCTGACGCCGCCCGATTTCACGGTCGGGCGCTGGCCGTCGATCAGCACATTGCCCGCAGCGCCGCCAAAACCGCGCACGCTGCTGCCCTCCGACAGCAGGAAGCCGGGCGTGCGCTCCAGCATGTCGAGCGCCGTCTGCGGCTGAAAGGGGGTATAGAAATCGGCCGGATAAACAGGGTCCGGCCCGGTCGGCACCACAGCCGGATGGGTGGGCTGCGAGGCCGCATCTTCCTTGTCCCGCCTGTCCGGTTCCTCGGTCGCCGGTCCCGCCGCGACAGCAAGGCTGGCGAGCATCGCATTGAGGAGGGTCATCCGATGGCCGATCCGGCGGAGAGGATGCCATAGGGGGAAAGGAGGCGGGCGGAGAGGCTTGCGGTCCGGCTGTCCGGGATCAACCCGGCTGCATTAAATCGTCTCATATCACCACCCCCTCCTGATATCCGGCCACCGCCGACGGAGACCGGCCCCTACTATTGTTGCGTATAATTCTCAATAGCTATGTCTGGGTGTGGGAATGCCATTGCCACACCCAGACATAGCTATTGCCAAGGAGCGGCGGACGATTCGTGGTTGGCAGGTAATGGAGGGATGCGGGTATAAGGAAAGACGGGACGGGTCACAGCCCGCTTGTGCAAGAGCCGGATAGGCCGCGTCTCTTCCGGCTCTGGGCGGCGCCAGGAAAATGTCCATCCTGTCTTTCCCTTCCGGGAAAAGGATGTAACATTCGACTATATTTCTGGAAATCTGGAGCGGGCGAAGGGATTCGAACCCTCGACCCCAACCTTGGCAAGGTTGTGCTCTACCCCTGAGCTACGCCCGCTCTGGCGGCCGGTTTTAGTGAGAGGCGGTTGCCTTCTCCCCGGCGGGTGGCGGCCAACTAGCATCGGGTTCGGACCTCGGCAACCCCCTTTTTCAACTTATTTTGCACATTCTTTGATGACGGTTGCGAAAAGCCCGGTTTCTCCCCACATAGAGGGCCGTGATTTGAGGCCGGAACGACCGGCCGCATCGGATTTGAATCGATCAGGAGGGTGGACGTGGCGACCTTGGGTCTCAGCGAAGCGGACAGGAAAGCGGTTGAGGACTTTCGCAGGGATGTGGTGGACCCATCCCGTACGTCGCTGGTGGTGGTCGATTTCTGGGCCGAATGGTGCGGCCCCTGTAAGCAGCTGACGCCGGTCATCGAAAAAGTCTGCGCCGATTATGCGTCCAAGGGCGTGACGCTGGTGAAGATCAATGTGGATGAGAATCGCTTCATCGCCTCGCAATTCCGGGTTCAGTCGATCCCGACCGTCTATGCGGTGTTCCAGGGCCAGCCCGTCGCCGATCTCAGCCAGGCGCGCACCGAGGGGCAGCTGAAGCAGATGCTCGACCAGATTCTCGCGCAGCTTCCGGTCGAATCGGCGGAACGGTCGCAGGCCGAGGAAATCGCGCCGCTGATCGCCATGGGCGAGCAGACGCTGGACGATGGCGACGCCGAACGGGCGCTCTCGATCTTCAGCCAGATCGCCGAGATGGCGCCCGATCATCCGGCGGTGCTCGCCGGGCAGGCGCGCGCGCTGGTGGCGCTCGGACGGCTGGAGGATGCTGAGGCGGCGCTTGCCGCCGTGCCGGAGGAGTTTGCGAAGGATCAGGGCATTGAGCGCGCCCGCGCGGCGCTTTCGCTCGCACGCGATGCGAAGCCGGTGCAGGACCTTTCCGGGCTGGAGGCGCGCCTTGCCGCCAATGCCGACGATCATGAGGCGCGATTCGAGCTGGCCGGCGGCCTGATGGCCAATGGCGATCGTGAAGGCGCGGCCGATGCCCTGTTGGAGATTATTGCCCGCGACCGCCAGTGGAATGAAGGCGCGGCGCGCGCGCAATTGCTGAAATTATTCGAAGTGGTGGGTCTGGAAGACCCGTGGGTTTCGACCCAGCGGCGGCGTCTTTCGGCGATCCTGTTCACCTGAACCGATGGGAGCGCGGCGATGAAAGGGCAGCGAATTTCTCTCTTTCCGCTAGCGGGAGCCTTGTTGTTTCCCGATGCGCATCTGCCGCTCCATATCTTCGAGCCGCGCTATCGGGCGCTGGTCAGCGATGCGCTGGCCCGCGACCGGCTGATCGGCATGGTGCAGCCCTGCGACAATCAGGTGCCGCCCTCGCTCTATTCGGTGGGATGCCTCGGCCGGATCGTCGAATGCGACGCGCTGGACGATGGTTGCTTCAATATCGTGCTGCTCGGAATGGCGCGCTTTCATATCCTGAAGGAACTGGACGTCATCACGCCGTTCCGGCAGGTGGAGGCGCGGGTCGAGGCGGAGGATGCGGGCAGGATCGGCGCGCTCGCCCCGGCGATGCGGGCGGCGCTGGAAATCGAGGCGCGGCGGTTCGCCGATCATCTCGGCTATGTCGTCGACTGGTCGGCGGTGTCGCGACTCGATGATGCGGCGCTGACCAACGGCATAGCGCAGGTCGCGCCCTTCGATGTTGCGTCCAAGCAATCGCTGTTGGAGGCGGAGACGCTGGAAGAGCGGGTCGAGCGGACAATCCAGCTGATGCAATTCTATGGGCGCACGGACAGGGACGGCTCCCCGACCCTGCAATGACCCTTCCCGGGGGTCAGGCCGCGCCGAGGGCGGCCCGTAGCGCATTGACGGCCAATATCATCAGCGCCAGCGTCGAGAGCAGGAAAAGCGTCGCGCGCACCGCGACGATATTGAAGCGCGCCTGCCAGATGCTGTGGATGATCCGCAACGCCGCATAGCCCCATGCCATCGCCAGATTGATCGTCGTGCCCTGACCCAGCAGCGCGAGGATGAGGACCGTCGCATAGAACAGCGTCGGCTGTTCCATCAGATGCACATAATTATGCGCGGGCCAGTTGGCCGGGGGCGGCAGCAGCTTGTCGAGATCCTGTCCGCGTCCGCCGGGCGGTATCTTGCCGAAACTGATCCCGGTCGCCTTGAACGCCGCGCCCCGGACGATCCCCATCCAGACCAGCATGACCAGCGACCAGACGACCAGCAGGGCGGCGGGAGCGAGCAGGGCGGTGGCGAGCGGGAAGGGCGTCATTCGGGCCTCCGGGATTGGAATGGCGCGATGCTGGGGGTGCGGCCCGGCAATGTCAATCTGCCGCCCGTCAGGAGCTGGCGAGCTTCATCAGCAGCAGGCCGCCGACGATCAGCAGCGCGGCGACCAGGCGGAGCGGGCTGGCGGCTTCCCCCAGGAAGAGAATACCGACGGCAAAGGCGCCGATCGCGCCGATGCCGGTCCACACCATATAGGCGGTGCCGAGCGGCAGGCTGCGCATTGCATAAGATAGCAGGGCGAAGCTGACGCCCATGGCGGCGATGGTGATCAGGCTGGGCCACAGGCGGCTGAAACCATGGGATTGCTTCATGGTGGAGGCCCAGAGGACCTCGAACAGACCGGCGACGACAAGACAAGCCCACGGCATGGCAAACTCCTGCAAGAGAATGCCGGGCCGTCCCGGTCTTGATCACCCAGAGAGGGGCGGGAACGTGGTCGCCGCGCCTTCCCCTTACCGGGCGAGGGGCGGCTTTTCAAGCAGCGGCACGGTGCGGGTGCTTATGGGCAAGCAATGATTATGGACTTTGCAAGCCAGAGGGGGAAATGACGCATTTCGGGTGGTTAAGCGACATAACCCGACCGTCATGCTGAACTTGTTTCAGCATCCATCAGGCCCCACGGACCGCAGGTCGACCCGGCGAAATGACCCCTGAGCCTGAGGCCAGCGCCGCTAAATCCAGCGCCGTTAAACAAGCTCAGAGCGAACGGATTTACTGAGTCCGCTTTTACCCGCAACCCGCCATTGGTTTGCCAAGTCCATAACCCACAAAAAAGGCCAGGTTCACCTTTGCGAACCCGGCCTTTTTTTGAAGCTGTGGCGGCCGTTACTGGCCGATCTGCACCACCGTGCCGCTGCGGCGCGGGGTGGCGACCTTTTCCTCATACATGCTCGCCATCGGGGCATCCTCGGCCTCGATCAGCGTTTCCGAGGTGAAGCCGTTGAAGCCGGTGCGCATCGCGCAGCCATAGGCGCCGAGCATGCCGATCTCGATATAATCGCCGGGGCCGATATCCGCAGGCAGCAGGAACGGGCCGGCCATATGGTCCATATCATCGCAGGTCGGGCCGTAGAAACTGAAGGCTTTCGGTTCCGCTTCGCTTTCCTCGGCGCGCAGCAGCTCCACCGGGAAGCGCCAGCCGACATGCGCGGCATCGAACAGCGCGCCATAGGCACCGTCGTTGATATAGAGTTCATCGCCGCGGCGGCGCTCGACGCGCACGACCAGCGAGCTGTACTCGGCGGAGAGGGCGCGGCCCGGCTCGCACCAGAGTTCCGACGAATAGCTGACCGGCAGGCTCTCGGCCGCGCGATAGATGGCGTCGAAATAGAGTTCCAGCGCGGGCGGCTCCATGCCCGGATAGATGGAGGGGAAGCCGCCGCCGACATCGATGATGTCCACGGTGACCGCCGCGTCGACGATCGCCGCGCGCACGCGCTCCAGCGCATTGGTATAGGCCTGCGGGGTCATCGCCTGGCTGCCGACATGGAAGCAGATGCCCAGCGCATCGGCCGCCTGGCGGGTCGCCATCAGCAGTTCCTTGACCTCACCCAGCTCCGCGCCGAATTTCGACGCGAGGGAAAGCTCGCTATGCTCCGAGGAGACGCGCAGGCGCACGCACAGTTCCAGATCGGTCGCGTCGTTGGTCGCGCGCATGATCTTCTCAAGCTCTTCCATCGTGTCGAGCGAGAAGGTGCGCACGCCGAAGCGATGATAGGCTTCCGAAATCGCTTCCTCGGCCTTCACCGGATGCATGAAGCAGAGCTTCGCGCCCGGCGCGGTTTCGGCGACAAGCCGCACTTCCGCGATCGAGGCGACATCGAAATGGGTGATGCCGTTCGTCCACAGGGTGCGGATCAGATCGGGAGACGGATTCGCCTTGACCGCATAGAGCGACTTGCCCGGAAACTTCTCAACGAAGAAACGGGCGGCGCGGGCCGCGGCCTGCGGGCGAATAAGCGTTACCGGTGCTGCCGGTTTGAGGGTGGTTGCTACCCCCAGCGCGCTATGGAGCTTGTGCAATTCAAGGGACCTCCAGAAACAGTTCAACGAAAAGCTGCCTTGCGGTGGAAGTCCCATGGGGCAGCGGAACGCCGATATATGGCTTGGGGTCGGGGGTGTAAAGCGTCTTTCCTAAAAAAACTTGCCACAAAATCGTCAGGAAAGACGGCGTTTGAATTCATCGTAATCGAAACACTTTATGGCGCGCAATTCGTCGGTTGCGCTGTTCCAAAGATAGATGGAAGGCAGCGGTACGCCGTTGAAAGTGTTGGTCTTGACCATCGAATAATGGGCCTGGTCGAGGAAGGCGAAGCGCTGGCCGATGGCGGGCAAACCACCGAATCGATAGTCGCCGATGATATCGCCCGCCAGACAGGAGGGGCCGCCGATGCGAGTCGCTGGTCCGTCCTCGCTCTCGCCCAGCAGGGCGGGGCGATAGGGGGCCTCGATCACATCGGGCATATGGCAGGTCGCGCTGATATCGACGATGGCGACGGGCATGCCATTATCGATCAGGTCCAGCACCTCGCCGACGAGGATGCCGGTGTCGAGCGCGACGGCTTCGCCGGGTTCGAGATAGAGGTCGAGGCCGGTCTGCGCCTTCACGTCGCGTAGAAAGGCGATCAGGTCCTCCCGCTGATAGTCGGCGCGGGTGATATGGTGGCCGCCGCCGAAATTCAGCCATTTGAGGCGCGGCAGAAAACCCTCTATCCGGGGGAAGAGCGCATTCCAGGTGCGCTGGAGCGGCTCGAAATCCTGCTCGCACAGCGTATGGAAATGCAGGCCGTCGACGCCATCGAGATGATCGGGGCGCAACTGGTCGACCGGAAAGCCGAGGCGGCTGTGCGGCTGGCATGGGTCATATTTGGCGACCTCGCCCTCTGCATGGAGCGGGTTGATGCGCAGGCCCACGTCGAAGCGATGGCCGTCTGCGCGCGCCTGATCGAGAATCGGGCGGAAGCGCTCATGCTGGAAAGGCGAGTTGAAGATCAGATGATCGGACAGCGCGCAGATTTCCGGAAGGTCCTCGGCCTTATAGCCCGCGCAATAGGTCGCGACCTCGCGATTGCCGTCCGGGCCGGAATATTCCTCGCGGCCGAGGCGCGCTTCATAAAGGCCCGATGCGCACACGCCGTCGAGATATTCGGCGACGGCCGGCCCCAGCGACCACATGGAAAAGGCCTTCAGCGCGGCGAGCAGCCTGATCCCGGCCCGGTCGCGCACATCGGCGAGTATGGCGAGGTTGCGGCGCACGGCGGCCTCATCCACGACAAAGGTGGGGGAGGGCACGCGGCCCAGATCGAAATGCGCGAAAGCACCCGGATCGCCGGCTCTTGTTTCCATGGTCCTGAAATCCTCAATCGATGCAGAGCGACGCTCTGGCCTTGCCATTTTCCACTTCGGCAAAGCAGCCGAACAGCTTGTCGTCCGCCTGACAATGGCCGGCGACCGGCGCGCCCATCGCAGGCAGGCCGCCTTCCGCCGGGCGATCGGCGATGCAGCGTCCCTGGCAATCGGCGCGGGAGGAGCAGGCCTTGCCCGCGTCGCTATAGGGATGGACGCACAGCACGGTCTGGCGGCGGCCCCGCGCATCGAGGAAGCCGCCGGATTGCGCGCAGGCGCTCACCTGCCGGGTCGGGCCGGTGCCCTGCATGTTGAGGTCCGGCGCGCAGCCATGCAGCAGCAGCGCCGGAGCGATCAGCAGGAGGAGACGGGCCTTGCCTTGCATCTCAGAAGGCCAGCGGGCCATCCAGTTCCTTCACCTGCCAGGGCAAGCCATGCTTGTTGAGCATGTCCATATAGGGATCGGGGTCCATCTGCTCCATATTGAACACGCCCGCGCCCGTCCATGCGCCGGTCAGGATCATCGCCGCGCCGATCATCGCCGGAACGCCGGTGGTGTAGCTGACCGCCTGATTGCCGGTTTCGGCATAGGCGTCTTCATGGTCGCAGATATTGTAGATATAATAGGTCTTCGCCGACCCGTCCTTCGCGACGCCGGTGGCGATGTCGCCGATATTGGTCTTGCCCTTGGTGGTCGAGCCGAGCGTCGAAGGCTCCGGCAGAACCGCCTTCAGGAACTGGAGCGGAATGATCTCCTGACCATTGTAGATGACCGGGTCGATGCGGGTCATGCCGACATTCTGGAGCACTTCCAGATGCTTGAGATAGGCGTCGCCGAACGTCATCCAGAAGCGGATGCGCTTGATTTCCGGGAAGTGGGTGGCGAGGCTCTCCAGTTCCTCATGATACATGAGGTACATGTTCTTCGGGCCGACCTGCTCGAAATCGAACGCCTGCTTGTGGGAGAGGGCAGGCGTCGTCACCCATGCGCCATTTTCCCAGTGGCGCGCGGGCGCGGTCACTTCGCGGATGTTGATTTCCGGGTTGAAATTGGTCGCGAAATGCTGGCCATGGTCGCCGCCATTGCAGTCGAGAATGTCGAGCGTGTCGATGCGGTCGAGATAATGCTTCCTGAGATAGGTCGCGAACACGCTGGTCACGCCGGGGTCGAAACCGGAACCGAGCAGCGCCATCAGGCCCGCTTCCCGGAAGCGATCCTGATAGGCCCATTGCCAGCTATATTCGAAATGCGCCTCGTCGCGCGGTTCGTAATTGGCCGTGTCCATGTAATGGACGCCAGCAGCAAGGCAGGCGTCCATGATCGCGAGATCCTGATAAGGAAGCGCGAGATTGACGACGAGCTTCGGCCCGACCTCCCTGATGAGCGCGGTGGTCGCCGCGACGTCATCGGCGTCGATCTGCGCGGTCCTGATGGTGACGCCTGTGCGCTGCTTCACCGACTCGGCGATTGCGTCGCATTTGGAAACCGTGCGGCTGGCGAGCGTGATATCGCTGAAAATATCAGGGTTCATCGCCATTTTATGCACAGCGACCGACCCAACGCCACCGGCGCCGATAACCAGAACCTTGCTCAATTCACGCTCCTGTCACGCATCGAAGAAAGGCGCGATATAGTGCCCCTGTGTGACAGTGCAATGTCGCATCTTTCGTGGCGGCGACAATGCCAGCCCGGCAGGGGCAGGTATAGGGAAAAATGCGTTTGCCGTCCGGGGCTTCGCCATCCCCCCGATGCGATGAACCGATGCTGCTTTCCGGCCCGTTTTAACCGATCATTAGCCTTGATGTTGTTTAATGACGGCTATCAGGTCAGGAAATGGAACAGGCTTGGGAAGGAACTCCGACAGGGGCGGGGTAATGGGGACCGGAGGAAGGCCGCTTGCAATCGGAGGACGCGATGACGACGGACAGCCAGGAAGCACCCAATGAGGTGATGTCGGATCGTCGTTCAGCTAATCGGCAGATTTCCGTTCTCATCAACGCAGGGATCGTCCATCGGGGCAATGATGCGCTCTGTCGTATCCGCAACCTGTCTCCCGGCGGCGTGATGATCGAATGTCCGCTGCCGCTCGCCATAGACGATGAAATAGAGCTGCATCTGCGTTCGGGCCGCCATGTGACGGGCCATGTCCGCTGGGTGGAGGATGGCAGGGCGGGAATCGCCTTCGATGATCCCGCCAGTGCGGAGCTTGTGGGCGCGACGCAGCAGCCCGCCGCCAAACGCATTTCCATCCGGCGACAGGCCGAAGAGGCATCGCCCATCGGCTATCCGGTTTTTCGCCGCCGTTGCTGGGCGCAACTCGCGGCCGGGAATTTGCGCGCGCAGGTGCCGGTAGCCTATATTTCCTCCACCGGGCTTGTCGTGGAGAATATCGTGGAATGGGGCGGAGAGCGCCTCTTTTCCGTCAGCATCGAAGGGCTGGGCCGCTATGCCGCGCGGCTCTGCGACGGCGCGGCGACCGATCATGGGGAAACCGTGGGGCTGCTCTTTGTCGAGCCGGTGCTTTACCGCAACTTCAACGACTGGCTGATGGCGACGCCGCGCCCGGCGGAAGGGATGGAGGACCATCCCGTGGAGAACGGCGTTCGGACCGAGTGGCTCTGAGGTCGGTCGGAATAGTGCCGCCAGCGCGGATATTGGGGTGCTGGCAGGCGGATTCGGGTGAGGAGCGGGCATAGAGCCGCATTCGCCATGCTGAACCTGTTTCAGCATCGATCACGCCCCATGGATCTTTGTTCGCTTCGGCAAAAAGCCCCGCCAGACATTGCCGGGCGGGGCCTTTTCTGATCCTTGCGCTTTGTTTAGAGCGCGCGGGCCTTTTCTTCCAGCGCCGCGGTGGCCGCGCCGATGGAGGCAGCGGCGGCTTCTTCGCCAAAGGCCAGCCCTTCGGCCAGCACCACATCGACATCGGTAATGCCGACAAAGGCGAGCAATTGCCGCAGATAGGGGATCTGGAAATCGGCGGCGGCGGCGGGGCCATCGCTATAGGCGCCCGCGCGCGCGACGACGAGCAGCGCGCGCTTGCCCTTGAGCAGGCCCTCCGGACCTTCGGCGGTATATTGGAAGGTCGCGCCCGCGCGCAGCACATGGTCGAACCAGCTCTTCAGCGTCGTGGGAATGCCGAAATTATACATGGGCGCGCCAATGACGATGAGGTCGGCGGCCTGCGTTTCGGCGATCAGCGCGTCCGACAGCGCACGGGTCGGCTGCGCGGCCTCGGTTTCGGGGGCGGGGCGGCCGATCCCGGCGAGCGTCGCCGACTGCACATGCGGAACGGGTTCGGCGTCCAGATTGCGCTCGGTCACTTCGATGGCCGGATCGGCGGCTCTGGCGGCGGCGAGAAAGCCGTCGATCAGCGTGTTGGAAACCGAATTGGCGCCATTGGCGCTGCTGCGAACGACCAGAAGATGAGACATGCAAAGGCTCCTAAGTCAGGGGCGAAGGAGGGAGGCCCTGCGCCCGGAAATCATTTCCCTTAACGGTAAGCAGCATGTGGCATTAAAGGTTTTCGCATACAACTGACCAGTATTGCCTAATTGCCATGCGTTTTTGTATAAGGTGGGTCGTGGACTGGGATGATTTGCGCACCTTTCTGGCGATTGCACGCCATGGCACCCTGTCTGGCGCAGGGCGGGCGCTGGGCGTTTCCCAGCCGACCATGGGCCGCCGTCTCGCCGCGATGGAGGAGCGCACCGGCGCTCGCCTGCTGTGCCGGACGCAGGATCGCTATATGCTGACCCCGCTGGGCGAGAGCGTGCTGGGCAATGCCGAACGGATCGAGGCGGAGATTCTCGCGGCGGAACGGGTGATTTCCGGCCATGACGTCGCGCTGGAAGGCAAGGTGCGCCTCACCACCGTCGATACGCTGGCCTCGCGCATCCTCGTGCCCGCGCTGGCCCGGTTGCAGCGGGGGCACCCTGGCATCGTGGTCGAACTCATGTCCGACACGCGATCGCTCAACCTCGCCCGGCGGGAGGCCGACATCGCGATCCGCATGGCCCCGTTCGAGGGGCAAGAGGTGATCACCCGCAAGCTCGGCTCCATCGGTATGGCCTTTTATGCCGCGCGCGGATACGATATTTCGCGCCGCCCGGTCCGGATTGTCACCGTGCTCGACGATCTTGCCCATCTGCCCGAAGCGACACTGCTGCGCCAGCATTTCCCGGAAGCGGAGGTGGCCTTCCAGTCCAACAGCCGCGAAGCGCATCTGCGCGCCGCGCTGGAGGGGATGGGGGTCGCCTGCCTCGTCTGCTATCGTGCCGAGCGCCAGCCCGAACTGGTCCGCCTGCTGCCCGAACTGCCGCTGTTGCGCCGCGATATCTGGCTCGGCGTGCATCGGGACATGCGCCATATGCCGCGCATCCGCGCGGTCATCGATGTGATCAGCGAGGAAATGGCCTGGCGCCGCGAGGAATTGCTGCCCGAAGGCGAGGCTTCCTGAGTTCGGCGTATTGATGGCCTGCCGCAAGGGAAGATGATAGCATCGGGCGCAGGGCCACCCCAAGGGAGAGACGAGCATGACAGAGGCGCAATCCGTTCTGGTGGCGACCGATCTGGGCGCGCGGGGCGACCGGGCGGTGGATCGCGCGATCCTGCTCGCGCGGGAATGGGGCGTGCGCGCCGATGTAATGCATGTGCTCCACCCCGCGCATCTGCGATCCGACCGGGAAGGCGCGATTGCGGCGACGCGGGCGGTGCTGCCGGACTGGGGCGCCGACGCTGAAATAGTGCTGCGCTGGGGGCCGGTGCCGCAGACGATCATCTCCGGCGCACGGGAATGCGGCGCGCGGCTCATCGTCGTGGCGCCAGCGCGCTTCAACCAGGTGCGCGATTATTTCCTCGGCACGGCGGTCGACAGCATCGTGCGGCTGGCCGACCGGCCGGTGCTGGTCGTCAAGCAGCGGCCGCATGGCCCCTATGCCCGGCTGATGATCGCGTCCGATCTTTCCGTCCATGCGAGGGATGTGCTGCTGGAGGCGGCCCGCCTCTTCCCGGATGCGGAACTGAACCTCGTCCATGCCTATCATGTCCCCTATGGCAGCTGGATCGATTCCGAAAAGGTGCGGGAGGATCTGGAGGCGGAGGCGAGAGCCGATCTCGATGCGTTCATCGCCGATCCGGCCATCCCCGATGCCGTGCGCGGGCAGGTGCGGACCCATCTCGATTGCGGCGATGTCGATACGGTGATGGACCGGGCATTGCGCACGCTTCGTCCCGATCTGCTGGTGCTCGGCACCCATGGCGTGAGCGGCTTCGTGCAGGCGGCGATGGGCAGCACGGCGGCGGCGCTGCTCAACTGGACGCCGGTCGATACGCTGATGATCCGCAGGCAGGGCTGACGGCGGACCGCGTCAGTCCCAGCCGAGGCCGAGCGCCTTTTGCACCGCGATATAATCGGCGGTCATCGCGGCCGTTGCCTGCGAAAGCGACTGGTCGGCGTTGATCAGCTGACGTTCGGCGTCGAGCAGTTCGATCCGGCTGGTCGTGCCGCTGCCGAAGCGCTGGCGGGTCAGCGTCGCGGTGCGCTCGGCGGACGCACGGGTGCGCGCCGCGCTGGCGACCGTCTGACGGCTGGCGCCATAGCGGGAGAGCGAATCCTCCGCATCGCGCAGCGCGCCCAGCACGGCCTTGCGATAACGGGCGGCGGCCTCGTCGCGTCCGCCCTCCGCCTGGCCGATGCGGGCCGAATTGCGGCCGAAATCGAGGATGTTCCATTTGATTTGCGGCATGGCGATGGCGGCGAGATTGTCGAAATCGACCATGGAATCGGGTTTCGTGCCGCCGATGCCGAGGATGCCCATGAAGCTGATATGCGGGAAGCGCGCGGCCTTGGCCACGCCGATCTTGGCGGTGGCCGCCGCGAGCTGGCGTTCGGCCGCACGAATATCCGGGCGGCGTTGCAGCAGGGCGCCGGGATCACCCACGGCGACCTCTGCGGGCGGCAGCGGCACGGCGGCGGGCGCTGCGAGTTGCGCGTCGAGCGTGCCGGGAACCTGCCCGGTAAGAACGGCGAGCGCATTGAGATAGGCGTCCCGCTCGGCCTTCAGCGGCAGCAGCGCGGCGTCGCTCTGTTCGGCGAGGCTGTTCTGCCGCTCGACATCGAGCGCCGAGGTGGTGCCGCGCGCATAGCGCTGGCGAGTGAGGTCGAGCGCCTCATGCTGGCGGGCGGCGGCCTGTTCGGCAAAGGCCAGCCGCTGCTGGCGATCGCGCAGGTTGACATAGGCGCTGGCAACCTCTGCGGCGAGGCTGACCTGCGCATCGGCGAGGGTGGCCTGCGCGGCCTCCAGCGACGCGCGTGATGCCTCCACCGTGCGGCGCTGACCGCCGAACAGGTCGATTTCCCAGCTCGCGTCGAAGCCGAGATTGTAGAAATTGAGGGATTCGCTGCCGCCGCCGCTTTCGCCTTCCGAGCCGCTGTCGCCCGAACCGCCGTCGCCGTCCTCGCCGCCGGTCAGGGAACTGAGATCGATGCCGGGCAACTGCGCATGGGCGTACATGATGGAGGCATTGCCATTGGGCAGGCCGTTGGCGCGGTCGAGGCGCAGCCCGGCGCGGGCCTGATGGAGCCGTGCCTGCGCCACGGCGAGATCGGGATTATGGGCGAGTGCGCGCTCTTCCAGGTCGTTCAGCACCGGGTCGCCAAGGCTCGTCCACCAGCGGGCCGGTGCCGGCGTCGCGGCGCTCACCATGTCCCCCGCGCGGGCGAAGGTCTCGGGCGCTGCCGGGGCGCCCGCCGAGGCAGGACCCTGATAGTCCGCGCCCGCCGTGCACGCGGCAAGGGCCAGAAGGGGCAGGGAAAGGAGGAGGGGAGAGGAACGCATTACAAGCCTCAATGCATCGCGACCGGCCGCCCATGGGGCAGCGGGCGCAGGAACAGGATCAGCGGCATCACGATGATGATGCCGACGGCCAGCAGCCAGAATATGTCATTATAGGTCATCACCAGCGCCTCGCGCTGGATCGTCCCGGCGATGGTGCGCATCGCCGCCTCCGGGCTGCCCATCGAATGGGTGAGGCCGGCAACATAATTCTGCACATCGACCGAATTGGCGTTGAGCGTCTCCTCCATCCGGCGGCTGTGCAGCCAGACGCGCTGATCCTGCACGATGGCGATCCCGGCGAGTGCGAAGGAACCGCCGAGATTGCGGATCGCCGCGAACAGCCCGGCGGCGTCGCCCGCATCCTCGGTCGAAACAGAGGAAATCGCGGCCTGATTGAGGAACAGGAAACCAAGGATCGAACCCACGCCGCGCAGCAACTGGGATTCGATGAAATTCACGCCGGTGGCGTCCGCCGTCAATACGGTGTCCACCCAGCAACTGGTCGCCATGATCGTCAGGCCCATGCCCACGGCGATGCGGATGTCCAGATGCCGGATCATCAGCGGCGTGAACGGCATCAAGATCAGGCTGGGTATGCCGGAGAGCAGCACGATCTTGCCCGATTGCAGCGCGTTATAATCGGCGATGGCGGCAAGGAACTGAGGGATCACGAATGCCGTGCCATAGAGCATCATGCCGATGACGAACCCCATCAGCCCGACCGAGCCGAACTGCCGGTCCAGCAGCAGGCTGAGCTTGATGACCGGACGCTTGGCATATTTCTGGCCCGCGAACAAAAGCGCGAAGCCGATCGCGGAGACGATCGATAGCTTGATGATCTCGGCGCTCTCGAACCATTGTTCGCGCTGGCCTTCCTCCAGCACGACGGTGAGGCCGCCCAGCCCTAGCGCAAGGCCCGCAATGCCCATCCAGTCGGCCTGCATCAGTTCGCCAAGCCGGGGTTTCTGGTGCGGCAGGCCGACCGTCAGCAGCGTGACGAGCAGGATGCCGACCGGCAGGTTGATGAAGAAGGCATAATGCCAGCTGATATTTTCCGTGAGCCAGCCGCCGATCAGCGGGCCTAGCACCGGGCCGAGAATCGCCGTCACGCCGAACATCGCATTGCCGATCGGCTGCTGTTCGCGCGGCAGGCGCGTCGCGATGATCGTCATCGCCGTGGGGATCAGCGCGCCGCCGGTAAAGCCCTGACCCATGCGGCCGATGATCATCGTTGTCAGATTGGTGGCGATGCCGCACACCATGGAGAAGCCGGTGAACAGCGTGGCCGCGATCAGCAGGAAGGTGCGCAGGCCGAGCAGGCGTTCCAGCCATGCGGACAGCGGGATGATGACGATTTCCGCGACGAGATAGGAGGTCGCGATCCAGGTGCCTTCGGTGCCGCTGGCGCCGATCTCGCCCTGAATGGTGGGGAGGGCGGAGTTGACGATGGAGATGTCCAGTGTCGCCATCATCGCGCCGAGGCTGCCTGCAAAAACCGCCATCCACGCGGCGGCGTCGGCGCGCTGGGGCGCTGCCGGAATGCGCGGCCGCGCGGACGCGTCGGCGGCGATGCTGCTCATTTTCCGAGCCGCTCGTTATACCGCTGCTGTTCCTGCTTGATCTGCTGGGTCGCGCCCTTGGCGGAGCGGGTGTCGACCGACACCTCGACCGACATGCCGGGCAGCAGCAGCTTGCGGGTTTGCGGGCCTGCCTGAATGGCGATGCGCACCGGCACGCGCTGCACGATCTTGGTGAAGTTGCCGGTCGCGTTCTGCGGCGGCAGGATCGAGAATTGCGCGCCCGTACCCGGAGCGAAGCTGGCGACCGTGCCGGGAATCTCGACGCCCGGCAGCGCGTCGACCTCCACCGTGACCGGCTGGCCCACGCGCATCAGGCCGAGCTGCGTTTCCTTGAAATTGGCGACGATATAGAGGCTGTTGTTGGGCACCAGCGTCATCATACGGGTGGCGGCGGGCACGAACTGGCCCTGACGCACGGTCTTGTCGCCGATCCGGCCATCGGCGCTTGCGCGCAGGATGGTCGCCTGCACATCGGTGTCCGCCGCGCTGAGCTGGGCGCGGGCGGCCTGACCCTGCGCCTGGGCCTGTCGCACCTGCGCCTCCAGCGTGGAGACGCGCTGTTTCGCATTGGTGAGCGCGGCCTGCGCGGAGGCGAGGCGGGAACGGGCCTGCGCGGCCTGATTGCGCAGTTGCGAAAGGCGTTCCTTCGGCTCCGCCCCGCTCTGGGCCAGCGGCTGATAGCGGGTCACTTCGCTGGCGGCGAAATCCGCATCCGCCTGCGCGGCGGCGAGCTGCGCCTCGGCCTGCGCGATCGCCGATTGCTGCTCGCGGATCTGGGCCTCCACGCCGGCGGCCCCTGCGGCGGCTACGGCGATTTGCGCGCGGGACTGCTCGGCTTGCGCATGATAGTCGCGCGGGTCGATCTGGACCAGCGGATCGCCTGCCTTAACATCCTGATTTTCGACCACATAGACGCGATCGACATAGCCCGAGACCTTGGGTGAAATGGTGATGCCGTCGGCCTGTATATAGGCGTCGTTGGTGGTTTGCAGGAACTTGCCATAGGTTTCATGGTGGATGAACCACAGCACGCCCCCGGTCACTACCGCTGTTGCGATGATCAGGATGATGCGGCGCGCGCGCGTGTTGCGGCTTGCGCTGGCGGGGCTGTCATCGGCTTCCATCGGGGGGGGAGTGGTGGTTTCGGCACTCATTTCACACTCGTCTCTCAGATTTGGTCCCCGCCTATGCTCGCTCTTGCAGTGCAATGCAATAGATATTAGTGAGGGACCTCATGAAAGTGACCGAAGATGAATTGCTCAGCCTGTGGGGGCGGGTTTTCCTGTTGACGCATCGCCAGATGGATCGGGCGATGACCGCGCAGGGGGCCTCGCTCGCTCGCACGAAGCTGTTGCTCTATATCAAGCGCTGCGATGGGGAGGCGCGCGCGGCGGATATTGCGGAGCTGTTCGGGCAGGCTCCGCGCACCGTGACGGATGCGCTCGACGCGCTGGAGCGTGACGGCCTGATCCTGCGTGCGACCGATGCGGGCGACCGCCGCGTCAAGCGACTCGCCATCACCGCGGAAGGGGAAAAGGCTATTGCCGCGACTGAACCGCTGCGCCGTGATCTGGTGCGCAACCTGTGCCGCTTCCTGAGTGATGAGGATCGCCAGAATATGGCGGAATGCCTGAAAAAAATCGCCTATGCGATGGATATGTCCGAGGTCGCCGGACCGGGCTAGGAAAGGCGTGACGACCTCTTGCGTATCCCCCCGGATTTGGTAGGATATACCTGTGATCCCGCGAAAAAGCGGGGCGCATGATGAGGATGAATGGAGCGTGCGATGGAACGGGTTCATCACGACCTTTGCACATGTGGGTTCAAGCTGCTGTGTCTGTCCAGCCTTACGGCGATGACGATCACGGGGGTGGCTTTCGCCCTGCTGGGGTGAAAGATCCGCTCAGGGAAACGGGCTTGGCCTGTTGACGGATATTCCGGTTCGATACCGGACCAATGCGACTGCGAGATTCCTATGCTTGGGGTCTTGTGTGTCGCATTTTTGTTTTGAGCGGGTTTTCATTCTGTCTTTTCAGCGGGAAGCAGGAAATTGACGGGGCCTTTGCCTCGCATTCGCGGCCGGACTCCCTATATCGAATAAGGCCTCGCGCTTTCCTGTGGGTGCCTGTTCCGGCTCTTTTTCGATTTTCCTTTCTTTTCTGAATGATAGGGATTGCTTCTCAAATGAACCCTCTGCTCGATGCCGTCGACCTGCCGCGCTTTGCCGAAGTCGGACCGGAGATGATCGCCCCCGCGCTTGATGAAGCCATCCGGTCCCATGAGCAGGCCGTCGCGGCGGTGACGCAGGCGCGGCCCCCGCGCTTTGCCGAGGCATGGCTGCCGCTGGAGCGGTCCGACCGCGTGCTCGATGCGCTCTGGTCCACCGTCTCCCACCTCCATGCGGTGGCGGATACGCCCGAATTGCGCGCCGCTTATGCGGAGGGGCAGGTCCGGCTGGTCGAAAATGCGATGAAGGTCGCGCAGAACCACGACCTGTATGAGGTGCTGGACGGATTGGCGAAGGCGGAGGATTTCGCCGCGCTGCCGGTCGAGGACCGGGTCGCCGTGACCCATGCGATTCGCGATTTCACGCTGGCCGGGGTCGCGCTGCCACCGGAAAAACGCGCGCGCTTTGCCGAAATGTCGGTCGAATTATCGAGCCTTTCCAACGCCTTCTCAAGTGCCGTGCTGGATGCGACCGACGCCTGGCGGGAGCATGTGACCGATGAGGCGCTGCTCGCCGGGATTTCGGATACCGACAAGGCGATGTTCGCGGAGACCGCCAGCGCCCATGATCTGACAGGCTGGCTGGTGACGCTGCACTATCCCAGCGTCACCGCGATCCTGACCTTCGCGGAAAATCGCGAGCTGCGCGCCCGCGTCTATGAGGCGTTCAATACGCGGGCGTCCGACAAGGGGCCGGATGCCGGGCGCTTCGACAATAGCGAGCGCATCGCCCGCATCCTCGAATTGCGGCGCGAATGCGCGGCGCTGCTGGGCTTTTCAGGCACGGTCGACTGGCTGCTCGCCACCCGCATGGCGGAGAGCGCCGGGGAGGTGCTGCATTTCCTGCGTGATCTCGCCGCGCGGGCAAAGCCCTTTGCCGAGCGCGAAATGCAGGAACTGCGCGCCTTTGCCGCCGCCGAACTGGGCCTCGACGATCTCCAGCCCTGGGATGTGGGCTTTGCCGCCAACAGGCTGCGGCAGGCGCGCTATGCGGTCGATGAGCAGGCGATCCGCGCCTATTTTCCGGTCGATCGGGTGATGGAGGGCTGGCAGGCGTTGCTTGGCCGCCTGTTTGGCATCCACCTTTCCGCGCGCGGGGATGTGCAGCTCTATCATCCCGATGCCCGCTATTATGACGTGCTGGACGAGGACGGCTCGGTATTCGCGGGCCTCTATCTCGATCTTCATGCGCGCACCGGCAAGCGGGGCGGGGCATGGATGGCGCAGGCCCGCCCGCGCCTGCATGACGGCGGAGAGATCGGCGTGCCGGTCGCCTATCTGGTCTGCAATTTCGCGCCGAGGGGCGAGGCCACGCCGTCGCTGCTGTCGCATGGCGATGTGTCGACGCTGCTGCATGAGACGGGGCATTGCCTGCATCATCTCTTCACCCGCGTCGATCGGCCGAGCATCGCGGGCACCAACGGTTTCGAATGGGATGCGGTCGAATTGCCGAGCCAGTTGATGGAGGATTTCGCGTGGGATCGCGACGTGCTGACTGCCATGTCGGGGCATTTCAGGACAGGCGAGGCACTGCCCGGCGAGGAGTTTGAGCGGCTGACGGCGGCGCGGCATTTCCAGTCCGGCATGTTCATCGTCCGCCAGATCGAGTTCGGCCTGTTCGACATGCTGCTGCATATGGGCGAGCTGGGCGACGATCCGGTTCCGGTGATGCAGGCGGTGCGCGAGGAGGTGGCGGTGATCCATCCGCCGGAATGGAATCGCTTTTCCCACAGCTTCAGCCATATTTTCGCGGGCGGCTATGCGGCGGGTTATTATAGCTATCTCTGGGCCGAGGTGCTGGCGGCCGATGCGTTCCAGCGCTTTGCCGAGGCGGGGCTGGTGGACCGGGCGACGGGCGATCTGTTGCGCGAGGAAATCCTTTCACGCGGGGCGACCCGGCCGGCGGCGGAAAGCTTCCGCGCCTTTCGCGGGCGCGATGCCGATCCGCAGGCGATGCTCAGGCGGCGCGGGCTGATCTGAGGCGGGGGAAAGCGACGCGTGGACGGTCAGCTCTTGCGGGCTGACCGCTCCAGCGCGATCGTGGCGACAAGGCCGCCTTCGGGCGCATTGTGCAGGCGAACCTCCCCGCCGTTGCGGCGGGCAAGAATGCGCGCGATGGTGAGGCCGAGGCCGGTGCCGCCGGTCTCTCGCGATCGCGATTCCTCCAGCCGGACCATCGGTTCGAACACGTCCTCCAGCCGGTTTTCCGGTATGCCGGGGCCTTGGTCGCGTATCTCGATCAGCAGGCCGTCGGCGCTGGCGATCGTCGAGAGATGGGCGCTGCCGCCATATTTGATCGCATTGTCGACCAGATTCTGCACGCAGCGGCGCAGCATTTGCGGGCGGCAGCGTATATCGAGCCCTGCGGCGCGATCGAACGACGCCTTATGCCCCATGTCCTGCGCGTCCTCGACGATGCTCTCGATAAGGGAATCGACGTCGAGCTGAACAAACTCTTCCCGCGCGCCGGTGCTGCGCGCCAGTTCCAGCCCTTCATCGACCATTTCGCGCATCGCCCGCCAGTCGGCGAGCAGGCGCGCGCGCAGATGCTCGTCGCTCACCTCATCAAGGCGCAGGCGCAGGCGCGTCATCGGCGTCTGGAGGTCATGGGTGATGGCCGAGATCATGTGCGTCTGTTCATGCAGATGCTGGTGCAGCCGCCGCTGCATTGCGTTGAAGGCGCGGATGGCGATGCGCACATCGGCTGGCCCCTGATCCGACAGCTGCGGCGCGTCGAGATCGGGGCCGAGCTGCGCGGCGGCATCGGCGAGCGCGCGGATCGGCTTGGCGACCATGCGCGCGACGATCCAGGTCAGCACCGCCGCCGCCAGCCCCATGACGAGCAGGAAGGTCGGGTCCATCAGCCTCCGGCTGTTCACGAGAAAGGGCGGCGGGCCGGTGATGAAGTGCCATTGCGCGCCGTCCGACAATTGCGCGCTCATCACCCAGCAGTCGGTCGGCGAAACCGTCGCGCGCCATGCCCGCGTGATATGGTTGTCCTCATCCTGTTCCTTGTCAGGGCGCATGCACAGCGGAATCGGAATATCGGTGACGGTGATGCCGATATCGCCGGGCAGGCGGGAGGCGATCATCCGGGTGAGGTCGCTTTCCTTCAGCCCCGGCGGCGGGTCGCGCACGAGCCGGAGATATTCCGCGCCGCTGCGCGCCATGGCGATGCGCTCGGCAGGCGGCGTGCCGTCAAATTTCCGCAGGAAGGAGGCGATACGTTCTGCCGCCGAGAGATTCTGGAGATGGCGCAGGTCGGCGATGCGTTTCTGGTCGGCGACCTTGGCGCCAAGGGTCGCGGCGACCACGATCCCGACCAGCAGGATCAGGAATATCCGCCCCGCCATGGTGTTGAAGAGGCGGATCTTCCTCATTCCAGATCGACCGCCGCCGCCAGCACATAGCCTTCGTTGCGCACGGTGCGGATGAGGGACTGGCCGTCCTTGCCGAATTTGGCGCGCAGGCGGCTGACCTGAAGGTCGATCGCGCGATCGAGGGCGTCGCCCTGCCTGACGGCGCCCATTGCGAGCAACTGCTCGCGCGACAGGACGCGGTTGGCATATTCGATGAAGAAGCGTAGCAGGCGGAACTCCGCGCCCGACAATATGGTGACGCGGCCCTGGGGGTCGGAAAGCTGGCGATGCTCGAAATCGACCAGCCAGCCGGCAAACCGCGCGCAGCGGGCATCGAGAGGGTCGAGATTTTCCGGTAGGCTGTGGGTGCGGCGCAGGACGCTGCGGATGCGGGCGATCAGTTCGCGCGGCTCGAACGGCTTGGCGAGATAATCGTCCGCGCCCATTTCGAGGCCGATGATCCTGTCCACCGGATCGCCGCGCGCGGTCAGCATGATGATCGGTATGCGCGAGGTCGTGCGCAGTTCGCGGCAGAGCGCAAGGCCGTCCTCGCCGGGAAGGTTGAGGTCGAGGATGATGAGATCGACGGCGTGGCGTTCCAGCATGCGCCGCATCGCCATGCCGTCAGCCGCCGCCATGACGGTGAAACCGACCGCGCCCAGATGCGCGGCGAGCAGCGAGCGGATATCGCGGTCATCGTCCACGATCAGCAGTTTATGCGTTCCCTGTTCCACCCTGTCTCTGTGCCGTTCCTTGGCGGCGCTGCAAAGAGCTATTGGTGTCAATTCGTATCAGCGGCGCATTTTGACATGCTGCGACACATATTAGCCACCCCCGGACACAGTGCGACACGCATATTTTCGCAGTTTATTGTAGGGAGGGCGCCTGTCGATAGTCTCAAGCACGGAAGCCGCATGTCCGATTCCCCTGATCTCCCGCCTGCCCACACGCCCGCCGAAGCGGCGCATCTTCCCGCGCGGCGCGGCCTTTCCCCCAAGGCACGGCGGATCAGCTGGATCGTCGCGCTGGCGGTGATCGCGCTGGCGCTGGTCTGGATGTTCGGCCTTGCCGGTGGGCAGAGCCAGAAGAGCGGCTTTTCCGGCGGACCGGGCGGCCCCGGTGGCCCCGGCGGGCCGGGCGGCGCGGCGACCACGGTCGGGACGGCGGCGGCTGCTGCGATGGATGTTCCTGTCGCGATCGAGGCGCTCGGCACGGTGACGCCCGCCGCCACCGTCACGGTGCGCCCGCAGGTCGGCGGTGCGATCCAGCAGATATTGTTCAGCGAAGGCCAGATGGTGAAGAAGGGGCAGGTTCTCGCCATCATCGACCCGCGCGCCTATCAGGCGAGCCTGCTTCAGGCGGAAGGCAATCTGCAACGCGACCGCGCGCAGCTGGAGGTCGCGCGGCTGACGCTGCGCCGTTATCAGACGCTGCTCGCGCAGGATTCGATCGCCCGGCAGGATGTCGATACGCAGGCGGCGACGGTGCGCCAGCTCGAAGGCACGGTGAAGGCCGATCAGGGATCGGTCGATGCCGCGCGCGTCAATCTAAGCTTTACGCGCGTCGTGTCGCCGGTCAATGGCCGCATCGGCCTGCGCATCGTCGATGTGGGCAATTATGTGTCGGCGGGCGAGAGCGGCGGCATCGTCACCATCACCACGCTGGCGCCGATCGACGTGCAGTTCACCATTCCGCAGGCGCAGATCCCGCAGATCGAGAAGCGCCTTGCGCAGGGCGGCGGGGCCATGCCCGCCATCGCCAAGGACCAGACGCGTACCACCGTGCTGGCGCAGGGGCAGTTCCTGACGCTCGACAATGCGGTGTCGACCTCGACCGGCACGGTGAGCGCCAAGGCGCGCTTCGCCAATGAGAATAACGCGCTCTATCCCAGCCAGTTCGTCAATGTGACGCTGAATATCGATACGCTTTCAAAGGCGGTGACGGTGCCGTCGACAGGCGTGCGCGAAAACGCCAATGGCAGCTATGTCTGGCTGCTCAAGTCCGACAACAGCGTGACCCAGCGCAAGGTGACGACGGGGCCGACCTATGATGATCATGTCGTCATCATCAGCGGTCTGAAGCTGGACGAAACTGTCGTGACCGAGGGCGGCGACCGGCTGATGGAAGGCGGCAAGGTGCAGACGGCGGCGAGCGCCAAGGCGCAGGCCGCGACCCCTGCCAGCCAGAAGCAGCGCTGATTCCAGCCATGGCCCTCAGTCCGTCCCGTCCGTTCATCCTGCGCCCGGTCGCCACCAGCCTGTTCATGGTGGCGATCATTCTGGCAGGTCTGGTGGCCTATAAGCTGCTGCCGCTTTCCGCGCTGCCGGAGGTCGATTATCCGACCATTCAGGTGACGACCCTTTACCCCGGCGCCTCGCCCGAGGTGATGAGCCAGACGGTGACGGCGCCGCTGGAACGGCAGTTCGGCCAGATGTCGGGATTGTCGCGCATGTCGGCGAAAAGCTCGGCGGGCGCGTCGGTCATCACCCTGCAATTCGACCTCGACGAAAGCCTCGACGTGGCCGAGCAGGAAGTGCAGGCGGCGATCAACGCGGCCGATGCGCTGCTGCCCGCCGATCTTCCCGCGCCGCCGACCTATGCGAAGATCAACCCGGCCGATACGCCGGTGCTGACGCTTGCCATCACGTCGAAGACCATGCCGTTGACGCAGGTGCAGAATCTCGTCAACACGCGGCTGGCGCAGAAGATTTCGCAGGTGTCGGGCGTCGGCCTCGTCACGCTGTCGGGCGGACAGAAACCGGCGGTGCGGATACAGGCCGACACGCAGGCGCTGGCCTCCTACGGCATCAGCCTCGAAACACTGCGCACTGCGATCGACAACAGCAACGCCAACAGCGCCAAGGGTAGTTTCGACGGGCCGACGCGCGCCTATCAGATCAACGCCAATGACCAGTTGCTGACGGTCGATGACTATAAGCAGCTCATCATCAGCTATTCAGGCGGCGCGCCGGTGCGGCTGGAGGATGTGGCGAGCGTGGTGGATGGCGCGGAGAATAGCCGCCTGGGCGCTCTTGCCGATACCACTCCGGCGATTATCCTCAATGTCCAGCGCCAGCCGGGCGCCAATGTGATCCAGACGGTGCAGACCATTCAGGCGCGCCTGCCCGCCCTGCTGGAGGGGCTGCCCGCGGGGCTGGACGTGAAGGTGCTGACTGATCGCACCGTCAGCATCAAATCCTCGATCGAGCATACCGAGATCGAGCTGATTCTCGCCGTCATCTTCGTCGTGCTGGTGATCTTCTTCTTCCTGCATTCGGTGCGCGCGACCGTGATCGCGGGGCTGGCGGTGCCGGTGTCGCTGATCGGCACCTTCTCGCTGATGTACTTGCTGGGCTATAGCCTCAACAATCTCTCGCTGATGGCGCTCACCATCGCGACCGGTTTCGTTGTTGATGACGCGATCGTGATGATCGAGAATATCCAGCGCCATATCGAGGAAGGGATGAAGCCGTTTCAGGCGGCGCTCAAGGGTGCGAGCGAGATCGGCTTTACCATCGTCTCGCTCACCATCTCGCTGATCGCGGTGCTGATCCCGCTCTTGTTCATGGGCGATGTGGTGGGGCGGCTGTTCCGCGAATTCGCGATGACGCTGGCGATCACCATCCTCATTTCCGCCGTCGTCTCGCTGACATTGACGCCGATGCTCTCGGCGCGCTGGCTCAAGGGTCATGGCGAGGAGAAGCAGACGAAGATCGGCGCGAAGGCGCAGGCATTGTTCGAAAAGGTGGAGCGCCGTTATGAAAGCGCGCTTGCGAAGGTGCTCGACCGTCAGCCGCTGACGCTCGCCGTGACCCTCGCCACTATCGCGGTGACGGTGCTGCTCTATCTCGTCATACCGAAGGGGCTGTTCCCGACGCAGGCCACCGGCCAGCTCCAGATACGCACAGAAGCGACCGCGAACGTCTCCTATGACCGGATGGCGACCCTGCAACTGGCTGCCGCCAAGGCGTTGCTGGCCGATCCGGCGGTGGAATCGCTGAGTTCCTTCATCGGCGTCGACGGTTCGGTCAACAGCGCGCTCAATAGCGGGCAGATGCTCGTCAACCTGAAGAGCGGCTCCGGTTCGCAGGATGAGATCATGGAGCGCCTGCGCGAGCGGGTGGGCAAGGTGGCGGGTATCCGCATCTTCGTGCAACCGGTGCAGGATCTCACCATCGATTCCGAAAGCGGGCCGACGCAATATCGCCTCGCGGTCGAAGGGTCCGACACGGCCACCGTCAACAAGGTGGCGCGCCAGGTGGTCGATGCGCTCGCCAAATCGCCCAAATTGCGCAATGTCACCACCGATGCCGACGCGACGGGGGCCGCGGCCTATGTCGATATCAACCGCGACACCGCGAGCCGGGTGGGCGTCACCGCATCCAATGTTGACGATGCGCTCTATTCCGCCTTCGGCCAGCGCATCGTCTCGACCATCTTTACCGAGACGAACCAGTATCGCGTGATCCTGGAGGCCAAGCCCAATCTGCTCTCCACCCCGCAGTCGCTTGGGCTGCTGCATCTCCAGACCGAAGATGGCGGGGCGACGCCGCTCAACGCCATCGCGACGATCCGCGAGGGGCGCTCGCCGCTGACCGTAACCCATGTCGCGCAATTCCCGGCGGCGACCATCGGTTTCGACACCGCATCGGGCGTGTCGCTGGGCGCGGCGGTGAAGGCGGCGCGCGGCGCGGTCGAAGGGCTGGACCTCCCCGCCAGCATCACCATCACCTATCTCGGTTCGGCGGGGGCCTATGAAAGCTCGCTCAACAACCAGTTGCTGCTGATCCTCGCCGCGCTGGTATGCGTTTATATCGTGCTGGGCGTGCTCTATGAGAGCTTCATCCATCCGCTGACGATCATCTCGACGCTGCCTGCGGCGAGCGTGGGCGCGATTTTCTGCCTTTGGGTGACGGGGCATGATCTCGACGTGATCGGCATTATCGGCATCATCCTGCTGATCGGCATCGTGAAGAAGAACGCGATCATGATGATCGACTTCGCGATCGCCGCCGAGCGTGAGGAAGGGATGGAGGCGCGCAAGGCGATCTTCCGCGCCGCCGTCCTGCGCTTCCGTCCGATCCTGATGACGACGCTGGCCGCGCTGTTCGCCGCCGTGCCGCTGATGATCGGCTTCGGTTCCGGCGCGGAACTGCGCCGTCCGCTGGGTATCGCGATCTTCGGCGGCCTGATGGTGAGCCAGCTTCTCACCATCTTCACCACGCCGGTGGTCTATCTCTATTTCGATCGCGCCGCGCAGCGCGTGAAGGGCTGGCGCGCGCGCCGCCATGGCGACGGGATCGAAGAGGCGCCGGCGGAATGAACCTTTCCGCGCCCTTCATCCGCCGCCCGGTCGGCACGATCCTGCTGACCATCGGTCTGGCGCTGGTCGGCATATTGGCCTTTTTCCGCCTGCCGGTCGCGCCGCTGCCGCAGGTGGATTTCCCGACCATCTCGGTATCGGCGAGCCTTGCGGGCGCCAGCCCGGCGACGATGGCTTCCTCCATCGCAACGCCGCTCGAACGGCGGCTTGGCGTCATTTCCGATGTGACGGAGATGACCTCGGAAAGCTCCAGCGGATCGACGCGCATCATCCTGCAATTCGCGCTCGACCGCGACATCAACGGAGCGGCGCGGGAAGTGCAGGCCGCGATCAACGCCGCGCGGGCGGACCTTCCCGCCACCCTCAAATCCAACCCCACCTATAATAAGGTGAATCCGTCCTCCATGCCGGTCCTCATGCTGGCGCTGAGTTCCGACACCAAGACGCCGGGCCAGATTTACGAGGCGGTGTCCAATGTCGTGTCGCAGCGTCTCGCGCAGGTCGACGGCGTGGGCGAGGTGGAGATCGGCGGGTCCTCGCTGCCCGCCGTGCGCATAGAGGTCAGCCCCCACCAGCTCAACGCCATGGGTCTTTCCATGGAGGATGTGCGCGCCGCGATCGAGGCCGCCAACGCCAACCGTCCCAAGGGTACGATGGAGGGCACCGGTCCCAATCGCTGGCAGGTCTATACCGACCAGCTTGGCCGCAATGCGCAGGCCTATGGCCAGCTGGTCGTCGGCTATCGCAATGATGCGCCGGTGCGCCTGTCCGACATCGCGCGGGTGGAGAACAGCGTCGAGAATACCCGGACGCTCGGCCTTTACAACGGCAAGCCCTCGGTCGTGGTCCTTATCACGCAGCAGCCGGGCGCGAACCTCATCAAGCTGGTCGATGCCCTGCGCGCCGAACTGCCCGCGATACAGGCGCAGCTTCCCTCCGACATCAAGATCGAGATCGCCAACGACCGCACAAGTTCTATCCGTTCCTCGCTGGAGGAGATCGAGATCACGCTCGTCCTTTCGATCATCCTCGTGGTGCTGGTGGTCGCGGCCTTCCTGCGCGATACGCGGGCGACCTTCATTCCGGCCGCCGCCACCATCGTGTCGCTGCTCGGCACCTTCGCGGTGATGTGGCTGATGGGGTACAGCCTCAACAATCTCTCGCTGATGGCGATCATCGTCGCGACCGGTTTCGTCGTCGATGACGCGATCGTCGTGCTGGAAAACACTGCGCGCCATCTGGAGGCGGGGATGGAGCGGATGCAGGCCGCGCTGCTCGGCGCGAAGGAGGTCGGCTTCACCGTCCTGTCGATCAGCGTGTCGCTGGTCGCGGTGTTCATACCGCTGCTGTTCATGGGCGGGCAGGTCGGGCGATTGTTCCAGGAGTTCGCCGTCACCTTGTCGGTGGCGGTGCTGATCAGCCTTGTCCTTTCGCTCACCACCACGCCGATGATGTGCGCCTGGCTGCTGTCCGACCGTAATTTCCACAAGAAGGAAGGACGGCTGGCGCAGGCGTTCGAGCGCGGGTTCGCGCGGATACAGGGCTGGTATGGGGTGGCGCTCGACTGGGCATTGGCGATGAAGCGGCTGGTGCTGCTGGTGCTGGTGATCGTCATCGGCCTCACCATCTATCTCTATGTCGTCGTGCCCAAGGGTTTCTTTCCGCAGCAGGACAGCCCGATGTTGATGGCGGGCGTGCGCGCCGATGAAAGCGTGTCGTTCAACGCGATGCAGGAGAAGCTGCGACAGGTGATCGGCATCATCCATGCCGATCCGGCGGTGGCAAGCGCGGTCGGTTTTACCGGCGGCAATCGCGCGGGCGGCGCTTTCCTCGCGGTCAGCCTCAAGCCCAAGTCGCAGCGCAAGGAAAAGGGCATGGTCGTCATCGCCCGGCTGAAGAAGAAGCTGGAGCCGGTGACGGGCGTGTCGGTATTCCTGATGCCGATGCAGGATCTGCGCATGGGTGGTCGATCGTCCAACTCGACCTATCAATATACGCTGATTTCCGACAATTCGGAGGCGCTCAAGACCTGGGCGTCGAAGCTGGCCGCGGCGATGAAGGCGCGGCCGGAACTGACGAGCATCGATAGCGACCAGTCGGAAAATGGCGTCGAGACCTATGTGACGATCGACCATCAGACCGCGCGGCGGTTGGGGATCAGCGCGCGCGACGTGGACAATGCGCTCTATAATGCCTTTGGCCAGCGGCAGGTCGCCACCATTTATGAAGATATCAATCAATATGGCGTGATCCTCGAATGGGCGCCGGGCTTCACCACCGGACCCAATGCGCTGAGCGACGTCTATGTGCCTGCCGGGTCATCCTCCACCAGCGCGACCAGCGAGGTGACGACCGCCAATTCGAGCACCCTGTCGGCAGGGGCGACGTCTACCGCGACCGACCCATCGGCCAACACCACCGATGCGTCGAGCGCCAGCAACAGCGTGACCAATCCCGGCCTGCGCAACCCCTCGACCGGATCGGCGCTCAGCACCTCTGCGTCTGAAATGGTGCCGCTCTCCGGCATCGCCAGCTTTGCGCAAAGTCCGACCGCGACGGAGATCAACCACCAGAATGGCGAGCTGGCGACGACGATTTCCTTCGACCTCGCCCAGGGCTATTCGCTGAGCGACGCGCAAAAGGCGATCAAGGCGGCGGAGGACAGTATCTCCATGCCCTCGACCGTGCGCGGCAGCTTCGCGGGCACGGCGCAGAGCTATTCGGAGCAACTGGGGCAGCAGCCCTATCTGATCCTCGCCGCGCTGGTGGTGATCTATATCGTGCTGGGGATGCTTTATGAGAGCCTCGTCCATCCGCTCACGGTGCTGTCGACATTGCCCGCGGCGGGCGTGGGGGCGGTGCTGGCGCTGATGCTGTTCAACATGGAATTTTCGATCATCGCGCTGATCGGCGTGTTCCTGCTGCTTGGCATCGTCAAGAAAAACGCGATCCTCATCATCGACTTTGCGCTTCATGCGCAGCGCGATCGCGGCCTTTCCGCCGAGGAAGCGGTGCGCGAGGCGAGCCTGCTGCGGTTCCGTCCGATCATCATGACGACGCTGGCCGCCGCGCTCGGCGTGGTGCCGCTCGCCATCGGTATCGGCGAGGGGTCGGAACTGCGCCAGCCGCTCGGCATCACCATCATCGGCGGCCTGCTGATGAGCCAGCTGCTTACCCTCATCACCACGCCGGTCGTCTATATCTATCTCGACAAGCTGACGCGCCGCCGTCGTCGGGACGATGACGAACCGACCGAAGCCGAACTCCAGCCCGCATGAGCATCTCTATGAACCGCATTCGCCTGATCCTCCTTCCTTCCCTGCTGCTTGCCGGGTGCACCGTCAGGCCGGACTATGTCCGCCCGCAGGTGCAGGCGCCCGCCAGCTTCAAGGCGGAGGAGGGGTGGGCGGCCGCCGCGCCCGCCGACCATATCGACCGGGGCCGCTGGTGGCAGCTGTTCCATGACAGCGACCTCGATATGCTGGCCGAACGCGCGCTGGCCGCCAACCAGACCATTGCGCAGGCGGAGGCCAATTACCGCGCCGCCCGCTATGCGACGCGGGAGGACCGCGCGAGCCTTTTCCCGACCGTCGATCTCAGCGGATCGGCGCAGCGCGCGGCAACGGACCTCAGCAGCAGCGGGGACGGGGCGAGCAGCACCTATCAGGTCGCGATCGGCGCAAGCTGGGAACCGGACCTGTTCGGCCGCATTCGCCAGACCATCAACAATGCGCAGGCGACGGCGGAGGCCCGCCGCGCTGACCTTGCCTCCGCGCAGCTTTCGATCGTCGGTGAACTCGCCACCAATTATTTCAACCTGCGCGCGGCGGATGCGGAGATCGCGCTCGTCGAAAAGACTATCGCCGGTTATGAGCGCGCGCTGGAGATCGCGACCAATCGCTATAATTCCGGTATCGTCGCGCGCACCGATGTGTTCCAGGCGCAGTCGCAACTCGCCAGCACCCGATCGGAGCTGGAGGGGCTACGCCGCAGCCGGCGGACCTATGAAAATGCGATTGCGGTGCTGGTGGGTGAACCGGCAAGCAGTTTCTCCCTGCCCGTGTCTGCGCAATGGGCGCCGACTGTGCCTTCGGTGCCGGCCGGCGTGCCTTCGACGATCGTGCAGCGTCGCCCGGATATCGCCAGCGCAGAGCGGTCGGTCGCCGCCGCCAATGCGACGATCGGGGTCGAGAAGAGCGCCTTCTTCCCCACCATATCCCTGTCGGCCGATGCGGGGACGCAGGCGAGCAGCGTCGGCAAGCTCTTCTCCTCCGCGACCAGCCTCTGGGCCTTGGGGGCCTCGCTGGCCGAGACGATCTTCGACGCGGGCGCCCGCACCGCGCGGGTGAAGCAGGCGCGTGCCAGCTACGACGCGGCGGTGGCGGGCTATAAGGAAACCGTGCTCGAAGCCTTTCAGGATGTCGAGGACCAGTTGACCGCCGCGCAGATATTGGCGCGGCAGGAGCAGCATCTGCGCGAGGCCTCGATCGCGGCGGACAAGTCCGAGACGACGACGCTCAACCAGTATAGGGAAGGGCAGATCACCTATACCGACGTCGTGACCGCGCAGGCGACCGCGCTGACCGCGCGCCGATCGCTGTTGCAGGCGAGCGTCGACCGGCAGACGGCGGCGGTCGCCCTCATCCAGGCGCTGGGCGGCAGTTGGGAGGGCGAGAGCTATCAACTGTTCGAAACGCCCGCCGCATCAGGCGGGGAATAGGCGCGCGGCGAAGGGAGGGCGCGCCTCCCTCTGCTTAACCGCTGGCGAAGGCGGCGAATCCGGCGAGGAAATCCTTCAACCGTCCCGCTGTCGCTTCGTCGGTCAGCTTGCCGTTCTCGTCGAACAACTGGCTCGCGCGAGACACCATCAGCCGTCCTTCGAACCATGGGCGCGTGCCGAGCGTGCGCAGTACCGGCAGCCATGCATCCTGCGCCAATATGGTGCCGAAGCCGCCCGGCGATGCGCCGATCACCGCCACCGGCTTGCCCCCGAAGACCCGCGCTGCATCGGCGGGCGGACGGGATAGCCAGTCGATGGCGTTTTTGAATGGGCCGGGGATACTATTATTATATTCGGGTGTCGCGAGCAGCACGCCGTCGGCCTCGATGATCGCGGTCTTGAGCGTCGCTACGGCCGGGGGGATGCCATGGGCTTCCTCTTCATCGCCATTATAGAGCGGCACGCCCTCTATCGTGCGCACGTCGAGGGTCGACCCTTCGGGCATCAATTCCTTTGCCGCACGCAACAGCGCGAGGTTGAAGGATTTGCGGCGCAGGCTTCCGGCAATTCCAATGATGGTTGGCATGGCAATCACTCCTTGGGACAGGGGGTGAACAGGGGAGAACAGGGTCGTTCAGGGCAGGGTGTTCAGGATAGGGCCGCTCAGGACATGGCGGGCGGGGAAGGCAGCGGGTCGTCGGGCAGCGGGATGAATTCCTTGTCGTCGGCATCGGGCAGCTTCATTCGCCCGGCCTTCCAGTCCTCCGCCGCCTGCGCCAGCCTTTCCTTAGAGGACGAGACGAAATTCCAGTAGAGAAAGCGCTCGCCCAGCGGTTCGCCGCCCAGCACCATCAGCGTGGAGCGCTGCGTCGCACGGACCTTTGAGGCATCCTTGCCGAGGACGAGCATCTTGCCCGCGTCGAAACGCTGACCGTCCAGCTCCACCTCGCCCGACGCGATATAGAGCGCGCGTTCGCTATGGCCGGAAGGGATTTCGGCGGTCGCCCCTGCGTCGACATCCAGATGGGCGTAGAAAAGCGGCGAATGGGTGCGGGCGCGGGCGGTGAGGCCATAGGCGCTGCCCGCGATCAACTGGCCATGCACGCCGCAATCATTCCATGAAGGGAGGTCGTCGCCTTCATGATGGGAAAAGCCGGGCGTGGTTTCCTCATCCTCGGTCGGGAGGGCGACCCATGCCTGAATGCCGTCGAGAAAATCTCCCTCCGCACGCGCCTTTTCGAACCGCTCGCTATGGGTGATGCCGCGGCCCGCCGTCATCCAGTTGACCTCGCGCGGGCGTACCGGCAGTTCCGAACCCACGCTGTCGCGGTGCATCACCTCGCCGGAAAAAAGATAGGTGACGGTAGACAGGCCGATATGGGGGTGCGGGCGCACGTCGACGGTGCGATCGATCCCGGCGGGCAGGGTCACAGGCCCCATATGGTCGAAGAAGATGAACGGCCCGACCATCCGCCGTTTGGCGAAGGGAAGCACCCGCCCGACCTCCAGACCACCACCAAGACTGCGCCGCCGCTGCTCGATTACCATCTCGATCATGACCGTTCCCGTCCTTTTCTTTTTCCGTTGGGCAGCAACCCTATAACATGGGCCTATAACATGGGCCTATAACATGGGTCTGCCCGTTTTGGTTGCCTGAAGCTCTTTGTCAGTATGGAAAAAGGCCCGACCTCTCCATAGGCCGGGCCTTCTGCCCGTCAGGCGGCGATATGTTCGAAGCGACCGCTGTTGAAGTCGTCGATCGCCTGCCGGATGTCCTCCTCACTGTTCATCACGAACGGACCATAGCCGACGATCGGCTCGTCGATCGGTTCGCCGGTCAGAACCAGCACGCTGGTGTCGCCATCGGCATGGACGGAGACCGCATCGCCCTCCCGGCTGAGCAGCAGCACCTCGGCCTCGCCCACCGGCTGCGTGCCGTTGATCGTCAGATGACCGCCGAGCACCACCAGCATCGCGACATGGCCTTCGGGCAGGTCGAGCGTCAGTTCAGTGTCGCGGCGCAGGCGGGCATCCCAGACGTTGACCGGCGTGAAGGTGCGCGCCGGGCCTTTGGTGCCGGCAAGATCGCCCGCGATCACCCGCGCCGTTCCCGCGCCCTCGGGCAGCTCGACGGTGGGAATATCCGCCGCGAGGATGCCCTGATAACCGGCATTGGCCATCTTGTCCTTCGCCGGGAGGTTCACCCAGAGCTGCACCACCCGGAACCGTCCGCCGGTCTTGGCGAAGCCGGAGGAGTGGAACTCCTCATGGATGATGCCGCCCGCCGCCGTCATCCACTGCACGTCGCCGGGGCCGATGATGCCGCCATTGCCGGTGGAGTCCCGGTGGGCGACCTCGCCGTCATAGACGATGGTCACGGTCTCGAAGCCACGATGCGGATGCTGGCCGACGCCCCGCGCCGTCCTGGTGGGCGCGAAATCATGCGGTCCGGCATAGTCCAGCAGCAGGAACGGGCTGATATGCGCGCCAAGGCTGTTATAGGAAAAGAGCGTGCGGACGGGGAAGCCGTCGCCGACCCAATGGCCCTGATCATTGCCGTAACGGCCCAGAATGGTCTTGTTCATCATCTATCTCCTACGCGGCCGGTTCCTCTTTCGATGGAAGGCCGCCTTGTCGAACGCAGAGATAGCATTGCAACGGATGGTGCAGAAGATTGCGATATCCAACGCATCGTTCTATCCATGCAACGATGCAGGACCTTAATGATCTCGCTTTCTTTGTTGCCGTTGTCGACCATGGCGGCTTCGCGGCGGCTGGAAGGGTGCTGGGCGTGCAGAAATCGCGGCTCAGCCGTCGTATCTCGGCATTGGAGGAACGGCTGGGGGTGCGGCTGCTCAATCGCTCTTCCCGCCATTTCTCGGTGACGGAAATCGGCCGCGAATATTATGAGCGCTGCGTCGCGATGCTGGTGGAAGCCGAGGCGGCCGATCAACTGATCGCCGCGACCCGATCCGCGCCATGCGGCGTGGTGCGCGTCAGTTGCCCGGTGGCGCTGCTGTCCTTCCGCTTTGCAGCGCTCTTCGCGGCTTTCCTGCGGGATAACCCCGCCGTCGAATTGCATCTGGAGGCGACCAACCGCCGCGTCGATGTGATCGCGGAGGGGTTCGATCTCGCGATCCGCGTCCGCTTCCCGCCGCTGGAGCCGAGCGATCTCGTCATGCGGCGGCTGGATGAAAGCACCCAATGCCTTGTCGCCAGTCCCGCGCTGGTGGGGGAGGGGCTGCATTCCCCGGCGGACCTGCCCGCCTTGCCGAGCCTCGATCAGGGACCGTCGCGCCGCAGTCATGAATGGGCGCTCTATCGCAGTGACGGGCAGGTGGCGCATGTGCCGCATCATCCGCGCCTCGTCACCGACGATATGGCGAGCCTGCGCGAGGCGGCGCTGTCTGGCCTCGGCGTCGTGCAATTGCCCACCATGCTGGTGTGGCAGGATATCGAGGCGGGGCGGCTGGTGTCGGTGCTGCCGGACTGGCGCCCCCGCGCAGGGGTCATCCATGCGGTGTTCCCGTCCCGGCGGGGGCTGCTGCCCTCGGTCCGCGCGCTGCTCGATTTTCTGGCGCAGGGCTGCGTGGAGCAGCGCAGGCAGGCGGCGCATCTGTTGTAGAAGAAGAAAGGCCGGGGCAATGATGCTCCGGCCTTTTCCTTTCGTCGTGACAGCGGGGTCAGATCGTCATGTCCTCATCCGGGTCCTGATGAAATTCATGCCACAGCCCGTTGAGGATGCCGAAGCCGACCGCGAGGCCAAGGCCCAATATCCAGGAAAAATACCACATCGGATGATCCTCTTCGATCAATAATAGTCAGGATTGGTGCGCACGTCCTGCATTGTCACCCGGCCGAACAGCACCTTATAGACCCATGCCGTGTAGATCAGGATCAGCGGCAGGAAGATCAGCGTCGCCACCAGCATGATGAACAGCGTCACATGGCTGGAGGAGGCGTTCCAGACGGTGAGGCTCGATACGGGGTCGATCGAACTGGGCAGGATATAGGGGAACATCGACAGGCCCACGGTGGAGATGATGCCGATGGCGCCCAGCGACGATCCGCCAAAGGCCAGCAGGTCCTTGCCCTTGCCGATGCCGATCAGCGCCAGCACCGGCCCGAGGAAACCGAGGATCGGGCCGAGGAGCATCCACGGATAGCGGCCATAATTGTCGAGCCATGCCCCCGGCGCGATCACGCTCTGGCTATAGAGCGGGTTGGAGGAGCCATGGGGATCGATGGCCCCTTCGAGGCGGAAGCCGATGCCGCCCTTCGCCACGAACAGCCCGCCCAGCGCGAAGAGGAGGATCGCGGCGATCGCGGCGACCTTGCCGAAGCGGGCGGCCCGGTCATGCACCGGGCCATGTTCGATCTTGATCGCCAGCCAGCTTGCGCCATGCAGCACCAGCATCGCGACGGAGAGCAGCCCCGCGAGCAGCGAGAAGGGGTGGAACAGGCCAAGCAACGTGCCTTCATAGAAGGCACGCAGGTCGGTATCGAGGCGGAAGGGAATGCCGGTCAGCACATTGCCGACCGCCACGCCGAACACCAGCGCGGGAACGAAGCCGCCGACGAACAGCGCCCAGTCCCAGCCGGTGCGCCATGCCGCGCTTTGCCGCTTCGAGCGATATTTGAAGCCCACCGGGCGCAGGATCAGCGCCGAGAGGACGAGGAACATCGCGAGGTAGAAGCCGGAAAAGCTCACCGCATAGACGAACGGCCATGCGGCAAAGATCGCGCCGCCGCCCAGGATGAACCAGACCTGATTGCCTTCCCAGGTCGCGCCGATGGAGTTGATGACCAGCCGCCGTTCCTCGTCATTGCGGGCGACGAAGGGCAGGAGGGCGGCGGTGCCGAGGTCGAAGCCGTCCGTCAGCGTGAAGCCGATGAGCAGCACGCCCAGCAGCAGCCACCAGATCAGGCGCAGCGTTTCATAGTCGAGGGGAGGTGCCATTTCGCGGTCGCTCCTTGTTCGTTATTCGGCGGGCAGCGGCGCATAGCCGTTGCTCGATCCGGTGATGGGGGCGGGGGCGGCATGATCCTCTATCGGACCCTTGCGGATCGCCGCGATCATCAGCTTCACCTCGATCACGGCGAGCGCGCCATAGAGCAGGGTGAAGCCCGCGATGGTCGTCCATATCTGGCCCACGGTCAGGCTGGACGCGCCGAGGAAGGTCGGCAGCACGCCGTCGATCGCCCAGGGCTGGCGGCCGATTTCAGCGAGCAGCCAGCCGAACTCGATCGCGATCCAGGGCAGCGGCATCGCCCACACCGCCAGCCACTGGAACCGGCGGCAATCGAAACGCTGGGTGGTGGCAAGGAAGAAGGCGGTGGCGAAGAAGGCGATCATGAAGAAGCCGATCCCGGCCATCACCCGGAACACCCAGAACATCACCGGCACATTGGGCACGGTATCCCAGGCGGCCTGCGCGATCTGTTCGGGCGTCGCCTTGCGCGGGTCCGCGACATAGCGCTTCAGCAGCATCGCATAGCCGAGGTCGTCCTTGTGCATCTCGAACTGTTCGCGCGCGGCAAGGTCGGTGCGATTATCCTTCAGTTTCTCGACCGCATCATAGGCTTCGACGCCATTGACGATGCGCTCGCCCGCCTTGTGGACCAGCTCCTCTATGCCGGTCACTTCGCCGGTGAAGCTGCGGGTGGAGATAAGGCCCAGCAGATAGGGCAGCTTGATTTCCATATGGGTGGTGCGATCCGCGACGCTGGGGAAACCGATGACGGTGATCCCCGCGGGCGCCGGTTCAGTGTGCCACATGGCTTCCAGCGCGGCGAGCTTCATCTTCTGGTTGTCGGTCAGCGCATAGCCGCTTTCATCGCCCAGCACGACGACCGAGAGCGAGGAGGCGAGGCCGAAGGCGGCCGCGACCGTGAAGGAGCGCCGGGCGATAGCGGTCCACTTGCCGCGCAGCAGGTACCAGGAGGAAATGCCCAGCACGAATACCGAGGCGCAGACATAGCCGGCGCTGACGGTGTGGACGAACTTCGCCTGCGCGACGGGGTTGAAGATCACCGCCATGAAGTCATGCACTTCCATGCGCATGGTTTCCGGGTTGAAGCGCGCGCCCACCGGATGCTGCATCCAGCCATTGGCGACGAGAATCCAGAGCGCCGAGAAGTTGGTGCCCAGCGCGACCATGAAGGTGACGAACAGATGCGCCTGCCGGGACAATTTGTCCCAGCCGAAGAACATCAGCCCGACGAAGGTGGCTTCGAGGAAGAACGCCATCAGACCTTCAATCGCCAGCGGCGCGCCGAAGATGTCGCCGACATAATGCGAATAATAGGACCAGTTGGTGCCGAACTGGAATTCCATCGTGATGCCGGTGGCCACGCCCAGCACGAAGTTGATGCCGAACAATTTCCCCCAGAAACGGGTGATGGTGCGCCATATCTCCCGCCCCGTCATCACATAGATGCTTTCCATGATGACGAGCATGAAGGAAAGGCCAAGGGTGAGTGGTACGAAAAGAAAATGATAAAGTGCGGTCAGTGCGAACTGTAAACGTGAAAGTTCTATCACGGCCATGTCCATGATAAGCCCCCGTTCATTGCGACCGGGACTTTACGGTCCCTTGAGTCGGTTGCAAATTTATCGATTATTCATTACCCGAAATCCGGTTCATGAACAATCAGTTGAAAGTCGTGGAAAATAAGCGAGCCTCTTTGAGCTGGCTGGCCGACGCCGGATGCGCGATCGGTGCGGCGGCCTGTCTTTCCATGGCTGTGTCGGCGTTCCTGCGCGGCGATGAAATGTCCTTGCTATTGGCTTTGGCGGGCCTGTGCCTCTTTTGCGCGTTGCGTGCTTTGATGCAGGTCAACGCCGCTGTTGCAGGGCAACATAATGCCGACGCGATCAAGAGGACATTCCGTCGCACCTGCTATCCCGCGCTGCTGACAGCGGCGCCGGGCGACCGGCGGATGCTGGGGGAGGCGGTCGCCGATGCGGTGGACCGGATCGAGGATCTGGACGGCTATCATGCCCGGTTCCGGCCGTTGCGGTTCGCGGCGGTGGCGGCGCCGCTGCTGATCGCGCTGGCGGCCGCCCCGGCCAGCCTTGTCGCGGCCGCGATCCTGCTAGGGACGCTGCTGCCCTTCGGTGTCGGCATGGCGCTTGCGGGAACGGCGGCGGCGCGCGCGGCCCGGCGGCAACTGGAAGCGCTCGGCCATTTGTCCGGCCTGTTCGTCGACCGGGTGCGGGCGCTGCCCGTCATCGTCGGCTTCGGCGCGCAGGATCGCGTCGGCCGCCATCTGGAACAGGCCACGCGAGAAGTCGCGGACCGCACGCTCGGCGTCTTGCGCATCGCCTTCCTGTCGGGCGCGGTGATGGAGTTTTTCGCGGCGATCTCGGTGGCGCTGGTGGCGGTCTATTGCGGGTTCAACCTGCTGGGGCTGCTGCCCTTTCCCGTTCCCGAGGCTCTGACCTTGCCGCAGGCGCTCTATGTGCTGCTGCTCGCGCCGGAATTCTACCTGCCGATGCGCAGGCTGGCGGCCGCCTATCATGACAAGCAACTGGGCGAGGCGGCGCTCGAACGGCTGCGCGCGATGGAGGGCCGGTCCGAGGACGGGGCGATGCCTGCCGCCGCCCTGGCCGACCCCCCGGCCTTGCGGTTCAGGGATGTGGTCATCGACCATGGCGAAGCGCGGGTCGGCCCCTTTTCCTTCGCCGTTCCGCCCGCGCGGATGACGGCGATCCGCGCGCCGTCGGGCGTCGGCAAATCGAGCCTGCTGCACGCGCTTCTGGGGCTGGCGTGGATAGGGCAGGGCGAAATTCTGATCGAGGAAGGCGCGGTCGGGCTGGCCGCGCTGCCCGCCCATGTCGGCTGGGCGGGGCAGGCGGTGGCGCTGGTGCCCGGCACGCTCGCCGACAATATCCGGCTGGCCCGTCCGGAAGCGAACGATGCCGAGGTCGAGGCGGTCGCCCGGCGCGCGGGGCTGGGCGCGATGATGGACCGGCGCGGCGAAGGATTGGCGCTGGCGCTCGACCATCGCGGATCGGGGCTTTCGGGGGGAGAGCGCCGCCGGATCGCGATCGCCAGAGTGTTGCTGAAGGATGCGCCGCTCTGGCTGCTCGATGAGCCGACGGCCGATCTCGACGCCGCGTCGGTCGCGGATATCGGCGCGATCCTGCGCGCCGAGGGCAAGGGACGAACGGTGCTGCTCGCCACCCATAGCGAAAGCCTCGCGGCGCTCGCCGACCATGAGGTGCATCTGGCATGAAGCCGTTCGATCTCGACACGCTGCTGGCGCGGGCGCTTCGCCCCGAACGGGCGGCGGTGCGCGCCGGGATGATCTGCGCGGCGGTGGCGGTGCTGACGGGCGTGTGCCTGCTCGGCCTGTCGGGCTGGTTCATCACCGGGGCGGCGCTCGCCGGGCTGGGCGGAGCGCTCGCCGCGCAGGCCTATAATTATATGCTGCCGAGCGCGTTGATCCGGCTGCTGGCCATTGTCCGCACCGGCTCGCGCTATGGCGAGCGCTATTACAGCCATAAGGCTGCGCTCAACGTGCTGGCGACGGTGCGGGCGCGGCTGTTCGACGTCATCCTGTCGGCGCGCGACGTGCGGGCGTGGTCGGCGGGGGATGCGGTGACGCGGCTGGTGCAGGATATCGGCGCGCTGGAGGACAGGCTGGTGCGCAAGCCCGCGCTGCCCGCTGCACTGGCAGGCGGTGGCGTCGGGCTGGCGCTGACCCTGCTGGCGGGGCCGCTGGCCGCGCTGGTGCTGCTGGCGATCCTTATCGCGCTGCCATGGGCGGCCGGATATCTTTCCCCGCGCCTGCTCAACCGGCCGGCGGCCGATCTCGCCGAGGCGCTGGGGCAGTTGAAGGCGGATATGGTGGGCTATGCGCAGGCGTCGCCCGAAGCGGTCGCTTATGGCATGGCCCCCGCCCTGCAACAGGCGCTGGAGGCGCGGGCGCAGGCCGCCGACGCCGCCCGCATGAAGCTGGCGCGGGGGGAGGCGTGGATCGGCGCGCTGCTGACGCTGGGCGGTGGCCTCGCGATGGCGGCCGCGATGCTCCTTTCGCAGGCGAGCCTGCCGGTGCGGATATTGGCGGTGCTGGCCTCGGCCGGGGCGGTGGAGGCTCTTGGCGCGCTGGTGCGTGGCGTCATGCGCGACGCGGTGGTCGAGGCGGGGCTGGATCGCCTGAAAGCCATGGCCGGGCGCGAGTGCGCGCCTTCCGGTTCCGGCGGCGTGATCGAAGGGGCGCGGTTGCAACTGCCGGGGCCGACTGGTCCGCTGCTGCTGGAGGCGGGCCAGCGACTGGCGATCGTCGGGCGGTCGGGATCGGGCAAGACCCGGCTGGTCGAGGCGCTGGCGGGCATCCGGCCCGAGGATGGCGTGGATATCCGTATCGACGGGCTGGCGCTGTCCGATCTGCCGATCGAGGCCGTGCGGGCGCTGTTCGCGCTCGCGCCGCAGGATGCCGCGCTGTTGTCCGGAACGGTGCGCGACAATCTGCGCCTCGCCCGGCCGGGGCTGGAGGAGGCCCAATTGTGGCGGGCGCTGGAGGCGGCCTGCCTGGCGGATGAGGTGCGGGCGATGCCTGACGGGCTGGACCAGTGGCTGGGCGATGGCGGCGCGCGCCTGTCGGGTGGCCAGCGCAAGCGTCTTTCCATCGCTCGGGCGCTGCTGGCCGAACGGCGCTGGCTTGTACTCGATGAGCCGAGCGAAGGGCTGGACCTCGCCACCGAGGCGCGGCTGATGCAGGGGCTGGAGCGCTGGCTGGAACAGGGGGGAGCAGGGCTGATCCTCGTTACCCATCGCCCGGCTTTGCTCCCGCTATGCGGCCATATGCTCGATCTGGGATGAATGCGGTGCGGCGTGCCACGCATAAGCTGTTGCCAAATCGTCGCCGGTCGACAAAAAAGTGAAGATTTTCGTGGAAAAATTTGGTAAATGGTAGTTGATGAGGTGTTTCTGTCTTTTGTTGCAGGCATGATGACGCTAGGAACGCGCTCATGACACAGCCACGCACCTTATATGAGAAAATCTGGGACGCCCATGTCGTCGAACGGCGGGAGGATGGCACATGCCTTCTCTATATCGACCGGCATCTCGTCCATGAAGTGACCAGCCCGCAGGCCTTTGAAGGGCTTCGCATGGCGGGCCGCAAGGTTCGTCGGCCCGATCTGACGCTGGCCGTGCCCGATCATAACCTGCCCACCACTGCGCGTCTCGACGCGGAAGGGCATCGCATTCCGATCACCGACCCGGAAAGCGCGCAGCAGCTTGCCGCGCTGGAGCGTAACGCGCCCGAATTCGGCGTCAAATATATCGGCCCGACCGACGCGGCGCAGGGCATCGTCCATGTCGTCGGGCCGGAGCAGGGCTTCACGCTGCCGGGCACCACGCTGGTCTGCGGGGACAGCCACACGGCGGCGCACGGCGCGCTGGGCGCGCTCGCCTTCGGCATCGGCACCAGCGAGGTCGAGCATGTGCTCGCGACGCAGACCCTCCAGCTCAAGCCCAGCAAGACGATGGAAATCCGCGTCGAAGGCAAGCTCGGTGCGGGCGTCACGCCCAAGGATGTCATCCTGCATGTGATCGGCGTGATCGGCACGGCGGGCGGCACCGGCCATGTGATGGAATATCGCGGCAATGTGTTCGAGGAAATGTCGGTCGAGGGTCGTCTGACCGTCTCCAACATGTCGATCGAGGGCGGTGCGCGCGCGGGCCTTTTCGCGCCTGATGAAAAGACCTTCGCCTATGTGAAGGGGCGTCCGATGGCGCCCAGGGGTGCGGACTGGGATGCGGCGGTCGCTTATTGGAAGACGCTGCGCACCGACGAAGGCGCGAAGTTCGATCGCTCTGTGGTGATCGATGCCGCCGATATCGTGCCGACCGTCACCTGGGGCACCAGCCCGGAGGATGTCGTGCCGATCACCGGCACCGTCCCCGCGCCGGAAAGCTTCGCCGACGCGACCAAGCGCGCGGCGGCGGAAAAGGCGCTCGACTATATGGGCCTGACCGCTGGCCAGCGCATGGAGGATGTCGAAGTCCAGCATGTGTTCATCGGCAGCTGCACCAACAGCCGGATCGAGGATCTGCGCGCCGCCGCGCAGGTGGTGAAGGGGCATAAGGTCGACGGGCGCATCAAGCAGGCGCTCATCGTGCCCGGCTCCGGCCTCGTCAAGTTGCAGGCCGAAGAGGAAGGGCTGGACCGCATCTTCATCGATGCGGGCTTCGAGTGGCGCGAGCCGGGATGTTCCATGTGCCTGGGCATGAACCCGGATAAGGTGCCCTCGGGCGAGCGGTGCGCCTCGACCTCCAACCGTAATTTCATGGGGCGTCAAGGCCCCGGCGCGCGGACGCATCTCGTTTCTCCGGCGATGGCGGCGGCCGCCGCGATCACCGGCCATCTGACCGATATCCGCGAACTGACAAGGGAAGAAGCATGAAGGCTGTTTTCTGGGTTCTGGCTGCTGGCGCGCTCGCCAGCGCGGCATTGGCGGCCAGCGTCGGTCAGGCGGAAGATCGCGGTAATACGCCGGAAAAGGGCGGGGCGGAAAAGGGCGCGCATGGCGCTGCGGCTCCGGAAGCCGGCAAGGCGGTTCGCTGATGGAACCGATCCATACGGTCGAGGGCCGCGCCTATCCGCTGGGTGTAAAGAATGTCGACACCGACATGATCATCGCTGCGAAATGGCTCAAGACGATCAGCCGCGCGGGGTTGGGCAAGGGCGCGTTCGAGGCGATGCGTCAGCAGCCCGGCAATGTGTTCGACGATCCGGAATATGCGGGTAGCCCGATCCTGATCGCGGGCGATAATTTCGGCTGCGGGTCGAGCCGCGAACATGCCGCCTGGGCGCTGCTCGACATGGGCGTCAAGGTCGTGATCGCGCCGAGCTTTTCCGACATTTTCTCCGGCAATGCGTTCAAGAACGGCATATTGACCGTGGTGCTGCCGCAGGAAATGATCGACCGGCTGATGGAAGTCGCCCGGACCGATCCCATTCATGTCGATCTGGAAACGCAGACGGTGACGACGCCGTTTCAGGATCGTTTCCGTTTCGAGATCGACCCGTTCCGCAAGAATTGCCTGCTCGGCGGTCTCGATGAGATCGGCTTGACGCTGGAGCGGACCGGCAGCATCGACCAGTTCGAGCAGCGCCGCAGGACGGATCAGCCCTGGCTGACCCCGGTGCTTGCCTGAATGGACCGGGGTTCTTACCTATTTATCATCTTCCATGCTTATCGGGGCAGAATGTAATGACGACTTTTGATGATCGCGAACGGGCTTTCGAAGCGAAATTCGCCCATGATGAGGAAATCCAGTTCCGCATCGTCGCCCGCCGCAACCGCCTGCTGGGCGAATGGGCGGCGGCCAGGATGGGGCTGGATGCCGCCGAAACCGACGCCTATGCCAAGGCGGTCGTGCAGGCCGAATTTGAAGAAGCGGGCGACGAGGACGTGATCCGCAAGCTGGTTGGCGATCTCACCAATGCCGGTGTGGATATCGACGAAGCCGCCATTCGCGCGGCGCTGGAAGAACAGGCGGTCATCGCGCGCCGCATGTTCATCGAACCCCAATAAACAGCGGGGCGAGACGATCCATGCCGATGGCAGCTGACGATATTGCGGGCCTTATCCGCGAAGCCATTCCCGATGCGCAGGTCGAGATCACCGATCTGGCGGGGGATGGCGACCATTATGCGGCGAAGGTGACTTCGGAAAGTTTTCGCGGGTTGAGCCGCGTGCGCCAGCATCAGGCGGTCTATGCCGCGCTGGGCGGGCGCATGGGCGGCGTGCTTCACGCCTTGCAACTGACGACGGGCGTTCCCACCTGATAGCTGAAGGCGCATCCTTTTCGAACGCGCGATGATATTTCCGACAGGAGTCGAATATGAGTGAAGAAGTTCAGTCGCGCATAGCGAAGATCGTTGGCGACAATGATGTGGTGCTGTTCATGAAAGGCACGCCGCTGTTCCCGCAATGCGGCTTTTCCAGCCGCGCGATCGCGATTCTGGAACATCTGGGCGTCGCCTATGACAGCGTGGATGTGTTGCAGGACCAGGAAGTGCGTCAGGGCATCAAGGAATTTTCCGAATGGCCGACCATTCCCCAGCTTTATGTGAAGGGTGAATTTGTCGGCGGCAGCGACATCATGATGGAAATGTACGAGGCGGGCGAACTGCACCAGTTGCTGGCTGACAAGGGCGTCGCGGCCGCGGGCTGAAGCCCCGCGCTGTCGCAAGCGAACATGATAGAGGCGGGAGGGCAGAGGCTTTCCCGCCTTTTTTGCTGTCTGTCGATCTGGGGGAGGGAAAGTCCGGGTGGGGGATGCGTCGCAAAGACACTGAGGAGACAGCAAGTCCGCGTCGGCATCCCCCTCGTTCGGAATAAGAACGGGTAGTGCTCATGGCATTGCAGGGGGCGTGCCAGTTTCGCAAAAGGATGGTTTTCCGGGATTTCCATGGTTAACGCTGGCTATGCCTGCCCACCGACTGTAAAATATCCCGACATTCTGGGTGCTTTTTATCGACGGCTCGTCGCAGAGCCTTGAATAATCGCGGCGGATCGGCACATGGGATTTATGGAACCGCCTTTTGACATAGCGACTTTGCCCGCCGGGTTGGCGATGCCTCTCTCTCCGCTGGTGCGGCGGGTGCTGGCGCCCAATCCCTCGGCCTTCACCTTCACCGGCACGCAAAGCTATGTTATCGGGCGCGAGGATGTCGCGGTGATCGATCCCGGCCCGGCCGAGCAGGCGCATCTCGATGCGCTGGTCGCGGCGATCGGCGGGCGCCCTGTGACGGCGATCCTGTGCACCCATACCCACCGCGATCATAGTCCTGCCGCCGCGCCCCTTGCGCAAGCGACGGGCGCGCCGATCATCGGCTGCGCGCCGCTTACGCTGGAGGATGACGGCCCACGCGCCGATGCCGCCTTCGATGCGGCCTATCGCCCCGACAAGGTGCTCGGCGATGGCGATCAGCTGTCCGGCGCGGGCTGGACGCTGGAGGCGGTGGCGACGCCGGGGCATACCTCCAATCATCTCTGCTATGCGTTGACGCAGGAGCAGGCGCTCTTCACCGGCGATCATGTGATGGGCTGGTCGACGAGCATCGTCTCCCCGCCCGATGGCGACATGGGCGATTATATGCGCTCCATGCAGAAGCTGCTCGATCGGGACGATGCGATCTATTACCCGGCCCATGGCGAACCGATCGAAAAGCCCCAGCGCCTCGTGCGCGGGATGATGGGCCATCGCAAGCATCGCGAGGGCCAGATTGCGCGCCATATCTCGGCCCGCCCTGATGGCGCGCGTATCGCCGATATGGTGGAGGAAATGTATAAGGGCGTCGATCGCAAGCTGCATCCGGCGGCGGCCCGTTCCGTCCTCGCGCATCTGATCGATATGGAACAGCGCGGGCTGGCTACCCATATGGAAGGCGACCTTTGGAAAGGACGCGCCGGGTGATTGCCATTGCGGGCAATTGGGTTACAGGCGAAGGAAAGCAGCGCTGCCGGGCAGCGAAGGAACAACGGGGTGGCTCCCTGCCGCCGAATATGAGGATAATGGGGTATGGACGCGCGTGGTGGAATGGGCGGATCGGCCGGGGGGACCAGCCTGGCGGGTGTTGATCTGCTGGCGGAAATCAACCGGCTGAGGAAGGAGCGCAACGCCGTCATCCTCGCCCATTATTATCAGAAGCCGGAAATTCAGGACCTTGCCGATTTCGTCGGGGATTCGCTGGAACTGTCGCGCAAGGCGGCGCAGACCGACGCCGATGTGATCCTCTTTTCCGGCGTGCGCTTCATGGCGGAAACGGCGAAAATCCTCTCGCCCGACAAGATCGTCGTGCTGCCGGACATGGACGCCGGCTGCTCGCTGGAAGACAGTTGCCCGCCCGAGCAGTTCAAGGCTTTCCGGGAGGCGCACCCGGATCATATCGCGCTCACCTATATTAACTGCTCGACCGAGGTGAAGGCGCTCAGCGACATCATCGTCACCAGCAGCTCTGCGGAAAAGATCCTGGCGCAGATCCCGCCCGAACAGCCGATCATCTTCGGCCCCGACCGCAATCTGGGCGGCTATCTCGCGCGCAAGACCGGGCGGGACATGCTGCTCTGGCCCGGCGTGTGCATCGTGCATGAGGCGTTTAGCGAAACCGAGCTGATGAAGCTGAAGGTCGAGCACCCCGATGCGCCGATCGCGGCCCATCCGGAATGCCCGCCCTATATTCTCGACCATGCCGATTATGTCGGGTCGACCAGCGGCATTCTCGATTTTTCCAAGGCGATGGAAGGCGACACGCTGATCGTCGTGACGGAGCCGCACATCATCCACCAGATGGAAAAGGCGGTGCCGGAAAAGACCTTCATCGGCGCGCCCGGTGCGGACGGCAACTGCAACTGCAATATCTGCCCTTATATGGCGCTCAACACGCTGGAGAAAATCTATCTCTGCCTGCGCGACCTCGAACCGCGCATCGAGATTGAGGAAGGACTGCGGCTGGAAGCGAAGAAGAGCCTTGACCGGATGCTCGAACTGGCGGCCAATACGGTCGGTCAGGGCGATCTGGGCAAGCGCTGACCGGCGGAGTCTCGCGACAGGAAAGGCGATAAGGCGATGGAGATTGAGGATAATCGGATTGCCGCGCAGGACGTGCTCGATTTCTGGTTCGGGGAACTGACCCCGCAGCAGCATTTCGGCAAGGACCCGATCGTCGATGCGGCGATCCGCCAGCGCTTCGCTTCTTTGCGTGATGAACTGTTCGCGACCGATGCGGCGGGCTGGCAGGAAAGCCCGGAAACCATGCTCGCCGCGATCATCGTGCTCGATCAGTTCTCGCGCAATCTGTTCCGCGATTCGGCCGAGGCTTATGCCGCTGACCCGCTGGCGCTCGATCTGGCGCTGGCGGCGATCGCTAACGGCTATCATGCCGATCTGGAACCGCAGCGGCGCGCCTTTCTCTATATGCCGCTGATGCATTGCGAGGATCGCGGTGTGCAACTGTTCTCGATCCGCTGCTTTTCCGACCCCGGCCTCGATTTCAACCTGCAATTCGCCAAGGCGCATGCCGAGGTGATCGAGCGCTTCGGCCGCTATCCCAGCCGCAATGCCGCGCTGGGCCGTGTCTCCACCGATGCGGAACTGGCCTATCTGGCCCAGCCGGGCGCGGGCTGGTAACGCCTTTCCAGGCATTTATCCATTTTCAGGTCCCATTTTCAGGGCCATTTTTCAGGTATGGCGTTCATGGCTTTCTCCCTTCATGGTTTCGATCTTTCCGCCTTTGTTGCAGCGACGCTTGAAGAGGATCTGGGTGGTCCGCTGGGTGCCGGTGGGCGGGATGTGACATCCGATAGCGTCATCCCCGCCGAAGCGCGCTTTACCGGCGTGATGGACAGCCGGGACGCGGTGACGGTGGCGGGCTTGCCGATCGCGGAGGCTTTCTTCCGCACGCTGGACCCACAGGCGGAAATCGAGATTCTGGTCGAAGAGGGACAGAGCGTTCCGGCCGGGACCGAAGTGATGCGCCTTTCCGGCAAGGCGCGGGCGCTGCTGACGGCGGAACGTTCCGCGCTCAACACGGTGCAGCACCTCACCGGCATTGCGACGCTGACGCGCAGCTATGTCGACAGGATCGCGGGGACGGGCGCGACGCTGCTCGACACCCGCAAGACCATTCCCGGCCTGCGCGTGCTGGAGAAATATGCGACGCGCATGGGCGGGGCGACCAATCACCGCATGGGCTTGTGGGACGCGGCGATGATCAAGGACAATCATGTCGCCATCGCCGGTTCCGTGGGCGAAGCCGTCCGCAGGGCGGTGGCGGCCGGGGTGGAGCGGATCATCGTCGAGGTGGATCGCGTCGACCAGATCGAACCGGCGCTGGAAGCGGGCGCGACTCATCTGCTGCTGGACAATATGGACCCGCCCACGCTGCGCGGCGCGGTGACGCTGGTGGGCGGACGGGTGCCGACCGAGGCTTCCGGCGGCGTGCGGCTCGATACGATCCGCGCGATCGCCGAAACCGGCGTCACCTATATCAGCGTGGGACGGCTTACCCAGTCGGCTCCGGCCGCCGATATCGGGCTTGATTTCACGCATGGCTGACGCGCTGGGTGGCATCGCGCTGATGCTGGCGCTGATGCCGTCCTCGATGCAGGCGCAGGCGCCGCGGGAGGAAAATGCTCCCCGTTGCACGGTGCCCGCCTCGCTGCCTGTTCCCCATGCGGTGCGGGCGCCTGCGCCTTCGGATGTCCGGCGCATGCCGATCGGCGGCTATACGCTGGCGCTGTCCTGGTCCCCCGCTTATTGCGCGAGCCGGAAAGGCCGCGCTGACAGCCAGTGCGATGGGCGCGCGGGGCGATTCGGCTTCATCCTTCATGGTCTGTGGCCCGAAGGGAAGGGCGGACGCGGCTGGCCGCAATATTGCGCCCCGGCAGCCGTCGTGCCGCGCCCGGTGCTGGCGGAGAATTTCTGCACCACGCCCTCGGTTCAGCTGATGCAGCATGAATGGGCGAAGCATGGCACCTGCATGGCGCGGCGGCCGGAAGACTATTTCGCGCGGGGGCGGGCGCTTTATCAGGCTGTGCGCCTGCCGGATATGACGCAGATGGCGCGGCAATCCACCCTCCGTGCAGGACAGCTCGCCAACGCTTTTGCCGCGGGCAATGCCGGATTGAATGCGGACATGATTCGCGTGCGCGCCGATCGGGGAGGGCGATTGAGCGAAATATGGATATGTCTGGATGAGCGCTTTCGCTACGCGCGCTGCCCTGCCTCGAAATCCGGCATGGCCTTGTCCGCCCCGATTCGGATTCGCCTGCCCTGATTCGCGCTAAGGCGGAATCAGCCTGTCGAACGGGGGCTTTCCGTTGCCGGTATTTCAAAAAGGAGTTTCTGGCCCGCCGCGCGCATGACGACAAAAGATTCAGCGCTTTGCGAAATAGGGGGAGTGGTGGGGCCTGCCGGGATTGAGCCACGCCAGATGCGCTTTGCGCATATGGCTACAAGAGACTCAGCGGTTCGCAAGAGATAGCGGAGTGGCGAAGTTTGCCGGGATCGAACCGCACAGATGCGCTTTGCGCATATGGCCACAAGAGACTCAGCAGTTCGCGAGCGATGGTGGAATGGCGAAGCCCGTCGGGATCGAACCGCGCAGATGCGCGCGGCGCACATGGTTGCAAAAAGATCAGCGCTTCGCAGAGAAAAGAAGGAATGGTGGAGCCTAGCGGGATCGAACCGCTGACCTCCTGCATGCCATGCAGGCGCTCTCCCAGCTGAGCTAAGGCCCCAAAACCAATTCTGACCAACGGGTCTGGATGGCCCCGTTAGCTGGATCATTTCCTGATTGCAAATCTTATTTGCAGGCCCCTGATCCGGGGGGTGAACCGAGGTTTCCCTCGCTCCGTGGCGCTGCCTTTAGGGGGGCGGCGCCACGGTTGCAAGCATTAATTATCGTCTTCGTTATCATCGTCGCCAGCGGCCACGCCCAGATCGTCGTCGCCGCCCAGGTCGACGTCGTTGTCCGGCGAATCGCCGTCGTCATCGACGTCGATATCGATGTCGAGATCGGTATCGACCTCGGCCAGATCGCCGTCCACGACCTCGCTCTGCTTCTTCTGCACTTCCTCAAAGGGAAGCGGCTGCTTCGACTTCAGCACCGATTCCGGCTCCCACGAAACGCCGCAGGAAATGCAGGTCACCGGCTGGTCGTTGCCGAGATCGTAAAAACGGGTCGAGCATTTCGGGCAGGTTCTTTTCGTGCCCCATTCAGGCTTCACCATGTGCCGCCGTCCATCCTTGTAAGTGAGCAATGTAAAAGCGTGTGGAGCAAAAAGTTCCATTACGCAAATCGACGCGCGCCTTGCCATAGCAATGCCGCGCTGTCAAAAGCCCGGACGATTTTTATATAAGAAAGCCGATTATCCCATGCAGGTTTCTGTCGCAGATACCCAGAATCAGTCGATGACCTTCCGCGCCCCGGCCGGTGGCCTGTCGGGCGAGGTCGCGGTGCCGGGCGACAAGAGCATTTCCCATCGCTCGCTGATGTTCTCCGCGCTTGCCGTCGGGGAAAGCCGGGTCGAGGGCCTGCTGGAGGGCGAGGACGTGCTGGCGACGGCGGCGGCCTTGCGGGCGATGGGCGCGCGGATCGAGCGCGACGCCGAGGGGGTCTGGCATATTGAAGGCGTGGGCGTCGGTGGGCTGCTCCAGCCGCAGCAGGCGCTCGACATGGGCAATAGCGGCACTTCGACGCGCCTCCTGATGGGCCTGCTGGCAAGCCATGATCTCACCGCGACCTTCACCGGCGACGCGTCGTTGTCGAAGCGGCCGATGGGGCGCGTGATCGAGCCGCTGTCGCTGATCGGCGCGGAGTTCACCTCAAGCCCCGGCGGCCGTTTGCCGCTCACCATGCGAGGGCTGGCGCCTGCGGTGCCGATCGAATATCGCCTGCCGATGGCCTCGGCGCAGGTCAAGTCGGCGGTGTTGCTCGCCGGTCTCAATATTCCGGGCATCACCCGCGTGATCGAGCCGGAGGCGACGCGCGACCATAGCGAGCGGATGCTGCGCGGCTTCGGCGCGGACCTCAATGTCGAGCAGGACGGCGAGGGCGCCCGCATCATCTCGATTCGCGGCGAGGCGGAATTGCAGCCCCAGCATATCCTCGTGCCGGGCGATCCGTCCTCGGCGGCTTTCCCGCTGGTGGCCGCGCTGATCGTGCCGGGGTCGGAGGTGACGATCACCGGCATCGGCATTAACGAGACGCGTACCGGCCTCATCAAGCTGCTGACGGCGATGGGCGGCGATATTGAATTGCGCAATATTCGCGACGAGGGGGGCGAGCCGGTGGCGGACCTGCATGTGCGGGCTTCTGTCCTGCGCGGCGTCGAAAATGATCCTGCCGACGTGCCGAGCATGGTCGACGAGTTTCCGGTGGCCTTCATCGCCGCCGCGCTGGCCGAGGGGCGCAGCGTGTTTCGCGGGCTGGAGGAACTGCGCGTCAAGGAAAGCGACCGTATCGCCGTAATGGCGCAGGGGTTGCGCCAGATCGGCGCACGGGTCGAGGAGACCGGGGACGGCCTCATCATCGACGGCACCGGCGGCGAAGCGCTGCCCGGTGGCGGGCCGATCGCGACGCATCTCGACCATCGTATCGCGATGAGTTTCGCGGTCGCGGGCCTTGCGAGCCGGAGCGGCGTCACCATCGATGATATGCGGCCCGTGGAGACCAGCTTCCCCGGCTTCGTGCCGCTGCTCAATGCGCTCGGCGCCGGGGTGGGGGCATGATTATCGCCGTGGATGGCCCCGCTGCTTCCGGCAAAGGGACGATCGCCCGCGCGCTGGCGGCTCATTATGGTTTGCCGCATCTCGACACCGGCCTGCTCTATCGCGCGGTGGCGCTGACCCTTGGCCGGGCGGGGGGTGATCCCGACAGCGAGGCCGATGCCTTGGCGGCGACCGGCTTTGCCGACGGCCTGCTCGCCGATCCGGAACTGCGGGAGGAGGCGACGGGTTCGCTTGCCTCGCGCGTTTCCGCCCATGGCGCGGTGCGGGCCGCGCTCAAGGCCCGGCAACAGGCCTTCGCGGCGCAGGCCGGGGGTGCGGTGCTCGACGGGCGGGATATCGGGACGGTGATTGTGCCCGATGCCGACGCCAAGCTCTATGTCACCGCCTCGCCCGAGGTGCGCGCCGAACGTCGCGCGCGGGAGATGGAGGGGCATGGCCTCACGGCCGATCGGGCGGCGATGATTGCGGAGATCGTCGCGCGCGATGCCCGCGACATGGGGCGGGACAACGCCCCGCTGAGGCAGGCGGCCGATGCGGACTTGCTTGATACCAGCGATTTGGGTATAGCGGCAGCCGTCCAACAGGCGATTTCGCTGGTGGATGCACGGGTGGCACGTCACCGGTAAGAGTGGCGGCGGATGAGGCGCACGGGTTTCCGCGCGCCCTTTTTGCTTTGTTCCGCGTGCATTCCAGCAGAATTTGTCTGGCGGGCGCCGTTTCTGCATGGGGCAGGGGCGGCGGTTTGGCCAGGGCTGCCAATCGCCTTCGCGGCGATTCGGTCCAGTTTGAAAAGACCTCCGGAGACAACCGGATGGCCAGCAAAAAAAGTGAAGGAAACCATATGGCCTCTACGGCATTTCCGTCGCGTGATGATTTCGCGGCACTTCTCAATGATTCCCTCGGTGGTGAAGATGGCGGCTTCGAAGGCCGCGTCGTCAAGGGCACCGTTACCGCCATCGAAAACGACCTCGCCGTCATCGACGTAGGCCTGAAGAGCGAAGGCCGCGTGCCGCTGCGCGAATTCGCCGCGCCGGGCCAGAAGGCCGACCTCAAGGTCGGTGATGAAGTCGAAGTCTATGTCGATCGCGTCGAGAACGCCTATGGCGAAGCGATGCTGTCGCGCGACCGCGCGCGCCGCGAAGCCGCCTGGGACAAGCTCGAATCCGAATTCGCCGAAAGCGCCCGCGTCGAAGGTGTCATCTTCGGCCGCGTCAAGGGTGGCTTCACCGTCGATCTCGACGGCGCCGTGGCGTTCCTGCCCGGCTCGCAGGTCGATATCCGCCCCGTGCGCGACGTCACCCCGTTGATGGACATTCCGCAGCCCTTCCAGATCCTGAAGATGGATCGCCGCCGCGGCAACATCGTCGTGTCGCGCCGCGCCATCCTCGAAGAGACCCGCGCCGAACAGCGCAGCGGCCTCATCCAGACGCTGGCCGAGGGCCAGATCATCGAGGGCGTCGTCAAGAACATCACCGATTATGGTGCGTTCGTTGATCTCGGCGGCATCGACGGCCTGCTGCACGTCACCGACCTCAGCTACAAGCGGGTCAACCACCCCAATGAGATGATCAACATCGGCGACACCGTTCGCGTGCAGATCATCCGCATCAACCGCGACACCCAGCGCATCAGCCTCGGCATGAAGCAGCTGGAAAGCGATCCGTGGGAAGGCGCCGAAGCCAAGTATCCGGTCGGCGCGAAGCTGACGGGCCGCGTCACGAACATCACCGAATATGGTGCATTCGTCGAGCTGGAGCCGGGCATCGAAGGTCTGGTCCATGTTTCGGAAATGAGCTGGACCAAGAAGAACGTCCATCCCGGCAAGATCGTTTCGACCAGCCAGGAAGTCGAAGTCGTCGTTCTCGAAGTCGACAGCGAAAAGCGTCGCATCTCGCTCGGCCTCAAGCAGGCCCAGAACAACCCGTGGGACAGCTTTGCCGAGCGTCACCCGATCGGTTCGACCGTCGAGGGCGAAGTCAAGAACGCGACCGAATTCGGTCTGTTCATCGGCCTGGAAGGCGATGTGGACGGCATGGTCCACATGTCCGACATCGCCTGGGGCATCTCCGGCGAGGACGCGCTCAACCTGCATCGCAAGGGCGAGGTCGTTCAGGCGATCGTTCTCGACATCGACGTCGAGAAGGAGCGCATCAGCCTCGGCATGAAGCAGCTTGAAAAGGGTGCGCCGGGCGTTGGCCAGACCAGCGGTTCGGGCCTTTCGAAGAACCAGACCGTCACCGTCACCGTTCTCGAAGTCCGCGATGGCGGCCTCGAAGTGCAGGCGGGCGAGGATGGCGCCACTGGCTTCATCAAGCGCAGCGACCTCGGCCGCGATCGCGACGAGCAGCGTTCGGAGCGTTTCCAGCCGGGTCAGAAGTTCGATGCGCTGGTTATCGGTTTCGACCGCAGCAAGAAGCCGAACTTCTCGATCAAGGCGCTTCAGATCGCCGAAGAAAAGCAGGCCGTCGCGCAATATGGTTCGTCCGACAGCGGCGCTTCGCTGGGCGACATTCTTGGCGAAGCCCTGAAGGCGAAGAACGAAGGTTAATAACCTTATTCTATTGCTTATCTAAAAATAACCCCGTCGCAACTTGGTTGCGGCGGGGTTTTATTGTTTTTTGTTTCGGTGATTTACAAAAATTTACCCACGATAATGTCCAGATATGGGAAGTTGTGGTAAACAGGAACATTGTCAATTCCGCAGCATTTGCGTAATAGAGGAAATCCGGCAATGAGTGGGACTGCCGGACTAAGGAGGACAAATGATCCGTTCCGAACTGATTCAGCGTCTGGCGGAAGAGAATAAAGACCTTACCCTTGCGGAGGTCGAGCGGATTGTCGAACTTTTCTTTTCCGAGATTACCCAGCAACTCGCCAAGGGTGGGCGTGTGGAGTTGCGAGGCTTTGGGGCTTTCACCACGCGATCGCGTGGTGCGCGCACCGGGCGTAATCCGCGCACCGGGGAAACGGTGGAGATCGACGCCAAGAAGGTGCCTTTCTTCAAGCCCGGCAAGGAAATCCGGGAGCGCCTGAACGCCGAGGGCGAGTAAGGCGACCCTTTTCGCCGGGTTCGCCTGATCCCGGCGCTCTTCGGTGCGGCGGGGCGTGGGCCTGTCTTTTCCGAAGGTAAAGCGTCGGAAGCGGGCGAAGCCTGCTTGACGCGGCCCTCCTGCCATTGCAGGGGATGGCGGCGCGCCGCATATCGCGGTTGGCGAAGCGTCGTGCGGACGTGGCGAAATCGGTAGACGCAGCGGACTTAAAATCCGCTTCCCCTAGGGAGTGCGGGTTCGAGTCCCGCCGTCCGCACCAATTTATGTATCCGGTGGCCGGATATCGGCTTGGACTTGGCTCCCGCCCGCGATAGGATGCGGCCGCTTTCTCGCTCACCGGACTTTTCCCTTGCCGTTTCGATTTTCTCCCCTGTTGCTGGTGCTGCCCGTGTCCTGCGCTTTGCTGCTTTCGGGGTGCGATGAAGGACGCAAGAACGGCCCTGTTCGCGTGAGCGTTTTTGGCGGTGAGGAGCAACTCGAAAAGCCGCTTACCCATATCGATACGGCCGCAGGCCAGTTGATGTTCGTCGCCACGGCGCAGGGACTGGTCAGCTATGATGCAGGGGGAGAGGTGATTCCCGGGCTGGCCCAGCGATGGATCGTCGTCGATGACGGGCTTAGCTATATTTTCCGCCTGCGCCGGGCAAAATGGGTCAACGGTAATCGCGTCGATGCGCGCGAGGTGCGCCGCCTGCTGCTCAACCGGATCAGCCGGGAGGTGGAGCGCGACCCCTATGGCGTGATGGCGTCGGTCGCGGATGTGAAGGCGATGACCGGCGACGTGATCGAGATCAGGCTGGTGGCCGCGCAGCCCGATTTCCTGCTGGCGATGGCGCAGCCGGAAATGGGCATTGCCTTGCCGGAGGGCGGTACCGGTCCCTATCATCGCACGGAGGAGGAGGCCGAAAAGGGCGTGTTCCTGCTGGCGCCGGTGGAAGATGCCGATGAAGGGCTGGCTGAACCGAAGGCGCACGAAAAGCTGGTGCTGCGGGCCGAAAGGGCGAGCCGGGCGCTGGTGCGGTTCGGGGAGGGCGGCAGCGATCTGGTGCTGGGCGGGACGCTGGCCGAATTTCCTTATATCGCGCTCAGCGAAGTGCCGACCAAGGCGGTGCGCTTTGACCCGGTGCAGGGCCTGTTCGGATTGAGCTTGTCGCCGCGCACCCCGATGTTCGAGGATGCGCATGTCCGCGAAGCCTTGTCGATGGCGATCGACCGCCGGGCGATCATCGCCTATTTCGACATGAGCCGCTGGAAAATCGCGGAACAGATCATCCCCCAGCAACTGAACCTGCCGCATCTGCCGACGGCCCCTTCCTGGAGCGCCATGAGCATGGAGGACCGGCGCAGCTTCGCGGCGGGTGTCATGACCCGCTGGCGGGCGCAGCATGAGAACAAGCCGATCGACCTTGATATCGCCCTGCCGCCGGGGCCGGGAATGCGGCTGCTGTTCCTTGCATTGCGAACGCAGTTGCAGGCCATTGGCGTCACCGCCCATCTGGTGGAGAAGGATGGCGACCTGACCCTGATCGACGAGGTGGCCCCTTATGACAGCGTGGCCTGGTATCTCGGCCGGCTGAGCTGCGCCCGCAAGGTCCATTGCGACAAGGCCGCCGAGGCATTGCTGAAGCAATCCTCCACCGCGACGGACATGACCGAGCGCCTGCTGGCGCTGGGGCAGGCCGAACCGCTCATCCAGCAGCATAATGGCTTCATTCCGCTGGCGATGCCGGTGCGCTGGTCGCTGGTGACGTCCCGCCTCAACGGCTTTGCGCCTTCGCCGCGCGGGGACCGCAGCCTGCGCGGGCTGGTGGAATAGGGGGCGGGCTTCAGGTCGACCAGCGCCGCTCGCGAAACCATTTGGTGATCACATATTTGGTGCCGCCGCGCACCTTCATGCCATGATGGATGCTGTCCGGGTTGAGCGAGCCGTCCGCGCGTCGGTTGTTCCAGAGCAGCATCTTGCCGGTTTGTGGCTGGATCATCTTGCCGACGCGGGTGAAGCGGGTCGCGCCACCGCTCTCCGGCTCGTTGAGATAGATCATCGCTGTCCAGGTGCGATTGCCTGCCTTCGAACAATAGCGCGCATAATCCGGCCCCTGCGGTTCGAAATAATCGGTATGCGCCTTGAATTCCTGCCCCATGGCATAGCGTTGCCCTTGTAGCGGTTCGCCATAAGCCGGGTCGATGCCGAGATAGGCGGCGATGCGCCCATCTATGTCGGCGATGAACGGGTCCGCCTGGTCGAGATCGCAGGTCTCGCTGGTGCGGAAGGCGGCATCGCCATTGGCATCGGCGATGGTGGAGGGGCGGCGGCGCGCGTCGATGCGGGCGACAAGGATCGCGCATTCGTCGGCTGACAGGAAATTCTTCTGCTGGAACAGGGTCAGCGCGGGGTTGGGAAAGCGCTGCACATGGGGATGGCGCGCGATCAGCGCCGGGTCGCCATCGTTCGCCAAAGGAGTGATCTGCCGGGGGTGCATGTCGATTCCCTCATCGTCTTTCCGCCGCATACACGCCGTCATCGGTGGGAAGCAAAATGAAATATTTCCGTAACATAGGTGTCATGCAGCCGTCATGAAGGCCCTTTAGCGCGGGCCTGCTCCAAAGGGGGGACGGGCATTGAGATCAATTTCAGCAAGGGAAAAGGCGCGCGCGATCACGGCGCTGATGCAGGCCCGCTGGCCGCTTCTGCTGAAAGGCGTGCTGTTGCTGGTGCTGCTGGTTCAGGGGCTGCGGCTGTTCTGGGTGATTGTCACCCCGGTCGGGCCAATGGGCGAATGGCGCGGGCGGCAGGCGGATATCCCCGCCGCTGCGGCGAGAGCGAGCCTCTTCGTGGCCTTCGATCCCTTTTATCCCGCCGCGCCCGCCACCCCCGGCGCGCAAAATGTGACCGCGCTGGCGCTTTCTCTCTTCGGCGTTCGCATCAATGAGGGGTCGGGCCTTGGTTCCGCCATCATCGCGGGCAGCGACGGCGTGCAGAACAGCTATGCGGCGGGGGAAGAGATATTGCCCGGCGTCAGGTTGAAGACGGTGCAGTTCGACCATGTGGTGATCGATCGCAACGGCGTGGAGGAAAGCATCTTCCTCGACCAGTCGGCGCCCGTATCCGCGCCTGCCGCCGGGGAATCCGCCGCGCCGGAAGCACTGGCGCTCCCGCCCGGCACCGCGCCGGAAAAGCCCTCTTCTGGCGGGATCGGCGCGATGGATCTGAAAACGGGCGTGGGCTTCGGCCCGCGCATGAGCGGCGGGCGGATCACCGGCATCGTCCTGACCCGCAAGGGGCCGGGCTTCGAGGCCGCGGGCTTCCGTCCAGGCGACGTCATAACCCAGGTGAACGGCCGCCCCATCGGTTCGGCAGACGACCTTGCCGCCGTGCAGCGGACGTTTTCGCCCGGCGCGCGGATCAGCCTGATGGTCGAGCGCGGGGCGCAGGTCGTTCCCATAGCGATAGTGATTGAAGAATGATGACGAGAAAAATGCTGAGGTTTACCACCGCGCTGGCGTTGTGCTGCGCGTTTCTTCCGGCGCTGCCGGTGCAGGCGCAGCAGACGCTCAATGTCCGCGATGCCGATATCCGCGCCTTCATTCAGGATGCCGCGCGGGTGACGGGGCGGACGTTCATCATCGACAATCGCGTGCAGGGCAAGGTTTCGGTGGTCACCGACCGGCCGCTCTCCAGATCCGAATATTTCGAGATTTTCCTCTCCACCCTGCGCGCCAACGGCCTGATCGCCGTGCCGGGACCGGGCGGGGCCTATCGCGTCCAGCCCGCCGATGGCGCGGCGAGCCAGCCCGGCCAGGTGGGCGGGGCGGGCAATCGCAACCAGTTCGTCACGGAGATTTTCCGCCTGCGCTCGACCGATGCGGCTTCCGCGCTCGATACGCTGCGGCCGTTGGTGAGCAAGGACGGCTCGGTCACGGCGAACAAGGCAGGGAACAGCGTCGTCATCGTCGATTATGCCGATAATGTCGCGCGCATCCGCCAGATTCTCCAGCAGATCGACCGCGACAGCGCCGCCACGGAGATGGTCGCGCTCAAAAATGCGGGCGCGCGCGAGATTGCGACCTCGCTCCAGTCGCTGATGGCGGGCGGCGGGGAAGGCAATGCCGTCGGCGCCACCGTGGCGGCGATCGATTCGAGCAACAGCATCATATTGCGCGGCCAGCCGGGGGCGGTCGCCCGCCTCGCCCAGATGGCGCGCGATCTCGACCGGCAGGCGGCGAGTGGAACCGAAATCCGCGTCTACTGGCTCGAACATGCCGATGCGGAAAAACTGATGCCGGTGCTCCAGCAATTGCTGGGGCAGGGCGGCGGCGCTGTCTCCACCGCTGGGGGCACCTCGTCCGATGGGGGCGGGAGCAAGGCCCCCGCGACCCCGGTGGCGGCGCCCGCCGCGGCATCGGTAGCGGCGTCGGGCGGCACCGGCATCGCCACGCGCGGGCCTGCGGTCGTCACCCGCTATGAGGGTGCCAATGCAATCATCGTCGCGGCCAATGGCGATGTGCAGCGGATGCTCGGCGAAACCATCCGCCAGATCGACACGCGGCGCGAACAGGTGCTGGTGGAGGCGATCATCGTGGAGATCAGCGACGATGCCGCGAAGAAGCTGGGCGTGCAATTCCTGCTCGGCAGCACCAAGACCGGCTTTGCCGCCACCAATTACAGCAATGCCACGCCCAATATCCTGACGCTGGGCGGGGCCTATGCCTCCACGAAGCTCGGGACGAGCAAGACCACTGTTGTGGCCGCCGACGGCACCACCACGACCACCGAAACCACGACGAACAGCGATCTTGCGAGCAGCCTTCAGCAGGCGGCGGTGGATTCGCTGGCGGCGGCGACGGGCGGCTTTGGCGGCATCGCGACGCAGATCGGCAATAACGGCTTTTTCGGCGCGATCCTCAATGCGGTGAAGTCCGACACCAACAGCAATATCCTTTCCACCCCTTCGGTGATGACGCTCGACAACCAGAAGGCGTCGATCCTCGTCGGGCAGGAGGTGCCGATCACCACCGGCGAGGCATTGAGCCAGAATTTCGACAATCAGTTCCGCACCGTGCAGCGCGAGAATGTCGGCATCCAATTGGAGGTGCGGCCGCAGGTCAATGCCGGCGGGGAGATCAAGCTCTTCCTGCGACAGGAGGTGTCGAGCATCGCCGGGCCGGTTTCCACCAGTAGCAGCGACCTCATTATCAACAAGCGCGAGATCGAAACCACCGTCACCGTCGATGATGGCGAGATATTGGCGCTGGGCGGCCTGCTCGACGATAATGAGCGCAAGACGATAGAGCGCATCCCGCTGCTGTCCGACATTCCCGGCATCGGCGAATTGTTCAAGTCGCGCAGCCGCAGCCGCACCAAGACCAACCTCATGGTGTTCATCCGCCCGACCATCCTGCGTAGCAAGGCGGATGCGGCGCGCCTCACCGCCCAGCGCTACGGCTATATTCGCGGGCAGCAGCAGCTGCGCAATCCCGGCGCGGAACCGAGCATCGATGAACTGGTGCGCGATTATATGGGCGCGGTGCCGCCTGGCACGGTCGCGCCGGTGCGGCAGGGGGATGAGATCATTCAGGGGGGCGTCGAGGCGCCGCAAGTGCGCGAAAGCTCGACCGTGGTGCGCCCGGTCGAACTGCCGCCGAGCAGGACAGATGAGAAATGAGCAGCATCGAACGGGAAGAGACGGAGGGCGCGCCGCGTCCTCTGGGGGCCGCGCCGGACAGCCCGTCGGCGCTGATGCCGCTGCCGCCGCCGCGTGCGGTCGACATCCCCTATGCCTATGCCCGCACCCATGGCGTGGTGCTGGCGGGGCAGGGCGAGGACGGACGCGCCCGCGTCGCCTTCCGGCAGGGCGGCGATATCGCCACGCTGCTGGAGGTGCGCCGCTATCTGGCCGACAGTTTCGAGGTCGAGTTCGTCGATGCGCAGGCGTTCGACCGCCATCTTTCCGATCATTATGCGATAGAGGGCAGCGCGGCCGCGATGGCCGGGTCGATGCAGGTGGGCGAGGATGAGCTGGATCTGATCGCGGGCGATATCCCGACCGCGGAGGATCTGCTCGACAGCGCCGACGACGCGCCTGCCATCCGCCTCATCAACGGCATCATCGCCGAGGCCGCGCGGCAGGGCGTGTCGGATATCCATGTCGAGCCTTATGAAACCGGCCTCGTCGTGCGGATGCGCATCGACGGGGTGCTGCGCGAGACATTGCGGATGCCGCCCCATGTCGCGCCGGTGCTGGTCAGCCGCATCAAGGTGATGGCGCGGCTCGACATTGCGGAGCGGCGCGTGCCGCAGGATGGCCGCATCGGCCTGACGCTGGGGGGCAAGCTGCTCGACGTGCGTGTCTCCACCCTGCCGAGCCGCGCGGGCGAGCGGGTCGTGCTGCGCATCCTCGACAAGGAGAAGGCGGGCCTGTCGCTCGACGTGCTGGGCATGTCGGGGGCGGCCGACCGCCTGTTCCGCGATGCGCTGCACGAACCCAATGGCATCATCCTCGTCACCGGGCCTACGGGGTCGGGCAAGACGACGACCCTTTATGCGGGCCTGCGCGAATTGAATGACGGCACCCGCAATATCCTGACCGTTGAGGACCCGGTTGAATATGCGATGGATGGCGTCGGCCAGACGCAGGTAAACTCCAAGGTCGGGCTAAGCTTCGCGGCGGGCCTGCGCGCGATCCTGCGGCAGGACCCGGACGTGGTGATGGTCGGCGAAATCCGCGACCGGGAAACCGCCGATATCGCGGTGCAGGCCTCGCTTACCGGCCATCTGGTGCTGTCCACGGTCCACACCAATGATGCGGTGGGCGCGATCACCCGCCTGCGCGACATGAAGATCGAGCCGTTCCTGCTCGCCTCGACGCTGCGCGCGGTGATCGCCCAGCGGCTGGTGCGCCGCCTCTGCCCGTCCTGCCGGTCGCCGGTGCAGGCGGACAAATCGGCCTGCGCGCTGCTCGGCCTCGATCTCGGCACGGTGATCTATCATGCGCCGGGCTGCGCCGAATGCAATCATAGCGGCTATAAGGGCCGGATCGGTGTGTTCGAATGCGTGCGCGTCGATGACACGATCCGCCGCCTCATTAACGAGGGTTGCGACGAGACGCTGATCGCGCGCCACGCCTTCCTCAACGCCGCCAATCTGGGATCGGCCGCGCGGATGCTGGTATGCGCGGGCGAAACCTCCGCCGAGGAAGCCATCCGCATATCCCGCCGAGAGGATATCGATGGCTGAGTTCAGCTATCTGGCTGTGGACCGTGACGGGCGGGAGACATCGGGGCGGCTGCGGGCCGAAACGATCGACCGTGCGCGCGCGCAGCTGGATGGCAAAGGCCTGTTCATCGTGAAGCTGGAACAGGGGCGCGGAAACCTTGGCGGAGAGAGGAGGGGGCCTTCTCTCCTCTCGCGCGGGCCGCGTCTCTCGCCCAAGGCGTTGATGCTCTTCACCCGCCAGCTGGCGACGCTGGCGCAGGTCAGCCCGCTGGAGGAGGCGCTGCGCACTCTTGCCCGCCAGACCGAGGAAGAGAAAAGGCGCAGCGTCATTGCCGCGACCCATATGGGGGTGATGGAGGGACGCCGCCTTGCCGATGCGATGGCGGCGGAACCGCGCAGCTTCCCGCCGCTTTATCGCGCGATGGTCGCGGCGGGCGAAAATTCCGGCAGTCTGCCGGTGATCCTGGAGCGCCTGTCGCGCCTGCTCGAACGGCAGGCGGCGATCCGGTCGAAGATCATCACCGCGATCGCCTATCCATCGGTGCTGGCGGGCTTTGCCGTCTGCGTGGTCATCGCGCTGATGGTGCTGGTGGTGCCGCGCGTGGTGGATCAGTTCGACACGGTGGGCCAGCAATTGCCGTTGCTTACCCGGATCGTGATCGGTGTGTCGGACCTGCTCGCCCATTGGGGCTGGCTGATCCTGCTGGTGATCGGGCTGTGCGGACTGGCGGCGTGGCAGGTGCTGCGGCAGGCAGGCCCGCGCGAGCGCTTCGATGGCTGGCTGCTCCGCCTGCCGATCATCGGGCGACTGATCCGTGATCTTCACGCCGCTCGCATGGCGCGCACGCTGGCGACCATGGTGGCCAGCCGCCTGCCTTTGCTCGAAGGCCTCGAACTGACCGCGCAGACCGTCCACAACCGGGTGTTGCGCCGGGCGAGCGGGGATATCGTCGAGGCGATCAGGGGCGGTGGCAGTCTCTCGGCGGCCTTGCGCCGCTCCGGCGTTTTCCCGCCGCTGCTCGTCTATCTCGCCGCGAGCGGGGAGAGCGCCGGGCGGCTCGACGACATGCTGGAGCGCGCGGCCGATTATCTGGAGCAGGAGTTCGACACCTTCACTTCCACCGCGCTGGCGATGCTGGAGCCGGTGATCATCATCGCCATGGGCGGGATCGTCGCCGTCATCATCCTTGCGATCCTGCTTCCCATATTGCAATTACAAAGCCTTACCGGGCTTTAGGGAGAATGAATATGAGACTTTTCCGCAAGTCCCGCCGGGCGAATGGCCTGCGCCGACCGGCTGAGCAGGGCTTCAGCTTTTCTAGGCGTTCCGCCCAACAGGGCTTCAGGTCCTTGAAGCGCTCCGCCCAACAGGGCTTCATTTTCAGGTCGCGTTCCGCCGAAAACGGCTTCACGTCTTTGAAGCGTTCCGCCCAACAGGGCTTCGCTTTTGCGCGTCGTTCCGCCCAACAGGGCTTCACGCTGGTCGAACTGATGGTCGTCATCGTCATCATCGGCCTGCTGGCGACAATCGTCGCGATCAACGTCATTCCGGCCACCGACACCGCCCGCGTCGAAAAGGCGAAGGCCGATATCGCGGTGATCGAGCAGGCGCTGGAGCAATATCGCCTCGACAATCTGGGCTATCCTGACCAGACGCAAGGCCTTGCCGCGCTGTTGAGCGCGCCCGCCGGCCTCGCCCAGCCCGAGCGCTATCGCCGGGGTGGCTATATCAAGAAGCTGCCGGATGATCCCTGGGGCCGGGCCTATCGCTATCAGATGCCCGGCGAAAAGGGCGCGTTCGATATCCTGTCGCTGGGTGCGGATGGCCAGCCCGGTGGGGCGGAGGACAATGCGGATATCCGCTCCAGCGCCCTCTGACGCCGGCTTTACGCTGGTCGAGCTGATGGTGGTCATCGCGATCATAGGATTTGCGTCGGCGGCGGTGATGCTGTCGCTTCCCGACCCGCGCGGGCGGCTGGTCGATGACGCCGACCGGTTCGCCATGCGGCTCGCCGCCGCGCGCGATCAGGCGGTGATCGCGGCGCGGCCGGTCGCCGTCTGGGTTTCGCCGAGCGCCTATGGCTTTGAAACCTATACCGATGGCCAGTGGAGCGAGGCGCAGGATGCGCTTTTTCGCGTTACCCCCTGGCGGGCCGGAACCCGTGCGCAATCGGGGCAGGCCGAGGCGGAGGAAGGGCGCATGATGCTGAGCTTCGACAGCAACGGTCTGCCCGATCAGGCGTCGCGGATCACGTTGGTGCGGGACGGGGAACGCGTGTCGGTCCTGCTCGATGGCGCGGGAAGGGTGCGCGTCGGTGACTGATCCTGCCCGCCTCCGTCAAGCCGGGGGATTTACCCTGCTGGAAATGCTCGTTGCGCTGGCGGTCTTCAGCCTCGCCGCGCTGGCGCTTATCCGGTTGCAGGCGGTGGCGGTGCGCACCACCGCCGATCTCGACCAGCGGCAGATGGCGCGGATCGTCGCGCGCAACCAGATGGTCGACCTGCTGACCTCGCCCGACAGCCTCGCCATCGGCGAACGGCAGGGAGAGGTCGAGAATGGCGGGCAACATTGGCGATGGGATCGCAAGGTCAGCAAGACGGGTGAGCCAGGCATCGTCCGCGTCGATCTGCGCGTGACCGGGGGCATTGGCGCGTCGCCTGCGGTGCTGAGCTTCCTGAAGGAGCAACCATCATGATTCAGAGGGTTGTGTGGAATTCTTCAGACCATTCCTTCTCATCCGGAAGGTGCTCTGCCCAGCGTTCCGCCGAACAGGGCTTCGCTTTCAAGTCGCGTTCCGCCCAACAGGGCTTCACGCTGATCGAATTGCTGGTTGCGTTGATGATCTTCGCCATGCTGGCGGCGGCGGGGGTGTTGCTGCTTGGCAATGCGGTGTCGGCTCAGGGTGCGGTGAAGCAGCATCTTGACGGGCAGGGCGACATGACCCGCGTCGTCGCGCTGCTCGATCAGGATATGGCGCAGGCGCTGCCGCGCATCACCCGTACCGAAACCGGCTTGCTCGCGCCCGCCTTCTTCTCCCGCGCGCCCTCTGGCCAAGAGCCGTTCCTGCTCTTCGTGCGCGGCGGCTGGAATAACCCGGACGGCGCGCCGCGCCCCTCGGTGCAGAAGGTTGAATATTGGCTGCGCAATGGCCGGCTGGAGCGACGCGGCTATCGGATGCTTGACGGTGGGGCCGGGGAGGAGCCGGCCCTGCTGCTTGATGGCATCACGGAGCTTTCGCTCGCCTTTCGCGACGATCGCGGCGAATGGCGCGACCAGTGGCAGCAGGAAAAGCCGCTTGCCATGCCCGTGGCGCTGCGGATGACCCTCACGCGCGCGGGCAAGCCGCCGCTGACGCTGATGGTCCGCGTCGGCACCGGGGAAAAGGTCGCGCCGGAGGAGGGGGAGGATGGCTGATCGCCTCCATCCTCCCCCTCCCGAAACGGAAAAGGGGGTCGCCCTGCTCACCATCCTGCTGCTCGTCGCGGTTATGGCGGTGATGTCGGCGGCGATGCTGGAGCGGCTGACGCTCGCCACCCGGCTTTCCGCCAATAGCGGGGTGATGGATCAGGCCCATGCCTATGCCGACAGCGCCTCGCTGCTCGTGGAGCGCCGCCTCGATGCGCTGTTGCAGGCGCAGCCGGGTAAGTTGACGGCGGAGGGCGGCTGGCTGGGCAGTCCGCATCCGGTGGCGGTGCCGGGCGGCAGCGTGACGGTCACGCTGCATGACGGCGGCAATTGCTTCAATCTCAACAGCCTCGTGTCCGGCGACAGCGAAGAAGCCCTCAAGCAGAGGCCCCTTGCCATCGCGCAGTTCGCTGCGCTGATGGAGATGATCGGGGTGAAGCCCGCGCAGGCGCAGATGGTCGCGCGCGCCGCCGCCGACTGGATCGACAGCGACAGCGTGCCGGTGCAGGGCGGGGCGGAGGATGAAAGCTACGCCAGCGGCGCGCGACCCTATCGCACGGCCAATCGGATGATGGTGGACAGCAGTGAGTTGCGCGCGGTCGCCGGTGTGACGCCGGAGCTTTATGCGCTGGTGCGGCCATGGGTCTGCGCGCTGCCGCTGGCCGATCTTTCGGCGCTCAACGTCAACACCCTGCAACCCGAACAGGCGCCGTTGCTCGCCATGCTGGCGCCGGGGAAGCTTTCGCTCGCCATGGCGCGGGCGATGATCGGGCAACGGCCACACGCTGGCTATGACAGCACCGTCACCTTCTGGGCGGTTCCGGCCGCGCGAGGGGTGACGCCTCCGGCCGAGGCGCAGGAACAGGCGCAGTTGACGACACGATGGTTCAAGGCGGAATTCACAGTGGAAATGGGGGGCACCAGCATGCGCCAATGGGCGCTTTACGATGCGCAGTCGGCACCGGTTCGATTGGTGCGGAAAATCCGGGGAGACGAAGGGTGAAGAACGCCAAGGGGCTGATCGTCCTCCTGTCCCCCGATCGGGCGGGCCAACGCGGTTTCTTGCCCGGTTTTTGGCCCGATTTCTGGAAAATTGGCGAGGGTCGCATCCTGTCGCGCTCTCGCACGGCTCCTTTGGAAAGCGTGGAGGAGAAGGGGCCGGTGATGCTGGTGCTGCCGCCCGGTCCCGCCACGCTGCGCCGGGTGGAACTGGACCCGGCGCTGCCCCCGGCACAGGCGCGCGCCGTTGCGGTGCGCAAGGCGTTGGAGGCAGGCATCGCCGACCCTGCCGAAATGCATGGGGTAGCATTGGAAGCGCCGGAAACGGGGGAGGGAACGGGCGTCCATCATGTCGCCACGATCGCCCGCAGCGACCTCGCCCATATCCTTGACTGGGCGCAGGGTCAGGGGCTGGACCCCGATATCATCCTGCCCGCAGGCGCGCTGCTGCCCGTGCCGGATCAAGGCTTTGTCCGCGCCGATCTGGCGGATATGGCGCTGGTGCGGGGGCAGGCGGGTGTGGCATGCGCCCATACCCCCTGGATGCAACCCTTTTATGAGGCCGGGCCGGTCGAGGCATGGCCAGCCGGGAGGATTGAGGCGGCATTGATCGCGGCGCTGGAACGTCCTCCGGTCAATCTGCGCACGGGTGCTTTCGCGCGGCGCAGGCGCGGTGAGGTCGATGCGCGCTGGCTGCGGCACATGGGGATGCTGGCGGGAGTGATCCTGCTGCTGTCGGTGTCGATCAGCCTTGCCCTCATCGCGCGCTATTACTGGAGCGCCTCGCGCCTTGACGCCCGGACGGTGGAAATGGCGCGGGCCTATGCACCCAATGCGCGGGATGCCGTCGACGCCGCGGCGCAGATCGACCAGCAGGTGGCAGGGAAAGGAGGAGCCTTTGCCTTCAGCGGACCGCTCGCCGGGTTGATGCAGGCGATGCGCCCGGTGCCCGGTGTCAGCCTCACCCAGCTCAGCCTTGGCGAGGATGGGCTGCTCCACGCGACGCTGGCGGCGGCGCGGGCGGAGGATATCAACGCGGCTTTGCTATCGGTGCAGGGCGCAGGCTTCAAAATCACGGCTTCCTCCTCGACCGATCCGGGCGGGCGGGTGCTGGCGGAAATCACGGTGCGCCCATGATGCAGACTCTGAAATTCTGGTGGAACGGCCGCACGAGCCGGGAGCGCCTGTTGCTGACGATCCTGCTCGGGCTGAGCGCGGCGGTGATCGGCTGGCTCGGCGTTTATCGCCCGGTCGAGGCGGGGGTGCGCCGCGCGGCGCTCGCTAATCTGGAGGCGGCGCAGCGCTATGCCGATGTCGCCAACAAGATCGACTGGCTGAAAAAGACCGGCGCTGCCGCGCGCCCGGTTTCCTCCTCGCTGCCGATCGACCAGATCGTCGGCCAGAGCGCGGGCGAGGCGGGCTTCACGCTCGACCGGGTGCAGGCGCAAGGACGGGACCGCGTGGATATCGCCATCGCCAGTGCGCGCTCGACAGCCCTGCTGGGCTGGATCGCGGCGCTCGAAGCGCAGGGCGTGGCGGTCGACCGGGCGAGGATCGCGCCATCCGGCACGACGGGCACGATCAGCGCGCAGCTCGGCTTCCGCCGGACAGGAGCAGGGTCATGACGGCATGGAATGCGCTTTCGCGGCGGAGGAAGCTGGCGGTGGTGGCGTTGGCTATCGCGCTGCTGCTGGCCTTTTTGCCGCTGCGCGTCGTCCTCGATCTGGGCGGCGCGGGCGGCAAGGGCATCGCCGCCCGACAGGTGCGGGGGAGCATCTGGCAGGGCCGCATCGACGATCTGAGCTTCGGCCCGGTCAGTCTTGGCGATATGAAGGCGGCGGTCGCGCCGGGGCCGCTGCTGCTGGGGCGCATTCGCCTCGATCTGGAGCAGGAGGGCAAGGAACAGGGCGGGGGCGCTGCCTTGCGCGGCGCATGGATCAGCGGCTTCAACCGCAAGGGCATCGCCGATGTGAATGGCAGCATGGCGACCGGCTCCGGCCTTTCCGCGTTGCCGATCACCGCGCTGGAATGGGATGGTGTAACGGTGGAATTTGCCGGGGACATCTGCGCGCGGGCGGAGGGACGGCTGCGGATAAGGCTCGGCGGCTCCTATGGAGGGTTGAACCTGTCGCAGGGGTTGAGCGGGCCTGCGACCTGCGATGGCGGCGCGGTGCTCTTTGCGCTGGTGAGCCAGACCGGCATGGAGAGCCTTTCCCTGCGGGTGTCGCGCGATGGGCGATATCAGGCACGGCTCATGATTAAGGGCGTGGACCCGGAAAAAGGCGAGGCGTTGCGCGCGGTCGGCCTGAAGGCGCAGGGCGATGGATATGGGATCGCGATGGATGGGCGGATAGGATGACCGCGACGGTGCTGCCATTGGCCATGGGAGGCGGCTTGGGGCTGATTTTCGGCAGCTTCCTCGCTGCCCTGGCGATGCGCTGGCCGGAAGGACGGTCCGTCCTTTCCGGGCGGTCGCATTGCGATGGGTGCGAAAGGCCGCTGCGGGCGAGCGAGCTGGTGCCGGTGGTGAGCGCGCTCGCCTCTCGCGGGCGGTGCCGGAGGTGCGGCGTCGCTATCGACCCGCTGCACATGGGGATGGAATTGGGCTGCGCGGCGATCGGCATGGCGGCGGTGCTGGCGGCGGGGCCATCGCTGGCCGCGCTGGGCTGGATGGCGCTGGGCTGGACGCTGTTGACGCTGGCAGTGCTCGATGCGCGCCATTATTGGCTGCCTGATGCGCTGACGCTGCCCTTGCTGGCCCTTGGCCTCATCGTCGCCCCTGCCGTCACCGGCGTCACGGTGCGGGATGCGGTGATCGGCGCGGGGGTCGGCTATGGCACCCTCTATCTGCTGGCGCTGTCCTATCGGGCGCTGCGGGGGCGGGATGGGTTGGGGCTTGGCGATACGAAGCTGCTGGCGGCGCTGGGCGGCTGGTTCGGCTGGCAGGCGCTTCCCTGCCTCCTGCTGATGGCGTCGATGCTGGCCCTCATCTGGGTGGCCGCGCGTGCGATGACGGGCGCGGCCGTCGATCGCACGACCCGGATCGCCTTCGGTCTCTTTCTCTGCGTGGCGGCTGTTCCCGCTGCGATATTTGCTCAGGAATATATGCTATAATATTGATTTTAATTAAGATATCAGGTCGATTCCTGCTCTTTCTTCATCGCCGCGATCAATGCGCCGTCGATTTCCTTGGCTTTCCTGTAGGCCGGGCGTTCGCGCAATGGCGTGACATAATCGATAAAGCTCTGCCTTTCCCCAATGGTGCCGAATTGCAGTCCCCAGTCGATGTGGGAGCCGACATAGACATCGGCGGCGGAAAAGCGTTCTCCGGCAATAAAGCGCTTTCCTTTTATGGCTTTCTCCAAGGTATCTAATACTTCATCATAGCTGCCATAGCCCACGGTCATGCGCTGCTTCTCCGTCGGGGTCCAATGGAGGGCCTGATTGGTGACGGCCTGTTCCACCGGTCCTGCCGCAAAGAATAGCCAGCGATAATAATCCGCCCGTTCAGGGGGCGGGGGCGCCAATCCGCTGTCGGAGAAGGCATCCGCCAGATAGGCGCAGATCGCCGCGCCTTCAGTGACCACATGCCCCTTGTGGACGATCGCGGGGACCTTGCCCATCGGGTTGACCGCAAGATACTCCGCCGCCTTCATCGTCGTGCCATAGTCGAGCAGGCGCTGCTCATAAGCCTCGCCCACTTCCTCCAACATCCAGCGGGCGATCTGCCCGCGCGACATCGGGTTGGTATAGAAGATCAGGTCGCTCATCTCATGCTCCTCTCGGCTTGTTCCCGTGGCTTCCGAAGGGGGGATAAAGCAGAACGGGCGGAGTGACCCGCCCGTTCCTTCCTTCTTTCCGGTGAGGCGCGCGGCGCGCCGGATTACTCCGTATCGCCTGCCTTGGCCTTGGACTTGCTGCCACCCTTCGCCTTGGGCTTGCCCTTGGGCGCTGCGGGCGTGATCTGGAAGGTCAGCGCGTCGTCCTTCAGGCCCACGACCACCTCGCCGCCATGGACGAGCTTGCCGAACAGCAGTTCCTCGGCCAGCGGCTGCTTGATCTTCGACTGCATCAGGCGGCCCATCGGGCGGGCGCCATAGAGCCTGTCATAGCCCTTGTCGGTGAGCCACTTGCGCGCGTCGTCGCTGAGCGTGATGTGGACATCGCGATCCGCCAGCTGGAGTTCCAGTTGCAGGATGAACTTGTCCACCACGCGGGCGACGACCTCGGTCGGCAGATAGCCGAACGGCACGATCGCATCGAGACGGTTGCGGAACTCCGGCGTGAAGAGCTTCTTCACCGCCTCGTCGCCCGCATCCTCCTTGCTGATGACATTGCCGAAGCCGATGCCTTCCTTGGCCATGTCGGATGCGCCCGCATTGGTCGTCATGATCAGGATGACGTTGCGGAAGTCCACCGTCTTGCCGTGATGGTCGGTCAGGCGGCCATTATCCATCACCTGCAACAGGATGTTGAACAGGTCGGGATGCGCCTTCTCGATCTCATCGAGCAGCAACACGCAATGCGGGTTCTGGTCGATCGCGTCGGTCAGCAGGCCGCCCTGGTCATAGCCGACATAGCCCGGAGGGGCGCCGATCAGGCGGCTGACCGAGTGACGCTCCATATATTCAGACATATCAAAGCGTTGCAGCGGAATGCCGAGAAGCGATGCGAGCTGCCGAGCAACCTCTGTCTTGCCGACGCCGGTGGGGCCGGAGAAGAGGTAATTGCCGATCGGCTTGTCGGGATCGCGCAGCCCGGCGCGGCTGAGCTTGATTGCGCTCGACAGCACCTCGATCGCCTTGTCCTGCCCGAACACGACGCGCTTCAAATCCTGCTCCAGCGAGGCGAGGACGGTCTTGTCGTCGCTCGACACGGTCTTGGGCGGGATGCGCGCCATGGTGGAGATGACGCTTTCGATCTCCTTGGGCGTGATCGTCTTTTTCCGGCGGGACGGCGGCACGAGCATCTGCATCGCGCCTACCTCGTCGATCACGTCGATCGCCTTGTCGGGCAGCTTGCGGTCGTTGATGTAGCGCGCGGACAGCTCCACCGCCGCCTTGATCGCGTCGGCGGTGTAGCGGACCTGATGATGCTCCTCGAAGCTCGGGCGCAGGCCGGTCAGGATCTTGATGGTATCCTCGATGGTCGGCTCATTGACGTCGATCTTCTGGAAACGCCGCAGCAGCGCGCGGTCCTTCTCGAAATGGTTGCGGAACTCCTTGTAGGTGGTCGAGCCGATGCAGCGGATCGTCCCGCCGGACAGGGCGGGCTTCAGCAGGTTCGACGCGTCCATCGCCCCGCCGCTGGTCGCGCCCGCGCCGATGACTGTGTGGATTTCGTCGATGAAGAGAACCGCTTCCGGCATCTTTTCAAGCTCGTTGACGACGGCCTTCAGACGTTCCTCGAAGTCGCCGCGATAGCGGGTGCCCGCCAGCAGCGCGCCCATGTCGAGCGAATAGATCACCGCGTCCTTCAGCACGTCGGGAACCTGCCCCTCGACGATCTTGCGCGCGAGGCCCTCGGCGATGGCGGTCTTGCCGACGCCGGGATCGCCGACGTAGAGCGGATTGTTCTTCGACCGGCGGCAGAGAATCTGGATCGTGCGATCGACTTCCGCCGCGCGCCCGATCAGCGGATCGACCTTGCCCTCCATCGCCTTCTCGTTGAGGTTGACCGTGAACTGGTCGAGCGCGCTGTCCTTCTTTTCCTTGGGCTGCGCCTTCTTCTCCTGCTCGCTGGCCGCCTTGGTTTCCGGCTGGGCGGGCTGGGCGGTCGCCTTGCCGACGCCGTGCGAGATATAGGATACCGCGTCGAGGCGGCTCATATCCTGCTGTTGCAGGAAATAGACGGCATAGCTTTCCCGTTCGGAAAAGAGCGCGACCAGCACATTGGCGCCGGTCACTTCATCCTTGCCGGAGGACTGGACGTGGAGGATCGCCCGCTGCACCACGCGCTGGAAACCGCTGGTGGGGGAAGGGTCGGTGTCGCTGTCGACCTTCAGGCTGTCCAGCTCGGTATCGAGATACTGGGTCACCGCGTCCGTCAACTCGCCCAGATCGACGCCGCATGCCTGCATCACCTTGGAGGCGTGCTCGTCCTCTACAAGGGCGAGCAGCAGATGTTCGAGCGTCGCATATTCATGGTGCCGCTCGGACGCGTGCGTAAGGGCATTATGCAGCGTGGTTTCGAGGGCGGAAGCAAAAGACGGCATTTCATTTCTCCCGGCGTCTTAGGGGGACGCCATTTCCCACTATGTCGGCATGCCCCGCCTCCGGGTCAAGGGTGCCGAACCAAATCCCCCGCCGCCGCCCGCCCCCGCCAATGACGCCATCGGCCGGAAGGGAGGAGAGGGGAATGCTCATTTTCTGAAAAGCGCTTCCGCGCTGGCCCTGTGGCTGACCGACTGGTCGATCAGCTGGCGGACGCGCTTTATCTCGCCCTCCAGGGCGGCGATGCGGGCGCGTAGCTCATCTACCGACAAGGGGCCAAGATCCTGCTTCAGCAGCAGGTTGAGCGGGTCATCCGCCCGCTTTGGCAGATCGTCGTCCATATCCATCGAGATGAATGTTGACCCTATCAGGAGCGGTGTCAATATAGGATGGCAATCAGGGAAGAACGCCCTGATGATCACAGGAGGCCGGGGGGGCCGACAGCGGGGAGAACAGACATGGCGCTGGAGATCATTTCCAAGGAAATGCGGGCGGTTGCAATGGATAGCCCGGGTGGACCCGAAGTATTGACCCCCCGAATGATGGCCATACCTTTGCCGCGTCGGGGCGAGGTGCTGGTCCGCGTCCATGCCGCGGGCGTGAACCGGCCCGACCTGTTGCAACGGGCCGGGCATTATCCGCCGCCCGCGGGCGCGTCGCCGCTGCCGGGACTGGAGGTATCGGGCACGGTGGTGCAACTGGGCGGGGATGTCGATGCGTCCATGCTGGGGCAGAAGGTCTGCGCGCTCACCAATGGCGGCGGCTATGCCGAATATGTCGCCGTGCCGGCCGGGCAGTGCCTGATCGTTCCCGATGGCTATGACATGGTGGAGGCGGCCGCGCTGCCCGAAACGCTGTTCACGGTCTGGACCAATGTTTTCGAGCGTGCCTATGTCGTCGAGGGAGAGACGCTGCTGGTCCATGGCGGCACCAGTGGTATCGGCACCATGGCGATATCGCTGTGCAGGCTTTTCGGCATCCGCATCATCGTCACCTGCGGCACGGACGAGAAATGCAAGGCCGCGCTCGATTGGGGTGCAAGCCATGCGATCAATTATCGCACGCAGGATTTCGTGCAGGAGGTCGATCGCCTGACCAAGGGAGAGCGCTGCGAGGCAGTGCTGGACATGGTGGGCGGCGATTATGTCGCGCGCAACCTCCGATGCCTCGCCGATGACGGCCGCCATGTGACGATCGCCGTGCTGGGCGGCAGCCGGGCGCAGATATCCATGGCCGATGTGATGATGCGGCGGCTGACGCTGACCGGTTCCACGCTGCGCGCCCGTTCGGACGTGTTCAAGGCGCTGGTCGCCGATGAGATCAGGGCCAATGTCTGGTCCTTCGTGGAAAAAGGCGAACTGCGCCCGGCGATGGATGGCGTGCTGCCGCTCGAAGAAGCCGCCAGCGCCCATGCGCGCATGGAGGCGGGCGATCATTTCGGCAAGATCGTGCTGAAGGTGGAATGAGAGGCGAAAGCATTTCGCTTGCTCTCCATCCTGCTTTGCTTTACGCTCATCTGGTTTAAAGGCCACCCTGCTTGGGTGGCCCTTATTGTTTCAGATACTGTTCCAGACTGGAGAGCACGCCTTGTCCCAGCCGCTTATGCCTCATGCCACTGCTTGCTGGCTGATCGAGAATACGGCCCTGAGCTTTTCGCAGATCGCGGATTTCTGTGGCCTGCACATGCTTGAGGTGCAGGCCATCGCCGACGACACCACCAGCATCAAATATACCCCGCGCGATCCCGTGCGGGCGCATGAACTGGCGGTCGAGGAAATCCGTAAGGGCGAGGCCGATCCCGACTATGCGCTGAAGATCGCCAAGGGCAGCGAGCCTGTCCGCCGCACCAAGGGGCCGCGCTACACGCCGGTGTCGAAGCGTCAGGACAAGCCGGACGGCATTGCCTGGATCTTGCGCAACCATCCGGAAATCTCCGATGGCGCGATCGGCCGCCTGATCGGCACCACCCGCACCACCATCGCCGCGATCCGCGATCGCAGCCACTGGAACATCGCCAATATCGTGCCCAAGGATCCGGTGACGCTGGGCCTGTGCTCGCAGCGCGAACTGGACGCCGAAGTCGCCAAGGCCGCCAAGAAGGCCGGGATCGAGGAAGCGCCCACCGATACGCGCCTCGACGGTGCCAAGGCCGCGCTGATCGAGGAACTGCGCCGCCAGCGCGATTATGCCGGGCGCGTGGAGGAGGAAGAGGAGGAGCAGGTCGCTCCGCCCGCTTCGAGCAATTTCCGCGAGGAAGCCGAGCGCCTGTTCGGCAACCGCCCCAGCGAGAGCAGCGAGGACTGACAAGTCCCGGCTCCGCGACAGGAAATAGCGAAAGGGCGGGCATTCCCCGCCCTTTTTCGTGCTCCATGAGGTCGGTTGCGGACCCAGCCGTAACGCCGACAGGAATGTACGTCCCAGCCGGAGGATATGTCATGCGTGCCTATAAGGTGGTCGATGCCTTCTCAAGCCGTCCGTTCATGGGCAATCCCGTGGCTGTCATTCTGGATGGGGAGGGGCTTGGCGATACGGAAATGCAGGCCATTGCCCGCTGGACCAACCTGTCGGAGACGACATTCCTGCTTCCGCCAACGGATGCCCGCGCCGATTACAGGCTGCGTATCTTCACACCCCGTTCCGAATTGCCCTTCGCCGGGCACCCCACTTTGGGGAGCGCGCACGCCGCGCTGGAATCGGGCCGCGTCCGGCCGCGCGATGGCGTGCTGGTCCAGGAATGCGGGCAGGGCCTTGTTCGCATCGCGGTCGAGGGCGAAGGTGAAAATCGCGTGCTTGTGCTGGATTTGCCGAAAGCGGCGGTGAGCCGTCTTGAGGCCGCCGATATCGATGAGCTTGAAGCCATTATTGGCGCGCCCGTCGATCGCGCTGCCCCTCCTGCAATCGTGGATGTCGGCGCCGTCTGGGTGGTGGCGCAGGTGAAGGATGCTGCCGCCCTGCTTGGGTTAACCCCCGACTTCGCCCGATCGGCTCGCTTTGAAAAGCGTCTGGGGGCGACCGGACTGTCGCTGTTCGGCGAATATGCAAGCGGCGAGGCGGCCATCGAGGTGCGATCCTTCGCCCCGTCCTGCGGCGTGGAGGAAGACCCGGTATGCGGCAGCGGCAATGGCAGCGTGGCGATGTTCCGCTTCCTCAACCGCAGGATGCCCGCCGCCGGAGGGAAATATATGGCGACCCAAGGACAAATGGTTGCCCGTGACGGGCGCATCTTCGTCAGCGTGGATGCGCAGGGCGCGATAACCATCGGCGGGGCCTGCGTCACCTGCGCGGAGGGAAATCTTCGCATTCCCTGATCGACCGGCAAAGGCCGCGCGCCGTCCGGAACCGCCAATTCTTCGCCCGCCGCCCGATGCGATGCCCCGCCCGAAAGCTCTGGTCTCACCCCACCCAGTGCATCGCCTTGGCGATGCCATAGGTTGAGGTCAGCGTCAGCACGACGCCGACCAGCAGCAGCAGGCGATTGGGGGCGATATGCTTGGCGAGCTTGGCGCCCAGCGGCGCCGCGATCACCCCGCCGATGAGCAGGCCCGTCGTCGCGATGGTGAACGCCTCCCAGCCCAGATGGACGAGGAAGGTGATGCTGACTGCGAGCGTCAGCAGGAACTCGCTGGTGTTGACCGTGCCGATGGTCGTGCGCGGATCGCTGCCCTGAAGCAGCAGGTTGGACGTGACGACCGGCCCCCAGCCGCCGCCGCCGCTCGCGTCGAGGAAGCCGCCGATAAGGCCCAGCGGCGTCACCACGCGCGGATTGCGGGAACGGTGGATCACATGGGTGCTGCGCCAGATCAGCCACAGGCCGATCGAGGTCAGATAGAGCAGCACGAAAGGCTTGATCACGCCGCTGTCGATGTTCGACAGCAGATAGGCTCCGCAAACGCCGCCGATCACGCCGGGAATGGCGAGGCGGCGGAACAGCTTCCAGTCGATATTGCGATGATAGATATGGCTGAGGCCCGATACCGCCGTGGTGAAGGTTTCGGCGGCATGCACGCCCGCCGAGGCATGTTTGGGGGAGACACCCATGGCCAGCAGCAGGGTGCTGGAAATAACGCCATAGGCCATGCCCAGCGCTCCATCGATCAACTGCGCCGCGAAACCGATCAGCAGAAAGGGGAGCAGGGCCGGGAGAAGATCTCCCACCAGATAATTCATATGATCCTCCGAAGTCTCTGCTTTCCTTATGGGAAAAGGAAGAGGAGCGGCAATGTAAAATTTCTATCTAAATGGTAGTCAATTAATATATCGATCTAATATGTTGATACATAAGAATTATTATATTCCGGGAAAAAGAAAACCGGCGATTGCTCCTGGGCTATATCAAAGGAAGCTATAGGGGTCGATATCCACGGTGACACGGACCGAGGCAGGCCACTCCGCCGCGCCGAGCCATTCGGCGATGGCTTGCTGGACATTGAGGGCGCGGGAAGCATGCACCAGCAGCCGGTGACGGTGCCGCCCGCGCAACTGGGCGAGCGGTGCCGGCGCGGGGCCATAGATATGCAGCCCATCGGCCTGTGGGGCGCTCTGGCCGAGCTTGCGGGCGATGGCGGCGGCGGTGGCGGCATCCTCGCTCGATACGATGATCGCAGCATAGCGGCCGAAGGGCGGGGCGTGGGCGATGCGGCGGTTTTCCGTCTCGGTGGCGTAGAAGCGTTCCGCGTCGCCGGAAAGCAGCGCCTTGATGACGGGCGCGTCGATCATGCGGGTTTGCAGAAATACCCGCCCCGGCTTCTGCCCGCGCCCGGCGCGCCCGGCGACCTGGCTGATCTGCTGGAAGCAGCGCTCGGCCGCGCGCAGATCGCCGCCTTCGAGGCCGAGATCGGCGTCGATCACGCCCACCAGCGTCAGGTTCGGGAAATGATAGCCCTTGGTCACGAGCTGCGTGCCCACGATGATGTCGACCGCGCCATGCTCGACGCTGGCGACGAACTCCGCGACCTTCTCCGGCGACCAGAGCGTGTCGGAGGTGACGATCGCGGTGCGCGCCTGCGGGAAGAGCAGGGACACTTCGTCGGCGATGCGCTCTACGCCGGGACCGCAGGCGACGAGCGCGTCCTCCTCGTGGCATTCGGGGCATTCGCGCGGCGTCGGCATCATATGGCCGCAATGATGGCAGGCGAGGCGGCGGGTCAGCTTGTGCTCCACCATCCATGCCGTGCAATTGGGGCATTGAAAGCGATAACCGCAATGGCGGCAGAGCGTCAGCGGCGCATAGCCCCGGCGATTGAGGAACAGCAGCGCCTGCTCGCCCTTGTCGAGCGTCTCCTGCATCGCCTTCACCAACGGCGGGGCGATCCAGCGCTGGCGGTCGGGCGGATCGCGCAGCAGGTCGATGCCGCTGATTTCCGGCATCTGCGCGCCGCCGAAGCGCGAAGGCAGGCGGATTTCCTGATAGCGGCCAAGCGTCACCTGATGCCGTGTCTCTATGGCGGGCGTCGCGGAGGCGAGCAGCACCGGGCATTTTTCGAACACGCCGCGCATCACCGCCACGTCGCGGGCATGATAATGGACGCCATCCTCCTGCTTGAAGCTGGTCTCATGCGCCTCGTCGACGACGATCAGGCCGAGATTGGGGAAGGGCAGGTACAGCGCAGAGCGCGCGCCGACGACCACGCTCGCCTCTCCGCGCGCCACCGCGAGCCAGGCGCGGCGGCGCTCGCTCTGCCGCTGGCCGCTATGCCAGTTGATCGGCGCAACGCCGAAGCGCTTTTCGAAGCGGGTGAGGAAAGGCTCGGTCAGCGCGATTTCGGGAAGCAGCACCAGCACCTGCCGCCCATCCTCGATCGCGCGGGCGATCGCCTCGAAATAAACCTCGGTCTTGCCGGAGCCGGTGACGCCATCGAGCAGGAACGCATGGAAGCCGCCCGCGTCGATCGCGCCGGTCAGCGTGTCGGCGGCGGCCTGCTGCGCCTCGTTGAGGTGGGGGGCCTGATGCCGGGGATCAGGTGGCGGATAGGGTGCGTTGGCCTCGACCTCGACCGGCTCCAGCGCGCCCATCTTGATAAGGCCGCGCAGCACGGCGAGCGAAACCTCCGCTTTTTCCGCCAGTTCCCGAGGGCTGCCCTGAAAATCGCCGATCCGCTCCAGCGCCTGTTCCCGCTGTGGCGTCAGGCGGGCGGGGATGAGGCCGCTCGCGCGATATTCGATGACGATGCGCTGGTCGGTCAGCGCCGCGCCGGAGGAAAGCGCCATGCGCAATACGGCGGCGGGCGGGGCCATATAATAATCGGCGGTCCACTCGATCAGGCGGCGCAGGGGCGCGGGCAAAGGCGGCGCGGGCGAGGCCCACAGCAGCGGGCGCAGGCGGTTGTCGCCGACGCTTTCGACGCCGGGGAAGCGATCCTCCTCCCACACCACGCCCGCGATGCGGCGCGGGCCGAGCGGCGCTTCGACGATGCTGCCCGGTTCGACATGCATGTCATGGGGCACACGATAGTCGAGCGGACCGAGCGCGCTGTTGAGGATGAGGACGCGGGCGCGAGTCATGCTTCCGTCATAGCCATTCGCCGGTCCCGGTCCAGCCCGGCCTTATCCTGTGCGGCGGTTCGGGCTATAGGGACGGACGAATCAGCGCTTCATAAGGAACCATCCCCATGAAATTCTTCGTCGACACCGCCGACACCGATGCGATCGCCAATCTTGCCGCCACGGGCTTGCTCGATGGCGTGACGACCAATCCGTCGCTCATCCACAAATCGGGCCGCAAGTTCACCGAGGTGATCGCGGAAATCTGCAAGATCGTCGATGGCCCGGTCTCGGCGGAGGTCGTTGCGCTCGACCATCCGACGATGATGAAGGAAGCCGAAATCCTCCGCAAGATCGCCGATAATGTCTGCATCAAGGTGCCGCTGACGGTCGATGGCCTCAAGACCTGCAAGGCGCTGTCCGGCGAGGGCACGCAGGTCAATGTGACGCTCTGCTTCTCGGCCAATCAGGCGCTGCTGGCGGCCAAGGCGGGCGCGACCTTCATCTCTCCCTTTGTCGGACGCCATGACGACAATGGCTTCGACGGCATGAAGCTGATCGAGGATATCCGCCTGATTTACGACAATTATGCGTTCGCGACCGAAATCCTCGTCGCCAGCGTGCGCACGCCCATCCATGTGCTGGAAAGCGCGAAGATCGGCGCCGACGTGATGACCGCGCCGCCCGCCGTCATCCTCTCGCTCTTCAACCATGTGCTGACTGACAAGGGCATTGCGGCGTTCATGGACGACTGGGCCAAGACCGGCCAGACGATCGCCTGATCCTGCCGGTTACATCTCAAAGAAAAAGGGGCGGCTCCTTGCGTGGGGCCGCCCCTTTTTTGTGCGAGTGAAGATCAGAACCCGCGCGGTGCGGCGTCGATCACCGTGAACTTGCCGATATCGACCTGCTGCACTTCCAGCGCGCGGTCGGCGATGCCGTCGCGGTCGAAGCGGAACGCGCCGTCGATCCCGGCAAAGCCGCCCTTGTCGTTGAGCGCCGCCGCCGGGAAATTCGTGCCTTCCTTCCAGTTCTGGGCAATGCGCACCGTCAGCAGCACCGCGTCATAGCCGAGCGCCGACAGGCGATAGGGCGCGACCTTGAAGCGGGCGCGATATTTGGTGACGAGCTGGCGATAATAGGCATCCGACACGCTCGCGAACCAGGCCCCGCGCAGCGCCGGCGTAGAGACGATGGTGCTTTCCTCGGTATTCCAGAGTTCGGTGCCGAGGATGCGCGCATCGCTGCCGCCGCTCTGGCGGATGATGGGCGCGGCTTGCAGCGCGATGCGGCCGCCATCGGCGATCAGCACCGCCTCATATCCGGCCGGAAGCTGCTTGATCGCGGCGGTAAGCGAGCCGGGGCTGCGCTGATAGCTCTGCATCGCGACCACGGTGCCGCCCGCCTGCTCGACCGCGCGCAGCATCGCATTGCCGGCCCGTTCGCCATAGACGCCCGCCGGAACCAGCGCGGCGAACTTGCTCATCCCCTTGGAACGCGCATAGCCGACGGTCCGCGTAACGGACTGGGCGGGGGAATAGCCCATCAGATAGACGCCGTTGCCAGCGACGCTGGCGTCGTTGGAGAAGCTGATCACCGGCACGTCCGCCTTGCGGGCGAGCGGGGCGGTGGCCTTGACCTCATCGCCGGTCAGCGGGCCGAGGATCAGCTTGTTGCCATCCGCGATCGCGCGGCTGGCCGCCGCCGCCGCGCCCTTGCTGGTGTCATAGGTGGTGATGCGGATATTCTTCGCCTGCGTGTCGAGCAGCGCGAGCGTGGTCGCATTGGCGATCGACTGTCCGACGCCCGCATTGGGACCGGCGGTGGGAACGAGCAGGGCGATTCGGTGCCGCGCCACATCGCTCGGCAGGCCCGGCTGCACCGGGGCGGGCGGGGGCGGCGCGGGCTGCTGCGGCCCGGTGCCCTTGGGCACGATCGTCTGACACGCGGCGAGCAACAGCCCGCCCGCGAGAACAAGGCCCCGGCCAAGACCGCGCAGGCGGCCCCACATGTTTGCTTGCCCAAGGGCATCCGTCTCTGCCATGGAAACTCCTTATGGTGGATGCTTTAACTCCCGGCCTTTATATCGTCGCAGGCCCGATCGGCAACTTGTCTGACCTCTCGCCTAGGGCAGCCGACATATTATGTCGCGCCGATGTGGTCGCGGTGGAGGATAGCCGCGTCTCCGCGAAGCTGCTTCGCCATGCCGGATCGGACCGGCCGATGGTGCCTTATCATGACCATAGCGACGAGGCGGTGCGGGCGCGGCTGGTCGGACGCATGGCCAATGAAGCGGTCGCGCTGCTGAGCGACGCGGGGACGCCGCTCATCTCCGATCCCGGTTACAAGCTGGTGCGCGATGCGCGGGCGGCGGGCCATGCGATCACCACGATTCCCGGCCCCTGCGCGGCGATCGCGGGGCTGACGCTTTCGGCGCTGCCGACCGACCGGTTCCTGTTCATGGGCTTTCTTCCGGCCAAGTCGAAGGCGCGGGGCGATGTGCTGGCCGAGGTGAAGGATATTCGCGCGACGCTGGTTTTCTATGAAAGCGGCCCGCGTCTTTCGGCTTCGCTCAGCGACATGGCGCTGGCGCTGGGGGATCGCGAGGCCGCCGTCTGCCGGGAAATCAGCAAGAGCTTCGAGGAAGTGAAGGCGGGCCGTCTTCTCGAACTGGCCGCCGCCTGCCAGGACCATGCGCCCAAGGGCGAGATCGTCGTCGTCGTCGGCCCGCCGGGCGAAAAGGAAAAGCCGAGCGAGGAGGACGCCGATGGCCTGCTGCGCGAGGCGCTGACGCGGCTTTCTGTCGGCAAGGCGGCGAGCGAGGTGGCGAAGGCGACGGGCCTCGATCGCCGTTCCCTCTATACCCGCGCGCTGGACCTGAAGGGCGAATGACCTCCCCGGCACGGCTGGCGGCGGAGAAGCGCGGGCGGCAGGCGGAGCGCATCTGCGCCTGGTGGCTGCGCCTCAAGGGGTGGGCGATCCTCGACCGGCGCGTGCGCTGCCGGGCGGGTGAGGTGGATCTGATCGCGCGGCGCGGCGCGCTCGTGGCCTTTGTCGAGGTGAAGGCGCGGGGCAGCGCGGCGGAGCTTGATTTCGCCATCGACGAACGCCGTCTGGCGCGGGTGGCGAGCGCGGCCGAAATGCTTGCCCCGCGCTATCTCCAGCCGGGCGATGACATGCAAATCGACGTGATGCTGCTTGCGCCGGGCCGTCCGCCGCGCCATTTGAGCAACGTCTGGCATGGGGGCTGAGTCCCTTGTTCGAGATTCTGGCTTTCGCAATTCTGCCGTTCGCAATCAGGGAAGATGCATATGTCGATCAAGGCCGCCGTTCAGATGGACCCGATGGAAGGGATCAAGATTGGCGGGGATTCGACCTTCGCGCTGATGCTGTCGGCGCAGACGCGCGGCTATACACTCTATCATTATGAGGCGCCGGACCTGACGTGGCGCGACGGGCGCCTGCTCGCCAATGCGCGGGAAGTTGAGGTGCAGAAGATCGAGGGCGATCATTTCCGTTTCGGCGCGCGCGTGACGCTGGACCTTGGCCGCGATGTCGATGTGGTGTTGATGCGGCAGGACCCGCCCTTCGACCTGAGCTATATCACCGCGACGCATCTGCTCGAACGGATCGAGGAGGAGACGCTGGTGGTCAACAATCCGGCCGCCGTCCGCAATGCGCCGGAAAAGCTGTTCGTCCTCGATTATGCGCGCTTCATGCCGCCGACGATGATTACCCGCAGCCTTGACGAAGTGCGCAGCTTCCTTGCCGAGCATAAGGATATCGTCGTGAAGCCGCTCTACGGCAATGCGGGCAGCGCGGTGTTCCGCATCGGGCCTGATGGCGCGAACCTTTCCGCGCTGGTGGAACTCTTCAACGCTTCATGGGTCGAACCCTTCATGGTGCAGGCATTCATCCCGGCGGTGAAAGAAGGCGACAAGCGCATCGTGCTGGTCGATGGCGAGGTTGCGGGCGCGGTCAACCGCGTGCCGGGCGCGGGTGAGATCCGTTCCAACCTCGCGGTGGGCGGCTCTGCGGCCAAGACCGAACTGACCGCGAAGGAACGCGAGATTTGCGAGGCGCTTGGCCCGGAACTCAAGAAGCGCGGATTGCTCTTCGTCGGTATCGACGTGATCGGCGGCGAATGGCTGACCGAAATCAACGTGACGTCGCCCACCGGTATCGTCTCGATCGATGAGTTCAACGGCACCGATACGGCCGGCATGATCTGGGATGCGATCGGCCGCCGCTTGCAGGGCGCGCGCGCCTGACCGCGCTGATCTTCCCATGACACACGGGCCATCATGACAGATTGGGTCGTCGATCTGATCGATGCGGGCGGCTATTGGGGCATAGCGCTGCTGATGGCGCTGGAGAATATCTTCCCGCCGATTCCGTCCGAACTCATCATGGGCATAGGCGGCATCCGTGTCGGGCAGGGGCGCATGGAGATGCTCCCGCTGTTGCTCGCGGGTACGGTGGGCACGGTCGTCGGGAATTATTTCTGGTATGCGATCGGCTGGTCGCTGGGGAAGGAGCGGTTGCGCCCCTTGGTGCGCCGGTTCGGGCGCATCCTGACGATCGAGTGGAAGGAGGTCGAGATATTGAACCGCCTCTTCCAGCGCCATGGCGAAAAGATCGTCTTCTTCTTCCGCTTCATGCCCGCCTTTCGGACGATCGTGTCGTTGCCCGCCGGGCTGTTCCGCATGGGACATGTGCGCTTCCTGGCCTGGACAGGCGCGGGCGCGCTGATCTGGAATATCATCCTGGCTGGCAGCGGCACCTTCCTTGGCGCGCATTTCCATCGGATCGATGAGTATCTGGGGCCGATCACGACGGCGGCGGTCGTGCTGATCGTGGTCGCCTATATCTGGCGGCTGATCCGCTGGCGACCGAGCGGGGATTGCGAGGATTAGGTCCGGCCTAGGCGCGCGGATGGGCGTTGCGGTATACGTCGAGCAGATGGGCGGCATCCACCTGCGTATAGATTTGCGTCGAGCTGAGGCTCGCATGGCCGAGCAGTTCCTGTAATGAGCGCAGGTCCGCCCCGCGTCCCAGCAGGTGCGTCGCGAAGCTGTGGCGCAGCGCGTGGGGGGTGGTGCGTTCGGGCAGCAGCAAGCGCCGCCGGGCTTCCCGCACCGCCTTGCGGATGATCGCCGGATCGAGCGGCCCGCCGCGCGCGCCGCGAAACAGCGGTTCCTCCGCCGACAGGGTGAAGGGGCAGGTCGCGACATAGGCGTCGAGCGCCTCGCGCAGTTGTGGCAGCAGCGGCACGATCCGCGTCTTGCCGCGCTTGCCGGTGATGCGGATCGTTTCGCTGGCGGGTACGTCGCGGCGTTTCAGCGAAAGTGCCTCTGAAATGCGCAGGCCCGCGCCATAGAGCAGCAGCAGCACCGCCCAGTCGCGGGCGGCGATCCAGGGTTCGCGCGCGCTTTCGGAGACATCCTCGGCCAGAGAGATCACCTCGTCGGGCGAAACCGGGCGGGGCAGCCCCTTTTTGACGCGCGGGCCTTGCACATTGGGTAGGTGCGTGTCGCCCTCTCCGATGAATTTCAGAAAGGCGCGCACCGCCGACAATTCCCGCGCGGCCGAGGCATTGCCGATGCCCTGCGTCCGGCGCTGGGCCAGGAAGGCGCGCAGATCGCCGGCGGGCAGCGCGCAGAGGCTGGCGTCGTCGGGGATGGCGCCATGATAGTCCGTCAGAAAATCGAGCAACCGCCCGGCGCTGGCGACATAGGCGCGCACCGTATGGGCCGAACGCCGCCGTTCGGTGGCGAGATGCCTGTGCCAGCGGGCCAGCCTGTCCTGATGCGCGAGGGTCATGCGCGCCCTTATAGCACGATTTCGCCGAGGATGGCGTCGAGCAGCAGCGCGCCCTCGGCCGTGACGCGCAACCGCCCGCCAGCCCGCGATACAAGGCCGTGCCCGGCAAGGCGGGCGATGGCGACCGCGTCGATCAGCCGGTTTTCCTCCAGCCCCGTCCGGCGGCTGATGGCGGCGAGGTTGACCCCTTCGCCAAGCCGTAATCCCATCAGCAGCGCCTCGCGGCCCCGGTCCTCGGGGGAAAGCGGCGTTTCGCCTTGCAGGCCATGCTGGTTGCGGGCGATCGCCTCCAGCCAGTTTTCGGGCTTGCGATGGCGCTGCGTCGCGACGGGAACGCCACCCGCATCCCCGCGGCGGCCATGCGCCCCCGGTCCGATGCCGGCATAATCGCCATAGCGCCAATAAGTGAGGTTATGGCGGCTCTCCTGCCCGATGCGGGCATGGTTGCTGGTCTCATAGGCGGGAAGGCCTGCCGCGCCCGCGAGGCTTTGGGTGATGTCGTAGAGGTCGGCGGCATGGTCGGCATCGGCGGGGATGAACTTGCCCTGCCGCACCAATGTCTCGAAACGCGTGCCCGGCTCTATCGTCAGTTGATAGAGCGAGAGATGATCGGTCCCGAAGGCCAATGCCTCGCCCAATTGCCTTTCCCATTGCGCGGCGGACTGGCCGGGCAGCGCATAGATGAGGTCGAAGCTGACGCGACCGAAATGGTGCCGGGCAACCTCGATCGCCCGGCGCGCTTCACCCGCATCATGGGCGCGGCCGAGAAAATGCAGCGCCTCGCTTTCCAGCGATTGCACGCCGAGCGACACGCGATTGACCCCGGCCCGCGCGAGATCGGCGAAACGGTCGACCTCGACGCTGTTGGGGTTGGCTTCCAGCGTGATCTCGATATCCGGGGTGAAGCCCCAGTGCCGCTGCGCCGCGTCGAGCAGGTCGGAAACCAGCGCGGGCGGCATCAGCGAAGGCGTGCCGCCGCCGAAAAAGATCGAGCCAAGAGGGCGTCCGCTGGTCAGCGACGCCTCATGCGCCATGTCGGCGAGCAGCGCCTCGCGCCAGCGGTCGATATCGACACTATCGCGAACATGGCTGTTGAAATCGCAATAAGGGCATTTGGAAACGCAAAATGGCCAGTGGACATATAGGGCGAGTGGAGGCAATATTGCGTTGGTTTGCGGTTGGTTAACCCTCTGACTTGGGAACTCGTCAATGCTTTGAGGGTTAAATGCGCAAATCATGATCGGGTTGCCTTATATTCATAAACGCACACTGGCGCTACTGCCACTGCTGCTTATGGCGATTTCTCCGCCAGCCTCGCTTCCCGCGAGGGCGGACAGCGCACCGATGCCGTCTTATTCCGAGCAATGGATTTCCTATCCGGGACAGGTCAAGTCGCCGAGCCAGAGTTCGCTCGCCGATACGGTCATGTCCGTGCATAATGAGGAACGGCGGCGCTGGCGGGTGCCGCCGCTCAACTGGGACGACCGGCTGGCCGCCGATGCCCGTGCCTATGCCTATGTGCTGGCGCAGAAGGGCTATCTGCAACATGCGAGCATGAACGGCAGGGGAGAGCCGCAGGGCGAAAATCTGTGGATGGGCACCCGCGACGCCTTTGGCTATGACCAGATGATGGCGGGCTTTACCGAGGAACGGACCAACTATGTGGCCCGCGCCCTGCCGGATATCAGCAAGACCGGCAATTGGGCGGATACCGGCCATTACAGCCAGATGATCTGGCGCACCACCACCTCGGTCGGCTGTGCGGTCGCGTCGAACAAGGATTTCGACTTCCTTGTCTGCCGCTATAGCCCGGCAGGCAATATCTGGGGTATGCGCGCCGACGATGCTGGCCCGGACCGGCGGACGCAGCAGGTCGCGCGCGCCGCTGGCCAGCGCGATCAGCGCCTCGCTTTCCTGCCGCAGTAAAAGCCGCTCCGACCATCAAACGGAAAGCCGGTCCGACATAGTGGTCGAACCGGCTTTCTGTCATTGCGGGGATCGCTTTTCAGAAGGCGCCTTTCAAAAGGACGCGGCCACCAGCTGGCGGAAGGCGTCGGCGCGATGGCTCATCGCATGTTTGTCGGCCGGGTCCATCTCGGCAAAGCTGATATCATGCCCGAGGGGCTGGAACACCGGATCATAGCCGAAGCCCTTGTCGCCGCGCGGCGGCCAGACGATCTGCCCGTCGACGCGGCCTTCAAATGCCTCGACATGGCCATCGGGCCACGCAAGGGCGAGCGCGCAAACGAAATGCGCACCATGCCCGGCATCCGGACCCTTGGCCTCGATCGCATCCCAGACCTTGCGCATCGCGATGCCGAAGTCCTTGTCCGGTCCGGCCCAGCGGGCGGAAAAGATGCCGGGGTCGCCGTTCAGCGCCTCTACGCACAGGCCGCTGTCATCGGCGAGCGCCGGTAGGCCGGAAAGATCGGCCGCCGCGAGCGCCTTCAGTTCGGCATTGGCGATGAAGGTGGTGCCGGTTTCCTCCGGCTCCGGCAGGCCGAGCGCGCCCGCCGATACCGGCTCGATGCCATAGGGGCCGAGCAGTTCGGCGATTTCGCGCACCTTGCCGGGATTATGGCTGGCAATCACCAGCTTGCCGGGCGTCAGCTTGCGGACGGACTGCTCGTTCCCCCAATTATCGGTCATCGCCCCGTCGCCTTCCTTTGCGCGGCAAAAATCTCTCCACAACCGATACGCGCGAGGCGCAGCAGGCGCAACAGCTCTTCCTCGTCGAAGGTCGCGCCTTCCGCCGTGGCCTGCACCTCGGCGATCTTGCCGTCGCCGGTCAGCACGAAATTGGCGTCGGCCTCGGCCGAGCTGTCCTCGATATAATCGAGGTCGAGCACCGGCGTGCCGGTGCTGATGCCGCAGCTGATCGCCGCCACCTGCTGAATGATCGGATCGGTGGAGAGCTGGCCGTTCGCCATCAGCTTGTCCACCGCGATGCGCAGCGCGACCCACGCGCCGGAGATCGACGCGGTGCGGGTGCCGCCATCGGCCTGGATCACGTCGCAGTCGATGGTGATCTGGCGCTCGCCCAGCGCCTTGAGGTCCACCACCGCGCGCAGCGAGCGGCCGATCAGGCGCTGGATTTCCTGCGTGCGGCCGGACTGCTTGCCCTTCGCCGCCTCGCGGCTGCCGCGTGTGTGTGTGGCGCGGGGCAGCATCCCATATTCCGCCGTGACCCAGCCTTCACCCTTGCCGCGCAGGAAGGGCGGCACGCGTTCCTCGACGCTGGCGGTGCACAGCACGCGGGTATCGCCGAAGCTGACGAGGCAGCTGCCCTCGGCATGCATGGTGAAACCCGGTTCCATGGTGATAGGGCGCATTTGGTCGGGGGTACGGCCGGATGGGCGCATGAGGGGGTGCCTTTCAAATGGTCGGATCAAGATGTCTGGCTCGCCGCTTATGCGTCCCGGGCGATCGGCACAAGCCCGGGGTGGAGAAAATCCCCGTTCGGTTCGTCGCGGCTGCGCCACGCCTTCTTCGACTGGCCGAAAAAGCCATTCTGTTGGCCGCCCTCTGGCCGCACCCCGGCGAACCGGCGAGGGGAAGGGGCGTTTGAAAGGGCATGACTAGAGAGATGCCAAACCCTTTCACCCCGGCGCGGACCGCGATTGCCGCTGTTCTCGCCCTGTCTTCCATCCCGCTGTCTGCCGTTCCGGCGGGCGCGCAGGTCGCCGATCCCGCAGCGCCGCCCGTGTTACACACCGGCCCGGCCGTTTCGACGCCCCCTATATCTGCGCCTGTGGCGGTGCCCTCGACGGCGGCCCCCGCGCCTGCAAGCACGCCTGCGCCTTCGGGTCCTACGGACAATCCGACTATCAAATTCACGCCCTCCCAGTCGGTTGTGCAGAGCATTGCTGAGCCGGCCCCGGCTCCCGCCGAGCCGGTCGCCGCCACGAAGGCGTCCGTCGCCCATGCGGAAGAGCGTGCGGAAAAGCGGGCGGCGTCCGTTCCGGCGAACCGGGCTGCTCCGGCAGAGAAGGTTGCGCGGGAAGCGCCCGCCGCAAAGCCCGCCGAAACGATCGGTGCTCCCGCGGCTGCGGTTCCTGCCTCTGATCCCGGAATAGAAGCGGGAACAGCGAGCGGGCCGGCCGCCAGCCTTTCCACCAGCGAAGAGGCCCTGCCGCCGGAAGCGGGTGCTGAGAGCGTCGGCGCCATCAACAGCCCTGCGGATGGCGCCACAGACAGCGCCACGGACAGTAATGCCAATCTCTGGCTTGGCGGTGGCGCTGCATTGCTGCTGCTCGGCGGGGGGGCTGCTTTCTTCCTCGGCCGTCGCCGCAAGGAAGAAGAGGACGAACCGTTCGCCGGGGATGGCGTAATCGCGGAGGAGCGTGAGGAAGCGCATATCATTCCGACGCCGGTCAATGCCGGGGCCTCGCTTGCGCCCGCCGCGCAGCCGGTGCTGGCAGAACCTGCGCTCGAACCCGCCCCGCAACGGGCCTCGGCCTCCCTCGCTGCCCCGGTGGCGCAGGAGAATGTGGAAGCGATGGTCGCGGACAGGCCGTCCGGGGAAAATCCCTTCCTCACCCGGAAGAACAGGCTGCGCCGGGCGAATTTCCTGATGACGCAGAGCTATCCGGCCACGGCGCGCCTTGATGATCGCCCGCCGCTTCGGGTTCGGCCCTCAGGTGAGAGCGAAGAGGATCGCGGTGTCCAGCTAAGCTACAGTTTCGGCAGGCGTGACCGGCCGTCGTCGCGGCTGAAACCGCAACATGGTCGATCCTGACGGCGGTCGCAGGGAAAAGGCGCTTCGGAAAGGAGCGCCTTTTTGCTGTCTGGTGCTGGAAAGACGGAATGGATTGAGAAGTGCGCCATCCTTTCCTAGATTGGCGGCATGAGCGTCACCCCGATCACCGAGATGAATGAGCGCGCCCGGGATATTTTCCGGCTGGTCGTGGAAAATTATCTCGGCACGGGCGTGCCGGTCGGCTCGCGCACGATCAGCCAGCTGCCCGGCCTCAATCTTTCCTCCGCCTCGATCCGCAATGTGATGCAGGATCTGGAGGAGATGGGGCTGCTCGCCGCGCCTCATGTCTCCGCCGGGCGGATGCCCACCGAATATGGGCTGCGCATTTTCGTCGACGGCATGATGCAGATGGCAGAACCTTCCTTCGAGGAGCGCCGCGCGATCGAGCGGCAGGTGACGGAGAATGGCCCGATCGAGGATGCGCTGGTCGCGGTCAGTTCGGCCTTGTCCGGGCTGTCGGCTTGCGCGGGCATGGTGCTGGTGCCGCGCCGGGAAATGGTGTTGCGTCAGTTCAGCTTCGTGCCGCTGGGGCCGGTCGGCCAGACCGGCGGGCCGATGCAGGCGCTGGCGGTGCTGGTGGGCGCCGATGGCGGGGTGGAGAATCGCGTCGTCGACCTGCCGCCCGGCGTCAGCGCGTCTGCACTGGCGGAAGCGGGCAATTATATTTCCGACCGGCTGTCCGGGCTGACGCTGGGGGAAGCGCAGGAGCGGCTGGCGCAGGAGCTTGCGCGCGACCGGCAGGCGCTGGATGAGGCCGCGCGCGGCCTTGTCGAACGCGGCCTGGCAAGCTGGAGCAACGATGCGGCCGATCGCCCGGTGCTGATCGTGCGCGGGCAGGCGAACCTGATCGACGAGCATGCCTCCGACGATCTGGAACGGGTGCGCCAGCTGCTGGAGGATCTGGAGGGAAAGCAGGAAATCTCCCGCCTGATGGAAGGGGCGCTGGCCGCCTCGGCCACGAAAATCTTCATCGGGTCGGAAAACAAGCTCTTTTCCTTGTCGGGGTCTTCGGTCATAGCCGCACCCTATAGAAATGGGGATGGCCGCGTGGTCGGGGTCGTGGGCGTAATCGGCCCGACCCGCTTGAACTATGCGCGGGTGATCCCCATGGTGGATTTCACTGCACAAACGCTATCGAGATTGATGAGATGAGTGACGAAAAAATGGAAACCGAAATCCCGGTGGAAGAAGGCAATGCGGGCGTCGAGGACGCCGCCGCCGATCCGGCGCAGGCGCTGGACGAACGGCTGAACGCTTTGGAAAATGATCTGGCGGTCGCCCGTCAGGACGTTCTCTATGCCCATGCCGAGACGCAGAATGTGCGTCGGCGCATGGAAAAGGAACTGGCCGACGCGCGTGCTTATGCTGCCACGGCCTTTGCCCGCGACGTGCTTTCCGTGGCGGATAATCTGGGCCGGGCGCTGGCGTCCATCCCCGCCGAACTGCGCGAGGATGAGAAGATGAAGAGCCTCGTCGTTGGGCTGGAGGCGACGGCCCGCGAACTGGAAAGCGTGTTCGGCCGCAATGGTATCGAGAAGATCGATTCGCTGGGGCAGGCGCTCGACCCCAATCTGCATCAGGCGATGCTCGAAATTCCGAGCGACGCCGAGCCGGGCACGATCGTGCAGGAAATGCAGGCGGGCTATCGGATCAAGGACAGGCTGCTGCGTCCCGCGCTGGTGGGCGTGGCGAAGAAGCCGGACTGACAGGAAAAGGCGCGCTTTTGCGCCTTTCCTCGCGTCGGAGAAGGGGCGGCGGCCGATCGGGCCTGCCGCCTCTTTGCCGTTTCGGATCAGGAAAAACGCACTAAGATATATTTTTATTCTTGAAGTCGTTTCATTTTAAGATATATCTTTGAGCTATCAGAACAGTTCAAAGGAAAAATGATGAAATTTGATATGCAAGAACGCGGACGTCGCGGCATGGGGGCTGGCTTCGGGGGCTGTGGCTTTCGGGGCGGGGTTGAAGGTGAAGGCTTCGAACGAGGCCGGGGCCGGGGACCTCGCATGGAAGGACGCGGCGGCCGTAGCGGTCGCGGGCCGATGGGTGCCGGTCGTGGAGAGGGCGATGGGCGCGGAGAGGGGCGTGGCCCCGGTCGCGGCCGTGGCGGCTTTGCCGGTTTTGGCCCCGGTTCCGGTGACGAGTTCAGCGGCTTTGCCGAGGGACGCGGCGGGCGCGGCGGTGGCCGCAAGCGCTTGTTCGACAATGCCGGGCTTCGCCTGCTCCTTCTGCACCTGACCGCGCAGGAACCGCGCCATGGCTATGATCTCATCCGGGAGATCGAGGCACTGTCGGGCGGCGCTTATGTGCCCAGCCCCGGCATGGTCTATCCCGCGCTGACGATGATGGCCGAAATGGACCATATCGTCGAGCAGCCGAGCGAGGGCACGCGCAAGCGGTTCGCCGTCACTCCGCAGGGTGAGGCTTTCCTTGCCGAGCATGCGAAGGAACGCGATGAGGTGCTGGCGCGCCTTACCGGCATGGCCGAAGCCGTCGTGCCGCGCGGGGACATTGCGCCGGTGCGCCGGGCGATGGAAAATCTCAAGGCGTCGCTACGCATCCGGCTGCAAAAGGAAGGGGCCGATCAGGAAACCATTCTTGATATTGCGGGGTTGATCGACGAAGCTGCGGCAAAGATCGAAAGGTTGAAGTGAAGATGGCCAGCGCAACCGGCATCGCGCCCACGGAGAATGGCAGCCGCTATCTCCAGCAGCTCTGCAAGCATTGGGCGCACAAGTTCGAGGTGAACTTTGATGCCGGGAGTGGCCGGATCGACCTGAATGGCACGCAGGTCGACCTGTCGGCCTCTCCGACCGACCTGACGGTGCTGCTCGACGCGCCCGATGCCGAAACGCTGGAAAAGATGAAGCAGGTGGTGGCCGATCATCTCGATCGTTTTGCCTTTCGCGAGGCGCCGCTGCCCTTCATCTGGAGCTGAATGGCGGAACGATCCCGCACCATCTCCCGCAAAGATCAAAGCGCCCGGACTTTTCGGTTCCGGGCGTTTTTGCCTTCATGCCATTGCGAGCGGAGAGTCGGTGGGGGCGAGCAGCCAATCCAGCGCAGGTTCCGGCGTCGCGAAGATTTGCAGATAGGGCTGGGTCATCACCCGGCGCACCTGCATATGGGCGATCCGGCTGGGGGTGACGATGGCGATGCGGCGCGCCTTGGGGAAGTCCCCCAGATGCCGCCCGAAGGATGCCACGGCGTCCTGCGTCTGCACGGCGCTGTGCGTCATGTCCATGCGCAGCAGATAGCCGGGGCGAAAGCCTTCCTCGCGAAATTGCCGTTTCAGCAGCCGCGCATAATCGGCGATGATCTCATCGGTGAACGTGCCCGTCCAGCGGATGTCGAGAAGGTTCAGGGAGTGTCGGAAATCGATAATATACATCTGCGTATCTCTGCGACGGTTCTTGCCGTCCAAAACTTGCCGAATCCTTACCGGTGTCCGGCATCATGCCTGTCGAACGGCAATATATCCTCATAGACGTCGAGCGAGGGCTTGCCCGCTATGCGGACGCCCTGGCGCAGCAGGAAGGCATGGCGAACGATTTCCGCCTGCTGCTCTATGCCGTAGCGGGCGAAGGGTTTGCCGGGCGTGAGCGTATAGTCATAGCGGCAAAAGGGATGGCGCATCAGCATCAGCCAATATCGGCCATGTGTCTGGGCATGGTAGACATGCGTCATCTCGTGCAGGAAATGCCCTTGCAATGCCAGGGATGCGCCCGCGCAGAAATCCTCGCAATAATGGTCAGCCTCCGGATGGAACCAGAGGTCGCCATCGGGCGCCATGGTGATGTGACGCGGCTGGAAGGGCCACCAGCGTTGCAGGCGCACGCGCACCGCGCCATAATCTATCGCCGCGCCGAAGATCGACGCGGCGAGCAGGCGCTCCCCCGGAGTGAGCGGGCGGATGGTCATGCGGATGGCATGGATTTTCGGGCGTGTGGCAGGGGGCTGCGATCAGTGGCCCTCATGTCCGCTTGCATCGCCTGCCGCCGTCGCGGGCATCGCCATATTGCCCATCGCCTGCTGCCCGCCGGCCGCATCGCCGGCTTTCTGGCCCGCCTTCTGGATTACCGCGTCGACGATCAGCCGGTCGCCGTTGGAAAACATCATGATCATGGTCAGCTTGCCGCTTTCCACGATCGCCGGGTTGATGTTGAAGATCATCAGATGCTTGCCGCCGGGCGCAAATTCGACCTTGCTCTTGGCGGGAACATCCACGCTGTCGATGGCCTGCATCGTCATCATGCCGTTCTTTTCGACGCTTTCATGCATTTCGATGCGCTGTGCCGCCTCGCTGCTGACGCGCAGCAGCCTGGCATCTGCGGCCCCGCCGCCATGGATGGTGAAATAGCCCGAGGCCGGGCCATCGCTATTGGGGTTGAGCTGCACCCATGCCTTGTCCACATAAAGCGGCGCCGGGTCCGCGCAGGCGGAAAGCGCGACAGGCGCGACCAGCGCGATCAGGGGAAGGGCCATAGGGGGGAGGCGCATGGGAAAATCCTTTGCCGAAAAATGTCTCATTTTTGCTCAAGACGCATAGCTAGTGCGCAAGCCTTCTTGTGCCAAGAAAAAGCACTCCTATATCGCATGACGAAATGGCGCTGCATCGGCTCGTCTGATAGCGGTGTGGCGCTGTAAACCGCTGAACATTTGGGGTTGAAGAGGAATACATGGCTAAAGTTATCGGTATCGATCTGGGTACGACCAACAGCTGCGTCGCAGTGATGGACGGGGGGAAACCCAAGGTTATCGAAAATGCGGAAGGCGCGCGCACCACGCCGTCGATCGTCGCGTTCACCAAGGATGGCGAGCGCCTGATCGGCCAGCCGGCGAAGCGTCAGGCCGTCACCAATCCGGACAATACGATTTTCGCGGTGAAGCGCCTGATCGGCCGCCGCTTCGATGATCCGATGACCCAGAAGGACACCGAGCTGGTGCCCTACACCATCTCCAAAGGCCCGAATGGCGACGCCTGGGTGAAGGCGGGCGGCGAGGATTATTCGCCGTCGCAGATTTCCGCGTTCACGCTTCAGAAGATGAAGGAAACCGCCGAAAGCTATCTCGGTGAAACCGTGACGCAGGCGGTCATCACCGTTCCGGCCTATTTCAACGACGCCCAGCGTCAGGCGACCAAGGACGCGGGCAAGATCGCGGGCCTTGAGGTGCTGCGCATCATCAACGAGCCGACCGCGGCCGCGCTCGCCTATGGCCTTGAAAAGCAGGACGGCAAGACCATCGCGGTCTATGACCTTGGCGGCGGCACCTTCGACATCTCGATCCTGGAGATCGGCGATGGCGTGTTCGAGGTGAAGTCCACCAATGGCGACACCTTCCTGGGCGGTGAGGATTTCGACGCGAAGATCGTCGAATATCTGGCCGAGGGCTTCAAGAAGGATGAGGGCATCGACCTCACCAAGGACAAGCTGGCGCTCCAGCGCCTGAAGGAAGCCGCCGAAAAGGCGAAGATCGAGCTGTCGAGCGCGCAGACGACGGAAGTCAACCTGCCGTTCATCACCGCCGACCAGAATGGTCCGAAGCATCTCGTCAAGTCGATCACGCGCGCGGATCTGGAACGCCTCGTCGGCGACCTCATCAAGCGCACGCTCGAACCCTGCAAGAAGGCGCTGGCCGACGCGGGCGTTTCCGCGTCCGAGATTGCCGAAGTCGTTCTTGTCGGCGGCATGACCCGCATGCCGCGCGTGCGTGAAGTGGTGAAGGATTTCTTCGGCAAGGAACCGCACACCGGCGTCAACCCCGATGAAGTCGTCGCCATGGGCGCGGCCATTCAGGCGGGCGTGCTTCAGGGCGACGTCAAGGACGTGCTGCTGCTCGACGTGACGCCGTTGTCGCTGGGCATCGAGACGCTGGGTGGCGTGTTCACCCGCATGATCGACCGCAACACCACGATCCCGACCAAGAAGAGCCAGGTCTATTCCACCGCTGACGACAATCAGCAGGCGGTGACCATCCGCGTCTTCCAGGGCGAGCGTGAAATGGCGGCCGACAACAAGATGCTGGGCCAGTTCGATCTCGTCGGTATCCCGCCCGCGCCGCGTGGCGTGCCGCAGATCGAGGTGACTTTCGACATCGACGCGAACGGCATCGTCAACGTCAGCGCCAAGGACAAGGGCACCGGCAAGGAACAGCAGATCCGCATTCAGGCGTCGGGCGGTCTCAACGACGCGGACATCGACCAGATGGTCAAGGATGCCGAGCGCTTCGCGGAAGAGGACAAGAAGAAGCGCGAGGCGGCCGAGGCGAAGAACAATGCCGAAAGCCTCATCCACACGACCGAGCGCCAGCTTCAGGAGCATGGCGACAAGGTTGATGCCGCGCTGAAGGGTGAGATCGAAACCGCGATTGCCGCGACCAAGACGGCGGTCGAGAGCGGCGACGCTGAAGCGATGCAGGCCAAGGCGCAGGAACTGGCGCAGGTCGCGATGAAGCTCGGCCAGGCCATCTATGAGAAGGAGCAGGCTGCTGCGGCTTCTCCGGGCGCCGATGGCGGGGCGGCGAAGGCCGATGATGATGTTGTCGACGCCGAATTTTCGGAAGTGGACGAAGACAACAAGGCCTGAGGACCATGACGAAGGCAATGGCTTTCGACGAAATGAAGAACGGGCGGCATTCACGCAATGCCGCCCGCGTTCATGAAGGTCTCCATATCCGTAGCGGGAGGGCAGCCGCATGAGCGTGCAGGCCGATTATTATGAATTACTGGGTGTTGAGCGGACCGCCGATGGCGCGACCCTCAAGACCGCCTATCGCAAGCTGGCGATGCAATATCACCCGGATCGCAACCCCGGGTGCCAGGATAGCGAAGCCCGGTTCAAGGCGATCAATCAGGCCTATGACTGCCTGAAGGACGACCAGAAGCGCGCGGCCTATGACCGCTTTGGCCATGCGGCATTCGAAAATGGCGGTGGCGGTGGCTTCGGCGGCGGCAATGGCGGCTTTTCCGACCTTGGCGACATATTCGAGAGCATTTTCGGCGCGGCCGGTTTCGGCGGCGGCGGCGGGGGTGGCCGTGGGCGCCAGCAACGGCGCGGCGCGGACCTGCGCTATGATATGGAAATCTCCCTTGAAGAGGCGTTTGCCGGCAAGGCCGAGGAAATCACCATCGATGTGTCGGCCAGTTGCGACGATTGCGATGGTTCGGGCGCGACGCCCGGCACCGGCAGCCGGACCTGCACGACCTGCAACGGCCATGGCCAGGTGCGCGCGCAGCAGGGCTTTTTCGTGGTCGAGCGCACCTGCCCGACCTGCCATGGCGCGGGTCAGGTGATCGAGGAGCCGTGCCGCTCCTGCCGCGGTGAAGGCCGGGTCGACAAGCGCAAGACGCTTTCGGTCAATATTCCCGCCGGTGTCGATGACGGCACGCGCATCCGTCTGGCCGGTGAGGGTGAGGCGGGCGCGCGCGGTGCGCCTGCGGGCGACCTCTATATCTTCCTGCATCTGAAGCGGCACAAGGTGTTCGAGCGCGACGGCACGACGCTCTTCTGCCGCGCACCGGTGAGCTTCACCACCGCCGCGCTGGGCGGCGAGATCGATGTGCCCGGCCTCGATCGCGAGACGGTGAAGATCAAGATTCCGGCGGGCATCCAGTCCGGCAAGCAGTTGCGCCATCGCGGCGCGGGCATGCCTGCGCTCAACGGGCGCGGTGGTCGCGGTGACATGGTGGTGCAGATCGACGTCGAGACGCCCACGCGCCTGTCGCCCAAGCAGAAGGAACTGCTACAGGCCTTCCGTGAAACCGAGACCGGCGAGGAATGCCCGCAATCCACCGGTTTCTTCAGCAAGATCAAGGAAATGTGGGACGATCTGGGCTGAAATCCGATCCTGCTCCTTATCGACAAGCCCCGGAAAGCCTGCGTGTCTTTCCGGGGCTTTTTATCTGGCGGTTATGTCGTCTGCAAACCAGAGTGTGGAATGATGAGCTTGGGGTGGGGGAGAAGCCTCCAACCTCCGTTCGGCCTGAGCCTGTCGACCCGAAGGGCAGGCGAAGCCCAACGGCCGTTTTTCCCGCGGGGCAAGAAAATACAGGGTTTCGACATTGAAGCGAGGCGAGTGACTCGCTCAACAACCCGAACGGATATCTTATCTCTGCAATCAAACCCGAACCTATTCCTCATGGCAGGAACTAGGCGCAAACTCTCATTGGTTTGCAAACGACATAATCCCCGTCATTTCTCTTCCCGCGCCAGTTGTTCGCGCAGTTCCGCGATGAGGTCTGCGACATGGGGGAGCCTGTCCTGCTCTTCCTCCAATATCGCGGCAAAGGCGCGCTTGCGATATTTCGCCGCGCGCGCCCGCAATTGGGAGGGATCGTCCGGCAGGGTTGAAAGCAGAATGTCGATCAGGCGCTCGACGCCATGGAGGCGCCCCCAGAGATAGTCGTTTTCGCGATAGGCGCGGCTGAAAAACGCACCGAAATTGTTGAACTCTATGCCCTTCAGCGTCGCTTCCGCTCCCCCTGAACGCAGGCCGAAACAGTCCTCCGGCGAAATGCGATCGACCTTGATCGGGTCATATTCCTCCAGCCCTTCGCCTTGCAGCAAAGGCAGGGTTGCGATGTCGTAGAAGGGAAAGCCGAGATAGGTGAGCAGCATCTGCCGCCGCTCCCCCTTCGGCAAATCGTTGAGCGCCTTTGCAAGCAGCGTCTCGGTTTCCTTGTCCTGCGCCCTCAACGCGCGTGCCTGCGCCAGGGCGGAGAGCGCCCGGCCGGGGTCGACGGGGCAGAGATGGGCGGCGGTGATCATCTCGTCGCTGAAATATTCGATCGCCTCCGATTCCTGATAGCGGGTGAGCGCGGCATAGATCGCCTTGCGCATCGCGCCCACGGCATCCTGCAAGTCCGGGTCATGCGCATCGATGGCCTGCGTCAGCCGCCGGGCCATGAATCGCAGGCGGCGAATGCGAAAGCCGATATCATGATCGAGGAAGAAGCCGACAATATCGTCGGCCGCACCGCGCCTGCTCTCCTTGCGCACATGGTCCAGCCCGCGCGCGCGGATATGCTCCCACAGCGCCTGGCGGAAGGCGGAGCGGGAAGCCGGGCTGCCGTCGCCGCCGAGGCGGAAGAGCATGTCCGCGCTTTCCTCCACGATCGCCGACAGCTTGACCATCGCATAGGCGGGATAGGCAAAGCCCGCCGTCGTCGCGGCCCGCTTTTGCGCCCGCGCGCGCCAGGAGGAGAGGCGGGCGGCGGTGGGGCGGTCGAGGAACATGATGCCCCCGAAGCAATCCTCGATTTCCGCCTCTATTTCCGGGCGCAGCGCATCGGTGATCCGCCGCATCCGCCGGATCGTGCGCGATCGCGCCTCTATCGTCTCCAGATTGTCGCGAATGGGCTGCTCGCGCGGAATGTCGCTCAGTGATCCGAAGATGGTGCGGAAAAAGCCGGGCTGGGTGGCGTCGCCATTGCGGGAGGGGGCGTTGCCATTGCCGTCGCTCCAGTCGGGCGCGGGCGGCATCTGCTCCTGCTCCCTCGGGGAGAAAGGATGATGCAGCGGCTTGGGATCGATATAGACGAAGCGGCGGTCGATCTCCCGCCGGGCGGGACGATTGCGCAGCGCGGCGATCGCCGGGGCGAAGGGGGCGTTGGACAGCACCGATCCGTCGATCAGCACGGCGTCCTCCACGCTGTCGAGCGCGGCGTGCTGGGGCAGCACGCGGGTAAGGAAAGCGTCTCGCCCCGGCCAGTCCCGGCCCTTGCCGGCAAGCACGCTGTCCATCTCCTTCACGGTGAAGGGCGGGAAAGCGCCAGGAAAACTCGCCGTGGCGCGCGCGGCAAAGGCGAGTTCGGCGCTATCGGCCAATGGCTCGCCGCGATGGCGCTGGCGGAAATTCACGGTCAGGCGATGTTCGATCTCCATCACCACGGGCGGGCTGTTGAGGCGCAGCATTTCCGGATGGCCGGTGAAATCGGTCACCGTCACCATCAGGTCGAGAGGATAATCGGGCGGCAGCAGCGGGGCTTCCTGCGGAGAAGCCGCCATGCTGTCGATGGCGTCGAGGATCATGCCGGTGAAAATCTCCCCGCCAAAGGGCGGCTGGAACCAGCGCGATCGCACGAAATGAGAGAGCTTCTCCCGCACTTCCTCGCGGGTTTCCTCCGACACGGTTCGTTCGATCGTGTCATCCTTGCGCCGCGCGGCCATCCAGACGATGGGCGCCGCCCAGAATTTGGTGAAGCGGGCGGCGGGGCGGGCGTCGGGATCGAGCAGCTTGTCGACATCGGCATTTTCGAGCCACAGATCGGTCAGCGGTTCGAGCGACTGCCCGGTCTGGATTGCCTGAGCGAGGAAGATGCCGTTGATGCCCCCCGCGCTGGCGCCCGAGACGATATCGATCACCACGCGCAGGCGCAGCTCGGCATCGCTTTCGATATCGCTCAATATTTCGGCATAAAGGGCGGGCAGGCCCTTGGTCCCTTTCGCCCGGTCCCTGATCGCCCGATCATGGTGCCAGTCGCGGCTGGCGCGGGCGAGATTCCAGATTTCCTTGGTGATCCCGTGCATGTACACGGCCAGGCTGATGCCGCCATAGCAGATCAGCGCCAGCCTCAGTTCCTTCTCCCTCATGGCGGGAGAGTGGCAAAGAAGCCGGGGCTTGTCGAGGGATGGAAAGGGGAAGGGGTCTTAAATCAGCCCTTCGAGCACCTGATCGCGCGGGCGATGGCCATCCACCCAGGTGCGGATATTGGCGATGACCTTCTCCCCGGTCGCTTCGCGCGCTTCATGCGTGGCCGATCCCATATGCGGCAGCGTCACGACATTGGGAAGGGCGAGCAGGCGCGGGTCGATATGCGGTTCATCATGATAGACGTCGAGGCCGGCTCCGGCGATGCGGCCCTGTTCCAGCGCCTCGATCAGCGCGCCTTCGTCGCACACTTCCGCGCGGGCGGTGTTGATGAGGAAGGCGGTCAGCTTCATCAGCGCGATGCGGCGGGCGTCGATCAGATGGCGACTGGCGGCGTTGAGCGGACAATTGAGGGAGATGATGTCGCTCTGCGCGACCAGTTCGTCGAGATCGGCGACCCATTGCGCGCCGGTCTCTTCCTCTGCGGCGGCGGGCAGGCGATGGCGGTTATGATAGGCGATGGAAAGGCCGAAGGGATGGGCGCGTCGGGCGATCGCCTGACCGATGCGGCCCATGCCGACAATGCCCAGGCGCTTGCCGGTGATCCGGCGGCCGAGCAGGAAAGTGGGGCTCCACCCGGTCCATTCGCCCGACTGGGCGATATGGTCGCCCTCGATGAAGCGGCGCGGGGTCGTGAGGATCAGCGCCATCGCCATGTCGGCGGTGTCCTCGGTCAGGACGCCCGGCGTGTTGGTGACGATGATGCCCTTTTTGCGGGCGGCGGCGAGATCGATATGATCGACGCCATTGCCGAAATTGGCGATCATTTGCAGGCGCTCGGGCGCGGCGTTGATGAGGTCCGCGTCGAGATGATCGGTGACGGTGGGCACCAGCACGTCGCAATCCGCCATTGCCGCCGCGAGATCCGCGCGATCCATCGGCTTGTCCTCGCTATTGAGGACGGTATCGAACAATTCGCTCATCCGCGCTTCGACCGGCGCGGGCAGACGCCGCGTGATGATGACCTTGGGGCGGGCTGGGCGGGCTTTTTTCGGCATGACTATCGCGCTAGTCCCATGCGGGCGCGCAGGTCAAGCCCGATGGCGAGGAGAGGCCACCCCTTTTCGCCCATTATGGTTTTCCACAGCATTTTATACAGTAAGTGACTTGTGCCTGAAGGGCCAATGGCCCTATTTTCGGGGCGTGACTAGAAAAGACCATAAGATGATTTTCCGCGTGCCTTTTTGCGGTGCGGCGGCGTTGCTGCTCTCGATGATGCTGGCCTCGGCCTTCATGCCCGAAGCGGCGCAGGCCCAGACGCGCACGCCGCCTTATTGGGCGTCGATCTCCTCCGACGAGGCGCGCATGCGCGTGGGGCCGAGCCTCGATTATCCTTCGAACTGGGTCTATCGAAGGCGCGACCTGCCGGTGCGGGTCATCCAGATCCATGCCAACTGGCGCAAGGTCGTCGATGAATCGGGGACGCAGGGCTGGATGCATGTCCGCTTGTTGAGCGATGCGCGCACGGCGATGGTCTCCTCGGGCGAGGGGCGGATATATAAGAGCGCCGATGAGGGATCGGCGCTGCTCTATCGCGCGGAAAAGGGCGTGATCGGCAGGCTGGGCAGCTGCTCGGGCGGGTGGTGCCTGATCGATATCGGCGGGAAGAAGGGGTATATCCACAGCTCTGCGCTCTGGGGCGCGGTGCGCTGATCGGTGTGAACGCCGGGAAGGCCCTTCATTCCTGATCAGGGACCAGCTTCATGGCCGGGTCGCCCTGCAAGGTGAGGCGGCGCATCGCCAGCCGGGCGAGGCGCAATGTCTCGACCTTGCGGCGGCTGGCCGCCAGCGGATGAAGGGCGGCCGGGCGCAGGATTTCCGCATCATAGGCGTCCGCGACGATGAGGCCGGTGCGGTCGGGCAGGAAGCGGTCCTGATGCAGCTCATCGCACAGGATTTCCGGACACACCGCCCAGTAGAAGCGGTCGCAAAAATCGAGATAATCGGTCCATTTGGCGTCGCCCAGCAGGTCGCCGCGCGCGCACTTGATCTCCACGATGACGATATCGCCATTTTTGGACAGCCCCATCAGGTCCGCGCGGCGGCCGTTGCGCAGCATCATCTCACTGACGGTGAAAATATCGTGGCGTTGGAACAAGCGGCCGACTCCGCGAGCGATGGCGGCGGCCCCCTGCAAGGGCGTGGAGGCGCTGTCCGCTTCCGCGAAACCCTCGGGCGTCAGGCCGATGGAGAGGGATGGCGCGGTCATGCGGCTTTCATCCCTTCGACCGGAAAGCGCAACAACCGCTCCCGCCCCGGCACCAGTGCGGTGACGGGTGGACGCAGCGCCGCATGGATGGCGGGGTGGCGGGCATCCAGCCCACCGGTGAGCGCGCCGAAAGCGGGCAGGATCAGCTTCGTCTCATTCATCAGGAAACAGCGCCGCGCGATGGTCTGCCCGCGAGCGCGCAGGCGGATCTTCGGATGAAAATGCCCGCTGAGTTCCGGCGCGGTGCAATCGGCCACGGCCTCATGGCGCAGATGGAGGCCATGCAGGCATAGCTCCGCGACGCTATGGCCGAAGGGGAAGAGCGCGCCTTCATCATGATTGCCGGTGATCCAGACCCAGCTGTCCAGCCGCGCAAGCACTTCGTCCAGCAGGTCGCGCGCCTGATCCGGCAGGGAAAGCGCGCCCGCTGCGTCATGGAAGCTGTCGCCGAGGCAGAAGACATGCCGGACCTGATGCTCCTCCACCAAAGCGGCGAGCATATGGGCGGTTTCCATGCTGTCATAAGGGGGCAGATATTGGCCGGTCGCCGCGAAGAACCGCGCCTTTTCGAAATGCAGGTCGGCGACCAGCAGCGCGCGTTCCTGCGGCCACCAGAGCGCGCCGCTGGCGAGCGGGTGCACAATCTGTCCATGGAACAAAAGGGGAACCATATCCCGCATATGACGGCTTTCCATCAGGGGATCAAGCCGAAATTTGGGCCGGATCATCCTCCTGCGCGATGATGGCTTCCAGTTCCGCGATCAAGGCCTCCTCGGCCGCCCCGCCACTGATGCTCTCGCGCCCTATCATCACCAGCACGGGGACGGAGAGGGGAGAGACATGCGGCAGGTCGACATGCACCATCGTCGCCCGCGCGCGGTCGAGCAGGCGGGCGAGGCGGCCGACCTCGACCAGCTTCGTCGAGGCATCCGCCCATGCCGCCCGCAGCAGCACATGGTCAGGCTCATGCCGTTGCAGCACATCATAGATGAGGTCGGTGGAGAAAGTGACCTGCTTGCCGGTCTTGCGCTTGCCGGGATGCTGGCGCTCGACAAGGCCGCCGATCACCGCGACCTCGCGAAAGGCGCGCTTCAGCAGATAGGACCGGTCGAGCCAGTCGCGCAGTTCGGCGTCCATCACCTGCGGGTCGAGCAGCGCGCCGGGGTCGGCTATCGGTTTCAGTCCATAGACGGCGAGGCTGTAATCATTGGCGACGAAGCCGACCGGATCGAGGCCCGCCTGCTCCATGCGCTGGGTGATGAGCATGCCGAGCGACTGGTGCGCGTTCCAGCCCTCGAAACTGTGCAGCACCATATGATGCAGGCCCTTATGCTCGAAGGTCTCGACCAGCAGTTCGTCGGCGGCGGGCAGGCGGGAAAAGCGCGCCTGCGCGGCGAGCCATTCGCGGATGTCGGCGGGCAGGCGGTGATGCTCGCCGCGGTCGTGGAGCAGCGCGCGCACCCTCTCCGACAGGCTGGTCGAGAGCGCCATTCGGGTGCCGGAATAACTGGGGATGATCGCCGATTTGCGTGTGGCGCGAACGATCAGGTCATTGTCGCTGATCCCCTCCACCTCCAGATCGAGGCCGGAGAAGCGGAAGGTGTCGCCGGGGCCGAGCGTCGCGCCGAAGCCTTCCTCCAGCTGGCCGAGTTTGCGGCCGTTGCGGAAGCGCACGGTCAGCATCGGCGCCTCAACGATGATGCCTGCGTTCATCCGGTACTGGCCGATGAAGCGGGGATGGCTGACTTCCCACAGGCCCTCTTCATTCCGACGGATGCGCTGGAAACGATCATAGGCGGCAAGCGCATAGCCGCCATTGCGCACGAAGTTCAGCACCCGGTCGAACTCTTCGCGCGACAGGGCGCGATAGGGGGCGGTGCCGGTCACTTCCGCATGAAGGGCGTCGGCGTCGAAGGGCGCGGCGCAGGCCATGCCCATCATATGCTGGGCGAGCACGTCCCATGCGCCGGGCCGCCATGGTTCATTGTCCAGTTCCTTTTCCGCAATGGCATCGAGCGCGGCGCGCGCCTCCAGATATTCGAAGCGGTTGCCGGGGATCAGCCATGCCTTGCTGGGGGTGTCGGCGCGGTGGTTGGATCGGCCGATGCGTTGCAGCAGACGCGCCGTGCCCTTGGGCGCGCCCAATTGGATGACGAGATCGACATCGCCCCAGTCGACGCCGAGATCGAGCGCCGAGGTGCAGACCAGCGCGCGCAGTTTCCCCTCCGCGATTGCCTGCTCGGCCCTCTGGCGCACCTCCAGCGAGAGCGATCCGTGGAAGATGCCGATCGGGAGGTTGTCGGCATTGATCGCCCAGAGTTCCTGAAGCGTCAGTTCGGCAAGTCCGCGCGTGTTGCAGAAGATGAGGGTGAGGCGGTGCGCGCGCACCGCGTCCATCACCTGATGCGCGGCATAGCGGGCGGAATGGCCGGACCATGGCACGCGCCCTTCCGGCACGATGATGGAGATATCGGGCGGCGCGCTTTCCTGCCCGGTGACGAGCAGGACCTCCTCGCCATTGCCCGTTCGGGACAGCCAGTCGCGATAGGGCGCGGCGTCGCCGATGGTGGCGGAAAGACCCGCGCGGCGATGATGCGGGGCGAGTGCGTTCAGCCGGGCAAGACAGAGCGCCAGCAGGTCGCCGCGCTTGCCATGGGCGAAGGCGTGGATTTCGTCGATGATGACCCGTTGCAATGACGGGAAGAGATAAGGCGCATCCGGGTGGCTCAACAGCAGTGAGAGCGATTCCGGGGTGGTCAGCAATATATGCGGCGGCCGGGTGCGCTGGCGCGCCTTGATCGCGCCGCTGGTGTCGCCAGTGCGGCTCTCGACGAGGATCGGCAGGCCCATTTCCGCAATGGGCGCCCCCAGATTGCGCGCTATATCGTTGGTGAGCGCCTTCAGCGGCGAGATATAGAGAGTGTGGAGACCTTCGGGCTGGTTTTCGGCCGCCGGGTTTTCGGCGAGATCGGCCAGCGTGGGGAGGAAGCCCGCCAGCGTCTTGCCGGAGCCTGTCGAGGAGATGAGCAGCGCGTCCCGCCCGGTGCGATCGGCCGCCAGCATCGCAAGCTGATGCGGGCGGACCTGCCAACCGCGCGCGTCGAACCACTGTTCGATCGGCGCGGGCAGGGAAGGGCGGCGGGCGGGCATGAAGGGGATATAGGAAGCCCGATGCCGCGCAAACAGGGTGGTGCGCGGATGCCCGGTATCCGGCCCTGATTTCCGTTCGGGCCGTCGAGCGAGTTGCTCCCTTCGCTTCACTGTCGAGGCCCTGTTGCCGGGCCATGGCGGCGCCTCCGGATCGGAAGCGCCGCCGATGCTCTTATGCCTTCATCGATCCGGTTTCGATGAAGCGCTGGTGCCAGGAGAGGGACTCGGATGGCAGAGACGGCGCGTGGAGGCCATAGGAACCCTTGAGCGCGCGGTTGTAATAATCGCGCAGCGCGTCGCGATACTCCGGATGCGAGCAATTGCCGATCACCAGTTCGGCGCGCTTCTTCGGGCTGAGGCCGCGCAGATCGGCAAGGCCCTGTTCGGTGACGATTACCGCCACGTCCTGCATGATATGGTCGACATGGCTCGCCTGCGGGACGATCGCGGAAATCTTGCCGCCCTTCGCGGTCGAGGGCGTCATGAACACCGAGATATAGGCATTGCGGGCGAAATCCCCCGACCCGCCGATGCCGTTCTGGATGCGGGACCCCATCACGCAGGTGGAGTTCACATTGCCGTAGATATCCGCTTCGATCAGGCCGTTCATCGCGATGCAGCCAAGGCGGCGGACGATTTCGGGATGGTTGCTGATCTCCTGCGGGCGCAGGATCATCTTATCGCGATAGCGGTGCATGTCCTTGTTGACGCGCTCCGCCGCCTCCGGGCTGAGCGAGAAGGACGTCGCCGAGGCCATGCGCAGCCGCCCACTGTCGAGCAGGTCGAGCATCCCGTCCTGAATGACCTCGGTATAGGAGGTCATGTCGTGGAACGGACCATCAACAAGGCCGCTCAGCACCGCATTGGCGATATTGCCGACGCCCGATTGCAGCGGCAGCAGATTGGCGGGCAGGCGGCCTTTCTTCACCTCATGGGCGAGGAAGTCGAGCAGATGCCCGGCAATGGCGCGGGCATTCTCGTCCGGCGGGCTGAAGGGTGCGTTGCGATCGGGCGCGTCGGTCACCACTACGGCGACGACCTTGCTCATGTCGCATTGCAGGGTCGGCTGGCCGATGCGGTCGTCCGCCTTCACGAGCGGGATCGGCACGCGATGGGGCGGCAGCGCGGTGCCATAATAAATGTCGTGCATGCCTTCGAGCGCGGGATTCTGCCACTCGTTCACCTCCAGGATGATCGCCTGGGCGCGGTCGAGCCATGTCTTGTTGTTGCCGACCGAGGAGGAGGGGACCAGCGTGCCGTCGGCCTTGATCGCCGTCACCTCGACCACGGCGACGTCGAGATCGCCCAGAAAACCCTGCCACGCCATCGGCGCGACCTGGCTCAGATGCATGTCGAGATAATCCATCTCGCCCTTGTTGATGCGCTCGCGGGCGATGGGGTCGCTATTATAGGGCAAACGCAATTCGATGCCGTTCGCCCTGGCGAGCGCGCCATCGAGTTCCGGGCCGGTGGAGGCGCCGGTCCACACCTTGACGCGCATCGGCCGGCCGGCGGCATGTTCCGCCTCGATCCGCTGGGCAAGCGCGATGGGGACGGCCTTGGGATAGCCCGATCCGGTGAAGCCGCTCATGCCCACGGTCATGCCGTGGGCGATCTTCGCCGCGGCATCCTGCGCCGACATGACGAGACCGCGGAAATGCGGATGGGCAATACGATCTGACAAACCTGTTCTCCTTTTTATAGTTCTGAAGCCCGCAGGCCGTCATGGCCCGGCGGGGAAACCAGCAGCTATAGTCGTAGTCGGCGTCATATAATGGTCCGCAATCGGCGATAATCGTCGGTTGCGGCACCCTCCCGGAACACCGGTCATCCTCACCATGTCCGTTGCCTTTTCCTACCCCTGTCACATGCAGCGGAAGGCGGCTCGACGGCAGGGCGGGAATAGCCAAGTTGGTGGCAGGAGAACAGTCCTTATTACCTGTTTTTTCGCAGCCGATCGCATCCATGCCATCACGCGGCTTCGCGCCTTTCCAACGCGCGTCAGAAGCTGAGCACGACGATCACGAAATCGATATAAGTGCCTATGGGGGGCAGGGTCGGGGTTTCCACCCGTCCATGGACGGGCACCGCCTGATTTGTTCCTGTGCCGGTGCCGGTAATGGTTCCGTTGATCGGGATTTCGGTGTTGCGGCCAGCATCGCTGTAGAGGTGATAGGCGATATAGTCGCCATCTCCATTGGTCATGCGCCGTTCGCCATTGAGCGCATTATTGCCCCCGTCGAAGCTCAGCGTCCATTGCTGGTTGAGGGGGCAGTCGACCACTACCGCGCCGGTTGCGTCGACATGATGCTCATGCCTGTTATAGACGCCGAAATCGACGGCGCTGATGGTGCCCAGGGTACAGGCTTCGGCGAATGTCGCATTGACTTGCAGGGTACCGTTCCAATAGCCGACGCCTGCCTGGCATATGGAGCTTCCCGTCGGGACATAGCCGAGCACGGTCTGAAAGAAGGAGGCCGCATAATTGCCTGTGGGCGCCACCTGATTGGCGTCTATCTGGCCATAGAAGGTCATTGACCCGCTATAGGAATTATTGCCGGGCGGCACCGTTATCGATTGCCGTACCGGGTTGGTATAGGTCCACACCGCCGAGGGGTTGGGGGGCGGATTGGTATAGATGTTGAACCGGAGGGTGCTCTGAAAATTATTGTGCAGTAGCAGGGGTTGGCTGGTGGTGCCGGGATAGCTGGGGCTGTTGCCATTCCCCATGCAGATGTTGAAGGTGACGGGAGTGTTGCCATCATTGGAGCAGGTATAATGGAACTGGGCGGATGCCGTCAGCGCTGTTCCGAAATCGATGGATAAGTTGGCGGCAGGGGAGCATCTGACCTGGTTGATGGTCTGCGCCTGTGCCTTTTGTGGGCAAAGCAGCAGCAGAAGCATGGCCACGATCACCCCTGCGAGAATGAACCCCGCGGCGCCCGCCCGCTTTTCCGGCGAAGAGAGGAGTGGCAGGTCTATTGGCATGCTATCGGCCCTATCAGCACTTGCTGCCCTTTTTTGGGGGTAAAATCAAATTCCGCGCTGCATTCCCGGTTTTTGGGCAGCTCGACGCGGATGCGATTATGGGACGCAAGCCCGGTCATATAGGTGCGTCCATCATAGCCGATGATCGCCTCGGCATTGCTTCCTTCCAGAAAGGCGCGGCTGCCAACCGCCAGCGGTTGCCCGTTGCTGTCGATCAGGATGAGGATGGCCGCAGGTTCGGGTGCGACGCCAAAGTCGATGATCACGCCGCTGCGATCGCCGGGGATGACCTCTGCGGCGGTTCTTGCCGGTTTCATGTCCACCGGAAGCTGGGTCGGATCGATCCCGACGATATTCTTTTCGAGTGATCTCAGCGAGGATACCAGCGCGCGGCCCTGGCTATCGGTATGGGTGATGGCCCGCGTGTTCACCAGCACGGGCGTATCGATGCCCGCGCCGCGCACGATGGCGAAGCTGCTGTCGATCTGCGGCGTCAGGAACAGGCCGCCGCCCATCGCCACCATCGATCCTTCGGCAAAGGCGGAGACATAGACCTGCCCGCCATATTGCTCGACGCCGCCGCCTACCGTCGCATTATGGGTGACATAGCGGAGATTGGCCGAGCGATAGGCCTCGCTGGAGCCGGAAAGGGGCTGATTGTTGACAAGGTTCCAGCCAAGCCCGCCTTCGGCATCCCCGGCATTATGCGAAAGGCTGGTCGTCATCATCGTGCTGTTTCTGGTCTGGGACACGCTGTTGGAGGCCATGCCAAGCCCGCCCAGCGGCAAGGTGATGCCCGCGAATATCCCATAATCCCTGCCGTCGCCGAAATTCTTGTAGCCATTCAGCCAGACCGACACATGGCGAGCCACCGTGCGGTTGAGCGAGGCGCTCGCCATGCGCAGCTGCTGGTCGGCGAGCTTCACGCGCGTGAAGCTCATATTGACGCCGGTGTCGAGCGCGGTGAAATTCGCGCCCACCCGGTCGGTCTTGCGGGAAAAGGCGGTGAGGATCGGGGCAATGCGTCCCGCGATCGGGAAATTATAATTATCTACCGATCCATTTGCGGCCCTGATGGTCGTGACGGTCACGATGTCCTGATAGTCCGCATTGGCTCTTTCGATCCCGCCATAAAGATTGATGCCTATAAGGCGCGCGCGCGCGTCGATGGAATAGCGCGTGCCGGTGGTGCCACGAAACCGGCTGCCGGCAAGGCCCGCCGCAATGGAGCCGAAGCCGCCTATGCGGATCGTGCTTCCCAATCCCGCGTTGATGAGGCCGGCAATATGCTCGGTATGGCCCTGCACGGTGAACCAGTCGGTTACGCCATGGCGCATGGTGCCGGAGGCGGCGAACTGATGAAAATAATCGAAGGACCGGTCGGCGTAGCGCAGGCGGGGAAATCCGGCCTCGAAGGAGAAGTCGAGTTTGCCGCTAGGCAGCAGGCCGGGCACGAAGAAGATCGCCTTGCGGATGCGGGTTTCCTGGCCCGTGGCGTCCGTCATCACCACGGTTGCGGTCGCGCCGCCGCCCAGATTGGGCAGGGACCGGAACTGGAACGGGCCGCGTCCCGTCTCCCCCGAATAATAGCGCATGCCGTTGATATACAGATCGACGGTGGAGGGGACGGCTGCCGTGCCGTTGAGAGTGGGCAGGGCGCTCGACACGAGATCGGGACGCGACTCGTAATCGCGCTGTATCTGGATGCCGCCCATCCGATAGGCAGCGCCGAGCTGGCCGCCATCGGCGATGGTGTCGCCGAGCGTGAAAGCCAGCACATGGCGTGCATCGACATAGCGCCAGCTGGTGTCGAGCCGTACATGGTCGAAGCGTTCATCCCCTTTGCTGGCATAGCTGGCGAAGCCCGTGGTGGAGAGGACGCCGAGCGAACTGAGCAGGCGGAAATCATAGCGTCCCGCAGCAAAGACGCCTTCTCCCGATACTTCTGTGTGCAGGGCGTAATTGAGGACGGCGCCGAAATTGCTTTCGATCCGGTTGATATCGAGAGGGGCAGGGCGCGCGGCCTTGTCCAGCACCACCGGCACCAGCGCGGCGTTCACGGCATCGATGGCGATGGACTGGTCCGGTTCGGAATAGCGATAGGATATTCCGCTGAGGCCGGAGAGACGAACGAGCGGTGTATCCGGTGCGACGCCCAGCGTGCGCAGGTTGAAGCCGAGCAGCCGCAGCCGCTCGGCGGTTATGGCGAGGGTGCCGTCAGGCAGTTGGACGAACTGCCACAACAAGGGAGAGCGCATGCCATTGATGCGCACCTCCAGCACGAGGGGAAGCTCCTCAGCCGCAGGATTGCCCGTCGCTTGCGCGGCGGGGCTGAGGAGAAATGTCAGGCAGGCCGCCAGAAAGAATCTGGCGGAGCGCCGTTGCGGCTTATTGCCTGGTGATCGTGATCGGCTGACGCACTTCACTGCCGCTGACTCCCGCAACGACAGAGACCTTTGCGCTGGCGGTATCCGGAAGGCCGGTGGCGGGAGCCGTCCAGCGCTTCACGCTGCCTGCCAGGACATAGCCGTTGAGGCCTTCGCCCAGCGATACATCGCCATTCGGTCCGGCGAGTTTGAGGCCGGTGATGCGCGCGCGCTGCGTGCCGGTGTTGGAGGCCTCGACGATAATATTCCCGCCGGAGCGATAGGCGCGCCAGCCCAGCTTGCTCCGCGTCGTGGGGCCATGGAAGAATACGGGCAGGTCATAACGCAGTCGCACGTCGACTTCCGCGCCATCCTGGCGGGAGGGCGTTGCGAGCGGCAGTTCGTCGACCCACAGGCGATAGCTCTTCTCGCCGGTGGAAACGGCGCCAGCGGTGCGGGCGACGCGGACGGTATAGCTGCCGCCGCCTGGAATCCGGGTGACGGGAGGGCTGGCCACGACATCGGTCGTCGGCGTCAGCTTGTCCTCGCCATTGACCTGCGTCCATTCGAACACGCGCAACTGAATGGCGATTTCGTTGCTGCCGTTATTCTTCAGGGTGACCGATGATGCCTGGGACGGGCCGATCGCTTCCACCGAAAGCGGCTGGACGCGTAATGAAGTCTGGGCCGTCGCCATTCCCGTGGTTGCGAACAGGATGGCGGCTGCATATGTCAAATGCCAGCGCATGAAGAAGCTCCTCTCAGAACGACAGGGTAATGGTGACCATATCCGTATAATTGCCGGGTGTCGGCGCGGTGCCATTGGGGCGTCCCGGCACCCTGCCATAGATCGGGATCGGGACGGCGCTGCCCGTGCCTTCGCCGCTGATGGTGCTCAGGACGTCGGTCCGGCTTGCATTGCTGTAAAGCTGGTAGGCGATGGTCTCTCCCGCGGGACCCGACATGGCGCGTTGGGAGATTTCTCCCCCGCCATTCTCGCCGGCATCGAAGGCCAGGGCATAATCCGCGCCCGGACTACAGGTGATGGTGAGGGCGTCATTGCCCGCCGCCGCCGTCTGGCCATCCACATCGGTCGTCAGCAAGGTGGTCGATCCGAAATCGAGCAACAGGTTGCTATTTTCTCCTCCCGTGCCGGGGCTCCATTCGCAGGAAGAATCGACTCTCAACTTTACTTCCAGAGTGCCGCTTTTCTGGGGGGTGATCTGGGCGTGAGCTGCGGAAACGGTGGATAGTGCCGTGACGGCTGCAAGAAAAAACACCTGGCGCATCATTATCGCTCCTTTGGTTTGACGGGTAGCCTATTGAAAAAGCGGCCTTTGTCAATCAGGTCACTGTCAGATTTTCTCGCTATCCTGTTGTTTCTTCATGAAAACGAGTGGTCGCCGTTTCCGTTTCCCAGTTGCAAGAGATGCAATCGCGATCATTCTTTTCGCACATGCAAAATGATTTTGTCCCTGCCATAGAGAATAGGCCTTTCAGGCATCCTCTCCTAAAACTTTCCAGACCGGTCTTTTGGCCGGTCTTTTTTTGCCCGAGGCCCGGCGCGGCCCCTGCGGCGGGATACTTGCGTTGCACTGCACAAAGCGCTTGCAGCGGGAGAGAGGATAGCGCAGGATAAGCGACGAAATTCAGTCTTTCCACGCAACGGCGCGTGGGAAGGCGGTGCCCCTCCATGGGGCAGAGATAATGGCAACGACGCCACCGGCCGGACTTCGCAGGGAGTCCAGCCGGTGGCGTTTTTCGTTTCGGGGAACCGGGAATGACGAACAGGACCGTGAAGAGCGTCTGTCCCTATTGCGGTGTCGGGTGCGGTATCGTGATGGAGGTGGCCGGCAACAGGGTCGTCAAGGTGACGGGGGACAAGAGCCACCCCACCAATTTCGGGCGGCTGTGCACGAAGGGCAATAGCTGCCATATCCCCCTTGCCGCCGAGGGACGCGCCGACCGTGCCTATGTCCGGCTGGCGGAAGGGCGGGATCAGGGGGCGATCCCGATGGCCGAGGCGATTCGTCGCACCGCGCAGGGCCTGCGCGCGATTATCGAGCGCGACGGGCCGGATGCCGTCGCGCTCTATGTTTCGGGGCAGATGTCGCTGGAGGCGCAATATCTCGCCAACAAGCTGTGCAAGGGCTTCATCGGCACCAATAATATCGAGAGCAATTCGCGCCTGTGCATGGCGAGCGCGGCGAGCGGCTATAAATTGTCGCTCGGCGCCGATGGGCCGCCCGGCTCCTATCAGGATTTCGACAAGGCCGACCTGTTCTTCGTGACCGGCGCGAACATGGCCGATTGCCACCCGATCCTGTTCCTGCGGATGATGGACAGGGTGAAGGCGGGCGCGAAGCTGATCGTGGTCGACCCCCGGCGCACCGCGACCGCCGACAAGGCCGATCTGTTCCTCCATATCCGCCCCGGCACCGATCTGGCCCTGCTCAACGGCCTGCTGCGCCTGTTGGTGGAGGCTGGCGATATCGATCCCGCCTTCATCGCCAGCCACACCGAAGGCTGGGAAACGATGGCGGCGCTGCTCGCCGATTATCCCCCGGCGAAAGTGGCGGAGATCACCGGGGTGGAAGAGGGTGATCTGCGGCAGGCGGCGCAATGGATCGGCGAGGCCGGGGAGTGGATGAGCTGCTGGACCATGGGCCTCAACCAGAGCACGCACGGCACCTGGAACAGCAATGCGATCTGCAACCTGCATCTGGCGACCGGGGCCATCTGCCGTCCGGGCAGCGGCCCCTTCTCGCTGACCGGCCAGCCCAATGCGATGGGCGGGCGGGAAATGGGCTATATGGGGCCGGGCCTTCCCGGACAGCGCGCGGCGACGAGCGAGGCGGACCGGCATTTCGTCGAGGATATATGGCGCGTGCCGCGCGGCACGCTGCGGGCGGAGACGGGCGGCGGGACGCTTGCGCTGTTCGAGGATATGGCGGCGGGCAAGGTCAAGGCCTGCTGGATCATCTGCACCAATCCGGTCGCCAGCGTCGCCAATCGCCAGACGGTGATCGCGGGGCTGGAGGCGGCCGAACTGGTCATCACGCAGGACGCCTATCTCGACACCGAGACGAACCGCCATGCGGACATCATCCTGCCGGGCGCGCTCTGGGCGGAGGCCGAAGGGGTGATGATCAATTCGGAGCGCAACCTCACCCTGATGCAGAAGGCGGTCGATCCGCCGGGCGAGGCGATGGCGGATTGGGAGATCATCGCGCGGGTCGCCTGCGAGATGGGCTATGGCGATGCGTTCGGCTATGCTTCCGCCGCCGAGATATTCGAGGAAATCCGGCAATTCTCCAATCCGAAGACGGGCTATGACCTGCGCGGCGCCAGCCATGAACGGTTGCGGGAGACGCCGCTGCAATGGCCCTGCGCCACGGAAGGAGCCGGGACACGCAACCCGATCCGCTATCGCGACGGGGGGGAGGCGGCTGGCCTCGCTTTCCCGACCCCCAGCGGCAAGGCGTGCTTCCTGCCGCGCCCGCATATGGACCCGGCGGAAATGCCGGATGAGGCTTATCCGCTGGTCCTCAATACCGGCCGCCTCCAGCATCAATGGCATACGCTGACCAAGACCGGCAAGGTGCCGACCCTCAACAAGCTCAACCCCGGTCCCTTTGTCGAGGTGAACCCGGAGGATGCCGGGACGCTCGGCATAGGGGAGGGGGACAGGGTGGAAATCCGTTCGCGGCGGGGGAGCGCCGTCCTGCCCGCTATCGTGACCGATCGCGTCCGCCCCGGCAATTGCTTCGCCCCCTTTCACTGGAGCGACGTGTTCGGCGAGCGGCTTGCCATTAATGCGCTCACCAGCGAGGCGGTCGACCCGGTGTCGCTGCAACCCGAATATAAATTTTCAGCGGTCGCGCTGAGCCGCGTGTCCGGCCCCGCGCAAAGCGCTGCGCCGGTGAAGGAGGAAGAAGAGACCATGCATCCCGAACGCCCTCTGGTTTTCGCGTCTTCCCCGGATGGCGAGCGGCTTCAGGGCGCTGCGGTGGAGGCCTTCCAGCGCGTGATGGGGCTGGAACCGGGGCAGCCGCCCCGGCTTTCGGGTGAGGAGCGCTCCTATCTGGATGGCTTTATTTCCGCCCTCCACATGCCCGAGGCGCGGGCGGCGGGGGGCGTGCCGATGATCCCGCAAGGCGCGCCATTCGATCCGGTGAGCCTCCATTATGTGAATGGCCTGCTGGCCGGGTTGTTCGCGCGCACGCAGCCTGCCGGTGACGTCAGGGTCGAGGCGGCCGCTCCCGCCAGTTCCGCCAGTTCCGCCAGGGAAATTCTGGTCCTCTGGGCATCGCAGACGGGCACGGCCGAGGAGTTTGCGAGCCAGTGCGCAAGCCAGCTGGAAGGCGCGGATCATCGGGTGCGGTTGCTCTCCATGGATGCGGTGAAACCGGCCGAACTGGCGAGCGCGGGCCATGCGGTTTTCATCGCCAGCACCTTCGGGGATGGCGACGCGCCCGATAATGGCGGCCCATTCTGGTCGGCGCTGCGGGCGGAGGCGTCGCCGCGCCTCGAAGGGGTGCGCTATGCCGTGCTGGCCTTCGGAGATTCCAGCTATGACCAGTTTTGCGGGTTCGGGCGCAAGCTGGATGCCCGGCTGGAGGAACTGGGCGCGATGCGGCTGGCCCCGCGCATCGATTGCGAGCCGGATTATGAGGAGGCCGCGCAGGGCTGGCTGGGAGAGGTGATAGCCGCGCTCGGATCAGGGGAGGCGGTGGCGGAAGGGAACGCGGCCCCTGCGCTGGTCGAGGTCGAGGCGGCGCCCGTGACCGCCGCTCCCCCCGCCTATAGCAGGTCAGCGCCCCTGCGTACCGGGCTTGTTCGCAATCATCTGTTGAGCGGCGCGGGCGCGGGGAAGGAGGTCCGGCAATTTGGTTTCGATATCGCCGGACGGGATTTCACCTATCGCGCGGGCGATTCGCTTGGCGTGTGGCCGGTGAACTGCCCCGCATTGGTGCGTGAGATGCTCGGCCTGCTTGACCTTTCCCCCGATGCGCCGGTCCAGATAAAGGGGGCGGGGGAGATGGGCCTTCAGCAGGCCTTGCTCCGCCATTGGGATATCAGCCGGTTGAACCGCACCATATTGGAACTGATCGCGGAGCGGGAACCGGAAGCGAATTTCGCGCCGCTGCTCGATCCGGCGCGCAAGCCGGATTTCGACCGGTGGCTATGGGGACGGCAGATCGCCGATGTGCTGCATGAGACGCCGGTGCGCCTCAGCCCCAGGGACCTGATGCAGGTGATGCGACCCCTTCAGCCGCGTTTCTATTCGATCGCCTCCAGCCCCCATGCCCAGCCCGATGAGGTGCAACTGACCGTCTCCGTCGTGCGCTACGCCTGTGAGGGGCGGACGCGCGCCGGACTATGCTCGGGGTTTCTCGCGGACCGGGCGGAGGAGGAAATCGGCCTGTTCCTTCAGCCCTCCACCCATTTCCACCCGCCCGCCGATCCCGAACGGGCGATGATCATGGTGGGGCCGGGCACCGGCATCGCGCCTTTTCGCGGTTTCCTCCATGATCGGCAGGCGACCGGGGCGAGCGGGCGCAACTGGCTCTTCTTCGGGGAGCAGCATCAGGAGAGCGACTTCTATTATCGCGAGGAACTGGAAGGCTGGCGGCGCGGCGGGCATCTCGATCGCATCAGCCTCGCTTTCTCCCGCGATCAGGCGGACAAGCTCTATGTCCAGCACCGCATGGTGGAGGAAGGCGCGGACCTGTGGCGCTGGATCGAGGAGGGCGCCAATTTCTATGTCTGCGGCGATGCCAGCCGGATGGCCCGCGATGTCGACGCCACGCTCAAGCAGGTCATCGCGACCCATGGCGGCATGACAGCCGAGGAGGCCGCGGATTATGTGGCGCAGATGCAGCAGGACCGCCGCTATGTCCGCGACGTCTATTGAGGGCGCCTGTGGAGGACGGGGACGAAAGGTGGCGTCACTCTGCTGATTGGTCCCGCGAGATCCCCTCAACTGTTCGGTGGCGTGTCCGGCGGGAAGGGCAGGTGAGGGGCGCGCGCCGCCTCACCTGTTTGCATGCCTATTTTTTGTCGAGCGTCTTTTCGATCTCTCTCGCCCGCTTGAGGTGCTGTTCCACCACCGGGGAGGTTTCCGCCGCTGCCATCTTGAGCGAGGCGGCCTCGCCATCCTTTGCGTATTTCTTCATCAGATCGAGCGCATCCTCATGCGCGTCTATCTGGCCGTCGATATATTCCTTGTCGAATTTGTCACCTGTCACCTTTTTGAGATCAGCAAGGTCCTCCTGCTGATCGGAGGTCAGGGCCGCGCTGGGCGTAATCGCCGGGCTTGCCGCGCCCGCCGCCTTCTTGAGAGCCGCGGTGGAAGCCTTGTGCGCCTCGGCCATCATCGCCGCAAATTCCTTCACGGCGGGAGAGGCCGCATTTTTGGCGGCGATTTCGGCCGCCGCAATTTCGAACGCGTCGCTTCTTGCCGCCTTGTCCGCAAATTCCTGCGGCGAAGGCGTCGGGGTCAGCGCGAGGCTGCTATTCTCCAGCATGTTGCCGGTCGCCTCGGCGGTATTGCTGAGCGCGTTCCGGGTGGCGTCCATGGCGTTTTCCGTGGAACGCTCCGTACCGGAACCGCAGGCCGCCAGCGCAAGCGTAGACAGAGAAAGAATAGTGAATGTTTTCCAACTATAGGCCATCGGGCATCTCCCAACCTGTAATGGGGGTGAGCATAAAGGGCTATGATCGCGCCCCTTGATATCTGTCCGCATATGATATCGGACTGCCTCACCTGCCCTCGCAAAGCACCAAGGGCAGATGTCATCCTGTTCCATTGGAAAGGATAGGCCTCCGAACGCAAACAGATGGTCCTATAACTGTCAGGAGGTGGAAAGTTTCCACAGATGCCCGTTCCGGCTTTGGCGCGCGCTGACGCCTTGCCGGGAAATCAGGCCGTCAACGCGAATAATCGACCTTGTGAAGCGGCGTGTCGGCAAGCAGCATCGGCTGTTCCTGCGATAGCGCGAGGAACTCGCTGGCTGGCTGGGGGCGGCCGAACAACCAGCCTTGCAGCCGGTTGCAACCGGCAAGGGTAGCCAACTGGGCCTGCATCGGCGTCTCGATACCTTCAGCGCACACCTCCAGATCGCAGGCCCGGGCCAGCCCGATGATCGAGGTCAGCATCTCCCGCGCCCTGGGCTCATGCTCCAGCGCCATGATGAAGGTCTTGTCGACCTTCAGCCGGTCCAGTTTCAACTGCTGCAAATAGCCGATGCTCGCAAAGCCGGTGCCGAAATCGTCGAGGGCGATCCTGATCCCCATTGCGCGAAGGGTGTTGATCACCTCCGCCGCCACCTGTGGCCGGCGCAACATCAGGCTTTCGGTGATCTCAAGTTCCAGACGGTCCGGCGGGAACCCTGTCTCCCTCAGCACGGCGCGGACTTCATCGGTCAGGCTGCGATCCCAGAATTGCGCGGGCGAGAGATTGACGGTCAGGCTGAGGCCGGTGTCGCGCATGGCCGCGCAGGCCGCCGCGAGCACCTGGCGCCCCAGATGATTGATAAGCCCGCTCATCTCCGCGATCGGGATGAAGACGTCGGGCGGCACGTCGCCATGTTCCTTGTCCGACCAGCGCGCGAGCGCTTCCACGGCGACGACGGCCCCGGTCCGCGCCTCGACAATCGGCTGGTATCGGACGAATATTTCTTCCTTTTCCACGGCGGACCGCAAATTGCCTTCCAGCCGGATGCGCAGGTGCAGGCTCTCGTCCAGCGACGGCTCATAGGGCCGCGCGCAGTTTCTGCCAGCGGCCTTGGCGGCATAAAGGGCCACGTCCGCCCGGCGCATCAGCTCATCCTGCCGGTGGCTGAGTTCGGGGCGTTCCTCGACGAATCCTATGCTGATGCCGAGCTTGATCTTGTAGGCGCTGATCGCGAATGGCCTTGAGAATTGCTGCAATATCGCATCGCACAGGGCAAGAGTGTCGCCCGGCAGGCTCGGCGTCAGAAGAACGGCGAACTCGTCCCCGCCCAATCGCGCGACGAAGGCCTTGTCGGCCGCCATCCGGATACGCGCGGCCGCTTCCTTCAGAAGCAGGTCGCCCGCGCCATGCCCATAGACATCGTTCGCGTCCTTGAAGCCGTCAAGGTCCATGAACATCAGCGCGAGATCGTCATGGGAATGCAGCGCGTCCCCGATCCGCGTGAGCAGGACGCGGCGGTTCGGCAGGCCGGTCAGCAGGTCATGATCCGACAGATGCCGGGCGCGCAATTCGCTTTTCCTGAGCTCCGCGAGGGTTTTCCCGCCGCGCCGCAAGATGACGCCCGCCGCCAGCATCGCGATGAGGAGGAGGCCCGCAATGGCTGGCGCGACCTGTTCCCGCAGCAGCGATCCGGGCCGATGGGGGGACCATTGAAGCCAGGCGAGCGTCTCGCCGTCCGGGCTTTTGAGCGGCAGGGATTGCAACTCCGCCCGTGGAGGCTCCAGGGTGAGCTCCAGATTATGGAGATTAAGCTCCTTCTTCAGCCGGGCCAGCCGATCGTCGACCTGCCGCGCGATCACGATGAGCCGGGTGTTCCCCGCCGGTAACCGGATCTTGTCGGTCAGCGGCACGATGGCCGCCGCCGAATATACGAAGATATGCCCGTGCGAGCGCGTGAAGCCGCTCACTATGGGGGCCTGGGATACCGGCATCTGCCGCACCGTCGCCAGCGAACGCTCAAAATCGGGACCCAGCCTCAGCCGGGCGGCGTCCGCAGCCGGGGGGTGATTTCCGAAACCATAGATGACCCGGTCCTCGCCATCGAGGATGAAGATGTCCGTATAGCCCTGAATCCTGCCGAGATAGGCGAAGATATTGTCCTCTATCCAGTCCGGTTCGAAATTCAGGCTGACATGGCGAACCGCATCATCCCATTTGGCATAATCCTGAAGATCGTGCAGCGTCATGGACGAAGTGGCCGCGATCTCGGTCGCGAGCGCCTGCGCCTCGCGCTCCTGCTGCATCCTGTCCTGGCTGCGGGCGCCCAGAAACAGCAGCAGGAAGATGCAAGCCAGACAAGAGGTTCCCAATAGCAACAGCGGCCCAAGATATTGGGACGGAACATGGTTGCGAAGGCGTCGAAATGCGGAAACCATCCCCGTTGGATAACGCCATTTCGTTAAGTTTGTCCTGCCGGGCGATCCCCCGCGCGCGCTATATCTTCTGGCGGGGAAGGCGGCGGGTCCTAAAGCGCCTTCAGCCGGGACAGGTCGATATCGTTGCTGGGGAAGGAGGGGTAGGGGCGGGAATAGACCATCGAGCTTATCTGGTTGCGGCCGTTGACCTTGCTGCAATAGAGCTGCCGGTCGGCATGATCGGTCCAGAAGCTGGAGGGCATGCCTTCCAGACAGGGCGCGCTGACGATCCCTATGCTGACCGTGACGAGCGGGCTGACCGATGAATGTTCATGGGGAATATGCAGCAGGTTGATCTGCTTCCTTATGTCCGCCGCGACCTTCAGGGCGCCTTCGCCATTGGTGTCCGGCAGGATGCAGGCAAATTCCTCTCCGCCATAGCGGGCGCACATGTCAGAGGCGCGTCGCACGGCGCGGTTCAGGGCCGAAGCGACCATGGCGATGCATTTGTCGCCGGCCGGGTGCCCATAGGTATCGTTGAACGCCTTGAAGAAATCGATGTCCAGCATGATGACGGACAGCCAGCTTTCCGTGCGGGTGAGGCGGGCGACCTCGCTGCCCAGCTTCTGTTCCATATGGCGGCGGTTGCTAAGCCCCGTCAGCGCATCGGTGACGGCGATCTGCGCCAGTTGATCCCGCATGCGCTTCATTTCGACATGGTTGCCGACGCGGGCGCGGAGCGCCGCCGGCTTGACCGGCTTCGTCACATAGTCGATCGCGCCGAGGCTGAGGCCGCGCATTTCATCTTCCACATCGTTGAGGCTCGTGGTGAAGATGATGGGTACATCGGCGAGCATCCCGTCCTGTTTCAGCCGCTCGCAGACGTCAAAGCCGTTGAGGCCGGGCATGATCACATCGAGCAGGATGATATCAGGCTGGACCTTGTGCGCTGTCGCGATCGCTTCCTCGCCGGAGGTCGCGAAGCAGATTTCATAGCTGTCCTCCAGCGCGGCGTTCATGATCTCGATATTCGAGATTTCATCGTCGACGATCAAAACTATGGCGGGCTTTGTCATGACGGCATTCTTTCCTCTTCGCGGAGGGGTAGGGAACGGGATGCAAAGGGCAGGACATTGAGATGGGCCAGCGCCGCCGCATAATCGAGCCGGTGGAGGGCCTGCGACAGCGGGTGGGCCTCGCCTTCCTGATCGGACCATCCCAACTGATGGACAAGCGCCCGGAAACTGGCGCGCGCGCCCAGGCTGCGGCGCTCTATCAGGTCGCGCAGCTGCGCGCACTGGCGGGCGATCGCCGCTTCATCGGCGGCCCTGATGCCGCCCGGCGCGGGGGCAGGGTGCTCCGTCGCCGCAGGGAGCGACCGCGCGGCTTCGATCGCCGGACGCAGCGCGGCTTCCAGACTGTCCAGCATTGCCGACAGATCGGCCGAGGGAGCGCCCGGCGCGAGCTTCTCTTCCAACTGGCTGGCGCTTGTCCTGACCTCGGCCAGTTCCAGCGAGGCGGCCACGCCCTTGAGGCTGTGGGCCAGCCGATGGGCGTCGGTCTGCGCGCCGCTGGCCAACTGGTCGCGGAGCATATCCGCCGCGCCCGCATATTGCTCGCCAAAGCCGAGGATCAGGCGGCGCAGAAGGTCCTTCTTGCCGTTGACCCGCTCCAGCGCCTTGTCGAGATCGAAAGGAGGCAGGCTGGCAGGAAGAGGAGCTGCCGAAAGGGAACCCGCTGAAGGAGAATCGGGCGCCGGTGCCTCGGCCCGCTGCCCGATATCGGTGAAGGAGGGCGCGGCCGCTCGCGCATCAGCCGCGAGCCAGCGATCGAGGCAGCGGACCAGCCCTTCCGGGTCCACCGGCTTGGCGATATGATCGTTCATGCCTGCGTCAAGGCACCGCTGCCTTTCATCCTCATAGGCATGGGCGGTCAGGGCGAGGATGGGCAGGCGATCGGCGGGCCATTGCCGGCGGATGATCCCGGTGGCGGTGATGCCGTCCATTTCGGGCATCTGCACATCCATCAATATGGCGCTGTAAAGCTCCCCCTGCCGTTCCATCATCTGGCAGGCGATCTGTCCGTTTTCGGCGCAATCGACCAGCAGCCCGGCGTCGCTCAGCAGTTCGAGGGCGATTTCCCGGTTGATGTCATTGTCCTCGACGAGCAGCACCCGCAGCCCTTGCGCCGCCGGGCCGACCTGCGGCGTGCCGTCGACGCTTCGGGCGGGAATGTCGCTGTGGCGGGCCTCCTCTTCCTCTTCCCTGCTTTCGGCGCTCAGGGTGGAAAGGGTCGCCAGCAGGGTTGCCGGATCAACGGGCTTGGGCAGGAAGGCGGAGATATCGGCTTTTTCCAGCTCCGTCATCAATTCGTCGGAGCCATAGGCCGTCACGATCAGGGTCAGCGGCATGGATTGCAGCAGCGGGCTGGCCCGCATCGCCCGCACCGTTTCCATGCCGTCCATGCCGGGCATCTTCCAGTCGAGCAGCACCAGATCATAAGGCGTGGCCGCGCTTGCCGCCGTTTCGAGCGCCGCCAGCGCCTCTGGCCCGGATGCGACCAGATCGACCGGCATGTCCCAGCCCGCGAAGATTTCCTCGATGATCTGGCGGGCGGCGGGATTGTCGTCCACCGCCAAAATGCGCAAATTGCGTATGGTGGCGATCGGGCTTTGCAGGGAGGGCAGGGTGATGGCGTCTCCCCGCGCCAGTTCGACCGTGAAGGTGAACTGGCTGCCTTTGCCCGGAGCGCTGGTGACGCCGATCTCTCCGCCCATCAACGCGATGATCTGCTTGCAGATGGCGAGGCCAAGGCCGGTGCCGCCGAAACGGCGAGTGGTGGAATTGTCGGCCTGAGTGAAGGAATGGAACAGCCGCGCCTGCTGCTCGCTGGTCATGCCGAGGCCGGTATCGGTAATCGAGACGCGCAGCGTGGCGCAATTGTCCTTTTCCGCAATCATATGGGCCGACAGCGTGACATCGCCGCCGGGCGCGAATTTGACCGCATTGCTGAGGAGGTTCAGCACCACCTGATTGAAGCGCAATTCATCGCCGATCAGGCTGCGGGGCAGCGTGTCGCCAATGGCGGTGTGCAGCGTGACCTGCTTCGCCTCGGCCTCGCCCGCGATCATCTGGATCTGGCTTGCCAATGCCGCGCGAGGGTCGAAGGCGCGGGCTTCCAGCTTCAGCTGACCCGCTTCATTCTTCGAAAAATCGAGGATGTCGTTGATCAATCGCAGCAGGGCGAGGCCCGCATTGCTGATCTTGCTGATATAATCCTGCTGCCGGGGGTTCAGTTCGGTTCGCTGGACCAGATGGCAAAAGCCCAGAATCGCATTCATCGGCGTGCGGATTTCATGGCTCATATTGGCGAGGAACAGGCTCTTGGCGCGGCTGGCTTCCTCGGCCTCGGCGGTCCGTTCCTCCAGCGCGCGGTTCTTGGCCATGATCTCCGTGCTCATCCGGGCGATACGATCGAAACTGTCCGAGAGCATGGAGCAGAACCAGATCAGCACGCCTGTCTGGAACGCGACGATGAAGGCGTGGAGCAGGACGCGGGGCAGGCTGCCCTCCGCTGAGAAAACCGCATAGGGCAACAGATAGAGCAGCAGCAGATGGTGGAGCGCGGTCGCCAGCGCGGCGAGCAGGATGGCGCGCTTGTCGCACCAGGCGACGGTCAATGCCAGCATGGCGAAGAAATACATGTGCATGTCCATCTGCCACGGATGCTCGCGCAGCAGAAACAGGAACAGCGACGGTTCCCCCATCAGCGCGATGGCGGAGACATAGCGCGTCGCAGGCGCAATCCCTTCGAAGCGCCAGCATAGATGATAAGCGCCTGCAAGGGCCGCCGCGGCCAGCATGGTCAGCACGACAGAATGCCCGGTGGAGAAGGCGATCAGTCCGGCGGCGGGCACATGCCCCCAGAACAGCACGAGCAGCAGCCTGCCGAAATGCTCCCTGAGCCGGTCGAGTTCGACGCTCATGCCCCGCCTCCTTGCGTTCCGCCTTCAAAGCATCCTCGCAGCCGGCCGGGAGACAGGACGAACCACGCCCCCGCCTTGCGCAGGGTCTGGGGAAAATCGGGCCGGGTGGAAGCGGCGATCACGATATTGGAAAAGCGCCCGGCCTCGATGACGCCGCCTCCGGCCATCGCCACGACGGAGAAGCTGTGGGCGAGGGGCGATCCCGGTGCGGTCACGACGATATATTGGCGGCTATCGCCGAGCGGCCAGAGGTTGGCGATCACCAGCGCGGATAGCCCGGCGGCCAGTAATACAATCGCAGGCAGCGCATCGCGGATGCGTCCGTCTCTGCGCCCTCCTGTCACGCGAAGAGGACGCCTGTCGGAAGGGAAAGAGGGTTCTTTCCCCTGTAATTTTTCCGAACGGACCATGCTCATCTCCGCGCTTATTCGGAAAAATATAATTTCATCAATGATTTACAAAATGGTTAAGAGGCCGAAAGCCCCCTGTTCCCGCTGTCCCTCCCCATGCGGCCCGGGCCTTTTCCCCTGAGCCGGCATCGGGTTATCGGAAGGCAGTTCTATCTTCGGTGGGGCGATCCGGGATATCTTGATTGGTGGTTGCGGCGCTTCCTTCTGCGCCTGTTGGGAACCGGGTGGAATTGCGCTCGGTGGCTCTGGCGTCACGGCAGGAGAAAGACGCTGAGCGTCGCGGGGGGCTGCATGGCTGCACGGGCCGTCCTTGCGAACAGAGCGCGGTCATCGACCGGCGAATGGATTGAGAAGAAATGCCCGAACCCGGCATGTCGGAAGGGAGAGGGCCGGGGTAACTGCGCCCCGGCCCTCCGGCCTCAATATTTACCGCGAAGGGTCAGCATGAAGCTGCGCGGTTCGCCATAATAATATAATTTATTGACGCTCTGATAATATCTTTTGTCAAATACATTATTTCCAGACAATGAAATATTCCATTTATCATTCACATCATAAGCAATCCGCGCGTTAATCAGCGCGTATGATCCTTGCGAATAGGTGGCTACTCCAGTTTTGTTGTATATTCTGCTTTGCGCCGTACCTCCCGCTCCGATCGTCCAGCGGTTGAGATTCCCACCGAGTTGATAGTCGATCCAGGCACGAAATGAGTGGCGGGGAATGAAGCTGTTGTAGATGTTGCCGTCGAGGGCAACGAGACTTGTATCGCGCAACGTGCCCAACACCTTGGATTTGGTATAGGTATAGCCAAGCATGACCTGCATGCGTTCCACCGGTGACCCCGTCATCTCCGCTTCGAAACCCTGTGCGCGGACATGGCCGGTGTCGACGGAACAGGTGGAGGATGCGTTGCACAGCGAATTGTCGACCGCTGCTGCGGAATGGTTCAGATCAGCCCTGAACAGATTGACCGAGGCATTGAGCGCGCCATCCAGCCACGCCCCTTTGATTCCAAGTTCGTAATTTTCGCCCGTTTCCGGCGGAATGACGTTTCCATCCGGGTCGATGCGGGACTGGGGTTTGAATATTTCCGCGTAGCTTGCATAGGCGGTCAGCGTGTCCGTCAGGTCGTACATCACAGCTGCAAAAGGCGTGAACTGGCCGTTTTCCTTCATATCGGTCTGGCTCGCCGAGCCATAGTCATAGTTCAGGTTCTTGTAGCGATACCAGCTCAAGCGCCCCCCCAGCACCGCTTTCAGGCCATCCGCCACGTCGAGGCGGAGGTTCGCATAGACGCCCTGTTGGTTGACCGTAGTCCGTCCGGGGATGGGGTTTCCTCTGTAATAGTTGGTTGCATAGTAGCTGTCGGACGGTTCGACGAAATTGTGAATCGGATTGAAAGCGTCCTGCTTCTCAGGCAGCCAAACCAGCATGAATTGGTCGACGGCGCGGCGATGGCTGAAATTGGCACCGAAGATGATCTGATGTTCGCCGCCAAGCGCGAGAAACTTGCCGTCGATATAGGCATCCGCTCCGTAATCGGTCTGGTTGTAATCGAACAGACCGGAAAGCGTGGTAAGTGAAGAAGTCGTGGCCCCGGGCGCAATGTCGCTGGCGCCACCGACAAAGCCCATGACGTATTTCATGCGCTGATCGTTCTGACTATAGATTCCCCCGATTTTCAGTGACCAATTATCGCTGAATTGGTGCTGAAGATCGACATAGCCCGTGGTGCGCTCGTTCTTCCACCTGTTCCAGCTGGCGCCAAGACAGGTCGAACGCGAGAGCCCTGTATCGCTGCCGTCACTGTAACCGGGCAGGCCGCCCCAACAGGGCGTAGCTTTCGTCCGCTCGTAGGCGATACCGACGCCCACGGTAGTCGAAGGGCTGATGTCGTAGTCCAGCGCAGCATAGGCGATCTGATCGCCACGATCGCCCAGGTCCTGGAAGGACTCACGATCCTGTAAGGTCAGCACTGTGCGGGCACGCAAGGTGCCCGAACTATTGAGCGGCCCTCCGATATCGAGTTGCGCACGATAGTTCTGCCAGGAACCGGCTTGCAGGGTAATGGTGGCGGCAGCCTCATGCTGTCCGCGCTTGCGAACGAAGTTGACGCCGCCGGCCGGAGTTCCGGCTCCCTTCATCATCCCCGCCGCACCGCGCAGCACTTCGACACGGTCGAGGAACGACATGTCCGCGCCGTAGCTGTTCGCCTGCGGATAGGTGCTGCCGATGTCTATCGGCACGCCGTCATATTGATATTGCCCGGACATGAGAAAGCCGCGCGAATAAAAATAGGAACCTCCCATTGGAGAATTGGCGAGCGTGATGCCGGGCGTGCGCAACATCACCTCATCCACCGTGTTCAGGTTCAGGTCGTCCATCAACTGCCGCGTGACCACCGTGACCGACTGCGGCGTTTCCTTCAGCGATTGGGTGCCTTTGAACATGCTGACGCCGGGCGCGGTGTAGGATTTGGTGCCTTCGGTCGCGATCGGATCGGTCGTTGCGCTGATATAAGTCCCGGTTCTGCTTCCCTCCTGCCCTTCGACCCGCACCGGACCAAGCTGGATTGCCCCATCGGCCGTCTGGGGCGCGCGTTCGAGCGTTACGGCGGTAGGCGTAACGAACCGGTAGGTCAGGCCGGTGCCCGTCAGCAGGCGGCTCAACGCCTCGGCGGAGGCCATGTTGCCGCTTACCGCGTTTGACGTCCGCCCTTCCGCCAGATCGGCGGGATAGGAAAGCTGGATACCGGATTGCTGCATGAACCGCTGGAGCGCGACCGCGAGCGGCTGCGCGGGAATATCGAAGCGCCGGGCGGCGGCCTCGGCCGACTGCGCGGCGGCCTGCATGGGCGTGAGCGAAATCCCGCTGATCGTCGCCAGCAGCGCGACGCGAAGCGTGTTACGAGCAAGAACGCCGGAAAACGGCACGTTAGTCATCAAAATCCCCAATGGCCTGGCAGCGCCAAACCGCTGGCGCTTCTTATGTGCCGTTGCGACGCATTTGCATCAACGACACTGGCTAGACTGGTCGGGAGACGATTTTGGCTAACCCCTTTGCGAAAAAAATTTCATGGCGCGGGATTGCCGCGCCGGATGATGGCAATATCTCCGGGCAGCCATGTGACGGACAGTTCTTGCACGGCGGCCAGATCGCGCAAGGCGGTATCGGCATCGTCGATGCGGAAAGCGCCATTGACCGGCGCGCGGTCGGACAGGTCGGCCCATATCCAGGTCGGTCCACTGCGATAGCGCGCAATCTCGCGGATCGCGCTGGCGAGGGGCTGGCGATCGATCATCAATTCCTTGCGCCGCCATGCCGCGACGCCATCGGGATGCGATGCCGTTTGCCTCAGCAGCGCACCCGCATCGCTGTAGCCCGCGCCTTCGCCCCGGCGTAGCAGGATGGCTTTGTTCCGGCTCGTGTCGGGCGTGAGACGCACCACGCCTTCCGTCACGGCGACATCGACTTGTGCCTTCTGCCGCCGAACCTCGAAGCTGGTGCCTATATCCTCGACCATGCCGTGCAGGGCTGCCACCCGGAACGGTCGATCCTCGCCATGACGCACGGTGAAGAAGGCATTGCCGCGCAGCAGCGTCACCTTGCGTTCGTGCGTGCCGTAATCGACGCTGATCGCCGATCCCGCATCAAGCCAGGCGATCGAGCCGTCGGGCAGGGCATATTCCCCGATGGTGGTCGTAGTCAGATGGTCCGCCTCGATCCGCAAGATCGCTTCCGGCACGGTGAGGACCGCCAACAGGCTTGCCGCGATCGCCGAGGCGTAGACGGCGGCCTTGTGGCGGGGGCTCATGGTGCGCCAGACCCCGCGGCGCGGCCTGATCGGCGGTGGGGCTTGTGCGAATAATTCGGGATGGTCGCCGAGCTGGTGCCAGAGCGAGCGGCGCAATTCGAACGCCTGCGCATGGGCATCGCTTGTCGCAAGCCATGCCTTGAACCGGTCGATTTCCGCGCCGTCCATTTCACCGGACGCAAGACGAAGCACCCAATCCCGCGCTTGTTCCGAGATGGTGTTATTCATGGTGTCAGGGTCGGTCATCCCGTTTCCAGTGACGCAGCATCCATCATGCTGCGTTCCTTTGCTTAGACTGTCGGGAAGGGATTTTGGCTAACCCCCGTTGGCGAATAATCACGATTCGCGCGCCAGTGCGGCCGTGACCGCATCGAAGGCATGACGTAGATGTTTTTCCACGGTCGGCCGGGAAATGCCCAAATGGGCGGCGATTTCCCGTTGCGCCATTCCCTCGACGCGACTTAGCCGGAATATCTGCTGCGTCCTGAACGGCAGCGCCGCGATGGCGGTTTGCACTCGCGTCAATTCGTCGCGCGCAAGGGCGATCCGCTCGCCGGAGATTGCCGCCGCACCATCGTGAAGCAGCGCTGCCGCTTCCGAATGGGCATCGTGCAATCGCCGTTCGTCCTGCACATGATCGAACGCGACATTGTGGGCGAGACGGCGCAGATAGGCTTGCTTGTCGATGATCGGCGGATCGTCCCGCACCGTCTGGACCTTGAGCCACAGTTTTTGCGCCACATCCTCGGCGCTTTCCGCGCCCACGAGGCGGCGCACCTGCCGAAGCAGGGATTTGCGTTCCGCCAGAAGCAGACGCGACAAGGCGATCGAGTTGGTCGACATGGTTGAATAAACCATATGCCGTTATCCTATTTGCAAAAGCCTCGCAACAATGTGTGGGCAGGCTTGTGAGCATGGTCGCCTCAATCGTTAAGCCTCCACCGCTACGCCTCCCTTGCGGCGGGGCGTTGCCTTTGACTGATATGTGGCGACCTTCCATGTCGTCAACGTGCAGGTGGCGGCCATTGCGAGCATGACAAGATCAAAGCCGACATATACCCAATCCCGCGCGATCAGGCTGGAGATCAGGCCGCGCTCCGTGGTCAGGGCGTTGACCACCGGCACCAGCGCATAGAGCGCCGCGCAGGCGGCCAGCGCCTCCATCCACGCCCGCTTTGCGGGACGGGCGAGCGTCCAGACGAACAGGCCGCCCCAGACGATGAACAGGCTGTTGATCTCCCACTCGGCGCGGTTCGCCATATCCAGCGGCAACAGCCGGTTGGCGAGAAAATAGACGGCTATCCCCGCCGGCGCACCGGCGATCACGCCGATGTTCAACCGCTCGACCAGTCGAAAGCCGAAATGTGGCCGCGCCGGATCGGGCAGCCTGGCGCGGCGCTTCACCGTCCAGAGAACAAGGCCGGTCGCCACCATAACCGTGCCGCCGATGCCGGACAGGAAATAGAGCCAGCGCAGCATCGGACCGGAGAAGCGTCCCGCATGGAGATCAATCATTGCGTTCTGCGTGGCCCGCGCACCGCCCACTGTGATCGGTGGCTGGATCTGCTCCCCTGTGATGGCGCTAAGAAAAATTGTGTCGCGCGGTGCGGCGAGACCGTCCAGGCCAGGTAAGATGCCGATGATGGCGCTGGCATCGCCCGGGTTTGTGATGTCGATCCATCGCGGAACCAGATCATCATGGAAAGCGCTGGCGCGCGCGACCAACTCACTTAAAGGCAAGGAAGCTGCCAACCTATCGCTTCGTTCTATCTTCGGTGCAGGGGGATAGGCGGCCTGGTAAAAGGCGTCGGCACTCTGAAAGTTCGCGCTGATTGCCCAAGGCATCAGGGTAAACAGCAAAGTGACGAGGCCAGTATATGTAATCATCAGATGGAAAGGCAGCGCGAGGACGGCCGTGATATTATGAGAATCCAGCCATGACCGTTGGCCCTTGCCAAAGCGCAGTTGGAAGAAGTCGGTAAAGACCTTCTTATGCGTAATTACGCCTGTCAATATCGCCACCAGCATGGCTAGCGTGGCGACGCAGATAAGCAGCCGCCCAATCCACCAAGGGAAATAATATAGTTGGAAATGGAAGGTGTAGAGGAAATCGCCGCCGCGAGTATCCCGTATCACCAGTTCTCTGCCGCTCTCAGGATCGAGCGTCATTCTTCCAGTCTTATGCGAATTACCTTCGGGCGATAACCAGGAAATAACGATATTATCGCCGCCGCGTTGCGGCAGCGAAATGCTCCATTTTTCCGCCTGCGGCGCTTTCTGTGTCAGCAGCGCACCAGCGGCATCCAATGCCTGATAGGAAACGGGAGCGGCTCGCAGTTCGGGCCGCATCCATTGGTTAATCTCCTGTCGAAAGAATATGGCTGTACCGAACAGGAATATAATGAACAGCAACCACCCAGGCAGGAGACCTGCCCAGGTGTGAAGCTGCGCCATGGATTGTCGGAACCCCGACCTTTTCATCTCGCCACTCTCAAAATGGCCAGGGATGAGCGAGGCAGGGCGCTCATATCCAAGTCACCATTTGTAAGTGAGTCTTCCGATTATGCTGCGGACTTCGCCAATATTACAGAATTCCAATGCTGTGCACGATGCGACATAATATTTATCAAAGAGGTTACGCGCATTAACGCTCAGATCCCATCCAGAAAGGGACGGACTGGCCTTACCGAGATCGTAGTTGAATGCGGCATCGACAAGCGTAAACCCCGGAACCTTGAACGTATTAAGGGCATTTCCATAGGTCGGACCGACATAACGTGCGCCCATACCAATGCGTACGCCTTTGAAGGCACCTTCGCGCTGGGTATAGTCGGCCCAAAGCGAAGCCAGATGCTTAGGCACGCGAGCGGGTGACATGCCTACATAATCAACCCCGGCGGCGTTTGGATTATCCTTGGTCGTTTCGACTTCATTATAGGTATATGCCGCAATGATATTCAATCGATCCGCTATTTTAACGGTCGATTCGATTTCTATCCCGCGAGAACGCTGCTCGCCTGTCTGAACAGTGTATCGCGTGTCATCTGGATCGACCGTCGAAACATTCTGCCGGCGCAGGTCGAACAGCGATATCGTGACAAGGTTTGGAGAGCCTTCTGGCTGGAATTTCAGCCCGATTTCCCATTGCTTGGCTACTTCGGGTTTGAAAGGCTCGCTTCCCCTGGCCGGCGAAGTCGTGCCACTCACGGGCAGGAAGGATTCCGAATAGCTTGCATAAGGCGCGAGGCCGTTGGGCAAGATGTAGGTCAGCCCTGCTCTGCCGGAGAAAGCCTTGTCCTTCTGCTTCGTGAGAACCTCAGTACCGATATTGAGCGTGCGCTGCCTTGCCCAATCCTGTCGTCCGCCGATCGTCAATACCCAGCCACCAGACCGGATCTGGTCCTGAAAATACAGGCCGGACTGATGGTTCGTCTGCCGCGTCTGGAAGGGGGTGCCGTAAACGGGTGCGATCGACTGTCCGTAAACGGGATCATAGAGATCGATGCCAGATGCGGGCGCATCAACGCTCAGAACATTCGCAGTTCTGCGGATATAGTCCAACCCGAACAGCACAGAGTGCGAGAGAGCCCCCGTCTGGAATTCGCCGGTTATAGCGTTATCCGTCCCTATGCTGTCTCCCGTGATCTTCCGTAAATTATAGGAACGCCCCACAGTGCGATCATTTGTGAGCAAGCCCAACTTGTAAAGCCATTGGAAATAATCGTCAGCATGAGCATAGCGGACGGTCTGTTTGAAATTCCAATGATCGTTCAAGCGCTGTTTGAGTTCATAGGAGAATGAATAGACTTCCATATCCCCGCGATCATAACCGGGTTCCCCCATGAACCTGCTGCGGGGAATCCGGCCGTTGGGATTTGAACCATCCATCGTCTGATAAGGAAATAAGGGAAGGTAGAGGGAATGATCTTTCTGATAGGAAGCCTGCAACAGAAGGGATGTGGCTTCGCCGGGATTCCAGGCGAGACTGGGCGCAATATAAACCCTGTCGTCTTTCAGGTGGTCGATTTGCTGGTCAAGATTGCGTGCTAATCCAACCAGGCGATAGAGAAGGGTGCCATCGCTCGTGACGGGACCGCTGACATCGAGCGTGCCCTCCAGCCTGTTTTGCGTTCCGGTAAGAATTGCAATCTCGCCCCGGCTGTCCTCCGTCGGACGCTTGGTCACGAGGTTGATCAAGCCGCCCGGCGCATTCTGACCATAGAGAACGGACGAAGGTCCCTTCAAAATCTCTATACGTTCAAATCCATAGGGTTCCTGACTGAAATAGGAAGTCGTGGGCAGCAGACGCACGCCATCCACATAGAAATTTGACGTGAACTGCGAGAATCCACGGATGATCAGCGCGTCGTCTTTGGGATTTGCCCCAGCGAAGTTAGAGCGAACGCCGGCAGTATATCGCACGCTGTCATTGATGCTCTGCGCACCCTGGGCTTCGATCCTGTCGCGTGTGAGGATGGATATGGTTTGCGGAATTTCGAGGATCGAACTGTCTGTCTTGGACCCGGTAGCCGTCCGGGTGGCAACATAACCTGCGACTGGGCTTGTAGCTGTCTCCGTTATGCCAGAGCCGCCACGGCCAACGCCTTCACCCTCGACCCGCACCGGCCCGAGCTGGATCGCGCCGTCCGCCGACTGCGGGGCGGGTTCCAGCGTGACGACATTGCCGTTCATGCGGAAGGTGAAGCCAGTTCCCGTAAGAAGCTGGCTAAGGGCTTGTGCCGGCGGCAGGTTGCCCCGAACGCCATTGGTCTGCACGCCGCGCAGCGGGACGCCGTTGGTCGTGATCTGCAAGCCGGATTGAATACCGAATGTCACCAGCGCGTCGCCCAGCGGTTGCGCCGGAATATCGAAACTGCGTTCGCCGGCTGCCTGCGCCCATGCTGCCGGTGCGATCATCATCATCGGGCCAATCGCAGCCGTCGCCATCAGCGCCGCGCCCACAAGCGACCGGGTGCGCCCGCCCCCCATTTTCTGAATCACTAGAATGCCTCCAATCGTCGAATCTCGCCCCATTTGACAATGCCTCGCATTAGTAGGGGTCATAGGCTCAACGATATGGGCCGCCGACTTTTCGGTAAAAAATTGCCTCTTGCGCCAATATTTTTTGAGTTATTACGTATTTTCTGATGGTTAAGAGGCAGACACAATCATCAGCCAAGGGGTTATCCGGCGTACGGTGCCGCCGTGCGGCTGCACGATCAGGCTGGCGGCCTCGAACGGATCTGCGGTATCGAACTTGCCGGTCACGCTGCTGCGTCCCAGATTCCTGTCTGTAAGGATGATTGCTCCGCGATAGTAGCGGCGCAGATCGGCGAGGACTTCCGACAGGGGGCGGTCAACGGCGGTAAGGCGCTGATCCGTCCATGAGCCCACCAGTTCGGCGGAACGGTTCCCGCTCCGGGCCTGTCCTTCAAAGGGCATATGCGTCCATTGGCCCGCTGTCAGGATGACCGGCCCTGCATTGTCCCGCAATGAGGCCACGCGCACGCGCCCATGCTTGACGGCAACATCGGTGCCATTGTCGCCCCGCCTCACGTCGAAGCCGGTGCCAAGGACGGTAACGGCCGCGCTGCCCGAACGGACATTGAAAGGCCGCGCAGGATCGCGCGCTACCTCGAAATAGGCTTCCCCCGCCAGAAGCTCCACGCTCCGGCTGTCCGGCGCGTAAGCGATCTTGACGGCGCTGCCTGGCGCAAGGCGAACCATGCTGCCATCGTCCAGCTTCAGGGTCTGTTGCTCGCCTGCGCCGGTACTATGATCGGCCCTGATTTGCAGCAGCAGGTGCGGGACCGCGAACCAGGCCAGGGTCGCTGCAATCGCTCCGGCCAGAATGGCTGTTCGCTTCGGACGCGCGGTCTGGGCAGGCTCCGATCGGCGAGAAGCGGCCGGGAAAAGCGCCATGTTCCGGGTTTGCGCGATCAGTCCCGAAGCATGGGACGCCTCCGCCCAAGCCCGATCATGCAGCGCGTCTTGCTTCCGCCACAGATCGAAGCGGGCGCGCAAATCGGCGTCGTCCGGGTCGTCATCCAGATAGATGGTCCAATCGACCGCTTCCCGCATGGCCCGATCCCACGCCGCGTCCCCGCCGGATTCGGCGCGGTTTGCATCTGGGTCCGGTGATCGTGTCATGCTGTCTCCCTGATCGCTCCGCAGGATGCGGGGAGATGAGAACGCTCCCCGTCTTCCAGAACGATCTGCTGCGAAGATTTTTCGGTATTATTTGAAGCAGAGTTGTTCAAGGGCGACGCGCAAGCCGCTTGATGCAATGAAGCTTGCCCTCTGCGATCAGCTGGTGGGTGAATGTTACCGACAAGCCAAGGCGCTCTGCGACTTCGCGCAGCTTCATCCCTTCGACCGTATGGAGAAAAAGCGCCGTGCGTGTCCGTTCGGGCAACTCGTTCATGCTTTCCAGAACGATGCGAAGTTCGTCCCGCGAGCCAACCTCCGCGTCGGGTGTAGGCATATCGTCGGCAAGGACTTCGGATATATCCGTCAGGTCAGCGCCCTTGCGTTGCGCTTCGCGCAGGGCGGCGCGGCGACCGTCCAGTGCGAGGTTCCGCACGACCCGATAGAAATAGCGCAAGGGTTCGGCGAGGGTGCGGCCGCGCTCGACCGCTTCGATTCGCTCCCATGCTTCCTGCACCACGTCTTCTGCACGCGCGCGATCGCGAACTATGCCGTTGGCATAATCCACCAGGGCATTGCGATGCGCCCGGTAAAGCAGCGTGGAGGCGCGTTCAGGTGGCACGGACGGCGATAATCTCCTTTCCGACTGGCGGGCACTCCAAGGCCACGGCGCGGGGAAACTCCCGTCCATTTTTGCAACAAGCTCGCAATAATTCTTCTAGGATAAGGCGGGAAGGATCGCAATTCTTCATAATGCCCTTTCCTGATTTCGGACCGAACGCGTCCCCCACGCTGCCTCAACTTTCTATATCCTCATCGATCCGCTCTCGATCAAGCAGTCGATCGGGTCGAGCGCATGGGTTCGACGCAAAGGGGCTACATTCGACGCATCGAGCTTGAGCAGGGGCTCGTCGAGATCGGGCTGCGCGTGTTCCAGTAGGCGTAGGAAACAGGTCCGGTTGATCTCGAAATATCGGGACGCGCCATAAACCTCGAACCGCCCCGCAAGTGCGACGAGGTCGGCAGTCCTTATCGGCCGGAAACGGTCGCTCGCTTCGTGCCGTGCCACTGGAGGCATGGTGAAAACCACGCCCGCGCTTCTCTCTTTTATTCGAAAATGGCGCGCCCCGCTAGGCGAAGATGACAACTACGTTTACTCCATAGCCCTATAAAGCAGGGATGAAACCGCGTTGTATTTGGCTTGAATGCGCGCCGCCGCAACAGCAGTGAGGGGCTATTCGAGGATCGTTCCGCCGCCCCGCTCCCACACCATTGCCCAAAACTGCTGGCTCCAATCGGTCTGGTGCCCGTCGAGGTAGCGCGATTTGCCGAGCGCCATGCCCAGCCGTGCCATCAGAGCGGCGAACTCTTTATCGGTGGGATTGGCTGCCTGCCAAATCCGGCCGAGCACATAGGAAAGCAAGGCATGGAACAGAGTGATGCGCGTTGCCTTCTGCGGATCATAGGCCCGCGGGCTTATCTCGATGATCGCATGGGAGTCCGTGTTCGGCTTGCTAGCCTCGTTGAAGCGATGGAGGCGAAGCTGCCATTGCGCGAGGCCACGACCATAGTGAGCATACGGCTGAACTGCCCCAGCGAATTCCCGCATGAATGTGGACCAAGGTTCGCTCCAGAGCCCTGAACCGTAACCAGGCCAAACGTTCGCTTGCAGCCATGCTCGCAGCTTACCAGCCGTCAGTTCATCCGCGTCCCACTTGAGCAACGCCGCTTCAGCGGCGGGATGCCCGCATACACCAAGTTCGATAACACTGATCGCCTCGACGCATTGGCGCGTCAACGCGAGCGCATTAGCATGCATTCCCTCGCGGTTCGCCCTGTTCGCCAGCAAGAGCGTGTCGAGCACGAACCAATGGGCTAGCATGGGTGCTGACTTTACTTGTGGGGTCATCGCGTTTGCCGATACGGCGTCAGCGATGCGGCGCATGATCTGCGAAGTGGCTTCCTCGTTGAGGTTGAACCATTCAGGCACAGGTCGGGTCGTCATTGCAGCACAGCGGTAGCTTCTAGCCGTTTCATTGTTGTTCCCGACGAATCAGGTTTCGCGCTATGTAACGACATGAACTATATCAGCATCCCCATTTCACTCGTATCGCTAGCAATCTCGCTCGGCACATTTTGGCTGGCTTTCATGGATCGCGGGCGACTAAAGATGACGAAGCCGACGATTGTATTCTTTGGCTTCGATACGGTGCCAAAGCCCACGCCGAAGGTATTCTTGCGGACGCTGCTATACAGCACAGCCACCCGTGGGCACGTTGTTGAAGGCATGTATGCCAGAGTTCGTCACGGCGAGGACGAGCGCATTTTCAGCTTCTGGGGCTACGGCGAAACGGAAAAGCTATCACCCGGCAGCGGACTACACGTTAGCCGAACCGGCCTCGCTGCCAACCACCATTTTGTTCTGTCAGTTCATGAAACCGCCTACCGCTTCGAGCCCGGTTCATACGAGATCGACGTGATTGCCAACGTGGTCGGTCGCAGGGAACCGATCAAGCTCGCAACAATCGAACTGTCTCTGTCGGAAGAACATTCGGCAGCATTGCAACAGCATGAGGGCGTGCTGTTCGAGCGAAAGATCGGCGGTGAGTATGAAGGACACGCAAGGGAACGATAATTGCAACTACCCCACCGCAGACGAGCGGCCCGCCTACGCCAGACTCTTGGCGGTCGCTCCGGCGGGCCGCTCGTCCGCTCCACCGTCGCGTTTGTGGCAGCGAAAGGATGCTCATAGCACCCGGATGTTTGCACGGCGGCCGCATATTGACGGCGCGATCATTGTCAAAACCCATACGCTTCTCCGGTGCTTTTCCGCGCATCGGGCGGCGTGGAATGTACGTCAGATCGGCGCGAATCCGGCAGCCGCTTTGCAGATTGGCAGTCAGAGTTATGCGCCTTTGGCGGCGGATTTCTTGGCAATGTTCACGCAGCAAATCGGCGCGTTCGGCGCAAAATCGAAAATCGGCCTTTTGGGCGAAAAGGGGCGGGTTTTCGGAGGGCAAGATTAAAGAAGACGGCACCATGTCGGGCCGCTTCTGGAAATTGTTGTTGTCTGCACACTGGTTAGGTGGCTGATTCCGGCACCATGGTTTTAAGGGGCGGCGTGCCGCGATTTCGTGCAAGGCTTTGGCCTTGCAGGGTTTTGAGCGGCACCACCGTCGCCAAATGCCCGATTTTCGCTGGTTTTGAGCGAATGCAGGATCAAGCGTTGGGCGTCCGAGACGAGTAGGGAGATCAGCTCACCTTGCCTTTCTCCGCGAGGAAGTCGAGCAGTGCCCTAACGCGTGATGGCAGCGGTCCGCCTTGGCCGACGTAGACTGCATGGAACGCTTCCGTCTCGCCGGCATCGAGATTACCGAGAACCGGCACGAGCCGGCCGGCGGCAATGTCCTCGCGCACGGTGAAGGCCGCGAGACGAGCAAGGCCCGCGCCAGCGAGCGCTAGATGCCGAAGGCCCTCGCCATCACTTGCCTGCACGCGGCCCGTCGCAGGCACAACAATGGTTTCACCGTTCTCCCGAAGTGGCCAACCATCGACGGCGCGGGCATAGCCAAAGCCGAGGCGATTGTGCCCTTCCAGATCGGCTATGCTTCTCGGTTCACCGCAGCGTGCCAGATAGGACGGTGCGGCTACGATTGTCAGCGCAGTCTCGCCGAGCTTGCGCGCCACAAGGCTGGAGCTTTTCAGCGGCCCGGCGCGGACTGCAACATCGGTGCGCTCGGCCAGAAGATCGACCACCGCGTCGGTTTGCACAATGTCGAGGGTGACGCCGGGATGCAGCGCGAGAAACGCCGGTAATGCCGGGGCGAGGACATGGTTGAAATAGGAGGCGCTGGTGTTGACGCGCACGCGACCCACCGCTTGTTCGCCGACGCTTGCCACCCGCTCGGCATCCTCCAGATCGGCGAGGATGCGTGTCGCCCGTTCATAGAAGGCGCAGCCTTCGGGGGTGAGCTGCAACTGCCGGGTTGAACGGTTCAGCAGCCTTGCGCCGAGACGCGCTTCCAGCCGGGCGATCAGCTTGCTGACCGCCGAAGGCGTCATGCGAGCAACCCTCGCAGCGGGCGAGAACCCACCCAGCTCGACCACGCGAACGAACACTTCCATCTCGCCGGATCGGTTGACCTCAAGTCGCGCCATAGTGACTTCATCTCACAAGTGATATTCCTTCGCGCATTCTATTTCATCCAGTCTCCAACGTCTATCCTTACGCCAACTGTTCAGAATGAAGATCGAGACTGGATCATGCCGCTGGCGCTCTATGCCCTGACGGCCGGGGCCTTCGGCATCGGCGTCACCGAATTTGTCATCATGGGCCTCTTGCTGGAGGTCAGCCGGGAACTCGGCGTCACCATCGCCGTCGCCGGACTGTTGATTTCCGGCTATGCGCTCGGTGTCACCATCGGCGCACCGCTCCTGACCGCGCTGACTGCGCGCTGGCCGCGCAAGCATGTGCTGGTCTGGCTGATGGTCATCTTCGTCATCGGCAATGCCGCCTGCGCGCTCGCGCCGACATACGGTTGGCTCATGGCGGCGCGTGTCCTGACTGCGCTAACGCATGGCACCTTCTTCGGCGTCGGGGCCGTGGTGGCGACCGGCCTCGTTTCCGAGGATAAGCGCGCCTCGGCCATCGCCATCATGTTCACTGGCCTCACGGTCGCAACCGTGCTCGGCGTGCCCTTCGGCACATGGCTCGGCCAGCACTATGGCTGGCGCGCGACCTTTTGGGCGGTGACGCTGGTAGGTCTGGTCGCGCTTGTCATCCTCGCTGCGCTGGTGCCGCAGGACCGGACGCAGCCGGAAACGTCCGACTGGCGGGCCGACCTGCGCGCCATTGGCCGCCGCCCGGTGTTGCTTGGCCTGCTGACCACCGTGCTCGGCTATGCCGGTGTCTTTGCCGTCTTCACCTATATCGCGCCCCTGCTGACAGAGATCAGCGGCTTTGATGACAGCGCCGTCTCGCCGATCCTGCTGGTTTTCGGCGGCGGTCTTGTCGCGGGCAATCTGTTGGGCGGCAGGCTGGCCGACCGCAACCTGATACGCGCCATCGTCGGCACTCTGGCGGTGCTCGCCGTCACCCTCGGACTGATGACCTTCGCCCTCGACAGCCGGATTGCGGCAATCATCTTCACCGGCCTGCTCGGTGCGGCTGGCTTCGCCACCGTCGCGCCCTTGCAGATGTGGGTTCTGTCCAAGGCCGAAGGGGCGGGCCAGAGCCTCGCGTCCAGTTTCAACATCGGGGCCTTCAACCTCGGCAACGCCATCGGCGCTTGGGTGGGCGGTATCGTCATCGACCATGGGCCGGGCCTTGCCGTGGTGCCGATCACGGCCGCGCTGTTTCCGCTTCTCGCCATCGCCACCGCGTTGATCGCCGTCCGGGCGAGCAAGGGCGCGGCCCTCAGCCCTTCCTGCAATCCCGTTCACTAAGGAGCGTTCCCATGGACTATCGACCACTCGGCAAATCCGGCCTCAAGGTGCCGGTCCTCAGCTTCGGTGCCGGCACCTTCGGCGGTTCCGGCCCGCTGTTCAGCAATTGGGGTAACTCGGACGCCACGGAAGCCCGCCGCCTCGTGGACATATGCCTCGATGCCGGCGTCAACCTGTTCGACACGGCAGACGTATATTCGGACGGCGCTTCGGAGGAAGTGCTTGGCGAGGCGATCAAGGGGCGGCGCGACACGGTGCTGATCTCGACTAAAACCAGCCTGCCGATGGGCGACGGGCCGAACGATGCCGGCTCCTCGCGCTTCCGGCTGATCCGCGCCGTCGAGGATGCGCTACGCCGCCTCCAAACCGACTATATCGACCTCTTGCAGCTCCATGCCTTCGACGCCGGCACGCCGGTCGAGGAAGTGCTTTCGACGCTCGATACCCTCGTTCGCGCCGGAAAGGTCCGCTATGTCGGCGTTTCCAACTTCTCCGGCTGGCAGATTATGAAATCGCTGGCCGTCGCCGACCGTTATGGCTGGCCGCGCTATGTCGCCAATCAGGTCTATTACTCGCTGGTCGGGCGCGACTACGAATGGGATTTGATGCCGCTGGGCGAAGATCAGGGCCTTGGGGCGATGGTCTGGAGTCCGCTCGGATGGGGCCGGCTGACCGGGAAAATCCGGCGCGGCACACCGCTGCCCGAAGGCAGTCGCCTCCACGAAACCGCGAGCTTCGGCCCGCCCGTGGACGACGAACACCTCTATCGCGTTGTCGATGCGCTCGACGCCATCGCCAAGGAAACCGGCAAGACCGTTCCGCAGATCGCGCTCAACTGGCTGCTGCAACGTCCGACCGTTTCCTCGGTCATCGTCGGCGCGCGTAACGAGGAACAGCTTCGCCAAAACCTTGGTGCGGTCGGCTGGAACCTGTCACCCGAACAGGTCGCAAAGCTGGACGAGGCCAGCACCGTTACCGCGCCTTACCCCCATTCGCCCTACCGGCGGCAGGAAGGCTTCGCGCGGCTCAATCCGCCAATGGCGGGATAAGGGGCGACGATGCGGCGGCGATCAGCACCGATGAGTGATCGCCCATGGGGAGTGCCGACCGCCCTCGGATCGCGCATCCCCCTCGCATCGCTGATCCAGACGCTCGCCGTCGCCGAATATCTCAACTTCCGCCACGCCGCCAATGCGCTAGGCGTCGCGCAATCCAGCGTCAGCGCCCGCGTGAAGGCGCTGGAAGAAGACCTTGGCATCCTCCTGTTCGAGCGCCATGTGCGAGGCGTTCGCTTGACAGAAGCCGGACGCCACTTCGTCGAGCGGATCGCGGCGGGCGTCGATCAACTCGACCATGCGGTGAAGACTGCAAGCATGGCGGCGGTGGGCGAGTGCGGTCGGCTTCGTATCGGCATCCACGCACTGATCCCGCACAGTTTCCTCGCCGAACTGATCGGACATTATCGGGAGAACCACCCCGGCATCGAGGTCGACATCGCCGAGGGCACGGCCCGCGATACCGTCATGCAGCTTCGCGCCGACATGCTCGACATAGTTTTCGTGGCCGGCACACCCGAGCTACCCGACTGCAATTCCCGCCGCATCTGGACGGAGCCGCTGGTCGCCGTTCTGTCGGAGCAGCACCGTCTCGCCGGGCAAGCAACCGTCACATGGGCCGATCTGGTCGGCGAGACATTCCTTGTCCGGTATGGTGGCACCGGCCCGCAAGCGCATGACCATATCGTTCTGCGCCTCGCCGGAAGCTGGCCCGCGCCGTCGATCCTGCGTTTCGACGTGGGGCGCGGCAGCCTGTTATCCATGGTCGGACAGGGCTTCGGCACCACCATCGTCGGCGCGGCCACGGCGCTGCTGCCAACGTCCGGCGTCGTCTTTCTGCCGTTCGCCGACGAGCCGGAGCCCATCACGTTCTCGGCGATCTGGTCGCCGTCCAACCGCAGCGCCGCGCTTCGTAACCTGCTTACCCTCGCCAGCGAAATGGGTCGCCTCCACCGTTCATCCCAACCAGTCCCGCAGCGATGACGATGCAGAGACGCAACTCGACAATCAGCCAACGGTGTTCTTGGACAGCCCCCGGGGGGTGCTGTCAGCACACAAGCGCAAAGACGGCACGCTACAGGATGCCGATCCCCCTCCATGGTTCGCTTATTTCCGGGGCCTTCATCACCCCGGAACCCGCCAGAGCCAAGGAGGATTCCATGTGCGCAGAGCGCCGCCGCGCCCGGAGAGGGCGACCGCGACAGTCGATCCCCGAACCGCTTCCCGACGATCTTTTCGACTACGCCGACGACCCCACGCCGGACGCTCGGACGCGAGTCGGCAACACGCCACTTCTCGGCCCGGACGGCCAGAGGATGCGCGTTACCGACGATTGGCCGGACGACATTCCCGTTACCGAGGCCGAGATTGACGTGTTCGAGCGTTGGTTCGGCGATGTGTTCGACGAACTCTTGAACCCGAGAAAGCCGAATGATGGCTTGCTATTCCTATCACAATCTGATAGGAAAAAGACGTGAGCGCGGATCGTGATCCGGGCCTTGACACGCTTCTGGACCTCGACGGACAGATGCTCTTTGTCGATCCCGAAGGCGTCCATTGGGTGAAGTTCGTCGTCACCCGCGTTCCGGCATCGTCGGAAAAGCCGCATGGCCTCGATTATTCGCTCACGCTTCACGGGCCTTCGGGCGAACGGCTGGTCGGCTTCGATAACGCCCATCCGGTCGGTCGAGGCAGACACGGCGAGCCGCTGGACCATCGGCATCGCCTCCAGACCGTGAAGCCCTACGCCTACGAGGACGCGGCCACGCTGCTGGCCGACTTCTGGCAGGCGGTGGACGCGGTGTTGAAGGAGCGAGGTGCCCTATGACCACATTGAAAGTCGGGATTGCCGACTATGAAGAAATGAAGGCCCGCACCATGCGGATCGCGCGCGGCGAGGAAAAACCTGCGCCCAGCGATCCGAAGGTGTGGTTCACCTCGACCGAATCCTTCGCCAAGGTGCTGTCGGCCGGCAACCGCGAGCTACTGCGCATCATCGCCGAGAAAGCCCCGGCCTCACTGGAGCAACTGGCGGAAATTACCGGCCGGGCCGGCTCCAATCTGTCACGCACCCTGAAAACCATGGAGAGCTACGGCCTTGTGCGGCTTGAACCGGGGCATGGGCGCAAGCTTGTGCCCAAGGTGGTGCATGACCGGGTGGAGCTGGCGTTGCCCCTGATCGACCGCCCCAAGGCGAAGAAAGCTATGGGAGGTCAACCATGAACATGCACAGCCCAACCACTACCGCCCGCGCCGCCCTCTACCTGCGCGTCTCGACCGCCCGGCAGGCCGAGCATGATATTTCTATTCCCGACCAGAAGCGGCAGGGCGAAGCCTATTGCGAGGCGCGCGGCCTGCAACTGGTGGAGACGTTCATCGAAGCAGGCGCAACCGCCACCAACGACAAGCGCCCCGAGTTTCAACGCATGATCGAAGCGGGCACAACCAAGCCCGCGCCCTTCGATATTGTCGTGGTCCACTCGTTCAGCCGGTTCTTCCGCGATCATTTCGAGATGGAATTCTACGTTAGGAAGCTCGCCAAGAATGGCGTCAAGCTCGTGTCCATCACGCAGGAGATGGGCGACGATCCCATGCACCAGATGATGCGGCAGATCATGGCGCTGTTCGACGAGTACCAGTCGAAGGAGAACGCCAAGCACGTCCTGCGCGCCATGAACGAGAATGCCCGGCAAGGTTTCTGGAACGGCGCACGGCCGCCCATCGGCTATCGCATCGTTGCGGCCGAGCAGCGCGGATCGAAGATCAAGAAGAAGCTGGAGATCGACCCGCTGCACGCCGACACCGTGCGGATGATCTATCGCCTGTTCCTTGAAGGTGACGGCACGTCCGGCGCGATGGGCGTCAAGGCCATCGCCACCTATCTCAACGAGCGCCGCTTCTTCACCCGTGACGGCGGGCGCTGGGGGCTGGCACAAATCCACGCCATCCTGACCCGCACCACCTATATCGGCGAGCACCGCTTCAACACGCGCTCGCACAAGGACCGGGAGAAAAAGCCGGAGAGCGAGGTCGCCATCATGGCGGTGCCGCCCTTGATCGACCGCGAGATATTCGACGCGGTGCAAGCCCGCCTGAAATCGCGCAACCCCATGGTGACGCCTGCGCGTGTCTCCAGCGGCCCGACACTGCTGACCGGCATCTGCTTCTGCGCCAAGTGCGGGGGTGCGATGACGCTCCGCACCGGCCGGGGCAGCGCAGGGCAGACATACCGCTATTACACCTGCTCGACCAAAGCGCGGCAGGGCAAGACCGGCTGCAAAGGCCGCACGATCCCGATGGGCAAGCTGGACCATCTAGTCGCCGATTATATCGGGGAACGCCTGCTCCAGCCCAAACGGCTGGAAACCGTACTCGCCAGCGTCATCGACCGGCGGCAGGAGCGCACCGAGCGCCGCCGCGAGCATCTTGCCGAGCTTCAAAGGCGAATCGCGGAAGCCGACCAGAGGCTCGGCCGTCTCTTTGACGCCATCGAAGCCGGCATGGTGGACAAGGACGACGCCATGGCGAAAGAGCGCATGGCGAGCCTCAAGGCGATGCGGGATCAAGCCGCCGCCGACGCGGAGCGCACGCAGCTTGCGCTCGACAGTTCAGGCAATCAGGGCATCAGCCCCGATATGCTCAAGACCTTCGCCAGCACGGCCTGCCAGCGCATCCGGCTGGAAAATGGCGGCTACCGCCGCGACCATCTGCGCGCACTGGCGCAGCGCGTCGAGGTCGCCGACGACGAGGTTCGCATCATGGGATCGAAGTCGGAATTGCTGCGAACGCTGGTCGCCGCTTCGAGCGGGAAACCGGCGGCGTTCGGCGTTAAGAGTTCTGTACTGAAATGGCGCACCCGACAGGGAAGCAAGAACTCCCTGAAATCAAAGGGCAGTGGTGGCAAACCGGGGGAAGGGGAGGCACAGGAAACTGCGGCGTTCCGTTAGCGTTGGCTAACCCTGCTGGGCGTTGAAATGGCATCCCGTACCGCCTCTTTCAACACGCAGGATATTGCGGATAAAATTGGCCCGATAGCGCGTGAGCTGTTCGGTACTCCTAACCCGCGTCTTTCGAGCGATAGCGAATTGCGCTTTGGCAGCAACGGCAGTCTGTGCGTCCATGTCGGTGGCGATCATGCTGGAACATGGCGTGACCATGAAGCTGGGATTGGCGGCGGGGTGCTGGACCTTATTGCCCACAAACAGGGCGGGGATCGCAAATCGGCGGCGGAATGGTTCCGCGCTTATTCTGGTGAAGATACCCCGGCATCCAAGATCAAGGCCGTCTATTCTTATACGGATTGGGCTGGGCATCCGGTCTTTGAGGTTGTGCGCTATGAGCCGAAGAATTTTCGGCAACGCAGGCCAGATGGTAAGGGTGGCTATTTCTGGAATATCAAAGGTGTTGCCCCGACGCTCTATAACCTCCCGAACGTCATGGACGCAGCGCGGGCGGGGAAGCTGGTTTTTGTGGTCGAGGGCGAAAAGGATGCCGACCGCCTCAACAGCATGGGTTTTGTCGCGACATGCAATGCCGGAGGTGCCGGGAAGTGGAAGGAGGAGCATAGTCGCCAATTGAGCGGCGCTCGTGTCGCCATCCTTCCCGACAATGACGATGCCGGGCGAGATCATGCCGAACAGGTTGCGCAATCGCTCAAAGGGCATTGCAGCGACGTGCGATTGGTAAACCTCGCATTAGCGGATCGGAAAGAGGATGTAAGCGACTGGATCGAACAGGGCGGCAAGCCCGACGAACTGCTGCAACTGGTCGCTGTCGCGCCGACATGGCGGCCAATATTTAAACCCCGGTTCCCTTTGATCTGGTTCGGGCAGGAAGATGCCGCAGGGCCTTTGCGCTGGCTTGTACGCGGGCTGCTGGTTGAGGGCGGGTTGTCGGTATTCTATGGTGCGCCGAAATCCACCAAGACATTTGTCGCCCTCGATCTGGCGTTGAACCTTGCCCATGGGCGTGACTGGTTCGGCCTGCGTGTTAGCCCTTGCGGTATCGCCTATATCTGCGGCGAGGGGACGGCGGGTGTATTACAGCGCATGAAGGCATGGCGGCAGAAGCGCGATGGGGATGTAACCGCTCCCTTTGCTCTCATCCCTCAATCCATCAACCTTTTCGACGATGATGACGAACTGGACCGGCTTATCGCGGACCTGAAGGGGCTTGCGGAGCCAATGGGCCAGCGCGTCGGCTTGGTAGTGCTAGATACCCTGTCCCGCATGATCGGAGGGGGGGACGAGGATAAAGCGCGGGACGTGAATGTCGTCGTACGGAGCGCCGAGCGCATACAGAAACAGACCGGGGCGCATGTGCTGATCGTGCATCACTCCGGCAAGGATCGTGACCGTGGAATGCGAGGGTCCAATGCGCTGTTGGGCGCGGTGGATGCAGCAATCGAGGTGACGAAGGATGCCGACACCGGCCTTTGCGAGGCGAAGGTGACGGCAATTAAAGACGGTGGCGAGGTTGGGCCTTTCACATACACGCTTCGGCAAACGGCTGTCGGGACGGACGAGGACGGGGAGGAAATCCTGTCTTGCGTCATCGATCCCGCCGGTGCGCGCCAGAGCGCGAAGGGAACCAGTCTTACCGATGCCGAGAAGATGGCCCTTGGGGTGCTTTGGGAAATCTGCCGGGACACCGGGGACATGGCGGGACATTTGCCAAATGTCCCCGCTGGGACATGGCGGGACGCGGTGCGGGACAAGGGCGAAGGATCGCCCGAAGCTCGCAAGAAACAGGCGCAGCGCCTCACTAACAAGCTGATTGAAAAGGGATTTGTTGGGGAGGCGAAGGGGCTGGTCTGGATTGTGGAGGATGAGCCATGGTGATCCGGGACATGCGGGACATGACGGGGACAAATCAAAATGTCCCCGAAGCGGTTGGAAGGGACACTACGGGACACCCCTTTAGGGGGGTGTCCCTGTGTCCCGACCAAAACCGCTTCGCCCTCCGGGACAGGGCAAGGGAACTGGCTGGGCGTATCGGCAGGCTGTCCCCCGACTGGCGCAACCCTGAACAATATTTCGAGCAGCGTGACGAATTGAGGCGGGCACTGGTGCGCCTCGCCAACGAGATCGAGAGGTAAGGCATGGCGGACTGGCCATACAACACGAGCCGATGGCAGCGACTGCGGCGGGCACATCTGGACCTGTATCCCGAATGCGAGGGGTGCCGGGAAATGGGCAGGCTATCCCCCGCCAATACTGTCGATCATCGCATCCCCATCAACGCAGGAGGCCATCCCTTCCCCGCTCATGATGGCCTCGCCAGCTATTGCCCTGCCTGCCATGGCGCCAAGACGGCGCGCGGCGTGGAGGCCGGTGCAGTGCGGACGACGAAGCCCCGCCGGGGGTGCAACCCGGATGGCTCGCCTATCGACCCATCGCATCAATGGAATGAAAAATCGCTCAGGGCTGGCGAGGTAAGACCGACGTCCGAGGCAAATAGAGAGTTAGTTGGGGTTCGGTTCGATGGGTAAGCGGGGGCCGGGAGCCGGGCGGATGCTGAAGGTCGCGCAACAGGGCGCGGCTCCGGTCGCGGATCTGTTCAACCTCAATCCGGCGGCGGAGGCACCGCATCCGTGGTCGCGGCCCGGCATGACGCGGGCGGAGCGCGTCATCGCCTTTGTCGAGTCGCTGCCTATCACGAAGGGCTTTGGGGCGGGCGAGCGTGTGCAACTGCTGCCGTTTCAGCGGGATTGGCTGGAAGCGATCTATGCGACCGATGGGGACGGCAATCGCCGGGTTCGCACCGGCCTGTTGAGCGTGGCGCGCGGGCAGGGAAAGACGGTGCTGGCGGCGATGCTCTGCCTTTGCCATCTTGTCGGCCCGGAATGCGAACCGCGCGGCGAATGTTATTCCGCTGCCGCGACCCGCGACCAGTCGGCGCTGATCTTCGCGGAAATGGAGGCGATCATCGGGGAAACCCCATGGATCGCCGCCCGCGTCAATGTGCAGCGGTTCCACAAGGTGATCGAGGACAGCATCACCAGGTCGAAATATCGCGCGCTCGCCAGCGATGGCGCGGCGGTCCATGGCCTCGCATCGTCGTTCGTCATCTGCGATGAGCTGGCGCAATGGAAGGGGCGCGAGCTGTTCGACGTGCTGCGCACCTCCATGGGAAAGCGCCGGGAGCCGCTGATGCTCACCATCGGCACGCAGTCGCCCTATGCCGAAAACATCATGTCCGAGCTGGTGGACTATGCCGGGCGCATCGAGGCGGGCGAGATCGAGGACGCCAGCTTTCACGGCGCGATCTATGCGGCGGACGAGGAGGCCGAACTGGATGATCCCGACGCATGGGCGGCGGCCAATCCCGCGCTGGGCATATTCGTCAATGCCGAGACGATCCGCGAGGAGGCGCTGAAGGCGAAGCGGATGCCGACATTCGAACCGGCGTTCCGCAATCTCCACCTTAACCAGCGCGTCGATGCCGAGCCGAAGGCGATCAACCCGGCGGAATGGAATGCCTGCGGCGATGCCGTGGACCCGGATGCCCTGCGCGGTCGGCCCTGTTATGGGGGCCTCGACCTTTCCAGCGTGCGCGACCTGTCGGCGCTGGCGCTGTATTTCCCGGAGGATGACGGCGCGGTGCTGGCCTATTTCTGGTGCCCCAAGGCCGGGCTGGCGCTGAAGGAAGAACAGGACCGCGTGCCCTATCGCACATGGGCAGGGCAGGGGTTTATCGACCCGACGCCCGGCGCGGCGATCGACAAGCATTATATCGTCCAGCGCCTCGCGATGGTGTGCCAGGATTATGATGTGCGCGGCATCGCCTATGACCGCTGGGGAATGGCCGAACTGCGCGCGATCCTCGATCGCGAGGGCATCCCCGAATTGCCGCTGAAGGATTGGGGGCAGGGCTTCGCCAGCATGGGTCCGGCGGTCAATGCGTTTGAAACCGCGCTGATCGAGCGGCGGTTACGCCATGGAATGCATCCGGTGCTGCGGTGGAACGCATCGAACCTGATATTCGACATGGACCCTGCTGGCGGGCGCAAGCCGAGCAAGGCCCGCTCCATCGATCGCATCGACGGAATGGCCGCCCTCATCATGGCGTGCGGGTTGGCAGCGAAGGACGAGGGGCCGGAAATGTATCGTGGGAGCGGGATTGAGTGGATTTAGTCCAGTTCTTTCAAGCGGGGGTCCAGTGGTTTTATCCCACGCGATATTGCGGTTCGTCCCCAAGCGGTTTCAAGAAGCTGCCTGATTGCCTCGGCTCGGCTAAATCGTCCACCATCTTCATCAATCCACTGATCCAACCGCTGCAATTGATCCGGTTGAAGGCGAACCGTGATAGGTGTTCCCTTACCTGTTGCGGGCCGTCCCCGCGAATTTTTGACGTCACGAATTGACATGATGATTTTATGATGTCACATATTGCGAGCCGACGCAAGGATTAGGCCCCTTGCGCCAGCTCTAACCCTAACCGTTCTGGAGGAACGATCATGGCTGTTGCTTCTTTAGGGGCGGACTCTGTCCGCGCCAACCCCTCCCGCCGTCATATCCTTGCTGCGCTTGCCGCTGCGCCTGTCGCGTTCCCCGCCGCCGCTGCGTGCGCCGTTCCTGCCCTCACATCTTGGGATAAGAAGCTGGCAGCTTATGAAGCTGCGAAGCGGGAACATGAAAACTGGCATGAACGGGTCTATTACCCTGTCATGGAAAAGGTGGAGCGTTTCGCGCCCCGGCCCGATCTGTGGTTTGAGGTGACGGCGCGAAGCGGCCAAACCGCTCGCTATGATATGTGGCCGACGCGCATGGACGAATATGATAATCATATAAGTCACGTCTTTCGGGAGAAAGCAGCGGCGGTGCGTGAGGCGTGGGAAACCCATGTCGCGGGCCGGGAACGCTTTGGCTTGTCCGCCCTCAATAAGGAAAGCGATCGTCTGGTGGATTATGTCTATGATCTGCACAACGAGCTTATTTATATGCCTGCCCCGCACCTTCGGGCGCTTGCATGGAAGGTCGATCAATTATTTGGGCCGGGGATAGCGCGCGAGGCTGACGAGGACGGCCCAACATGGTGCGCGGATTATATCAATGCGCTGGTGAGCGATGTGAGGCGGCTTTGCCACTGACCTATTGACTTATCCAAGAGCTTTGCTACCTTTGGAAAAATTCAAGAGGTGAAATATGGCAATCCAACCCAAATTGACTACCCAGGCGGCCTGCCGCGTAGCTCGGCTGCACCGGGATCGTTTCAACGAACATGTGGCTGCGGGCCATTTCGGTTGCGCACCCGCAACCGTTCCGGGCCGTGCACGGCTGTTTGATCCCGACGACATGATCGCGTTGTGGCTTTTCCGCGAACTGATGGATGATGGCTTCGATGCCCGCCATGCTGGCACTATCGCTTGCGCTGTTGCCGAATGCGCTCGCTTCTACCCGGAAGCAGCGGCTATCAGCTATGTGCAGAGCTACTTTAGCGGTGGTACGGCCCATCCGGCGAGTGCGGTTCCGGCCTCCGATGAATGGGATGAAGTCCTTTTTTCCGGCACTGATATTCGCAAGGTCACGACATTTCGTATCGGAAAACTGCGTGAGATGATCGCGCATTATACCGAAGAAGAACGGTCGATCATCGGTCCTGACGATTGAAGTTTGCCACTCCCTCACCTTTCTGCGGTCGACGCGGCGCGGCCAAAAACGAAAGCTCGATGCCTGTGAAGGGGGTGGTCCGCATGAAGAATGTAACGGTTCAATCGAGCATCGTCGCACCAGTTTACTCACGTTGTGAAACGTTGGCCCTCACCGTGCCGGGGGCTTTGGTCCCCGGCCAGATTGAAAAGGTAGTACTATGAAAACGAGTGACTTGATCGAACAGCGGGCGGGGATCGTCGCTCGCATGAACACCGCCCATGAAGCCGACGACAACGCCGCGTTTGAGGCTGCGGAAACCGAGTTGCGCAATCTCGATGCCAAGCTGGATCGCCAGCGCAAGATCGACGCCGCTGACCGTGCCGAGCTGGGCACGCCCATCAACGGCGATAGCAAGCTGGATCGCGAAATCCGCTCCCGCTTCCACATCGGCCGTGCGATCGCAGGCGCTGCTGGCCTCACCGTCGATTGGGGTTTCGAGCGCGAGGTGCAGGGCGAACTGGCGAAGCGCGCCGGTCGCAATGCCGAGGGCGTTTTCATCCCGACCGAATGTTTCGAAACCCGCGTGCTGACGACTGCGACCGGCGGCGAGCTGGTGCCGACCGAGCATCGCCCCGACCAGTATATCAATGCGCTGGTGGCGTCGGCAAAGGTGCGTTCGCTGGGGGCAACCGTGCTTTCCGGCCTCACCGGCAATCTGTCGATCCCGCGCGAGACGGACAGCCCGGCAATTGGCTGGGTGGCCGAGAATGCGGCGCTTACCCTTGATGATGCCAATTTCGACAATATCACGCTGTCGCCCAAGCACGCGGGTGCGCTGTCGGAATGGTCCCGCAATATGCTGTTGCAGGCTTCCCCCGACGTGGAGGCGCTGCTGCGCCGGATGCTGGCCCGCAATCTGGCGCTGGCGATCGATAAGGCAGCGATCAACGGCAGCGGCACCGGCGCGGAGCCGAAGGGCATTCTCAACTTCGCTGGTATCGGCAATGTTGCCGTGGGCACCAATGGCGGCGCTCTGACCGGCGATCTGGCCCGCGATCTTATCGCTGCCGTTGATATTCTCGATGCCCCCGGCAACAGCCGCGCGTTCCTCTCGACCCCGGCGGTCAAGGCTGGCGCTACCAAGATCAAGGACGGCCAGGGCAATTATATGGGCCTGCCGACCGTGTTTGCGGGTGAGCGTGCGGAGTTTTCCAACAGCGTGCCGGGCGATCTGACGAAGGGTTCCGGGACGGGCCTTTCCGCTGTCATCTATGGCGACTGGTCCGAACTGCTCATCGGCATCTGGTCCGAAATCGACATATTGGTGAACCCGTTCGAATCGACCGCCTACAGCAAGGGCAATATCTCGATCCGTGCGATGGCGACCGTGGACACCGCTGTTCGTCATGTCGCGAGCTTCGCGGCGATCAAGGACGCGAAATGAGCGGCGGGGGCGATATGGAGCGGCGGGCCTTTATCGAGGTTCGCACCGCCGGGCGGCGTATCGAGGGATATGCCGCCACGTTCGGCAGCGAGGCGGCCATCGGCGGCTTTCGCGAGCGTATCGCCCCCGGTGCCTTTCGGGGCGCGCTGGCGGGTGATGTGCTGGCGCTTCTCGATCATGATCCCGGCAAGGTGCTGGGCCGCACCCGTTCGGGCACGCTGCGCCTCACCGAGGACGCGAGAGGCTTGGCGTTCAGCCTCGACCTTCCCGACACGCAGGCCGGACATGATGTGCTGGAACTGGCTGCGCGGGGCGATCTGGGCGGCATGTCCTTCGGCTTCACCGTGCCCAAGGGCGGGGAAAGCTGGAATGGTTCGACCCGCACCCTGCACGCCGTTGGCCTGAAAGAAATCAGCGTTGTGTCGAGCTGGCCCGCTTATCCCGATACCGAGCTGGCCCTTCGATCGATGACGCGGGGCCATGATGTCGCGCGCCGTCGCCGTTCCCTCATTCTGGCGGAGGTGGCCCGTGCGATTGGCTGATCGTCTCCTGTCCCGCTTCGGCTATGAGCGCCGCGCCGTTGATGATCCGAGTTGGGCGGCTCTCGCCCCCGGCATCGGCTATTATGCGGGCATATCGGCGCGCTATGCCGAGAATATGAGTGCGGTGCTGGCCTGCGTGAACGTGATCGCGGACAGCCTCGCCAGCATTCCCGCGCTGGTTTACCGGCGCGAGGGCGAAAACCGCATCGAGGCGATAGGGCATCCGCTGCGCCGCCTGACGATCGCGGGCGTCAATCAGGGCATGACCTGGCCGGAATTTGTCGGACACCTGATGGCCTCGACCCTGCTCACCGGCAACGGCCTTGCCGAGATCATCCGGGCAGGCAATGGCCAGCTTGCGGGCCTCGCCTATATCCCCTGGGGCATGGTGACGGTGGCGGAACTGTCCAGCGGCCGCCTTGCCTATGACGTGTCCGATGGGCGCGGCAATACCCGTCGCCTGCTGGCCGGGGAAGTGATCCACCTTCGCGACCGCACCGATGATGGCAAGATTGGCGTCTCGCGCCTGTCGCGGGCTTCCAGCGCGGTGGAGGCGGTCGATCTTGCCAACCGCCATGCGCGTACTTTTCTCGCCAACGGGGCGTCTCCCAGCGGCGTTTTGGAGGTTGCCGGCGTTCTGAAGCCGGAACAGCGCGTAGCGTTACGCGAAGCCTTCCAGAACGACCATGGCGGCGCTCGCAAGGCTGGGTCAACGCTGGTGCTGGATGGCGGTATGACATGGAAAGGGGTTTCCTTGTCGCCGGAGGATAGCGAGCTGCTGGAAACACGGAAATTCGGCACGGAGGAGATTTGCCGTCTTTTCCAAGTGCCGCCCCCGCTGGTGCAGGATTATTCGCACAACACCTTCACGAACAGCGAAACGGCGGGCCGTTGGTTCGCCATGTTCACGCTGTCGCCATGGGCGCGCAAGATCGAGGCGGAATTTTCCCGTTCTGTGTTCCCATCCGCCGGCCCCTTTGAACTTGAGCTGGATCTGTCGGGCTTCCTGCGCGGTGATCCGCAAACGCGCTGGGCATCCCATGAGATCGCCCTACGCAACAATGTTCTCGACGCCAATGAAGTGCGCCACATCGAGGGCTGGAACCCCCGGACCGAAGAGCCGCAGCCCGACCCTGTCGCGCCCAAGGTCGAGGAGGTGCCAACCGATGACTGACCTTGTGACCTTGGAAGAGGCCAAAGCCTATATTCGTGTTCGCGAGGATCACGAAGATGAGAAAATCGCCTTGATGATTGCGGCGGCATCCGAGGCGGTGCTGGATATTGTGACTGGCTGGGATCGCACCGGAGAAGTCCCGGCAAGGATCAAGCTCGCCGTCTTGCAACGGGTTTGCGTAATGTTTGACTCCCACACATCGTCTGCGCCGGGCGATGGCGAGGATCGCCTGTTGCTTCCCCTGCGGAAACTGGGGGTGTAACGTGACCGCACGCCGTACCTCAATCCGAGAAGCCGAGCTGCGTCGATGGGCGCGGGTTTCGCGCGAGGAAGGCGTGGCTATAACAGGAACCGTCGCTCCTGATGGCACCATGCAGGTTGTCGTTGAGCCGGGCCGAGTGCCTGGCACTAACAATAGTTTCGATCAATTGATGGGGGGTGGACGTGGCTAAGCGTTGGCTTCCGCAATGGGTATCGGAATTTAAAGACCGGCACGGTAAGCCGCGCTATCGGTTCCGCCGGAAGGGATATGCTCAATATCTGTTCAAGCACGCGCCGGGGACGGAAGGTTTCCGCCAAGAATATGAGGCGTGCAAGCAGGGTATCGCGGCAGCGGTAATCGAGCCGGGCGCGGAGAGGGCAATTCCGGGAAGCTTTGATGACCTGATTGCCCGTTACTATCGCTCGCCTGATTTTCTCGATCCCGGCGAACGGACACGCGTTGTTTACCGTGGTGTCATTGAGCGTTGGCGCACGAAATACGGCAAAGCGATGGTTCGCGATTTACAGGCGCGACACGTTGAAACCATGATGGCGGAAATGCTGCCGCATCGGACAGCGGCCAACATGCTACGCAAGCGGCTCAGCGCGCTGATGAAATTCGCAATCCGGCAGGGCTGGGTTACGGCAAATCCTGTCACGGCAACAAAGCCCTATAAGGTCGCTGGCGAGGGTTTTCACACATGGACCGAGGATGAAATCGCGGAATATGAAACGCGCCATCCTGTCGGCACGAAGGCGCGGCTCGCGCTCGACCTGATGCTTTGGACCGGCCAGCGCGGCGGAGACGCTCGCGTCATGGGACGGGGTAATATCCGAGGCAAGAGGCTGGTTGTGACGCAGGAGAAAACAAAGGTGACGGTATCTCTGCCGATACTGGCGCCGTTGGCACAATCCATCCTTGCGACCCCTTCGGGTGCATTGGTTTTCCTTCTCAACGAACATGGAAAGCCGTTCAGCCGCAAAGGGTTCGGCAATAAAATACGCCAGTGGTGTGATGAAGCGGGCTTGCCGCGATGCTCCGCCCACGGCTTGCGAAAGGCCGCTGCGCGTCGTTTCGCAGAAGCAGGATGCACCAATCAACAGATCAAGTCTTGGACCGGGCATACGACCGATAGCGAGGTTTCTCGCTACACGGCGGCGGCGGATCAACAGGCGCTGTCGGACGCTGCGGCAGAGATGTTAATGGCTAACCTTACCCAAAGGTTAGCCAATGAACGGCGTAACCCCTTGGAAAAGGAGGCTTAAATGGAAAAAATGGCGCACCCGACAGGATTCGAACCTGTGGCCATCCGCTTAGAAGGCGGATGCTCTATCCAGCTGAGCTACGGGTGCCCATTCATCCTGATATCTTCAAGAAGATCAGGTCAGCTATGCGCGCATAGCGTGGTTTGCGCTTTACGCAAAGCAGGATATGAACATCGCCATGACAAGCGAACCGACCGTCCGGCATGTCGCCGCCTCTCAACTCGCCGGGCGATCCCTGCGCTATTATGATTTCATCATGGCGGCCTTTGTCGCCATTTTGCTGCTGTCCAATATCATCGGCGCGGCCAAGCGGTCCGAAATCGACCTGCCGCTGGTCGGCACATGGTCCTTCGGCGCTGGGATATTATTCTTTCCGATCAGCTATATCATCGGCGACGTGCTGACCGAGGTCTATGGCTATGCCCGCGCGCGGCGGGTGATCTGGACGGGCTTTGCGGCCCTTGTCTTCATGGCGTTCATGAGCGCGGTCGTGGTCGCGCTGCCGCCCGCCAGCGGCTGGACCGATCAGGCCGCCTATGAGGCGGTGTTCGGCAGCACCTGGCGGATCGTCGCGGCCTCGATCACCGCCTTCTGGGTCGGGGAGTTCGCGAATAGCTTCGTCCTTGCCAAGATGAAGATCTGGACGGGCGGCAAATATCTGTGGACGCGCACCATTGGCTCGACGATTGTGGGGCAGGGCTTTGACAGCCTGCTTTTCTATCCGCTCGCCTTTTATGGGCAGGATGGCTGGCCGATCGATCAGCTGATGATGGTGGTGGTCTCGCAGTTCGTGCTCAAGACCAGCTGGGAAATCCTGCTGACGCCGGTCACTTATATGGCGGTGGGTGGTCTCAAGCGGCGCGAGGGGCTGGATATTTACGACGAGGGCACCAACTTCACGCCGTTCCGCGCGAAGGTGTGAGGGCAGGGCGAGGGCGCCTTACGCCTTCGCCATCAGCCCTTCGACCAGCCCCTTGAACATCCGCACGCCGTCGCTATTGCCATGGGCGTCCTCCACCGCGCGTTCCGGGTGGGGCATCATGCCGAGGACATTGCCCTTGTCGCTGAGAATGCCGGCGATATTGCGCGCCGAGCCGTTGACCTGTTCGGCATAGCGGAAGGCGACGCGGCCTTCGCCCTCAATACGGTCGAGCGTCGCGTCGTCGGCGAAGAAATTGCCGTCATGATGGGCGACCGGGAATACCACCTCTTCGCCCTTTTTGTAGAGCGAGGTGAAGGCGCTCTGGTCATTCTCGACCGTCAGCTTCACGTCGCGGCAGACGAAGTGGATGCCCGCATTGCGCATCAGCGCGCCAGGCAGCAGGCCCGATTCGGTCAGCACCTGAAAGCCGTTGCACACGCCCAGCACATAGGCGCCGCGATCCGCCGCGGCCTTTACCGCCGCCATCACCGGCGAGCGTGAGGCCATCGCGCCGGAGCGCAGATAATCGCCATAGGAAAAGCCGCCGGGCACCGCGATCAGATCGATCCCGGCCGGGATTTCCGTCTCGCGATGCCAGAGCATCACCGGCTTCGTGCCGCTGACCAGTTCGAGCGCGCTCGCCATGTCGCGATCGCAGTTGGAACCGGGGAAAGTGATGACGGCGCTTTTCATGGCCATGGGTTCCTTATCGTCCGCGGATCAGCCGATTTTCTCGATACGGTAATTTTCGATCACCGTATTGGCGAGCAGCTTGCTGCACATCGCGTCGATATCCGCGTCGGAGGTGCCGTCGGCGAGGTCCAGCTCGATAAGCTTGCCCGCGCGCACGTCGTTGACGCCGCCAAAGCCGAGTCCTTCGAGCGCATGGTGGATCGCCTTGCCCTGAGGATCAAGGACGCCGCCTTTGAGCGTTACGAAGACACGGGCTTTCATGGCTGGGCGACTCCCTAAATTAGCCGATAGGTTGGATGGGGCTTCCCCTATGCCCGGCGAGGGGCAAGGGCAAGCCCGCAGATTTCAGTTGCCGCGCTTTTTGCGGTGCGTGTCGAGATCGAGCACGGTCGGCTCGCCGCCTTCGTCCTGCAACAGGCCAAGGCGCCGTGCGACTTCCTGATAGGCTTCGACCTCACCGCCGAGGTCGCGGCGGAAGCGATCCTTGTCCAGCTTCTCGCCGGTCACCATGTCCCACAGGCGGCAGCCATCGGGGCTGATCTCGTCGGCGAGGATGATGCGGCTGAAATCGCCGTCCCACAGGCGGCCGAACTCCAGCTTGAAATCGACGAGGCGGATGCCGATTGCCGCGAACAAGCCGCTCATGAAGTCGTTCACGCGGATCGCCATGTCGGCGATGTCGTGCATCTCTTCCTGGCTGGCCCAGCCGAAGCAGGCGATATGCTCCTCGGTGATCATCGGATCGCCGAGGGCGTCATCCTTGTAATAATATTCGATCAGCGTGCGGGGCAGCTGGGTGCCTTCCTCGATGCCGAGGCGCTGCGAGAGCGAGCCTGCCGCGACATTGCGCACCACGACCTCGACCGGCACGATCTCGACCTGACGGACGAGCTGCTCGCGCATGTTGAGGCGGCGGATGAAGTGCGTCGGCACGCCGATATTGGCGAGCAGCGTGAACACATGCTCCGAAATGCGGTTGTTGAGGACGCCCTTGCCGTTGATCGTGCCTTTTTTCTGGGCGTTGAAGGCGGTCGCGTCATCCTTGAAATATTGGATGAGCGTGCCCGGTTCGGGGCCTTCATAAAGAATCTTTGCCTTGCCCTCGTAAATCTGGCGGCGACGGACCATTGCAGGGTGCCTACTCTTAAGAACTGCCAAAAAATCTGCCCCGGCGCGCGAATCGAGGAAAGATCAGCGATGCCGGGGCGGGTTCGCTCTGCCCCTTATACCAAAGCGCCATGGGGTGCAAATCAGCCCCCGTCCTGCCGGGGGCCGCCATTGCCGCGACGAGGCCAGCGCAGGCGCGGCAGGCGGCCGCCGAGCTTGCGGAACAGCGCCACCGCTCCCCAGAGGAGGAGCGCCCATGGCACCGCCGCGACGACGAAGCGGATGAGCGCGCCGAGGCTGAAACCGAATATCTCGCCAGCAGAGGAAAACGCCTCGCGGACCGGGGAGAGGAGGCTGCTGCCCGCCGTAGGGGTGGAGGAATAGCTGATCGTCATGGCCGACATGGCGACGCGGCCCTTCATCTCGGCCAGCCAGGTGCGGGCCTGGTCCAGTTCCTCCTGCACTTGCGAAAGCGCGCGTTCGGCCTCAACCAGATCGGCGACCGATCCGCCACGCGTGGCGAGCAATTGCGTCAGCCGGTCGGCCAGCAGGGTCTTGGCGCGAATGCGCGCATCGGTGTCGACGATCTGCTTGGACAGGTCTTCGGCGGTGATACCGGCGTCGACCTGCTCGCCGCCCTTGGCGGACGCAATCCCGCCCAGTTCCGTGCCGAAGGAGCGGGCGAGCGTGGCGTCGATACTGAACTGAAGCTCGCCATATTGCCGGTCCCTGTCGCCCGACCGGCTGAGGCTGAGCACGCGGCACCGCGCGGGGTCGAGCTTTTCGCAGGCGGCGGCATGGGCCTTTTGCACCGGCTCGACCTGATCGGTGGGCAGGCGGAAGCCGTAGCGATAGCTATAGGCAAGCTGCGGCTGGGCGGCGAGGGGAATGGCGTCGGCGCCGTCCTTGCCCGCAGGCGCCGCGCTTTGCAGGGCGATTTCCTGCGCGGCCATCATCTCGCCCGAGGGTTTCGATCCACAGCCATTCAGAGCAAGGGCGCCGATCGCGAGTGCGCCCAGGGCGGCAGTGGTTTTGGGTAGGCGCATATGCTTCGGCCTCCAGACAGGATCGATACGCCGAGGGCTATCGACTGACCGCGCCCCTGCCTAGCGATAATCGTCCCACTTTACCTGAAAGCGCGGGGGGTGAAGGATTTTTTCTTTTCACCGGCAGGTCTTTCATTTCGCAGTTGCGGAATATATTTTCAGTCAAGCATAATTTCGTTTCAGAAGAAGTGAGTCCGCCCTTCTCCATGACCGACCTGAAATCCGATCCGTCTCTTGCTGCTCCTGCGTTATCGGAACAGCCTGTTCCCCATGGTTGGGGGGAGGATGTGCATGCGCTGCTGACCGCCGCCGGTCTGATCGTGCTGGGCCTGATGCTGCTTAAGGCGGCGGGGCTGGTTACGGGCGGGCTTGCGGGTCTCGCGCTGTTTCTCTTCTATCTGACCGGCTATCCTTTCGGCCTGCTGTTCCCGCTCATCAACCTGCCGTTCGTGATCTTTGCCTTCGTCGCGATGGGGCGCGAATTTGCGCTCAAGACCATCGCCATGAGCGCGATGATCCCGCTGCTTTCCCTGGCAGCGCCGCATGTCCTGCGGATCGATTATGTCCATCCCGCCGTTGCGGCGGTGCTGGGTGGAACGCTCGTCGGCTATGGCCTGCTCGCCGCAGCGCGCCATCATGCGAGCGTTGGCGGCGTCGGCATCGTCGCGCTCTGGTTGCAGCGGCGCAATCTCGCCAAGGCGGGCTATGTCCAGCTTGGGTTCGATATTGCGGTGCTGGCCGTGTCGATGCTGCGCCTCGATGGCGCGGCCCTGTTCTGGTCGGCGATCAGCATGGTCGCGATGAGCGGCATGCTGATCCTCTGGCACAAGCCCGGCCGCTATATCGGCTATTAGGCACCTTCACATCACGCCGGGGAAAGCCCCGCCGTCGAGCAGCAAGCTCTGCCCGGTGATATAGCCCGCCTGCGCGGAGCAGAGGAAGGCGCAGGCCGCGCCGAATTCCTCCGGCGTGCCGAGGCGCCGCGCCGGGATCGCGCCTTCGCGCTTTTCGCGCATGGCCTCAGCCGTGCTGCCCGCATTGGCGGCGAGCCGGGCGTCTAGCGCCGTGATGCGGTCGGTGTCGAACGAGCCGGGCAGCAGATTGTTGATCGTCACATTGGACACCGCCACCTGCCGCGCCACGCCGGCGAGGAAGCCGGTGAGGCCGATGCGCGCGCCGCTGGAGAGGTCGAGGCCGGGCAGCGGCATCTTGACCGATGCGGAGGTGATGTTGACGATCCGCCCGAAGCGGCGCTCGACCATGCCGTCGATCACCGCCTGCACCAGCGCGATCGGGGTGAGCATGTTCGCCTCCAGCCCGGCGATGAGGTCATCCCGGCCCAGCGCGCGGAAATCGGCAGGCGGCGGCCCGCCATTATTGTTGACGAGGATATCGACCGCGCCCGCCGCATCGAGCAGGGCGGCGCGTCCTTCGGCGGTGCCCACATCGGCAGCGATGGCGATCACTTCCGCGCCGGTGGCTTCGCGGATTTCCCGCGCGGTCTGGTCGAGCCGGGCTGCATCCCGCCCGTTGATGACGACGCGCGCGCCTTCGCGGGCCAGCGCCGTCGCGCAGCCGCGCCCGAGACCCCGGCTGGAGGCGCAGACAAGGGCGGTTTTGCCGGTAATTCCAAGATCCATGGTGGTTCGTCCATTTTGCCGCAACGGGATTGGCCAAGAGGGATAGGCGCGCGGCTTTCCCTGCACAAGTCCGCAGGCTGCACAAGACCATCGACGCCGCGCCCGCCGCTTGCTATCGCATCGCCATGTCCGATTTTCGCGATCCGTTCGACGCCATCAAAGACCATCCCTTCGACGACGCCCTGTCCCAGCGTTATCTCGTCTATGCGCTCTCGACGATCACGGCGCGCTCGCTGCCCGATCTGCGTGACGGGCTGAAGCCGGTGCATCGCCGGTTGCTCTGGGCGATGCGGCTTTTGAAGATGGAGCCGGGCGGGGCGGCGCCGGAAGTGCTGATCGCCAATCCCGCGCGCAACACCACCTCCTACAAGAAATGCGCGCGCGTCGTCGGCGACGTGATCGGTAAATATCACCCCCATGGCGATGCCAGCGTCTATGATGCGATGGTGCGTCTGGCGCAGGATTTCTCGCTGCGCACGCCGCTGGTCGACGGGCAGGGCAATTTCGGCAATATCGACGGCGATAATGCGGCGGCGATGCGCTATACCGAGGCGCGGCTGACGCAGGCGGCGTCAGATCTGATGGCGGGCCTCGACGAAGGCACGGTCGATTTCCGTCCGACCTATAATGGCGAGGAAGAGGAGCCGGAGGTGTTCCCCGGCCTGTTCCCGAACCTGCTCGCCAATGGCGCGAGCGGCATCGCGGTCGGCATGGCGACGAGCATCCCGCCGCATAATGTCAGCGAGATCATCGACGCGGCGAGCCTCCTCATCGACAAGCCCGATGCGGAGCATGCGGACCTGATGCAGATCGTGCGCGGGCCGGACATGCCGACAGGCGGCGTGCTGGTCGACAACGCCGCGATCATCTCGGAAGCCTATGCGACCGGACGCGGGTCGATGCGGGTGCGGGCGAAATGGCACAAGGAGGATGAGGCGCGCGGCGCATGGGTCGCGGTCGTTACCGAAATCCCCTATCAGGTGCAGAAATCCAAGCTGATCGAGCAGATCGCGCATCTCATCACCGAGAAGAAGCTGCCGATCCTCGCCGATATTCGCGACGAGAGCGACGAGCATATCCGCATCGTGCTCGAACCGCGCAGCCGCACGGTCGAACCCGATATGCTGATGGACAGCCTGTTCCGCCTGTCCGACCTCGAAACGCGCTTCTCGCTCAACATGAATGTGCTGGATGCCGCGCATACGCCGGGCGTGCTGAGCCTGAAGCAGGTACTGACGCAATGGCTGACGCACCAGATCGACGTGCTGGTGCGTCGTTCCAACCACCGGCTGGAAAAGATCGCCAACCGCCTCGAACTGCTCGACGGTTATATCATCGCCTATCTCAACCTCGACCGGATCATCGAGATCATCCGTACCGAGGATGAGCCGAAGGAGGTGATGATGGCCGAGTTCGCGCTCACCGACCGGCAGGCCGAGGCGATCCTCAACATGCGCCTGCGCAGCTTGCGCAGGCTGGAGGAGATGGAACTGCGCCGCGAGCATGGCGAACTGGTCGCCGAGCGTGAGGAACTGGAAAAGCTGGTCGCCGATCCGAAGCTGCAAAAGAAGCGGCTGAAGCGGGATCTTACCGCGCTGCGCAAGCGCTATGGCCCGGAAACGGACCTCGGGCGCCGCCGCACCGCCGTCGAGGAAGCCGCGCCCGCGCGCGAAATCCCGCTGGAAGCGATGATCGAGAAGGAGCCGATCACCGTCATCCTCTCCCAGCGCGGCTGGATACGTGCGATGAAGGGGCATGGCGATCTGTCGTCCGCCGAAACGCTGAAGTTCAAGGAAGGCGACGGCCTCGCCTTCGCCTTCCATGCGCAGACGACCGACAAGCTGCTGCTCGCCTGCGCCAATGGCCGCTTCTATACGCTGGGCGCGGACAAGCTGCCCGGCGGGCGCGGTTTCGGCGAGCCGGTGCGCGTGATGGTCGATCTGGAAAATGATACGGAGATCAACGCCTTGCTGCCGGCGAAGCCCGGCGGGCAGATGCTGCTGGCCGCCAGCGACGGGCGTGGTTTCATCGCCGCGATGGACGATGTGATCGCCGAAACCCGCAAGGGCAAGCAGATCGTCAATGTGAAGGGCAATGCGAAACTTGCCGTCATCCACCCGATTGCCGATGGCGCGGATAGCGTCGCGGTGATCGGCGAGAACCGCAAGCTCCTGATCTTCCGTCTCTCCGAACTGCCGCAAATGGCGCGTGGGCAGGGGGTGCAGATGCAGCGCTATCGCGATGGCGGGCTGTCCGATGCGATCGCCTTCCGGCTGGAGGACGGCCTCAGCTGGACCATGGGCGGGGAGACGGGGCGTACGCGCACGGAAATGGACCTCAGCCTCTGGCGGGTTGTGCGGGGGGCCTCCGGACGGATGCCGCCGCAGGGCTTCCCGCGGAGCAATCGTTTCACCTGAACCGTCGGGAGGGGCATTCGCCTGACCTGAAAAGGGAAGGGAAAGGGAGGGAAAGTCCGGCTTGCGGCCTTTCTCTTAACTCCTAGAAAAGAACTGACAAATATAAGGAACCTGCACGAGCCGCCGAATCGGCACGAAAATGCAGGTAAAGCGGTGCTGCGATTTAAAAGATCGGGAATGTGGTCGTTAACAGCGCTATGGATGGATTTACGCCAGATTTCTGGACAGGGACGGAATATATTCCCTGTGAGCCGTCGCACCCCCGCTGCGACGTTGCCCGTAATGGTGCGTCCTCCCCTTTGCTGAAGGCGCTTCCCCATCCTGCGGCGCTGGTGGAATGGCGCGAGGGCGCCGTTCATATCGTCCAGTGGAATGATCGTTTCGCGCGCAGCTTTCCGGCGATGCTGCGGGGGCGGGTGGAAACCGACCTTGAAGGCACGCTGGGTTTCGAAAAGGAAGTGGGGGGCTTCGTCGCGTCCGGTCATGAGGTGAGCCGGTTCGACATAGAACGCCTGACGCCGCTCGGTCCCGAAGTCTTTGATTGCACGCTGGCCTGGGTCCGCGACCTGCGATCCACCGGCGACCATATCCTTATCAGCGCGATCGATCGCACCGCCGACCGCCGTGTCGAGGCCAGCCTGCGGCGCGAACTGGTTTCCGACAGCCTGACCGCCTTGCCCAACCGCATCGGTTTCGGCGAGACGGTGGAGACCACGCTCGACCGCTGCGCGGAGGGCAGCTTCGTCCATGGCCGCGTGGTGGAAGCCAAGGTGGGCGTGCTGATCGTGGATGTGGTGCGGTTCAGCAGGATCAATGAGGCCCTGGGCACGCTGGCGGGGGATGAACTTATCCTTGCCGTTGCCGCGCGTCTCAAGGCCTGTGTCGGCAATGACATCATCCTTGGCCGGCTGGGCGGCAATGATTTCGGCATTTGCCATATTTTCAACAACGGCCTCACCGGCCTCATGGAACTGGCCGAGCGCATCAACGCGGCCTTCGATGCGCCCATCCGCCTTTCCAACCTCGAAATAGCGGTCGATTGCGCGATCGGCTGTTCGCTGGTGTCGGCGGTCGATCTGGAACCGGACCAGTTGATCCGTCAGGCGCAGACAGCCGCCCGCGTCGCCAAGACGACCGGAAAGCTGGAAATCTATCGCGCAGGGGAACTGGGCGCCGCTCGCCAGCGCTTCTTCCTTGAAAGCCATTTGCGCGACAGCCTTCAGAATAGCGGCCTGCATCTGATGTTCCAGCCGCTGATCGATCTTTCGACCTCCCGCGTGACCGGCTTCGAGGCGTTGGCGCGCTGGAACCATCCGGTATTGGGCGCCATTCCACCGACCAGCTTCATTCCGGTGGCCGAAGAATCGGGCCTGATCGTGCAACTGGGGCGCTGGGCGTTGCAGGAGGCGGTGGAGCAGCTGCTGCGCTGGGACAGGCAATTGGGCGCGCGCATACCGATCCGCATGAACGTCAACCTCTCGCCCATTCAGATGGCGCGCGACGATGTGCTCAAGATGATCGGCGACACGCTGCGCCTTACCGGCGTCGATGGCGAGCGGCTGACCATCGAACTGACCGAAAGCGCACTGGTCAGCGATCCGGCCAATTGCGCCTTTCTGCTCGACGCGCTCAAGCGCTCCAAGATCGCCATTGCGATGGACGATTTCGGCACCGGCTATTCCAACATGGCGAGCCTGCAAAGCCTGCCGATCGACATGCTGAAGATCGACCGCAGCTTCGTGGCCGACATGATGGTCGACCATGACAAACAGGAAATCGTGCGCGCGATCCTCTCGCTTGCCGAGGCGCTGGGCATGAAGTCGACCGCCGAAGGCATCGAGGATGCCGATGTCGCCGCCAAGCTACGCGACATGGGGTGCGGTTTTGGCCAGGGCTATTATTTCGCCCGGCCGATGACGGCCGATCAGGCCTTTGATTATTGGTCGGCGCGTTCCGATTCCGCCACGCACTGAACCGCGATCGCCTGTGCCGTTTCGGCGGAGGGAAATCCCGCCGCGATCCATTCCTCTCTGATCCTGCCCAGCAGTCGCGCGATCTGCGGGCCGGGCGTCACCCCCAGCGCCAGCAAATCCTTGCCCCCCACCGGGAAATCGGGCGCCTGCCAGTCCCGCACCAGCGCCAGATCCTGCATGGGGTCCTCCTCGCGCAGGAGCAGATGATCGACCGCGCTTTCCGAGCCGATGCGAAAGGCCAGTTCGCGGGCATGGGCATGGGGCGGCGGCGGAGTCAGCGCCGCGACCATGCGCTTGCGCGCCTTGTTGGAAAGCTTCAGCCGCGCGCCCACCTTCTCCGCGATGGCGGCATCGGCGGGCAACAGCGCGGCGAGCCGCAGCGAGGGCGAGGGGGGAAGGTCCGCCTCGGCCTCGCGGGCAATGAGTCGCTTCAGCCGGATGAGGCCGTCGCCCTTTATTTCCGGCAGCACCGGCGTGAAGATGCCGCCCTCGATCATCAGCGCCAGCACCGCGCAAGGATCGGGCAGCGCCAGCAATTTCATCAGTTCGTCCGCAATCCTCTCGCGCGAGAGCGCCATCAGGCTGTTGGCCTGATCGATGCAGGCGGCATAGGCCTGCGCATCGGGGGGCAGCGCGCCGAAGCGGGCGAGGAAGCGGAAATAGCGCAGGATGCGCAGATGATCCTCGGCGATGCGCGCGCGCGCATCGCCGATGAAGCGGACTTGCCGCGCGGCCAGATCGTCCAGTCCGCCGAAATAATCGTGGATTTCGCCGCTCTGGGGCCGGGCATAGAGCGCGTTCATCGTGAAATCGCGCCGCGCCGCATCTTCGCGCCAGTCGTCGGTAAAGGCGATGGTGGCGCGACGGCCATCGGTGCTGACGTCGCGGCGCAAGGTGGTGATCTCGATCGGGTGATGGTCGGCGAGCACGGCGGTGATCGTGCCATGGGCGATGCCGGTGGGCACGGCCCTCACACCGGCGGCCTTCAGCCTTTTCATCACCTCTTCGGGCGCATGGATGGTGGCCAGGTCGATATCATTGACGGCAAGGCCCAGCAGGCCGTCCCTCACCGCGCCGCCCACCAGCCGCACCTCATCCTCGCCCGCGCCGAGGATATCGCACAGCGCGTCGAAACCGGGATGGTGCCGCCAGGGCGCGTCAGGCAGCAAGGCCATCTTCATAGCCCAGCCGTTTCGACAGATTGGCGATGATGGCGGCGGTGATGCCCCATATGCGGAAACCTTCCCAGAATATCTCGTAATAATGATGGGGCTTGCCCGAAAATTCGATTTCCTTGCGCAGCCGGTTGGCGGGCGACAGCAGGAAATCGAGTGGCACCTCGAACAGCGCCTCCACCTCCGCTTCATGCACGCGGAAGGGCAGGTCGGGGGGGATCACGCCCAATACGGGCAGGATATCGAAGCCGGTGAAGGTGCGATAATGATCCGACGTGCCGATGATCTCCACGGTATCGGGCGGCAGGTCGATCTCCTCCTTCGCCTCGCGCAGCGCGGCGGCGATCTCATCGCTGTCCTGCGGGTCGACCCGCCCGCCGGGGAACGCCACCTGCCCCGCATGCTTGCGCATATGCGAGGCGCGGCGGGTCAGGATGACGCCGGGCGAGGGCCGGTCGGTGATCGCCACCAGCACGGCGGCAGGCGCGAAGCGCAGCGGTTCATGGATGCGCCCATCCTCATGGATGATGGGAAAGGAGCGGGCATGGCCTTGATGCAATCGGGTCCGCAACGAGGCGGCCAGCGTCATCTGGTCGGTTCCAGCGAAAAGAAATGGCCGTTGCTCCACAGGCCGATCGGGCTGTCTTCCGCCTTGTCGCTCTCATGCATCGCGATATGCGCGAGCTCATAGAAAACCGGACGGGTGATGAGCGCCTCCAGCCCGCCGCGAACATGCAGATAGGGGCGCGGTTCTTTCGCCGATCCGCGCATGATGATGGCATGATCGGCATCGGCGATCACCGGTTCCCCGGTGTTGAGCTTGAAGGCGAGGCGGCGTTCCGGCCCGCTTCCCTCGCTGGTCAGCGCATAGACGAGGAAAGGGGCGTCATCCACGGTGATGGAGAGCTTTTCGACGGGCGTTACCAGCACATAGCTGCCATCGGGCTCGCGGCGCAAAATGGTGGAGAAGAGGCGCACCATTTCCGCCCGGCCAATGGGCGATCCCTGATGAAACCAGGTGCCGTCCGCCGCGATCCGCATTTCGCTGTCACCGCAATGATCGGGATTCCATTGTTCGACCGGCGGCAGGCGCTGTTCCTGTGCGAAGCGGGCGATCTCGCTTAGCGAGAGGGTGGTAAAATCGGGGGCGGGGGGCATTGGCATGACTGGAGAGATATAAGGATATTCCTGAATTTCGCAAAGCGGTTTTGGTTTTTTCTTTGGAAATCAGCTATTTGATTTTCCCTGACGCAGACTGTTCCACCATGCTATCCGTTCCGCGATACGCTTTTCAAAGCCGCGATCGACAGGGGCATAGAAATACTGCGGGGTCATGCCTTCCGGCCAGTAATTGTCGCCCGAAAAACCTTCCGGCACATCATGATCGTAGGAATAGCCCTCGCCATAGCCGATATCCTTCATCAATTTGGTCGGCGCATTGAGGATATTGGCCGGCGGCATCAGCGATCCCGTGTCGCGCGCCGATTTCCAGGCGGCTTTCTGGGCCTTGTAGGCGGCGTTGGATTTGGGCGCGGTCGCGCAATAGAGGCAGGCCTGCACGATCGCCAGCTCCCCCTCCGGCGAACCGAGAAACTCATAGGCGTCCTTGGCGGCCAGCGACTGGATGAGCGCCTGCGGATCGGCGAGGCCGATATCCTCGACCGCGAAGCGCACGATCCGGCGCAGGACGTAGAGCGGCTCTTCCCCCGCCACCAGCATGCGCGCGAGATAATAGAGCGCGGCCTGTGGGTCCGACCCGCGCAGGGATTTATGCAGCGCGGAAATGAGGTTGTAATGCCCCTCCCGATCCTTGTCATAGACCGCCATGCGCCGGTGGAGCAGCGCGGACAGTTCGGCGGGATCGAGCGGTGCGTCGATCCTGATCGAAAACAGTGTCTCCGCCTGATTGAGCAGGAAGCGCCCGTCGCCATCGGCGCTGGCGATCAGCGCCTCGCGCGCGGCGGCGTTGACGGGCAGCGGCCGTTCCATCAGCGTTTCGGCGCGTTCCAGCAGATGGTCGAGCGCGGCGGCATCCAGCCTGCGCAGGATCAGCACCTGCGCGCGGGAGAGGAGGGCGGCATTGAGTTCGAAACTGGGATTTTCGGTCGTCGCGCCGACGAGCGTGATGGTGCCGTCCTCGACATAGGGGAGGAAGCCATCCTGCTGGGACCGGTTGAAACGGTGGATTTCGTCCACGAAGAGCAATGTGCGCTGGCCAAGCCGGGCATGGTCGCGCGCGGTGGCGAAGATCTTCTTGAGGTCGGCGACGCCGGTAAACACGGCCGAGACCGGCTCGAACCGCATCCCCACCGCGTCGGCGAGCAGGCGGGAAATGGTGGTCTTGCCGGTGCCGGGCGGCCCCCAGAGGATGATCGAGGAGAGCTTGCCCGCCGCCACCATCCGGCCGATGGCGCCATCGGGACCGGTCAGATGCTCCTGCCCGACGACCTCATCGAGCCGGACAGGGCGCAGGCGGTCGGCCAGCGGCGCATTCTCGTCCGCGCCGGGGGCGGGGGGCTGGGCGGGATCGGTGCCGAACAGGTCCGCCATGCAGTCCTACTTCCTCTGCCGCGCCACAATCAGCCGCTGATAGGCATCGAGCACCGCCTGATTGATCGGGTCCCAGAGATAGCGCTCGGCCTCCTTGGCGGAGGCTTGCGCATGGGCCAGCCGCATCGCCGGGTCCTCGGCATAGGCCTGAAGCCGGTCGGCAAAGGTGGAGACAGCGCCCGGCTCGCACAGAAAGCCGGTACGCCCATTGAGGATGATGCTGGAACTGCCCGTCGCGCGTGCGCCCAGTGCCGGGACGGCGCAGGCCATGCCTTCCAGCGTGACATTGCCGAAGGCCTCGGTGTCGGAAGGGTTGAACAGCACATCCATGCTGGCGACGGCGCGGGCGAGCGCCTCATTGGCCTGAAAGCCGGTGAAGACGGCGCCGGGCAGGCGGTTTTCGAACCAGGAGCGGGCAGGGCCATCGCCCACCACCAATATCCGGTGGGGAACCTCGCGGCGTTTCAGTACGTCGATGGTTTCGGAAAAGACGTCCAGTCCCTTTTCCATCACCAGCCGTCCGAGAAAGCCGATCACCATGTCCTTGTCGCCGAAGCCGAGCGACCGGCGCCAGTCCATGTCCCGGCGGCCGGGATTGAACATGCCGTGGTCGATGCCTCGCGACCAGAGCGAGATATCATAATTCATGCGCTGGGCGCGCAGCACCTGCGCAAAGCTTTCCGAAGGCGCGACCAGCGCGTCGCAGCGCCGATAGAGACGGCGCAGGATCGCCACCGCCAGCGGTTCCAGAAAGGCGAGATTATAATAGCGGAAATAGGTTTCGAAATGGGTGTGGACGCTGGCGATCACCGGAATATTGCGATGGCGCGCCCAACTGACCGCCCGGTGAGCAGCGGGATCGGGGCTGGATATGTGCACGATGTCGGGCTTGAACGCCGCCAGATCGCGGCGCACGCGAAGGGAAAGGCCCAGTGGGATGCGATATTCGGCGCGGCCCGGAATGGGCAGGCTCGGTACGCTCACGAGGTCGCCGGTAGGGGGGAAGGCGGGCGTGGCAACGGTCGGGGAATAGACGCGGACCTGCGCGCCCTGGCGCAGCAAATAGCCGACGAGAGTGTTCAGCGCGCGATTGGCGCCATCCCGCACATAATTATAATTGCCACTGAAAAGCGCAACGCGAAGGGGGGCTGTTGACATGCGGCTTCATATAGTCGCCGCTTCGGCGAACGCAAAATAAACAGAGGCGCGTGGGGCATGCAGCCTGCTTTTTGCGGGAAACTGTGGTGAAAGGGCAGCAGATTTGAGGGAAGCGGGCAGAGGGGCGTGGGAAGGGAGCTGCTGGTTATGCGGCCGGGCGCTCGGCCTGCGGATCGAGTGGCATCATCCCATACCCAGGAGCCGGGGCGGGCGAGGGACGGTGCCGCTGCATCCGGTCTGCCACCGCGCGATCCACGCCTTTTTCACCAATGCGGAACTGGCACGGCTGCCACCCGATCCCGCAGCGCTGAAGTCGCGGAAGGAGATGGGGCGTTTCTTGCGCTGGATCGCCGACAAACCACCCGATTTCCATGTGCCCACCTATAAGGCGAAGGCCATGAAATAGTTTTTGGGGCAGGAGACGGACTGTCTTTCCCCTCGCGGGCAGAGGGGGACAGGCCGCCAGCCGATGCGTCCGGCTAGCCCCCTATGCCCGCCCCCTATGGTGGTCCGCCGTCCTCTACCGGGGAGGATCAGCCCTTCTTTGGGCTTACTCCGCCCGCAACAGGGGAGGGATCAACTCTCCCTCTCTTCCTCATGCGCCGGGGGATGAAGGCGCAGACGCTTGACGCGGCGCGGGTCGGCGGCGACGATTTCCAGCCGCCAGCCGCTGGCGTCGTGGGTCAATATCTCGCCGACCCGCGGCACATGGCCGGCAATGACGAAGGCGAGGCCGCCCAGCGTGTCGACATCCTCCTCCACCTCCGCGAGGCGAGGGTCGACTGCCTTGGCGACGTCCTCCAGTTCGGCGCGGGCGTCGGCCTCCCACAGGCCGTCATCCACCGCGACCAACATCTGTTCGGGCGTCTCGTCATGCTCGTCCTCGACCTCGCCGACGATCACCTCGATCAGGTCCTCGAAAGTCAGCAGCCCCTCCGTGCCGGAATATTCGTCGAGGACGATGGCGAGATGGGTGCGCTTGGCCCGCATTTCCGCCATCAGGTCGAGAATGCCCATGCTTTCGGGAACATAGAGCGGTTGGCGGATCAGCGTTTCCAGCGATTTGGGCGGGGTGCCGCCCTGCGCGATGACGGCGAAAGCGTCGCGCACATGGATCATCCCGACAATGGTGTCGAGCGTGCCGCGATAGACCGGAATGCGGCTATGGCCCGCCTCCGCGAACAGCGCGGCGAGATCGGCGAAGCTGGCGCCTTCCTCGATCGCGATGATATCCGCGCGCGGTACGGCGATGTCATCGACGGTATGTTCGCTGAAATGCAGAAGATTGCGGAGCATCTGGCGTTCCAGCGGGGAAAGATCGCCCTTGCCGTTGCGGCGCTGGCTTTCCTCCGGCTCCTCATCATATTCGTCGATGGTGTTTTCCAGATCCCGGCGCAGGCTTTGTCCTTCGCCTTCACCGAACAGCAGGGCCTTCAGGCCCCGCCATATACTGCCTTCGCCGCCGCTACTGTCCGCTTCCTTCGAACCGGACGCGCTCTCTTCAGCCATGATAGTCTAGATTCCCTGTTTGGTTAGGCATGATGTGGTTATGCATAGGGGTCGGCAAGGCCGAGCGTGGCGAGCGCCAGCGTCTCCATGCTTTCCATCGCATCCGCTTCATCGTCTATCATATGGTCATAGCCGAGAAGATGCAAAGTGCCATGCACGATCAGATGGGTGGCGTGATCGGTGACCGATACGCCCTTTTCCGCCGCTTCCCGCTCGCAGGTTTCCCAGGCGAGGATGATGTCGCCCAGCAGCACCTCGCCATCGTCGCTGTTGGTCAACGTTTCGAGGAGGTCCACCGGCACCATCGGGAAGGACAGCACATTGGTCGGCGCGTCCTTGTGGCGATAATCGCGGTTGAGGGTCTGCACCTCGGCATCGTCGGTCAGCTTGACCGAGATTTCGATGGCGACGATCCGGCGGGTCAGCCCGTCATGGGGGGTCTGCACGAAAGCGGCGCGGATCGCCTTTTCGGCCAGCGCCTCCCAATCCACATTCCGGGGCCAGCTGCTATTTTCCGCGATGACAGCTATTTCAAGCATCCGGTCCCTCATAAGCCTGAACGATACGCCCGACGATCGGGTGGCGCACCACATCTGTCACGTTGAAGCGGACGACGCCGATGCCATCGACACCTTCCAGCCGCCCCACCGCATCGGCAAGGCCGGAAATGCCCGGCTGCGGCAGGTCGACCTGCTTCGGGTCGCCGCAAATGACCATGCGGCTGCCCTCGCCGAAGCGGGTGAGGAACATCTTCATCTGCGCCGTGGTGGTGTTCTGCGCCTCGTCGAGGATGATGAACGCATTGGCGAGCGTGCGCCCGCGCATGAAGGCGAGCGGCGCGATCTCGATCTCGCCGCTGGCGATGCGCCGTTCCACCTGCTCGGCGGGCAGCGTGTCGTAGAGCGCGTCATAGAGGGGGCGGAGATAGGGATCGACCTTCTCCTTCATGTCGCCGGGCAGGAAGCCCAGCCGCTCGCCCGCCTCGACGGCGGGGCGGGAGAGGATCAGGCGATCGACGCTGCCGGTGATGAGCTGGCTCACCGCCTGCGCGACGGCGAGATAGGTCTTGCCGGTGCCTGCCGGGCCGAGCGCGAAGATCACGTCCTTGCGCGTCAGTTCCTCCATATAAGTGACCTGCGTGCTGCTGCGCGGCACGATGGTTTTCTTGCGCGTGCGGATCATCACTTTGGGCGGTTCGGCGACGTCATGGCGGATGATGCCGTCGAGCGTCGGTTCTGACGACATGGCGATCACCGCCTCCACTGCGCCGGTGTCGATTTCCTGCCCCTGCGCGACACGGTTGTAGAGGCCGTTCAGCACATCGCGGGCGCGGGCGGCCGCGCCTGCCTCACCCTCGATCTGGAGCTTGTTGCCGCGCGCGCCAATATAGACGCCGAGGCGATTTTCTATCGCCACCAGATTCTGGTCATATTGGCCAAAGACCATGCCGAGAAGATGGGGTTTGTCGAAAACCAGCTCCAGGCGGGAGCGGTCGCCGGGTTCTGCCTGAACATGCTTTTTCGCCATCAGCGCGGCATCCTTTGTGTCATGCGGCCTCTTTTCTCCCGGTGAGTTCTCCGGCCAGGCTGTTGGGACCGGCGGAGACGATATCGACCTCTATCATGTCGCCGATCCGCGCGCCGTCCGCATAGACATGGACGGATTGCAGCCAGGGCGACTTGCCGACGAGCTGGCCCGGCTTGCGGCCCGGCTTTTCGACGAGGATGTGCGTGCGCTTGCCGACGGTGGCCTGATTGAAGGCCTGCTGTCCGGCGATGATCTGGGCCTGGAGGATTTGCAGCCGTTCATCCATGACAGGGGCCGGGATCTGGTGATCCATATCGGCGGCCGGGGTGCCGGGGCGGGGGCTGTATTTGAACGAGAAGGCATAGGCATAGCCGACCTCGCGGATGAGGCTCATCGTCGCCTCGAAATCGGCGTCGGTCTCGCCGGGGAAGCCGACGATGAAATCTCCCGACAGCGCGATATCGGGCCGCGCCGCGCGTACCCGGTCGAGCAGGCGCAGATAGGAATCGCGCGTGTGGCTGCGGTTCATCGCCTTCAATATCGGGTCCGATCCCGACTGCACCGGCAGATGGAGATAGGGCATCAGCTTGCCCACATCGCCATGGGCGGCGATGAGGTCGTCCTCCATGTCGTTGGGATGGCTGGTGGTGTAGCGGATGCGCTCCAGCCCCTCCATCCGGTCGAGTTCCCGAATGAGGCCCGCAAGGCCCTGATGCCGCCCGGCCGCATCCTCGCCAGTCCACGCATTCACATTCTGGCCGAGCAGCGTGATTTCCCGCACGCCGCCATCGACCAGCGCCTTGGCCTCGTCGATGATCGCGCCCCAGGAGCGGCTGATTTCCGCGCCGCGCGTATAGGGAACGACGCAATAGGTACAGAATTTGTCGCAGCCTTCCTGCACCGTCAGGAAGGCGGTGGGGCGGGGCTGCTTCGGCCGGTCGGGCAGTGCGCCGAACTTGGAGAGCACCGGCATGTCGGTGTCGAGCGCTTCCTCGCCCCTGGCCGCCTTGTCGATAAGGTCAGGCAGGTGGTGATAGGCCTGCGGGCCGACGACGATATCGACCATCTGCGTGCGGCGGGTGATCTCCGCGCCCTCGGCCTGCGCGACGCAACCGGCGACCGCGATCATCGGGCGGCTGCCATCCTCTCGGCGCAGGCGGCCAATATCGGAATAAACCTTTTCCGCCGCCTTTTCGCGGATGTGGCAGGTGTTGAGGACGACCATATCGGCCTCCACGCCTTCCTCCACCTGCGTCATGCCCTGCGCGCCGAGCATCTCGGCCATGCGTTCGCCATCATAGACGTTCATCTGGCAGCCGAAGGATTTGACGTGGAAGGTCCTGGGTGCGCCAGCAGTTTCCGGGGTGGTTTTCTTGCGATTCATCGGTCGAGCTATACAGGGCCGGAGGGCAGCGCGAAAGCCGATTGCCGCGCAAGGATGCGATTTCGTGCTTCGTCCGCGATCGCCTTGCGGTCGGGGAAGTCCTCGGGGTCGAACGGATCGAGAAAGTGCAGCGTCACCCGGAGCGATCCCTCGCGGTTCAGCAGGCGTTTGGCATTGGCGCCCGCCGGTTCCTCGCCATGCCACGCGATCTGCTCCGTCTGCGCGCCATAATCGATCCACACCGGCTGGATGTCGAGATCGCGCGGCGGCGGCATGAGGCCCGCGAGCAGCGCCGGTTTGAACGGCAGCAGCGTGCGGCCGTCGCCGGTGGTGCCTTCGGGAAAGATCGCGACCGGCTGATGCCCGGCAAGGGCGGCGCGCAGGGTGGCGATCTGCTCCCGCACGCCATGGCGGTCGGTACGGGCGACGAAGATGGTGTTGTTCTGCCGCGCCAGCCAGCCGACCAGCGGCCAGCCGGCAACGCCGTCATGAGAGATGAACGCCGTGCCCGTCGCCCCGCCCAGCACCAATATGTCGAGCCAGCTTACATGATTGGCGATGAAGAATATGTCGTGGCTGCGGGGGGTGCCTTCTATCGTCACCCTTGCGCCCGCCGATCGCGCGGCGAGGGCGAGAAAGCGCCGGGGCCAGCGGGAGGGAAGGTGGAGCGCCCTGCAACAAAGATGAGGGACAAGGCACAGCAGCAGGCTGACGACCAGCATGGAAATGCGCCGGATGCGCCGCAGCTTCGTCCTCAATCCCTCGTCTTTCAAACCTCTTGCGAGCCTGCTTCAATTCTTGCGGTCGAGCGCGACGCCGTATAATTCCATCCGGTGATCGACGAGGCGGAAGCCGAGCTTTTCGGCGATCTGCTTTTGCAGCAGCTCCAGCTCGGGATCGACAAATTCGATCACATTGCCGGTTTCCACATCGATCAGATGGTCATGGTGCGCCTCGGGCGCGGCTTCGTAGCGGGCGCGGCCATCGCCAAAGTCGTGGCGTTCCAATATGCCCGCTTCTTCGAACAGGCGCACGGTGCGATAGACGGTGGCGATCGAAATGCCGGGATCGATCGCGGATGACCGTTCATGCAGTTTTTCGACGTCGGGATGGTCCTCTGCTTCGGACAGTACCTTGGCGATCACGCGGCGCTGCTCGGTGATGCGAAGGCCTTTTTCAGCACATAGTGCCTCAATGTCGATTTTACGGGGCATTCAACCTGCTCGATAATTTAAATGAAGGGCGCACTCTAATCCATTTGCGCAAAATGGAAAGGGAGAGGCAATAATTTGTCTGCCTCTCCCCCTCCGGTCATGGATAGTCGGCACCGGCCCTGGAAAAGCCGATGTCCGCGCGCTTATTTCTTGCGCGTGCGGCTGCGCGAGGTGCCGAGGCCGATCTTCTTGGCGAGCGACCGGCGCTGTTCCGCATAATTGGGGGCGACCATCGGATAATCGGCGGGAAGGTTCCACTTCGCGCGATAATCCTCGGGCGTCATCTGATAATGCGTCATCAGGTGGCGTTTGAGCATCTTCAGCTTTTTGCCGTCTTCCAGGCAGACGATATATTCCGGCTTCACCGATGCGCGCACCGAAACGGCCGGCTCCTGCCGGACTTCCGGTTCGGGGGCAGGCGAATCGAGGCCGGCAAGGGCAGAGTGAACATTCTGAATAAGCAGTGGAAGATCGGATACGGCGACACTGTTGTTGGAGACGTGTGCGGCAACAATGTCCGACGTCAGCGTGATGAGCATCTCATTTTTGGCGGCGGTGTCATCCATAGAATTTTTCTCCATTATCTTGCGGCGACCTTGGGATTTTGATTTGTGGCCATAATATATTATTCTGGCATTGAAAATCAATCGGATTCTGGAATCATTCAAGTGTCATGCGAAAGCTGAGCGCATCGTAATAAGTTCCGTCATTTCCCTTATAATAGGCGGGCCTGCGGTGAACTTGTTCAAAACCATTGCGTAAATAGAATTCGATGGCCTGATTATTGCAGCGCACCTCAAGATGGATCGTCCCTATATGGGATTTTCGGGCGTGGTTAATGCAATCCTGAAGAAGATATTGGCCAATGCCGCGGTTCTGCCATTGCGGGTCCGTGGCGATCAACATCAGTTCTGCTTCGTCCAGCACATGGCGGGTAAGCGTAAATCCCAGATAGGCGTTATCCAGGCAGGCAAAAGACAGCCGCACATCGGGCAGCATCATGAAGCTCGACAATTGCGCCGGGGTCCATGCCTCGCCATAGGCGGGATCGAAGGCGTTTTGCATGATGCCGCTGGCGGCGGCTTCGGCCCGGTGGTCGGGATGGGTGAGGGCGAGGATGCGCAGGGCCTGGCTGATATTTCCGTCCATCTCAGTCCTTTCGCATGGCCAGCGGCACCGCGTCCGCGCCCCGGCCGTAAAGCGGCGTGCTGTCCGTGCCGATCAGCGCTTCCGGCAGGCTGGGCAGGGCACGGGCGTCGGGATGGAGCGGGATGGCCTCGCCATGGCCACGCGCCTCGATGACGGCCGCCGCGCCCGTGCCGTACAGGAACGGGGCGTCGAGTTCCGCCGCAAGGGCGGCGATCGGCGTTGAGGTGACGGCGCCTTGCGGGGTCAGGGTGGCCCGGTCGAACATCTGCCAGAAGCATTCGCCATGGCCGCCGGTCATGACGATGGCCAGGGCGGCGCCATCGTCTTGCGGATGCGGCGCGGAACGGGCGATGGCGGCGACCAGCGAGAGGCTGGCATAGGCGCGCAGCCGGGCCTTCCACCCATAAGCGAGCGCGCGCGCGGCGGCGAGGCCGACCCGGACGCCGGTAAAGCTGCCGGGGCCGCTGTCGACGATGAGCTCGTCCGCGCGGCCACCTCCGTCCATTGCCGCGATGATCGGCAGCAGCTTTTCGGCATGACCGCGCCCGGCGATCTCATGGTGGGAAGCGAGCAGGCCGCCGCCTTCGAACAAGGCGACGGACAAGGCTTCTGTTGCGGTATCAATGACGAGCTGACGCACTTTGTCTTTCTGCGAACCCTTGTTTGGCTTCGCGATTAGACGCTTTACGGCATTTTGCAACTATTAGCGACGGGTCTCGTGCAGCCCGATCAGACCGAAAGCACTTCGGTTACTTCCGGTACATAATGTTTAAGCAGCGACTCGATGCCGTTTTTCAAAGTTGCCGTAGAGGAAGGGCAGCCGGAACAGGCCCCCTGCATCTGAAGATAGACCTTCCCCTTGTCGAACCCGCGATAGATGATGTCGCCGCCGTCATTGGCGACGGCGGGGCGGACGCGGGTGTCGATAAGGTCGCGAATCTGGGCGATGATCTCCGCATCTTCGGGATCGTCGGACAAAATGGCGTCCTGCTCCTGTTCGGACGGCACCTGGATGGCCGATGCGGTGCCGAGCTTGAACAGCGGAATTTCGGCGGTGAAATGATCGAGCAGGATCGCCAGCACATCGGGCTTGACGTCCGACCATTCGGAGCCGGGCGCGATCGTCACCGAGATGAAATTGCCGCCGAAAAACACGCCCGTCACATCGCCCAGCGTGAACAGGGCCTCTGCGAGCGGCGAGGCCTCGGCCTCTTCGGGGCTGGCAAAGTCGCGGGTGCCCCCGGTCATCACCTGCCGGCCGGGCAGGAATTTGAGGGTCGCGGGATTCGGGGTTCTTTCGGTTTCGATCAGCATGATGCCCATGTGGAGACTGCGGCGCGGCGAATCAAGCCATGAGTCGCGCAAGTTTCTTGTATTTCATTGCGCTTCGCCTTATATGCGCCGCAGCGCGAAGGACGCCGGATCACCGGCTCCAGCAGAATGGTGGCGTGAACATCCGGTAGGCATGGCCCCGGATCGGCCAAGGATCGCGCTGTTGTGAGGCTTCCCTGTTCACGCGGGTCGTTTCTGGACCCGCCTCGTTGTCCGGCTTTCCTTCGGGGAAGGTGGGCCGCGATGCTTTGAATATGGAAAGTATAAGATGACATTTACCGAACTCGGCCTCGCTGAACCGATCCTCAAGGCGCTGGCCGCCAAGAATTACGAAAACCCGACGCCGATCCAGACGCAGGCGATCCCGCCTCTGCTGGAAGGGCGCGACCTGTGTGGTATCGCGCAGACCGGCACCGGCAAGACGGCGGCCTTCGCGCTGCCCTCGCTTGATCATTTCCACCGCAATCCGAAGCCGGTGCCCCGGCATAGCTGCCGCATGCTGGTGCTTTCGCCCACGCGTGAGCTTGCCGCGCAGATCGCCGACAGCTTCCGCACCTATGGCCGCTTCATGAAGCTCTCGGTCGCGACCATTTTCGGCGGCGTGCCGATCAATCGGCAGATCCGCCAGCTTCAGGAAGGCGTGGATGTGCTGGTGGCGACGCCGGGCCGCCTGCTCGACCTGATCGACCAGCGCGCCTTCACCCTGTCGGGCGTCGAGATTTTCGTGCTCGACGAGGCCGACCAGATGATGGACATGGGCTTCATCGCGCCGCTGAAGCGCGTCGTGAAGATGCTGCCGAAGCAGCGGCAGAACCTGTTTTTCTCCGCCACCATGCCCAGGGAGATCGCGGACCTCGGCAGCCAGTTCCTGCATGATCCGGTGCAGGTGTCGGTCGCCCCGCAATCGACCACGGCCGAGCGCGTCGCCCAGTTCGTCAGCTTCGTCGATCAGGGCGCGAAGCAGGCGCTGCTCAACAAGCTGGTGCGCGATCCCGCGATCGACCGTGCGCTCATCTTCACCCGCACCAAATATGGCGCGGACAAGGTGGTGCGCTTCCTCGTCGGTTCCGGCGTGGAGGCCGTCGCGATCCATGGCAACAAGAGCCAGGCCCAGCGCACCACCGCGCTTCAGGCCTTCCGCCATGGCCATGTGAAGTTCCTCGTCGCGACCGATATCGCCGCGCGCGGCATCGACGTGTCAGGTGTCAGCCATGTGTTCAATTTCGAGCTGCCCAATGTGGCCGAGCAATATGTCCACCGCATCGGCCGCACCGCGCGCGCCGGGGCGGACGGCATCGCGATCAGCCTCGTCGCGCCCGATGAGCGCGCCTATCTGCGTGCGATCGAGAAGCTGACCCGCATGAAGTGCGAGGTCGTGCCGCTGCCGGAGAATTTCGACGAACTGGTGCGCAACATGCCCAAGCCCGCGCCGGTGGTGCGTGGCCCGCGCCCCAATAAGGCCGGCAATGGCGGTGGCCGCAATGGTCGCGGCGGGGCCGATCGCGCGCATCGCGGCGAGGGGCGCGGCCCGCGTCCCGACGGCCCGCGTCCCGAGGGGCAGCGCTCCGAAGCGCAGGGTGGCCAGCGCGGCGAGGGGCGTCCGCACAATGAAGGCGGCGCGGGCGAGCGTCCCGGTGGCGGCAATCGCCGTCGTCGCAACAAGCCGGTCGGCGCCCACAAAAATGCGGTGCGCAAGTTCAACGGCTGATCGTTCAGGCTGATGCCGGGGGCGGGGCATCGACCCCGCCCGGCAAATTGGACGCCGCGCGCACTTTGTAAGTGGCGGTTCAGAAAATCGCGGCTATGACCGGGCGATGAGAAAAATCGCCCGTTCGCGCCTGACGCATTCGCTCGCCCTCATTCTCGCTCTGGCGGGGGGCTGGTCTCTTCCGCTTCAGGCCCGCGACGCGGCGGCCCGCCCGGCAGCGACCGCGGCCAAGGAAGCGCCGCGTCCCTGGCTTTACCAGAATAGCGACGTGCCGATCGACCCGGCATGGCTGTTCGGAACCCTGCCCAATGGTCTGCGCTACGCGATCCGCCACAATGGCGTGCCGCCGGGGCAGGTGTCGATCCGGCTGCGCATCGACGCCGGGTCGCTGATGGAAGGGCCGGAAGAAAAGGGCTATGCCCATTTCATGGAGCATCTGACCTTTCGCGGCTCCAAATATGTGCCGGATGGCGAATCCAAGCGCCTTTGGCAGCGGCTCGGCGTGACCTTCGGCAGCGACAGCAATGCCCAGACGACGCCGACCGGCACCACCTATGCGCTCGACCTGCCCAACGCTACGCCCGAGGGGCTGGATGAGAGTATCAAGATTCTCGCGGGCATGATGACGGACCCCAATATCGTGCCCGTAGCGGTGGATGCCGAACGGGCGGTGGTGCTCGCCGAAATGCGCGAGGGCACCAATGTCGGCACCCGCGTGGGCGACGCCACCCGCTCGCTGCTGTTCGCCGGGCAGCCGCTCGGCAGCCATGCGCCGATCGGCACGACCGAGACGCTGAACGCCGCCGATGCGGCGAAGCTCAAGGCTTTTCACGATCGCTGGTATCGTCCCGCCAATGCGGTGATTTCCGTGTCGGGCGATGTCGACCCGAAGGTGATGGAAGCGCTGGTCGTCAAATATTTCGCGGGCTGGAAGGGGATGAAGGGCGCGGCGCCAGTCGCCGATTTCGGCAAGCCCGATCCCAAGGCGCCGACCAGCGCGGTCGTCGTCCAGCCCGGCCTGCCTACTACGATCACCGTGGCCTGGCTGCGGCCGTGGAAGCCCAAGGCGGACACCATCGTCTATAACCAGCGCAAGCTTGCCGACATGGTGGCGCTCCAGATGATCAACCGCCGTCTGGAGGAGGCCGCGCGGCGGGGCACGGCGAGCTTCCTTCAGGCGAGCGTCGATGTGCAGGATGTCAGCCGATCGGTCGATGGCACCTTCCTCTCCATCACCGCTCTCGGCGAGGATTGGGAAAAGGCGCTGAAGGATGCGCGCGCGATCATCGAGGACGCCAAGCGCGCAGCCGCGACCAAGGAAGAGATCGACCGCGAGTTCGCCGAAATGGAAACGGCGTTGTCGATCGGCGTCGAAAATGCCGATACAGAGCCGAGCAGCCGTCAGGCCGATGATCTGGTTTCCGCCGTCGATATTCGCGAAACCACGGTTTCCCCACAGGCTGCGCTCGATATTTATCGCAGCGCCCGCCCGATGATGACGCCCGACTATATGCTGGAAGCGACGCGCCGCACCTTCACCGGCGATGCCAACCGCGCGATGCTGGTCATCCCCAAGACCGAACCCAATGCCGAGGCCCGGCTCGCCGCCGCGCTTGAGGCGCCTGTCGATGCGGCGAGCAATGTCCGCCTCGCCGCCAGCACGGTGACGATGGACGACCTGCCGAAATTGCCCGCAGCGGGCAAGGTGGTGTCCAGCGAGACGCTGGGCGCTTCCGGCATCCAGATGATCTCCTTCGAAAATGGCGTGAAGCTGATGCTGTTCGCCAACAATGCCGAAACTGGCAAGGTGCGCGTCAATATCCGCTTCGGTCAGGGCATGCTCGGCCTGTCCCCGACGAAGCGGCAACCGACCTGGGCCGCCAATTATGTGCTGGCGGCCAATGGCATCGGCAAGCTCGGCCAGCGGGAGATGGACGACCTCACCAATGGCCGCCGCCTCGGTTTCGATTTCGGGATCGATGACAACGCCTTCGAACTGGGCGCTCTCACCCGTCCGGCCGATTATAGGGACCAGTTGCGCCTGTTCGCGACCAAGCTTGCCTATCCCGGCTGGGCGGCCGAGCCGGTGGAGCGCGCCAAGGCGGGATTGCTCGCCGCCTATGATGCGTCCTCGACCTCTCCCAATGCGGTGCTGGGCCGCGATCTCGTCTGGCTGTTGCGCGACAAGGACATGCGGTTCCGCACGCCCGACAAGGCGGAGATTTCGGCGCTGGCCCCCGATCAGTTCAAGGCCTTCTGGGCGCCGATCCTTGCGTCCGGCCCGATCGAGGTGCAGCTTTTCGGCGATGTGAAGGCCGATGAAGCGATTGCCGCCGTGGCCGGGACCTTCGGCGCCTTGCCCGCGCGCAAGCCGCTGGCGATCGATGCGGAAAGCGCCGCGATCCGGTTCCCCGCGCATAATCAGGCGCCGGTTGTCCTTACCCATGACGGCGACAAGGATCAGGCGGCGGCGGTCATCGCCTGGCCGACCGGCGCGGGCCTTGCCGACACGCGCGAGGCGCGGCAGCTCGACATATTGGCGCAGATCATCAGCGATCGCCTGTTCGAGAAGATGCGGGCCGTCGATGGCGCGGCCTACAGCCCGCAAGCGAGTTCCGACTGGCCGTTTGGTTTCCAGAAAGGGCAGGGCTATCTGGCGGTGGTCAGCCAGCTGAAGCCGGAGCGGATCGACTATTTCTACAAGCTGGTCCATGAAATCGCGGCCGATCTTGCCGCCAATCCGGTGAGCAATGACGAATTGCAGCGGACCCTCGCGCCGATGGCGCAGTTGCTGGCGAGGGCCAGCACCGGCAATGCCTTCTGGATGAGCCAGCTGGAGGGCGGCACGCAGGACCCGCGCTATATCACCGCGATGCAGACGATGATGCGCGATACGCTACAGGTGACGGCGGAGGATCTGCGCGCGCTGGCGGCAAAATATCTGGTTGAGGGCAAGAGCTATTCGGTGACGGTGCTGCCCAGGGAGCAGGGCCAGCCCTGAAGCGCAACGGCTGAGGGGGAATGACAAGCCGGAGAAAGAGGGACTTTCTCCGGCTATAGTCTTCATTTGCTCAGGGAAGATTTTCCGAAGCGAATTTGGAGTAATCGCCCAGCAGCAATTCCCACCAGTCGAGCACGTCGGCGAAATTCTTCTGGTTCAGCCCGCCGGTTGTCGAGAGGTCGTACCGCAGATAAAATGTGTCGCCGTCTTCCAGCGCGGCGCGCACGAAGCGCTTCTGCTCATTCCATTTGTTGACATAATCGCCGTCGACGCCCGCCACGACATCGAAAGATGCCTGAAACTGAAGCGATTTGCAGGCCTTATGGTCGGTGCAGTCATAGAACATGACCGAATATTTATAACCCGATGCGCTGCTGTATATTTGCGGGTCGCCCACGCCGTCCGTGGTCAGTTCCGCGCGATAACCCGCCTGTTGCATCGCATCGATGATCGATTTGGGATTGCTGGCGCAGACCATATTGGCGGCGCAATCTTCATCGGAGGATTTCGCGGCGGCCGAAGAAATGCCGCAAGACATGGCTGCCACTGCACTTAAAATAAAGGAATAACGCATCTTCATCCTACCCGGTTGAGGCAGGCGCTATATCCGGGTGAGGCGATAGTTTCAATGTAGGGAAAGGCCGGGCCATGGCCAGCAGGGATGCCGCTGGCCATGGCCGGTGGAGCGTCAGAGGATATATTTGCTGAGGTCGGTGTCGCGGGAAATGCCCGCCAGCTGTCCATCCACATAGGCGGCGTCGATCAGCAGCGTTTCGCCGCTGCGTTCCTCCGCCTCGAAGCTCACATCCTCCAGCAGCTTTTCCATGACCGTCTGGAGACGGCGCGCGCCGATATTCTCGACCTGTTCATTGACCTCGGCGGCGATGCGCGCGACTGCGCGAATGCCGTCGGAGGTCATGTCGATGGTCACGCCCTCGGTGCCGAGTAGCGCCTTATATTGCTCGGTCAGCGATGCCTTGGTGTCGGAAAGGATCGCGACGAAATCCTCCTGCGTCAGGCCCTTCAGTTCGACACGGATCGGCAGGCGACCCTGCAATTCGGGCAGCAGGTCGCTGGGTTTCGCGACATGGAAGGCCCCGCTCGCGATGAAGAGGATATGGTCGGTCTTGAGCGGGCCATATTTGGTCGCGACCGTCGTGCCCTCGATCAGCGGGAGGAGGTCGCGCTGCACGCCCTCGCGGCTGACCGATCCGCCGCGCACGTCGCTGACCGCGATCTTGTCCACCTCGTCGAGGAAGACGATGCCGTTCTGCTCGGCGTCATGCAGCGCGGTGCGGTTGAGATCGTCCTGATCGAGCCGCTTGTCCTGCTCCTCCTCGACCAGCTTGTCCCAGGCGTCGGCGACGCGCATCTTGCGGCGCTTCTTCTGCTGCTGGCCGAAAGCCTTGCCCATCAGGTCGGACAGGTTGATCATCCCCACCTGTCCGCCCATGCCGGGAATTTCCATCGGCATGGAAGGCGTGTCGGCGACCTCGATTTCGATCTCGGTGTCGTTCATCTGATTGGCTTCGATGCGCTGGCGGTAGGAGAGGCGGGTGGCCTCGCTCGCTTCCTTGCCGGTCAGCGCGTCGAGCAGGCGCTCCATCGCGGCCTCGGAGGCGGCGGTGCGTACCTTTTCCCGGCGGCGTTCGCGTTCAAGGCGCACGGCTTCCTCCACCAGATCGCGGGCGATCTGCTCCACGTCGCGGCCGACATAGCCGACCTCGGTGAACTTGGTCGCTTCGACTTTCACGAAAGGCGCATCGGCGAGCTTGGCGAGGCGGCGGGAAATCTCCGTCTTGCCGCAGCCGGTGGGGCCGATCATCAGGATATTCTTCGGCGTCACCTCGTCGCGCAGATGGGCGGGAAGCTGCTGCCGGCGCCAGCGGTTGCGCAGCGCCACGGCGACCGCGCGCTTGGCTTCCTTCTGGCCGATAATATGTTCGTCGAGGGCGGCGACAATCGCCTTGGGGGTCAGGTTCGCATCCATGTTCGGTAAATCTCGTAAGGTATTTCGGGAAGGTCAGGCCGCGCTGTCGAGCGCTTCCAGGGTGACATTATGGTTGGTGTAGACGCACAGATCGCCTGCGATCGCCATCGCCTTGCGCGCGATGGTCTCGGCGTCCTCCTCATATTCCAGCAGGGCGCGGGCGGCGGAGAGGGCGAAATTGCCGCCCGAACCGATCGCCGCGATACCATCTACCGGTTCCAGCACATCGCCATTGCCGGTGAGGATGAGCGTTACCTCCTTGTCGGCGACGGCCATCATCGCCTCCAGATTGCGGAGATATTTGTCGGTGCGCCAGTCCTTTGCCAGATCGACCGCGGCGCGCATCAGCTGGCCGTTATGGCGTTCGAGCTTGGATTCCAGCCGTTCGAACAGGGTGAAGGCGTCGGCGGTCGCCCCGGCAAAGCCGCCGATCACGCTGCCGTCATGAAGGCGGCGAACCTTGCGGGCATTGGGTTTCATCACGGTCTGGCCCATGCTGACCTGGCCATCGCCCGCAACGACGACGCGGCCATTTTTGCGAACCGAGAGGATGGTGGTGCCGTGCCATTGCGGCAGGGAGGAAGAGGAAGAATTGCTCATGCCCCGCCATATGGGCAGCGGCGGGAGAGGGTTCAAGCATGGGCTTGACATATTGCGATGCAGCATGGGAAGCTTGCCGCCCGACGACTCGTAAGGAGCATGCAATGGGCCTGGAATCAACTGGCATTGCAGCGCAGGTGCGCGAGATCGTGTCTGCCGCTGGAATCGATAATTTTCATATTGAAAACAATATATTGATTATGTGCGGCATTCGCTATGTCGTGGAAAAATGCGGCTGTGACGACCCGGAATGCCATGGCTTGCGCCTGCATCGCGAAGAGGGACGCGATCAAAAGGGTTTTGCTGTAGTGCAACGGAAAAAGGGCCGCCAATCGGCAGCCTTGCATATTTCCCCTGCCTAACGACGCAGCGCTCCTCCGGTTCCCGTTCCGGTCATTTTTCCGAAAAAAGCGCACAGCTCTCGCTTGACAGGGCCGCGCTGCGATGCCAATGGCCTGCTTCCCTGATCGGGCGCGTAGCTCAGCGGTAGAGCACACCCTTCACACGGGTGGGGTCACAGGTTCAATCCCTGTCGCGCCCACCATCTTTTTAGATGGTTTTCAATTGGTTGCGAGATTCCCCTTAAATGGGGTCAAATCGACCTCCCACTATATCCCTGCTAAATGGCATTCAAAACCAAGGGGTTATCCGTCCTGATAGCGCCTACACCCTGCCTTCTCCATGTCATGGCACATGGAAAGGTCAAACGGTCGGCATCTCCGATAAGAGTTTGCCTGGCGGGGCTGGAAAAAATCAAATGATGCAAAGTGGATTTATCGAGGCCATGATCTACCGCCCAGCAGTCCTCGTCAATTCTCGATGAATCCCTACAAGCCTTATGTCATTCGGCGGTCGGGCGCTCGCCCGCGCCGGCCGGGTCGACATAGCGCATTTCGAGATAGCGGCCGCGCGTCGCCAGCGCGTCCAGTTCGCCGCGCGCGATCTCGCCGGTCATCGTCTCGATCTCCCGCGCGATGACGGCAAGACCCTCGACCAGCTGTGCTTCCGGTGTGGACCCGGCATGGGGCCGCGCACGCAACGGGGCCGGGATGCGGGTATAGCTTTCGACCAGTGCGGGCAGATGCTCGTCGATCAGCTTGCGTACCTCATGTGCGGCCGGGTGGCGCTCATCGAGCCGGGCGAGATGGGGCGAGAGCTGGTCGAGGTCCGCGCCGATCCGCCCGGCAAGCGTGCGCGCGGGCGCGGGCAGCATCGGCCGTTTCGCCTCCAGCCACAGCACGCTCTGCCCCGCCAGCTGGCGCAGCGGCGTCTTGCGCAGCTCGGCGACGCCGGGCACCCTTGTGCGCGGGAAGATGGAGAGCGTCACGAAGCTGACGAGCATCAGCAGGAAGGTGACGACCAGCCAGCGGTCGCCGATGCCGCCGGTGAACAGGCTGACGACCAGCGCGCCGATGAGGATCGCGAAGGACACGATGCTGGCCCGCACCAGCCGCCGGACGGCGTTGCGCAGGCGCAGCAGCGCTATCTTCACGCCGGGCAGGGCAGGACCGGTCATGCTCATGTTCATTCCAGCGCTTCCAGCCGGATCGCGTCCTGCGGATTGGCGGCGGCTTGCGCCTGTCCTTCGGCGCGGGCGATATAGGCGCGCGATTTCTCCACCTCGTCCTCCAGCGCGGTGACGGTCTGCTTCATGCTGTCCAGCGCCTTCAGCTTGAAGCTGTCGATGCTGTCCATCGTGTCATAGATATTCTGGAACGCGCGGCCCAGTGTTTCGAGCGGGATGGTCGAGGCCGCCGCCTGCTCATGGATGCGCGCGCTGTTGTCCTTCATCATCTTGCCGGTCGCTTCGATGATGTTGGCGGTGGTGGTGTTGAGCGCGCCGATCTGGTCCAGCACCAGCTTCTGGTTGGTCAGCGCCTGCGCCACGGTGACGGCGGTGCGCAGCGCGCCGACCGTGGTGGTGGAGGCGCGATCCACGCCCTTGACCAGCTCGATATTGTTCTTCCTGACGATGTCGAGCGCGAGATAACCCTGCACGCTGACCGCCATCTGTGTCAGCAGGTCCTGCGTGCGCTGCCGCACATAGAAGAGCGCGCTTTCGCGGATCGCCCGTGCCTTGGCCGGGTCGCCGATGTCGAGGTCCGCCGCGCGCGCCTCCAGTCGCTCGTCGAGCAGCTTCGACATATAGACCATCTGCTCCAGCTTGCCGAGCGAGGCCCACAGCTTCTGCCGCTCCACGTCGATCGCCGCATTGTCCATCAGCAACTCGTCCCGGCCGCCCTGCAAGCGGGCGAGGATGGCGCCGATATGGTTCTGCGCGCTTTTGTAGCCGTCGAAATAGTCGCGCAGCCGGTTGCCGAACGGGAGGATGCCGAACAGCCTGCGCGGTGCCAGCAGGTTGCCGCGCTTCGACGGGTCGAGATCCTCGACCGTGCGGCGCAGCTCGGCGAGGTCGGCGCCGACGCCGGAGGTCTCGTCCATCGCCCGCACCGGCCGGTCGAGGAAGCGGTTGGACTGACCCGCCGCCTCGGCGATCTCGCGCCGGCCCATATTGGTGATCTGGTCCACGCGGCGGCCGAATTCCGGCGAGTTCACGTCCTGCGCGATCAGATCCGCGATGAATTCGTCGACGCGGGCTGACAGCTTCGCCTTATGCTCCTCATCGACCGGAACGAGACCCGCCGCCCGTTCCGGGGCGACGGCCGGAACGGGATCGGGCGGATCGAGCTTCAATCCTCCATTGAGTGCCGGGTCGTGATCCGTTTCGAGCGCCATGCTGGTTTTCCTCCGTCGCTGACCCTTGGAGTCTAGGAACTCGCTGCGGCGAGTACAAGGAGGAGGGGGCGATAGCGAAAGGGGAAGAAGTCGATTGAGAGGCCAACTGAGAGGATCGCGCAAAATTGCGCGTCGATCCGGCATGGGCCTGTGCGGGCGGCCGTCATATCATCATCAGCAGAAGGAACGGACGGCGGGCCGGAGGCCGGGAGGCGGTCGGTCGCTGATGCCCGCACCGTCCTCATCACCGGCGCCAACAAGGGTATAGGCTGTGAAAAAGCGCGCCAGTTCAGCGCGGTGGGGCTGCGGATATGACGCGGCGCACGTGATGCGGCAGCGGGCGAGGCCGCCGCCGCGACGCTGCGCGAACGGCGCGCGGACGTGCGGGCGATCGCCGTCGATCTGCTCGATCCGGCGAGGATCGTCGCCCCCGCCGTCGCTTGTCCGTTCCGGTCAGAATTTCAGCCCGGCCGTCACGCCATAGGTGCGCGGCGCGCTGTAGAGGAAGCCGTGCACGCCTTCCGGCAGCGTGGTGGAGAAGGACAGCGTCTTCTTGTTGGTCAGGTTCTTGCCGAACAGGCCGAGCGAGAAGCGGTCGCCCGCGCTGGTCCAGGTCAGGCCGCCGCCCAGCTGCGCGAAGCCGCGCTGCTTGATGATGTTGTCGGATTCGAGATAATAGCCGCTGTTGTAGATGATGTTGGCGTTGGCGGTCACCTGCGCCTCCCCGACCGGTATCGTGTAGTTTGCCGCGCCGTTGAAGGTGAACTTCGCGGCGAGCGGCAGGTAGTTCCCGCTCACGTCGCCGATATAGGAAGGCACGCCGCCCTGCGGATTGCCGACCGGCGCTTCCGGGTAGGACCGGTAGCGGGCGTTGGTCCAGCCGATGCCGCCCGATACCCGGAATTCCGGCGACAGCCGTGCCTCGAAATCGACGTCCGCGCCATAGACCCGCGCCCGCGCCGCATTGACGATCGAGATGATCCCCATCGTCAGGTTCTGGCTCTGGATGTCGCGATAGACATTGTAGAAACCGGCGATGTTGATGCGCAGCGTGCGGTCCAGCAGGTCCGTCTTCAGCCCGATTTCGTAGGCGTCGATGGTTTCCGGCTTATAGGCGGGCGATCCGGGCGATCCGGTGTTGTAGCCGCCGCTCTTGAAACCCCGGTTGAACGAGGCGTAGCCGAGCACCTCCGGGCTGAACCGCTGGTCGACCGCCACGCGGAAGGTGAACTTGTCGAAGGTTTCCCGCCGGTCCTGCGCGGGCGTCGGGAAGGTCATGTCGATCGACGGGATATAGGCCAGCGTCAGGCCGTCGAAGGCCCGCCGCCGCTCGGTGGTGTAGCGCCCGCCCAGCGTCAGGTTGGTGCCCTCGGCCAGCTCATAAGTGCCCTGCGCATAACCGGCGAAGGACCGCGTGCCCTGCTTGTTGACCACGGTGAGCAGCGTGTCGGCGATGTAGAGGTTGAAGTTGAACGGATCATAGGCCGTCCGCGCGTCGATATAATAGAGCCCGGCGACCCAGACCAGCCTACCCGTGTCGCGCGGCTGAAGCTGCACTTCCTGCGTAAACTGGCGCTCCGGCTGGGTGTAGCGGATTTCCGAGAAATGCAGCGGCAGCGCGTCATAGTCGAACGCGGTGGTGTAGCGCGACTTGCGATAGGCGGTGGTGCTGGTGAATGTCAGCGCGCCCATCTGCTGCGTGATCTTCAGGCTGCCGCCCGCGGTCCAGCCGCGTTTGTAGGTCGGCGAATCCGCGATCTGGTCATAGCCGATGTCCGGCGCTGGGCCGGCTGCGGGATTGTTCACGTTGATCGTGCCGGGCAGGGCGATGCCGGCAAGGTCGTTGCGGCGCATCGTTGAATAGTCGGCGGTCAGCAGCAGGCTGGTGTCCGGGCCCGGCTCGATCAGCAGCTTGCCGCGCACGAGGATATCCTTCGATATCTTGTAGGTGTCCGCGCCGGTGGTGCGGTTGCGGCCGAAGCCGTCGCCCATGTGCAGGCCGTAGGCGGAAAGGCTGGCCGCCACGCCTTCGCCGAGGCCGCCGGCCAGGTAGATATTGCCCTGGATGGTATCGTAATTGCCGTAGCTCAGCTTCGCTTCCATCGCCGGGTCGTGGCTCGGCTCGCGGGTGGAGATCTGGATCAGGCCGGCGGTCGCGTTGCGGCCGAACAGCGTGCCCTGCGGCCCCTTGAGCACCTCGACCTGCGACACGTCGCTCAGGTTGAAGAAATTGGCGACGGTGGAGGCGAGATAGACGCCGTCCAGATAGACCGCGACCGGGTTCTCGAAGCCGGGGTTGACGCCGGTGCTGCCCACGCCGCGCAGGCTGGTGCTCATGATGCCGTTATTGTTGACGATGTTGAGCGAGGGGACGGCGATGCGCAGGTCGGTGACGCTCGTCACATTGGCCCCGGCGAGCGCCGTGGAGGACAGCGCGGTCACGGCGACCGGCACGTCCTGCAAATTCTGCGAGCGCCGCTGCGCGGTGACGACGATATCCTCCAGCGCGATGGAAGTGTCCGCCGTTCCCGTTTGTGGCCCCGTCTGCGGCCCCGTCTGTGCCTGCGCCGCCGATACCGGCAGCGCGAGCGCGACCCCATAGGCGGCCAGCGAGCCGATCACCGGCCCCATGCCGCTTGCCCCGAAATTCCTCATCCCTTTTCCTCCCATCAGTGTCGTTATCGCACCTCGACGGATGATGCAGCCATTGCCTGCCCCGCCGCCTGTTTCTCTTCCTCGATCAGCTTCGCCAGCGTCCGGCGCGCCATCACGGCGGCGGCGTCGCCTTGCAGCAGCACCGGCTTCAGGCTCCAGAAATCGGCCTCGCCCATCATTGCCTGCTGCGCCTCGATCATCGGCTTGTCCTCGATCGAGAAGGCGGCCTCGACCCCGGCGCGGATGGCGTCGCCCAGCCCCGGCTCGTGGAGCCGGAAATTGCGGCAGGTCGCCCAGAAATAATGCGTCGAAAAGCGGGTTTCCGGCGTCATGAAATGGATGTTGCGCGTCTCGCGCGCGCTCTCGCGCGATCCACCGACATCGGTCATGCCGAAATTCAGGATCATCAGCGAGGGTGGGTCCCATACGACGTCGATCCACGCATCGACCGGGCCGTCCCGCTCGAAGGTGATGCTGGGCAGCGGCCCCTGCCGGTCGTTGGGCATCCAGCGGTCGCAGAAGATGCGGGTGCCTTCCTGCCGGGTCCGGGGCTTCGCCTTCGCCGTCGCCTCGCAGCCCAGGCTACCCTGATGCAGGAAATCGACATGCCCCAGGTCGAGGATATTGTCGGCCATCAGCTCATAATTGGCGCGGGTCATCATATAGCCCTGATCGCGGGCATAGCGCGCATCGTCGAGAAAGCCGTAATCGGGGATCAGCGCCGGGTCGGCGCGCTCCGGCTCGCCCATCCATATCCACAGTCCGCCATATTTCTCGTGCAGCGGGTAGGAACGCAGCGCCGCCGCCGCCGGGGTCGCGCCCGACCCCTGCGGATTGAACACGCAGCGACCGGCGGAGTCGAATTCAAGGCCGTGATAGGGGCATTGGATGCGGTCGCCGTCCAGCAGCTTGCCCATGTGCAGCGGCGCGAAGCGGTGCGGGCAGCGATCGGTCAGCGCGACCGCGACGCCGTCGCGCCTGCGGTAGAGGAGGACCGGCTCGTCGAGAATGCGCCGGGCGAACGGCGCGTCGGCGACTTCTCCGCTCCACGCGGCCATATACCAGCAATTGCGCAAATAGGTCATGCAGCCTCCTCAGGCCTTGAGAGATACGCCGCGCCGCGCGCCGTTTTCCTGCATGATCCGAACGATCATCTGCACGATTGCGCTCGATTCATGCAATCCGGGACGAGGGAATGTGCAGGACCGGCCCTCGCGTCCTCCCTTAAGGCGGTGGGCGGTGACAGGAAGCGGTGACAGGGAGACGAACTGCAATGAACTACCCATCCGAGACGATCGATCTTGACGGCCGCCGCTTTTCGCTGCGGTCCAACGGCGTGGGCCGGGCGGCGGCCGATGCCCCGCTCATCGTGGCGCTGCATGGCGGCGGCTATTCCTCGGCCTATTTCGACCTGCCCGGGCTTTCGCTGCTGGAACGGGCGGCGGCGCTGGGTATTCCCGCGCTCACGCTCGACCGGCCGGGCTATGGCGATAGCGAGGCCCGCTCCCCCGAAGAGCATGGCCATGCCGCGCAGGCCGTCATCCTCGAAGCCGCCATCGGTGCGCTGGCACGCGATCGGGGAGAGGGTTGCCCCGGCATCGTGCTGGTCGGCCATTCGATCGGTGGCGCGATCGCCATCGGCATCGCGGCGCGCGACCCGGACTGGCTGCTAGGCGTCGCTATATCGGGGGTCGGGCTGAGGAACATGCCGGGCGACCTCGAAGCGTGGCAATCGCTGCCCGACATTCCCTTCATCGCCTTTCCGGCGGAGATGAAGGACGCCAAGATGTTCGGCGCGCCGGGTCGCTACGACCCCGATGCCCCCCGGCGCAGCCATGCCGCCGACGCCCCGGCGCTGCGGCAGGAGTTGCTCGATATCGTCGCCTTCTGGCCGCGCGAGGCGCAGGCGCTGTTGGGCCGGGTGCGGGTGCCGGTGCACTACCGGCAGGCGGCGGATGACGCGCTGTGGCTGGTTTCGCAGGATGAGGTCGACGATTTCGGCGCGGCGTGCTCCTCGGCGCCATGGCGGGATGCCGCGCTGGTGCGCGATGCGGGCCATTGCATCGATTTTCACCGCCTCGGCGCGGCGTTCCAGCTGGAACAGCTCGCCTTCGCGCTCAAATGCGGGGTGCGGTTCCCGCCCGGCGGCTGAGCGGCCTCAGGCTTCCGCCGCGCCGCCTTTGATCTTGCGATAGCGGCCCGGCGTGATGCCGTGGAATTCGCGGAACACGCGGGTCATATGCTCCTGGTTGCAGAAGCCCGTGGCCGCCGCGATATCGGCGAGGCGCGCGGGCGACCGCAACGCGCTGCGCACCGCCTCGATCCGCCGTTCCTGAATGTAGCGATAGGGCGGAACGCCGACCTGCTTGCGGAAGAGGCGGCCAAAGCGCACCGGCGGAAAGCCCGCGACCCGCGCCATGTCGGCGACGCTGATGTCATGCGCCAGATGCGCGCGCACATAATCCTCCACCGCGCGCAGCCTGTGCGGCGGGATCTGCCCGTCCGGCGCCGGGCTGGAGGGCGGCGGCCGGTCGGAGCAGGTCCGCACCAGCTGCGCCGCCAACGCCCAGGACAGATGCTCGATATAGGCGGAGGACTGCGCCGTTGGGGCATGCATCTCCGTGGCGCAGGCCTGGACGAGGGTGCCGAGCAGCGGGTCCTGAAGCCCGTAGCGCGGCAGCAGCCCGCGATCCTCCGCCCCGCGCAGCTCGCCGAACACCTGGGCGACGAGCGCGGCGCTGACATAGAGGTGGAAGCAGTCGACCTCGTCCTCGGTGGTCACGGCGACCTCGGCATGGGCGGGAACCAGGTTGAGCTGGCCCGCATAGAAGGTGGTTTCCCGCCGCGCCCCTGCGATATTGCCGTTGACCCGGACCTTGCCGCGCCGCAGGAACAGCAGCAGATGATCGTTTGCCGGGGGGAAATCCGCGGTGAAGGGCGGCTCGTGGAAGTCGAGCATGAACAGGTGACGCCAGCCCAGCCCCTCGCTGCTCGCCCTCAATATATGCTCGGCCCGGTCGTGGATGCCGTATATCTCCGCAAGCGCGACGGGCTGAACGATGGCGGGCGGCCTTGCGCCGCTGTCGGCCTGATGCATGGCCATCTTCCCTTTCTCCTCACCCCGTTTTTCTTTTTTCGATCGCCGGGCTTTGCGCCCTGTCGATCCTCGCGGAGGAGGCCGCAATTCGCCGCCAATTGCAAGCTTTTACCGCATCCTGCGGGTAAAAGCCCCGCGCGCCGCCGGGCAGGACGAGGTACGGGATGCCGGACAGGCAGACATAGCGCAGTTGCGGCATCGCCGCGGTCCGGACGCAAAAGGAGGACTCAGGGCCAGGCCATTGGCGGCTCCAAAGGCGGCATGACGACCGGGACCCTTGCGCGCACCGACGGGCTGGACATGAACCGCCCCGGGATTGCCGGAGGCCATTCGGTTTAAATTATGCGGGCATGGGATGTCGTCCAGCATGGCTTGGTATCGGTCCTCGGCTTCGGCTGGTGGGATATTGCCGATGGGCGCGAGGAGCCGGCGGGTGTTGAACCGGCCCACCCATTCGGGCGTGGCGCATTCAACGGCCTCGAAGGGTTGCCACGGTTCTCGCCGGTGGATCACCTCAGCCTTGTAAAGGCCGTTGATCGTTTCGGCCAAAGCGTTGTCGTAGCTGTCGCCCACGCTGCCCACCGATGGCTCGATCCCGGCTTCGGCAAGGCGCTCGGCATATTTGGTTGAGACCTATTGGCTGCCGCCGTCCCCGTGATGGATCAGACCACCGCGATGGACAGGGCGCCGATCATGGATCGCCTGCGCCGTGCCGTTGCCTTGCCGGAATAACGGAGCGGCTGGGCCACCATCCCCGGGCGCTTCACATGCAGGGTTCCACGCATGCTCTCATGCCAATTTCGCGCGGGCAGGGCAGTTTGCGAACCGATGGCCGGCATCTATCGGTCCTTTCGCTTGGACTTCCGGTCTTGTTGCGATAGCATGGCGGCATGGAGAGAGAAAACTGGCTATGGGAAGACCATTATGGTCACCCGGCCCGCTGGAACAGCAGCTTCGATCCCTTGAGCCTGCCCGATCTTCTGACGGGCATGGCGGGACAAAAGCCTCTTGCCCCCGTCATCGACTTCATGGGGCGGCGCTACAGCTATGCCGATCTTGCAGGCATGGCGCAGCGGGTGGCGGCGGGGCTATATCATGCCGGTATCCGTCCGGGCGATCGGGTCGGCCTCTTCCTTCCCAATATTCCCCATTATGTCGCGGCCTATTATGGCGCGATGAAGATGGGGGCGATCGTCGTCAATTTCTCGCCGCTCTATACGGCGGAGGAACTGCGCCATCAGGTCGAGGACAGCGGGACGCGCCTGCTCTTCACCCTGTCGGCGAGCGCGCTGCTTCCCACCGCGATAGCAGTGCTGAACGGCAGCAGTCTGGAAAAACTGGTGGTAGGGTCGGTGGCGGGCGCGCTTCCTCCCGCCAAGTCGCTTCTCTATCGCCTGTTCCGGCGGCGCGAAGTCGCCCACGCGCCGGATGATCCGCGTATTCTGCGCTTTTCGCAACTGGTAGAGAATGACGGCATGTTCCCCGCCGTGGCGATCGATCCGGAAAAGGATATCGCCCTCATCCAATATACCGGCGGGACGACCGGCACGCCCAAGGGCGCGATGCTCACCCATCAGAACCTCACCGCCAATGCGCGGCAGGTGGCGCTGGTCGATCCGCACAAGGGGGAGGAGGACCGCATCATCGGCGTGCTGCCGCTGTTCCATGTGTTCGCCAACACCTGCGTGCTCAACCGCACGATCGCCAATGGCGGGGAGATGATCCTGCTGCCCCGCTTCGACGCGATGCAGGTGATCTCCGCGGTGGAGCGCACCAAGGCGACCTATTTGCCGGGCGTGCCGACGATGTTCCAGGCGCTGCTCGATCATCCCTCGATCGGATTGGCGGATTTCTCTTCGCTGCGCGTTTGCATATCGGGCGGCGCGCCGCTGGCGCAGGAACTGAAGCAGCGCTTCGAGGCGATAACCGGGGCGACTCTGGTCGAGGGGTACGGTCTGACGGAGAGCAGCGGCGTGATCAGCGCCAATCCTTATGAAGGGCTGAACAAGGCGGGCACCATCGGCCAGCCCCTGCCGGGCACGAAGGTGAAGCTGCTCGATCGCGGGGATTATACCCATGAGGCGGGTGAGGGCCAGCCGGGAGAACTGGCGTTCAGCGGGCCGCAGATGATGAAAGGCTATTGGCGGCGCCCGGATGTCGACGCAGGCATGTTCGTCGATAGCTTCCTGCGCACGGGGGACGTCGCGACGATCGATCCGGACGGCTATATCCGCATCGTCGACCGGGTGAAGGACATGATCAATGTCAGCGGGTTCAAGGTATTCCCGAGCCAGATCGAAGCGGTGCTCTATCGCCATCCCGATGTGAAGGAGGCGGTGGTGATCGGCATCCCCGATGCCTATCGCGGCGAAAGCCCCAAGGCCTTCGTCACCTTGTCCGCCGTCGGGCGGGTGACGGAGGCGGAGTTGAAGGACTGGCTCAATCCGCAACTTGGCAAGCATGAACGCGTCGCAGAGGTTGAAATTCGCGAAACGCTCCCCAAAACACTGGTCGGGAAATTGTCGCGCAAGGAACTGGTCGCCGAAGAGAAGGAAAAGGCGGCCCTTCGCGCGGGCAACTGACACAGGAAGCAGGTGCACGCACGGCAGATGCACGAAAGGAGCGATATGGCGGAACAATTTGCGACCCTTGCGGGCGGATGCTTCTGGTGCACGGAGGCGGTATTCCTGCAACTGGCGGGCGTTAACAGCGTAGAGAGCGGCTATATCGGCGGGGCGAAGGCCGATCCGAGCTATGAGGAAGTGTGTACAGGCACCACGGGCCATGCCGAAGCGATCCGCATCGGCTTCGATCCGGAGGTGATCGGTTATGGCGATCTGCTCGACATTTTCTTCGCGACCCATGATCCCACGACCTTGAACCGGCAGGGCAATGATGTCGGCAGCCAATATCGCTCGGCGATCTTCCTCCATGACGCGGCGCAGGAGGCGGAGGCGAGGGCCGCCATCGCCCGCGCTCAGCCCGATCATGCCGATCCTGTCGTCACCACGATAGAGCCGATGGCGCCATGGTATCCGGCAGAGGGCTATCATCAGGATTATTGGAACCGCGTCGGCGATCGCAATCCCTATTGCATGGCGGTGATCCCGCCCAAATTGCAGAAGCTGAAGAAGAAATTCTCCGAAAGGCTGGGCAGCGGCGCGGTGTGACCCGCGCCGCCGGTTATATTCAGCCTTCCTCGCCCTGTAGCCAGTAGGATACAAGGCCGCCGACCGCGCCGCCCAGGATCGGGGCGACCCAGAACAGCCACAATTGTTGCAGCGCCAACCCGCCTTCGACCAGCGCCGGGCCGGTGGCGCGGGCCGGGTTGACCGAGGTGTTGGTGATCGGGATGCAGATGAGGTGGATCAGCGTCAGCGTGAGGCCGATGGCGAGCGGGGCGAAACCGGCAGGCGCGCGCTTGCTCGTCACGCCCATGATGACCATCAGGAAGAAGAAGGTCAGCAGCGCCTCGGCGAGGAAGGCGGAGGTCAGCGAATAGCCGCCCGGCGAGCCTGCGCCATAGCCGTTGGCGGCAAGGCCGTTGACCGCGAGCGCATAGTCCGGCGCCCCAACCGCGATGGTGTAGAGGGTGAAGGATGCCGCGATCCCGCCCAGTACCTGCGCGATGAGGTACATCGGCACATCCTTCAGCGGAAAGCGCCCGCCCGCCCACAGGCCCACGGTGATGGCGGGGTTGAAATGACCGCCGGAAATATGCCCCACCGCATAGGCCATCGTCACCACCGTCAGGCCAAAGGCCAGCGCGACGCCGAGGAAGCCGATGCCGACATCGGGAAAGGTCGCGGCATAGACGGCCGCGCCGCAGCCCCCGAAGACAAGCCAGAATGTGCCAAAGAATTCGGCTACCGCTCGATTGATATTTGCCATATCTTTACTCCCCTAAGGCCGATCCATTTGGAAAGGATGCGTTTCCTACCATTGCACCGGCCGTTAGTATTGTAAATTTATCCCAAGAGGTCGCCAAGATGGTTCGCTTGATTATTCCCCTGCTGGGATTGTTGTTGTCCGGGTGCGTCGCCAAAACCGCCGCCAATATCGTGACCCTCCCGGTTCGGGCGGGTGCGCAGGCCGCCGATTGGGCAACGACCAGTCAGGACGAGGCGGACCGCAACCGTGGCCGCGAAATGCGCAAGGAAGAGGAACGCCAGCGCAAGGCTTGCCGCAAGGAAGGCCGCAAGGACTGCTGAACAACCCGGAATATCTGGGACCTGAAGCCGAAGGCGATCCTGGGCCGATGCTGGCCGACCCTATGCGGCGGCGCGTTTCAGGCGGTCATTGATGGCGAGGCCGATGCCCTCGTCTGGCACCGGCGCGATGGCGATATGGGGGAGGGAGGCCGCGTCCGCGATATGCAGCGCGGCGAAGAGATTTGCGGCCGCTTCGGCAAGGTCGCCGCTTTCCGACAGGCTGATCGCGCCCGACACCGGGCCGAAGCCGATCAGATATTCGCCTTCCCGCGCATCGAGGGCGTGAAGCCGCACCGGCTTGGACGGCGCATAATGGCTGCTCAACTGGCCGGGCGCTTCGATGGAGCCGCCCTGCACCGTCTCCACCGGCAGGCCGATGGCCTCCGCGAGGCTTCCCGGGGCGAGGGGGCCGGGACGGAGCAGGCGGATGCGATCGGCTTCCGGCGCGATGATCGTCGATTCAAGGCCCTGCGTGGTCACGCCGTCATCGAGGATGAACGGAATGCGCCCGCCCAGGCTGGCCGCGACATGCGCCGCGCTGGTCGGGCTGATGGCGCCGCTGCGATTGGCGGAAGGGGCGGCAAGCGGCGTGCCGCTGCGGGTGATCAGCGCCTGCATCGCGCGGTGGGCGGGCATGCGCAGCGCCACTGTGGGCAGGCCCGCCATCACCAGCGGCGACAGCCCGGCATCCTCGCGCACCGGCAGCACCATGGTGAGCGGCCCCGGCCAGAAACGCGCCGCCAGCGCCTCTGCCTGCGCATCGAAACGGGCGAGCCGCCGCGCCATTTCCATGCTGTCGACATGGACGATCAGCGGGTTGAAGCTCGGCCGTCCCTTGGCGGCGTAGATGGCGGCCACCGCGTCGGAATGACCGGCGTTGGCAGCGAGGCCATAGACGGTCTCGGTCGGCACGGCGACGGGAAGCCCCTGCGCGATCCAGCGCGCCGCCTCGGCCAGCGCCTCCTCGCCAAAGGGCAGGATGCGGGTGTCGAAGGCGAGGGGAGCGGGCTGGGACATGCTTCGCGCTATATCCTGCGATGGGGAAGAGCAAAAGCCCCCGTGCTCATCATCCCTTCCCATGTCGATCCCAGTTTTTGCCCCAGTTTTTTATGCGCGCCGGTTTTCATGGCGGCGTAAAATGTTCTAGACCCCCGCGCATGACCGACGAACTGCTGACCCGTATCGCCGAGGCGCTGGAGCGCCTTGCTCCGCCCGCGCCGCCGATGGCGGATCTCGCCGCGCATCCGGCCTATTATTGGGATGGCCGCGCCGCCCATGCGGTGGAGGATTTCGCGCCTGCGGATTTCGACCTTCTTTCCGGGATCGATGCCCAGAAGGAAACGTTGCTCGAAAATACGCGCCGCCATGTGCAGGGTTTTCCCGCGCATGACGTGCTGCTCTGGGGATCGCGCGGCACCGGCAAGTCGGCGAGCGTCGCCTCTGTTGTGGCTCGTTTGCGTAAGGACGGCGCGGATGTCGCGCTCATGCAGTGCAGCGCCGATCAACTGGGTAGCCTGCCCGAATTGTTCCGCCTGCTGCGCGGCGCGGCGCGGCCGTTCATCCTGTTCATCGACGACCTGTCCTTCGACGAGGGCGCGGCGGGCGATACCGCGCGGGTGCTGCGCTCGCTGCTCGATGGCGGGGCGAGTGCGCGCCCGGCCAATGTGCGGCTCTATGTCACCTCCAACCGCCGCCATATCGTCTCCCGTCATATGAGCGAGCAGGACGACCCCATCAACAAGCGCGACGTTGTGGATGACAAGCTGGCACTGTCCGACCGCTTCGGCCTGTCGCTCGGCTTCCATGCGATGGATCAGGACCATTATCTCGCGGTGGTGGAGGGCTATGCCCGCCATTATGGCCTGCCCTTCGACGGGAAGGACGCGGTATATTGGGCGACGGTGCGCGGCAGCAGATCGGGCCGTGTCGCCTGGCAATATGTGACCGAACTGGCCGGGCGCGAAGGACGCGCCATCCGCCGCGGGGATTGAAGGAGAAGAGCGGATTTGGGGTGGTTAAGCGCCCCCGACTGTCATGCTGAACTTGTTTCAGCATCCATCAGGCCCCACAGACCGCAGGTCGATCCGGCGACGGAAGCCAGCGTCGTCAAACAAGCTCAGGGCGGCGATAAAGGCGGAGTCCATTTCTAACCGCAAGCCGCCATTGGCCTGCAAAGTGCCTAACCTCCAAAGCAAAAAGGGCGCCGCAACGGGCGCCCTTTTTCTTTCGCGGTGATGCCCGCTTATTTGCGGCTTACCCGCCAGATGCGGCCGCCCACGTCGTCGCTGACCAGCAGCGCGCCCTGCGGGTCGATCAGCACGTCGACCGGGCGGCCCTGCGCCTTCTCGTCGCTGGAAAGGAAGCCCGTCAGCACGTCGATGGGCTTGCCCTGCGGCGCGCCCTTGGCGTCGAACGGCACGAACACGACCTTGTAGCCCTGACGCGGCACCCGGTTCCAGCTGCCGTGCAGGCCGACGAACGCGCCCGTTTCGAACGGCGCGCCCAGCTGCGATCCGGTTGCGAAGGTGAGGCCCAGCGGAGCGACATGATTGCCCAGCGCATAATCGGGGCGATGGGTATATTCGCGCAGTTCCGGGCGGCCCGGCTCGACGCGCTTGTCCTCATAACCGCCCCAGTAATTCCACGGCCAGCCATAAAAGCCGCCAAATTCGACGCGGGTGAGGAAATCCGGCACGAGGTCGGAGCCGAGGCCGTCGCGCTCGTTCACCACCGCCCAGAGAGTGCTGGTGACGGGGTTCCACGCCATGCCGACCGGATTGCGCAGGCCGGAGGCAAAGACCCGGTTGTCGCCGGTCTCCAGATTGACCTCGATGATCGCGGCGCGATTGGCTTCGGTGTCGAGGCCGTTTTCGGCGATATTGCTGTTGGAGCCGATAGAGACATAGAGCAATTTGCCGTCCGGGCTGGCCAGCAGGTTGCGGGTCCAGTGCATGTTCGGCGCGCCATGGGGCAGGGTGATGACCTTGCGGCCCTTGTCGCTGATTTTCGTCTCGCCTGCCTTATAGGGGAAGGCCATGACGGCATCCGTATTGGCGACGTAAAGCGTATCGCCCACCAGCGCCATGCCATAGGGCGAGTTGAGGCCGGTGAGGAACACGGTCTTCACTTCCGCCTTGCCGTCCTTGTCGGCGTCGCGCAGCAGCGTGATACGGTTGGCGGAGGGGCCGCCCGCGCCAGCCTTGCCCATGAAATAGTTCATGGCCTTGGCGACGATCCCGCTGTCGGGACGCGGCGGGCTGTTGGTTTCGGCCACCAATATGTCGCCATTGGGCAGCTTCAGCAGGGAGCGGGGATGATCCAGCCCTTCGGCGAAGGGCGCGACGCCTAACCCCTTCGCCGCGATCGGGGCCTGCCCTGCCTGCCAGCCGATTGCGTTCGCCACCGCCACGGTGGGCATCCATTGCGGACGCGGCGCTGTAAAGACCGGCTCCTTACCGACATCCTGCCCCGCGGCAAGGCGGGCTTCATCCGGGCGGGTCAGCCAATAGACCACCCCCGCGCCGATGAGGAGGAAGATGAGCGAGAGGGCGAGAATATGTTTTTTCATCGGGTTGTTCGCTTCCCAGAACAAGAGCATGCCCGCTCTAGCGCTGCTTCCACCACAAGGCCAGAGCGATCAGCCCGCCCACTGCCAGGCCCCCGAGGAAGCCGAGGGTCGGCTGTCCCTGGGACCCGCCGATGAATACGCCGACAATGGCGAGCATGGCGATAAAAACGCCTCCGGCGCTGCCGGGTTTCGTTTCTGGGCTGTCGGTCATCGCTTTTTCCTGTGGCAAGGGTGGCCTTTCCTGCCGGGCGGGCAGGGATTATGCCTCATATCGGTACGGGCGGTGTCCCGCCAGCATACAATTGTCCCGTTTTGGCATTTGCTTAACCGGGCGTTGACCTTCGGAGGGCGCGGGACCGCGCTGTCTCTTCCATCTGGCACGGCTGTTGAACCTCTAATGGCAATGAGAACACACAGCCAAGGGCGGGAAAGAATGCAGTTACCATATCTGGGCGGCCGCAAGGGGTTTGAAGAAGCCGCGCTGCTGATCAGGAACTTCGGCGCTAATGCGGGGTACGAAGCCGCGATCCGCGCTGACCGCAGCCGCGATCTCGGCAACCATGTCCATTTCTGCCACTGGCGGGAGATAGAGCGCCTGATCGTCCAGATGACGATAGAGCATCCCACCGGCCGCATTCATTGAACGGGATAACGGCGAAGCGCGCGCCAGTTTAAGCCGCGCCTCGCCGGTTATTTCAGAGCTTCAGCCCGGCGCTTTCGTCGAGGCCGCAGAGCAGGTTCAGATTCTGCACCGCCGCGCCGGAAGCGCCCTTGCCCAGATTGTCGAGCGCTGCGACGAGGCGCGCCTGAGATCCGTCCGCGCTGGCAAAGACGAACAGCTCCATGCCATCCGTTCCCGACTTGCGTTCGAGCGGCAGATTGCCCCCGGCATACTCACCGGCCACCGTGACGATCGGCGATCCCGCATAAGCGGCGGAGAGCGTATCGCGCAGTTGCGTGGCCGAGGGCTTGCCCGGCAACACGCCGAGCGGCAGCGGCACCTCGACGATCATCCCGCGCAGCAGCTTCGCCACGGAGGGCGCGAAGATCGGCGCGACTGAAAGGCCCGCATGGCGCGTCATTTCCGGCACATGCTTGTGGCCGAGCGACAGGCCATAGGTCATCCAGGACGGCGCATCGGCGGCCTTGTCGCCTTCATAATCGGCGATCATGCCCTTGCCGCCGCCCGAATAGCCGGAGACCGCATTGACGCTGAGCGGCCAGTCGGCGGGGATCAGCCCGGCGCGCACCAGCGGCCCCACCAGCGCGAGGAAGCCGGTGGGATAGCAGCCGGGATTGCTCACCCGCTTCGAAGCCGCGACCGCATCGCGCCCGACCAGTTCCGGGAAGCCGTAGGTCCAGCCATCCGCGACGCGGTGCGCGGTTGAGGCGTCGATCACGCGGGTGCGGTCATTGGCGATCAGCGACACGGCCTCGCGCGCGGCATCGTCGGGAAGGCAGAGGATCACGACATCGGCGTCGTTGATTGCCTGCGCGCGGGCGGCGGCATCCTTGCGCTGCGTATCGTCGAGGAGGATCAGCGAGAATTCGGCGCGGCCTTCCAGCCGCTCCCGGATTTCAAGGCCGGTGGTGCCGGCCGCGCCGTCGATGAAAATAGTGTGGGTCATAGGTCTATCCTGCGCCGGGCAAGCACCGGCTCTTCATGATCGGGACGAAGCCTGTCGATCACATCAGTCAGCGGTTCAGCCACCGTGCTCATCCAATGGGCATTGGCGTGCAGCAGCGTCTCTGTGTCCAGCATGATGCCGACATGGCCGGGGAAGAAGACGAGATCGCCTCGTCGGAGCTTCTCCTCCGCGCCGATTTCCCCACCCAGTCCCTCGCGTTGCAGGTCGCTGTCGCGCGGCACGCGGATGCCGGCCAGACCCAGCGCAAGCTGGACGAGGCCCGAGCAGTCGATGCCGCCATGGCCGCGACCGCCCCAGACATAGGGCTGGCCGAGCTGCGTTTCCGCCGCCATCACCCAGTCCGCCTCATATTCGTTGACGGGCGAGACATGGCGCAGATGGATCGCGCCCCGTTCCGTCAGCAGGAACTGACCCTCGACCTCACCCGCGATCCGCGCGCCTGCCGGAAGGCTTGCCACAAGCGGCGCCTTGATATCGGCCTTGGCGAAAATCGGGGCGGACCGGGCGGTGACGCGGTGCGTCGCGATGAGTTCGCCTGTGGTCAGCGAGGCCCGCTCGATATAGCCGACATAGCCGTCATGCTCGCAAAAGCCCCAGGCCCAGGAACCGGTCACGTCGAGCAGGTGAAAACCCTCGCCCTGAAGCAACTGGCTGACGGCGGTGGCCTCGGCGGCAGGCGCCACGCGCAGAAAGGCTCCCTCGGCGACGCAATGCATCGGCTGGGCCTTGGCATAATGGGGCGCGAAGAGCAGCCCGGCGAGGCTGATATCGGCCAGATCTCCACGAACGGCATGGACCCTGCGGTCCAGCTCTATCGAGCGGCCCTTCAGCCGAAAGCAGATACGGTTGTCGGCCTTCTGGCCATGGCAATCGGAATTGGCGTGCATCGCCAGCCCCTGCGATGAAAGCAGCGGATCGTCAAGAGTTTCACGCCTTTCCCACGCGCAAAGCTTGCGCAAATATCAGGTCTGGCAGGCCATTTTCGGTCTTTCAGGGCATTTTTACGGGCGAGGGTAGCGTTCCTGCAACAGTGCGAAGGCCGCGCGCAGCCCGAGCGCCTCGCCGCCCTTGGGGCGGCCGGGCCGGGCGGCGGGGCGCCAGGCGAAGGTGTCGAAATGCGCCCAGAGCGCGCCTTCCTCGACAAATCTGGCGAGGAACAGCGCCGCCGTGATCGAGCCTGCAAAGCCGCTTTCGCTTGCATTGGCGATGTCGGCGATGTCGGATTTCAGCATGTCGCCATAGCCGGACCAGAGCGGCAATTGCCATACCGGGTCGTCGACCTTGCCGCCCAGCTCGATCAATTGACGGGCAAGCGCATCGTCATTGGTGAAGAGCGCCGGAAGATCGGGGCCGAGCGCCACGCGGGCGGCGCCCGTCAGCGTGGCGAAATCGAGGATCAACTCGGGTTTTTCCTCTGCCGCGCGGGTAAGCGCATCGCCCAGCACGAGGCGGCCTTCGGCATCGGTATTGCCGATCTCGACGCTCAGGCCCTTGCGGCTCGCCAGCACGTCGCCGGGACGGAAGGCATTGCCGGAAATCGCATTCTCGACCGCTGGAATGAGCAGGTGGAGGCGCACGGGCAGGGCGCTTTCCATCACCAGTTCGGCGAGCGCCAGCGCATGGGCCGCGCCGCCCATATCCTTCTTCATCAGCCGCATCGCGGAGGAAGGCTTGATATCGAGGCCGCCGCTGTCGAAGCAGACGCCCTTGCCGATCAGGGCGACGCGCGGGTGGTCGGGATTGCCCCAGGTCAGCTCGATCAGGCGCGGCGCATAGTCGCGATGGGCGGCGCGGCCCACCGCATGGATCATCGGATAGCCCTGTTCCAGCGCGTCGCCGCGGATCACCTCGAACCCGGCCTTGTGGCGCTTCGCCACGGTCTCGACCGCCTTTTCGAGATCGGGCGGCCCCATGTCGCCGGTCGGCGTGTTGACGAGATCGCGCACCAGATGCACCGCATTGGCGAGGCATATGGTCTGTTCGACCCGCGCGACGTCGCCGGTCAGCAGGATGCGCGGCCCGGCGAGACAGTCCTGCGGCGAACTGCGATAGCGGTCGAAGCGATATTGGGCGGTGAGCCAGCCCAGCCCGGCGGGGCCGACATCGCGTCCATGGGCGAGGCGGTAAAGCCCCCCCGGCAATATCTCCGCCAGCCTGGCGAGGCACCAACTCGTCAGCTTTTCCGCATTGGCGACGCCGGTGATGACCGCCCAGTCGTCGGCCTTTTCCCCCGGCACGATGGCATGCATATGCGCCTTGGGACGATAGCGCTGGGCGGCCAGCGCCGCGCGCACGCGCTCCGGCTGTTCGGCGAGCCAGCTCTGGTAGTTGTTCGCATCGACGATATGAATGTCATGGGCGGGCTGGCCACTATCGGCCTTCAGAAGATCGGCATATTCGCTCATCTTTCCCCCTTAGGGCAAAAGCTGCGCGGCGGCCAAGGGCTGTTTTCTGTCGGCCGGCGGTGCAACCTGTTGACCGGCGGTTCGTTGAAGCGTCAGATAGTCCATGGAAGGAGAAGGATGATGCATGTTGCCGATAACAAGGGCGATCGCGCCGTCAGGGACCGCGCCTATAAACTGGCGGAAAGCGGTAATTTCGAGGCTGTGCGCGATGTGGAGCGGGCGCTGATCGGCGAAGGCTGGCCCAATGCCTCCAAGGTGATGCACAGCGATTATGTGATGCAGGCGGTCGAGGAAAAATGCCGCTCTGCCCGGCAGGCCGCTCATTGATCCTCTTTTCCGTCTCGTTTCGGGAAAGGCGGTCATGCACTCAACGCTGAGCGCGGCATGAGGATCGGGGTGGGGAGCGGAAGCCCCCGCCTCCGGTTTGGGTTGTTGAGCGAGGCAGGTGCGCCGCTTCAATGCGAAGTCCTGATGCAGAGGCGCTGTCCTTCCTCGGCCAGAAAAGAAAGACAGCCATTGGGCTTTCGCTCGCCCTTCGGGGCGGCAGGCTCAGGGCGAATGGGGGTTTGCAATGATGAAATCCGGTTGTGCGCTATTGGCGGTGATGCTGGTGTGCGCCTGTTCGGGCGGCCAGCCGACGGGAGACAAGACCGCGGCGGATAGGGATCATCCCGGAAATGCCGCCGCCAACGGGATGGCAGCGCCTGTTTCCTCCTTGCCGGTCATTCCACCAAGAAGCGCGGATGTGGCGATCGATCGCGATGACGCGGCGCTTGAATTCCATTATGCATTTCCCGGCGAGGCTGCGGCGGTCGCGCCGCTCGATACATGGTTGCGCGCGCATGCCGATGACCAGCATCGCGCGGCCCATGCGGACGCCGTTGCCTTTCAGGAAACCGCGAAGAAGGAAGGCTTCCCGTTTCGCAAATATAGCTACGACCAGAAATGGGCGGTGGTGGCCAATCTCCCTGTCGCGCTGGTGATGGAGAGCAACGGCTATAGCTATACCGGCGGCGCCCATGGCATGCCCTTCACCACCTCGCTGATCTGGGACCGGACGGCAGGCAAGCGGCTCGGCACCGCCGATCTGCTGGACAAGGGCGCTCTGGCCAAGGCGGCGAACGATGTGTTCTGCCGCGAACTGGATCGCCAGCGGGAACAGAAGCGCGGAGAACCGGTCAACCCCAAGGCGGAAAGCGGTATTTCCGATTTCAACACCTGTCCGGTGATGAAAGAGCAGGAAATCATTCCGCTGTCGCGCAAGGGCAGGGCGCTCGATACCATCCGTGTGGTTATCGGCCCTTATGTTGCCGGTCCCTATGCGGAAGGCAGCTATGAAATCGACATGCCCCTGAGCGCGGCCATGCTGGCGGCGGTCAAGCCTGCCTATCGCGGCTGGTTCTCGACCGGCACGCCATAAAGATCATGATCGTCGGCATCCTCGATCTCCACCATCAGGATGTCGCCGGGCTTGAAGTCGCTGCCGGCCAGTTGGGCGTCGCGCAGGAAGACATTGCCGTCGATCTCCGGCGCGTCGGCCTGTGACCGGGCGGTGGCGCCGATGCTGCCGTCCTCGTCGATCTCGCCCACTTCGTCGATGATGACGGGCAGGGTGCGACCGATCTTCGCCTGCAACTTGGCGGCGCTGATCGCGGCCGTTTTTTCCATGATGCGGGCGTAGCGCTCTTCCTTCACCTCTTCGGGCACCGGGTCGGGCAGGTCATTGGCGGCCGCGCCTTCCACCGGCTCGAACCGGAATGCACCGACGCGATCGAGCTGCGCTTCCTCCAGCCAGTCGAGCAGATATTGGAAATCCTCTTCCGTCTCGCCGGGGAAGCCGACGACGAAGGAAGAGCGGATCGCGATATCCGGGCAGATGTCGCGCCAGTTGCGAATGCGCTCCAGCACCTTGGCGTCGTTGCCGGGGCGCTTCATCGCCTTCAGCACCTTCGGGCTGGCGTGCTGAAACGGAATGTCGAGATAGGGCGTCAGCTTGCCCTCCGCCATCAGCGGAATGACCTGATCCACATGCGGATAGGGATAGACATAATGAAGCCGCGTCCACACGCCCAGATCGCCCAGCGCGCGGGCGAGGTCGGTCATATGGGTGCGGATCTGCTCGCCCTTCCACTGGCGCGGCTCATGGCGAACATCGACGCCATAAGCGGACGTATCCTGGCTGATGACCAGCAGTTCCCGCGTGCCCGCATGGACGAGCTTTTCCGCTTCGCGCAGCACCGCGTCGATGCGCCGCGAAACGAGGTCGCCGCGAATGGACGGGATGATGCAGAAGGAACAGCGATGGTTGCAGCCTTCCGAAATCTTGAGATAGCTGTAATGGCGCGGCGTCAGCTTGAGGCCACCCTCGGGCACGAGGTCCACAAATGCATTGGGCACGGGCGGGGAGGCTTCATGCACCGCATTCACCACCGCCTCATATTGATGCGCGCCGGTGACGGCGAGCACTTCCGGGAAGCGCTGGCGGATAAGGTCCGCCTCATTGCCCATGCAGCCGGTGACGATGACGCGGCCATTTTCGGCGATCGCCTCGCCAATGGCTTCGAGGCTTTCCTCCTTCGCGCTGTCGAGAAAACCGCAGGTGTTGACCAGCACGACGTCGGCGCCGGAATAATCGGCGGACATCTGATAGCCGTCGGAACGCAGCTTGGTGAGGATGCGTTCGCTGTCGACCAGCGCCTTGGGGCAGCCAAGCGACACCATGCCGACTTTCGGCGCGGGGGGGATTTTCGTTGCCATGATTGGCGCGGCCCATAGCCGCTTATGAGGCAAATGTCACGCGGCGGGATTACGTGACAGGACAGGGCGCGTTCCCGCCCTCATCCCGCCGTGGCGAGCGTGGGTCCGGCGGGCTTGCGATGGGCGGCGAGGCAGGTCGTCACACTGAGGACCAGCAGCACGAACGCCGCGGTTTCGAATGCCGTCGGCAGGCGCTGTTCCCAGATAAAACCATAAACCAGCGCGAACAGCGTTTCGAACAGGATCATCTGCCCTATCATGGTCAGCGGCAGCAGGCGGCTCATCTGGTTCCAGAGCGCGTTGCCGAAGATCGAGGCCAGCACCGCAACCCCCGCTGATACGGCGGCAAAATGTATCCAGTCCGCCGCGCCATGGCCGGAGGTTCCGATCAGCAGCGCCACGGGGATCAGCATGATCGCCTGTGCGCCGGTGACGACGCCGATCAGCAGGTTCCACTCCTGCGCCGAAACGCTGCCAAGGCGATGGAGCCAGCGGCTGTTGCCCACCGCGTAGCAGGTCCAGCTGATCAGCGCGCCCAGGGCGCAGACAAAGCCGATAAGCCGGATCATGGACGCCGCGCCCGATCCTGTTCCCGATCCGGCGGCGCCCAGCGCCTGCCAGCCGATGCAGAGAGCGCCGCCCGTGCAGAGCAGCAGCGAAGGGGCGAGCTTCGCCAGCGGCACCGCTGCCCGGTCGCGGCTGCCGATGATCGTCACGGTTACGGGAAGAAAGCCCACGACCAGCGAGGTCATCGCGATCCCGCCCATCTGCACCGCGCTCGACACCAGAATATAATAGATGATATTGCCCGTCAGCGAGAGCCAGCAGAGCGCCAGCAGGCCCTTGCCGCCGATATCATGCAGCAATCGCCGAAGGCGGGGCAAAAGCAGCGTGACGGAGATCAGCCCGTAACAAAGATAGCGGCCGATGGCGAGTTCGATCGGGCTGAAGGCGCGCGCCAGTTCCGGCGCGAGAAAGACCAGCCCCCAAAGCGCGCCCGCGCCGACGCCGCAGGCGATGCCTGTTCCCATCCTGTCGGTTCTTGCGGGGCATGTCTGCGCCAGATCCATCTTGCCATTCCACCTTATTGATCGCAGGTGGGATATATCATCGCCATAATGAGTTGAGCGCTCTCTTTTGGGGGCTGGGATGCAACAAAAACTCGCAAACAGGAGGATAGGGTGAAAAAATCCTCATCGACCATCGATGCGTCGGACCGGGCGATTCTCCGTCTTGTCCAGCGTGACAACAAGATGCCGCAACGCCGGATCGGCGAGGCGGTGAACCTTTCGGCGGCGGCCGTGCAGCGGCGCATCGCGGCGATGGAGGAAAGCGGGGTCATCCTGCGCAACGTCGCCATCGTCGATCCCGAAGTCGTGGGCCTGCCGATCACCTCGATCGTCGAGGTCACTTTGCGGGACGAGCGCGCGGCTACCGTCGATGCGGCCAAGGCGCTGTTCCGCGACGCGCCGGAGGTGCAGCATTGCTATTATGTCACGGGCGGGGTGAGTTTCGTGCTGCTCCTCAGCAGTCCCGACATGCGCAGCTATGAAGCGCTGACCCGGCGCCTGTTCGCGGAAAATGACCTTGTGGCCCGCTTCCGCTCGCTCCTTGCGCTCGATCGCGTGAAGGCGGATATCGCGCTGCCTTTGCCCTGATTGCGCGAAAGGCGCGCGCCGGGTCTGCGGCGCGCGCCTTTCTGAAAGGAAGGGGGCGATCAGAGGCGGCAGAGCGCCGTCTGGCCGTGGCGCACCGTATAGCGGTCGGTCCGGGGGTTGTAGCTGCGATATTTCTTCTGGCAGCGGTCGACATGGGCCTGCCATTCATGCGCCGGACGCTTGCTCCAGTGGGCGGGCGCGGCGGGATAGCGCGAGGGGGCCGCCTTCTTTGCGGCAGCGGGCTGCTGCTTCTGCGGGGCCTTGGCAGGCGCCTTTTGCTGCTGCTGGGCAGGCGGCGCAGAGGTGTGGTGGGTTTGCGCGATGGCCCCGCCGCTCAGCATGGCGGTTGCGATCAGCGTGGCGAAAATCTTTTTCATCTATGGCTCCTGTTTGGGTAAGACCTTCGTGAGCCTGCGATAATGATCGCCAGATGAATGGGTTGCAGCGGGAAGTCCGTCTTTACGCTCTCTTTACGAAAAATTTACCTCAAGTGACAATTGGCGGCGGTTATTCCGGCCGTACCGGCGCAGATGGCCCGGATGCCAATATTTCGATCAGGATGTCGCCCGCCTCCAGCTTCTGCGCCGCTTCCTCCGCAAAGCTATGGGGCTTTCCGCCGCGATAGACGCGCACGCCGAGGCCCGTGCGGATATCGGTGAGGCGCTTGCCTATCTCGTCGAGTGTGACGGGGCGTTCGTTCAGTTGCACCCGGCCGGCCGAGGAGGCGAGGTCGGCGATATAATCGGCAATATGCGCGCCCGCATTGCTGCCCGCGAGCAGCAGGCCGGTGAAGCTGACCGGATTGATGACGGTCGTGGCCCCGGCCTGCCGGGCGAGCATCTCATTATCCTCATTGCGCACGACGACGCTGATCGGGGCGTGAGGAGAGAGGTGCCGGGCGGTCAGCGTGATGAGGATGCTGGTATCGTCGCGGCCCGCCGAGATCATGATCGACCGCGCGCGCGATATCCGCGCGTCGGATAGCGTCCTGTCCCGCGTCGCATCGCCGCGCAGTACGTTGCAGCCGAGCTTCTCCGCCTCCTCCAGCCGGGATGGCGAGGGATCGATCACGACGATCTTCGCAGGCGGGATATCGCGCGCGATCATCTCGTTCACGGCCTCGCTGCCGCTGATGCCGAAACCGGCGACGAGGATATGATCCTGAAGCATGTTCTGTATGCGGGCCATGCGCCACCTGTAGAGCGATTTGCGGATGAAGAAACTATAGGCCGTGCCCAGAAAGAGCAGCCAGACGAAAAGGCGGATCGGCGTCACGATGAAGGTTTCGAACAGCCGCGCTTCCGGGCTGACCGGCACGATGTCGCCATAGCCCACGGTCGTCACCGTGACCGTGGTGAAATAGAGCACGTCGATGAAGCTGATTTTATTGTCCAGATTATCGCGCAGCCCGTCGCGATAGAGCCAGTGGAACAGCAGGACGAAGGAAATCAGGCCCAGGATCAGCAGGACCCGGAAGGTCAGGTCGAGCCAGGCCGGAACAGAGGATCGCCGCCGCAGATAGTGGGATACGTCATCGCGGCGGAGAACCGGAAGGCGCATGGCTTCAGTCGAACGCCTCGACAAGGGCCGCCATGGACCTGTCATGGGTGAGGTCGTAATGGAGCGGCGTCACCGTCACATAATCCTCGCGGATCGCGGCCAGATCGCTGCCTTCGGGCGCGCTGTCGCTCGACCCGAGCGCGAACCAGTAATAACGGAAGCCGCGCGGGTCGGTGCCCTCAACGACCTTCGTGCGTCCCGGCGTGTGGAAACCTTGCCGCACGACGCGTATGCCCTTCACCTTGTCCGGCTCGATCGGCGGGAAGTTGATGTTCACCAGCATCCGCGGATCATGGGGCAGGGCGAGCAGCGGGCGCAGCACCTTCTCCCCCCAGGCCTGCGCGCAGGCGAACGGGACGGCATTGCCCATGCCCTCGCGCGCATAGACCTGGCTGAGCGCGATCGAGCGGATGCCGGAAATCGCGCCTTCCATCGCCGCCGAGACGGTGCCGGAATAGGTGACGTCCTCGGCCAGATTGGCGCCGCGATTGACACCGGAAAGGATGAGGTCGGGCAGGCTGTCCTTCATCAGATGGCTGACCGCCATCATCACCGCGTCGGTCGGCGTGCCGGTGACGCTGTAATGCTTCTCGCCATGCTTGCGGACACGCAGCGGCCGGGTGAGGGTGAGGCTGTGTCCCGCGCCCGATTGCTCCTCCGACGGCGCGACGATCCAGATATCGTCGGAAAGCGTGCGGGCGATCGCCTCCAGCACCTTGAGGCCGGGGGCGTGGACGCCATCGTCATTGGTGAGGAGAATGCGCATCAGCGAGGCTCCAGCCGGGTGAGGCCACCGGTATAGCCATGCAATATCGCCGGAATATCGACGCTGCCATCCTCATTCTGATAATTTTCCAGCACCGCGACCAGCGTGCGGCCGACCGCGAGGCCGGAGCCGTTGAGGGTGTGCAGGAAGCGGGTGGCCTTCTCGCCCTCCGGCTTGTAGCGGGCGTTCATGCGGCGCGCCTGGAACTCCCCGCAATTGGAGACCGAACTGATCTCGCGATAGGTCTGCTGGCTCGGCAGCCACACTTCAAGGTCATAGGTCTTGCGCGCGCCAAAGCCCATGTCGCCGGTGCAGAGCAGCATCTTGCGATAGGGGAGGCCCAGCGCCTCCAATATCCCCTCGGCGCAGCGCACCATGCGCTGATGCTCGGCTTCCGATTCCTCCGGGCGGCAGATGGCGACCAGTTCGACCTTCTCGAACTGGTGCTGGCGGATGAAGCCGCGCGTGTCGCGCCCGGCGGAACCTGCCTCCGACCGGAAACAGGGGGTGAGCGCGGTGAAGCGCAGCGGCAGGCTGCCCTCGGCGACGATCTGATCGCGCACCAGATTGGTGAGCGATACCTCGGCCGTCGGGATTAGCCAGCGGCCATCGGTGGTCTGGAACAGGTCCTCGGCGAATTTGGGAAGCTGGCCGGTGCCGTAAAGGGTCGAATCGCGCACCAGCAGCGGCGGGTTCACCTCTTCATAGCCATTTTCGCCGGTCTGCCGGTCGAGCATATATTGGGCGAGCGCGCGGTGCAGCCGGGCGATGCCGCCACGCAGCGCGGCAAAGCGCGCGCCGGAAATGGCCGCCGCCGCCTCGAAGTCGAGGCCGAGTGCGGGGCCGAAATCGGCATGATCCTGCGGAGCGAAGGCGAAGTCGCGGGGCGTGCCCCAGCGGCTGATCTCGACGTTCGCGCCTTCGTCCGCACCCTCCGGCACATCCTCGCCGGGCAGGTTGGGGATCGCGGCCAGCATGGCTTCCAGCGCGGCATTGGCCTGCCGGTCCTGTTCCTCCAGCGCGGGCAGGCTTTCCTTCAGCGCGGCGACCTCGGCCTTCAGCGCGTCCGCCTTCGCCATGTCCTTTTGCGCCATCGCCTGACCGATGGCCTTGCTGGCTTCATTGCGCTTGGCAAGGCTCTGCTGCACCTGCGTGGAAAATGCGCGGCGTTCCTCGTCCAGCTTCAGGATTTGCGCGGAAAGCGGCTCCAGCCCGCGCCGGGCGAGGCCCGCGTCGAAAGCCTGCGGATTTTCTCGGATGAAACGAATGTCGTGCATGGGGCGGGTATCCGGTCCTTGAAGCTGAGCGCCTGAACTATTGCCCACTGCCTATGCCGCCGCCATCGGGTGGGCGCAAGACTTGGCGGGAAGAGGGCGAAGAAATGCGAAAGGCGGCGCCGGGGTGCCGGGCCGCCTCAATCGCTTGCCTTTGCGCGCTTTCAGGCCTGCTGGGCCTCCCGATTGCGTCCGGCGAGCCGGCGGCGGGCCATCAGCGCTGCCGCAGCCGCACCGAAGAGCAGGATCATCGGCGGTGCGGGCACGTCCGTGCCGCCGGTGCTCGAAGAGGTCGAGGAACTGGTCGAACTGGACGAGGAGGTCGAAGAGGACGTCGAAGACGACCCCGATGTGCTGGTCGATCCGCCGAAGCTCGAAGAGCTGGATGTTGAGGTCGAGGTCGAGGTGCTCACATTACCCGACGAAGACGAAGAGGTCGTCGAGGAGACGCCGCCCGTCGTGGTCGAGGTGGAGGTGGTGACCCCGCCGGTGCTCGTCGAGGTGCTGGTCGACCCTCCGGTCGTGGAAATGATGATGCTGCCGCTGCTTCCGCCGCTGCCGCCGAAAAATCCTCCGAAGAACCCGCCGCTGCTGCCGACATAGCCGCTGCTTCCGCCGATGGGTGTCGGGTTGGAAAAGGAGGAGGGCGAGGGCAGGGCCGTGGGGGCGACCATGGCCATCGGCACGGGCGCAGGCTGGGTCGTGGTGGTCACGGTGCTGGGCGCGCAGGCCACGGTGCGCGCGGGCTGGGCCGGGCGCCTTGCGGCAATGCGTTTTCGCGGGGCGGCATATTTCTGGCCCTTGATCGAATGAACGACCGCAGGACGAGGCGATTCGGCCACGTGCACGGCTCCACCGCCAATGATCGCACCGCCGCAAGCGTAGGCGCATAATTTAGCAAGTGCCATTCTTACCGACATTTTTCCGTCTCACCCCAAGTGAATATGGCTTCCCGCCATATTTTGCCTCCCCCGGAAGGGTATCGATATAAACACGAAATATACTGTTAATCGCAACGCCGTTAACTCTGTTTCTGAGCAATAGCAGCAGGAAAATAGCACAATGCTGAAATCCTTGATGTAAAATTGTCTCTCGGCGGAACAGCTCTTCATCATCGGACAGGTCCTGTTAACCATGGCGGCGGCATTGTGCGCAGGAGTGTTTTCGCCGGTGCCCGCGTGCATGCCTGCTTGTGTGGGACCCATGGCATGGGTATAGGCCCCCTCGACCCATAGTGTCGGGCCATGGCGGGATTCGCATGAATGCGGCCTGGCGGACGGCACGATATCGAAAATTGGTGATCGCGGAGAAGTCATGACCAATCTGCCAGAAGGCTATCGCCCCTCTCCTGATGAAGAATTCATGAACCCGCTCCAGTTGGAATATTTTCGGCAGCGTCTGCTGGACTGGAAAAAGGAGATTTTGTCGGAGGCCGAGGTCACGCTTGCGGTGCTTCAGAACGAGCCGCTGCGGGAACCGGACATGAACGATCGCGCGTCGAGCGAGACCGACTGGTCGATCGAACTGCGCACGCGGGACCGGCAGCGCAAGCTCATCTCGAAAATCGATGCGGCGTTGCGGCGGATCGACGATGGCGAATATGGCTATTGCGAAGTGACGGGGGAACCGATCTCTCTCGGACGTCTGGAAGCGCGCCCGATCGCGACCATGACGCTCGAAGCGCAGGAACGCCACGAGCGTCAGGAAAAAATCTCTCGCGACGACTGAGCGCGTCCGCTGCGAAGCGGCGCGCGGAAAGGCTGCGCGGCGTCGTGGCGTGGCGATCATGGCCGCGAGTGCATAGGCGGCGGAGCGCCCGCTCCTGATGACCCGCTGCCTGTCGTACATGACCCGTTAAACAGGATGAATGTCGTCTCGCTTGCTGCAAGGGCCTTGCGCGGCATCAGGCTCCATCCTCCAGCGGTTGAGGATGGGTTTGCCGCTGGAAACCGGCGCGACTAGCCAGCAAGAGACCGGGCGACAAGGATTGCCCGCGCACTATCTGCTTGCAACAGCGGAGCACCCTCCAAGCCGCTTTTGCCGACTGCCGGTCAAGGACTACCCGATAAAGGGCGGCACGGTCGGTTCCCTCAACTGCATGAGGCTAGCGCTCGGGGAAGGGCATCCAGCCCCGGCTTGCGCTTTTGGTTGATCTCTTGGCTTGGATGGTCCCTCGGTCGTTCCAGAGCCATCCGGTCCTGTTCCCCCTTGATCTTCCCGGATGCGCTTTCTTCAAGCGCGGCTCTCGTTTCCGTAAAGCCATGCTTCCGAAAGGAAAGCGCACCCGATCCGATCAGGTGGAAAGGAGCGGTAGCTCCGTCGAGGAGAATCCGGCCTCAGTTACTGCCAAGAGACTCTTTCAGCCGCAGTTTCTGCTTTTTCAGCTCCGACAGGCGGAACGCATCCGGCATCGGACGACTCAGCTCAAAACGGATTTTCGTCTTGAGTGCGTCATGCTTGGCACGAAGAGCAGAAATGTGGCTATTTTCCATGACTTTCTCCATAAAATGGGCGTCGGGAAGATTGAGTAGATCATGATTCGCCCGGAATGTCTCCCCCTCTTTTGAAGAGAAGCGACAGCCTGCCGGGTCTTGGGGATATGATGATGGCGATTGGCGCGCCGGGCTTCTTGTCGCCGCCTCCTTTCCTCCCCGCATTTCCTCTCTGGACCGCGCCAACGGATATCGGTTATCTCATCGCCATGAACCCCGAAGAGACCATGCGCCGGATCGAACTGCTGCGGCAGGAGCATCGCGACCTCGACAGTGCGATCACCGCGCTGGGGCATAGCGGGGCCGCCGATCAATTGCAGCTTGCCCGGCTCAAGAAACGAAAATTGATGCTGCGCGATGAGATCGCGCTTCTCGAAGATACGCTGATTCCCGACATCATCGCCTGATCGCCCGAAAGCGAGCAAGCCGGGCGAAAGCGTGCCTTATTGGGACAATTTGTCTCTCCATGGCGTTAACCATGAAGCCTGGCTGACAAATGCCGGGCGATGTGCGACGTTCGCTTATGCCTATGCTGACCGCCGAATTTCCCGATCCTGCCCTCTATTCCCGCCTTGTCGACAATCTTTATGTCGAAGCCATGGTGATGGCGGACGAGGCGCGGGCCTATTTCGATGGGCCGGGTCTCGAAGACCGGGAAGATCTGGATGTGGTGGTGCGCCTGTCCTTCGCCTGTGAATCGCTGAAGGTGACGACCCGCCTCATGCATGTCATCGCCTGGTTGCTGACGCAAAAGGCGTGGCAGCGAGGCGAGGTGGGCGGCGAAGCGCTGGAGAGCGAGCGATACCGGCTGGGCGAGGCTGCCCCCACCGAGGAGGACGTGGTGATGGCGATGCCGTCCCGCGCCCGGCGTCTGGTCGAGGACAGCCAGTCGCTGTTCGAGCGTGTGCGACGATTGCAGGACAAAATGCGCGAGGCGAGCCGTGGTGGGGAAGAGAAAAGGGCCGGTGCATGGCGCCCCGGCTCGGCGCGGGACTTGTTGAGCCGGCTGGAACAGTCGTTCTGACGGAAACTCGCTGCTTTTCGGCAGGCCGTGATTGCGCCTTTCGTTTTGGGCGGATAATCATGGCGGCCATGGTTTATACCCGGCCCGCCGATGACCGGCATGAAATATGTGTAATCGGACAGGTGAGGGTGCTTGCGGAGCGTGCCTTGGTGCGCCCTTGCCCGGAAAGACTATCCCTGCGCGCCGCCGTCGGCGTGATGGCGCTGTTCGCCACGCCCTCGCTATGCGCGCAGGAGCAGCGGGACGGCGCGGAGGCCGTGCCTTCGGTCGCAGCGGCGGGGGAGGAGAAGGCTTCCGCTGAAACGCCGGTAGAAGCGGAGGAGCGGCAGGGGGCAGATCGGGCGGCAGGCAATGTGGAGACGCCCATGGGCATGGCCCCGCCGTTGACGCCCGCGACCCCGCCATCCTTGCCACCCGATCCTTCTTCGCTGCCCGATGTTGCCCCTGTGAGCGAGAGCGAGTTCAGCCTCGATATCGATGAGCAACTGGATGTGGGCGTCGCCTGGCCGGACATGACGAATGATGCTCCGGACGTACGCCTCAGCGGGCCTTTGCATGGGGACTCCGCGCCGGAAACGGAGAATGCGCCTTCCCCGGCGGAGGCGGAGAATGCACCCGATGTCGATATGGCGGAGGGTATATCGGCGGGTGCGGACGAAAATGCGGAAGGGACGCAGGCTGGCGCGCCTGACCAGCCGGGCGCCGAGACGGTGCCGGGCGAGCGGCCGCCCCATGAAGGTCCGGTGCTGGCCGATGACGGCTCGGAACGGCGCTATGAGGTGGTGCTGAGCGGGCTTGAGGAAATTGCCGATGCACAATTCAACGAGCGCTTCAACTCGCTTTCGACACTGAAGGCGGAGAGCGGCCATCCCGCCAATCTGGCGCAGATAAACCGGCGCATGGAACTGGATCAGGAGCTGCTCAATCGCATCCTGCGGGCGAAGGGCTATTATGGCGCCTTCATCGCTCGCCGCGTGCGGCCGCCGGAGGAGGGCGGCAATGGCAAGCTGCGTGCCCAGTTCGCGGTGCGGCCTGGCACGCTTTATACCCTTTCGTCGGTCAGCCTGCCGGGGCTTGCCCATGCGGTCCATTATGTACCGAAGCTGGCGACGATATTCCCGGTCAAGGTGGGCGATCCCGTCGATGCCGACAAGATCACCGCTGGCCGGGTCGATCTCGCCAAGGCGCTGGGCGAAAATGGCTTCCCCTTTTCCAGGGTGGACGAACCGCAGGTCACGGTCGACCATGACACGCAGAAAGGGGCGCTCGAAATTGTCGTGCGCGCGGGCGGTTATCGTCGCTTCGGCGATATCGTGCTTGACGAGCGGACCGGAGAGCTGTTCTCCGCCCGCCATCTGGAACGCATCGCCCGTTTCGACCGGGAGGATGTCTATCAGGCGTCCGAAGTCGAGGATCTGCGCCGCGCGATCGTCGCGACCGGGCTGGTGTCATCGGTCAGCGTCACGCCGAAAGATGCCGGCGATGGCGAACATGCGGACATTTCCGTGGCGGCGATTCCCGCGCCGATGCGGACCATCGCCGGAGAGATCGGCTATGGCACCGGCGAGGGCTATCGCCTGGAAGGAAGCTGGCAGCATCGCAACTTCTTCCCGCCGGAGGGCGCGGTGACGGTGCGTGGCCTGATCGGCACGAAGGAGCAGGCGGCCGGGCTTTCCTACCGGCGCAATAATTTCCGGCGGCGCGATAATGTGCTGACCGGCGCCTTCACTTTCTATCACCGCGACTATGATGCCTATAAGGCCAAGACCCTCGCCCTCACCGCCGGGCTAGAGCGTCAGACCAACCTGCTGTTCCAGAAGAAATGGGTGTGGAGTGTCGGCGCGCAACTGCTGGGTACGCGGGAACGCAGCTATTATGGCGGCAGTTCGATCAAGAGCAGCCGCAATTATCTGATCGGCGCGCTGCCGGTGTCGCTCACCTATGACGGCAGCGACGACCTGCTCGATCCGACGCGCGGGTTCCGGATCGGCGCGCGCGTCAGCCCGGAAGCGTCCTGGCAGGGCAAGGCCTTCACCTATGTGACGACGCAGATCGATGGCAGCGCCTATATGCCTGTGTCGGAAAAGGTGGTGCTCGCCTCGCGGGTACGGCTGGGGTCGATTCTGGGCGGGGTCGATGTCGACCGCATCGCGCCTTCCCGCCGGTTCTACGCGGGTGGCGGCGCATCGGTGCGCGGCTATGGCTATCAGGCGATCGGCCCGCGCGATCCGGAAAATGATCCTTATGGCGGCAAGAGCCTCGCCGAATTCTCGGTCGAGGCGCGTATCCGCTTCGGCACTTTCGGGGTCGTGCCCTTTGTCGATGCGGGCAATATCTCGACCGGCTTCCTGCCGAAACTGGAGGATGTTCGCTATGGCGCGGGCATCGGCCTGCGCTATTATTCGACCTTCGGCCCGATCCGCATCGATGTGGGCACGCCGCTCAATCCTCAGAAGGGGGACAGCCGCATCGCTGTCTATGTATCGCTGGGGCAGGCCTTCTGATGACGGACAGCGAGGACCTTCCGCCCCCGCCAGAAGACGCGGCCGTCGCCCCGGTGGAGACGCCGCCCCGTCGCAGGACGGCGCGCTGGCGCCTCTGGGCGCGGGTGGTTCTGGGCGTGGCCGTGGCGCTGCTGCTGGCGGCGGCGGCGGGGCTGGTCTGGCTCGACAGCCCGGCGGGGCATCGCTTTGTCATCGGCAAGGTATCGGAACTGCGCCCCAAATCCGGCCTGCGCATCGGCATCGGGCGGATAGACGGCAGCCTCTTCCGCAAGGCGACGCTCCATGACCTGCGGCTCTATGACCCTAAGGGGATATTCTTCTCTTCGCCGGAAGTGCGGCTGCAATGGTCGCCGCTCGGCTGGTTGTCGCGGCGGCTCGACATAGACGAACTGATCGTCCCGCGCGCGCGCCTGCACAGGATACCGCGCTTCAACCCGACGGAAAGCACCGGCAAGATATTGCCCGATTTCGATATCCGCATCATGAAGTTGCGGCTTGCCCGGCTGGATGTCGATAAAGGGGTGACGGCTCAGGGAGAGGACGGGCGCGAGGATGCCTTCATGCTGGAAGGCGACGCGGATATACGGGGCGGGCAGGCGGTCGTCGATCTTTCGGCCCGCTCGCTTCAGGGCGATGACCGGCTGCTGCTCTCACTCGATAGCCGGCCGGATGATAATCGCTTCGGCATAGACCTGACCGTCAACGCTAGGGCGGGCGGCCTGATCGCCGCTTTTGCCGGGTTGACGCAGGATGCCAATGTCCGGCTGGAGGGCAAGGGCGACTGGGCGCGCTGGAACGGCAGGCTGATCGCCACGCTGGATCGCCAGTCGGCAGCGGGCTTCGATATCGGCCTGCGCAAGGGGGACTGGAAGGTCGAGGGCACCATTTCCGGCGCGGTGATCGCCAATCAGGGCCTGCTCGCCCGGCTGACCTCGCCCGAACTGGCGGTCAAGGCGCAGGGCCGCTTTGAGAACAAGCTGTTGTCCGGCACGTTCCGCGCGCAGTCGGAGGCGATCACCCTCGACCTCAAGGGGGGCGTGCATCTGGGCGGCAGGGGATATGATAATCTGCTGATCGATGTGGGCCTCAACAAGCCGTCCGCGCTGCTCAAGTCCTTTGATGCGCGCGGGCTGGTGGCGCGGCTGCGGCTGAACGGTCCCTTCGCGACCGCGCGCTTCGAATATCTGCTGCGCGCCGACCAGCTGCGCTTTGGCAAGACGCTGCTGCGCGGCGTCCATGCCGCGGGCGACGGCCGTGCGGGCGGGGCCAGCGGCACGACGCTGATCCCGCTCCAGCTTTCGGCGAAGAGCGTCGAGGGGCGGGGCGATATGCTCGCCTCCATTCTGCGCAATGTCAGCATCTCCGGCACCTTGCAGAAAAAGGGATCGATCATCACCAGTGCGCCGATGCGCCTGCGATCGGACAAGCTGGACGGGCAACTGGTGGTGCTCTTCGACCTTGCCAGGGGGCGCTATGATATCGGGCTGGGCGGCGACCTGCGCGGTTTGCTCATTCCCGGCTTCGGCATCGTCGACCTGCATTCGAAGGTGCGGGCCGTGCCCGATGCGCGTGGCGGCTTCAGCTTGAGCGGGCAGGCCGACGCGACGATGCGGCGGCTCGACATCGGTTTTCTCCGCACCATCGCGGGCGGCCTGCCGCGCGCGCGCGCCGATATCGCGCTGGGTGCCGATGGGCGCCTGATGCTCAACAATCTGCGGCTGACCTCTCCCGACCTGACGCTGAACGGCGAAGGGGTTCGCTATCCTGACGGCAAGGTGCATCTGGCCGGAACCGGCACGCATCGCGACTATGGACCGCTGAAACTGGTGCTCGATGGCGATATTTCCCATCCGCATGTCGATCTCTTCCTGTCGCGCCCGCTTGATGCGGCGGGTCTTGCCGATGTGCATGTACTGCTCGACCCGGACGGCGAGGATTATCGCTTCACCGCCAATGGTCAGTCCTATCTCGGCCCGTTCACCGGCAATGGCGTGATCGAACTGCCCCGTGGCGGGGACGCTGTCCTCGCTCTGGAGCGGCTGGATGTCAGCGGTCTGCATGGGCAAGGGCGGCTGAGGATTGTCGAGGGCGGCCTTGTCGGCAGGCTCGACCTTGAAGGAAGCGCGCGCGGGCCGATCGACCTGACGGTGGAAGGCGGTGTGCAGAAGGCGAAGGCGGCGCTGCGGCTGGAGCAGGCCCATTTCACCGGCGCGACCCCGATCGATATTGCGCGCGGGCGGCTCGATGCCAGCCTGTCCTTCGATCCCGGCGCGCTGATGATCGATGCGAAGCTTATCGCCAATGGCGTGCAGGTCAGCGGCATGCGGCTCAACCGCGTGGTGGCCGATACCCATCTCGTCAAGGGTGAGGGCAAGCTCAACGCGACCATCACCGGCCAGCAGGGCCGCCTGTTCACCATGAAAATCGATGCGGATATCGCGACGGATGCGATCGGTTTCGGTTTGTCGGGCACGCTCGATCGCCAGCGGATCACGCTCGATCGCAGGGGACGGTTGCGGCGGATCGAGGATGGCTGGGCGCTCGATCCCCTGACCGTGCGCTATGGGGGCGGCAAGGCCGTCATCAACAGCGCGGTCTTCGGGCGGGAAATCGCGGTCGATGCCGGTTTGCAGAATCTCTCGCTGTCGTTCCTCGACCTCAGCAATATCGATCTGGGGCTGAGCGGCACCGCCAATGGCCGCCTGATCTACAGCTGGAAACCGGGGACCGGCACACGCGGTTCCGCCTCGATCAAGATCAAGGGCCTCAGCCGATCGGGCCTTACCCGCACCTCGACCCCGGTCGATATCGGGATGAATGCGGAACTGACCGACCAGCGGCTGGCGATGCGCGCGCTGATCGAGCAGGAGGGCAAGGTTATCGGCAAGGCGCAGGCGCTGATGACGCCGCTGGGCGAGGGCAGCCTGATGGAAAAGCTGCGCGCGGCCCCGATCAAGGCGCAATTGCGCTTTGTCGGTCCGGCCAGCGCGCTCTGGCGCCTCACCACGATCGAGATCATCGACCTGAGCGGGCAGGTCGCCCTGACCGCCAATATCAGCGGCACCGGCGGAAATCCGGTGATCGATGGCGCGTTGATGACGAAGGATGCGGTGCTGGAAAGCCCCGTCACCGGCATGCGCGTTACCGGATTGCAGGCATCCGGCCGCTTCAACGGCTCGCGGCTGGTGCTCTCCCGGATCGACGGCAGGACGGGGACGGAAGGCACGGTCAGCGGCAAAGGCGTGTTCGATTTCTCGCTCGGGCAGGGCGTCGGCATGAACATTGCCTTGCAGGCGAACAAGGCGGTGCTGCTCGACCGCGACGATATCGGCGCGACCGTGACCGGACCGATCGCGATCCGGTCGCGTGACGGCGCCAATGGCGTCATCAGCGGCGATCTCGATGTGGTGCGCAGCCGGTTCACGCTGGGACGGGCGGCGGCGGTGGCGGAGATACCGGAGCTTCGCGTGATAGAGATCAACCGGCGCGGGGACGATTTCGCGCAGACGAAGCGCGGCGCGGGCTGGATGCTCGATATCAAGGCCAATGCCCGCAACCGGTTGATGGTGAACGGCATGGGGCTGTCCAGCGAATGGCGGATGGACCTTGCCATCGGCGGGGCGGTGACGGCGCCGAAGATCACCGGCCGCGCCGATCTGGTGCGCGGAACCTATGATTTCGCGGGCCGCCGTTTCGACCTTTCGGAAGGCGCGCTGCGGTTTGACGGCAGCGTGCCCGCCAATCCGACCCTGGATATCACCGCCGGGGCGACACTGACCGATCTTGATGCGACGATCATGATCAAGGGCACCAGCATGGCGCCGGAGATCACCTTCAGCAGCACGCCGAGCCTGCCGGAGGATGAAATCCTCTCTCGCATCCTCTTCGGCTCCTCGATCACCAGCCTGTCGGCGCCGGAAGCGTTGCAACTGGCCTCGGCGGTCGCGTCCTTGCAGGGCGGTGGTGGTGGGCTTGATCCGATCAATGCGGTGCGTAAGGCTGCGGGGCTGGATCGCCTGCGCATCCTGCCCGCCGATGAAACCACCGGGCAGGGGACGGCGGTGGGTGTCGGCAAATATCTGACGCGGAAAATCTATGTCGAGCTGATCACCGACGGCGCGGGCTATTCCGCGACCCAGCTCGAATATCAGATCACGCGCTGGCTCTCGCTGCTGTCCTCCGTCTCGACGCTGGGACGGCAGAGCGCGACGGTGCGGGCATCGAAGGATTATTGAGCATGGGGGCGGAGGGGCGTGCCGCACCATCGCCATCAAGGTGGAATTGCTGGAGCATGCCTCTTGCTGGTTGGCGCGCGCCGCAGAAGAGGCCGAGCGGTTGCGTCGGACAATGCCCCATCGCATCATCAGGGTCGAACATATCGGTTCCACAGCCATTCCGGGCATAGTCGCCAAGCCGGTGCTGGATCTTATCCCGGTCATTCGAGATATGGCTGCCTTCGATCTTGAAGCGCCGAAACTGGAGGTGCTCGGTTATCGCGGATGGGCGAATATGGCCTGCCCGGTCGGCGGTATTTCTCGAAGGATGAAAGGGAAGGCGGTCGTCGGCTGGTGCAATTGCATTGCTAGGCTGCGGACATTGCCCGCCATCTCGCCTTTCGCGATTATCTTCGTCAAAAGCCGGACCTTGCTGCTGTCCATGAGGCGGTGAAGCTGGCCTGCCGACAGCAGCATCCCGAAAACTCGCATGCTTATAGCGATTGCAAGGGGGAATGGATCAGGCGAGTTGAAGCCGAAGCGCTAACGGCATTGAAAACGGGCCGCGGGCAAGGGGCCTGATCCGGCAGGCGCAATCTCCACCGGCCTTTCGGGAAAAGAAAAAGCCCGGACGATTGCTCGTCCGGGCTTCCTGTGCAGTCCTGACTGAAAGGGATCAGGCGCTGTAATACATGTCATATTCGACCGGGCTGGGGGTCATTTCCCAGCGGGCCACGTCGCCACGCTTGATTTCGATATAGGCTTCGATCTGGTCCTTGGTGAACACGTCACCCTTGAGCAGGAAGTCCATGTCGGCTTCGAGCGCATCGAGAGCTTCACGGAGCGAACCGCAGACGGTCGGCACCTGGCTCAGCTCTTCGGGCGGCAGGTCGTAGAGGTTCTTGTCCATCGGGTCGCCCGGATGGATCTTGTTCTGGATGCCGTCGAGACCCGCCATCAGCAGCGAGGCATAGCAGAGATAGGGGTTGGCGAGGGCGTCGGGGAAGCGGAACTCGACGCGCTTCGCTTTCGAACCGGTGCCGTAGGGAATACGGCAGGAGGCCGAACGGTTGCGGCTCGAATAAGCGAGCAGAACCGGCGCTTCATAGCCCGGCACCAGGCGCTTGTAGCTGTTGGTGGTCGGGTTGGTGAAGGCGTTGAGCGCCTTGGCGTGCTTCACGACACCGCCGATGAAGTAGAGGCACATGTCGGAAAGACCGGCATAGCCGTCGCCCGCGAACAGCGGCTTGCCACCGTCCCAGATCGACATATGGGTGTGCATGCCGGAGCCGTTGTCTTCCTTGATCGGCTTGGGCATGAAGGTCGCGGTCTTGCCATAGGCCTGCGCGACCTGATGCACGACATACTTGTAAATCTGCATGCGGTCGGCGGTTTCGACCAGCGTGCCGAAGGTCAGGCCGAGTTCGTGCTGGGCGGCGGCGACTTCATGGTGATGCTTGTCGCAGGGCAGGCCCATTTCGAGCATGGTGGTGACCATCTCGGCGCGGATGTCGATGCAGCTGTCGACCGGCGCGACGGGGAAATAGCCGCCCTTGGCGCGCGGACGGTGGCCGAGATTGCCGCCTTCATATTCGCGGCCGGTGTTGGTCGGCAGCTCGATATCGTCGATCTTGAAGAAGCTGCCGTCATAGCCGGTGCCGAAGCGAACGTCGTCGAACATGAAGAATTCGGCTTCCGGGCCGACATAGATGGTGTCGCCGATGCCGGTGGACTTCACATAGGCTTCCGCGCGCTTCGCGCAGGAGCGCGGGTCGCGGGCGTAGAGTTCACCGGTGCCCGGCTCCACGATATCGCAGACGAGGATCAGCATCGGGGTGGCGCTGAACGGATCGACATAGATGGCGTCGAGGTCGGGCTTCAGGATCATGTCGGATTCGTTGATGGCCTTCCAGCCCTCGATCGACGAACCGTCGAACATGAAGCCATCGGCCAGTTCGTCCTCACCGACGACGCCCGCGCACATGGTCAGGTGCTGCCACTTGCCCTTGGGATCGGTGAAACGCAGATCGACCCATTCGATCTCCTTTTCTTCGATCAGCTTGAGAACGTCTTGGGGCGTGTTCGCCATTTCCGTTTACCTTTCTTCTTTGCCGCCGGAATCCTTATCCATCCGGTCGGGGATTTCACAATATCGGGGCCGGAGGGTAGCGTCCGGCCGTAAATGTCGGGTCAGGCGATCAGATCGCGTCGCTGTCGCGTTCGCCGGTGCGGATGCGCATGGCCGATTCGATCGGCGAGACGAAAATCTTGCCGTCGCCGATGCGTCCGGTCTGCGCCGCATTGGCGATGGCTTCCACCACGCGCTCGGCCATGGCTGCCTCGACAACCACTTCCAGTTTTACCTTGGGCAGAAAGTCGACCACATATTCGGCGCCGCGATAGAGTTCCGTATGGCCCTTCTGGCGGCCAAAGCCCTTCGCTTCGGTAACGGTGATGCCGGAAACGCCCACTTCATGAAGGGCCTCTTTCACCTCGTCGAGCTTGAACGGCTTGATGATCGCCTCGATCTTTTTCATTGCACTCCCACCTCAGTTCCCAATCCGGTTGCCCGGCCAATCAATTCCGCGGTCCAACCCCGCCGCGATGCGCCATCCGGCTGCAAATCGGCCTTATCCGATGCTGGCTTGCTGCGGCCGCCTGAGGCGCGCGGCAATGCAATGCCTGCAATACGAATCGGCAATTGACCTTCGGCCATGCGGACAGAAAAGTCTATAATGCTCGCGATTCAGGCATTTTCAGGCCGGTGTGCCTGTTTTTTGGGCAGGGCCGGACGGGGTATGGATGCACTGGTGGGAAAGGCATTGTTTTTCCCTGCGGACGGTCTGTGCGGGATGGCCTGTCCGGTGGCCGTTCCCTTCCGTTCGTTGCGTCGCGGTATCAGGAAATGATCCCTCGCCATGCATCTGATAACCGATGATATGCGGTCCGCCCTCATAATTCCGATAAATTTCTGGCAATTTGAGGTGTCAGGAGCATATGGAATGACTGGAAGCAGTTTTATGGAAATGATGATGCACGATGTGAAGGCCCGCGAAGAAAGGGCAGTGAGCGCTCTCGCCAAGCCGGAAGTGCCCGAGGAAATTCAGGAAGCCATCCGCACGCTCATCCGCTGGGCGGGGGATGATCCCGAGCGCGAGGGGCTGCTCGATACGCCCAAGCGCGTCGCCCGGGCCTGGCTGGAATATTGCGAGGGATATCGGGATGATCCGGCCTATCATCTTTCGCGCATCTTCCATGAGGTGGGCGGTTATGACGAGATCGTGCTGCTGAAGGGCATCCCGTTCCAGTCGCATTGCGAGCATCATATGGCGCCGATTACCGGTGTCGCGCATATCGCCTATCTGCCCGGTGATTATGTCGTCGGCATTTCCAAGCTGGCGCGGGTGCTGCACGGCTTCGCGCGCCGGTTGCAGGTGCAGGAGCGGCTGACGGCGGAGGTTGCCGACTGCATCTGGGACAATCTCCACCCGCGCGGCGTCGCGGTGGTGATCGAGGCGACCCATGGCTGCATGACTGGCCGTGGCGTGCGTACCCCCGATGTGGTGATGAAGACCAGCCGCATGATGGGTGTGTTCCGCGATGACGAGAAGAGCCGCAAGGAAGTGCTGCGCCTGATGGGCCTTGCCTGACGGGAGCGCCTGACATGGGGGAGGAAAGGGCAGGTGGCCTCGTGCCGCTGGCGCTGGTGACGGGCGGCCACCGCAGGCTGGGCGCGCGGATCGCGGCGCGGCTGGCGCAGGCCGGTTACAGGCTGGCCCTGCATGGCAGCCATGACGTTATGCTCGATCCCGAGCTTGAGCGGATTCTGGCGGAAACGGGCACGCAATGGCAGGGCTTTATCGCCGATTTCGAGGCGCCCGAAGCGGCTTCCGCCTTGATGGCGGAGGTCGCCGCTCATTTTGGCGATGGTCCCGATCTGCTGGTGAACAGCGCGGCGCTGTTCGGGCAGGACCGGATCGAGACGGTGACCGCGGGCGATCTGCTGCGCCATCATTCGATCAATTGCGCGGCGCCCGTTCTGCTTACCCGCGCAATGGCCGCGCTCGATACCGGTGGAACGCGTGATCGGGCGGTCATCAACATGCTGGATCAGCGGCTGGCCCACCCTCATGGCGACCAGCTTGCCTATACTTTGTCTAAGCAGGCGCTGGCGGGCTTTACCCAGATTGCCGCGCGGGAGTTTGCCGGAAAGAATATTCGTGTCAATGCAGTAGCGCCCGGCCTTACCATCGCGACAGACGATTATGACGCGGCGCAGATAGAACGGCTGGCGAAGATGATGCCGCTCGGCCGCCTGCCGCAACCTTGCCAGATCGCCGAGGCGGTGCTGTATCTGGCGCGGGCAACCGCCGTTACCGGACAGGTGATCGCGGTGGATGGCGGCGCGCATCTGGAAAGCTACGCGCGCGATTTCATGCATCTATAAGGGTTCGGGAGATAGCGCCGCTATTGTGGTGGATTTGAAATAGGCTTCCTTGGCCGGCTTGGCGGGGAGCCTATTTCAGATCGATAAACCGCTCTGGAATCCTATATTTGCCACTGGCGCTTTTGAAGCGGAAGTTGGTTCCGCGCTTGCCTCTTCAGGTCACTAGGCGGCGAAGGCTTTTAGCTGCGTGGCGATGATATCGAGATTATGCCGGGCGAGATGCGATCCGCGCCCTTCGACGCTGCCTTCCAGATCGGGGCGCTCGCCGATGGCGAGGCAGCGCTCCCACGCGCTGGTGGCGAGGGGTAGCCAATGGCTCAGCGCCTGTTCGGGCGAGGCGACGGCGCGATCCAGCATGAGATTGCCGATGACGAAGAAGAAATCCGGCGAATCCTGCCATTTTTCCATCAGGTCGGAAGCCAGTTCCATGGCTTCCTCGCTGGCGCCGGATTGCCCCATGCAATGGAGGTGGCGCATGGTGAGCGAATGCAGCCATCCGGCCGTGTCGGGAGTGAGCGCAAAGGCGCGGCGATACCAGTCGCTCGCTTCCCGATAGGCTTCCCGGCCCTCGGCATCCTTGCCGAGCTGGTAGAGCGTATAGGGATCATTCGGCCGGTCCGCGAGGTCGAGCAACAACAGCGGGGTATTGCGGGCGGCCTTGATATGGACGCGGCCCGCCGCATAGCCGTCATGCCCGAAATGCAGGTCGATACGGTCGCGCGGTAGCGGCGAATGCGGTTGTTCATGGATGCGCCCCTGATAGCGCACCCCGCGCGGCAGCAGCCGGGTGATCCAGCTGCGGGCGGTCTGCGCCGGGCCTGTTCCTGCATCGCTGCCCGGCTGGTCGAAACTGTTATGGATGCACAGCGCGCCGAGGCGGGGAGCGCCCGCGCACCAGCGGGCGATTTCCTCGCCGCCGGAGAGCAGCCATTCGTCGGCGTCGATCATCAGGTTCCAGTCGGCATTGGCGAGATCGAGCACATGGTTGCGCGCGGCCGAAAAATCGCCGGGCCATGCGATCTCATGCACCTGCGCCCCGCACCGGCGGGCCAGCGCGATGCTGTCGTCGGTCGACCCGGTATCGAGCACGACGATGCGATCCACCCAGGGGCGGATGCTTTCGAGGCAGCGGACAATGCATCGCGCCTCGTTGCGCATGATGAGGGTCGCCGCGATGGAGGGGCGGGCGCTGGAGGTCGAAGGCGAGGATTTCGGCATGATGGGGTCCCTGACGATGGAACGGGAATGCCATGCCGGGTTTAACAAGCCGTTAAACATGTTTGCGCCCTTCCGGCATAGGAGGCGGGAGGAGCAAAAAGGCTTGTTTTGTAAATCAATGGCGATTTGCGGCCAAAAGGGGACTCCGCCTTTATCGTCACTCTGATCTTGTTTGGGGGCGCTGACCTCCGGGTCAGGGGCCATTTCGCCGGATCGACCTGCGGTCTATGGGGTCTGACGGATGCTGAAACAAGTTCAGCATGACAGTCGGGTTATGGTACTCAACCGCCCAAAATTCGCCATTCCGCGCATGGGCATATAAAATGCGCGTTCGCCCAAGAAAAAGGCCGCCCGGAATTGCTCCGTGCGGCCTCTTTTTCTGTCCGGAAAAGCCGGGAGAAGGGATCAGGCTTCGCCTGCTTCCTCTTCAACGCTTTCCTCGACGGCGATTTCGCCCGGCTCGGCGTTCGGATCATAATCCTCGGTGAAGCCAGCCTCGTCCTTTTCGAACATCTGGGCCATCACGTCGACGCCTTCCTTCTGGAGGTTGGCTTCTTCCGGCGAGCGGGCGACGTTCACCTGGATGGTGACGGCGACTTCGGGGTGCAGCGCGACCTTGACGTCGAACACACCGAGCGTCTTGATCGGGCGTTCGAGGACGATCATCGACTTGGTGACGATCTTGTGGCCATCGGCATGCAGCGCCTCGATGATGTCGCGCACCGCGACCGAACCATAGAGATGGCCGGCGTTCGACGACTGGCGGATCAGGACGATCTGCTGGCCGTTGACGGTTTCGGCTTCCTTCTCGGCATCGCTGCGACGGGCGGCGTTGTCCGCCTCGATCTTCGCACGATTGGCTTCGAACACCGCCTTGTTGGCGTTGTTGGAGCGCAGGGCCTTCTTGTTGGGGAGCAGATAGTTACGCGCGTAACCATCCTTCACGGTGACGATGTCACCGATGGCGCCCAGCTTCTCGATCCGTTCGAGCAGAATGATTTCCATTGTTCAGCTCCTCACTTCACGATGTAGGGCAGCAGGCCCAGATGACGGGCGCGCTTGATGGCCTGGGCCAGCTCGCGCTGCTTCTTGGCGGAAACCGCGGTGATGCGGCTCGGGACGATCTTGCCGCGCTCAGAGACGAAGCCCTGAAGCAGACGAACATCCTTGTAATCGATGCGCGGAGCATCCTTCGCGGAGAAGGGGCAGCTCTTGCGGCGGCGGAAAAACGGACGTGCCATGGTGTTGCTCCTCCTCAGTCGTTTTCGCGTTCACGGCGCGGGCCGCCACGGCGGTCGCGTTCGTTCTTGCGCATCATGACCGACGGACCGGCTTCCAGCTCTTCGACCTTGACGGTCATGTAGCGGATCACGTCTTCGTTGATCTGGGTCTGGCGCTCCAGCTCGGCGACGACGCCGGCGGGGGCGTCGATGTTGAGCTGCACATAATGCGCCTTGCGGTTCTTGGCGATCTTGTAGGCGAGCGAGCGCAGGCCCCAATTCTCGACCTTCGTGACCTTGCCCTGATTCGCTTCGATGATGGCGGTGGCATTTTCCGCCAGCGCGTCTACCTGGGCTTGTGCCAGGTCCTGACGCGCAAGGAATACATGCTCATAAAGCGGCATGATTGCTTGCTTTCTCTGTTGGCCGATCGCTGATGCCCGCCCCATGCGGAGCACCCCTCCGGCTGTCGTCTCTTCACTTCTCGCCAAACGGCAATCCGCCCGACGAAGGCGCGCCTATGGCGGAAAATGGCGTGGAAAGCAAGCGAGTGTGTTGCGAAACGCATGCACATCGCTATGGAGCAGCATTAACCGTATACGTCATTTGCACAGGGACAATCATGCGCGCATTCATCTTTCCGGGGCAGGGTAGCCAGTCGGTCGGCATGGGCAAGGCGCTGGCGGACGCCAGCCCGGTTGCGAGGGAATTGTTTCAGGAGGTCGATGACGCGCTGTTGCAGAACCTCTTCCGCATCATGGTCGAAGGCCCGGAAAGCGACCTGACCCTCACCGAGAACGCCCAGCCCGCGATCATGGCCAACGCCATCGCGACGCTGCGGGTGCTGGAAAAGGAAGGCGGCGTCCGCCTCGCCGACAAGGGTGATTATGTCGCCGGCCACAGCCTTGGCGAATATACCGCGCTCTGCGCTGTCGAGGCGTTCGACGTGGCGACCACCGCTCGCCTGCTGAAGCTGCGCGGGCAGGCGATGCAAGCGGCCGTGCCGGTGGGCGAGGGCGCGATGGCTGCGCTGCTCGGCGCCGATATCGAAAAGGCGCAGGCGCTCGCCGATGCCGCTGCCGAGGGCGAGGTCTGCACCGTCGCCAATGACAATGACCCTTCGCAGGTGGTGATTTCCGGCCATAAGGGCGCGGTCGAGCGCGCGGTCGCGCTGGTCAAGGATTTCGGCATCAAGCGCGGCGTGCTGCTGCCGGTGTCCGCTCCCTTCCACTGTCCGCTGATGCAGCCGGCCGCCGATGCGATGGCCGATGCGCTGGGCAAGGCGGCGATCAATGCGCCGCTGCTTCCCGTCTATGCCAATGTCCTCGCCGCGCCGATCGCCGCGCCCGATGAAATCCGCGCCCGTCTGGTCGAGCAGGTCACGGGCCGCGTCCGCTGGCGCGAGAGCGTCGCCGCGATGTGGGAAGCGGGCGTCACCGATTTCGTCGAACTGGGCGGCAAGGTGCTCGGCCCGATGGTGAAGCGCATCGCGCCCGACGCGACCGTCACCAGCGTCATTTCGATGGACGATATCGAAGCGTTGCTGGCCCGACTGTGACCGCGCCCGATATCGTCCTTGCCGAGCGGGACGGCCATGTCCTCATCATCACGCTGAACCAGCCGGAACAGCGCAATCCGGTGTCCGATGACGCGATGGTGGATGCGCTGTGCGCGGCGCTGGAGGCGGCGGATCGCGATATCGACGTGCGCGCGGTGGTGCTGACCGGCGCGGGGACCGCCTTTTCGGCCGGGGGTAATCTCAAGGCCATGCAGGTGCCGGGCAGCGGCGGCTTGCGCGCGACCCTTCCGGCGCAGACGCGGCGCAATTACCGCTATGGCATATTGCGCCTGCCGACGCTGTTTCAGGCGCTGGAGGTGCCGGTCGTGGCGGCCGTCAACGGTGCGGCCATCGGCGCGGGCAGCGATCTTGCCTGCATGTGCGACATTCGTATCGCGGGCGCTTCGGCGGTGTTCGCGTCGAGCTTCGTCAAGCTGGGCATCACGCCGGGCGATGGCGGGGCTTGGCTGCTCCAGCGGATCGTTGGCTTCGCCAAGGCGAGCGAGCTTATCCTCACCGGGGAGACGATCGACGCGCGGGAGGCGCTGCGCATCGGCCTCGTCTCGCAGGTGGTGCCGGATGGCGAGCTGCTGGAACGCGCGCGGGGGATCGCGCGCGCCATCGCGGCCAATCCGCCCCATGCCACGCGCATGAGCAAGCGCCTGCTGCGTGAGGCGCAGACCGCGAGCCTCCCCGCCATATTGGAAATGTCCGCCGCGATGCAGGGGCTTGCCCATGCGACGGCCGACAATCAGGAAGCCCTCGATGCATTTGTGGAACGCCGCGCGCCGGTGTTCCGCGGGGAATAGGAGACAAGAGCATGTTCGATCTTACCGGAATGACCGCGCTGGTGACGGGCGCGAGCGGCGGCATCGGTTCCGCCATCGCGCAGGGGCTGGCGGCGCAGGGCGCGCGCCTTGCGCTCTCGGGCAGCAATGTCGAGAAGCTGGAGGCTTTCGCCGCGACGCTGGGTGGTGATCATGTGGTCGTGCCCTGCAATCTTTCCGATGGCGCCGCCGTCGATGCGCTGGTGCCGCAGGCGGTCGAGGCGCTGGGCGGAAAGCTCGACATCCTCATTAACAATGCGGGCGTCACCCGCGACAATCTCATCCTGCGCATGAAGGATGAAGAATGGGATCAGGTGATCCGCGTCAATCTGGAGGCCGCCTTCCGCCTTTGCCGCGCTTCCGCCAAGGTGATGATGAAGGCGCGCTTCGGCCGTATCGTGTCGATCACCTCGGTCGTCGGCGTCACCGGCAATCCGGGGCAGGCCAATTATTGCGCGTCCAAGGCGGGCATCATCGGCATGTCGAAGAGCCTTGCGCAGGAACTCGCGAGCCGTGGCGTCACCGTCAATTGCGTTGCGCCCGGTTTCATCCGCTCGGCGATGACCGACGCGCTCAACGATGCGCAGAAGGATGCGATCAACGCGAAGATTCCGGCAGGAACCATGGGCGAGGGGGCCGATATCGCCGCCGCCGTCGCCTATCTCGCGTCGAAGGAAGCGGGCTATGTCACCGGTCAGACCTTGCATGTTAACGGCGGCATGGCCATGATCTGAGCGGTCGCGATCCCGCCGCCATGGGTGGCGGGGCGTGCCAGGGCATCAGTTTTGCCTCTTGCCTCTTGGGATTCATCGCACTAGGGCAGGGACACAGCGGCGGAAAATGTCCGTCCACATCGGTTTCAAGTAAGAAGGACCACTCATGAGTGAGACTGCGGATCGCGTAAAGAAAATCGTCATCGAGCATCTGGGCGTGGAAGCTGACAAGGTGACCGAAGACGCAAGCTTCATTGACGATCTGGGCGCGGACAGCCTCGATATCGTCGAGCTGGTCATGGCGTTCGAAGAAGAATTCGGCGTCGAAATCCCGGACGATGCGGCTGAGAAGATCGGCACCGTCAAGGACGCGATCGACTATATCAACAGCAAGCAGTAATCGCTGGCTGGCGAGGAAAGCGGTTCCCTGTGGGGATGTGCGCCGTGTTTCCTCGAGTCGAGACTGAATAGATGGCGGCTTTCCCGCGCGGGCCTTTTTCCGTGTATGGAGGCCGCCATTTCGATTTGATTGAAAGTTCTTTCGGGGCGGAAAAGTCCCGCATATTGGGGAGCTAGGATATGCGTCGTGTGGTCGTAACGGGCCTTGGCATTGTCTCGCCGCTGGGGGCCGATGTCGAAACCGCCTGGAAGAACATAATCGCCTCGAAGAGCGGCGCGGCCACGATCGCCAGATTCGACGCGACCGATTATGCCTGCCGCATCGCCTGCGAAGTGAAACCGGCCGATCATGAATATGGCTTCGACCCCGGCAAGCGCGTCGATCATAAGGTGCAGCGCCAAGTCGACCCGTTCATCGTCTATGGCATCGACGCGGCAGGGCAGGCGCTGGAAGATGCGGGCCTTACCGATATGCCGGAGGCCGACCGCCTGCGCGCGGGCTGCTCGATCGGTTCGGGCATTGGCGGCCTGCCGGGCATCGAGAGCGAATCGCTGGTGCTGGAGCATAAAGGCCCCCGCCGCGTATCCCCGCATTTCGTGCATGGCCGCCTCATCAATCTGATCTCCGGCCAGGTGTCGATCAAATATGGCCTGATGGGCCCCAATCACGCGGTCGTCACCGCCTGTTCGACGGGCGCGCATTCGATCGGCGACGCCGCGCGGATGATCGCGATGGACGATGCCGACGTGATGCTCGCGGGTGGCGCGGAAAGCGCGATCTGCCCGATCGGCATTGCGGGCTTCTCGCAGGCCAAGGCGCTCTCCACCAATTTCAACGACACGCCGGAAAAGGCGAGCCGCCCCTATGATGTCGACCGCGACGGTTTCGTCATGGGCGAGGGCGCGGGCGTGGTCGTGCTGGAGGAATATGAACGGGCCAAGGCGCGCGGCGCGAAAATCTATGCCGAGGTGATCGGCTATGGCCTGTCAGGCGATGCCTATCATGTCACCGCCCCGCATCCGGAAGGGTCTGGCGCCTATCGCTCGATGGAGATGGCGTTGCGCAAGTCGGGGCTGTCGTTGTCCGATATCGACTATGTGAACGCCCATGGCACCTCGACCCCGCTCGGCGACGAGCTGGAACTGGGCGCGGTGCGCCGCCTGTTCGGCGACGATATCGGCGGCCTGTCGATGTCTTCCACCAAGTCGGCCATCGGCCACTTGCTGGGCGGCGCGGGCGCGGTCGAGAGCATCTTCTGCATCCTCGCGATGCGTGACCAGATCGTGCCGCCGACGCTCAACCTCGACAATCCGTCGGAAAGCTGCAAGGGCGTCGACCTCGTTCCCCATTTCGCGAAGAAGCGGCAGGTGCGCGCGGTGCTGAACAACAGCTTCGGTTTCGGCGGCACCAATGCCAGCCTCATCATGAAGGCCATCTGATAGCGCCATGCGTCGCGCAGTCCTGATCCTGCTGGTCGTCATTGGGGTCGGGCTGCTCGGCATTGGGGCCAATTTCATCCATGGCTGGTCGGCGGCAGGGCCGTCGACCGAGGATGCGACCTTTACCGTCGCCGATGGCGCGTCGTTCAAGGGCACGGCGGTCGCGCTCAAGAAGGCGGGGCTGATCCGTTCCGCCGACGCCTTTTATGCGCGCGCGCGCCTGTTTTCCGCTTCCTTGATGGTGAAGGCGGGCGAGTATATGATCCCCATGGGCGCGAGCAACAGGGAGATCGTGCAGATCCTGACCGAAGGGATCGGCATCAACCGTTTCGTCACCGTGCCGGAGGGAATGCCCTCTATCCTCGTCTATGAACGGCTGATGGCCAATGATCAGCTGACCGGTGCGATCCCGGTGCCGCCGGAAGGCAGTGTGCTGCCCGATACCTATGCCTATGACAAGGGCGAGAGCCGCGCCGCGGTGCTCGCGCGGATGCAGGCGGCGATGACGAAGGCGCTGGACGAGGCCTGGGCGAAGCGATCGCCCCGCGCGATCGTCAAGAGCAAGGAAGAGGCGGTCACGCTCGCCAGCATCATCGAGAAGGAGACCGCCATCGCGTCGGAGCGCACGACGGTGGCGGGCGTCTACACCAACCGCCTGCGCGAAGGCATGATGTTGCAGGCCGATCCAACGATCATCTACCCCATCACCAAGGGCAAGCCGCTTGGCCGGAGGATCAGGAAATCGGAGATCGCGGCGGTCAACGACTATAATACCTATGCGATGACCGGCCTGCCCAGGGGACCGATCGCCAATCCCAGCCGGTCGTCGATCGAGGCCGCGCTCAGCCCCAAGGATACCCGCGCGCTCTATTTCGTCGCCGATGGCAAGGGTGGGCATATCTTCGCGGACACGCTCGAAGAGCATAATGAGAATGTGCGCAAATGGTTCGAGATCCGCCGCCAGCGGGGCGAATTATAAGGCGGTTTCGGTGCGGCGTTGCGCTGGTGTCTTGATCGGAAATGGCGGAATATCGCCTCTTTGGCCTATGCTGCGGGGCATTTTGCCGCGCGATGGGCACGGATCGCCCCGCGTCTCGCTGTCCGCAGGTTGCGCCTGGGGACGGGATAAGCGCTAAAGGGCGCGAACAATAAAGGGGAGCGCAGGCAATCATGCGCATCGGCTTCAGCTTCGAAGGATCAGCCCGATCGGCTATGGCGGTGGCGTTCGCCGCGCTTTTCCTGACCTCCTGCGCGCAGAGGCAGGCGCCTCCCGCGCCGCCGCCGGTCGTCGCCACGATCCCGCAGGCGCCACCCGCCAATGCCCAGCCCGATATGGAAGCGGTCTGGCATGTGCGCTCGGCCCTCAATGTGGGGGCGCTCAGTTGCCGGGGGCAATATGAGGTGCTGGCCGGCCAGTATAACCGTTTGCTCGACCAATATGAGGGGTTGCTGGCGCAGGCCTATAAGTTCGAGGAGAGCCGCCTTGCGGTAAACGAACTGGATCGCCACCTGACGCAGCTCTACAATCATTTTGCCAACCAGCGCTCACCGCAAAATTATTGTCAGACGGTGCAGACCATATTGGCGCGGGCGCTGGCCGCCGATGATCATGGCTTTTCCGTGTCGGCCTCGCTTTGGCTGACGGATCTGGAACAGGCTCTCTGATCGGGGTCAGGCCAGTTCCACTTCCTTCAGCGGTCGTGCGGGATCAGCCAATTGGGCCTGATCGAGCAGCGCCCCGGACAGGATGTGCGCCTTGCCCTGCACATAGTCCTTCACCGCATTGACGCAATCGAGCGCGATCAGCCTGCCGCCCAGCAGATAGAGGACCGAGAAACTGCGGCTTCCGGGTGAGCCGCGCAGGATTGTCTGGTCATGGCCTGTGGAGAGGCCCACGGTTTGCAGGCGCAGATCATATTGGTTGGACCAGAACCAGGGCACGACATCATATTCGATGGGATGACCGATAATGTGCTGGACGGCGACCTTCGCCTGATCATTGGCGTTCTGCACCGATTCCAGGCGGATCGTCTCGCCGCGCGCGAAGGGATTGGCGTGGCAGGCGCAATCGCCGATCGCGTAGATATCCGGCAGGCTGGTGCGGCAATAGGCGTCGACATCGATGCCATTGCCACCGGTCGCGCCGGCGGCGATCAGCGGGCCGGTTTCCGGCACGATGCCGATGCCGACGATGATCATGTCGGTCGCAATCCGCGTGCCGTCGGAGAGGATCACCGCGCGGGCCACGCCGTCCTCCTCCTCGATGCTCTCGACCATCGCCCCGGTGCGCAGGTCGACCCCATGGGCGCGATGTTCCGCCTCATAGAAATGCGAAAGCTCCTCCCCGGCGACGCGGGCCAGCACGCGCGGCAGGGCTTCCAGCAGGGTCACCTGCTTGCCGAATTTGGTGAGGACGGCGGCGGCCTCCAGCCCGATATAGCCGCCGCCGATGACCGTGACATGGGCGACATCATCGAGCCGTACCCTGATCGCATCAACATCGTCGCGCCGCCGGATCGAATGAATGCCACGCGCACCGGCGCCGGGGCAGGCGAGGGGGCGAGGGCTTCCGCCCGTGGCCCAGATCAGCTTGTCATAGCCGATCTGCTCCTCTTCCCCGATGCTGACGGTCCTGGCGGCGGGATCGATTTTCTTCACCCGGCGGCCGAGCAGCAGATCGATCTTGCGGCCCTCCCAGAAGGAGAGGGGGCGGATGAGGATGCGATCGAACGGCTTGTCGCCCGCCATATATTCCTTGGAAAGGGGCGGGCGTTCATAGGGCGGGTCCTTCTCATCACCGATGATGGCGATGCTGCCCTGAAAGCCGGTCTGGCGCAGCAGCAATGCGGCCTGCGCGCCGCCATGCCCGGCTCCGACAATCAGGACATCATAGGCAATGGTCATCCCGAACCCCCTCATTTCCCTTATGATCTAGCGTTGATTGACCCGCTTTCCCGGGGGATACAAGCGACAATTCCGGCAAAGCTGCATTTGCCCTGTTGACCCGTGCGGAAAGCCTGCGTATAGCCCGCCCACCGCAGGACGTCAGCCGCTTGCGGTGCTCTTGCTTTGCTGGCCCGCAGGCGGCCGGAAAGCGACGGGGCGGAGTAGCTCAGCTGGTTAGAGCAGCGGAATCATAATCCGCGTGTCGGGGGTTCAAGTCCCTCCTCCGCTACCATTTTGGCAGCCCCCCACGGGGTTGCCCCCCTCCACGGCGAAATTGTCCAGCCATGTCGTAACTTTAGCGAACATGCGCTTGTCATCATCCTTGAACAGCGTGACGGACGCGACGACTTCCCGGACAATCCGCTGAAGGTCGCCAGCCTCATCCAGCATATGCAAGGCATACTCCAGCTTAGCGCGGCTCGCTTTCAGCCGTTCGGCGAACTTCGCCACGGCGGTCGGATGGATCACGATATTTGACACGGGCGGCTCCCTGTCCAATTCGGCCTTCAGCCGGTCGCGTTCTGTTCCCAATTCCTTGCTGGCTGCATCTAGGGCCTGTTCGTCGCCTATACCCTTCATCAACAGCCGGGTGATGTTGTCCAGTTCCTTGGCGACGGCCTTCAAGCGAGTTTCGGCCTTGGCGCGGCGAGCAATGTCCTTCGCCGCTTCCTTGTGCCGCCCCTCCAGCCATGTCCTAGCGTATCGGTTCACCTGTTCCTCGGTAGCCAGTTCATGGGTCAGCGTGTCGATGACAAGAGCCTCCACATCATCAAGATAGAAGGTCTTCGGGTCCGGGCAGGCTCCTGAATTGGTGTGAGCCGAACAGCGAAGGCGGGTCCGCCCACTCTTGTCCACGCCCGCCACTGACATGCCGTGGCCACAGGCTCCGCACTTGATAAGGCCGGATAGGAGACGTTGGGGCCGCCGCTGCTTGACGGGTGCCCCCGGTTTGGATCGGGCCTCTAGCTGGGCCTGCACAGCGTCAAACAGGCCGGGGGGGACGATCGCTAGCTCGGGGACTTCGGCATAGTGCCGTTCGCTTTCGGGACGGGGGCGCGAGACGCGCCTGCCGGTGTCGGGGTCCTTAATCATGCGGACTTTGTTCCAGACGATCACGCCCTTGTAGATCGGATTGCGAAGCATCCCCGTGCCCCGACTGGCGAAGCCATAAAGCGCTCCCGGTGCCCACAATTCGCCCCGTGGTGCACTGATGCCTTCCGCGTTTAGCGCCCGGCAAATCGCTTTCGGTGACTTGCCATCATGGTACTCTTGAAAGATGCGACAGACGATTTCGGCTTCGGCGGGGACTATCATGGGGACGCCCCGGTTGGCGGGGTCCGGGGTGTAACCATAGGCCCGGCCTCCAGCCGTCTTACCTGTCCTTAGCAGCCCTTCCATGCCGCGGTGGACCTTCTTAGCCCCGTCCTCCCGAACCATTTGGGCGGCGATGGCCATTAAACCGACCATAGGTGGGCTGACTTCCCCGCCGTTATGCACGGCAAGGATTTTGATGCCCCGATAGGTCAAACGCTTATGGATGCCTGCCATGTCCTCCATGTCGCGGGAGAGGCGGTCCTGATGCTCCACAACGACGGCATCGCATTTTCCGGCATAGGCGGCCTCCAACATGTCCTGCAGGCCGTCACGGCCGAACATGGATGCGCCCGACTTTGCCGCGTCGTGATACTCGCCCGCGATGCTATAACCCTCCCGCTTCGCATAGGCACGGCAAAGGACAAGCTGATCTTCAACAGACTTTTCGTTTTGCAAGTCCGTCGAATAGCGGGCGTAGAGGATGGCGCGGAGCGGTTCAGACATTATGCGGCCTCCCCCGAATAGCGAAGTCCAGCAGGGCCAAGGTTCCGCAAAAGCTGCTCGTGCAATTGCTTGGTATGGCACGGACACAGGACGCTATCGCGAAGCTGCATCCACGGGTTTATTCTGGTGAAATCAGGCTGCGGCTCGCCAAGGTAGAGAACAAGATTACCCCAGCCGTCCTTCCACGGCTGGAGCGAGGTTTCCACGCAATCTGCCCATGAGCAAATCCAAGGCGTCTTGTCGTATTCCTCGAAGGTTATGTTCACGCGCTTGAACCGTGCGGCTTGGGCGCGGCGTTCGTGACGGTTCGACATTATGCAGCCTCCTGCTTATCGAGGGCGGGGACAACGGTGCCGAAAACAGGCCCGACTTTCGTCTCGGCGCGAACCTGAACCGCGTCGCGGGGCAGGCCCAATTCCTTCACCTTGGCACGGGCGGCAGCGAGCGCGGCGGACAGGTCGCTGCCCTCGTGGAAGGCATCGCCATAGGTGCCCAGCGACACGTCATAGAATATGCCGTTGCCAAGGTCGCATTCCCGGATGATGACGCGAAGTGGGTCTTCCTTCAGTGCCCGGTCGATCAGGTCGCCAATCGCCCCGTTGAGCGACCGATTTTCGGCTTTGGCGTAGTGGTCCAGCCAAGTTCGCTGATCGGGGCGCAGACGGACTTTCAAATCAGCAGGCTGGCGCGTCGCAATTGTCGTATCGGTGGTCATCTTCGCTTCCTCCAGTATGGGGTATTTATTACCCCATACTGGGTATGTTGAAGCGTCTAGTTGATGTCAACCCCTTTATGGGGTTAATGCTACCCCATGGAAAAGACGCCCCCAGACATGAAGGTTCGCCTGTCCGCCGATCTACGGCGGAAGATTGCGGATGCTGCCCAAGATAACAATCGGACGCTAAACAGCGAAATCGTGTTTCGACTGGAAGCGAGCTTTAGGGGCGATGCGGCGCAAGCCGTTCCTGTTGATCAGGCTAGCGAGCTTGAGACGCTACGCGCACAGCTGCGGGCGCTGGAAAGCAAACTGAACGCTATCCCCGCCGATCAGCTAGAGGCGTTCACTGAACTGATGAAGGGGTTGAAGCGGGGCGAAATTGTCACCCTCGCGCAAGGCAAAGGATAATGGGGGGAACATATGGGGGATTTTCTTCTAGGCATGACTGGCGTCGTCGTCGGTGCCATGGGCCAGTTCATCATTGAGCATTTCCGCCATAGGCGGGAAACCAAGGCCCAGCGCGAACTAGACGACACGCGCAAGGCGCTGCTGAAGCAAGCCTTGGAAAATCCCCCGGCTGGAAAGGAATGGCGCGAACTGACGACGCTATCCCGGGTCATCGGAGCCGATCTTACGACGACGACACGGCTGCTGATCGAGCTAGGCGCGCGCGGCTCGGAAGGCGAAAATGATGTGTGGGCGCTTTTGTCCAAAAAGCCCCTGCGAGTTTCCTAATTCATCATTGGAGGTTCCGCTGTCCAATTCGTCAAATCCCTGCCCCACACGGTGCAGCGCCGCTAGCCCTACGCAACATTCGGTCGATGCAAGCGTGCTCGAAAACGCGGGGATTACTGGTGATTGGCTAAACCGGGCTGTCCGGTGCGGTTACTGCGATGAGATATATTCGATCGAACCGCAGGGCAAAATCCGGCGCGGCCATTTCGCCGGAAACAGCCTTATGACGGCAGAAAATTGGCGGCCGTTCAAGGGATAGGAACAGCAGCCGGCCGAGATCGGTTGTTGCTCCTCCCGACCCCGTTGATAGAGGTTCGTGCGGCTGCACCGACGAGGTCGTGAAGGTGCTGAACAGGTCCGATCGCACTGAAACGCGCCCAACCGGTCTGCACCACACTGATGCACGGGAACGCGCATAAAACCAGAACAAACATGAAACAAAGGCTTGATCGGCGGGAGTTCGGCCGTCATAGTGTCAAAAATCGACACGGGGACAAGGCATTCATGCGCATCGTAGGCAGACGAAACGACTTTCAGCATCTCTGTGATCAGGCTGGGCTGACGCTGGAGCAGGCCGCCGCGCTGCTGCAAGTGTCGGAACGAACGGCATATCGGTATGTCAGCGGTGCCAGTCGGCCCAGTGCTCTGGCGTTGAGCGTCCTTCGGTCAGCAGCCAACGGCTTCTGCAAGCCAACCACTCCAACCTCCTTCCGGTTTATCGACCTGTTTGCCGGGATCGGAGGGCTTCGCCTAGGCTTCGAGAGCATTGGCGGACATTGCGTCTTCACCTCCGAGTGGGATGAGAACGCCCGCAAGACCTATGCTCTGAACTTCAGGGATAACCACCCGCTTGGCGGCGACATCCGCGAGTTTTCTAGTGAGCCCGACAAGTTACCGGAGTTTGACCTTCTGCTTGCCGGGTTCCCCTGCCAGCCGTTTTCGATTGCCGGAGTGTCGAAGAAAAATGCCCTCGGGAGGCCGCATGGCTTCCTGTGCGACACGCAAGGCACCCTTTTCTTCGATGCTGCGCAGATCATTGCCCATCATCGTCCAGCGGCCTTTGTGCTTGAGAACGTCAAGAACCTCGAAAGCCACGACAAGGGGCGCACCTTCGCGACGATCATGAACGTCCTTAAGAATGAACTCGGCTACAGCCGGGTGCAGGCTCGTGTGATTAGCTCCGAACCTTGGGTTCCCCAAAAGCGCGAGCGCATTTTTATCGTCGGCTTCCGCGATAACACTGACTTCGACCTCGACAAAATCGAGCTTCCCGCGAAGTCGAGCGGCCCGAAGCTGGGAAGCATCCTGGAGGCGCATGAGGATGTGGACCCCAAATATACCCTGACCCCGCGCTTATGGCAGTATTTGCAGGATTATCGGGCAAAGCATGAGGCCAAGGGTAATGGCTTCGGCTATAGCCTTTTCGGACCTGATGATGTTACGCGGACGTTGTCGGCTCGGTATTACAAGGACGGGTCAGAAGTTCTGATAGATCAGCCGGGCAAGCGTCCACGCCGTCTGACCCCGCTGGAATGTGCCCGCCTCATGGGCTTTGATCGTGGTGATCGGCGCTGGCGGATCGAGGTATCCGATACGCAAGCCTATCGCCAGTTCGGCAACGCCGTTGTGGTGCCGGTTGTGGAGTTCATCGCCAAGGCAATGGAGCCGCACCTGCGGAAGGCGCTCAACGCTGACGCACCCGTCAGAACACCAGGCGATATTCCGCTGATCTCGCCACCACCACGGGAGCGCATGGTGGCAAATGGCTGACATCGTTTCGGCTGACGTGCGCAGCCGGATGATGTCAGGCATCAGGGGACGGAATACGAGGCCTGAGCTTCTCCTGCGAAGCGGCCTCCACAAGTCAGGTTTCCGCTTTCGCCTTCATGCGCCGGAGCTGCCCGGCAAGCCTGACATCGTGTTTCCGCGTTACCATGCCGTCCTGCTCGCCCACGGCTGTTTCTGGCATGGTCATGAATGCCACCTGTTCAAGATGCCCTCGACAAGGCAAGAGTTCTGGCGAGCGAAGATCGAGCGCAACCGGTCAGTTGATGCGCGGGTGACGACTGCTCTGACCGGGCTGGGCTGGCGCGTTGGCGTCGTTTGGGAATGTGCCCTGAAAGGACGGACCCGGTTGCCGCTGGATGATGTTATCCGGTCGTGCGCAGACTGGCTCCGTGGTGATGGGGCTTGGTTCGAGATCAGGGGGAAATAGCGGTGCGCAGGGGTTATCTTTCCGACCATTTCGTTGCTGTGGCAGCCAAGCGATTGGCTGTAGTAGACACAATTACCGCGCAGTCCAATCAGCACGAAGTCACCGGCTCCAAGGTTCTGCGCGGGATTTTGGGAGAGGTTACGCGGAGCGCACCGCGAGTGGGGGCTGATACCCGCTTTCATGCCACCTACATTTGGCTGGGAGGCGAACAGGAAGCTCTGTCAGAGGAAGGCAGGCTCTCATGGTATGACAGCCGGGCTAATGACCCCAAGCGATCAGCCGAATGGCGACTTTATTTCCAGAGCAATCCGGTGACGGAGTTGATGCAGCCCGGCGATAGCCTGTTCGTGGCGCGCCGTCCCGATGACCATATCCTCTTTATCGTCACCCCGGACGGGACTGACATTCAAAGCCAGCTTATCTGGCTCTTCGGCCTTTCGGAACAACCCACCCTCGCTTTCGAGCAAAAGGAGATCACCCGTGACGGCGGCGGCGAAGTGGACTTCGCTGCTCGTTACATTCTGGATGAGCTGGGCATCGAGGCAGCAGAGCCCGAGGCTGATCTGCTGGACGGCCTGATTGAACGGTTCGGTCTCAAGTTCCCCAAGACCCGCGTGTTCTCCGATCTTGCACGATCCTCGCTCCCTGAAATCGACGCTCACGACGATCCTGATCAGGCCCTGTTGGCCTGGATGGAGCGGGAAGAGTTGATGTTCCGCAGGCTGGAGCGGCGGATCGTGGCGGATAGGATTTCCAATGGTTTCGCGGGCCCTGACGGTGCAGATGTTGACGGTTTCCTGAAGTTCTCGCTGTCGGTCCAGAATACCCGCAAGTCGCGGGTCGGACTGGCATTGGAAAACCATCTGGAGGCCATCTTTACAGCCCATGCCATTCGCTACGTGCGCGGCGCGGAAACGGAAAACAAGAACAAGCCCGACTTTCTTTTTCCGGGGCAAATCGAATATCAGACGCCTGATTTCCCCGCCGCCCGGCTTACCATGCTGGGATCGAAATCAACGCTCAAGGACCGTTGGCGGCAGGTGTTGTCAGAGGCGGAGAGGATCGCAGAGAAGCATCTTCTCACTCTGTCGCCTGGCCTGTCTGAAAACCAGACCAGCGAGATGCAGGCCAAATCGCTGCAACTGGTCATTCCTCGAAAGCTCCACGAGACTTATCGTCCTGCCCAACAGGAATGGCTGATGGATGTGCGCGATTTTCTGCGTCTCGTCAGCGAACGACAAGCCATTTGAGGTTGCTCCAGTGTGCGACACAAAGTGCATGCGGTCACGATTGCAATTAATTGCACATCGTCGGGGTGCCACTCCACGCCGTTTGTAGGCTCTGATAAGTAAGGATTATCAGAGGTTAGAAGCGGCGCCTCTATCCCGTAACGTCCACCAGATGATCGCCGCGCAAGGTCAGGCGATGCTTGCAGGTGGGGCAGTTCATCGCAGCGTTCTCCGTGTTCCTGATGAGCACCGGAGCGTCACAATGAGGGCACTGTCCCGACCGGGCAGCATCCTTCTCGCCCACCAGTCCTTGCCATGATGCCTTGAGGCAGAGATAGCCGAAGGCGAGCACACCGATCGTCAAGCCCACCGGACCTGCGATGAAGCTACCGATTGGCACACCTACGAACAGCACGAGCAATGCTTTGCCGAACGTGCCCATTCCACTGCCGAGTGTTACGGCTTGCTGGGACTGGGTGGGGTTGCTCTGAAACTTTTGCGTGGGGCGTTGCTGGATTATCGTTTCCGCCACTTCTGGCTGTTCGGAACGTATATCGTCCTGCTGCGCCCTGATCCGTCGCCGGATGTCTGATCCTTCACCGGACATGAAAACCTCTTCAAGATGCACAACTCTGTTCGAGGCGTAAGCTAATTACAGAAAGTTGCCTTTTACTTACTGGCATATCGGAAAATCGAAATAGCGTCCCTCATGGCAAGATCGGCACCCGGTTACGCATTGACCGGGAGGCACCATGGTCGATTTGCGGACGAGATTTGGCAGGCTGGTAAAGGCGCATCGTGTGCGTGCGGGGCTGACACAGGAGGCGTTGGCCGAGCGTGCCAACATCAGCACAGATATGATTTCCAAGATCGAGGGCGGAAGCAGTGGCGCTCGCTTTGGCGTCATAGGGCAAATTGCGGACGCGCTTGAAGTTGATCCCGCTGAACTGTTCACGCCCAACCTGCCGTCAGGTCAGCTTCAGCGAGTGACGTTGACGGACATTGTCAGTCGGCTTGGAAGCCTCAGCGACAGTGAATTGCGTTGGCTGAACGGGATTATTGACGCTGCGCTACGGCCCAAAGGTTAGAGCGAGCCGCGCTTAGGCTTTGCGAATAGCGATCGCTGACAGATCGGTGGCAGGATCGACCGTCACGCCCGCCGCCTTGCGTTCGGAATAGCGATCCACAAGCTGCGCGGCATGGGGGCGCAGCAGCACCGCGAACCGCACAAGCTCCTCCATCACGTCAACGATGCGGTCATAATAGCTGGAGGGCTTCATGCGCCCGGCTTCGTCGAACTCCTTATAGGCCATCGCGACGCTCGACTGGTTGGGTATAGTGAACATCCGCATCCAGCGGCCGAGCAGGCGCAGCGTGTTGACCGCGTTGAATGATTGCGACCCGCCCGATACCTGCATGACTGCGAGTGTGCGGCCTTGCGTCGGTCGCATCCCCTTCATCTCCAGCGGAAGGTGGTCGATCTGGGCCTTCATGATGCCGGTGATCTGGCCATGTCGTTCCGGGCTGCACCAAACCATACCTTCGGACCAGAAAGCGTGTTCGCGCAATTCGTGGACTGCGGGATGATCGTCCCCCTTCACCTGATCGGGCAAGGGCAGATCGGACGGATCGAAGATGCGGGTTTCCGCGCCGAATAGTTGCAGCAGGCGCGCAGCTTCTTCGACCGCAAAGCGCGAGAAGGAGCGTTCGCGCAACGACCCATAGAGCAGTAGGATACGCGGCGGCGGATCGCCCGCACCAAGCCCCGATGCGGGTCGCTCATGCACATAACGGGGATCAAGCGAGGGCAGATAGTCTAGGTCGGGAAGATTTCGGATGCGGGTCAAGCAGTCATTCCCTTCTCATACCAGCCGCGCGTGCGCTTCACGATGGCCACCACCGACAGCATGACCGGCACCTCGACCAGCACCCCAACCACGGTGGCGAGCGCAGCGCCGGATGTGATACCGAACAGGCTGATCGCGGCCGCCACCGCCAACTCAAAGAAATTGGACGCGCCGATCAGCGCCGAGGGCGCCGCCACGCACCATGCGACACCGAACTTACGGCTCAGCCAGTAGGCCAGCCCGGCGTTGAAATAGACCTGTATCAGTATCGGCACCGCGATGAGCGCGATCACCAAAGGCTGTGCAAGGATCGCCTCGCCCTGAAAGCCGAACAGCAACACCAGCGTGGCCAGCAGTGCGGCGAGGGACACCGGGCCAAGCCGGGCGAGCAACTTGTCAAGCGCCGCCTGTCCACCAGAGGCCAACACAGTTCGCCGGAGGAATTGCGCGACGATCACCGGCACCACGATATAGAGGCCGACCGACAGCACCAGCGTGTCCCAAGGCACTATGATCGAGGCGACGCCCAGAAACAGGCCGACCAGCGGTGCGAAGGCGAACACCATGATGAGATCATTGAGCGCCACTTGGCTAAGCGTGAAATTGGGTTCGCCGTCGCACAGGTTCGACCAGACGAACACCATCGCCGTGCAAGGCGCGGCGGCGAGCAGGATCAGCCCGGCGACATAGGAGGGTGCCTGTCCCTCGGGCAGCAGTGGCGCGAACAGATAGCCCAAGAAAAATGTCCCAAGCAGCGCCATCGAAAAGGGTTTGACCGCCCAGTTAATGAACAGGGTGACGCCGACGCCTTTCCAGTGCTGGCGGACGGACCCTAATGCGCCGAAGTCGATCTTGAGCAGCATCGGCACGATCATCAACCAGATCAGCACCGCGACGACGAGATTGACGTTGGCGACCTCTGCCGATGCGATCACACCGAACAGGTCGGGCAGCGCATGGCCGAGCGCGATGCCTACGACGATGCAGAGCGCCACCCAGAGGCTGAGATACCGCTCGAAGAAGGAAATGCCCGGACGAGGCGGCGCCGAGGCCGCAAGGGGAGCCGTTGACATAGCTGCCTCAGGCCACCCGCTGACCGTGTTCGTCCACGACCCGCTCGCCATCTTCCTTGGCAAACGCACCTTGTTGCGGCGAAGGTAGCAGGTCCAGCACGGTTTCCGAAGGGCGGCATAGCCTAACGCCGAGCGGCGAGACGACTAGCGGTCGGTTGATAAGGATCGGATGCGCCATCATCGCGTCAAGCAACGCGGCATCGCTCAGGCTTTCATCGCCCAAGCCGAGTTCGCCATAGGGCGTGCCTTTCTCACGCAGCAGGTCGCGCGGCGTGATCCCGGCGCGTTCGATGAGTTGGACGAGCAGTTCGCGGGTTGGCGGTGTCCTGAGATATTCGATGACATGCGGCTCAATCCTCGCGTTGCGCATCAGGCCCAGCACGTTGCGCGAGGTGCCGCACTCCGGGTTGTGGTATATGACGATGTCGGTCACGCAGCATCTCCGCGCCGCGTGGTCGATCCTTCAGTATGACCAATCTCTCGTAGCTTCGCACCGAGCGCCTTGGCTTCGAGAGCTTCGAGGGGCAGCGCAAGGAACAGTTTGAGCCGGTTTTCCAGATAGCGCAGCGCCGTCACGAAGGCGCGCTCGCGCTCTATGTCTGTCCCTTCAACATGGCTGGGGTCTTCGATGCCCCAATGCGCGGTTATCGGATGGCCCGGCCAGACCGGGCAGGTTTCACCGGCTGCATCGTCGCAAACGGTGAACACAAAATCCATGTGCGGCGCATCCGACAGGGAAAACTCCTCCCAGCTTTTCGAGCGCAATCCTTCGGTCGGATAGCCGATCCGCTCAAGCAATCTTAGCGCGTCCAGGTTGATCGTCCCTTTGGGAAAGCTCCCTGCCGAGACACCACGGAAACGGCCTTCGCCCAGCTTGTTAAGCGCGCTTTCGGCAAGGATCGAGCGGGCCGAATTATCAGTGCAAAGGAACAGGACGTTGAACACGCGATCGGTGGGCATGACGGCATCCTTCAACAGCAGGTCAGTTCAACCAACAGCGGCTCGCAAAGCTCGGCGTGGCCTTGGCAGCAGTCTTTGGCCAGAAAGAGCATCAGATCGCGTAGGACGCCGATGTTTGCGCGTTGGATCATCTGCCGCCCACGCTTCTCCGACATGATAAGACCCGCTTTCACCAACACCGCCAAATGCGTGGAAAAGGTGCTTTGGGTCAGGCCGAAATCTTCAGCCAGTTGTCCGGTTGATAGGCCACCCGGCTCATGTTGAACGAGGAGGCGAAATGCCGCGAGGCGTGTGGGGTGCGCCAGAGCCGCTAAGGCGACGAGAGCATCATCGGTTCTCATGCATCGGGATTATACGATGCAATGGTGGAGGTCAATAAGCATCGTGAATAACCGATGGAAGCGCCGACAAATCACAGAACCGCGCCAGCGGCGTTGTCGGTGAATAGGCTTCCGTCGCGGACGTAACGGCCCAACATGGCGTCGCTCTTGTGGCCCGTTTGCGCCCTGACCTTGAACGTGGATGCCCCGGCTATGACGGCGCTAGTCGCGAACCCAGCCCGGAGGGAGTGACCGGAGAAGGTCGCTGGATCGAAGCCTGCCGCCTCCGCGCGCTTTTTCATGATCGTCGCTACAGCTTCGCCGGACAGGCGATCGGAGGAGATATGCCCGTGCCGGTCGATACTGCGGAAAATCGGTCCCTGCCCGATCCCGGCAAAGGTAAGCCAATCGGTCAGGTGCCGGATCGGACACCAACGGGTGCGCCCATGCGGGATAGCGATCTTGCGACCTTGCCCGAACTGGTCGGTCTTCGACCTGCGAAGGTGTAGCACGATCCCTTGCCGGACATGCTCGACATCCTCGCAGTCCAGCCCGACCAGTTCCGAGCGGCGGAAGGCAGCGGCAAAGCCGATGAGCAGCAGAGCCTTGTCCCTGATGTCGATAGGACGGTCGCCTATTCGCTCCAGCACCAAGAACAGGTCATCGCGTTGCAGTGCTTGAGCCTCGCGCTGCGCCATGCCCTTGATCCGGCGCATCCCGCGCATCGACGCCTTCACGATTTCGGCCCGGCAAGGATCGTCATGGCCAGAGGCTCGATGCGCTTTGGCGATGGCCGCGAGCCTTCGTTGGATCGTCGCGACGGCGAAGGCGTCAGCGATTTCGGCAAGGTAGGCTGCGACAACTTCCGGCGAGCAAGGAATGTCCCTGCCAGATGCCCGGAAATGCGCTAGATCGGCCGTGTAGGCGCGTTTGCTGTTGGCGGATAGGGAATGGGTAAGAAGGCGATGGATCGGTTCTGAGAGCGGCCCTACGGGCTGATGCTGCCAATCTAAGGAAGTGCCAGATTTGCAATTAATTGCACAACTCACACCACTTTCATTTTGTACAATTATTTGTTTTTGCATTTCACAATTCGTCCTGTGATTTCAAAAGGATATTCGAAATTCGCTATGCCCAAAAAGGGGGTTCTAAGCGTCGCGATTTTCAGCCCAATTTTCGCTCCTGCCGAGCGTAGGCTTCAGTCAATCGTGAACCGCGATCCGCAAGCAGATCGCCGGACAGCTTGTGAAGCATGAGCAGGCGTTCCTCGGCCTCGTCGTGGGTTTCCAGCGTGCCGTTGTAGCGAATGTGCGAGACCCGGACGTCCGGCAAGCCATGCAGATGCCGGGAGATCAGTAAGAAGCGGTGGCAATGCAGCGGATCGCGTTCGGCGCATAACAGGGCGGGACGGCACCGGGCGGCTATCGCCAGAACGCTTTCGATCCCCGTGGCAAAGGCGGCGGTCTCACGGCGGGTCTCGTAATCGGTTGGGCCACTCCTCGGCATCCCGCCCAGAGCATCGCCCAGGTGGACATATGATACACCAACCCGGTTCAGCCGCACCCGCAGGTCAGGCTTGCAGAAGTGCGACCAGCGCGAGCGGGGCGATGATCGCACATCGATCACGCAACCGACATCGAATTGGTCGAGTGCGTAGTGGAACTCGTCCCAGCCAGCATTTGAATGACCCAAACTCAGAACATTAATCATCTTGATCCTTTCAGAGCTAAGATGATCCTATGTTCAAAATCTCAATAAAAACAGTATTTTCAATTACTTAAATACTTCACGACGATCCACTTGCGTCCGACACCTTCCTATCCCCGGCGAGCTTCGCTATCACGGTCTCGCTCCCGAGATACGCGGGAGTGGGGCGTGGAAACCCCGAGCAAAGCAATTCGGTCACCGACTTCGGAGGCCGGATGGCTGTCGCGCATGTCCAAGGCTCTGCCCAAAGGCGGCAGCGCCTTGTGCTTTGCCGAGGTTTCCAACATCCGGCTCAGGCCGTCGCCCCACAGGAAAGATCGGGGCGACGGAGGGGCAGGATCAACACGACATCACAGCAGGCTGGGGAACCGGCGTTCGGGATCGGCGACGTGATCGCCAAGGTTTCGCAGGCAGCCTTCGGCAGCGCCCTCGTGACTAACGTGCTGCGCGGGCAAGTCGCGGAGGCCATCGTCGCACTTGCGCTGGAGCCGGAGTGGAACTGGTGCAGCGCAGACTATAGCGGGTGGGACTTCGAGCGGGCAGATGGTCTCCGGCTGGAGGTCAAGCAATCAGCGGCGATGCAATCATGGTCCACCGGCAAGCCGAGCAAGCCCATCTTCGATGTCGCGGCGCGCACGGGGCACTGGCAGGATGGAACAGAGTGGATCGCCCAGGTGGGGCGTCCAGCCCATATCTACATATTCGCGCATCACGGCATTTATGCCGATCACGCCGACCATCGCGACCCGTCGCAATGGCAGTTCTATGTCGTCGCCACCCGCGACCTGCCGGACGTGAAGCAGGTAGCCCTGAGCACGATCAGCAGATTTACCGAGCCGGTGCCGATCTCGGCCTTGGCGGACAAGGTGCGCGTCGTCGCATCACAAATTATGAATGAGGGAGGGGTATGAAAACCATTCGGAATGAGGTGGTCGGCAAACATACGCTGCGGCTCGTCGATACCGGCAAGGGTTTTGTCGGTCTGGTGATCGCGGGCGGGAAGCAGTTGAACCGGATCGACGGTGATGATCCTGTCCAGCTTTGGAGAGACCTGCGCGCTGTCGCGGGCCGAGCCAGCGATGCCTATTTCGGTTTCGATGGTGCGCGTTCCCGATTTCGGCAGTTTTTCCCGGACGGTTTCCGCTCTCCGGCCTTCGAGGAAGCCGAACGCAGTTACAAGCTGAAGGCCAAGACGAAGCTCGATGATGCTGCCCCGCTGGAGCGAGCGTTGACCGGCAGCGACCTGGGGGAAGCTGTTCTGTCCGTCTATCGCGGTACGAACCTGCTGTCGCCTTTCGAGAAGACCCGGCTGCAACCGCTTCTGCGAGGTCACGATGCAGACGCCTTCGTTCAGGCGGCTGCGCGCTTTACGATCGGGGAGATCGAACCCGCTCTGGCAACCATGGCCGGGCTGCTCAGCAAGCATGACGTCGCGAAGTGGACGGCGGTGACATATCTGCCGTTCCTGTGGCAACCGGAGGATCATATGTTCCTAAAGCCGATGGTGACGCAGGACTTCGCCGAGCGGGTGGGCCATCCCTTCGTGCATGATTACAGCCCAGCACTCGATCCTGTCGTATATGCCAGTCTCCGCGATCTCATGGCGCAGACAGCGCGGGAGGTGGCTGATCTGGAGCCGCGTGACAATATCGACCTGCAAAGCCTCGTCTGGATCGTTGGTGAATACAAGGAGGACGAAGCCAAGGCTCCAGCGTCCACTGAATGAGGCCCCGGCTGGCTCAGCCTGCCCCCATACCGGGCTTCGGTGCGGGAGCTGCCGTGGCCGGGTTCTCGGCGATAAGCCTCATAAGCGCCGCCTCCTTGCCCAGCAGCCCCCTGGAATGCGGTGTTGCACCTTTGGCGCGTAGCGCCTCCTCCAGCAGCCCATATTGCTCCTTGTTGAAGTGCAGGACGACCGTTCGGCCTTCGGGGTCGAACTTGCCGTCGCGGATGTGCATCTTCAATTCGTGCGCGGTGCAGCTCTCGGCCACGTCGAGCAGTTCGTCGATCGTATCGGATTGGCCGTGTGCCGCGAGAAGGGACAATTTGGTCCAGCCGAGACGTTGTATCCGTTCGGCGGAAACATCCATGTCACTGAGCACCTCGTCGATCTGGGCCAGATGATATGCTTTGCGGACGCCGATCTTGAGCTTCTTGGCGACCGATCTGAACTCATCCCGGTTTTCCGCCCGGACTTTTCGTAAAAAGCGCGCCGTTTCGAGGAGCCGAGATTTGCTGTGGTCGATCAGGTCCTGCGGCACCTCCACCGCTGTTTTGTTGATCCCTTCCATCTGTAAAACCTTTGTGGTGATTGGGACCAGATGCCTATGTGAAAGACGCGACCGGGCAAGGAGCGATCGTGCTGCCCCAGAGCGCCTGTCTGCCCTGGGCGTGATCGACCCGACAGTGGCCGCGACCTGTCGGCAGGGCGGAATATGCCATCCCGATCCTAACGAAAGATGGATTGCAATTAATTGCACGTATGATGGAGACGATCAGACCAGCGCCTTCGCCTCCTTCCGCCGCGCGATCCTGGCGCGCTCGCGCTCGACATAATCGGGGTCGATCAACTCGATTGCCCGCTGGTGGTAGGGATCGGCCCGCTCGAATATGATGTGCGGGCGATACTGGGGCCACACCCGCCTAAAGAAGGCCATCCACTGCTCCTCCGTTACATGCCGTGCTTCGGGTTCGCCTTCGTTAATGACGTAATGCGGGGCCGGAAGGGCTTCCTCACCATCTCGCTCCCGGCAGAGGGCTATATACTCGGCCATCCGCTCGAACTCGATGTCTCGGGCAGACCGCGAACGGAGTGGAACGATCTGGGGCGTTCTCTCCCTGGGTTCGACCGAGTGGGGCGGCAGGGCCGGAGGAACCTGCTTGTCGCTGGTCGGTAGGAGTGACGAACGAGTTCCTGCGATGACCTGGGCGTGAGACCAACCTCGTGCCAGCCGTTGGCGGATAGCTGAGGCGGATAGGCCCTGCAATTTGGCGATACGGGAGGCCGTATAAACTTCGCCGGTCCGCTGATCGTAGATCGTCAGGGTGTCGCCCTTGTTGTTGTTCTGCGTCCGCTTATCGGCCCAGCGCACCTTGCCTGGGGCATATTCGGGGTCGGTGTTGTCGATCCTGTCGAGGGTGGCACCGGAGACCGGCATGGGGCCGACGAGCCGGAGGAAATCGCGAAACTCCCGGAACGCGGGATGCACCTTGTCGCTTCGGGTTAGCATGTTCCGGTGAGAGTTGGCCTCCGCCGTATATTTCCGTCGAAGCTGCATCTTCGTCAGATGCTGGAGATTATGCTCGAACTCGACATCCTGCATTTTCTCAACGGCAGGACAAGCCTGATCGGATTTGCTTATGAGCGTGACGCCGCCTGCCGTGGCGGAGTTCAAAACAGGCGCGATTGCTGGTGTTGCGACGATTTTCTCATCGCCTGCCGTTGTCGCGCCAAGTGAGAAAACTTCTCCGGTGGCGGACATCAGATGTGCGGCGGTATTCGACTTCATGACGAAGTCCTCCTCTGCTTGCGGTGGAGGAGCGCCGAGTGTAGAGTTCCGCTAACCACCAGCGTCTCTGGCGCTCCAAAAAGCCCTGCCGCTCCAACGGTGGGGCTTTTCTGTATCTGCCTGGTAATTTATGAAGATGGGCGGGTGAAAAGGGCGTGGAAGGTGTGCGACGGTCGGTCCAAAGGACTGGAACCGCCGACACGGGGCCGCCAAGGCTGCATCGGACCTCCGCTACCAATCGAACCCACATTAAAACCTCTGATTTTTCGCGGTTTTCTGCCGCTTGCGAGGTTTTGAAGCGTGTCGAATCACCTATCTGTGCTCACCGTCGGCTTGGTCCAATCTGGTCATATTTTGCCACGTTTGGACGCCTCTTGTGTCCCGATTTGTGACCTCGTTTCATGGCCTCGAATTGATCGAGGTTATCATGGGGAAAGCCCAGAATTTCAGCCCTTCCAGCATTGATGCGCTTGTTTCGGGCAAGCGATCCGACCCGAATATGCCGGGACTTTGTGTCACTGTTAGCTCCAGTGGGAAGAAGATTTGGCTTTTTCGACGCCGGATCGCGAAATCCGGAGTGATCGTCAAACTGACGCTGGGGCAATATCCGGCGTTCTCGATTCTTCAGGCTCGCAAATGGGCAGAGCAGCTGAACGAGGCGATTGAGCGAGGGGACGATCCACGAGACGCGAGACGGGCGGAAAAGGCTCGTGATGCCCTTACCGTCGAATATGCTCATCGCATCTATATGGATGCGATGAAGAGAGGGGATCGGAAAAAGCTCAAACCCCGCACGCTCTATGACAAGCAGGTGATTTTCACGCGCGATATACGGCCTCGGTTGGGAACGAAATCCTTGCCGGCTCTTACCGAAGATGAATGCTGGGATGCCGTCTATGACAAGGCCAAGGCATCGAAGGTTCGTGCGAACAAAATGGCTGGTGAATTGAGCTGTTTCCTCCGGTGGTGCTCCAGCCGCGAAGGTCGAATGGCGGGTATTGATCTAGCCGTCCATCCAGCGCCTACTCTCAACTCCAACTGGTTCTCGACCGGTCCGAAAGCGAATATGCGCTTCTTGAACGCGGAAGAGATCGGCTGGCTGTTTCAGGCGTTGGTCGATGAACCGCTGACCTATCGTCGAGGATTTGTTCTGCTGTTGTTGACCGCTGCTCGTCGAGGTGAGCTATTTGGCGCTTCGGCATCAGAAATTGTCGATGGCGTTTGGTATCTTTCTCCTGAGCGATCGAAAAACGGTGAAGCGAATATCGTAGCGCTCGGGCCGTGGGGGCGGCAACTCATTCAAACCAATCATCCTTGGCTATTTCCTTCCAGACGCATCGATGGACCGCAGTTATATGGTTGGTTCAAGGTACGAGATAGGGTCCATCTGAAGATGGAGGAACTGGCAGGGAAGCATATCCCTTCCTGGCATTTCCATGATTTACGAAGGACATTTCGATCGCATGCGCGAGGACTCGGAATTGATAAAGACATTGCGGAGCTGATGCTAAATCATAAACGCAAGGGTATCGAAGGGGTTTATGACAAGAATGAGGAATTGGAACTCCGGACGGAAGGATTTGCAGTCTGGGAAACATTCCTTCTCAAAACCGCTGTAGCTGCCGGCGTAAGCGCATTTCTCAATGCGCCGCTATCAATGAATGGATCATGCTCAATCTCCTTACAGAACCCGGATTAGATAATATCTCTTAGATCAATGGTGCCTGAACCCAGCTCATCGTGTGGAATTATCAGCTCGCGAGATCGTAACCCCAAGCAGATGGCCAGCTTTTCAATGTCAGGGCTTTCCCAGCCATTCTCGAATAAGCTGTGAAAGGCGGAGTGGGGCCGGATCTCGCATACTGCGTGCGGAAAAGGCTTCACGCAGTTGCAGCGGGGGAAGCGGAAAGTCGATAGGCAAGCGCACGCAAGAAACAGCGTGCGGCAGTTCCTCTCCCGGCTTGCCCATATACATGCAGGCGAAGCAATCCGTTTGCCGCAAAGCATTCAAAATCAGTCCATATTCGTTCGTTTCCAGCGCGGTGCCGACCTGCCCCAGGCCGCAGCGCGCCATGGCTTGGTCAACTGCCGCGCGGGCTTGGCCATGTGGTCCAAGACGAATGGTGCGGTAGGCGCTTAGATCGCTGACCGAGACGCTGCTCTTGTTGGTCAGGGGGTGCTCTGGTGAGACATAGATCGCCAGGGGTTCATAACTGACGAATTGCGAAGGGAACAGGCCGGGATCCTCTACTGCCAGTATATAGGCGATATCGATCATGTTTTCAGCGAGACGCGTTGCGATGGTTTCATAATCCAGCGGATCAAGGCAGATGGTAAGTTTGACCTGAGGATTTTCAGAACGAAACGCATCCAGTTCCGGCTGGAGATCGCGAATGACGAAACCCGGTGTGACGAGAGAGAGGCGTCTGCGCGCTGCGCCTTTGCGGTCGGCGGAAAATTCCCATTCCATCGCCGATACTTCGTTCAGTATACGCATTGCGCGGGCATAGATTTTGACGCCAGCCGGGGTGACTTGCGCCGGAGCGCCGGGGCGCCGATCGAACAGGCGGCAACCTAGCTGCTGTTCCAATGCCTGAATATGATCGCTGATCGTTACCTGAGAAATCCCAATCTGTTCTGCGGAACGGCGAAAGCTGCCCAGTTCTACGATTTGAACGAAGATTTCCAGTTGTCGAAGAGTGATCGCGCTCATGTGATCGGTTTTAATCGATCACCTGGCAGGGTGCAACTTTCTTCCCGGTCCCTGGCAGCACTGTTATCCCCATTCCAGCCCTAAAGCTGAAGAATGCAGGAGAGGATATCGCCATATTATTGATCCATTCAAATAATGGCGGCTCAGGTAATGCCCGGTAGCTGCCGACGATTGGCAATATGGTCCGCAATTCTGACCATTCTTAATCCCGGGATTTCTCAATAAATGAACAGCAATCATATTTTGACCCTCTCATGCGCGGACCGGCCGGGTATCGTAGCCGCCGTGGCGACGGCGCTGCGCGATGCGGGAGCAAATATCCTGAACGCCCAGCAATTCGACGATATCGAAACAGGGCGTTTCTTTATGCGTGTATCCTTTCATATAGTGGAAGGAAAACTGGTGGCCCTTGATGAAGGGCTGATAAAGGCGAAGGCTGATTTCGGCCTTGCTTTCACGCTGCGACCTGCCGACCAGCGCAAGAAGGTGTTGCTGCTGGTCAGCAAATTCGATCATTGCCTTGGAGATTTGCTGTATCGCTGGCGGATCGGAGAGCTGCCGATGGATGTGGTTGGCGTGATCTGCAACCATCCGCGTGATGCCCTGAGTGTTTCCAGTCTGGGCAATATCCCCTTTCATCACCTGCCGGTCGCAAAAGATAGCAAGCCGCAGCAGGAGGCCCGGATCAAGGCGATTGTCGAGGAAAGCGGCGCGGATCTCGTCGTTCTGGCGCGCTATATGCAGATATTATCGGATGATCTCGCGAGTTTCCTGTCGGGGCGCTGCATCAATATCCACCATAGTTTTCTCCCAAGTTTCAAGGGAGCTAAGCCCTATCATCAGGCCCATGCGCGCGGCGTGAAGCTGATAGGCGCGACCGCGCATTATGTAACGGCGGACCTCGATGAAGGGCCGATCATCGAACAGGATGTGGAACGGATCAGTCATGCCGACACGCCTGATGATCTCGTCCGTAAGGGCCGCGATATAGAACGCAGGGTGCTGGCCCGCGCGGTGCGCTGGTGTCTGGAGGATCGCATCCTCCCCAATGGGTTGAAAACGGTGGTTTTCCGCAACTGAGGTGATCGGTCTGGGCATGTGGCGATGCCCAGGATGCCACTCGCGCAGACTGCCGCGCGACCCCACTGAATAACCAGTTTTTCAACAATGAAGGGCGCGGCGCGTTCCATCGCGGCGCCTGTGAATGGAGAGAGTAAGATGACGGATGTGTTCGACCAACCGCGCGCTTTTCCTTATTATGACGAACCGGCAAGCTATGTGACCGTGGGCGGTCGCTTCCGCCAGTGGGAGCATAGCGGTTGGAAGGCGGAAAGCCTGTCGTGGAAGAAAAGCTGCTATATCCACACCGGCCTTTCCGGCCCGGTCGTATGCATAGATGGCCCGGACGCCGACAGATTTGTCGCCTGGTTGTGCACCAACAGCCTGAAAACCTTCCCCGAAGGGACGATGCGCCATGCTGTGATGTGCAAGGAGGACGGCCTGATCGCCGCCCATGGCATATTGCAGCGCTACGAGAACGGCATGTATCGCAATTTCGCAGCCGGGCCATGGGCATTCTACAAGGGGCTGACTAGCGGTTTCGATGTAAGGGTCTGGATGGAGGATATGTATCTCAGCCAGATCGCCGGTCCGAACTCCCTGGAAGCGTTGCAGCGCGCGAGTGGCGAGGATCTCTCTGACATTGGCTTCCTGCGCTACCGCAAGACCATCATCGCTGGAAAGACGGTGGAGATAGGGCGCATCGGTATGTCCGGTAATCTTGCCTATGAGGTGCGTGGCCCACTGGAGGACGGCCCTGCCGTCTATGATACCATTTATCAGGCCAATCGGGAGATCGGTATCGAGCGGCTGGGCTGGCGCACCTATCTTGTCAACCATGTCGAGGGCGGTTTCCCGCAGCAGGGGTGGACGTTCGGTCTGGGGCAAAGCCATGATTCCGGTTTTCGCAAATGGATTGGGGAGGATCATTTCGCTTTGCACGGCCAGCGCACTGGGAGCTATGATCCGGCCGATGTCCGGGCTCGCCTGCGCACGCCCTTTGAAGTGAACTGGGACAGCGCGGTCCGCTTCAATCATGATTTCCTCGGCCGTGAGGCGTTGGAGAAGGAAGCGGCCTCACCCAACCGTCGCCGCACGGTGACGCTGCGGTGGAATGCGGAGGATGTGATTGATATCTTCGCTTCGCTCTATCGGCAGGGGGAGGAATATCGCACAATGGACCTTCCGACGACCCCGCCATGGTCTCACGGCATGCTGGAACATGCTGACCGTATCCTGAAGGATGGCAAGCTGGTCGGGGTCTCATCGGGTTCCATTTACAGTTATTATTTCCGCGAAAACCTCTCCATGGGTTGCGTGGATGAAGCTCTCGCCGCGCCGGGCACCGAACTGATCGTCCAATGGGGCGATTTCGGGAAACGGATCAAGGATGTGCGGGTGACGGTCGATCGTTTTCCCTATCTCACCGAAGAGCGCAACAGCGACGTTGATGTCGCCGTCGCAACAGTTTGAGAAGGGGGCCGTGACGATGGACCGCAAGGCCTATGATCGATATCTCGCTTGCTTCAATGGCCGCGATTATGATGGAGTGATCGCGCATTTCCTTCCGGATGCGGAAATCCGCTTTGCGGGCCTGACCCTGAAGGGCGGGGATGCGATTCGAAGCTTTTATGCCTTTTTCCACGATCATGTGATCGAGACCATTTTCGTGGACAGGTTCGCCGTCAGCGATGACTTGCTGGCGATGGAAGCCCGTGTGCGGCTGGAAGCGAAAAAGGATGTCACGCGCGATATTCTTGAGGCTCAGGGTTATCCTCAGTTGGTGACAATGACGAAGGGCGATGTCGTCATCCTGCCCCAGTTCATCCATTATCATCTCGTCAATGGTAAATTCGCGAATGCCGTTTGCCAGATTATTGCCTGATATCGATGCAAAAGGAGGGAAGATTTCGATGAATCCCCAAGGCGTCAATATAGCTCATCCCGATAAGTTTTTTATCGGTGGCCAGTGGGTCGATCCGGCTGGCAGCGGTGTCTTCGATCTCGTTGATCCCAATAGCGAGGCGGTGGTGGGGCACGTTGCGGAGGCGAACGAGGCGGACATGGATCGTGCGGTTGCTGCCGCTCGCGCGGCCTTTGACCAGGGACCCTGGGTGGATCTTTCGCCTGCTGAACGCGCGCGCTTTCTTGTCGCGATGGGGGAAGAACTGAAGCGCCGCGAGCCAGAGCTGGCGCGGGCCTTCACTGCGCAGGTCGGCGGGTTGGTGAGTTTCGCGCCGCAGATGGTGGGCGGTGCGACCATGGTGTTCAATTCCATCTCCGGCTTGTGCGACAGCTTCCGGTTCGTCGAAAAGCGGCCCAGCATGATGGTGGACACGGCGATTGTCATACGGGAACCGGCTGGCGTGGTGGTCGCTATCGCTCCCTGGAATGCCCCCTATGCGATCATGTCCTCCAAGGTGGCTTATGCGCTGGTCGCAGGCTGCACCGTTATCATGAAGCCATCGCCGGAAACTCCGCTGGAGGCCTATATTATCGCTGAGGCGGCGGAGGCGGCCGGCGTTCCGGCCGGCGTGGTCAATCTGGTGTGCGGGGGACGCGATGCGTCCGATTATCTGGTGCGCAATCCCGGTGTCGACAAGGTCAGTTTCACTGGCTCCACTCTCGCCGGCAAGCGGATCGGTGAGGTATGCGCCAGTCGTGTCGCTCGTTGCACGCTGGAACTGGGCGGCAAGTCCGCAGCGATCATCCGGGACGATTTCCCGATTGAAGCCGCCGCAGCCATTCTTGGCAACACCATTACGATGATGAGCGGTCAGGTCTGCGCGATGCTGAGCCGCGCTATCGTGCCGAAGAGCCGTCATGATGAACTGGCGGAAGCGATCGCTAGGGTGATGCAGGCGGTGAAGATCGGCCATAGCGATGATCCTGATACGCAACTCGGCCCCGTGGCCATGAAGCGGCAATTGGAGCGGATTGAGAATTATGTGGAGGATGGCCGCCGCACGGCCGATCTGGTGACGGGCGGTGGGCGTCCAGCGCATATGAACAAGGGGTATTTCATAGAACCGACGCTGTTCGCCAATGTCGATAATCGCTCTCGCATTGCGCAGGAGGAGATATTCGGTCCGGTGCTGGCGCTCATCCCGGCAGAAGATGAAGCAGACGCCGTGCGTATCGCCAATGAAAGCAATTTCGGTCTCAATGGTGCAGTGCTGACGCAGGATGCGGATGCCGCCTATCGCCTATCGCGCAAGATGCGCACCGGCGGCGTGGGACAAAATGGTCTGCGCATGGAATTCAACCTTCCCTTTGGCGGCTTCAAGCAATCAGGCATCGGACGCGAGGGTGGTGAGGAAGGCCTTTGGCCTTATCTGGAAACCAAGACGATATTGCTCGACGCGGCCCCTTCGGCTCTTTGATCCGCCGGATGGAAGATCAGGGAGCATCCAGATAGGAGAATGGATGATGCAGAAGAATAAATGGCCGGACTCTTCCGATTTTCAGGGGTTCAATGAACCGATCGGCGAGGAATGGTCCGCGCAGGATATGGAGGTTGAAGGCGAAATTCCGGCCGGGATTGAGGGGGCTTTCTTCAGGGCCGGCGCCGACCCGGCTTTTTTCCCGATCGTGGAGAAAGACACTTATCTTTCCGGCGATGGGGTGGTGAGCCGGTTTCTCATTCGCGACGGCAAGGTGGATTTCGCGCTTAAATATGTGGATACCGCCAGGCATCGGGCAGAGGTCGCCGCCGGACAAGCGCTGTTTGGCGCCTATCACAACCCGTACACCGATGCCCCCTCGGTTGCCGATGTGGATCGCACGACCGCCAACACCACCCCCATATGGCACGCCGGACGCCTGTTTCTGAGCAAGGAGGATGGCCATAGCTATGAGGTGAATCCTCACACGCTCGAAACCATCGGGCCATGGACTTATGAAGGTAAACTGCGCACGCTGACAACGTCCGCTCATCCGCGTTTCGACCCCGAAACCGGCGAGATGTTCATCCATGGCTATGAGGCTTCCGGTCCGGCCAGCAGGGATGTGGCGCTGTGCGTCATCGACCGCAATGGCGAACTGGTTTCAGAGGAATGGTTCGAGGCCCCTTATTGCGCGATGCTGCATGATTTTGTGCTGACCAGGAACTGGGCCTTGTTTCCCATCTTCCCGACCATTGCCGATCTCGACCGTATGAAGGCAGGGGGGCCTGCCTGGGTCCATCATCAGGATGTGGCGAGTTGGGTCGCGATCATGCCCCGTTACGGCAAAGGCAGCGAAGTGCGCTGGGTTAAGGGGCCGAATGGCCTGTCGGGCTATCATATGATGAACGGCTATGAAGAACAAAAAGAGGGCGCTACGCTTTTTCATATCGACCAGAATGTGATGGAAACCAATATTTTCCCGTTCATTCGCGATGCGTCCGGAATCGATGCCAGCCCCGCGGACATCCGGGCGTCGCTGGTGCGCTGGACGATCGACCTCAACAATCTGGAAGCCGGTTGGGTGGAAACTCCGCTGGGCCCTCCGGGAGACATGTCTCGCACAGCGCTGAAGGATCAGGGACGACCCTATGAAATCGGCTATTATGCCTGTTATGATCCCGCGGTTGGTCCTCCGGTCGTTCACAGTGTGGTGGGGGCGGGCTTCAATACGTTGATCCGCGTCAATGTGCAGACCGGGGAGCTCATCACCCTGCCATTAGGGCCGGACCGGGCGATCAATGAGCCAGTGCATATCCCTTCGCCTGAGCCCGACCATGAAGGTTGGTTGGCCGCCGTGGTTGATACTCATTCGACGATGATGTCCGAACTCTGGTTCATCGAGGCTGGCACGCCCGCCAGGGGAGCCATTGCAAAGGTAAAGCTAGGACGCCGGCTGCGTCCGCAAATCCACGGAACCTGGGTGGAGATGAAGGATTTGCAGGCATCCATCCACCGATGACGATGGATGGGCCGCTGCGTCTCGAAGCTGTCGATGGGCGGGGCGGTCTATCTGTCCAGGGGGTAGCTGCTTGCCATATCCGAATAGCAGTCTTACAGTGTTCGATGAAGAATCGGTGATCGTGCGGCAGGACTCGGTTCGCGTCACTTGCATGACGCGTGTCGTGCCTGACTGGTCGCGAACCCAATCTTCCGCAAACAGGGTGAACCAATGACAATCATCATTACGGGAGCCTCCGGACATTTCGGGCGTCGTGCTGCCGAACTGCTGCTCGAAACCTTTCCTGCCGGGGAGGTTGTCCTGGTATCGCGTACGCCGGAAAAACTGGCCGATCTTGCGGCGAAAGGATGCATCGTCCGATATGGGGATTTCGATGATCCGGCCAGTCTGGTTGCTGCCTTTCAGGGCGGCGACCGGCTCCTTCTGATCAGCGGAACACGCGTCGGAAAGCGCATTCCGCAACATGGCGCTGCGATTGATGCCGCACGGGAGGCAGGTGTCGGCCATATCATATACACCTCGTTCATCGCGGCCAATGATCCTGCCAATCTATCCGAGGCGGTGAAGGACCATCGTGCGACAGAAGAGATGCTGCGCGCATCGGGCGTGGCGTGGACGGCGCTGCGCGATGCGCAATATGCGGATGCCGTTACCGATGTAATCATTTATTCGCTCATCAAGGACGGCCTTATGCAATCGGCGGCGGGCGATGGTAAAATGCCGTTCATCTGGCGCGACGATTGCGTGGCCGCCGCCGTTGCCGTGCTGTTGGGCGAGGGGCATGAGAATAAGGCCTATGACTTAACCGGTCCGGACATGATCTCGCATCGGGACATCGCGGCGCTGGCGGCGGAGTTTTTCGGCCATCCTGTCGCCTATCGTCAGATCAGCCCGAAAGCCCTTTATGCAATTTTCGATGCGCTCGGCGTACCACGCGAGCCGGTCGATAATTTCGTGGCTAGCGGCAATCCGTGGAATTCCAACGATATGGTGAGCTTCGACGTGGCGGTGCGGGATGGCCATTTTGCGGTGGAGTCCACGGATTTCGAATGTCTCACGGGACGCAAGCCGCGCAGTTTGCGCGCTCTGTTCGAAGCGAAAGCGGAAGATATTCGATCCGCCGGAGCGCCGGAGGCATGAGCATGGATCATGCATATTCCACGCTAGAGGCGGCTAATCTTGCGTTGGTTCGCAAGGTGTATGACGAGGTGTTGGAACCGCTCGATGCCGGTGCGGTGGATCGTTATTTCAAGCCCGGTTATATCCAACACAGCCCAATGGCGCAGACCGGTGCGCAGGGACTGAAAGAGTTTCTGGATTGGGCGCGGCGCACCTCACCCAATGCCCATCATGATGTGAAGCGTATGTTCGCCGATGGTGATCATATCATCGCACATGTTCATGTGGTGATCGAGCCGGGCGCGGCAGGCAATGCCGTCATTGATATCTTCCGCATCGAAGATGGACGGATCGCGGAACATTGGGATGCCTCGCAGCCCATCCCGGAGCAGTCTGGCAACGATAACGGGATGTTCTGACATGACGGAATTTTCTCGCGGCGCGATCAGCCCTGGAAAAGGTGACAAACATCATGCCATATTTTGAGACCGTATCGCTGCCGGATGAGCCGCGGTTCGAATTCCTTTTCGAAATCGCATTAACCTGGAAAAACCTCCAGAATATCCCCAATATGCCGAGTGGGGCTGGGCGGGGTGCGACCTATCTGGATACTGGGACCATCACAGGCCCTCATCTCAATGGTCATGTGGTGCCGCAAAGCGGCGCCGACTGGGCACTGTTTCGGCCCGATAAGGTGCTTGGCCTCGATGCACGCTATATGCTGGAAGCCGATGATGGCACGCTGATCCTGATGCATAATAGGGGCTATCTGGCCGGTCGCGCGCCCGATGTTCTGCCGCGCATTCAGGACTGGATGTTCAATAATGGGCCGCCCGTACCCTTTGAAGATTATTATTTGCGGGTGACGCCCACATTCGAAGTTGAGACCGGGCCTTATGACTGGCTGATGCGTACGGTCGTCATCGGCATCGGAACGCGCCAATTGACCGGCAACACCATTCGCTATTTCGCTCTCCTCTGAGAAGCCTGGACTGTCCTTGTCAGCACGAGGAGACAGGCATGAGCCGTTTCTGGCGAGGCGTAGCCATTGTTCCGCGCTCCGTGGCCGAGGGACCGGACGATTATATGCGATATTTTTCGGACCAGACGGGCATGTAGCGATGCGATTCAGGAATTGAGATGCGCAGAATATCGGTTGAGGAATGCGATTTCATCGTGGTGGGGGCGGGCAGTTCGGGCTGTGTCGTCGCAGCACGTCTGAGCGAGGACCCGCGCCATATGGTCACTTTGCTTGAGGCGGGCGGTAGTGATCGCCATCCGATGATCGCGATGCCGTTCGCCTGGATGAAAACGCTTGATATGCCGCAATTCAGCTGGGGTACGCAGAGCGTCGCCGAGCGCCATCTGGATGAGCGGGTTCAGCCTCTGCCGCGCGGGAAAGTACTGGGTGGGTGCAGCGCCATCAATGGCGGCATGTATATTCGTGGCGCCGCGGCGGATTATGATGGCTGGCGTAACATGGGGTTGCCGGGATGGGGCTATGATGATGTTCTGCCCTATTTCAAACGCTCGGAACTGAACTGGCGTGGGGAAGATGCGTGGCATGGCGGCTCCGGACCGTTGCACGTTACCCGGCTCAAAAAGCACCGGCAATTATATCCCGCGATGATCCGGGCGGCGTCGGCGCTGGGCTATGACGAGATTGAGGATTTCAACGTCCCGGCTCCTGAAGGATTTGGCATCCCTGATTGCAATATCCGGAATGGTCGGCGCCATTCGACGGCCAATGCCTATCTCGATCCGATCAAGGCGCGCCGAAACCTGCGGATCGAGACCGGCGCTTTCGTAACGAGGGTCATATTGGAGGAAGGTCGGGCGGTTGGCGTCGAATTTGAACAGAACGGCCAGCGCAAGATCTTGCACGCCCGCAGGGAAGTCATCTTATGCGGCGGCGCATTCAACTCACCCCAATTGCTGATGCTTTCCGGCATTGGCCCGGCCGAGGAGTTGAAAGCATGCGGGATTACGCCGCTGGTTGATCGGGCACGGGTCGGAACTGATCTTCAGGATCATCCGATCGCGTTGAATTTTTGGGCTGCCGCTCAGCCGGTGACGTTCGAGCGAGATCTCCGGTTCGACCGGCTGGCGTTCAATATCCTGCGCTGGAGTCTGACCGGAAAAGGCACGCCTGCGCAAAGCCCATTGACCGTTCAGGGGTTCATACGGTCGAGCGAGGCCGAGGACCGGCCGGACATCCAGTTTCAGGTCAGCCATGTTTCCTATGAGGCGCGCCCATGGTTCCCCGGCGTGCGCAAGGGAGCGGGTCATGTTCTTTCGGCTGGTGCCTTGCTGCTCAATCCGGAAAGCCGAGGCCGTGTGTCCCTTGCTTCCCCCTACGCGCATGATCGACCGAAGATAGAATTGAATTTTCTCTCCGAGGAGAGGGACCGCTGGAGATTGCGGGCCATGATCCGTTTTTCGCGGGTGTTTTTTACAAGCGAGCCTCTGCGGCATTATGTCGCGCAGGAATTGGCGCCCGGTTCCGGTGTGGAGAGCGACGAGGCGATCGATACATGGTTGCGTGCGAGCGTGATGAGCGGGGCGCATCCCACGAGCACCTGTGCCATGGGGGCGGAGCCGGACTCCGTCGTGGATGGCGAATTGCGCGTTCGAGGCGTTGAGCGGCTTCGTGTCGTTGATTGTTCGGTCATGCCCACGATCATTCGCGGCAATACCAATGCGCCGGCGGTAATGATTGCTGAGAAAGCAGCCGATATGATTTTGGGCCGTTCGGCCTTGGCTTCGAAGGAGACATGACGCCCAGCGCGCTGTTCCAGGCCGGGGAGACGGAATTCCCACTCAACGTCATCATAAATAAAGAGGGGTGAAATGATGAATATTGATAAATTCAAAGAATATTTTTCGGCATTCAACGCGCGCGAATATGATGTTTTTCCTGAATTTTATACAGATGATATAGTCTATGTGATGGATCAGAACAATGGGAAGATCTTCCATGGGAGAAGAGATATCGCGGACCTATATCGCACATTGCATCAATATTTTGATGAAGAAGTGGCAATCGAAAATATTGCGATTACTGATCGGATGATTGCGGTCGAAGTTCCGACCTTCCTCCGTTGCAAGAAGGAGTTTGATTTACCGGGTTTTGTGCCAATCCCAAAAGGCAAGACATGTAAGATGATGTGCTTCAATCATTATGATTTGGCACCGGATGGAAAATTCAGGCGAATTAGGGTCGCGATTCAGGCGATCGAATATCTTGATGCTTAGGTGCGATAACTGATGGGTGGGGCAAGCCGGCGTTCACCACATGCCCCTCTCCCCTCATTTTTCCGCTGCGCGTAATTCCCAGATGCGAACAATGCCTTCAATACCTTCCTCGATTGGCTGATCGATATGGTAAAGTTCGTCTATCCGTTTCCACACGCCCGAATGGTGAAAGACTGACCAACCGAGGACATAGGCCTGAATGTCCGAATAGGCGCGGTGGAAAATCTCGCGATCTACATCATAATGCCTGCGCTGCTGCTCGACCAGATCGGTCGCCAGTTCGACAACGCTCCTGTCATTGAGTTCGGCGGATTGAAGCAGGAGCATGGCATAGGGTGTATTTCGGTTGGTCTCCCATATGGCTGTTCCAAATGCCCTTAGCCAATCCTGCCATGATGCGCGTGGCGGTGTACGCTCGATCATATCGAGGATGAGTGATTTGATCACCTCGCGCAGGATGGAGCTTCTGTCCGGGAAATACCAATAAAGCGTGGGCGCCCGAATTGCGAGGCGAGCGGCCAGCTTTCGCATGCTCAGCTTCTCAATTCCTTCTTCCTGAAGCAGGGCCAGAGCGGCTTGGACGATCTGTTTTTTGTCGAGTTTTCTCTCTTCCATGCGCTCTCATTGACTCTCGAACAGCGTTTGTCTACCTCATTGTGACTAACACTGTTCGACTCGAATTTATGGGTACGAAACAGGTAATAACTCTTCGATGTGGCGAACTCACATCAGACGAGAAAAATGGGGAGAGGGAAGATGAACCGATCGGTATCTTATTCTTTACGCGCGTCGTTCGTGGCGTTGGTGGTGGCGCAATGCTCTTCGGCCCTGGCTCAGGACGTCGCGCATAATCCCACCACGGGTGTGCCCACCGAAACCGGTAGCGAGGCGGGTATCAGCGACATCATCGTCACGGCTCAGTTCAGAGGCCAGCGCGTGCAGGATACTCCGCTCGCCATTACAGCGGTCTCGGGCGAGGCGCTCGAAGCACGCGGCCAGGTAAGCGTCACGGATATCGGGTCGTTCACGCCAAGCGTGAATCTGTCGACAGCGGCAGCTACCCAGTCGAACTCCATTTCCGCCTTCATTCGGGGCATTGGCCAGGATGATTCGAATTTCGCGCTCGAACCCGGTGTCGGCATCTACATCGACGATGTTTATTTCGGTACGACATTCGGCGCTTCGCTGGATCTGGTAGACCTGGATCGCATGGAAGTCCTGCGCGGACCGCAGGGGACGCTTGCTGGCAAGAACTCGTTGGGCGGATCGATCAAACTCTATTCGCGCAAGCCGGATGATAAACCCGGCGGTATGTTACAACTTGGCTATGGGCGTTTCGATAAGGTTGATGTTCGCGGAAGCGCCAATATCCCGCTGACCGAAAGTCTGTTTACGCGGGTTTCTGCGGTCTACCGGCGCGACGATGGCTATTTCAAGGAACTCGATTATGGCTGTGCCCATCCGGGCGAGGGCATTGCTGCCACTGGCCGGGCGGATGGTAATTGCGTGCTTGGACGTGCCGGCGGCGAAAATATGCTGACATTGCGGGGCGCCATCCGGTTCGCACCGGCTGGCTCTCCGCTGGAGATCAATATTATCGGGGATTATAGCCGAGATCATCGCCAGCCCGTTGCCGGCAAGATTCAATATGCCGACAACCCGCTTGTGCGCAGTTATGATGCGGATAATCCTGCTGGTGGAATTCCCTTCGATAGCCGCTTCATTACGCCGCAAGGCACATATGCCAGCTATGCCGATTATGGCGATGGCGGGAATTTCAGCACCGTTTATGGCACTCTTTATCAGCAGGTGCCTGGAACGCGGCCCTATCGCCGCAAGAATACCGCCGACGGCTGGGGTGTGTCGGGAACTATCGATTATCGCCTCGGGGACAGCCTCAGCCTGAAATCAATTACCGCCTATCGTTCGGTCGACGGGACGAGCGTGATCGACATCGATGGTTCGCCGCTCAATATGTTGCTGGAAAGCCTGCGTAACAAGCATAAGCAATTCACTCAGGAACTGCGCCTGTCGGGCAGAGTCGGTGCTGCGGTCGATTTCACCGTTGGCGGTTTCTATTATAAGGCGGATGATCTCCTTCAATATTATATAGGTATTCCGCAGTTTCTGTTCGATTACATGACGAACGATCCGGTCAGCAATCGCAGCATCGCCGGTTTTGCCCATGCCGAGTTTCATGCCACCGAAAAGCTGAATATCATTGGCGGTATCCGCTATACGGACGACAAAAAGACCTACACTTTTGCGCGGACCAATTATGACGGCTCTGCCATTTCAGCTATTCCGCTGACACCCAATTTTACGGTTGCCGATCTCGACGGGGTATCGGCCACCAATTCGGGTACGCGCTGGGATTACCGTCTGGGTATCAATTATGCGTGGAACGATCACGTCATGACTTATGCTCAGGTCGCGACCGGCTATAAGGGCGGCGGGATTAATCCGCGTCCATTCGTATCCGATCAGGTTACAAATTTCGCGCCCGAAACGCTCACAACCTATGAAGCTGGTTTCAAAACATCTTTCATGAATGGGCGCGTCGTTATGAACGGCTCGGTCTTCTATAATGATTATAAGGATATCCAGCGAACGGTCTATGTCTGTCTCGATAGCGTCAGCACTACGTGTGGCAAGCCCGTTAATGCCGGTGATGGACGGAGTTACGGCGCGGAATTTGAAGTGTTTGTCCGTCCCGCGCGAGGATGGCAGATCAACGGATCTGTGAGTTTGCTGGATTTCAAATATAAGTCCATCAATCCGCTCACGGCGATCGCGCTCGATATGGAGGCGCCATTCGCAAATGAGGTGATGGCTTCGCTTGGCATCCAATATGAGGCTGATTTGGGCAATTTGGGTACACTGACCCCTCGGCTCGATGTTGCTTATCAGTCGGAATTCTATACGCAGCCGGTCAACAATGATGCCTATAACCTCGTTCCGGCGAGGACTCTGGCCAACGCCCGGCTGACTTATGAGACCGCCAACAAAAATTGGGCCGTCACGGCATCTGTCACTAACGTGTTCGATAAATATTATGCCCTATCGAGGACCGAAAATATCGCCAATTTCGGTGTGGCTCAGTCGATTCTTGGTCGACCGCGTGAGTGGATGCTCAGCATTGCACGTCGCTTTTGATTGGGGAGGGCTTCCCTGTCCAACCTCGATGATTTGTCGAAAGAATATCCTGTCCGATGCGGATTAAGCCTAATGCGGTCAGAGGAAACGCAGATGCAATATGTTAAGAATAGTTGGTACGTCGCGTCCTGGAGCGATGATCTTGTCGCGGGCCAGCCCATGGCAGTCCAAATACTCGGTGAACCTATCATATTATGGCGATCTCCTTCCAATCAGGTGACGGCCCTTATTGATCGTTGCCCTCATCGGTTGGCTCCCCTTTCGCTGGGGCGCTGTGAAGGCGATAATCTGAGATGCATGTATCACGGTTTTTTGCTGAATAATGAAGGACGGACGGTCGAGATTCCTGGGCAGGAGAAGATTCCGCCTCAGGCGGTTGCCCGCAAGTTTCCGGTCATCGAGCGGCACAGTTGGATTTGGGTGTGGATGGGCGATGCCGATCAAGCCGATTCCAACCTGATCCCAGCAGCCTTCGGCTTTGATGATGATCGTTGGTTACTTGGTCGAGGTGCCTTAGATTATGAAGCCGAAGCTAATCTGATTTGTGACAATCTTCTCGACTTCAGCCATCTGACCTATGTTCATGCCAACAGTTTCGGTTCTGGAGAAAGTTTTTCGATAGAACAGCCGAACATACGGAAAATCGATCGAGGGGTGAAAATATCACGCTGGGTCAGAAATACGGCAGGACCAGATAGCGGCGGGCGATCTGCTCCAGGAAGCTTAATAGATTATTGGCAATCTTATGACTTCTTAATTCCGGGTGTTTTGATCATGGAAAGCGGCAGCTTTCCTCAGGGCAGCGCGGATCGCTTCGGGAATGATGGTCCCCCGGACATGTCGAACGCGCTGCGGGCGTGGGCTGTTACAAGCCAGGCCGTCACACCAGTCGCACCCGGCAAGGCCCGGTATTTCTTCTCGACGGGTCCGCACCGGGATCATGGAACCGAGGAAGATCGCGATGCCATGGTCGCGGTAGCGAAAATGGCCTTTGCCGAAGATAAACTCATGATCGAAGCCCAATACCGTAACATGCAAGCAATGGCCGACCCGCGCTTTGTGCCCTCGGCGCATGATCGGGCGGTGACGATGTTTAACGGACTCATTCGACAGGGTACGTGAGAAATAATATATCAAGATGATCGAAGCAGAACGAAACGATATTTCGGTCAATTTATACGATATTTCGACGAAAAAACCGCTGTATGTAGCGAGAATTACAATAAGATGATCCACCTGTCGGATAAAAATCTGCGTTCTGCCGTTGTTGCCTCAACACCATAGTGAATATGAGATGTGTGGCCATATATATTGGATAAATTGTACTGGTGAGATTGTTGTTCCAGGAGAGAAATCGTAAATTTAAGACAGGAAATTTATCTAAAACAATAATTAAATTTCAAATTTAGAAATATTACATAATAAATCACTTACTTTAAGAAGTATTATGATGGTTTTATTGCTATGCGTTGTCCTGAAAAATGAGAAAAATAGCTACATTAATATTTCTGTCCATTAATGTCCACTGGAGTTTTCAGCCTTCCGAGTGAAGAAGAGTTACCCGCCTTCAGCTTTCGCACTGTCCCGCAAAACCTCCCGCCAAGCCTCTAGCAATGATTTCAAGGTGACTGCGATGGGTCGGTCCATGGATTGCCCGGCTGCTGCTGGATCGAAGAATGGAAGACCGCTGCGGAGCCTTGGCCTTGTTGACGAACATATTCGCCGATCACCTGAAGCGAAAATGTGTCGGTGAGAACCTTGCTTGAGAATATAGAGATCGGATCGGTATTGCCGGGTGGCCGATGTACAATGTCCAGACCGCTTGCGGTTAAAGGCTCGGCGCATGTCTCAAGCATGTTCTCAACACCCGGCTTTAATTACCGAAAGTGAGACCGATTGAAGGCGATGCTATGATATTTGATCGCTATACGGATCGTGGGTGCATAGGAGATCCTAGGCGGGAGAAATGCCTGCCTTTTGCAGCCGTTCCAGAATGTCGGGCGTCACATTTATGCGAAGCGCGACGAGTTTCGTGCTTCCGTAGCATTGCGGCGAGCCGAGAGGTTCGCAGCGCCAGCCGAAGCTCAATATTTGCTCCGCCCAATTTTGATCGGCGATCGCGCTATAGGCGGTTACGCCATTGTCCAACGTATAGTTGGAGATGGCGCCGATAAGGGTATCGCGGACTGTCTTGCGATCGGTAGCGGATAACCGCCGGTCCAGACAAAATCGGGTGATCTCGAAGATGGTCTGATGGCGCGGAGGCAAGGCTGCACATAATTCAGGATACAGGCTGTCAGAATATGAGGGGTCATCGTGGGTATCCAGCAAGTGCGGCATAGGCGAAATCGGTGATCGGCCCCAGCAACGCCCGATCCGTATCGGCTGGTTTTCCGTTGATCTGAAAATAGACATCCCATGCGGAGCTGCGCGGGGCCATGGATCGGATGGCGCCTGCAATGCACGTCACGCGCAGCATCAATTCATCCCGTGACAAATGGGGAAAAAATGGTTGCAGCAAGGCGACGAGACCGAGGAACAGCTCTTGTAGCCGAGCCGAGAGAGCTTGCCTCGTCTCATCCGACGCATGGGAATAGATAAGTTCGATCACGCTGGAGGCGCGTCCGCCGCCGCCATGTACCGCCGGCAGCCATAGGGCGGTAACAAGGGTGTGAAGAATTTCTCGCGGACTGATGCCTGCTTCCGCCGCTTGCCGTTCCATCGCTTCGAGAACCTGAACGGCGGTGAAGTCCAGATTATCCTGCGCGACCGTGTTCAGCAGGCCCTCAATGCCCCCGAAATTATAGCTTATCATCGCAATATTCACCCCGGCTTCGCTCGCTAGCTTGCGCGCCGTCATGGCGGTGGGGCCTGCTTCGATGATAAGGCGTTCGCACGCGATCAGGAGTCGGTCGTGACTGCTCAGGGTGGGGGCGTCGCCTGCCTCCTTAGCCTGTTTGCTGCTCATCTTCGCTCTCCTGCTTCGCCTATGCGCCGTTTTCTCGTTGACGCGCATAGTCCCATGGGCATAGGAAAGCAATTAAACAATCGTTTGTTTAGTGAGTCGACCAGGCCCGACCCGGAAAAATGGGCGGGCGACCATGGAGGAGAGTGTGTCGTGACTGCCTATTTGAGGAACTATTGGTATCTGGCCGCATGGGCGCAGGAGATCGTGGAGAAGCCTTTGGGCCGGACGCTCTTCGGCAAACCCATGGTCATTTTTCGCACCGAAAGCGGTCAGGCCGCCATATTGGAGGATATATGCCCGCACCGCTTCGCGGCGCTGCATCCGGGCCGCGTGATCGGCGAGACGATCGAATGCCCCTATCATGGCTTGCGCTTCGGAACGGATGGGCAATGCAGCCACAGCCCCTTTTCCGAAAAACCTCCCCGCGCCCAGAAGGTGACCAGCCATCCCGTTCATGAGGAAGACGGCTTCATCTGGTTCTGGTATGGAGATGCGGACAAGGCGACCTGTACGCCCGTTCCTGATCTCGGCTTTGCGCGCCAGACGCCGACGACCGAATTCATCCGTGCCTATAATCATATGAACGCCGATTTCATGCTGGGCATCGATAATCTGCTGGAATTGAGCCATGTCGGCTTTCTGCACCGCGACAGCTTCAGTCAGGGGACAGACACGCTCGCGCAGAGTTTCATCAACGGTACCTTCCGTTCCTATGAGGATGAGGGGAAGATCGTGTCGCACTGGAAATTTTCCGACGAGCCGGGCGCCTATGCCCAGACACAATGGCAGGCCCCGACGCTCTGCATCGTAGAAAAGGGGTTCGATCACTCCATTCCTCCCAGAGAACGCCGGATGATCGGCCTGCATCTCTTCACCCCGGAAACGGAGAAATCGACCCATTATTTCGCGGTCGAAACCTATGATACGATGTTCGACGCGCCGGACTATGCCGAACAGGTCGCGACCCTTACGAAAAAGGCCTTCGTCGAGGAAGATGTGGCGACGATCGAACTGATCCAGCGCAACATGGGTGACGGGGACCTGCTCGACCTGTCGCCGTTGCTGCTCCCGATCGACTCCGGCACATTTCGGACCCGTCGGGCCTATCGTCACTTATTGGACCTGCAAGAGAGCGAAGCCGCCCGGCATCAGGAGGTGGCTCATGCCTGACTGGAGCAAGCAACCCAGCGTCGAGGGACGACTGACCTTCATCGGCGGAGAGGTTGACGGGCCTGCCGAATTTCGCGCGGCGCCGGAGCATCCCCCGGAGCATCTGCCCTATGTCGATCGGATGGTGAGCATCCATGATGCGAGCGGGGTTGCCGATCAACTCAGCCTTGATCGCGAGGGGGTGATCCTTGCCGATCTTGATGATAGCCGACCGGATTATGATGATCCTGAGGAATTGCGGCGGATCTGGGTTCCGGCGGTCCAGGCGATGCTGAAGCGGGAGACGGGGGCATCCCATGTATTTTCCTGGGCGATCGGTCGCCGCTATTCGACCAGCCTTCCCCAATCGCAGCGCCGGGGGGAAACGGCCGCGGCGCGCATGGTTCATTCCGATTTCGCGCCGGGTGCTGTGGGCATGACGGTCGATAACCGCCCCGTGGCGGAGGTCATCGCCGACATGGTGGGTGACGCGCGGCCCCGGCGCTGGCGGGCCTATAATGTGTGGCAGGCCACGTCCCCGCCGCCTCATGACATGCCGCTCGCCTTTTGCGATTGCTCGTCGGCGCGGGCGGAGGATTTCGTGACCGCGCGGGGGCGATCGACATATGAAAACGGACAGGCGTTCGATTTCGAGGTGTCCTGGGTGAAATATGCGCAGCGGCAATCCTGGCTCTATTTCCGGGATTTGCGTCCCGATCAGGCGATTATATTCTGCGGCCTTGATCTGGAGGTCGGCGCCATGGCGCATCGGGTCGCGCATACGGCCTTCCGCCACCCCGACGTCCCAGCCGATGCCCCGCCGCGTGCAAGCGTGGAAATCCGCAATATTGTGGTGTGGGGCTGATAGTGCCGCAAGGGCGGCGGGGCGGTAATCCGTCCCGCCGTCAGGAGACTCCTATCAGGCAGAAAATTCAAATGCCCCGCAAGCAAGATGCCGAGCGCCTTGATGGGCTCATTCATTGGGTGATGGAATGACCTGGCCATTAATACACTTTAGATGCTGTAACATCTGAATCGTCAGGAATGGCAGCGGGTATATTTTAGCCAGTCGTAATGGCTTTGGCAGGCTTGATCAGACCATCGGGAGAGGTGTTCAGCGCACGCAATAGCATTTCGGTGACGATGCTGGATGACGCGCTTCCCGACGGATTCTTCAGGATCGTAAGCATCCCTGTCAGGCAGGCGCCCACGACGATATCGCAGCCAGCCTGGACGTCGGAAATCCGGAACTCACCGCTTTCCATGCCCCGCTCGATCATATTCTGGACGGAGAAGAATGCATCGTCGCTTTCGACAAGCCCATCAACGGCCAGATTGACCATTGCCCAGCCCCACGCAGTATCCCTTCTCGCTTTTTCCAGATAGCAAGCCATCGCGACCCGCAGCCGCTCGATATTTCCTTCTACTTCGCCCAATGCTGACTCAATGAGTGCTGTCTGAGCCATTGTGAGCATATTCCACAAACAGGAATAAAATTCATTCATATCATTGAAATAATTATAAAATGTTCCGCGAGAAACGCGGGCGGCTCCGCAGATTTCTTCGATGCGTGCCTGCATTCCCCCTTTGCGACCGATGACGGGTACGGCCGCCTCAAGCAGCCGCTTTTTTGTCAGTTCCCGCCTGCTGGCCTCATGGGAAAGCTGTCTTGAGCCTGCACTCATTCCGATATCTCGTAACCGTTCCATTGTTCTGCTTTCGCGCATCCGTGTTCAACATAGCTATTGACGTTTAAACAAAGTGTCAATTAAGTGTTTTGACATCTATATTCCTAAGGAGTGGAGCGATATGAACCAGGGTCCGTTTAGCGATCTGCGAGGGTTGCCCTATTATGATGAGCCTTCGACCTATCTGCTATTGGGTGGGCGCAGTTGGGCATGGGAGTTCAATGGCTGGAAACCTGAAAGCCTTTCCTGGAAGACGGGCTGCTATATCCATGGCGGCTTGTCGGATGTGCAATTCCGCTTCACTGGCCCCGATGTCATCCCTTTTTTCTCGTCCATCAGCGCGAACAGCTTTGCCAAATTCTCCCAAGGCAGCATGAAGCACGCGATCATGTGTCTGGAAAACGGGCTGATCGCTTCGCACGGCATTTTGCAAAGGAATGATGAAGAGGATCTGCGCTTTTTTGCCGCAGGCGATTGGCCTGTTTATTTGGCCACGAAGAGCAAATATCGGGTCAAGGCCGATTTTGTGCGGAGTTTTCTGTTTCAGGTGGCGGGTCCGACATCATTGCGGACCCTTGAGCGAGCCTGCGATGAACCTCTCGGCGATATCCGGTTTCTCCGTTATCGCCATGCGCCGATTGCTGGAAAAACCGTTGAGATAGCCCGGCTCGGAATGTCGGGTAATCTGGCCTATGAGGTGCGAGGCGATCTCGCGGATGGGCCGGAAGTCTATGATGCGATTTACCGCGCGGGGCAGGATCTCGGCATTCAGCGCCTTGGCTGGCGGACCTATCTGGTCAACCATGTCGAAGGCGGATTCCCGCAACAGCAATGGACGTTCGAAGGGGCTCAGGTCGAGGATCGGGGCTATCGGGAATTCCGCAAGGCAGGCGCAATGCCCGTTCATGTCTCCGGCAGCGTGGACCCACGGAACCGCCGCGCGAGATATCGCACACCGATAGAAGTGGGTTGGGAGAAGACGGTCAGGTTCGACCATGAATTCACGGGCCGCGCGGCAGTGGAGGCGGAGGCCGCGAACCCCCGCCGTACCGTGGCCACACTCCGCTGGAATGCTGAGGATGTTGTCGATATCCATGCCTCGCTTTTGCGTCCCGGCGAGGAATATAAGACGATCGATTTGCCGACATCCCCGACCTGGAAGGAAGGGATGCTGGCCCATGCCGATCATATTCTGATGGATGGCAGGGAGGTGGGGATCTCTTCCGGGACCATCTACAGCTATTATTTCCGCGAAGTGCTTTCCATGGCCTGCATCGACGTTGAGCATGCGGAAATCGGGACCGAAGTGGTCGTCCAATGGGGCGACCATGGCAAGCGGATCAAGAATGTCCGGGCAACTGTCGAGCGGTTTCCTTATCTTGAGGATGAGCGGAATGATCGGGTGAAGACCGGGGCGCTTTGAAGGGGGGGGCGAGGCAGGAAATGCCGCGCCTCGCGCTTTCCCTGCGTAGGGCTATGGATGAACCGGCCTCAAATATATTGTTGTCTAAACAATTAAAATTTCATGCGACTATGGAAGGGGCGCTTTCCTTCCATGCAAAAAAAGTATGAAATTCATAAATTTTCCACGGATTTTGTGAAAATCCATAGGCATTCATATCGGCAGTCGAATAATCGTTGCCTAAACAACGATGCCTTGACATCATAAAATTTGAGAGGCAAATAGCTTCCGGAGGCGAAGGAGAGCTCGGTAGTGAGCCGCGCCCGTTGGGGCCGCATCGGCCGAAAAAGAGGGAGGATATATGAGAGGGGTTTCGCTTCAATTGGTGGCGTCTGTCGCGTTTATATCATATTGCAATGTTTCGGCGTGGGCCCAGGAAGCCCCGGCCGATAGCGCGCAGGAGAGCGAAGCGGCGCCGTCGACGGGCAGCGGCATTCAGGACATCGTCGTGACCGCGCAGCGCCGCGCGGAAAATGTGCAGCGATCTTCCTTGGCTATCAATGTCGTGGGTGCCGATGAAATCAATCGGGTCGGCGTCAATCAGGCCAAGGATCTGGTTTCCATGGTGCCCGGTCTTCAGATCGCTTCGGGGGGAAATACGGCCCAGACCTTTATTCGCGGCGTTGGTGACTTTTCCAGCACGGCTCTGGGGCAATCGGCCGTCGCCTATAATGTGGACGGGGTCTATGTCACTGATACAGCGAGCATCTTTCCGCAATTTTACGATATTCAGCGCATCGAGGTGCTCAAGGGGCCGCAGGGCACCCTTTATGGGCGGAATTCTTCGGGCGGCGCCATCAATATCATAACCAACCGGCCGAATGTGAACCGTGTTGAGGGGAATGCCTCCGTAGAGTTCGGAAATTATGACATGGTGCGCGCAACGGGGGCGGTGAACCTTCCGCTATCCGGTCAGTTCGCGGCGCGCGCGGCATTCAACTATATCACGCGCGACGGCTATCTGAGTGACGGGACCGATGATGATTCCCAGCGGGCCGGCCGCCTGCAATTGCTCTATGACAATGGCGATGGCTTCAGCCTATTGATAAACGGCGACATCGCGCATCGCGGTGGCAAGGGGCCGGGAGCCACAGTGCAGCCCCGCGCCGCGGGCAATGGAAAATTTGTCGGAGCGGTCGATGCCGCCAACAATGCCTATTTGCAGGCCAATTCCTTCCTGCCGCCCTTTTTGATCTATACGCCGGGCGCCGGATTGCCGCCAACGGCCCCCAGCGGGTTGAAGCGCGACATGTATGTCGACAACACGCAGCGGAATATCAGCGCCGAAATCAATTATGATCTTGGCGGAGTCACAGCGACCTTTGTGCCGGCCTACCGCTATTCCAGCAATCATATCGGTTCCTATATCGCGTCCATTCCCTTCATCAACGACGAGACCACCAGACAGCAAAGCTATGAATTCCGGCTGTCGCACAATAGCGATCGAATAAAGGCCGTTGCGGGAATATTCTATTTCGACCTCGATCAGTTTTCCCATTATATCAGTTACACGAGCCTTATTCCTGGCCTGACGGCAGACAGCAAAAATAACCTTGATACCAAGAGCATTGCCGGTTTCGGTCAGGTAACTTTCAGCCTGACGGATAGCTTCCGTCTGATTGCGGGAGGCCGCTATACGCATGAAAGCCGCAAGATCGACGGGTTCCGGATGCCCGTTACCGGTGGTGATCAGGTCGATTATACCGGTGACACGGATTTCAATAATTTTTCTTTCCGGGGCGGTCTGGAATATGATCTCGGCCCATTGAACATGCTCTATGCGACTGTAAGCCGTGGCTTTAAATCCGGGGGGTTCAATACCTTTCAGGGAATGGCGGATCAGCCCAATTATTACAGGCCTGAGAAGCTTTATTCCTATACGGCAGGCCTGCGCAATCGCTTCCTCGATAACCGCGTGCAACTCAATGTCGAAGGCTTTTACTGGGATTATAAGGGCAGCCAGCAAACCCACTTCGCCTATGATCCCACCGGAACGCTGCAATTCATGACGTTCAACGCCGCGACCGCGACGATGTATGGTTTCGATGTCGATCTGACGGTCAAGCCGACGCCGGCGGACACGTTGAGCTTTGTGGTCGAATATCTTCATACGAAATTCAACGACTTCAAATATGATATTCCGACCGTTCAATATCGGCCCGGAAGCACAGGATGCCCTGTTGCGATCGAGGGGAGCTTTACGACAATCGATTGTTCCGGCTTTGTCTTGCCGCGTTCGCCCAAATGGTCCGGTACCGCCAGCTATCAACATGAGTTCTCGCTGGCGAACGGGGCCGCGATCGTGGCCGGGGGTGACATCAATTTCGCAACCCGCCGCTACACCGCCGTCGATTATGTTGAGGCCCAGAATGTGAAGGGCTTTATGCGGGGGAATGCCTTCGTAACCTTCAACACGGCGGACGATGTGTTCAGCGTGACCGGGTTTATCAAGAATATCGGGAATGCCGAGGTGCCGATCGGCGGCATCGAAGCGCCATTTGCACCGGGCCTCGTCTACAGCACGGTCGATGCCCCACGTACCTATGGCGTGCGCTTTCAGGCGAAGTTCTGAGCCAAAGGAGGGGAGGTGTCATGGTGGTGGGTTCGTGACACCTTCCGGGCCTGTTCCATGCCCTAAAATGGGGGAAAACCGTACTTTTTACATGAAAATATGGATGAATCACCGGCATGAAGCTCAGTGCGGAAGAAGAGCATCAGCGTCTCGAACATCTGACGACCGCCAAGATCGCGCGGCTGGGTGTTGCGTTGGAGCTGGCCGCATCATCGGTCTACAGCAAGCAGTTTGGCGTCAAGAATCATGAACTGAAGGTTCTGAATGTTCTGGCCGGTTCCGAGCCTGTTTCCTTGGCTGAACTGAGCCGCAGGGCACATGTGGACAAGGCCTGGGTCAGCCGATCGATAGCCAGCCTCGTTGCGCGCGGATTGGTGCGCAAGTGGCGCAAGCCCGGCGACGAACGCATGTCGCTCATCGAACTGACGGTTGAGGGGATCGAACTGGTTCGCCGGATCACCCCGGCAATGATGGAACGCCAACGAGAATTGCTTGCCGGGCTGGATCAGGAGCATGTCAATTGGTTGCTCGATACCCTGCTCACCAGACTTGAGCGCATGCGCAAGCGGAAGTGACGGTAAAATGAAGCCCTCTAATTTTTTGAGCGCCTCGCATCAGGAGCATATATGACCGAGAAATTTCCTCTCAGGTTTCGCAAGCCTGTCAATTCGCCGGAATTCCGGGGCGCGCGCAAACGGGAATATAGTCGCACCGTCGAGAATGGCATGATCATCGAACGCGATGTCGAGATACCCACGCGCTTCGGCTATGTGATCTATGCCGATATCTTCCGCCCGGCCGATGAAAAACCTGCACCGCCGCTGATCGCCTGGACGCCCTATGGCAAGCATGATCCCGCGCCGCTTGCGAGAATCTATCCCGGCAGCGGCGTGAAAGCTGAATGGATGTCGGATTACACCATCTTCGAAGCACCCGATCCGCTCTATTGGACGCGTCAGGGCTATGTGGTGATAACCGCCGATATTCCCGGCACCTGGTACGCCTCGACAGAGGCCCGCTTCATCGATCCCCAGGAGGCGGAGGCCTTTTACGACCTGATCGAATGGGCGGGCGTGCAGCTATGGAGCAATGGCAAAGTCGGTCTTTCGGGCGTATCCTACCTGACGGTGATGCAGTGGCGCGTGGCGGAACTGAATCCGCCCCATCTTGCGGCGATCAACCCCTATGAAGGGTGGACCGACACCTATCGCGAAGTCGCCACCCATGGCGGCATCCCGGAAACCTATTTCTGGCCCTATATCCAGACCCGCTGGGGCGCCTCCGATCATGCGATCGAGGATCTCTGGCGGGAGACGGTCGAGCATCCCTATTTCGACGATTTCTGGAAGGCGAAGGCTGCCCAACTCGAACGGATCAAGGTTCCGGCCTATATAGTGGCGAGCTGGAGCGATCATGGGCTGCATTCGCGGGGCACGCTGGAAGGCTATAAGAAGATCGGATCGGATCAGAAGTGGCTGGAGATTCACGGCCGCAAGAAATGGTATTATTATTACGAGCCTGAAATGCTGGAGCGCCAGAAGGCTTTCTTCGATCATTTCCTCAAGGGGCAGGACAGCGGAATAGCCGACTGGCCGAAGGTCCGTCTGGAGGTACGTGATCGTGCGTGGGAAGGGGCGTTCAAGAATGTCGCGGATTGGCCGGTGCCGGACACGGACTATAGGCCGCTCTATCTCGATGCCGGCCATGGCGTGCTGGGGACCGAGGTTCCCGCCCGGCCCTCATCGATTGCCTATGAGCCTCTGGCCGAAGAAGGGCAGGTTGTTTTCGATTATCGCTTTGAAGAGGCGGCTGAACTGGTTGGCCATATGAAGCTCCATCTCAACCTCTCCACCAGTGAGGGTGATGACATGGATGTCTTCGTCGCGATCGAGAAACTGGATGCCGAGGGGCGGCCCATTTCTTTTGTCCATTATGCGGTCTTTGAAAACGGCCCCGTCGCATTGGGTTGGCTGCGCGTGTCCCATCGTGAACTCGACCCGGACGCCTCGACCGACTTTCAACCGGTCCTCAAGCATGAGCGGTCCTTGCCGATCGCGCCCAACGAAATCATTTCCGTCGATATCGAGATTCTGGCGTCGGGCACGCGCTTCGAGGTTGGGGAGAGCTTGCGGCTGGTGATCGCGGGTCGCGACATTCATTATAACCCGAAGCCCATGCTCTATATTCATCACGAAGACACCGTGAACCGGGGGCTGCACAGCATTCATACCGGGCCGGATCATCCCTCTTATCTGCTGGTGCCGCAGGTCAGGATTTGAGGGGGCGGGCGAGGGCTTGGCTAAAGGAACAGCGGAAGGGGAGAGCCTGTTTGAAGCGCGGCGAACAAGCTTGATATTTACCTGGGTCGTTCCAGTGACATCAGCAGCGCCAGTCCGTTGCGCTCGAACAGGTCAAGCATTTCCACAAAGGCGTCCCGATCGATGCCGCCCAGCGCTTTCTGTTCATGCAGCATGGACGTGGGCAGCAGGGCCTGCTGGATTTTCCGTCCTTCATCCGTCAGAGAGACCAGCATCGTGCGCGCATCGGTGGGGTGGGGCTTGCGCATGACCAACCCCTTGTCCTCCAACTCCCGAACAAGCCTGCTGATCCAGGCTTTGTCGATCCGGGCGCGGCGGCTGATTTCCGCCACCGACACTTCATCGTCGGCATGAAGCACATTCAATATCCGCAAGTCGGTGACGCGAATGCCCAGAGAATCGCTGAACGCCAATGTGGCGATCCTGACGAAAATTTCAGTGATCCGCGCAACCCGTACCGGAATCAGATCCTCGAAACTGGTGAGCTTGTGCGGCTCCGACCAGGAGGATTCGAAATGGCTCGCTTCGCCGTGCGGTATGGGTTTGCCTTTAGTCATGGCAGCGGTCTGCCCGAATTGGCGCCCGATTGTCCAGTCTAAAAAAAGATGTGTTGACATCTATATTCAATGCTCGCACTGTTGGTTCCATTCTGAATAGGATGGAGAGAAGGGGTGGATCAGTTTCTGCGCAATGCGTGGTATGTCGGTGCATGGGCCGAGGAATTGGACGAAAAGCCGCTGGGTCGAACGTTGCTGGGTGAAGCGATTGTCTTCTACCGCAAGGCGGATGGCGGCGTAGCGGCCTTGCAGGATAGGTGTCCGCACCGCTTTGTTCCCTTGTCGTTGGGCAAGGTCAAGGGCGATCGGATCCAATGCGGCTATCATGGCCTGTGTTTCGATGCCGACGGCACCTGCGTCGATGAGCGGTTCAACGACCATATCCGCTCTGCCTCGCAGCTGAAATCCTACCCTGTTGTCGAACGCCACAGCGCTATCTGGATCTGGATGGGCGATGCGGAGGCGCAGCCCGAACTGATCCCCGATTTCGCGTTTCTCGATGACAAGCGTTTCGATGTGATCCGTGGCCGCACGCCGATTCAGGCGAACTATACGCTGGAAATCGACAATCTCATGGACTTGAGCCATCTGGATTATCTGCATCTGGCGACGATCGGCAACGGTTCCCTCTCGGTGGGGGAATATAAGGCCTGGCAGGATGGTGATGAGGTCCACAGCGACTGGTGGTCGCCGGGCTGCGAGACGCCGCGGCAGTTTCTCGCCTATGTGGATAATGCGCCGGTCGTGGACCAGTGGACGGACATGCGGTGGAATGCGCCCGCAAGCGTCTATCTCTATAATGGTGTGACGCGAGTGGGTTGTCCGAGGGAGGAGGGCTATCCTGTCCATCAGGGCCATTTCGCGACACCCGAAACGGCGACATCCACCCATTATTTCTGGTCCGTTGCGCGTCCTGATCTTGGCGAGCCGCCGCAGGTTCGGGAGTTTGTCGAGGCCGTGACCCGCCGCACCTTCGAGACCGAGGACACGCCCATGCTGGAGGCTCAGCAAAGAGCCATGAAATCGCTTGATTTCTGGGCCGAACGTCCGGTGATTTTCCCGGAAGACAGCGGCGCTATTCGTGCCCGCCGTGTTCTCGACAAGCTGATCCGGGAAGAGCAGCGGCAAAATCCGGTTGCAGAACCGGCCGCCTGATCGAACACGGACCTGTTCGGCACAATAAGGAAAATTCCCATGAACGCGATTTCCGCGCGCGCAGCCATATTGCGCGCGCCCCATGAGCCGATGTCGATTGAAACCGTCGAGGTGGCTGATCCCCGCCCGGACGAGGTGCGGGTGCGTCTGGTCGCCACCGGCATTTGCCACACAGACCTTCTGATGATGGAAGGTGTGATGCCTGCCCCCATGCCGCTCGTGCTCGGCCATGAAGGGGCCGGGATCATCGAAGCCGTGGGCTGCAATGTCACGACGCATCAGGTGGGCGATCCCGTGGTGCTTTCCTTCGCCCATTGCGATCATTGCCACCAATGCGAGAAGGGAGCGCCGACCTATTGCACCGAATTCCTCCCCCGGAATTTCGGATGCATGCGCAGCGACGGCTCCTCCGCCTTTGCCGGGGAAAGCGCGCCGCACAGCCATTTCTTTGGGCAATCCTCCTTTGCATCCTATGCCATCTGCAATGCGCGCAGTGCCATCCGGGTATCTCGCAAGGCGCCGCTGGAACTGCTCGGCCCTCTGGGATGCAGCGTTCAGACGGGAGCTGGCGCCGTCATCAATGCCCTGAAGGCTGAGCCGGGCTGCTCGATTGCCATATTCGGCACCGGCGCCGTCGGATTGAGTGCGATCATGGCCGCGCGCATCATCGGCGCACACAACATCATCGCTGTCGATCTCCATGCGCAGAGGCTCGCCCTCGCCTCGGAGCTGGGCGCGACGGATGTGATCGAGGTTGCGGGCGTGGATCTGGTCGCGCAGCTGCATGAGCTTGTGCCGGGAGGCATTGATTATGCGGTCGATACGACCGGCGTGCCGGCGGTTGTGGATGCAGCCATTGCGGCGCTGGCGGTGAGGGGGAAGGCGGGCCTGATCGCGGGCGTACCCGGCAAGGATGCGGTGCTGCCTATCGGCCATCTGCTTGCGGGCGGGCGAGAGGTGCGGGGAATCTGCGAAGGGGATGCGCAGCCGGAAAACTTCATTCCGCAACTGGTGGAATGGCATCTCGAAGGCAGGTTACCGATTGAGAAGATGGTGCAGTTCTTCGCTCTGGATCAGATCAATCACGCTGTCGCCGCATTGGCGAACGGCACCGTGGTCAAGCCGATTATCCGATTTTGAAAGGGCGAACCTCGATTACCCCATTTCCCCATAGGTGGAGAAGAAATAGTCATGCTGGATTATGCTGAATATGAACGCCTTTTCAATGAAGGCGATGATATTACCCACACCGAAACCTTCTTCGCCGACGATATTCTGTTTGTCGGCAGTTCCATTGAGATAAAGGGCAAGCCCGATCTCTATAAATTCCTCAATTTTGCGCATAATGGCGTGATGGAGCGGATGCGTCCGCAAAGGGTCGTCAATCAGGGCAACTTCATTTTCGCAGACATCGACATGGATTTTCACGCCACGAAAGAAAGGCCCGAATTTCCATTTGGTCATATGCGGCCGGGCGATTGCGTGACGGTAAAATTCTTCGTCACTTATCAGGTGGAAAATGACAAGGTTGTGGCATTGAAGGCAATGACATGGGCGCCGGAAAAGGGCGTTGCCAAGTTGCCGAAACTGGGTGCGCATCCCAGCCAGCGGGCGGCTTGTCTCGCTTATCTGGCGGCCTTCTCCAATGCTGATCTGGAACGGTTCTCTGCATTTTATCAGCCCGATGGCGTGCTCGAACTCAGTAGCGCTATTCCGGCACTTCGGGGACGACAGGGCATCACCGACTTTTACGGACGCATCTTTAAGTTCGTCCGTGAGGAAGTCGCCGTCACGACGCTGGCTTGCAGCGATGATTCCATTGATTTGCAAGGGCTCGCGACTTTTACCGCGATTGCAGATGCGCCCGATTTCCCGGTCGCTCCGCTCGCAAAGGGGGAGGTCCTGCAACTGCCTGTTGCGGTGCATTATGATTTGACGGACGGTCTTATTCAGCGAGCGCACGTTACCCGCCTTGGTCAGCCGGAACGCGTACCTTCCTCTACGCTCTGAGGATATAACAACCGGCGCCTTCTTTGATGGCGCCGGTTACGGATATCCCCATTTCGCCTTCTGTTGACGATAACGATACCGAAGTATCCATCTATTGATGTTCGGATATGGCTGCGGTGAGGGCGGCGTTGTTAGAGTATCAGCCCTGAGCGCTTTCCTCCTGCTTCACCAGCTTGGCGAGATGGCGCCGCGCAAGGATCGCGCCCTTGTCGGAAGGGAGGATGACCGGCTCCATCTCCATCAGGCCGCGCCCGGCCATATGTTCCGCCACGCGCATCATCGCGACGTCGTCTTCCGCGCCAAAGACATTCTGCGTCAGCATGGTGCGCATCCGGTCCTCGAAATCATCGGCTTCAAAGGCGGGGTCATAGGCCTCGATGGTGAAATAATGAGCTTCCCCGTCGCTGGCGGGCGTGAGCAGGTGCAGGCCGTCCAGCCGCCTGATGCGCGGGGGAATGCGCCGGTCGAAACCCTGCGAGATGATGATGCGCGCGGGGGCTTCCCACACCGATTCTATCCAGCGATGCGGCAGGAAACTGCCGTCTTCCTCCAGAAATTCCCAGCGGGAAATAACCTTGCTATTCTCGCTGCGCGCGCTGTAGCGGCCCTGGCGATAGCGGTCGAGGATCGCGTCCGTCCCCTGCGCGAGGCTCGGCCGATGCAGGAAGGCGGCATGGCTGAGGTCCAGCAGATTGTCGACGCCCAGAAGGAAGTTGGAATGCTGGCGCATATACATGCGCAGGAAGCGATAGCCCTCATGCTGTTTCAGATGGCTGTAATCGGGCGGCGCGACATCTTCCGCCATGGCGGGATCACCCGGCCAGAACCAGAGGAAGCCGTCCTCCTCGACCACGGGAAAGCTGCGCACTGCGGTGCTGGGCGGTGCATCGGTCAACGGGCTGTGGACGCAGCGGCCATCGCCGGTAAAGCGCAGGCCATGATAGGGGCATTCGATTGCGCCATCGACCACTCGTCCGTCGCTCAGCGCCGCAAAGCGATGAGGGCAGATGTCGAGCAGCATCGCTGCCGTGCCCTGATCGTCGCGAAACAAGGTCGTCGGTACGCCGAAATAATGGCGGCGCAGCGGCTTATCCGTTATTTCCTGCGACCATGCCGCCAGATACCAGTGATTTTTTGGGGCCTCGTGCATCTCTCTCTCTCCGGTTTCCCGTTGTGTCAAAAATCCTGAAGGGCGAAATCTTCCTTGGTCACGCCGCATTCCGGGCAGATCCAGTCGTCGGGAATATCCTCGAACCGGGTGAAGGGCGGCAGGCCGCCATCGGGATCGCCCAGCGCCTCGTCATAGACATAGCCGCAATAATAGCAGAGATATCTGCGCCAGGGCCGGTCACTCATGGCCGCCACATCAACGGCAGTTGCTCTATGGTCACGACGGCGCGGGCGCTGACATGGATGTCGCGGTGCGTGTCGACCTCGAAATCGGGGATGCGCTTCAGCCATTCCTCGACAAAGACGCGCAGTTCTATCCGCGCCAGCATCGACCCCATGCAACGATGGACGTGGCCGCCGAAGGTGGAATGCATCACATTGCCGCGCCTTTCAAAGTCGACGCGGCTGGCCTCCTTGAACTGGCGTTCGTCCAGCCCGTCGAGATAGGTCGGCATGATGACCATGTCGCCGGTGCGGAACTCCACGCCCTTGTAAAGGCGATCGGCGATAACCTCCCGTCCCAGATTGATGACGCCGAAGCGGCGCAGCAATTCCTCGACCGCGCCGGGGATCAGTCTGGTGTCATTGATAAGCTGTCGTCGGTGGGCAGGGTTCATCGCCAGGAACCGCGCGGAAAAGCCCATATTGGATGCGACCGTATCCAACCCGCCGAGCAGCAGCAGCGTGACCATGCCGGTGAGCGCGATGTCATCCATGTAGGCGCCATCGAATTTGGCGTTGGCGACGGCGGAGATCATGTCGGTGCCGTTCCCGCCCCGCCGCTCCAGCGCCCGCTCCAGCGAATAGGCGCCGAGTTTGCGGCGGCCTTCCACACGAATTTCGACGGTTTCGCCGCGAATGGTTTCCTCGCAGCAGTGCAACAGATAAGGGCGATCCTCCTCCGGCAATCCTGCGATCTTCATGAAGATCGCGACCGGCAGATGGGTGGCGAAATCGCCGATGAACTCGCATTGGCCAGAGGACTTGAACCCTTCGATCAGGTCGATGGCCAGATGCCGCACATCCTCGGTCAGCGCATTGACCGCCTGGGGCGAGAGAAAGGGCTTCACCAGATCGCGAAACTGCGTGTGATGCGGCGGATCGACCTGTAGGGGCAGCATCTTGGGCTGGGTTTCGGGCGGCTTCGGCACCGTGATCGACCGGGACGAGAAATGCTCATGGTCCTTGATGATCGCGCGGATATCCTCGGCGCGCGTCACCACCCAATGGCCGCCATGGCGGGGTGTCCAGAAAATATCGGGCACCCCGTCACGGTGCAGCTGGCGGCAGGCATGAAGCTGATAATCGGCATCAAGCCCGCTGCCGCCATATATATCATAATCGAACAACAGATCGGCGGGCACCATATCCCTATGGTTAGCGGTGAGCATTTCGGCCATGGGGGGCGCTCCCTTCAGCATAAGAGGGTTTCGAGAATCTGGGTCAGGATGGCGCCGGGGGTCTTGTCCGCCTGCACATTGCCCCGATGGCTTTCCATCACCAGCCCAAGCACCAGCGTGCGGAAGGTGATGCCTACCATCTCCGCCGAGAGCCGCCGCGGATTGGGTGATTTCGTCAGCAGTTCGAGGATGAGCGGTTCGATCGCCTCGACGATCCTTGCCGAATGCTCCCGATAGATCGCGCCGAACGCCGGATCGGCCTCCGCCTCGATCATCAATTGCATGCTGAGGAGGCGGCGTTCCCGCTGGGCGATGAACCGATTGAAGCTCGCTTCCATCAGCGGGAGAAAATCCTGCAGGTCTGACGCCTGCCCCAGCAGATCCTGAAGCATCGCCACCTCCGCCGCGACGCTTTCCTCCAGCAATTCGATCATCAGATCCTGCTTGGTGCGGTAATTGGCGTAAAAGGCCCCGCGGGAAAAACCGGCAGTCTCGGCGATGCGATCGATGGACGCGCCACTGACGCCGCGCGTGGCCACCTCTTCACTCGCCGCCGATCGCAATCGCTGGCGCGTCATCTCCCGGCTTTCGGCGCGGCTAAGGCGTTTCATCTCGTTCTCCAGATTCGATAATGAATCTAGATACATTTGTGTATCTTAACGTCAATGGGAATGTTGTTCTGTTTTCATCATCTCGGTAAAAAGGGGTGTTATAACTCCGGATTATCCTTTCTGGAGGAGGCGGGGTCGGCTTGGGGGTAATGGAAAAACCGCAGAATTTTTGGGAAGGAGTGTGAGAATCTATTCTGCCCTGGTTCGGGATGTGCTTTTTCAGACCGCTTTATTAAGATGTGTTGACATCTAAATTCTTATGCGGAATATCTTCGCCAATCGCCATGATAAAAACTGGCATTTGGATGAACGGAGAGATCTGCATGGAATTATTCCCGCAAAGCCCCTGGTTTTCCGGCGTCAATGCGCCGTCAAGGGCCGAACTCGACCTTGACGATCTGGAGGTGATCGGTTCGATCCCGCAGGAAATTGATGGAGGATTCTATCGGGCGGCGGCGGATCATCAGTTCGCTCCGCGCTTTGCCGACGATATTCCATTCAACGGCGATGGAATGATCTCCCTGTTCCGGTTCAGGGATGGGAAGGTAAGCCTGAAAAGTCGCTATGTTCGGTCGGAGCGGTTTCTTGCGGAACGGGCCGCGGGCAGGGCGCTGATGGGAAAATATCGTAACCGGCATCTCGACGATCCGGCACTGGGCGATATACCGCGCGATCTCGCCAATACCAATGTGCTGCTGCATGGCGGAGTGTTGCTCGCCTTCTGGGAAGGCGCCCGCCCGGTGGCGCTCGATCCGGTCACGCTGGAAACGATCGGACGCTGGGATTTCCATGGCACGCTCAACAGCCCCACTTGCTCTGCGCATTGTGCGATCGATCCCGAAACAGGAAATCTTGTGGGCTTCGCTTTCGCTACCAAGGGCGAATTTACCCGCGATGCCCTCTATTTCGAGGTTTCACCGCAGGGGCGGGTCATTCATGAGGCGGAATTTCAGCTGCCCTATTTTGCCGAACTGCATGATTGCGGCGTGACCCGCGATTATATCTGCTTTCCGGTCGTGCCGATCATGGGGGCAGGGGAAGAGGCGCTTGCCCGTGGCGAAACCTATTATCATTGGGACCCGGAAAGAGAGATATATCTGGGTGTGCTGCCCCGTTTTGGGCGTGGCGATCAGATCCGCTGGTTCGAGGCCCCCAATCAGTTCACCAGCCATAAGATGAACGCCTGGAATGAAGGGACGAAGGTCTTTTTCGATACCTGCGCGGCGCCCGGCAATCTTTTCCCTTGGTTCCCCGAGCGCGGGAAACCGTTCGATCCGACAAAGGCCGAGGTGAAGCTGGTGCGCTGGACGGTCGACATGGCGTCCAATGGAGATGGTTTCGAAAATGTGGAGATATTGAGCGACTATATCGGGGAATTTCCCAAAATCGATGATCGCTTCCAGATGCGCCCCTATCGTCATGGGTGGATGCTCGGTTTCGCTGGTCCGCGTCGCGGGGACATGGCGCATGTCGATCTTGTCGAGCGGACAACGGAAATTTGGGAAGCCCCGGCAAGCAAGGTCATTCAGGAACCCGTATTCATCCCGCGCAGCGCCGCTGCGGCCGAGGGGGATGGCTGGATCGCGCAAGCCGCGACAGATGCACAGACTCTGCTGACGGAACTAAATCTTTTCGAAGCGACCAACATCGCGAAGGGGCCGATCGCGACGATCAGGACGCCGGTCCACATGAAGCCTGCCTACCACGGCAACTGGTTCGATGGATCGCTGATTAAAAGCCCTGAAATGGCATAAGGATAGCCCGGATGAAATTTGATTATGATGCATATGAAGCCTGTTTCAACACAGGCGATGATGAGGAACTGGTTCAGCGTTTCTTCTGCGACGACATAGTGTTTACCGGCGGCGCGAGGGCCTATAGCGGAAAGGAGGAACTGCTCGCTTTCCTTGCCTGGGCGCATGATGGCGTGCGAGAGGTGATGCGGCCTCAATTGGTGCTTCAAAATGGTGACGATCTGTTCGCCGAGGTCGACATGGATTTCCATGCGACCAGGGAACGTCCGGAATTCCCGTTCGGACATCTATTTCCCGGAGACATGGTGACGGTGAAATTTTTTGTGACCTACCGCCTGCGGGATGGGAAGGTGAAAGAGCTGAAGGCGATGACCTGGGCGCCCGAAAAGGATGTGACGAAGCTCCCGCGATTGGGCGGTCATCCCAGCCAGATCGCGGCGCTGAGAAGCTATCTGGCGGCATTTTCGAATGCGGATTGCGCGCGGTTTCCCAGATTTTACGCCAATGACGTTGTCCTGCGCCTCAATGACAAGATCCCGCCTCTGGTGGGGCCCGATGCCATTGCCGGATTTTATGAGGCCATGTTCCGCAAGGTGAGAGAAAACCTGACCGTCCATTCGATCGAAGCGACGGATGAGGCCATCAGGATAGATGCTACGGCCCGTTTCACCGCCATAGAAAATGCCCCTGATTTCGTGCTGGGGGCGCTCCGGAAAGGCGATTGCATCGATAATCGCGTGTTTGTCGATTACACATTGAAAGAAGGGTTGATCGCCACCATCGGCGTTGTCCGTCAGGGTGAAATGATTTTCCACAGATCGGCGGAGATAGCCGTGGGTTCATGATCGAATGAAGCGGCTGGTTCGCGATGCGCGTTCATGGTGGAAGGAGCGTATCGCGGGTTGTCGTGCAGGCGGAGATGAGCCTGCGGAGGCTGGGTCGGGCCGCAAATTTCAGTCATGCGGCCCGAGAAATCTGTCACCGTTGAAATGTATGAGATGGGTGGGATCGGAGGCGACCCATACCTCGGTTTCCCATGCAAGATCGCTCAGATATTTTGCCATGGTTTTGCGGTTCGGGAAGGCCGTCACGTAGACCAGCCCAATTTTCGACCCTGCGAAAAGCTCCCTGAGTTCGCGATGGCGCTTGGCGTTGACCGGGCCATGCGATGTTACGCTTTCGGCCAGTATCATCCAATTGCGGTGACGGTCATGAAGGACGACATCGGGCATTTTGCCGTGCCGATCGACGGTGACGCCCAGATCGGAAAGCGCTTTCTCATCGAAAAAGCCTATCTTGGACCCGGTGTCCCCAACATAGATCAACCGGGCGCCCGGCGTATGGGTCGAAGCGAAACTCTCGACAATATCCCTGATCAGTTCGCTGTGCGCCCCTGGGCTGAGCTGGATCGTCATGCCGCCGGGAATATGCACCGGCACCTGACTGGTTTCCCGCGCAGCGGCGTAGCGGCCGGCCAGCCCCGGCTTCAAGGCCAGATAGGTTTCAAGTGCTGCGGGCCAGGCCCTGGTGCCATAGGATCGCAGCAATTCCACGGCCTCGGGGGTCAGTTGATATCCCGCCTTGGGGCTGTTGACGGCTCGATGGGGCGCGTCGGCATTATAAATCACAAGCCCGGCATCCATGAACTGATGGATTGAGTGACGCCTTATCGTTTCCCGGCTATTGGGTGCATAGCGATGGCCATAATGTTCGGCGATCCACTCGATGATCGGCGTGATGCCCATGGTCGGGGTTGCGGTCTTTGCCCATGGCCTTGAGGGGCTGAGATCGCCGAGGGCGAGGAGAGTCCATGCAGAGCGATCGTTTCGCTGCCCCTTGGGCATATCGATCTGATCGAGGATTGCCCGGGCGGCAATTCGCTTTTCCTCTCGCGTCAACTCTACCCCCTTAAATTGCACCGATCACCCCGGCAACGCAGGCATCGATGGCATCCTGGTCATTGGCAGAAGAAGCGAGGGCCGCTCTGCCTATCGTTTCCAATTGCTGTAGGGTGGGAAACTTCATCCGGCGCAGATCGCTGGCATTGACCTGGGTGTGGCCGGAGAAGAGCCGGAAGCTACGGTCGACCTCGCTTGTATTGAGATAGGCTGCCAGACCGCGCGCCACCATCTCGGGAAGCGGCTGCCTGCCTTGCCGCAACAGGTTCAGCTTATTGTCGATACCCAGCATGTCGCCCGGGAGCAGGGACGGATCGACCAGCGTCGCCACAACGCGGCGGCGTTCTTCCTTCGAGGAAAAACGCTTGACGAGAACATACCAGCCCTTGGGCACCAACCATTTATGCGTGGCGGAATTTTCGGCGATCGCATTGGGTTTCTTGCCTTCGATCGGCCATGTGAGCCTGCCGTCTTTCATATGATGCGGATAAAGCAAGGGGACGCTTCTTTCGACCGCCTGTGCGTGAAGATGCTTTTGCATCCTGAAATCCACGACGGGGCCGGTCGCCACGGTAAGCCCGATCGCATCGAGAGTCACGGTGAAGCGTTCGTCGGGAATATGCGTATCATCCGTCGGGATATGGATTATCAGTTCCGGGTCGTCCGCTGCGACGATCCTTTCGCTGGGATAGGTCATTGTCCTTTGATCGAGGAAAGCGGCATCGCTTGATGTCGATATCCGCACATCCCCTTGCTCCCCGTCTCGCACGAGATGGATAATCACATTTTCCTGAAGGACATCATCCGCCGCGAAGGCACTACGCCGTGAATCGAACAGATGAATTTGCTTCAGGGCGGCCCGGGCGAAAAGCCATTTGCGGAACGGGCGATAATAGGGGCCGTTGCAGAAGGAGCGCGGGATGATGGCGACCAATTCGCCGCCGGCTTCCAGAAGCTCCAGCGCCAGTCCCACGAAAGCAGAATAGAGATTGACGGTCTCCAGTCCTGCCGCGCGGCACAGAAGGCGCTCTCGCGAGGACGTAGCGATCTTGCGATAGGGAGGGTTGAGGATGGCGCGATTATAGCGCTCCCAGTCCTCGTGGCCGATCCTCCCTGATGCGGCGTCGATAAAATCGGCATGCACGGGATGAAGCTGTATTCGATCGGTTTCGAGTTTGGCGAGGTTCGCCGTCAGGACCGGGATGATCGCTTCGTCGATTTCATAGACATCCGCAGCGATCGGCCCGGTTGCCTGCCACTGGCCGATGAAGGCCTCGGTCAGCGCGCCTTCGCCTCCACCAGCATCGAGCAGACGGACGGCTCCCTGAGGCGGGGAAAAGAGACTGGCCATGAACTTTGCGATGGGGGCGGGCGTAAAGAATTGGCCCAGAACTGCTCGGCGCGATGGAAGCTGGGGCGGGGAGGGTTGGGTAGCGAGGAGGAATTCGGACGCGTGGTTCATTGCCGACAGCATAGCGTGTCGGGAAAAAACCGCCAGCGTTCCCTGCCAGGCCCGCGGCGACGGGCGGCAAGCCGTCATAATCGCTTCGGCTGTTCCACTATGTTCCGCCCCTTGCGGATGCTTCCCGCCGCCTCCGCCCGGTAAGGGCTATTGCGGTCGTCAGCGGCTTGAAGCGTCAGAAACCGCTCAATGACGAAGCTGCCTTCGCAGACCAAGAATGTGTGCGTTCCGGACCACGGACATCCATCCTGTCCGCCCTATACCTAAATGGTGAAAAAATGGGTGAGAAGGTCCGGGTCTTGCTCGGTTCCGGGCATTTTCTGCGCCGAATATCATGGGGAGAGGAAGATGCGCGGTTTGAAAGGTCTTTTGTTGATGGGGGCGGCTGCTCCCGCTTTTGTGGCGGTGCCGGCGTTTGCACAGGGCAGTGAGGCTGCCCAGGATAATGATCCGAATATCATCGTCGTGACGGCGCAGTTCCGCAAACAGAATATCCAGGATACACCTCTTGCTATCACCGCCGTGAATGCGGAAATGATGGAAGCGCGCAATCAGGCGAATATTCAGGATGTCGCGCGCACCGCACCCAGCGTCACTTTCGAACAGAGCGCGATCGGCGGTGGCGCTGCGGCCCAGCTCACCATTCGCGGCATAGGCCAGAGCGACTTCCTGCCTACGGTCGAGCCTGGCGTGGGTGTCTATGTCGACGACGTTTACTATGGAATCATGAGCGGCGCGACCTTTGAGTTGCTCGACCTCGATCGGGTGGAAGTGCTTCGTGGGCCGCAGGGCACGCTTTCCGGCAAGAACTCGGTTGGCGGCTCGATCAAGCTGTTTTCCAAATTGCCCGATAATAACACCGATGGCTCGCTCAAGTTCATCTACGGTAGCTTCGATTTGATGGAAGCGCGTGGGGTGATCAACGTGCCGGTAATCAAGGATCGCGTAATGGTCCGCTTCAGCGGTTTGCTGCGCAAGCGTGACGGTTTCGTCGATGAACTGGACTATGGGTGTGTTCATCCCGGAACGCTGCCGCTGGTCAGTGGATCGAGCGCAACGAACGGGTGCAAGATTGGCGAAGAGGGCGGGCAGGATCTTGCCGCGCTGCGCGGTTCGGCCCGGATCGTCTGGAGCGACTCGTTTGAGCAGGTCGTGACAGCGGATGTTGTTCATGACCATCAGGATGCCAGCCCATCCAAGCTTACCTATCAGTCGCCGCTATGGAATGGTGGCCTCGATTTTACGACTCCTGCCAAAAGTTACACCAATTATGCCACTTTCATGGGGCACCCATTCACGTCTGGCCAATATGCGGCAGAGTCCGCCAACAAGGTCGATCAGTGGGGCATTTCGAACGTCTTCACCTTCGATGTTTCGGACGATTTGCAGCTCAAATCGATTACTGCCTATCGCAAGACAAAAGCCTACGCGGCTCAGGATGGGGACCTTTCTCCGTATAATATCTATAACATGATCACGCTTATCGATCACAAGCAATTCACCCAGGAAGTGCGGTTGTCGGGCAAGATCAAAGAGATTGTCGACTGGACAGCGGGCGGATTCTACTATGACGCCGACACGCGGCTGATTTCGCATATCGATATTCCGGGTGGCTATGCGGTCGGCGGCGGCGGGGTTGATCTGGAATTCCTGACGGATGATCCGGTCAAGGCCAGGTCGGCCTCCGGTTTCGTGCATGCTACCGCGCATTTGACCGACCGCCTGAACCTCACCGGCGGGGTCCGCTACACCGACGAATCCAAGAAATATACCTTTATCCGTCGCGGTGCGGATGGCGGAGCACCACCCGTCGCTGTCGCGGCTCTCGATGGCGTCAGCAATACTTACAAAGGCAATAAGTGGGATTTTCGCGCCGCGCTGGATTACCGCTGGAGCAGCAATTTATTGACTTATGCGCAGTTCGCGACCGGCTTCAAAGGGGGGGGTATCAACCCGCGTCCTTTCTTCCCGTCGCAGGCGGTGCCTTACGCACCGGAAGAGGTGAAGACATATGAAATCGGCTTCAAATCGGATTTCCTCGACAGGCGCGCACGATTGAATGTCGCCGGATTCTATTCTGATTATTCCAACATGCAGTTGATCGTAAATTCCTGCGATGCGGTCTCTCCCTTTCCAGGCGCGCCGTGCACGCAGACCACGAACGCCGGCTCTTCCAAGCTGTGGGGCGCGGAAATCGAGGCTTCGCTGGAGCCGGTCGATGGCCTCATTCTCGACGCGACCGCAAGCTTCATCGATTTCAAGTACAAGCAAGTCGATGCTTCGACCGGCATTCTTCTGGACGGTGAATTGCCGCTGCTGTCCAAGACGAAGCTATCGGGCGGCATACAATATGAATTCACCGCCTTTGACGGCACGGTCACGCCGCGTATCGATGTGGATTATCGCTCCCACTACCAGCAACAGGCGATCAATCAGGCCAGCGGTTACGGCCGTGTCGAAGGGCGCGCGCTGGTCAATGCCCGGATATCCTACCGTACCGGTGACGGCAATTGGGAGATTGACGGCACGGTTTCCAACCTGTTTGACAAATTCTATTATACGAACAAATTCGATATCTCAGCCGCACCTTATTTTTCCGCGATCGGTTTCCCGGGGCGACCGCGCGAATTCAGTGTTTCGGTCAAGCGCAACTTCTGACCTTCCTTTCGATTGGCCGGACTATGGGGCTGGTGGCGTTTCGCCGCCAGCCCCTTTGTTGACGGGCGCCGTCGATCCGGGCGGGCAGTGGCGGAGGCTCTGCATTCAAGGTTCAACCGGCCGATGGGCAGGGTATCTGCTTCATGATGAGGGCAGGCAGAAGCTCTCGCAGCCTGTTTTTCTTATGCCCAGACAGACCAAGCAACCATGCGCCGGGGTGCCTCACGCACAGTAGGCGCGGGCCTATGGTGGCATGACCGAAATGGCTCGCTGCGACAAAATCGGAGGCGAGAGCGCAGAGAGCGAAATGCATGGAGAGCGAAATGAACGACAATGATATTCTCATCCGCACCGCCGAGCTGGAGTGGCTGCCCGCGTTTCCGGGGGCTTGGTTCAAGCCGTTACGGAGCTGCGATAAGACAGGGCAGTGGACGCAATTGCTCAAGCTTGATGCAGGGGCTTCGCTGCCTCCCCATTATCATCTCGGTGCGGGCGAGTTCATCGTCCTTTCAGGGGAATTGCACTATGCCAGCGGGGTCGCCTATCCGGGCGACTATGGCTATGAAGCGATGAGCGCCTATCATGAGACCACGCAGGCGCCTGTCGAGACGGTCCTGTTCTATGTCGGCCACGGCCCGCTCGCGATGCTGGATGAAAATGGAAAAATCTGTGGCGCAATGGGGTCGGATCATGTGAACCGGTTCTCGATGGAAGGCACGGCGGCGGTCTGACCAACCTGGTTGGCCGATCGATCCGATGAAGGGGGCGAGGGCAGCTGGCGTCCCGCCCTATGGATTGATCCAGGGACCGCAGGCCCGGCCTTCATGAGGCCGGGCCTGGAAATTACGCGAAAGCGGCTGCGCGGCTCGTGTCGCAATATTCGCGCGAAGCCACAATCTGTCCGTTATCGATCTCGAACAGAAAATGATAGTTATTGGCGTAGACATTACCGTTGGCGAGTACCGTTCGGCCGGTTGCCTCCAGCGCGACCCGGTTGCCTTCGCAGGTGGTGCCAAGGATTTCATATTCCATCGGATTGACCATCATCGGCCCGATTTGGGCGAAGAGCGCACGCATGCCATCTTTACCGACAATCGATCCATCGGGGCCTTGGAACCGGGTGTCGTCATGGCACATTTGTAAGGCGCCTTCGACGTCGCCGCCAAGGATCTTCCCGATATAGAGCTTGATCAGCGTCAGGTTTTCTTTTTCAGCCATCTGTTCTCTCCTGAATAGAAGAGGGGAGGCTGCGGCCACCCCCCTTCCTGTTGTCGATTATCCCGCTCGCATTTCTTGGGCCTGCTTGGAATAGGGCCAGGATCGGATGGTCGCACGGATTTCCTTTTGGACGTGACGCTCGACGCCCGGCTTACTGGAGCCGCCATCGGGTTCGCCCCAGATGACCGTGACCTCCTTGCCGAATTCGGCATCCTGCTCGTCGATGGTCGCGAGCGAGATCCACTGGTGGTCGACGGAAAGATAGCCCGGATATGTCGAGAAGCCGACCATCCTTCCATCCGACATCACCATATCATAGGGATGGGCGGCGTAGTTCGCATTGGGCTTTTCGAGGAACTTGCCGTTATCCTTGCCGGAAAGAATGCTCGCTTCAATCGCGAGCACGTCGTCGGAATTCCATTCGAGCACGACCTTCCGGCGATGCGGCCGGTCCTTCATCTTCTCAAGTGCTTCCCGGCCGATAAAGTCGTGGTTGAAGTTGATGATCCGCCCATAATCGAGATCCCACGGCGTGAGGTAATAATCCTCGATATTCTTCGAGACGAAGCTGCCGCCGATCGAGGCGACCCCCTCGAAGGAGGTGCCGGGCAACCATTCACGATAGTCGCGCATCTTCTCGCCGGTATAGATCGCCTGTAATGGCGATGGAATCCAGCCGCCTTCTACAGCGCAAGTGCCATAGGTCCTTCCACCGACGAGGCGGAGGTTGAACTCGGCGCCTGCTTCGATGATCGTGTCGCGGATCAGGTCACGGTCTTCCCACGGACCCCAGAATTCAAGACCGGGCGCGCCGGCGAAGGCGTGGCCGAGGCAGCGCACTACGCGGCCAGCGATCTTGATCGTGCCCATCCTGAAGAAGCCGATCTTGTCGATCGGGCCACCGTTGAGTTTTTCGAGTAGCGCCCAGGCCTTCGGGCCTTGCAGCTCAAAGCGCCAGGTCTTGCGGGGGCTGGGATTGTTGACCGAGCGCTCGTCGCGTTCATAGGTCACATCATAGCCGCCGCGGTCGATATTATACTGGATCCAGTTGGCGACGACCGGGCGGCCGACGATGTTCACCTTGTCGTCCTCCAGGCCGAACAGGACCATATCGCCGATAAGGTAGCCATCATGGTTGCAACAGATGATCTGCTTGCCCTTGTCGCGCCCGTAATTGGCGAAGGAATTGACTCCCATCTCCGACAGCAACCGGATCGTGTCCGGACCTTCGACATAGAGGTCGGTCATATGGAGCGACTGGTCGAGCAGGCCGACATCTTCGCGCCACGAACGCTGTTCGTCTCGCCAGTTGGTGAACTCCGCCTGGACCGGATAGATATACGCCCCGACCGGCACATCGCGAAGCCACTCCGCCGGGTTGCCGAGTTGGTCCAGCTTGTCCTGCAAGCTCTTGAAATTCATATCGTCCCTTTCCCAGAAATTTCGATTTCGAGGCGCTCACGCCCGAGGTTGGAGCGTAGCGGCCCAGACAATCCCGCGCCTGTCCGGCGACGCACCACTATCTGGTCCTTGAGGGCAGATACGGCCTCTCAGATGTCGCCAAGGCCCTTCATCACCTTGCGCATCAGTTCGATGAGTGTACGTCGCTCATCATCGCTTAATGCGCTGAGCAACAGGTCTTCGCGGCGCAAGGCGACTTGCTGTATCCCGACATAGAGTTCGCGCCCTTTCTCGGTGAGTTCATAAGGCTTGGTGCGACCTGCGAACTTCCCCTGAACCGGCTTTACAAAGCCTTTCTTCGCAAGTGTCGTCACGGCCCGGCTGACCGCGCTGGCATCCATTGAAATCAGGCTGACCACTTCCTGCGAACTCACCTGACCAAGGGAATAAATGGAAGCGAGGACCCGCCATTCGCCGATCCCGATGCCGAATTTCTCCAGATACAGGCGGGACGAGGTGGTCGTCCAGCGATTGGAAATCGTGCCGAGGAAGAAGGGGAAATAACCCTGTAGATTGATCGGTTCGTCAGCCATGTCCATTGCCAGATCATATCTAATTTGTAATGTCAAATTGATATATCAAATTAGATATGATCAATGTTCCATCTGCCAGATTGATTCATATTTTGGCGCTTGAGGCGCGGTTTTGTCGCCAGAGTCCAAGTGACGGAACGCTTGGCATGCTCTCATGGTGGAACGGCACCTGATGAAAACGATCGATAAGGATATTTGGGAGAAGGTGGATGGCTGTGCAGCGCACATGGTCGACGACGGATGTCTGCAAGACGCAGGCGAGGACCTATTGGGCGGAGACGCTCCAGAATTTGATGCCCGGATTGCTGGTCGAGCCGATCGGACGTGATTTCGAGGCGGAGCTGAAACAGCGTCTCGTGTCGGGGATAAATATCAGCCTGGTTCGGGCGGCTCCGCAATGTGTACGAAGCTTGTCGCGTCCGCGCTCGGCCGTCGAAGGCCAGTTCGCGCTGATCTATCTGCGCTCGGGAAGCCTTAAAGTGCGCCAGTTCGCCCGTTCTCTGGAGCTGCGCCCAGGTGAGTGTGTGCTGCTGGATGGTCGTGAGCAGAGCGAGGTCGTCACCTGCGCGCAATCTGAAAGCCTCAACATCGTCTTGCCTTCGAAATGGGTAGGGCAGTGGCTGATCCGTCCTGAGAACGAAGTCGCGAAACCCTTCACGCCTGCATCCGTGCGGGCGCGTCCGTTTCTCAATATTCTTGAGTTGCTGGCTGGGGATGACGCCCCTGAAGTGGGTGGAAATCTGATGCTCAATCAACTGGGCGGCGCGCTGGCAATCGCTGTCGGCCATGAAGAGGTCGGGGGGACCGCGCATGCGAGCCGGTTGCTCAACCGCATCCAGCAGATCATCTGGCGTCGCGCCGGCGAACCTGAATTCCGACCGCAATGTGCGGCGGACGAGATCGGAATTTCCCGGCGCTATCTTGTATCGTTGTTCCAGTCGGCGGGCACGACCTTCAATACCGAGTTGATGCGTGTGCGGCTGGAAAAGGGCGCGGAGATGCTGCGCGAACGCCGGTTCGAAGCGCTCAGCGTGATGGAGATTTCGTTGCGCTGCGGCTTCAATGACGCGAGCCATTTCACGAAGCGCTTCAAGGATCGCTTCGACATGCCCCCGGCAGCTTATCGAAGCTGTCATAACCAGAAACAAGAGGGCGGCGAAGCCGCTCTGCTCACACTGCATTGACCGGGACCATTCCTGACTGGAATCGCGCGAAGATTCTTGTTGATCCCGGTGTTTTTGAGGCGATCGGGCGGTCTTCTCCGCAGCATCCACCCAGGCGGGCACTGGCGGAGATCGCGATCGACCATGTTGGAGAGCATGGCCCGGAAGGGGCGCCTGTCGCGCTACGTCAAGATGTGTCGCTGGTGACCAAGACGGGTTGGGAGTCTTTGGTCAATCACCAGGGAAAGGTCGGGCAGATCGACCATTGGAGGGGTGAGATATGTCTGAGCAAATGGTCCGCGACGCGACCGGAAATTCTACGATCTATGCCGATATTCCCTATGTCGACACCAGCTTCGACCGGATCGAGATTCACTATGACCGGCGCGACTTTGATTTCGCGGTCGAGCGCCACCGGGTCGAAATTGGCGATATGCGCGACCTCGCCCCGACACTCGACCGCGAAGGGTTCACCTTCGTCCACTGGCCGAGCGAGGTGGTCAAACATCGCTGGCAGGAACTGGTTACCGAAAATGCGGCGCCGCGTGAGGATATGGCCCCCGTAAACGCGGATTATCTCGCTGAACTTCTGCCGCTTATCGAGCAGGTGAGCGTCGGCGCGAGAGAGGTGTTTGCGCAATATGGCACGATTACCGTTCGCTTCAGTTCGCGTGCTTCGGAACGAAGCTGGATGTCGACTGCGGCTTTTGCCCATCTCGATTTCGAGAAGAGCGCGATGGACAGGCTGCTGGCCGATACGCTCGCGCTGACCGGGCGAGAAGTCGAACCGTTCAGCCGTCAGGTGCTCTACCAGAGCTGGCGCGTGATTACCGACCCGCCGCAAGATGAACCGCTGGCGCTCTGTGATGGCCGTACCGTTGCTGCTGGCGATGTGATCCCAATGGATTTCTATGGTCCGCCGGGGACGCGCAACGAATTCGTCCGGTCGCGTGCCTGCCGTTTCAGTCCCGCCCATCGCTGGTATTATCTTCCCGGCCACACGACCGAAGAGGTCCTGCTGTTCAAGGGTTTCGATTCGAACTCTCCGGATGCAGGCAATGCCATGCACACCGCCTTCCACAATGCGACGCTCGCAAATCCGGTGCCGCGCGGCAGCATCGAGTGCCGTTTCATCGCTCTTTACGACTGACCCGTGCGCCAACGCTTGAGAAAATGGAAATGGAGACAGGAATGAGTGCTTTTACCCAGATGGAAGGCCGCGTGGCGGTCGTCACCGGCGGTGCCTCCGGCATCGGGTTCGGTATTGCCAGGCGGCTCGGCGAGCAGGGGATGAAGCTTGTCATCGCGGATATCGACCCGGTGCCGCTGGCGAATGCTGCGGCGGAGCTGGGCGCGCTTCCGGTGCGCACCGATGTATCGGATGCGGATAGCGTCGCGCAACTGGCGCAGGCGGTGATCGACGAATTCGGCGCGGTTCATGTGGTCTGCAACAATGCAGGTGTCGGCTCATCGGCGACGATCGCCGAAATGAACCTGTCGGACTGGCGGTGGATGATCGATGTCAACCTCTATGGGGTGATCAATGGAGTGAATGCCTTTTTGCCGTTACTGAAGAAGAACGCGGAAGGGGGCCATTTCGTCAACACGGCTTCGATCGGCGGGCTTGCCTCAATGCCGGGGATGGCTGCTTATGCCGTAACCAAGTTCGGCGTGGTGGCGCTGACCGAGACTCTGGCGATGGAGCTTGCCGCCGAAGGCAGCAAGGTGGGCGCGACCGTGTTGTGCCCCGGCACCGTGCGGACCAATATCAAGAACTCCACGCGCAATCGGCCGGCGGTGCTTGCGGGTGGCGCGATGGCAGACATCGATCTGGAGCAATCGGAATTCGGCGCCTTGATGCGCTGGGCAGCGCCCGATGAAGTCGGCGATATCGTGGTTCGCGCGATTGGGCGAGGCGACCTCTATGCCTTTACCCATCCCGAAATGTGCGACGCCATCCTTAAACGCCATGATATGATCGCGCAGGCGGTAGCGGCCGCGCATGCAGAGCTTGAAGCCTGAGAGGAAACGGAAAAGCGGATCGGGTTATTCGCCCGATCCGCTGTTGCTTCTGAATTCGCGTGGTGAACGGCCGAAGCGCTTCCGGAAGGTTCGCGTGAAATAGCTTAGGTCGTTGAAGCCGAGCGAGAAGGCGATCTGCGAGATTTTTCGGTTCTCCCCGTTCCCCTTCTGCAAAAGATCGGCCGCGGTCAGCAGTCGGCGTTCGAGAATGTAGCTGCGCGGTGTGTAGCCATGGTGCTGGAACAGGCGCTGAACGCTGCGGACGCTGATATCGAGCATGGCAGCGATCGTCTCGGCGTCGAGATCGCAATCGGAAAGATTGCTCTCGATATGCGCGATTGCCTTGCGGCGCAGCGTTTCTTCGCGCACCACGGTCCTCGTCATCGGATCTGGATCAGGGAACAAAGTCGCGATTGCGCCAAGAAGAACGTCTTCGTAGCGGTCGTCCCAATTGTCGTCCGGGGCCTTCTCGATCGCCAGTTTCAGCGCCCTTATGATATCGAAGGATGCCTGCGTGCGATGAGTACGCCGAAAGGGCAGAACATCGAATTGCATCGGATTGTCGACCAGGTTCAGCATGCGCTCGGACGGGATTTTGATTGTGATGACCGACACGTCCGCAGTGGACGACACATCCCATGAGCGGGTGGCATCGAGCAAGGCAATATCGCCCGGATTGGTGACGACCTCCTGACCGAACTGGTGCCCGACCATCGTTCCTCGCTCTTGCAGGCAAAGCAGGAACGCGTCACTCAGCGGGGCCGACCAACGCCCGACCTTCTCACGCATGGCCCTGCCCGATGACGGAGTGGTGTCGAACCATCCCATTCCGAGCGATCCGAACTGAATCCGCGATAAATTCGATTTGAACTTGTGGGGATCATTCACGTCGAACCCGAACTCGGCATAGGTGTCGCTAATGAATTCCGCCCAACGCGCGATGCGTTGAGGCGTCGGGATGTCTTCGGTGGAGAAGGTTTGCAGCCGGCGTTTCATGCGGACGACATATAGCGATATCCGGTCAACCCTCAAACTTCGTAGCGAAGGAAACGCCCGCTTCCCCCGTAGACCATGATTCAATTCCCGCGCAGATTGCCCGCTCGCGGCAGCAAGGCGCTATCCACATTGGAAGCGCAGAAATGGAATAAGGAGAGCTGAAATGCGAGTAGCTGACAAAGTTTGCCTGGTGACAGGGGGAGCTGGTGGAATTGGTTCGGAAGCTGCGCGCACGCTTGCCCGTGAAGGCGGGAAGGTGATCGTCACCGATGTTTCGGAAACGGATGCCGCGGCGGTTGCCGGGGAATTCGGCGGCAGTGCGGCGAAGCTCGACGTGTCTGATTTCGCCAATTGGCAGTCTGTCGTGGATCGCATCGTTTCAGACCATGGACGGATCGATGTGCTCGCACATTGCGCCGGGATCGAGGGGAGCTATGTCAATGCTGGTCTCGATACCGATCTCGAAACCTGGGACAAGGTGCTCAAGGTCAACCTTACTGGCAGCTTCTATGGGCTAAAGGCGGTCTTTCCGCCGATGCTCAGGCAGCGCAAGGGATCGGTGATCCTCGTCTCCTCGATTGTATCGAGCATGGCGACCTCTTCGGGCGTCGCCTATGGCGCGAGCAAGGCGGGCGTTGAACATCTGGCGCGCAGCTTTGCGATTATCGGCCTGCGCGATGGTGCGCGCGTGCGCTGTAATTCGGTCCATCCCGGCGCGATCCATACGCGCATGACCGACAATATTTTCGAGGAGCTGGCAGAGAAAGCGGGTGTCGCAACAGAAGTGATCGAAGCGTCGGTGAAGGACATTATTCCCTATGGCGAGCGAGGAGAACCCGCGGATATCGCCAATATGATTCTGTTTCTCGCCTCGGATGAATCCAAATATGCGAGCGGCTCGGACTTCAAGGTCGATGGGGCCTGGCACGTCACCGACGTGGGCTGAAGCCCCGTCCGGAACGATAGGGAAGGGGCGCCCGCAGGCGCCCCTTTTTCTATTCGGTCACGCAGGTGAAGGCCTCGGCCTTCTTCATGTCGCCACTGCCGCAATAACGCGATACGCAGGGATAGGCGCAGAGATTGCGTGTCCGAACGGGCATGCCTGTTTCGAAGTTCAGTTCAACCGCGGGGATCGTTTCGGGTGTGGTGTCGTTCTCGACCCATTTGACGAGGGGAGTGAGCATGTCGAACAGGTTCGGCCCATAACCGCCGAAGCAGTGAAACATGCCGGGTACGAGATAGAGCCGAGCGAATTCGTCGACCTTCTCTATGCCCATCGTCGAGCGAACCTCTTCGAAATAGGCGGCCGCGCGCGCGGGATTGAGCGCGGCGTCGGCAAGCCCATGATACATGATCAGCTTTCCGTTGGCCTTGGCGAAGGGGGCCAGGTTCGGATCTACAGCGTCCATCAGCGCGGACACTTCGTTCAATCCGGCCAGAGCCGCGTCCGAAAAGTCGAAATTCTGCCAGCTGCCCTGATAACCGAGGAAATAGTGAAGGAATGTTTCGCCAAAGGTCGCGCGCACGCCGGATTCGGCGCCCATGAAAAAGCCTGCATCCCATCGGTAGAACCAGCCGGCCCAGCCCGATGCAGGTTCGAGGCCCGGCATCAGGCTGCCGATGAATTCGGCGCCGAACGGAATGCCGGGAAAGGTGCGCCCCGCGCCGATATCGGCGGGGCTGTATATCGCGGCGAATGCCTTTGCCTGAGCGGGAGTGAGGCTGTCGCCGGAGCCGTTTTCACTGATGGGCACGTCGCGCAGCACGTCAAAGTCGAGGCGCAGCGCATCGACGATCAACCCGTCCTCAATCTGGTTTTCGGCGACGCATTTGTCGCGCAGAGCCTTGGCGACGATCCGCATCTGCGTGTCGCCGATGCCGCTGCCCCTGAGTGTCTGGCCGGTCCTGACGCTCCACAACTGGCTGCCGGTGAAATCAAGCACCGGCGCACCGCAGATGATCCCGTCAAAATCATCGGGATAGCGCTGTGCCGCCATGATGGCTTGCCGGCCGCCGGTGGAGCAGCCCTCGAAATAGGAATGATGCGGCCCCTTGCCGTAGATTCGCAAAAGCAGTTCCTTCGCGACCAGCGCCGTCTGGTGCACCGCACGATGCGCGTAATCGAGCAGTTTGTCGGGATCGGACGCAAAGCTGCCGAGGATATCAACCATTTCGTCATGCCCGGTATTGGACCCTGCGACCGCGAAGCCCTTCATCAGTCCCTGAGCGCGCTGCGGATCGCGTAGCGGGGAATCGACCCCTTCGCCCGCGAAACCGCCATTGCCGATGACGTAGAGCCGCCCGTTCCATTCCTCTGGCAAGGCGAGATCGATGCGCAGCGCGGGCGCGGCGCGTATTTCGAGCCGGGTGAAGGGGGGCGAAGCCGGGGATTCCGGCGTGGGAGGCGAAGCTGGCCGCTCCTCTATGGCCGTCACGCTGAACAGGCGGCCTTCGATCGTCAATTCTTGATCCATCAGCGCTTTTGCGGCGTCGTTCATTCGATAATCCTCTCAGTCAATCAGGAACAGGTAATGAGTACCGGCTTGATCCGCGCCAGGTGGCCGCGCACGACATCATGACCACAGCGCGAATGCCCGGGCGAAGCGAAGGGGAAAGCGCCCGCGCCTGATCGGCCGGGTCCGCCGTCGTCCGTGCCTCTAAAGACTGCTCTCTTCCTGTAGAATGAGCCTTCCATGGTCAATTTCCTCTCGCGTCGTCGCCGATCCAACCGGCGCGGCGCGCCCAGATTGACGAGACTGGCGATGATCAAAAGCGCTTTTCTGCATCGATGCGCTCGCGGACCAGATAATTGCTCCCTCGCGGGGAGGAAGGTGCGACGCAGCTTCGCCTAGAGTGCGCTGCACGCGGCGACCGATATCTGCCGGCGCGCGATCGAGGAGAGACAAAGCGCAATGTCGCAGGAAAACAGCCAACGGCTCTGGATGTTCAAGACGATGGTCGTGAGTCGCGAATTCGAACTCGCGATCAAGGCCGCCTATCTTGAAGGCAAGCAGCCGGTGTTCAACATGGCCAAGGGACCGATCCCCGGCGAGATGCATCTGTCGAACGGGCAGGAGCCTTGCGCGGTAGGAGTCTGCGCGCATCTGCGCCCGACCGATGCGGTTACATCCACGCATCGCCCGCACCATGTCGCGATCGCCAAGGGGGTCGATATCGGTCGGATGGCTGCGGAGATTTTCGGACGGCAGGAAGGGCTTTCCGGTGGGCGTGGAGGGCATATGCATCTGTTCGACGCGGCGGTGAATTTCTGTTGCTCGGGTATTATCGCGCAGGGCATGGGACCGGCGGTTGGCGCGGCGATGGCCGCCAGGCTCGCCGGGCGTGACGATGTGGCGGTCTCCTTTATCGGAGAAGGCGCGGCCAACCAGGGGGCGTTCCATGAGGCGCTGAACCTCGCCGCCGTGTGGAAAGCCCCGGTCGTGTTTGTCATTGAAGACAATGCCTGGGGCATTTCAGTCGCCAAGCGCGCGTCCACCGCGGTTTCCGATAACAGCGCGCGTGCGGCGTCCTATGGCATTCCCGGCGTGCATATTCCCGGCAATGATCCCGACCTGATCTGGGAAGAGGCCGGTAAGGCGATCGATCGCGCGCGTAAAGGCGGCGGGCCGACTCTTGTCGAAATCGAAACGGTGCGTCTGGAAGGCCACTTCATGGGCGATGCAGAGGGCTATCGTCCTGCCGAGGAAATGGCTGGCTTGGCGCAACGTGACGCGATCCTGATCTACCGCGCCCGGCTCGAAAAGGAAGGCGTCGCGCAGGATGTGCTCGACGATTTGGAGCATCAGGCCCGGCAGGAAGTCACCGCCGCAATCGCCTTCGCCCGGGCGGGCAAGGCTCCCACGGCCGCGCAGGCTCTTGAGAAGGTGTTCGCCTGATGACCGCGAAGAAACGCAAGATAACGATTGCGAAGGCGATGGCCGAAGCGATTGCGCACGAGATGCGCGCTGATCCGGGCGTGCTGGTGATGGGTGAGGATATCGCCGCGCTGGGCGGGGTTTTCGGCAACACACGGGGATTGCTGGACGAATTCGGATCTGAACGTGTGCGCGACACGCCGATTTCCGAAACGGCCTTCATCGGGGCGGCGGTGGGCATGGCTGCCGCCGGGATGAAACCGGTGGTCGAACTGATGTTCGTCGATTTCTTCGGCGTGTGCATGGATGCGATATATAATCTCGCAGCCAAGCAGAGCTATTTTTCCGGCGGCAATGTCACCTGTCCTATGGTGCTGATGACTTCGGTTGGTGGGGGATATGGGGATGCCGGCCAGCATTCGCAGACCTTGTTTGCGACCTTCGGGCATCTGCCCGGCCTCAAGGTCGTGATACCGTCCAACGCCTATGATGCGAAGGGGATGATGATTGCCGCGATCCGCGATCCGAATCCGGTCGTGTTCATGTTCCACAAGGCGCTGCAAGGAATGGGTTGGCTGGGTACGGTGCAATCGTCTGTGGTCGATGTGCCGGATGAGGCCTTCGAGATCGAGTTGGGAAAGGCGGCGGTGGTTCGTGCCGGTCGGGACATCACGATCGCCGGACTTGGTCATACCGTGCATCTCGCGATGGACGCCGCCAGGGAGCTTGCCAAAGCGGGGGTGGAGGCGGAAGTGATCGACCTCAGGAGCGTTGCGCCGATCGACCGGGCGACCATCCTGGCCTCCGTCAGCAGGACTCGGGCGTTCCTGTCGGTCGATGACGACTATATGTCCTACGGCGTTGGCGCGGAACTGGTTGCGACGGTGGCCGAAGCCGTGGCGCTCAAGGCCCGTCCGCAGCGCATTTCCTATCCCGATATCCCCGTCCCCTTCGCGCCCGAGATGGAGCATGCCGTGCTGCCCAGCGCGGATAAAATCATTGCGGCGGTTCAAAGCATCCTTGGAGAGAAATAATGAGCAACGTCATCATTCCCGCGAATTTGTGGGAAGAAGACCTCGAAGGCGCCGTCTCGATATGGTTCTTCGAAGAAGGCGATAATGTGAGTGAAGGCGATACGCTGTGCGAAATAATGGTGGAGAAATCGACCTTTGAGGTTGAAGCCCCTGCTGCCGGTGTGCTGAGGATTCTCGTTCAGGTCGAGGTCCCTGTGAAAAAGGGCGATGCGATCGCCCATATCGGGTGACCGGAGCCCATGACCACCGCCTCCCTTCCGGTCGAGGCTTCGTTGCATCCGCACCGGCCTGCGGATCAGGGGCGCCTCATCGCGTCTTTCCCTGCACCGGAAGGGATCGCGTTCGAAGAAGCGCATTTCCAGCAATTCCGTACCGGAAGCGATATGGCGTCAGAACTTCACTTCTGGACCCAATCGCGCTGCCTCGTTACGACCCCGGCGTTCGCGCGGCGTCGCGAATTCAAGCGCGCCAGTGCGCATAGTCCGTGGCCCGTCGCCGTTCGCCGATCAGGCGGCGCAACCATATTCCATGAACCGGGCGTGCTCTGTGTCACCTTGTTCGAACAATTGGTCAGCGCAAATATCGAGCGCGCTTATAGCGGTATCTGTTCGTTGATCGTGAATGGATTGCGGGAATTGGGTGTGCAGGCGGAGGTCGGTCCCCTGCCATCTGCGCCTTGCGACGGTCGATTCAACATCCTGCTGGATGGACGCAAGCTAGCCGGGACTGCCGCGCGGATCAGCCCAGCCGGAAACAGGGTTGTCGTGATGGCCCATGCGGCGCTGCTGGTGGAGGGTGATTGCCGAGCAGGCGTCGAAGCCGTGGCCGCGTTCGAAAATGCACTGGGTCTCGATGCTGCCTACCCATCCGGTTGCATGACCACGCTGGCGGAGCACGTCGATCGCATCGATGTTGTGAGCGTGGCAGCGGCTATCAGGAAGATATATCGCCAATTATAATTCCAGCGAGGAAATCGACATGTCCAAAGCCGAAAATAATGCCCGCGCCGTGCAGCGTTTCTTCGATGCCCTTAACAGCGGAAACCTTGAAAATGTTCGTCCCCTGCTGTCGGACAGAACCATATGGCGTCCGATGGTCAGGGACATGTCCGAGAAACCGGAGTATCGAGGAAACGCGATTATTGACGATTTCCTGGGGCCGGTGCGCGGTATCTTCAAGAATAACGGCCCGGTGGTGAAACTGACTTTCCTTACCGCCGATGAGAATGGAGCGGCGGCCGAAACTGATGGCGACGGCGAATTGCAGGACGGCAGGGTCTACGCCAATAAATATGGCTGGTTCTTCGATATGGACGACGGCGAGATTCTCTGCGTTCGGGAGTATTTCGACAGCAATTACGTGACCGGGTTGTTAGCCGGAGGGTGAGCGCGATGGCTGTAAACCGCCGCTGGGTATTGGCTGAACGGCCTGAAGGGGGGCCCGGCGCGGCTGTTTTTCGTCAGGAGGAGGGGGCCATTCCCGAGCCGGGACCGGGCGAGATGCTGGTCCGGAACATATATATTCCGGTCGATCCCGGAATGCGCCCCCGTCTGTCCGCCAGCGCAATCGGCGTTGAGGAGTTCGAGCCATTATCCTTAGGCGAGACGGTCGGGTACATGACGGCCGGTCGGGTGGTGAAATCGCGTGCGGACGGCTTTGCCGAGGGGGATTGGGTCACCGACATGCTGTTGTGGCAGGATTATGCCGTCACCACTCCGGCCACTGCGCGCAGGCTCGGTCAGGGCTCGCCGCACCCGACAGACCTGATCGGCATTCTCGGCATTCCCGGCTTGAGTGCCTGGTATGGGCTGGGCGCGCTGGGGGATGCCAAAGCGGGTGAGACCGTGCTCATCACCTCGGCTGCGGGCACGGTTGGCGCAATTGCCGGACAGATCGCTAAAATGATCGGTTGCCGCGTCGTGGGGATCGCGGGCGGCGGCGCTAAAATGCGCTATTTAACCGAGGAACTCGGTTTCGATGCGGCAGTGGACCATAGGCGGGACGGCGATTTGCGCGAACAGCTTGCGCTTGCCGCGCCTGAAGGCTTCGACGTGCTGTTCGACAATGTTGGAAACTCGATGATCGAGGTCGCGCTGCCGCTGATGCGGACGCATGGCAGGATCGTGATCTGCGGTCAGACCGCCCATTATGGGGGAGAAACGCCGGGCATTTTCAGCACCGCATCGTTCGTTCCCCGGCGGCTCACGATGCAGGGCCTTTTCGTCCACGATTTTGCTGAAGACTTCCCCAATGCGCTCGAAATGCTGGCTGGCTGGCGCCGTGATGGCCGTATCACATTGCGCGAGACCATCGTCGACGGCTTCGACCAGCTTCCTGCCGTCTTCGCTGAACTCTTCACAGGAGAGAACAGGGTTGGCAAGACGATCGTCAGGATCGACGGAGCCGGGAAGTGACCGGCATTAGCGTCGAAGATAGCTTTCGGTCCTCGACGCACCGGATGGCTGCTTCTGTTTCGGTTCTGGCTGTGGTCAGGGACGGGAAGCCTTGCGGCATGGCGGCCATTCGATCCTGATCGGGCAGGTGCTGCGAGGCCTTTTCTACGAGGATATTTGCCCCCTGCTTTACGTGGATGGAGCAGTCGCCCGGCTTGCGGCGCTGAAAAACTGATCGGCGCGCTCTGAAACCAGGAAACGCTTCGTGCTGAAACTGCCCGCCGCGGCGGATGGCTGCTAAACACTATCCAGCCAATTCTGCGTCTCAGGGTGGAATTGGCGGTAACCTCTCTTGCAGCGGGCCGATCCATCATGGGTCGGCCCGTATTTTTTAAACCGTGCTCAACGCGCCTGATATTATTCATTATGTCGCCATGGTCCGCTTTTGGTCGTTCAGGACCAAGATTCTTCCTTCCCGCTGACGGACAACCAACTCGTGGCTGGCAATAAGTGATCGGCGCTTTGAACGTCCGGTCATGATGTGAGCACGCAGGACAAAATATATGAGAGGCACGTCACATGCATGTAGGAATGAGCACTGGTTTTGCGAACCATGGGCAGATCGACAGCGGGCGATTCATCCGGGAGGAAATGACCCAGATTCTCTATGGCGACGAACTCGGCTATGAGTCGATCTTCACCACGGAGCATCACTTCAGCGACTATTCGATCGCGCCTAATCCTCTGCAATATCTCTCCTGGCTCGCGCCGCAGACCAGGATGCGGCTCGGCACCTCGGTCGTGGTTGTACCCTGGCACGATCCGGTCCGGGTCGCCGAGGAAATCGCGGTGCTCGATCAGCTTTCCGGCGGCCGGGCCATCATCGGCTTCGGGCGTGGCCTCGGCCGGATGGAATATGAAGGTTTTGGCGTGGATCAGGGCGCGGCTCGCGAGATTTTCGATGAGGCTGTCCCGGCAATTCTGCGCGCTTTTGAAACAGGCTATATCGAGGCTGAAGGCAAGCATGTGAATATCCCTCGCCGCGAGCTGAAGCCTGGGCCGCTGCGGTCGTTGCTCGGCCGTTCCTTCATCGGGGCGGGGACCGATGCCTCGATGATGGCGGGCGCGCGCATGGGGCTTGGCCGCCTGTACCTCGGCCAGCCGAATGTCGGCGCCGCCGCCCAGGCGGCGAGGGAAGAGGCCAAGGCGAAGAACGGCGGCAAGGAAGCCTTCAGCCCCTTCGCTCCGGCGGAACAGTCGGAAGCGAAGAAGGCGCCGATGCCGCTTCCCAACGGCACCTATGCTCCCGGTGGCCCCTGGGATCAGGCCTGGGCGGAGAATTTCCCCGATGTTCCGCCCACTGCGCCAATCGTGCTCAACATGGTCGTGATCGACGAAAGCCGCGATCGTGCGGAAGAGCGCGCACGCTTTTACGCGGAACGCAACTTCCAATGGGTTGCGAAGAACTATTCGATTACCGAGAGCTTCGAGAACCTCAAGGGCTATGAGCAATATAAATATCTCAACATGACCCAGGAACAGGTCGATGAGGCGGCGAAGCATGCCTATACCAGCACGATTTTCGGTACTCCCCAGGATGTGCTGGAGCAAATGGAACAGTCGCTGATAGATTTGCGACCCCAAGCTTTCGCTCCCACCCTGTGGCTGGGTGGAATGCCGCATCAAGAGGCGATGGCGGCGGTCAAGATGTTTGCCGACAAGTGCATGCCCGAAGTCAAGAGCTGGAAGGGCGGCGAATGGACGATCGATAATGTCCCGTCCGGCCTCAGCAAGGCTGCCTGAACTCTAAATGATGGCTGGCCGGCGGAATTTCGCCGACCAGCCTATTGGCGACCGGGCAAGAATGCCGGCGCTTCCGGATGGATGAGAGGAATTGCCGATGGCCAGTATTGCACAGACTTTCGCTGCGCAGGATGTGTGCGCCACATTAGGGTATGCCGGGGTTATCGAAGGTCGGCCGCGGCTTGATATCGTTGAGCCCGACAAGAATAATTTCCTCCTCGAACCCCATGAAGTGACGATCCGGGATGGGCGGGCCTTTGCTGGCTTCCATACGCTGTCGCGCAACGGTTTCGAATTTGCCCGCCATCGCAGCAAGGCGGCAGTCAAGCCTGAGACCTTCGAGGCGGCGAATGTTCAGCAGGTCATGCCGACAGGCGCGCTCGGCGAATATTCGGCAGAGATGATCGAGTTCCTGAAGGACCATGTGGGCGCTTCCTTCATGGTTCCGCAGGTCGGAAGCTTCATCGCCCGCACGTCCAATCGAGCGAAGACGCAGACCTGGGCGCGGACCGCGAACATGGTCCATCTCGACTATACGCGGGAAGGCGCGGAACTGTTTCTCCGGTGGAACAGGGATGCGCTGGGCGGCGAGATGCCACCATATCGTCACTATGCCTTCATCCAGACCTGGCGTGCGGTCTCCCCGGGGCCGCAGGACAATACATTGGCGATTTGCGACGGAGCCAGCGTACCATTTGAGGATAGCGTCGAAATCGACACAGTGATGGGACCGGCCGATGTCCCCGGCAAATGCTTCCCCTTCCGGCTGTGCAAATATCGCGAAGGCCATCAGTGGTATTATCTCCCGGACATGGAGCCGGACGACCTGCTCCTGTTCAAGGGGTTTGACAGCCGCAAGCCGCAAGCGATGGATGCGATGCATTCGGCGTTCGATAACCCGCTCGCGGGTGAGGATGCGGCGCCTCGCCGCAGCATCGAGGCGCGCTTTATCGCCTTTTTTGAATGAACGCGTAGAAGGAGTGGTAGGCATGAGCAAAATATTGGCGGGTAAGGTTGCGGTCGTAACCGGGGCGGGGCGCGGCCTCGGGCGGTGCCATGCACTGGCGCTCGCGGCTCAGGGCGCGGCGATCGTCGTCAACGATCTCGGCGGCAGCGATCGCGGCGAAGGGGGTGACACGGCGCCTGCGGAAGCGGTCGCCGCAGAGATTCGCGCCATGGGTGGGAATGCCATCGCCAATACCGATAGCGTTTCGGATTGGGCTTCCGCCGGGCGCCTTATCGATGCCGCCGTCGACGGTTTCGGCAGGCTCGACATTCTCGTCAATAATGCCGGAATTTCTCGCTTCGGAACGCTGGATACAGGAACCCAGGCCGATTGGGATCTCACCATAGCAGCCAATCTCACCGGATCGGCCGCCACGACATATTGGGCTTCTCAGCACTGGAAAACCGCAGGTCCGGAGGCGGGCAGGGCGATCGTCAACACATCGTCGCCTGCCGGAACCAACCCGCTGCCGGGAAGCACGGCCTATTGTGTCAGCAAGGCCGGCGTGATTGCTCTCACCATCGCCACGGCGGGGGAACTGGCGGCGCTGGGCGTGCGCGTGAATGCAGTCGCCCCGATGGCCCGCACACGTCTGACCGATGCTGTGCCCGAACTGGACGATATCATGCGTAAACCCGACCATGGTTTCGACCGGGCAGCGCCTGAAAACGTCTCGCCGCTCGTCACTTATCTGGCTTCTCCGCAATGCCGTTTTACTGGGCGGGTCTTCGGCGTCGAGGGCGATGATCTCTTCCTGTTCGATGGGTTCAGCGCCAATGGCCATTATAATAATAGGCAGACGCAATGGACCGCCGAACGGATTGCGGGCGCGCTTGAAGCCGTGGATGTGCAGGACCGCGGTTTGATGATTCTTCCCGGCGCGCGGATTCCCGGTGCTCAGCCATCGGACCAGGTGCTCGATACTCTTATCGATCTGGCTCGACAGGGTTAAATCGCCTTCGGTCACGCTGCTGGATGACGTGATGCGTCCGAGGCGTGGGAACGTGCTGGAGCATGGGGGGAGGCAGGGCGGAAATCCGCCTCCCATCGCGCCTGCTTCCGGGGTTTAGCCGATCATATCCAGATAGAAATCCTTGAGCGCATGGGCGTCGTGGAGGGCGTTGTGGGGCATTTTGCTGTTCGCCGCCGCGCTGAAACCCACGCCGTTCACCAGTTCCAGCCGCAACCCGTTGAGCGCGATCATGTCGCCCGGCGCCGTTACCAGAAGGGCGCAGAAATGGGCGAGGTCGTCCGGCCAGTCCGCGATGATCAGCGGGTCGGGGTCATTGGCCAGATAGGCCTCCAGATGCCGCGCCGCATCGAGGCGGCTCAACTGATGATCGACGCCGGGTGGCACGAAACGCAGATAGGGAATGACATTTTGCGCGACCCATGGATGGATATCGTCCGGCAGGGGAAGCGAGACGTAGAAATCCTGGTCGCCATATTCCGGGACGAGGCCAAGGCTGATGAGACTGCCGCCAAAGCCGTTAAATTCGGTATCGAGGAAATAGCGCATATTTCCTCCTTTGACACCGCGCACCCTTGCCGTAAACCCCGCCGGGACAAACGGATGCCCGGCGGAGGAAAGTGACATGCAGGCGCGTGAATTCATCGGATCGGCGAAGGTGCCGGGGGGCGCGGACCTCACCCTCTACCGGCGTGGCAAGGATTTCATGATCGTCCTTGAACGCAATGAATTGATGAGCAGCCGGATGAGCGGATCGGAGGAGGCGCTCGCCAATATGACGCTGGAGCGGCTGCGCGGGCGCAGGAACCTGCATCTGCTGATCGGCGGCTATGGCATGGGTTTCACCTTGCGCGCGGCCCTTGCCCGGCTCGATGCGTCGGCGCGGGTCACGGTGGCGGAACTGGTGCCGGAAATCATCGAATGGGCGCGCGGGCCGATGGCGGAACTGGCGGCGGGCTGCCTCGATGATCCGCGCGTGACGCTGGTGCAGGCGGATGTCGCCGATGTGATCGAGGCCGGGCGAGGAAGCTATGACGCGATTCTCCTCGATGTGGATAATGGCCCCGACGGGCTGGTGCGGCAGGCGAATGACCGGCTCTATTCCGGGCAGGGCATCGCGGCGGCGATCGCGGCTCTCAAGCCCGGCGGCATCGTGGCGATCTGGTCGGCCGGGCCGGACCCCGCCTTTGCCCGCCGATTGGCGCGGGGCGGCCTCATCGTGGAAGAGGTCGCCGTGCGCGCGCGCAGCAACGGCAAGGGGCCGCGCCATGTCATCTGGTTCGGGACGAAGCGCGGCGGCTGATCGCCCGTATCAGGGGCGGCGCTTCCTTTCCGTTCCAACCTCTCCATGGCCCGGCCTTTCCGTGCCCGGCCTCTCCGTGCCGGGAATGTCCGCCACGCGCCATTCCCCCTGCGCCAGACCGTCGAGCGTCCAGTCGCCGATGCGCCAGCGCACCAGCCGCAGCGTCGGATGCCCGATCGCCGCCGTCATCCGCCGCACCTGCCGGTTGCGGCCTTCGTTGATCGTCAGGCGCAGCCAGCAATCGGGCACGCTCTTGCGGAAGCGGACGGGCGGATCGCGCGGCCAGAGCGCGGGGTCGTCTATCCGCTCGACCTGCGCCGGGAGGGTCGGGCCGTCCTTGAGGTGCACGCCGCGCCGCAGCCGCTCCAGCGCGGCCGCATCGGGGTCGCCCTCGACCTGCACCAGATAGGTTTTCGGCATCTTGAACCGGGGGTCGGCAATCCGCGCCTGCAACCGCCCATTATCGGTCAGCAGCAGCAGCCCCTCGCTGTCGAGGTCGAGCCGCCCGGCCGGATAGACGCCGGGGCGGTCGATGAACGTGGCGAGGGTGGGGCGCGGCGGGCCGGTGCTCTCATCGGTGAACTGGCAGAGCACGCCATAGGGCTTGTTGAACAGCAGGAGGACCATCGCGGTTCACTCCCCGTCGTCAAAGGCGAGGCTGCCCTGATCGATCAGGGCGGCGATCAGGGCGAGGGCGGGTGGTGAAGCGGCGAGGGCGGGCGCGACCGAAAGGGGCTGTTCCGCGCATAATTGCTCGGCCAGCGGGGCGAGGTCCTCGGCGCAGTCGAAGCAATGGCCGTCCACGAACAGCAGCAGGGTTTCGCCTTGCCGCAGGAAGGCATAGCGGCTGGCCGAGTTGCGAATGAGGCGCGCGCCGCCCGCCAGCAGTTCGCGCACCTCCTCCGTTTCCATCGGTTCTTCCGGCCGCCAGTCCGCCTCGGCATATTTGGGCAGGCTGTTATGCAGGCCGAACCAGCGGGCGAATGCATCCCGGTCGGACAGCGCCTCCAGCACCATCGCATGCAGGCGATCGATCGCCGTCGCGCTGATCTCTCCGGGATGGCGCTGCACGCTGAGGTCGGGATCGGCATAGCGGTCCTCTTCGGAGAGGGCGTCGGCTTGATGCTCGCTCCAGCCCTCGATCAGTTCGGCGCGGGAAGGCGCGCGGAAGCCGATGGAATAGGTCATGCAATCGTCGCTGGCCGCTACCCCGTCATGCGCGAATCCGGGCGGGACATAGAGAATGTCGCCCGGTTCCAGCACCCAGTCGCCGGTCGCCTCGAAATCGGCGATCAGGCGCAGATCTTCATGCGGCAGCAGCGGCGTGTTCCCGTCGCAGCGCGGCCCGACGCGCCAGCGGCGCTTGCCCAGCCCCTGCACCAGAAACACGTCATATTGATCATAATGCGGCCCCACCCCACCGCCATCGGTGGCATAGCTGACCATTACATCGTCGATGCGCCAGTCGGGCACGAAGCGGAAAGGCTGGATCAGGGCGGCGACATCGGGCGCATGATGATCGACGGCCTGCACCAGCAGCGTCCACGGGCCATCGCCCAGTTCGCCGAAGCGGGTTTCGGGCAGGGGGCCGCTCTCCATCGCCAGCCGGTCGCCCTCACGCAGGATGAGGCGGGATTCCACGCCTTCCTCGCAGGCGAGGCCCGCCAGCTCGTCCGGTTCCAGCGGATTGCGCCATTGCGACCATGGATTGTGGATCAGCAGCGGGCGCTTCTGCCAATAATGTTCCAGGAAATGGGCGATATCGAAATGAGTGAAGTGCATGTTCCGCCCATGCGCCCATAAGGGGGCTGCTGTCAAAATACCCCCGCCAAAATGCTCCCTTCAAAATGCCCGTGCCTAAAGGCTCGTCATTGTTCGGCCGCCCGGCCTGCCTTCGCCTTGTGGCGGGATGGTCGCGACAGCGGCACCATGGTCGATATCCCGGTTGACCGGATCGAGGATTTCGACCAACCATCACCGCCAATGCGATATTGGCATTTTCCCTGCTTGTCGGAGCATATGAAATGAAGTTTTCCTGTAAGTTCAATGTTTTGAAGCAAGCCGCCGCGCCGCTGGCCCTCGCCCTGGCCAGTCTGGGGGGCGGTTTGGCCGTTCCGGCGGCGGTGGCGCAGACCGGTGACGGCCCGGCGGCCAGCGTCACCACCCAGCTGCCGCGGGGTGTCGTGCCCGGCCATTACAGGATTCGCGTGACGCCCGATGCCGCCAATCTCGCTTTTACCGGGGAAGTGACCATCGACCTGACGCTGGCGCAGGCGACGAAGGATATCACCCTCAACGCCGCCGACCTCAGCTTCTCTTCCGCGAGCATCCGCCCGGCGGACAAGGGCAAGGCGGCCAGCGGAACGGTGAGCATCGATGCCGACGCCCAGACCGCGACGATCCGTTTCCCCAAGGAACTGGCGCCGGGTAAATATAAGCTGGCTCTCGCTTATTCGGGCGTGATCAATCAGCAGGCGAACGGTCTTTTCGCGCTCGACTATCAGGATAATGCCGGGGCGAACAAGCGGGCGCTCTTCACCCAGTTCGAGGCCCCCGACGCGCGCCGCTTCGTGCCGAGCTGGGATGAGCCGAGCTACAAGGCGACCTTCGACCTTTCCGTGGTCGTGCCCAAGGGGCAGATGGCGGTCGGCAATATGCCGATCAAGGAAAGCGTCGCGCAGAAGGACGGCAGCACGCTCGTCACCTTCGGCACCACGCCCAAAATGTCCACTTATCTGCTGTTCCTCGGCCTCGGGGAGCTGGAGCGCATGACGGCGATGGCCGGCCCCACCGAAGTCGGGGTCGTCACCGGCAAGGGCAATGTGAAGAAGGCGCAGCTGGCGCTGGATGCCTCGGCGGCGATCCTGCCTTATTTCAACGAATATTTCGGCGTGCCTTTCCCGCTGCCGAAACTCGATAATGTTGCCGGGCCGGGCCAGAGCCAGTTCTTCTCCGCAATGGAGAATTGGGGCGCGATCTTCACCTTTGAACGGTCGCTGCTGGTCGACCCCAAGTCGACGTCCGAAGCGACCCAGCGCCGGATTTATGAAACCGTCGCGCATGAAATGGCGCACCAGTGGTTCGGCGATCTCGTCACCATGGCCTGGTGGGATGACCTCTGGCTCAACGAAGGTTTCGCCAGCTGGATGGCGACCAAGGTCACCGACAAGATGAAGCCGGAATGGAACATGCTCGTCACCCGCGTCGATGGGCGGGAACAGGCGATGACGCTTGATGCCTTTTCCACCACCCACCCGGTCGTCCAGAAGGTCCGCACCGTCGATGAGGTCAGCCAGGCGTTCGACGCGATCACCTATCAGAAGGGCGAAGCGGTCATCACCATGCTGGAAAGCTTCGCGGGCGAGGAGGCGTGGCGGGAAGGCATTCGCGCCTATATGAAGCAGCATGCCTATGGCAATACCGTGACCGACGACCTGTGGACGGCGGTTGAGAATGCCGGGGCCAGGGGCCTGACCACCATCGCCCATGACTTCACCCAGAAGCCGGGCATTCCGCTGGTGAAGGTCAATGCCGCCCAGTGCGTCAACGGGACGACGCGTCTTTCCTTGTCGCAGGGAGAGTTCAGCCGCGATGCCAAGGACAAGACGCCGCTTTCCTGGCATGTGCCGATCAAGGCGCAGGTGGTGGGCAATGGCGAGAGCCGCGCGACCATGCTCGAAGGCAAGGGCGTGCTGGAGCTGCCGGGCTGCGGCGCCTATATCGTCAATCTGGGGCAGGCGGGCTATTATCGCTCGCTCTATCCGGCGGAAAATGTCGCCGCATTGGCGCGCGACTTCACGAAGCTCGCACCGATCGATCAGGCCGGCCTGCTCGCCGATAACTGGCAGCTTGGCCTTGGCGGCTATCAGCCGATGAGCCGGGCGATGGATCTGGTCGATGCGGTGCCCTCCGACGCGAGCGATGTCGTGCTGGCGGCGCTGCCTGCCTATATGGATGGCCCGCGCAGCATCTTCGTCGGCGATGAGGGAACGCAGAAGCGCATCCTCGCTTATGCGTCCGGCAAGCTCATGCCGGTCCTGACGCGGATCGGCTATGGCGCGAAGCCTGATGAAGGCCCGCAGGTGCCGCTCCTGCGGCAGAGCCTCGTCAGCACTCTGGGCGCGATGGGCGATGCCACCGTGCTGGCCGAGGCGCGGCGGCGCTTCGTCGCGCTGGAAAGCGATCCCGCCGCGCTCGATGGGCCGTTGAAGTTCGTATGGCTGGGCGTGGTCGCGCAATATGCCGATCAGGCGACCTGGGACAAGCTGCGCGCGATGGCCAATGCCGCGCCGACCGCGCTGGAGAAGAGCCAGCTCTTCACGCTGCTCGGCCGGGCCAGGAACCCTGCGCTTTCCGCGCAGGCGCTCAAGCTGGCGCTGACCGACGAGCCGGGCAAGACCACCAGCGCGGCGATCGTCGCGGCGGTGTCGATCGACCATGATATGCAGGCGGTGAACTTCGTCCTCGCCAATCGTGAGAAATATGAGGCGCTGATCGACGTTTCGGCGCGCAGTCAGGCGTTGGCGCGTCTGGGCAGCAGTTCGGCCGACCTTGCGATGGCGGACAAGCTCAATGCCTATGCCGACCGCTATCTGACCCCGGAATCGCGCAAGGTGATCGACCGCGCCATCGCGGCGATCAAGACCCGCGTGGTGACCTGGGCGCGGTTGAAGCCGGAAATCATCGCCTGGCTCTCCGCCAAGGAAAAGGCGGCAGGCAAGCTGGCGAAATAATCGGCGATAAAAGGTGAAAGAAAAAGGGCGGCGCGAGGGCGTCGCCCTTTTTTTATCGGGCGGTTATGGGTGGCTATGGGTGGCTATTTTGGGCGATCGGCGCGGCAGCGAAGCCATTCCGCCTTCAGCGTCTCGACCAGAGCGGCGGCGGGCATGGCGCGCGCCAGCGGGGCGCCCTGACCGGCCCAGTGCGCGCCGAAGCCATGCTCGCCGCATTGCCGGGCCGCGGCGTGCAGCGCTTTGCCCGCATCATAGGCTGTCGGATAATGGGTTGGGCGGCGTCCTTCGGCTGTTGCCATCAACGCGGTGAAGCGGTTGGCGAGCGCCCGCGCCGGTCGGCCGGAAATGAAATCGGTGAGGGTGGTGTGATAGGCTCCCGGCCCGGCGAGGGCTGCGCGATAGGCATCGTCGGCCGCGCTTTCCGGGCAGGCGATGAAGGCGGTGCCCATCTGGGCGGCGACCGCGCCAAGGTCGATCGCGGCGGCTATTCCCGCGCCATCCATGATGCCACCTGCGGCGATGACGGGAAGGCCGACCCGGCGCACCAGCAGGCGGGTGAGGGCGAAGGTGCCAAGCGCGGGGTCCTGCGTGGCGGGGTCGAATATCCCGCGATGGCCCCCGGCCTCGATCCCCTGCGCGACGATGCCGTCGAGGCCCGCCGCCTCGATTGCCAGCGCTTCCTCCAGACAGGTTGCGGTGGCGAGCAGCAGGCTGCCCCGCGCGCGCAACGCGGCGATGATATCCGGGGAAGGCAGGCCGAAATGGAAGCTGACCACCGGCGGGGCCGTTTCGAGCAGCAGGGCTAGCATGTCGGGATCATCCCGGAAGCTTTTGTAGAGTATCCGCAGTTCGTCCGGTGGCGTGGCGCCGAATTCCGCGAAGAGCGGTGCGAGCCAGCCCAGCCATGCGGCATCGCGCGCCGGATCACGGGGCGGCTTGTGATGGATGAAGAGATTGATGTTGAAGGCGCGATCCGTGCGGCCTCGCACCTCCTCGATCATCGACCGCGCGCCCGGTGCATCCGTCGCGCCCACGCCGAGGGAACCGAGGCCACCGGCATTGGAGACGGCGGCGGCGAGCGCGGGCGTGGAAGTCCCGGCCATCGGGGCCTGCACCAGAGGCAGCGACAGGCCGAGCTGTTCGAGCAATGTCATGAATAATCTCCTGTCCCGCTGCACCAGGCCTCAATTGGCTCTGCGTGGGTCCCGTTTATCGGGTGGGATAGGTTTCCGCCACGTCCTTTTATGCGAAAGGGCAGGGGATATGGAGCGTGCAAGGCAATGCTGGTCTGCGGCTATTTGCTGCCAAAGTCAGATGGTCAAAATGCTCGTTCGCCCTGAGCTTGTCGAAGGGCTGTCTTTCTTTTCAGATCGAGAAAGTACAAGGCTTCGACAAGCTCAGCCCGAACGGTAGGGAGAGCGACCGCTCTCCGCCCCAACCCGCGATCCCATGCTCTGCTCCGCGCGCTGCGCAACCGCCAAAAGAAAGGGCGGCCCCTTGCGGGTGCCGCCCTCCTTTTTTCGGAATAGTCCGAAAGAACCGCGTGACGCGGAACCGAATTACTTCAGTTCGACGGTCGCGCCGGCTTCTTCCAGCTTCTTCTTCAGTTCTTCGGCTTCCGCCTTGTTCACGCCTTCCTTGACGGGCTTCGGCGCGCCTTCGACGAGCGCCTTGGCTTCGGTCAGGCCGAGGCCGGTGATCGCGCGGACTTCCTTGATGACGTTGATCTTCTTGCCACCGTCGCCGGTGAGGATCACGTCGAACTCGGTCTGCTCTTCAGCAGCCGGAGCAGCGGCGCCAGCCGGAGCAGCAGCAACGGCAACAGCAGCAGCAGCCGAAACGCCCCACTTTTCTTCCAGAGCCTTGGAGAGTTCAGCGGCTTCGAGAACGGTGAGAGCCGAAAGCTGTTCGACGAGAGCTTCAATATCAGCCATGTTTAACCATTTACCTTTCTGGGCGGGGCGTGGCCCCTGATACTAGAGTGAAAACAAACAGATAGGGTATTATGCTCAGGCGGCTTCTTTTTCCGCATAAGCATTGAAGACCCGCGCCAACTGGGCTGCCGGAGCCTGCGCGATCTGGGCGAGCTTCGTGGCCGGGGCCTGAAGCAGGCCGACCAGAGTACCGCGCAGTTCATCAAGCGACGGCATCGAAGCGAGGGCCTTGACGCCGTTCGCATCGAGCACAGTGGTGCCCATCGCACCGCCAACGATCTCAAGCTTGTCGTTGGTCTTGGCGAATTCGACCGCTACCTTGGCGGCAGCAACCGGATCGGCCGAAGTGGCAAGGGCGCAGGGGCCGGTCAGCAGGTCGCTGATGGCCTCATAGTCCGTGTCCTTCGTGGCGATCTTGGCCAGGCGGTTCTTCGCAACCTTGTAAGAGGCGCCAGCATCACGCATTTTCTGACGAAGCGCCGTGGACTGGGCCACGGTCATGCCGAGGTTGCGCGTTACCACGACAACACCGACTTCGCCGAAAAGGGCATTCAGCTCGGCAACCAGCTCAGCTTTCTGGGTACGATCCATGCCATTCTCCACAATAGACCTGCCGGACCATCCGGCAGGCCGGTTCACAGTCCCGCGTTGCCGCGAGGCCTGCGAAAATGTCCGAAGGGGGAAGGATCAACCGCACACTCTATGCCCATGAAGGGCGAGAGGCAGGGGCCGGACGCGGCACAGGGCCAGACGACACGGCGAGAAACTTGTCCCCGTCTAGGCCGGATATTAAGAAGGGCAAATTCCCTTCGCCGACTGTCTCGGACGGTGCAGATGAGGCTTTCGCCCCGTCATGCAGGGCGGGCCATTAGCCGAGGCGGGGGGGAATGTCCAGCTTAATCCCGTTTCTGCGCGGCATTTTTGCGGCGCGTGTCCCAGCCCTTGCGGGCAGCGGCGCTGCGCTGTTCGGGCGATCCGGATTTATGCGCCTTGCCGCCGCGAGAGGAGGAGGCATGGTTGTCCGGCTTGCCGCGCCCCGAACCGCTTTTGTTGCCGCCGCCCGATTCCTTGTTCACCGTCGCCCAGGCGCGGGATTTCGCTTCCTTTGCGGGAACGCCGCGATCCTCATAGCCCTGCTCGATATGCCCGGCCTTGCGCTTCTGCTTGTCGGTATAGGCGCTTTTGTCTCCGCGTGGCATCGTCTGTCTCCTGCACGAAACCCGCCCGCGGGAAAGGGAACGAGCGGCGCGCCGGAAGGTTCATCGCCGGATTTCAGAAGGGCCAGATCTCAGACGGGATATTGGATCGCGATGATCTCATATTCCTTTTCGCCTGCCGGCAGGCGGACGGTGCGCAGATCGCCAAGGCCAGCCCCCCTCAGCGCGCGGGAGAGCGGGGCGTCCCAGCCGATGCGCCCGGCACCGCTGTCGCTTTCGTCATTGCCGACAAGGGTGAGGGTGCGCTGGTTGTCGTCCTCATCCGCGATGGTGACGGTCGCGCCGAAAAAGACGCGGCTCTTGTCGGGCTGGCGCGCGGGATCGACGATCTTCGCGTCCTTCATCTTCTTCGCGAGGCGGCGAAGCTGGCCGTCGATTTCGCGCATGCGCTTGCGGCCATAGAGATAGTCGCCATTTTCGCTGCGGTCGCCATTGCCCGCCGCCCAACTGACGATCTCCACGATCTTCGGGCGCTCATCACCGAGCAGCCGGTCATATTCGGCGCGCAGCGCGGCAAAGCCCTGCGGCGTGATATAGTTGATCTTCCCCTGCATAGCGCGAGCGCCTTTATCAGCCGGGCGTGGTCTTGCCCAGATAGAAGCTCAGCGGTGCCGCCGGAAGTTGCGTGCCGTTTTTCTGCGCCCGCATCGCATCATAGACGACGGCGTTTTCCAGCACGCGCTGGACATAATTCTTCGTCTCATAGATCGGGATATTTTCGATCCAGCGGATGATGTCGGCGCCGGGCAGGCGCGGATCGCCATTGGCGGCAAGCCATTTGTTCACATTGCCCGGCCCGGCATTATAGGCGGCGACCGCGAGCGGATAGCTGCCATTATAATAGTTGAGCATCCGGCGGAAATAGGTGCTGCCGAGCTGGATATTATAGCCGGTGTCGCTGGTGAGGCTGTCCATATTGTAGGAAAGGCCGATCTTGCCCGCCGTTTCCCGCGCGGTGCCGGGCATCAGCTGCATCAGGCCGCGCGCGCCCGCATGGCTGATGGCGGTCTTGTCGAACTGGCTTTCCTGCCGGGAGATGGCGTGGATCATCGTCCAGTTGCTGCTATGCTCGCCCGGCACGCTGACGCTGGGGAAGCCCGACTGGGCATAGGCGGTGCTGCCGTCCGGGCGGGCGCGGCGGCCGACCATCACGCCGAGGTCGGGACGGCCGATGCGCGCGGCGAGTTCATTGGCGAGCACCCGGTCGGCATCGGTGGAGACATTGGCGGCGATCGCGCGCAGGAAGATGCTCTGGTCCTGCCAGCGCCCCATCGTGCCGAGCGCGCGCGCGGCGCGAACCAGCGAGCTGTTCTCGAAGCGGCTGCGTTCGGTCGGGCTGATCTGCATCTGCGCGGCGAGGGCGGCGGGCGGGATCATCGCCTGGCGCAGTTGCTCCCGCGCGAGCTGGCCGTAAAATTGATCGGGATAGGCGGCGGCCATGGTGATGTGGCGGCTGGCCTCCGCGGGATTGCCCGCGCGTTGCGCCGCGCGGGCGGCCCAGTACCAGCCCTTGGTCATGGTCTGGGGGGAGCGGGCGGCGCTGGCATAGCGATCGAACATCGTGATCGCGTCATTATTGCGGTTGAGCTGATAGAAGGCGGTCTGCCCGGCGAGCCAGGCGAGGCTGGTATAATCGTCGCGCTCGCCGATCGGGCGCAGGCTGACATCGGTGCCCGCCGGATAGGCGTCGTCGAGCTTGCTCGCAATGTCGAAGGCGGTGGTCCACTGATTGTCGTTCGCCGCCCCGCGCGCATTGGTGAGGAGAACCTCATACCATTTCTCGACATTGGCGGGCCGCACGGTCAGCGGCGGCCGCCCGGCGAGCAGCGAGCGGGCAAGAAGGCTGTTTCCGCCGTTGCGCAGCCAGTTCGCCTTGTCGGCGAGAAAACCGGCATGGCCGCGCGCATAGGGTTCCGCCGCCTGCATCTTCGCGGCGGCGTCCACGCTGTTGCGCTGGAGGGCGATGCGGGCCTCTGTGATCGGGCGTTCATTGGGGGAGAGGAAGGCCAGCGCGCGCTCGGCCGAGGCGGGATTGCCCTGCCAGAGGGCGGCATCGGCATGGGCATCCTGATCGGCGGCGGTCAGCGCCGATCCGAAATAGGAGAGAATCTGCGTTTCGTCCTGCGGCGCCATCGCGCCCATGCGCCAGGCGGCGCGGGCGGCCTCCCGTGCTTCATTGGCGCGGCCCGTGGCGGAAAGGGCCAGCGCGTTGCGGGCCTGCCCGGTGGCGCTGCGGGCGGGATAGCGCTGGAAGAAGGCGACCACGCTGCCGGGGTTGTAGCTGTTGGGGTTGATCGAGCTTTCGGCGAGGCGGCGCATCCGGTCCTCGGCGGGCCAGCCGGGATTGGCCATCAGGAAGGAGGCATAGGCGTCGAAGCCCATGCCGTCGCTTTGTTGCAGCCGTTTCCACTGGTCGACGGTGGCGAGGATGGCGCTGTCGCTGGTCTGCGCGATGGCGGAGCGCGCCGCGTTCCAGCCCGTTCCATCCTGCGTCGCGGGGGCAGGGGCAGGGGTAGGGGCGGTGGTGACGCCGGGCAGCGGTTGCACAATTTCCTTGCGCCCGCTGTTGATCTGCGCAACTGCAACCGACGCAAGCGATACGACGCCCAGAAGCGGAAGATGGCGAAGCTTGATCCGGTTGATGAATGTGCTGGACATGGCCTTGGTCTGAAGCATCCCTGTTGGCGGTGATCGGTTCGCAGACTATGGCATAAAGAGGCTTATGCCCAGATGAATGATGGGGCTGGAAGGAGTTTTTGCATGTTTTCCGGGTCGATTCCCGCTCTGGTGACCCCCTTTCGGGACGGAGTGCTGGATGAGGAGGCTTTCCGGGCATTCGTGGACTGGCAGATCGAAGAGGGCAGCAGCGCCCTTGTTCCCTGCGGCACGACCGGCGAGAGCGCGACCATGACGGTCGAGGAGCATAATCGCGTCATCGCCATCTGCGTGGAGCAGGCCGCCGGGCGCGTGCCGGTGATCGCCGGATGCGGTTCCAACGACACCCGAATCGCGCTGGAGCATATGTATGCCGCGCAGGCCGCGGGGGCCGATGCCGCGCTCGTCGTCGCGCCTTATTACAACAAGCCCAATCAGGAAGGCGTCTATCAGCATTTCGCCCATCTGGCGGCCAATTGCGACCTGCCGATCCTTCTTTACAATGTGCCCGGCCGCACCATCACCGATATCGGCGTGCCGGTGCAGCACCGGCTGGCGAGCGAGTTCGCCACTATTGTCGGTATCAAGGATGCGACCGGAAATCTGGGGCGGGTCAGCGCGCAACGGCTTGCCTGCGGCCCGGATTATGTCCAGCTTTCGGGCAATGACGAAACCGCGCTCGGTTTCAATGCGATGGGCGGCAGGGGCTGCATTTCGGTGACGGCCAATGTCGCGCCCCGGCTCTGCGCGGAATTTCAGGCGTTGCTGGCGCAAGGTAGGTGGGAAGAGGCGCTGCTGGTGCAGGACAGGCTCTATCCGCTGCATGACGCGCTGTTCAGCGACGCTTCACCTGGCCCGGTGAAATATGCATTGTCCCGCGTTCGCCCGGCCATGCCGGTCGAGGTGCGCCTGCCGATCACTTGGCCGAGCGCCTCCTCTCAGGCGGCGGTCGATCGCGCGCTTGAGATTGCGGGACTGGTATAAGCGGTTCGCGGCCCCATATGGTTCGCATGGAGATATGTAACTAATGGCTCGCCCCCGGCCGGAAACATTCAAGAAGGTCAAGACCGTGGCGGAGAACCGACGCGCGCGCTTCGACTATGCGATAGACGAGGTGTTCGAAGCGGGCATCGTCCTTCAGGGCACGGAGGTGAAATCCCTCCGTTTCGGCGAAGGCTCCATCGCGGAAAGCTATGCCGAGGTGAAGGACGAGCAGGTCTGGCTGATCAACAGCAATGTGCCCGAGTTCAGCCATGGCAACCGCTTCAACCATGAACCCAAGCGCCCGCGCAAGCTGCTGCTGCATGAGCGGGAGATCGCCAAGCTGCATGGCGCGGTCGCACGCAAGGGCATGACGCTGGTGCCGCTGTCGATCTATTTCAACGGTCAGGGGCGCGCGAAAGTGGAACTGGCCCTTGCCCGCGGCAAGAATGCGCAGGACAAGCGGGAGACGACCAAGGAACGGGAGTGGAAACGCGAGCAGAGCCGCCTGCTCAAGGAGCATCGCTGAGATGAGCAGTCGTGTCGTCCGCTGGTTTCGTGATAATTCTCCTCGCCCGGAAACCTTCGAAAATAGCCGTATCCTCGCGCCTGTCGCGCATCGCGTGCTCGCGCCCGAACTATGGCGCTTTACGCGCCGGTCGGTGCCGCGCGGCGTGGCGCTGGGGCTGCTGGTGGGGATATTCCTGCTGGTGCCCGGCGTGCAGATCGCCGGCGCGGCGCTTTTCGCGCTGCCTTTCCGCGCCAATATTCCCATCGCGGCGGCGATGACCTTCCTTTCCAATCCCGCGACGACGCCGCTGATCCTGTGGGCGTCGGTCTATATCGGCAATATGGCCCTCGGCCGGAATGCGGATGTGTCGCGCTTCATGGCGCTGGTGCATGAACATGCGGGCATCGGCGAATGGTGCGGCTGGCTTTTTTCCGAGGCCGCGCCCGCGTTGCTCTTCGGGCTGGCGGTGATTTCGATCGTCTCGGCGGTCATCGGTTATTTCGCGGCGGACTGGATGTGGAAGCTGCATCTGGGGCGGCGCTGGAAGGCGCGCCGCGTGCGAGCGAGCGCATAAATATCCCCTTGTTGCGATAGTCGGACGGATCGGCGCGGCAAGTTTTTCGCTTCCCCCTCTCTGCCTCTTTGCTAAGCTCGCCGCGCAGTCCATAGAGCGTCGCGATGCTCGGACGACAAATAAGGAAATGGCTGCCGGATATGGCGGGGGCGACAGGCAACAGCTACAAGCATGAGATCGTGTCTCTGGCTTCCGACAAGGGCGGGCGGTTCATGGTGCCGCTGCTCCTGCTGGCTGCGCTGCTGAGTGCGGCGCTGATTATCTGGGTGGTGGGCGATTGGGCGCTGGGCGCCGGATTTGGCGTTGCGCTGATCGGCTTCGGCGTTCTCTTCCACCTGTTCCGCCCGGTCGAAGCGGCCGGCGCCACCATAAGGGAGGTCGCGCCCGACTGGACGGTCGCCCGCGCCGCCGCCGATGTCGCGGGCATGGCGATCGCCGTCACCGATCGCAGCGGTCGCCTTGTCTGCGCGAGCGACCTTTATGGCGAATGGTTCGCGGGTTATCCCGCCCCGCCGGCGCTGCCGCTCGATCGCGATGGCGCGACCTTGCTCGCCGAGGCGGGCCGGACGGCATGGCGCGATGGCGAGGGCTATTGCGAGAATCTGGCGCGTGGCGCGCTCAAGGCTGATGTGAAGGTGACGCGCACCGGCCGCTCGGACGATTATCTCCTCTGGCATTTCTCGCCGGTGCGGCAGGTCAGCGTGATCGAGCAGTTCACGGGGATGGTGACGGGCGAGGTCGGCGCGCAACTGGGCGATGCCGGGCTGATGGCCGCCATCATCGGCGCGGAGGGGCGCATTCGCGGCGCCAATGAGGCTTTTGTGCTGCGCGCGGCCGGGCGCAGCGACGCCGACATGACCGGGCGCGATCTTTCCGGCTATTTCCGGCGCGACGAGGAAGGGCGCATCTTCTTCGCGCGTGAGGCGCCGGGCATGCTGCCGATCGCGATTTTCCGCGTGCTGCTGCGCACCGATCAGCCCGATGGCCCGGCGCTTGTGCTGCTGGTCGATCAGCCGGGCAATGTGGCGACGGGCGGTTCCTCGCTTTCCTATTTCCAGGCGCTGCTGGCGCTGATGCCCTTTGGCCTGGCCATGACGGACAGGGACGGGCGGCTGCTGTTCCTGAACGACAGTTTTGCGCGCGCCGCCAATGTGCCCGAGGACCATCGCCCGGCCTATCCCGGCGATCTCGTCGTGACGGAGGATCAGGCAGCGCTCGCCGCCGCCGTGCGCCGCTATGCGGTGGGGCCGCAGATGACGGGCGATATCGCGGTGCGCCTGCGCAACCGGCCGGAGGAGCCGGTGGCGCTGTCGCTGGCGGGTGTGCGCGGGCTGGGCGAGGCGGCGGTCATCCTGACGCTGAAGGACAATGACGAGGAAGGCCGGTTGAAGCGGCAGGTGGCGCAGGCCACCAAGATGCAGGCGGTGGGCCAGCTTGCGGGCGGCGTCGCCCATGATTTCAACAATATCCTCACCGCGATCATCGGCCATTGCGACCTGATGCTGATGCGCCATACGCCGGGCGACAGCGATTATGACGATATCCAGCAGATCAAGTCCAATTCCAACCGCGCGGCCAGCCTGACCCGGCAATTGCTCGCCTTTTCCCGCCAGCAGACCTTGCGTCCGCAGGTGATCCAGCTTCCCGATATCGTCGCGGACGTTTCCAACCTGCTGAACCGGCTCATCGGCGAGAAGGTGAAGCTGGAGGTCAGCCACGGCCGCAATCTGGGGCTGGTGCGCGCCGATCCGGGGCAGATGGAGCAGGTGATCGTCAACCTTGCCGTCAACGCCCGTGATGCGATGCCCGATGGCGGCTCTCTCTCTATTCAGACCTTCTCGATTTCCGCTGGGCAGGTGCGGGAAATGCGTTCCACGGTGCTGCCCGCCGCCGATTATACCGGGCTGCGGGTGTCGGATACCGGCGTTGGCATTCCGCCCGAACTGGTTTCGAAGATATTCGAACCCTTTTTCACCACCAAGGAAGTGGGCAAGGGGACGGGACTGGGTCTTTCCACCGTCTATGGCATCGTCAAGCAGTCGGGCGGTTATATCTTCGCGGAATCGGAGCCGGGCCATGGCACGAGCTTCATCATCTATCTGCCGGTCCATGTCGCCAGCCCGGATGAGAAGCAGCCGGCGACGATCAAGAGCCTTCCCTCCCGCCGGGCGAGCTGGGGTACCGGGACGATCCTGCTGGTGGAGGATGAGGACATGGTGCGCGCCGTTGCGGAACGGGCGCTGACGCGGCAGGGCTATACGGTGCTCGCCGCCTCGGACGGGGAGCAGGGACTGGAGGTGCTGGGCGAGGCCGAAAGCGTCGACCTGCTGATCTCCGACGTGGTGATGCCCAATATGGATGGTCCCGCCATGGTGCGCGAGGCGCGCAAGGCGCAGCCGGGCCTGCCGGTGCTGTTCATGTCCGGCTATGCCGAGGAACAGTTGCGCAAGTCGATCGCGATCGACAATGTGGCCTTTCTGCCCAAGCCCTTTTCGGTGGCGCAGCTTTCCGAAGCGGTGGCGGAGGCTTTCTCCCATATCGAGACGGGCGCCGGGGGGGATGGCGACAATGGCGAAACGTAGCGCCGATGCGATGAAGCGCCATAGTTTCTCTTGCTGAAAATCCGTTTTTAGGCGATTTTCCGCGACGTGGCGGGTTAGATGCAGATCTTTCCTTTAAATGACGGCGGCATCGGTCCGGTCCTTCGGGAAGGGCAGGTGCCAAACAGGATTGGCTTTCTTTCAGATGGCATTTGCACTTCCACCGGCGCGCCGCTCCATCCTGATCGTGGAGGATGAGGCGATGATCGCGATGATGCTCGAAGAGTTTCTGGAAACCCTCGGCCATCATGTGCGCGGCGTGGCCACGACCCTTGGCGAGGCGCAGCAGAAGGTGCGCGACGGCGGTTTCGATCTGGCCATTCTCGATTGCCATCTCGATGGCGAGGAGGTGTGGCCGGTGGCGGCGATGCTGGAGGAGGCGTCGATCCCCTATATCTTAAGCTCGGGCGGCGTGGCCGAGGATATTCCCAGCCCGTATGCCGGGCGGCCGATGCTCGCCAAGCCCTATACGATCGGAACCATTTCGGATCTGCTGGCGGCGAACAACGTGGGCTGAGGCGGTTTTTCAGTTTCTTCCAGGAAAATTTGTTCTCCTCTTGTTCTTTTGGAACAAATAGGGTACATGGACTTCGAAGCCAGTGCTTTATTGCACTTGGCAGGAGACAGGCCCATGACCGCAATGCTCAAGCTTATTGATTCCGACAAGAAGACGGGGACTATGGACAGACAGAAGGCATTGGAGGCAGCGCTCTCCCAGATCGATCGCGCATTCGGCAAGGGCAGCGCGATGAAGCTGGGCAGCCGGGAGAAGATCGAGATCGAGGCGATTTCGAGCGGTTCGCTGGGATTGGATATCGCGCTCGGCATCGGCGGCCTGCCGCGCGGGCGCATCGTGGAGATTTATGGCCCGGAAAGCTCGGGCAAGACCACGTTGGCGCTGCACGCCATCGCCGAGGCGCAGAAAGCGGGCGGCACCGCGGCCTTTGTCGATGCCGAGCATGCGCTCGACCCGGTTTATGCGAAGAAGCTGGGGGTCGATATCGATGAACTGATCGTGTCGCAGCCCGATACCGGCGAGCAGGCTCTGGAAATTGTCGATACGCTGGTGCGGTCCAACGCGATCGACGTGCTGGTGGTGGACTCGGTGGCCGCGCTGGTGCCGCGGGCGGAGATCGAGGGCGAGATGGGCGACAGCCATGTCGGCCTTCAGGCCCGCCTGATGAGCCAGGCGCTGCGCAAGCTGACGGGCTCCATCTCGCGCTCGCGCTGTCTGGTGATCTTCATCAACCAGGTGCGCATGAAGATCGGCGTGATGTACGGCAATCCCGAAACCACCACGGGCGGCAATGCGCTCAAATTCTACGCCTCGGTTCGCCTGGATATTCGCCGCACCGGCCAGATCAAGGATCGTGACGATATCATCGGCAACACCACGCGCGTGAAGGTGGTGAAGAACAAGGTGGCCCCGCCGTTCAAGCAAGTCGAGTTCGACATCATGTACGGCGAGGGCGTTTCCAAGATCGGCGAGATTCTCGATCTCGGCGTCAAGGCCGGCATCGTCGAGAAGTCGGGGTCGTGGTTCTCCTATGATTCGGTGCGGATCGGGCAGGGGCGCGAAAACGCCAAGACCTTCCTCAAGGAAAACCCCGAACTGATGGAGCGGCTGGAACAGGCCATTCGCGGCAAGACCGATGCAGTCGCGGAAGGCATGATGACCGGGCCTGAGGAAGGTGACGATCTTTAAGAAGAAGGCGCGCAAGGGTGGGGGCGTTCTTGCGCGCATTTTCTTGGGCGCGAAGGCGCGGCCCATGGGAAGAGCCGCCCGGTCTGGATTGTGATCGACCGGACCAGCGCGGCCTGAGGGAAGGGGAGGATGGCGGCGGGGAAGATGTGCGGAGCCATTTTGTGACAAAAGCGATCAGAGTCATCGCATATTGTCGCTTGTCTCGGCTCGATGCCTCGCCTAATCGGCATCTGTCATGACATCCACAAACGATATCCGCCGCTCCTTTCTGGACTATTTCGTGGCTCAGGGCCATGAACAGGTGCCTTCCGCGCCGCTGGTGCCGCATAATGATCCGACGCTCATGTTCGTCAACGCGGGCATGGTGCCGTTCAAGAATGTGTTCACCGGTCTGGAAAGCCGTCCCTACAGCACCGCTACCTCCGCGCAGAAGTGCGTGCGCGCGGGCGGCAAGCATAATGATCTCGACAATGTGGGCTATACGGCGCGCCATCACACCTTCTTTGAAATGCTGGGCAATTTCAGCTTCGGCGATTATTTCAAGGAACAGGCGATCCATCATGCCTGGACGCTGATCACCAAAGAATGGGGCGTTTCGCCCGACCGGCTGACCGTGACCGTCTATCATGACGATGACGAGGCGTTCGGTTTCTGGCGCAAGATCGCCGGCCTGCCCGAGGAACGGATCATCCGCATCGCCACGTCGGACAATTTCTGGTCGATGGGCGACACCGGTCCCTGCGGCCCCTGTTCCGAGATTTTCTACGATCATGGCGATCATATTTTCGGCGGCCCTCCCGGTTCCCCGGATGAGGATGGCGATCGTTTCGTCGAGATCTGGAATCTCGTCTTCATGCAGTTCGACCAGTCGTCCGACGGCACGCGGATCGCGTTGCCCCGTCCCAGCATCGACACCGGCATGGGGCTGGAGCGTATCGCGGCCGTGCTTCAGGGCGTGCACGACAATTATGATACCGACACGTTCAAGGCGCTGATCGCGGAATCCGGCGCGCTGACGCACACCGCCACCGATGGCGCGAACAAGGCGAGCCATCGCGTGATCGCCGACCATCTGCGCTCGTCGGGTTTCCTGATCGCCGACGGCGTGCTGCCCGCCAATGAAGGGCGCGGCTATGTGCTGCGGCGGATCATGCGCCGCGCGATGCGGCACGCGCATCTTCTGGGCGCGAGCGAGCCGTTGATGTATCGTCTGGTCGGCTCGCTGGTGCGGGAGATGGGGAATGCCTATCCTGAGCTGCTGCGCGCCCAGCCGCTGATCGAGGATACGCTGCTGCGCGAGGAAACGCGGTTCCGCCAGACTCTCGACAAGGGGCTGAAACTGCTCGATGAGGCGACGGCGGGCATGGGCAAGGGCGATGTGCTAGCCGGAGGGACGGCCTTCCGTCTCTACGACACCTATGGCTTCCCCTATGACCTTACCGAAGATGCGTTGCGCGCGCAGGGACTGGGCGTGGATCGCGCCGGGTTCGAAGCGGCGATGGCGGAGCAGAAAGCCGCCGCCCGCGCCGCCTGGAAAGGGTCGGGGGAAAAGGCGTCGGACGAGATATGGTTCGACCTCGCCGAGGAACTGGGCGCGACCGAGTTCACCGGCTATGGCGCGACCAGCGGCGACGGGCAGGTCGTGGCGCTGGTGCGCGACGGCGTGCGGGTCGACAGCGCCGGCGCGGGGGACAAGGTGACGCTGCTCACCAACCAGACGCCCTTTTATGGCGAGAGCGGCGGCCAGACCGGCGATAGCGGCAGCGTGACGAGCCTTGACGGTCTTTCCGCAACGGTCAGCGATACCGGCAAGGTGCTCGGGCGGCTGCACACGCATCAACTGACCATCGAGCAAGGCTCGGTGCGCGTGGGCGACACCGTGCATCTGGTGGCCGATATCGCCCGCCGCAACCGTATTCGCGCCAATCACAGCGCCACCCATTTGTTGCACGCCGCGCTGCGCGCGCGTCTGGGCAAGCATGTGACGCAGAAGGGCAGCCTCGTCGCGGCCGAGCGGTTGCGCTTCGATTTTTCGCATCCCGATGCCCTGAAGGCCGAGCAGATCGCGCAGATCGAGGCCGATGTGAACGGGCAGATTCGGGACAATGATGCGGTGCTCACCCGGCTCATGACGCCGGACGACGCGATCGCGGCTGGCGCGATGGCCCTGTTCGGCGAGAAATATGGCGACGAGGTTCGCGTGCTCTCCATGGGCCGCGACGCCGATCGCAGCTATTCGGTTGAACTGTGTGGCGGCACCCATGTGCGTGCGCTCGGCGATATCGGCCTGTTCAAGATCGTCAGCGAGAGCGCGGTCGCGAGCGGGGTCCGCCGGATCGAGGCGCTGACCGGCGAGGCTGCGCGCCTCTGGCTTTCCGAGCGCGAGGATGCGCTCAAGGCGGTGGCGTCCTCGCTGCGCACCACGCCGGAGGACGTGCCCGCCCGCGTGGCGGCACTGGTCGATCAGGCGCGCAAGCTCGAACGCGAACTGGCCGAAGCAAAGAAGGCTCTGGCTCTGGGCGGCGGCAACGCGGCCGCTGACAAGGGACCGGAGACGATCGGCGACATCGCCTTTATCGGGCAGGTGATCGAAGGCCTTGATCCCAAAGAACTGCGCGGGCTGGTCGATGAGAACAAGAAGCGCATGGGCAGCGGCGTTTCCGCAGTGATCGCGGTGACGGATGGCCGGGCCTCTATCGCCGCCGGAGTCACCGAGGATCTGGTCGATCGCTTCACGGCGGTCGATCTGGTGCGGGCAGGCGTGGAGAAACTGGGCGGCAAGGGCGGCGGCGGTCGTCCCGATATGGCCCAGGGCGGCGGCCCCGATGGAACGCAGGCGCAGGCGGCGCTCGATTCCGTGCGCGCGTTGATCGCGGGATAAGGCGCGCGGGGCGGATCGTTCGCCCAAAGGAAAGAATGGAACTGGCCCGGCCTGCCATGCGGTTCGGGCCTTTTTCATGTGAACGCTTTTGGGGATGCGCTTTGCAGACTGATGAAGGTCTGCGATTGAAAGGGGGCTCGCCTTTATCATTATCCTGAACTGGGTTGGCGGCGGTTGCTTTCGGCTCAGGGGCCTTCTTGCCGGATCGAATAATGGTTCATGGGGCGTGATGGACGCTGAAACAAGTTCAGCATGACAAATGCGGCTATGCTCACTCTCTGTCCAGAATTTGCTATTCTAGAGCATCGAGCCTTTAATCGGACGCATATCCAGCGGCTTTGAGGAAGTTTCGGCATTCGTCGGGTGTGTAGAGGTCGCAGATATTGCCGATGGCCTGCCAAAGGGCATTGATGATTCTTGCTCCTGTTCGACGAAGGTGCGCCTTGAGTTTGGCGAATGCCATCTCGATCGGATTGAGGTCAGGGCTATAGGGCGGCGTGAAGAGGAACCACGCGCCGCGCGCCTTGAGGATGGCCTTTGCTTTCTCGCTTTTATGGCTGGAGAGATTATCGAGGATGACGACGTCGCCGGGATTGAGTGTCGGGGCAAGTTGGGTTTCGACATAGGTCTCGAAGGTCGTGCGGTTCATGGGGCAGTCGATGACCCATGGCGCGGTCAGTCCGTCGCAGCGCAGGGCCGCGATGAAGGTCTGGATTTTCCAATGGCCAAAGGGGGCACGCGCTTTGAGACGTTGATCACGGCGCGTCCGTCCTCGTCGCCGCGTCATCTTCGTGGTGGTTGCCGTCTCGTCGATAAAGACCAGTCGATGCGGCTCCTTGCGCAAGGCAGACTGTCGATAGACGCGCCAGGCCCGGCGCGCCTGAGCAACATCATCGCGTCCGCATTCCGATGCCAGCAGCGTTTTTTTGAAGCTGTAGCCGGCCTTGAGCAAGGCACGCGATAGCGAGGCAGGATGTGCCTGAACGCCAGTCGCCGTAGCAAGCCGGGCTGACAGTTCGGGCATGGTGATGTCAGGTTCGGCATCAACCCATTTCATCAGTGCGGCCATATGAGGCGCCAGTTTGCCGTCGCCGGGCGGGCGGCCTTGCCGGGCAGGCGCTGACGATCCCGTCGTCGCCACGCGCTGCGCCAGTTTCACCGCGCAACTGGGGCTTACCCCAAAATGACGGGACGCTGAGCGGCGCGATTGCCCGGATGCAATGTGATCGGCGATCCGATCCCGAAGATCTGCTGAATAGGGTTTTCCCATGATCCACCTCCAAAAACGGTGAATCACATTCCAGACCTTCTGGGAATCCATCGATTCCTATTTCAAGCGCGATGCTCTAACCGTTAATTTCGAGGGGTGTTCGCCGGAGTTTTGCCTGTGATATCGGCTGCCGTTGCGTGAGGAGTCAGAAACTTTTGGGTTTTTCGGGAAGGTCACCAACAAGGTGGGGATAAAAGGGAACCATCTGCATCCCTGAGCCTTCGATTTGCCCTTTTGCGCGGAATGGTCCCCTATTTCTCCTATTGATCATTAAGCAGGTGGGTGTGGGGCAGACTGTGCAGGGCCAGTTCATGGGGCTCTATGCGCTTGAAGGATGAGCTATTTGCCTTAATCGATGCCGGGCAGGGCGTCTTAAGCACGCGCAGGCAAAGCGGGGTTGGGCGCGTCCGTAGGGGCCAGTTATCGCGCAGGTGCTGGCTGCCGTCGCCATTGATGAGATGGCGTAGCAGATTGAGCTATCCTTGCTGGGGATGGAGTGCCCATAGATTATAGGGACCGCATTTCGAACGAGAAGCAGAGGCTGAGTGATGCATCGGGATCGCGGTCGCAGGCGCATGGGCGGCTTCCCTGATCAGGACCGGGGCAGGAGTGATCGGCTTTGGGCTGCGATTGCCATCCGGATTTACCCCTGCTCTGGCCGCTCACATGATCTCGGTGTTCAGGCCACTGCGCTGGAAGGAGGCAAGTGGCGGCCTCCATAGGATAGGAAGCCGCCATCCTGCGCGCTCTACTGGTGCTTCAGGCTTTCCCGATCAATCCGATCTCGCGCAATCTTTCCCGAAGATAGTCGTCGGCCGTGATGGGCGCATGGCGGCGGGGATTGGTGTCGCTGATGCATCCGGGTAGCGGATCGATCAGGAAATCCGGGCGCAGATGCAGGAAGAAGGGCATGGAATAGCGGGAATGATGCTGCCGTTCCTGCGCGGGGTTTACCACGCGATGGGTGGTGGAAGGCAGCACATGATTGGTGAGGCGCTGCAACATGTCGCCGATATTGATCACCAGCGCGCCCTCGGGCGGACGAATCTCTCGCCATGTCCCGGTTCGGTCCAGCAGTTGCAGTCCGGCCTCCTCGGCGCCCAGCAGCAGGGTGATGAGGTTGATATCCTCATGCGCGCCTGCCCGCACCGCGCCGGCCGCGGAGGGGCTATCGAGCATCGGCGGATAATGGAGCAGCCGCAATATGCTGTTGCCCTGCCGCGTCGGCCCGGTGAACCAGTCGGCTTCCAGCCCGAGATCCAGCGCGATCGCGCTCAGCAGCCGCCCGCCCAGCCGGTCGAACGCATCGAAGAGGCGGGTGAAGCAGGTCTGAAATTCGGGGAGTATCTCGTCGGGCCAGATATTGGCGGGCATCCCTGCGGGCAGAGGCGTGTCGGTGTCTGGCTCACGGCCCACATGCCAGAACTCCTTGAGGTCATGCGCCGTCGCATTTTTGGCGATTTCCCGGCCAAAGGGCGTATATCCCCGCTGCCCGGCGCCGCCCTCGATCGCATAGCGGCGCTTCACCTCTTCGGGCAGCGCGAAAAAGCGCGCGGTGAGATCCCAGCCCTGCCGCACCAGATCGGCATCGAGACCATGCCCCGTGACGATCGCGAAGCCATGATCGCGAAAGCTCTGCCCCAGTCTGGCGGCAAATTCGGGCGCGGGCAGATTGGCGAAGGAGAGGACGGGAATCGGGGCGCTGGTGTCGATCATGAGCCGGGACTTAGAGGGAATTGGCGGCGAGGGAAATTCTTTGCGCGCGCCGCGCGATGATCGCCGGGCCAGCGGTGGGCGGGATGCAGGCTCGCAGGGGTTGATCTGCGCCCCGGCCCTGTGCATGGCGGAAGGCAACACCAAACGCCATGGCTCGCGGAAGGGAAGGCATGAATTACTGGCTGATGAAATCGGAACCCGACGCTTTTTCCTGGGATGATCTGGTCGCCCAGCAAAAGGGCGAATGGGATGGCGTGCGCAATCATCTGGCGCAGCGGCACATGAAGGAAATGAAGAAAGGGGATCGCGCCCTTTTCTACCACAGCAATATCGGGCTGGAGGTGGTTGGCGTGATGGAGATCGTCGAGGAGGCGGCGCCCGACAGCACCGATGATAGCGGGCGCTGGATCGCCGTCCATGTCTCGCCGGTGGAGAAGATGCCGCGCCCGGTGAAGCTCAAGGAGATGAAGGCAGACCCGAAGCTCGCCGACATGGTGATGATCCGCCAGTCGCGCCTGTCGGTTTCACCGGTGACCGAGGCGGAATATCGCCATATCCTCGCGCTGGGCGGCCTTTAAGAAAAGATCGAGGATATGGAAAGTACAGGGCCTCTGTAGTGAAAGAAAAATAGCCCCGGCTGTCTACGGATGACAGCTGGGGCCATTAAGTTTGATAGAGAGGGGTGTACGTAAAAAATAATCGCTTCTATCAGCCGAAGAGGCTGAGATACGCCATTGCAGGCGCGCTGAGCGAGATCACACCGGCAAAAACGGTGAAGCTGATCTGCGAAAGGTTCGTCATTCTAATTACTCCTGTGAACGCCTCCGTAGGCCCTCTTCTTTGTTTTTATCGTGTGGCCGCGCATATGGGTTGCAAAGGACGAACCCTCAAACGCAAAAGGGGTTGGCCCAATTGCACCTTTTGCAATGCAGCATAATCGGGAGGGGGTGGGATATGCCTCTGGCGCGATGAGGTTTAGTCTATGAAAAATCAGGATTTTCTGGTTAAAAAAGCGCTTGGCGAGGCCGCTGATGGGCTATGTGGCAAATATGTCTCAGATGGGCCTCTTTCGCATCTCCAGCTGTTTTTGTCGGTGGATGGCGAAGTGTTGCTGGATCATGTTTGCGGCTCGGCGCGGGCAGATGGCGCGCCGTTGAGGCACGACTCGCTTTATCGCCTTGCTTCGATGACCAAGCCGCTGACGATCGCCGCTGCGCTGGCGTTGGTGGAGGAGAGGCTGATTACCCTCGACACGCCAGTCGCCGATATCCTGCCCGAATTTGCCGTGCCCATGGTGTGGACAGGCAGGATTGCCGGCAACGGCGAACTGGAATGCGAACCCTGCGCGCAAACCATGACGTTGCTGGACCTGCTTAGCCATCGGGCCGGATTCACTTATTCCATCCATCGCGCTGATGCGCTCGATCGCGCCTATGCGGAGCAAGGGCTGGATCAGTTCCACCAGCGCCGCAGCGGCCCGGATTATGCCGCCGCACTTGCCCGGCTGCCCCTGTTGTCGCCGCCGGGACGGCGCTTTCACTATTCGGTATCGATCGATCTTCTCGGCGTGCTGCTGGAGCGGGTGTCGGGACTGGGCATGGAGGAAGTGTTGCGCCAGCGTCTGTTCGCGCCGCTGGGGATGGAGGATAGTTTTTTCGTGGTGCCGCCCGACCGGATCGACCGCCTGACCGATGCGTGGATGTGGGATGATGAAAATGGCGTGCCCATTCTCTATGACCGGGGCGGCCATAGCCGCTGGCGGATGAAACCCAGGACCGTATCGGCGGGCGGCGGGCTGGTGTCGAGCGCGCGGGATTATCATCGCTTCCTGAACATGATGATGCAGGGCGGGGAACTGGATGGCGCGCGTGTCCTGTCGCCGGATCATGTCGCGCTTATGATGCGCAACCATCTGCCGGGCAATGCCGATCTGGCGCAGGAGGGGGCGGCGCCGCTGTCGGAAACCACGCCGCACGGCGTCGGCATGGGGCTGGGCGCGGCGGTGCTGCTCGATCCCGACCGGGCGGACATGCCGGGATCGCCGGGCCTGTGGTTCTGGGGCGGGCTGTTGTCGACGGGCTTTTTTATCGATCCGGCCCGGCGCATGATCGGTCTGGTGATGACGCAACTCATGCCTTCGGGCATGACGGCTTTGCGGGAAGATTTCCGCCGTGCGATATATGAAGCGATCGGAGACTGAGCATGGACGAAGCGCAGGGGGGCGGAATGGCTGAACGGGAAGGCAAGGCGAAGCCGTCGCCGCGGGAACTGGTGGACGAATTGCTCACCCTCATCGATGTCGAGCAGGGCGGCGATCGCTATTTCAAGGGCCTGCGCAAGCGGGGTGGCGTGGGGCGCGTCTATGGCGGGCAGGTGATCGCGCAGGCGCTGGCCGCCGCCGTCAAGACCGTCGATCCGGGCCGCTCGATCCATTCGCTGCATGCCTATTTCCTGCGCGGCGGGAGCGAGGATCATGAGATCGATTATCGCGTGGAAGCCGATTTCGACGGCGGCAGCTTTTCCAACCGCCGGGTGATCGCCAGCCAGCAGGGGCAGGTGATCTTCAATCTCGCGGCCTCCTTCCACAAGCCGGAGCCGGGGCGGCACCATCAACCCGCAATGCCCGATGTGCCGCCGCCCGAGGAACTGCTGAGCATACCGGACTATGTGAAACGCCACGCCGGGGTCGCCCCGCGTGCGATCGGGCGGGTCTATGCGGGCGAATCGCCGATCGAGGTGCGCTGCGTGGGCGTGCCGCCTTTCCTCGATAGCGAGCCGGGCGAGCCGCGTCTGGCGATGTGGTTCCGTACCCTCGTGCCGGTTGTGGCGCCGCAATGGATGCATCGCGCCCTTACCGCCTATGCCAGCGATTTCGCGATGATTAGCACGGCGGTACGCCCCCATGGCGCCTTTGAGGTGCAGGCGGCCAGCATCGATCATAGCATATGGTTCCATAATGATGTCGATGTCGGCGAATGGCTGCTCTATACGACGGAAAGCCCCTGGACCGGCGATGCGCGCGGTCTCAGCTTCGGCCATATTTTCGACCGCTCGGGCAGGCTGCTGGCAAGCGTGGCGCAGGAAGGCCTGATCCGCGATCGCGGAATGAAGTGAAGACGGGATGAACCGGATGGACAGGAATGGAAAGGCGGGCGGGTGAAACTTCTTATCGTCGACGATGACAGGGAGTTGAGCGCGCTGCTGACCGAATATCTGGCGGGTGAAGGCTTTGAGATGGACACCGTGCACGATGGGGAAGCCGCCATCGCCGCCGCCAGGGCCGGGGAATATGCCGCGCTGGTCCTGGATGTGATGATGCCGCGCGTCGACGGGATGGAGGCGCTGCGCCGCATCCGCCGGTTCAGCGATGTGCCGGTCATCATGCTGACCGCGCGGGGCGATGACATGGATCGGGTCGCGGGGCTGGAATGGGGCGCGGATGATTATGTCGCCAAGCCTTATTTCCCGCCCGAACTGGTGGCGCGCATCCGTGCGGTGCTGCGCCGTCGCCCCCTGCTGGAACGAACGCGCAGGAATGAGATGCTGGTGCTGGGCGGGCTGGAGATACGGCCACGGAAGCGGCGGGCCAGCGCGCAGGGGCAGGAGATCGATTTTACGCCGTCGGAATATAATGTGCTGGAAGCGCTGATGCGGTCCTGCGAGGAAGTGGTGTCGAAGGACGTCCTTTCGCTGGAGGCGCTGGGGCGTCCGCGTGAAGCCTTTGATCGCAGTCTCGACGTGCATATCAGCAATATTCGCCAGAAGCTGACCTCCGCATCGGCCGTGGGCGTGACGATCGAAACGGTACGCGGCGTGGGGTATCGGCTGGTGGCGCAATGAAGCCATGAGAAGCAGGCTGTTCTGGAAGATATGCCTCGCTTTCTGGTGCGCGCTGGTGCTGGTCAATCAAGGTGGCTGGCTGATCTTTTCCCTCTATCTCGATCGCTTTCCACCCCCGCCGCAGCGCATGATGATGGAGCGGCTGGCGCCGGTGCAGCTTGCCTCCGCCCGCTATGCGATCGAAACCGGGGGCTTGCCTGCCTTTGAGCGATTGCGCGCGCAATGGCCCGCGCGGGACCGGCAGGCGATCCGCCTCGCGCCAGCGGGAACCCCGATGATGCGGCAGGGGCCGGAGCAGCGATCGCAGGCGGTGCGCACGCCCGAGGGGCGCGATCTGGTGCTGGTCTATCAGCTTCCCCGCTGGACGCCGCCGCCCTGGAGTCTGGCCGAAGCGTTCAGGCGATCGATCAACGTCATCATTGCGGCGACACTGGGGGGGCTGTTGTTCGCCGCCGCACTGGCCTGGTATCTGACCTATCCGTTGCGCAAGGTGCAGCGCGGTTTCGAGCAGCTTGCCGGTGGTGCGCTCGATACGCGCCTGTGGCCCTCCATGGGGCGTCGCCGCGATGAGGTGGCCGATCTGGCGCGCGATTTCGATGCGATGGCGGCGCGACTGGAGCAACTGCTCATGATGCGGGACCAGTTGCTGCACGATGTCAGCCATGAACTGCGCACGCCGCTCGCGCGCCTCAACCTCGCCATCGCGTTGATGCGGCAGGACCCGGCAAAGGCCGCCACCTCGATCGAACGGATCGAAACCGAAGTGCGCAGGCTGGACGAACTGGTCGGGGAAACCCTGTCGCTGGCGCGGCTGGAAAGCGGGGGCGCGGGGCGGGAGAGCTATTTCGAACTGGGCGGGCTGGTCGATACGGTGATCGCGCAGGCCCGCCTTGAAGCGGAGGCCAGCGGGGTGCTGCTGGAAGGCGGGAGAAAGCAGGGCGAGGATATCCTTCTGCGCGGCGATTTCGAGCTGATGCGGCGGGCGCTGGAAAATATCGTGCGCAATGCGATCCGACATTCCGCGCCGGGCCAGCCTGTCCGGGTCGCGATGGAATTGCGGGAGGACGAGGCGCGGGTGATCGTCCGTGACGAGGGGCCGGGCGTGCCGCCGGACAGGCTGGCGGCGATGTTCGATCCCTTTGTCCGCTTGGGCCAGCAAGGGGAGGGCTTTGGTCTGGGCCTCGCTATTGCCCGCCGCGCGGTGCTGGCGCTGGGCGGCCATGTGGAAGCGCGCAACCGCACGCCCCACGGGCTGGAGGTGACTATCGCGCTTCCGGTCTATCGTGGCGAGGGGACGGATTCCTGTTGAGGCCTTTCTTCCTTTTCCTGCCTGCCGATGTCCGATCTCTTCGGCGGAGGCGGACGGGCCGTTAAGATAAACGGTTCGAATGCGCGTCAGGCGCTTGCCAAGAGCGCCTGATCTGGCTATTATTGCGAACAATTATCAATAAAGGGGTCGCGCTAACAGAGAAGGACCGGATAATGACCTATGAATTTTTCCCGTCGCCTGCCCAGGCGACAGAGGCTTATCCGACCCTGTTGGTAAATGCGGCCCGCTGCTGGAACGATGCCCGTATCGCCTGCGCGCCCGTCCAGCCCCGTCTCGCGCTGTTTCTCTCCCAATATGGTGGGGCTATCCTTGCCCCTGTGCTGGATAGCCTGATGCGCTGCTATGAAGTGGCGCTGGGCAGGCCGCTGGCGGTGGGGGCGGATCATGATCTTTCCGCCGATGAGACGATGCTGGTCGGCCTCATCACCGGGACGGCGCAACGCCGGGCGTGCCTCCATTGTCCCGAGCAGGCGGGGATGACGCTGGATTGCGCGCTCTGTTCCGCGCGGATCATGCTGGCGCTGGATCAGGGCAGGGCGATGGCATGCGCCGCGCCGGAGGAGCTGCCTTCGCGTCTTCACTAGAGGGCGCCCCGTCTTGATGGGGGCAGAAGGCTGCGCTTCAAGGCTTTGCCATTCCCTGTCACGCCTTCGCCGGACAAGACGGCTTCCTTTCTCTTGTGGGTGCCTGACTGAAAGGTCGCGGCGAACCGGGATGATTTCCGGCCATCTCCCTCTTTCCGGAAGAGGGGCAGGACTTTCTTTTCCTGCGGCGTGAAAGTATTTGACTGCGCTGTCATAATACGCCTTGTTGCGCATCGCCGGGCAGGGGCATGCCTCCTCCCGCAGAACGAGAAGAGGAGCAGGAGGGGGATATGGCATTGGGACGATATCATGGCATCGCGGTGGGGATTGGTGCGGCCTTGCTGGCTGCGCCGCTGCTGGCCCAACCCGCTTTCCGCGATCTCAATCATGATGGGCGGCTCAACCCCTATGAGGATGTGCGCATGACGGCGGAACAAAGGGCGGATGATCTGCTGGGCCGGATGACGATCGAGGAAAAGGTCGGCATGATGATGCATGGCACGCTTCCGGCGGCGGATTCCCCCTTGGGGGCCTCGCGCAAGGGCTATGATCTGGCCGCTGCGGAAAAGCTGATCAAGGAGCGTGGGGTTACGAGCTTCATCACCCGGCTCGACATGGCGCCCGTCGATTTCGCGCGGCAGAATAATGCGATCCAGAAAATCGCCGAAGGCAGCCGTCTGGGCATTCCGGTGACGATCAGCACCGACCCGCGCAACCATTTTCAGGCGGTGCTGGGGGCGAGTTCCTCAGGCGGTGGCTTCTCCGTCTGGCCCGAAACGCTGGGGCTGGCGGCGCTGGGCGATCCGGCTTTGGTGCGGCGCTTTGGAGAGATTGTCAGCCGGGAATATCGCGCGGTCGGCATCCATATGGCGCTTTCTCCGCAGGCGGATCTGGCGAGCGAACCGCGCTGGTCGCGGACGGTGGGCACCTTCGGGTCCGATCCCGCGACGGTCTCGGCGCTTGCCGGGGCCTATGTGCAGGGCTTTCAGGGCAGCGCTACCGGGCTGACGCCCGCCGGTGTGGCGACGGTGGTGAAGCATTGGGTCGGCTATGGCGCGCAGCCGGAGGGCTTTGACGGGCATAATCATTATGGCCGCTTTGCCCGGCTGGATGACCAGAGCTTCGCCTTGCATGTGTCGGCGTTTCGGGGCGCTTTCGCCGCGGGAGCCGCAGGCGTGATGCCGACCTATCCGATCTTGGAGGGGGTGACGCTGAAGGGCAGGGCGCTGCCCCCGGTCGGCGCGGGCTTCAGCAAGCCGCTGCTCACCGATCTGCTGCGCGGGCAGGAGAAATATCGCGGCATGGTGCTGTCCGACTGGGCGATCACCAATGATTGCCCGGAGGCGTGCCGCGCGCCCACGGCGGAAAATCCGCAAAAACCCTGGTTCATCGGTATGCCATGGGGCGTCGAGGATATGCCGCAGAGCGAGCGTTTCGCGCTGGGCGTCAACGCCGGGATCGATCAATTCGGCGGCGTGGATGATCCCGCGCCGCTGCTCTCGGCGGTGAAGGCGGGCAAGGTCGGCCAGGACCGGATCGATGAGGCGGTGCGCCATATCCTGCTGGTGAAATTCCGACTTGGCCTGTTCGATAATCCCTATGTCGATCCGGACGCGGCGGAACGGATCGTCGGCAATCCGGAAGCCCGCGCCGAGGCCGATCTTGCCCAGCGCCATGCACAGGTGCTGCTGGAAAACCGGGGCGGGCTGTTGCCGCTTGGGCAGGGCGCGAAGATATGGCTGCATGGCGTCGATCCGGCGGTGGCGCGGGCGGCGGGTCTTGTCGTCGTGGCCGATCCGGCCGAGGCGGACGCCGCGCTGGTGCGCACGGCAACGCCGCATGAGAAACTGCACCCCCATTATTTCTTCGGCGCGATGCAGAATGAAGGCCGGCTCGATTTCCGTGACGGCGATGCGGATTATGAGGTCATCAAAAAGCTCGCGGGCAAGGGGAAGACCATCATCGCGATCGATATGGATCGGCCGGCGATCCTCACCAATATCCGCGACAAGGCGCAGGCTCTCCTCGTCACCTTCGGCGCGAGCGATGCGGCGGTGCTCGATGTGGTGACGGGCAAGGCGCAGGCCAGAGGGCGCCTGCCGTTCGAACTGCCGTCCTCGATGGAGGAGGTGGAACGGCAGCGCCCGGCATGGCCCGATGATACGGCCCATCCGCTTTATCCGCGTGGTGCGGGGATCGTGGCGCCGGGCTTATGACGGGCAGGGAGGAAGGATCGGGGCAGGCAGGAAGCTGATGCTGATGCTGACGCTGTGCGAGGTCCTTTTTCCCTGATACCCCTGTCGGTTCCATCGAATCGACCAGCGTAAGGAAATTCCGGATAATGACTGATGCCCTACAGGATCATGACGATCGCCTGATCGGGATGCGCTATCTTGAAGGGGGGAATTTCTTCATGGGGTCGGATCGCTTCTATCCGGAGGAAGCGCCGCAAAGGGAGGTGCGCGTCGACCCGTTCTGGATCGACGAGACGCCCGTGACCAACCGTCAGTTCCAGAATTTCGTCGAGGCGACGGGTTATGTCACCTTTGCCGAAATTCCGCCCGATCCCAAGGATTATCCCGGTTTGTCGCCCGAACTGGCGCAGCCCGGATCGCTGGTGTTCCGGCGCACCCGTGGTCCAGTCGACATGGGCGACTACAGCCAGTGGTGGAGTTTCGAATTGGGTGCGGACTGGCACCATCCCTGGGGGAAGGACAGTTCGATCGAGGGGCTGGAGGATCATCCCGTCGTGCAGGTCGGCTGGCAGGATGTGGAAGCCTATGCGCGCTGGGCAGGCAAGGAATTGCCGACGGAAAGCGAATGGGAGTTCGCCGCGCGCGGCGGCCTTGATCGCAGGGAATTTGCCTGGGGGGATGAACTCGCGCCCGAGGGCAGGATGATGGCCAATTACTGGCAGGGCAATTTCCCCTATGCCAACCAGTTGCTGGACGGCTGGGAGCGCACCTCGCCGGTGCGGATCTATCCGGCCAATGGCTATGGTCTCTACGATATGATCGGTAATGTCTGGGAATGGACGGAGGACTGGTGGTCGCTGCCCTCGCCCCTGAAGAAGCCGTCCAGGGGCGCATGCTGCATCCCCTCCAACCCGCGCGGCGGCAAGGAGAGCGGCAGCTTCGATCCCTGCACGCCGGAGGTGCGCATCGGGCGCAAGGTGCTGAAGGGAGGCTCCCATTTGTGCGCTCCCAATTATTGCCAGCGTTATCGTCCGGCGGCGCGCCATGCGCAGCCTGTCGACAGCCCCACAAGCCATATCGGCTTCCGGTGCATCGTCCGCGGGAAGGCCGAAGCCTGAGGGATCATGGCATCATCATCGATGCATGCATGAAATTAATCGAATAACATAAAAATTAAAAATTTGATTTATATTACCGGCCCTGCGAGCAGTGTCTGGTGATGATGCATCCTCTTCTTCCTGAAAGGCGAGGGGGCGCGGTTTCGTGCGCGCCCTTGCTTCCACTCTGCGCCCCCTCCTCGGCAGGGGTGCGGGAGTGCGGCCTTGCGTCCGCCAATGGGAAGAGGGTTTGGCAAGATAATGAAATAAAATGATATTCTGATCTCATGAAGGGGTGCTTCATGCGGAGAGGGTTGAGAGGGTTATGAAAACAGCGACTATATTGGTTATCGGCGGCGGTATTGGCGGCCTCACATCGGCCATTGCGCTGCGGCGGCAGGGTTTTGACGTCGAGGTGATCGAGAAGGACCCCAATTGGTCCGTCTATGGCGTGGGCATCATCCAGCAGGCCAATGTCATCCGTGCCGTGGCCGACCTCGGCATATTGGACGATTATCTCGCCGCCAGCGTCGCCTTCGACGCGGTGGAGATTTTCGCGCCCGATGGCACGAAGGTCGCCCGCGTTCCTTCCCCGCGCCTCGCCGAGGGCTATCCGCCCTGTGTCGGCATCGGCCGCCCGGCGCTGCATAAGGTGCTGGGGGATTCCGCCCTTGCGGCGGGCGCGCATGTCCGTCTCGGCGTTACCGCGGAGGCGATCGAGGATAAGGGCGAGAAGGTGCATGTGCGCTTTTCCGACGGCAGCGAGGGCGAGTATGACCTCGTTATCGGCGCGGACGGCGTTTATTCGCAGACGCGTTCGCTGATCCTGCCCGATGCCGAAAAGCCCATGTTCACCGGGCAGGCGGTGTGGCGCTATAATTTCCCGCGCGCCGAGGGAATGGACGCGCTTCAGGTGTTCAACGGCCCGACCGGCCTTGGCCTCGTGCCGATCAGCGAGACGATGATGTATATGTTCGTCACCACGCCGGAGCCGGGCAACCCCCGCTATCCGCGCGAGGGACTGGCGGCGGCGATGCGCGCCAGGCTGGCGAATTGCGCGCCCTATATCCGCGATCTTGCCGGGCAGATCACCGAGGACGAGGGCGTGGTCTATCGTCCGCTCGAAGGCATGCTGGTCGAAGGGCCGTGGCACAAGGGGCGGGTGGTGCTGCTCGGCGATGCCGTCCATGCGACCACGCCGCATCTGGGGCAGGGGGCGGGCATGGCGATCGAGGACAGCCTTGTGCTCGCCGAGGAACTCGCCCGCCATGACAGTATCGAGGAGGCGTTCACCGCCTATCGCAACCGGCGTTTCGACCGCTGCGCCTATATCGTCCGTTCCAGCCTCGCGATCTGCAAGGGGCAACTGGGCGAAGCGCCGCCGATCGATAACGCCAGGGCCACGGCCGAAATGTTCGCGGTCATCGCGCAACCTATTTGATGAATGAGGAAGATATGAGCCGAGTTACGGAAATCCGCTATGTTGGCTATGGCGTGGCCGACTATGATGCCGAGAAGAATTTCTACGAGGAAATCTGGGGCCTCGAAACCGTGCCGAGCGAGGACGGCATGGCGTGGTTCAAGGCGCAGGGCCATGATGAGCATCATGTCGTCCGCCTGCGCAAGGCGGAGGAAAACCGCATCGACGTGATCGCGCTGTCGGCCGACAGCCGCGCCGATGTTGATGCGCTGCATGACAAGGTGCAGGCGGCGGGCGGGAAGATCGTCAGCGCGCCGCAGGAGCTTTCCACGCCGGGTGGCGGCTATGGCTTCCGTTTCTTTTCCCCCGATGGCCTGCAATTCGAAATTTCGAGCGATGTCGCGCGCGGCGGTAAGCGAGAGATTGAGCGCTGGGACGGCGTGCCGGTGAAGATCAGCCATATCGTGCTGCACTCGCCCGATCACAAGGCGCTGGTCGACTGGTTCGTGAATGTGCTGGGCTTCAGGGTTTCCGACTGGCTCGGCGATTTCATGTGCTTCCTGCGTTGCAATGACGCCCATCACCGCTTCGCGATCCTGCCGGGGCCGCCGTGCCTCAACCATGTCGCTTATGATATGGAAGGCGTCGATGGCATGATGCGCGGCGTGCATCGCCTGAAGGTCAAGGGCGTCGATATCGGCTGGGGGCCGGGCCGTCATACGGCGGGCAATAACACCTTCAGCTATTTCGTGACGCCGGGCGGTTTCGTCACCGAATATACCTCCGAACTGGAGGTGGTCGATTTCGAGAGCCATGTGCCCAATACCTACACGCCCGCGCCGATGGTGATGGACCAGTGGGGCATCGGTGTCGGTGGCCCGCAGACCCTGCCGCATCCGCATCCCAACCCCGGCCTGTTCGTCGCGGTCGAGGCCTGAGGCGCGGATGGGCGCGATGAAGACCCTGCTTGCAATGGCGGTCGCACCGGCTCTGATCGGTGCGGCCCCGGCTGCTTCCGACAATCGTGCGATCGTCACCGACTTTGCCCGCCTTTTCTATATGGAGAAGGACGTGCGAGCGGCGTTCGACCGCCATGTCGCGCCCGATTATATCCAGCATAATCCGGGCATCGCCGATGGCCGGGATGCGGCGGTCGCGGCGCTGGCGCCGAAATTCTCCTCGCCCGGGGCGCGGTTCGAAATACAGCGCATCCTTGTCGACGGCGATATGGCGGTCATCCATCTGCGCGCCCGGCTCACGCCGGACAGTCGCGGCCTCGCGGTCGTCGACATGTACCGGATCAAAGGCGGCAGGATTGTCGAGCATTGGGATGTGCTGCAACCTGTGCCCGAACACTCCGCAAATCCTCACCCCATGTTTTGATGAAAGGCCCTTCCCGTGGCTCTGTTTGAATATTTCCCCAATTATATCTGGAACCTCTCGGTCGCGATCGCGATGGAGAGCGGGGGCCAGATCGGCGAGATCGTCGATATGTGCCAGCCGATCAAGGATGCGGCGGCAGGCGGCGCGGATGCGGGCACGCCGCAATTCATGGCGCAATGGGTGGCGATGGCGGAAAAGCTGATCGGGCTTGCCGCCGAGGACGAGGCGCAGGGCCGCGCCTTCTCCGCCTCCAACAAGCTGGAGCGCGCGGCGCTCTATATGTTCACCGGCGAGCGGATGCAGGGCCATGGCCATCCGGGGCGCAAGGAAACCTACGCCAAGGCGCGCGCGGCGTTCGACAGGTCGACGGCGCTCGGCAAGATTAATCGCGAGCGCGTCGAAATTCCGCTGGAAACCGGCACCATGCCGGCGCTGTTCACCCGCGCGCCCGGCGAAGGGAAGAAGCCGGTCGTCGTCTATTGCAACGGCCTCGATAGCTGCAAGGAACTGCTCTACTGGTCGGGTCTGCCCGAGGCGCTGGCGCGGCGCGGCATTTCGACCCTGTGCGTCGATCAGCCGGGCAGCGGCGAGGCGCTGCGGCTCCAGAACCTGCCGGTCGATCCGCATAGCGAGGCCTGGGCGTCGAAGGCGGTCGACTGGCTGGAGCAGCAGCCGGAGGTCGACCCCGCGCGCATCGGCATGACCGGCATTTCGCTTGGCGGCCATTTCGCCCCGCGCGCCGTCGCTTATGAGCCCCGCTTTGCCTCGGGCGCCTGCTGGGGGGCGAACCATAACTGGCGTGAGGTGCAGGACAAGCGGATGAAGCGCGAGGGCGAAAACCCGGTGCCGCATTATTGGGCGCATGTGATGTGGGCGTTCGGCGCGCAGGACATGGAGGAGTTTCTGGAGAAATCCACCGACATGAACCTCAATGGCCATATGGATCGCATCAAGGTGCCGTTCCTCGTCACCCATGGCGCGAATGATCGCCAGATCAGCGTCGATTATGCGCATGACGCCTTTGCGCAACTGGTCAACAGCCCGAAAAAGGAACTGAAGATCTTCACCGCGCGCGAAGGCGGGGTGGAGCATGTCGGCGCCGACAATATGAGCTATGGCCGCGATTATATCGCCGACTGGTTCGCCGAAACGCTTGGGGGGGAAACCGCATGAGCCGCCGTTTCGTCGATCTGTCGATCTATCTCGAAAATGATGTGATCACCGACCCGCCCTTCATGCGCCCGCATATCGAATATCAGCAGCATGGCGATACGGTCGAGGAGTTGCAGCATTTCTTCCCCGGCGTGTCGAAGCAGGACCTGCCCGACGAGGCGGGTTTCGCGGCGGCGGAGAAAGTGACGCTGACCACCCATAACGGCACGCATCTCGATGCGCCGTGGCACTTCCATCCGACCATGGATGGTGGCAGCCGGGCGATCACCATTGACGAGGTGCCGCTCGAATGGTGTTTCCAGCCGGGCGTGAAGCTCGATTTCCGTCATTTCGAGGATGGCTATGTCGTCACCGCCGCCGATGTCGAGGCGGAACTGGCGCGCATCGGCCATGAACTTAAGCCGATGGAGATCGTGCTCGTCAACACGGCGGCGGGCGGCGCGCTCGGCAACCCCGATTTCGTCAATATCGGCTGCGGCATGGGCTATGAGGCGACCATGTATCTGCTGGAGCGCGGCATCCGCGTCACCGGCACCGATGCATGGAGCTGGGACGCGCCGTTCAGCTATACCGCGAAGAAGGTCGAGGAAACCGGCGACAAGTCGCTGATCTGGGAAGGGCATAAGGCCGGGCGCGACATCGGTTATTGCCATCTGGAGAAGCTCCATAATCTGGAGGCGCTGCCGGGCGACGGCTTCCTCATTTCCTGCTTTCCGCACAAGATCAAGGGCGCGTCGGCGGGCTGGACCCGCGCGGTCGCGATCTTCGAGGATGAGGACGCCGCCGCATGAGGCTGGCGACATTGCGCGACGGCACGCCTGATGGCGCGTTGCTGGTCGTGGCTGCCGATGGCGTACGGGCAGCGCCTGCCGCGCCGATTGCCACAACCTTGCAGCAGGCGGTGGAGAATTGGGCGAGCGTCGAACCGGCGCTGCGCAATCTCTCCGCGCAGGTGGAAGCGGGTAGCGCACCGGGCCTGTTTGCGCTCGATGGCACGGTCCCGCTCGGGGCGCCGTTGCCGCGCGCCTGGCAGTGGCTCGATGGTTCGGCTTACCCGCAGCATGGCGAACTGATGCAGAAGGCGTTCAGCCTGCCGCCGGTGCCGACCGACCGTCCGCTCATGTATCAGGGCATGTCGGACCGCTTCTATGGCCCGATCGACGATATGCCTTTCCCCGCAGTGGGGGACGGCATCGATTTCGAGGGCGAACTGGGTGTGATCGTCGATGCGGTGCCGATGGGGACGAGCGCACAGGATGCGCTCTCGCATATCAGGCTGCTGGTGCAGATCAACGACTGGTCGCTGCGTACGATCGCGCCGGTGGAGATGCAGACCGGCTTTGGTTGGGTGCAAGCGAAACCGGCCTGCGCTATGGCCCCCTTTGCGGTGACGCCTGACCAGCTGGGGGAGGCATGGAGCAATGGGCGGCTGGCCGGGCAGATGCGGGTCGAGCTGAACGGGGCGCTGTTTGGCGATGTGGAATCATCGGCGGAGATGGCGTTCGGTTTCCATGACCTGATCGCCCATGCCGCGAGGACGCGCGATCTGGTTGCCGGGACGGTGATTGGGTCCGGCACGGTTTCGTCCAGCCATTATGCGCAGGTTGGGTCGACCTGCGTGTCGGAACGCCGCGCGATCGAGATCATCGCGGGCAAGGCGCCGACGCCGTTTCTGGGCTTTGGCGATGTGGTGACGATGGAGGCGCGCGTCGATGGTGCGCCGCTGTTCGGCACCATCCGGCAGAAGGTGGTGCGGGCCTGAACCTGCTTTGCTGAGGACGCATAGGAAAAAGGGCGTGCCGGAGGATTTCCGGGACGCCCTTTTTATTGACTATCTCTCAAGGACTTATTCGGTCCGGGCGGCGGCTTTGCGCTGGAAGCGGCGGCGGGCGTAGATCAGCCCGGCAAGCCCCGCCAGGAACAGGCCCATGGCCGGAGCCTCCGGAACATCCACCGGGTCGCCGCCCGAAGAACCGCCCGAAGAGCCACCGGGAGTGCCGGTGGAGGGCGGCGTATAGCTGCCCTGATAGGTGCCGACATGCATCTCGCCATTCTGGACGAGGCTGCCGAACACGGCCGATCCCTGAATATAGTTGGCGGTCGTCGCGCTTGCGCCCGGCGCAAGGACGGAACCGCCCCATGCCGTCGTCAAGGTCAGCGCTTCGGCCTCATCGAAATTCCAGATCACATGTTCGCCCAGATTGGCCGTGCCGCCGAGGAAATTATCGTTGAGCGTGATCGCCTTGCCGCTGACATTGACGATCGCCGTGTCCGCGCCGTTGAGGTTGAACGCGATCTCTCCGATAGTGTTGAGCTGATCGGAGGTCAGCGAGAACACCGCGACGCCATCGGCATTGGGCGTGGCGTTGAAGGTCGCGCGATTGCCGCTGATCGTGACGGTGCTGTTGGCGTCCAGCGCGGTGAGCGAATGCGAGAGGTCGGTGAGGCTGCTCGTCAGCAGGCTCTTCTGCCGGTCGAGAGCATAGAGATAATTGCTGTCCGAGGACGCCAGGCCTGACTGCACGACATTCTGGTTGATGTTGGTATTGTTGATCGTGCCGCCGACCTTCACCGTCTGCGCGGCGCCATTCAGGTTGAAACCGCTTTCGACATTGCCGCCGATGATCGCGCCCGAACCATTGTTGAGGTTCTTGATCCCGCCGGTCACGTCGCCGACAACGGTAAGCCCGGCCTGTCCGGTGGTGGACGCCTGCCCCGAGGAGATCACATAGTTGGACGAGGTGCCGGTGAGGTTGCCGCCGACAAAGGTGCGCCCCTCGACCTCTGAAGAGGATTGCAGGTCGCCCAGAACGATGAGGTTCCATTCGCGCAGCGCGTCGGTGCCGATCAGAAGCTCCTGCGCGATGACCGGAACCGAGAGGGTGAGCGCTGCGACCGTGGCAGCGAGAGAAAGCCTGGAATATTTCATGCCGGAAGAAACCCTGTTTACCCCTGTGCGGGAATTCTTCCCGTCTCATACCGAAAGACCGGGGCATCGTCTTGCCCGGCCTTTCCGTATTGGATGGGATTGCTGCTTCATTATGGCACAAGGCGGCATGGGGCCAGCCGCGCAGTTTTCAAATATTGTAAAGCCGTGACGATCCGCAGGTCAGATCGGCCAGACCTCGCGCCGATAGGCGGAATCCCAGAACATCCATTCATAGCGGGTGGCGATGCGAAAGGCCTGCGCCATGGCGGTGCGGGTGGCGGCGCCAGCCTGCCCGGCCGCCGCATCGACGAGCGCGCGCACGCGATTGGTCGCTTCGCCAAAGGACGGGGCGGCATAGGTGTCGATCCAGGCGGCATAGGGGTTGGGCGAGGCCGCGCGCGGCTTGATCGCGCAGCCGACTTCCCAATAAACCCAGAAGCAGGGCAGGATGCCCGCGATCAATTCCTCATAGCTGCGCGTTGCGGCGAGGCTCGCCAGATAGCTGGTATAGCCGAGGCAGGCGGGGCTGGGTTCGGCGGCATGGGCGGCATCGGCCGTCACCCCGAATTGCGCGAAGAAGGACTGATGCAGCGCCTCCTCAACCTGCACCGCGACCTTGGCGCCATCGGAAAATTCGAGGCGGCCCGCCGTATCGGGCGCCTTGGCGGCGGCAATCGCCAGCACCCGCGCATATTCGGCGAGATAGAGGCTGTCTTGCATGATATAATGACGGAAGCTGTCGATCGGCAGGCTGCCGTCCGCCAGTTCGGCGAGGAAGGGCTGGGCGAGGATCGCGCGGCGCAGCGGGGCGACCTCTTCCCAGATGCTATCGCAAAAGCTCATGATCGCTGCTCCTTTTCCGGATCAAAATTTCCACCCCGCCGTCGCGCCGAACTGGCGGCCGGGGTTGATGGTGAAGCTGTCGAACGGGCCATCGGGGCCGAGGCCGAGCAGCAGCGGCAATTGCTGCTGGCCGAAGGCGGAGATCGCCCAGCGCTTGTCGAGCAGGTTCTTCGTCCAGAATTCCAGCGTCCATGGCCCGCGCGCGAAGGCGATACGGCCATCGACCGAGGCATAGCCGGGCGTATGGAGGATATTGTCGATCTCGAAATCGATGCGAGAGACATAGGCGACGCTGGCCCGCGCGGTGATGGAAACCGGGCCAGCTTCGCCCGCCCAGCCAAGGCCGCCATTCACCATCCAGTCGGGCGCATTGGGGGTGCGCTTGCCCTTGAGGTCAAGGATGGCAGGCTCGCCCGGCTCCGGCGTCGGATTGGGCGTGGTGTAGCGGCCGATGCGGCTGTGCGTCCAGGCGACACCGCCATCGAAACGGAAGCCCGCGCCCAGATCCGCTTCGGCGGAGGCCTCTATGCCGTGGACATCGACCTGCGGCACGGAAAGCACCACGTCATTGCCGAGGAATACCGTGTTCTGGAAATTATTATAATCGGTGAGGAAGCCCGCGAGCGACAGGCGCACCCGGCCATCGGCAAGGCGCGTCTTGATACCGGCCTCGACCGAATGGGTGGTTTCCGCCGCGAAATCGGCCTGCCAGATATCCGACGCGCCGGGCAGCGGGTTGAAGCCACCCGACTTGAAGCCGATCGCGCCGGTCACATAGGCGGTGAAATCCTGGCTCGGCCGCCAGGCGATCGACAGCTTCGGCTGATATTTGTCGTAGGTGTGGGCGCGCTGTGCATAGAGCGCGCCGCTGTCCACGCCGACCGTATCCTCCTTGCGCCGGTCGCGGTCATAGCGCAGCGCCAGCGTCGCCTCGACATGGGGCGTCAGGTCATAGCTTGCCTGCGCGAAAAGGCCGATCTGGTTGGAGCGGGTTTCCGCGCGGGAAGCCTCCGCGCCGAACAGCAGCGGGCCGAAATCATCGGTGCGATCGCGCTCCAGCCGCTGGAAAAAGACACCGACATGCCAGCGCAGCGGCCCCGCACCGCGTGAGGTGAGGCGCAGTTCGCTGGTCCAGGCGCGAATGTCCACCGGCTGCGAAATGGGCTGGATGCCGTCGGGATAGACGACAACGCCATCATAAGTGAGGTTCTTGTCGTGGCGGAAGTCCAGTTCCTCGACGAAATCCTTGTGATAATCGTCATAGCCGCCGGTCCAGCTCAGTTCGAGGCTGTCGCCCAGCTGCTGCTCATAGGTTGCCTGCGCGCCCCACCATGTGCGCGAGGCGCGGCCTTCGAAATCGCCCTGCGGGTCGGTCAGCGCCGCGCCGGACAGCTTGCCGCCATAAAGGCCGGTGACATTGCCCGATGAGATATAGGCAGCGCCGCCTTCTTCATTGGCCCAGCCGATGCGGAATTTGAAGGTGCCGGTTTCGGACAGCGCGACCTTGCCCTTGAGGCGCAGATTGCGGCTGATGCTGCCATCGACCTTCTTGTCGAGATAGCTGTTGTGGATGAAGCCATTGGAATTGCGATAGGAACCGGCGAGGCGCAACTGCACCTGTTCCGAAACGGGCGCGTTGACGACGCCATCGGCCGTCCAGGTGAAGCCGTTGCCAATGCCGACCGCCGCTTCGCCGCCCCAATCCGGGCCGGGATCGTTGGTCGCCATGTTGATCGCGCCGCCCGAAGCCGACCGGCCGAACAGCGCGCCTTGCGGGCCTTTCAATATCTCGACGCTGGCAATGTCATAAGGGCGCAGCGTGAACAGTTCCGAATCGGCGAGCGCGAGGCCGTCGACGATATAGGCGATGGAGGGCGACTGGTTGCGGTTGGTCGAAACGCCGCGCACGGAAATCAGGTTGGTGCCGGGGTCCTGATCATGGATCATGAAGATGCCGGGGGTCGCGGCGATGAAATCATCGATGGTGGTCAGCCTGCGCGCGGCGATATCGAGCGGGGTATAGACGGCGATGGTATCCGGCACCGCGATCTCGGCCTCCCGGCGGCCGCGGGCGGTGACGGTTATTTCCCGCGCGTCGGCGCTTTCCGCCGCTTCGCTCGCATGGGCGGTGCCGGGAAAGGCCGTAACGGCGAGGGCGGAAAGGCCGACGCCCGCAAGGGTGGAAAACAGAGTGGAACTGACAGGCAGGATCTTGGCGTTGTGACGCATGTCCCTATTCCTCCGCCGGTGTGAGCCGGATCAGGTTCGCGGGTTTGCGGACTAGGCGCGGCTTTGCCCCCGATCCGCCTCTCAGCCCTGAACGCGCCAGGACACCCCGTAGGTTGAAAGTGAAATTCCCCCTATGGGCTGTGACGCCGTTCGTCAAATGCTGATGCGAGGGCGGGGCGGTAAGGTCAGGCGGCGGCGGGGCGGTAATGGCTGGGCGCGACGCCGACCAGCCGCCGGAACATGGTGGTGAAGGCGGCGGGGCTTTCATAGCCGAGGTCGAGGGCGATGGTGGTGACGGCTTCCCCGGCGGCCAGGCGGGGAAGCGCGATAAGCAGGCACGCCTGCTGCCGCCACATGCCGAAACTGATGCCCGTTTCCTGCCGGAAGGCGCGGGTGAAGGCGCGCCGCCCCATGCCCAGCTCGCTTGCCCACAGGTCGATCGTGTCATGGGGCGTGGGCTGTTCGAGGAACAGCTGGCAGCGCCGCGCCATGTCCGCCCGCTTGGGGAAGGGCACGGCGAGCGGCACGGTCGGCGCGCGGCGCAGCTCGGTAAGCAGCAGCGCCATCACCATGCCGTCGCGTCCGGCCTCGTCATATTCGGCCTCGATGTCGCAGGCGGATTCCAGCAGGGCGCGGAGCAGCGCGGAGACCTGAATGACCTTGGCGCTGTCGCCCAGCGATCCATAGGCTTCCGGTTCGATCAGCACGCTGCGGGTGCTGACCGCGCCGACCATGCGCACCGAATGGCTGCATCCGCCCGGAGTCCAGATCGCGCGCTCGGGCGGGGCGACCCAGGCGCCGTCGGGTGTGCTCAGCACCACCACCCCGCGCGTCGCATAGAGCAACTGCCCGCGCCGATGGCGGTGCCAGTCCAGTTCGAAGGCTGCGGGATATTCATTGCCGACCGCGACGACCGGGCGGGCGATATGTTCGATCAGGGCCGGATCATTCCGCATCGGGGGTGTCCCACTCTCAAAATAGTTCGACCCATATAGGGAAGCGGGCAGCGGGGGAAAGGGGTATCGGGCCTATATTCAACAGCATGAGTCAAAGATGGACCAATGAGATGAGCGCGACCAGAGCGGACAAATCCTTCCCCACGCCGGAAATACCGGCAATGGAAACGCCTGCCATAGAAACGCCTGCCATAGAAACGACGGTGTTCGGGGTGATCCTTGCGATCAGCTTCTGCCATCTGCTCAATGACATGATGCAGTCGCTGCTGCCGGCCATCTATCCCAATCTGAAGGCGGAACTCGGCCTTTCCTTCAGCCAGATCGGCCTTGTCACGCTGGTCTATCAATTGACCGCCTCCATCCTGCAACCGCTGATCGGCCTTTATGCCGACAAGCGGCCCACGCCGATGGCGCTGCCGGGCGGAACCCTGTTTTCTCTCGCCGGGCTGATGGTGCTCTCGGCCGCGCACAGCTATGCCTTGCTGCTGGCCGGCGCGGCGCTGCTGGGCATGGGGTCTTCGGTGTTCCATCCCGAATCCTCGCGCGTCGCACGGATGGCGGCCGGACGGCGGCATGGGCTGGCGCAATCGCTGTTCCAGGTCGGCGGCAATGCCGGGACGGCTTTGGGGCCGCTCGCCGCCGCGATCGTCGTCATGCACTGGGGGCAGTCGAGCCTCGCCTTCTTCGCGCTGCTGGCGCTGCTTTCCTGCGGCATATTGTGGAATGTCAGCCTCTGGTATCGCCATCACGGGCTGTCGCGGCTGGCGGCAGGCAAGTCGGCGGGCAGGGCGCAGGTGACGCTGCCTCGCGGCAGGATGCTGAAGGGCATCGCCATCCTGCTGGCGCTGATCTTCTCCAAATATGTCTATCTGGCGAGCCTCACCAGCTATTTCACCTTCTATCTGATCCATCGTTTCGGCGTCAGCGTCGAAACCGCGCAGCTGCACCTGTTCGTCTTTCTGGGCGCGGTTGCGGTCGGCACGGTGGCGGGCGGACCGCTGGGCGACAGGTTCGGGCGGAAATATGTGATCTGGTTCTCGATCCTCGGCGCGCTGCCCTTCACGCTGCTGCTGCCCCATGCCAGCCTGTTCTGGACCGGGCCGCTGACGGTGATGATCGGCTTGATCCTTGCCTCCGCCTTCCCCGCGATCGTCGTGTTCGCGCAGGAATTGGTGCCGGGCAAGATCGGCATGATTTCCGGCCTGTTCTTCGGCTTTTCCTTCGGCATGGGGGGATTGGGCGCGGCAATCCTGGGTGAGGTCGCCGACCGTGGCGGGATCGAACTGGTCTACAGCCTGTGCGCTTTCCTGCCGGCTATCGGCCTGCTTGCCATCTTCCTTCCTGATCCGGCAAGAGCTTCGGCAGGGAGATAAGGCAGCCGCGCTTGCCTTTCGATCCCGATGATGGTGAGATATTCCCGTAGGATTTCCTGCGGGATAGGAGGAAGAATGGCGTTTACCGGACCTCAGGCGCGCGCGGCGCGTGCATTGGTGCAATGGCCCCGCGCGCATGTCGCGAGGCTGGCGGGCCTGACCGAGGCGGCTCTGGCGGATTTCGAGGCCGGTCTTGGCGGCCTCGATAACGAGGCCACGGCGCGGCTGATGCTGACGCTGGAAGAAGGCGGCGCGATTTTCCTGCCTGAAGATGGCGACAGCGGCATCGGTGTCCGCCTGAAATTCACCGCGCGCGATGTGCGGGCGATCAACAGGATGGAAGGCGAGGGGGGAATCATCGGCACGGATGATGTCTAGGCTCTGTCCTGTTCGGGTTGAACCGGACGGAGTTCGATATTCCGGTTCGTGCCATGGTCGCTCTCTGCCTTCCGCCCGGGCGGTGTGGGGAGCCGTTCCGGCGCTCACATAAGGCAGAAGGCTGGCGGGTTATTATGCCGCCTTCAAAGCCTTGGGAACCAAGTTTTATATGGACTGGAAAGCGCGGGCTGGAAGGAAGGTCCGCTGCTTTCCCATGCTGGTTTTCCGGATGATATCGGCACAGGAAAATCAACCCTGCGCTAGACGCAGAATGTTGATTTTGCTGAATTTCTTGAAAGAAGAAATGGCTCCCTGAGTAGGATTCGAACCTACGGCCGTTCGATTAACAGTCGAATGCTCTACCGCTGAGCTATCAGGGAGTGGCCCCAGCACCGCTGGGGTGGAGCGCCTATAGCAGCGCTTTTCCGGATATGACAAGAGGGATTATGCAATAAATTGTTCGGCCGCGATCCGGTCGTCCAGAGTATGCTCCGGATCGAACAGCAAGGTGAGCGGAGAAGAGCGGTCAACCGCCACTTCCACGCAGCTGACATCGCGTATTTCGCGCTGGTCCGCGACCGCGCTGACCGGGCGCTTATGGGCGTCGAGCACGCGAAAACGGATGCGGGTCTTTTCCGGCAGGATCGCCCCGCGCCAGCGGCGCGGACGGAAGGGGCTGATCGGCGTCAGCGCGATAAGGCCGGAACCAAGCGGGAGAATCGGCCCGTGGGCGGAGAGATTATAGGCGGTCGACCCGGCGGGAGTGGCGACCAGCACGCCGTCGCACACTAGTTCGGGCAGGGCGACGCGATCATTGACCGTCACTTCTATCTTCGCCGTCTGGCGGGTCTCGCGCAGCAACGACACCTCATTGATCGCGGGAAGCGAAAAATCCTCGCCGTCGATGGTCGTCACATGCATGCGCAGCGGATTGACCTTGAATTCCTTGGCGGCCTGGATGCGCTGGTCGAGTCGCTCCAGCCGCCATTCGTTCATCAGGAAACCGACGGTGCCCAGGTTGATGCCGAACACCGGAATCTTGTGGCGCCTGCCTTCCAGCAACTCGTGCAGCGTTTGCAGCATGAAACCATCGCCGCCCAGCGCGACGATGAGGTCGGCCTCGCCCGGTTCCACGAAATCATAATTGGCGCGCAGCCTGTCCTCCGCCGCCCGCGCCGCCGCGGTCGGAGAGGCGACGAGGGCGCGCCGTATCTCTACCTCGTTCATCCGCCGGTCACGCTCATATGACGGCGGGGCACGCCCGAAATGTGATCGGGGCCGATGGCGAAATCATGGGCGAAGGGTTTGGCGACCAGCGCGCGGTCGAGCGCGGCGTCGACGGCGGCGATGCCCCCGGTGCGATAGGCGGTCTTGAGGTCGACATGATCCTCATGGCCCAGACACATGAATATTTTCCCCTCACAGGTCAGGCGCATCCGGTTGCATCCGGCGCAGAAATTGTTGCTGAGCGGCGTGATGAGGCCAAGGCGGATGCCGGACAGCCCCTCTGCGGCGAAATAGCGGGCGGGGCCGCCGCTCTGATAATCGAGCGGGATCAGCCGATGCTCCGCCTCGATCTGCTCGGTCGCGCGGGAGAGGGGGAGATAACGGTCGGTCCGGTCCTCCTCGATTTCGCCCAGCGGCATGGTTTCGATCAGCGTCAGATCATGACCCTGCGCCGCGCACCAGCGCAGCATGGAAAGGTAATCGCGATCGTTGAGGCCCTTGAGCGCGACCATGTTGATCTTGATCGCGATGCCCGCCGCACGGGCCGCCCTTATGCCTTCCAGCACCGCGTCGAGTTTGCCGCCGCGCGTGATGAAGGCATAGGTTTCGGGATCGAGGCTGTCGATGCTGACATTGATGCGCCGCACCCCGGCGCTGACAAGCTCCTGCGCATGCTGGGCAAGGCGGGCGCCGTTGGTGGTGAGCGTCAGCTCCTGAAGCGTGCCGTCGCCCAGATGCCGCCCGATCCGCCGCGCCAGATCGCCAAAGTCGCGCCGCACCAGCGGCTCGCCGCCGCTCAGGCGGATTTTCTTCACGCCGCGCGCGATGAAGCGATCGGCGATGAGGGCGATCTCTTCGAGGGTCAGCACCTCATTGCGGGGCAGGAACGTCATCTTCTCCGCCATGCAATAGCGGCAGCGCAGGTCGCACCTGTCCGTCACCGATATGCGCAGATATTCGATGCGGCGGCCAAAGCCGTCGATCATCGCGCTGTCGCTGGAAGGGCGAACGGGTGTCATCCTTCCTAGCTATGCGATGGAAAGGCCCGGCGCAAGGGACTGGTGAAGGGAGCGAAAAGCCGTTTTGAAGGGATATATGTCCCGATTGCGGTTCGCATCGGGCAGGTTTAATGTCCTGCGCGAAACAGGGCGGGAGTCCTGGAGCATTTTCGGGCCGGATGGAAATATCTGACGACCTGGAAAATGCGGAATGATAAGAAATGAGAGTGCGGATCTGGTTCAGTCAAAACCGTACGCACTTTAAATTCGGGTCGTAAATCACAAGGCCGGGCATATCCGGCTGGACAGGGCGGAATGACAGCGCAGCAGGAAAAATCAGTGCATTATGTTCCGCTCCTGCCGGGGGAGGAGAAGGACGGCGACGATCCGGCCCTGAAGGTGGAGACGCTGGGCTGGCGGCTTCTATCGCCGGATGGGCCGGGCGGCGGAGAGGCGGAACTTGTCCTGCTGGATGCGCGCGCGCCGGAGGCGATCTCGCGGTGGAAGGAAAGCGGCGTGGTTGCGGCGGGCTGCGTGGCGCTTGTCGATCGGACGCGGACGGACGAGTCGGGGGTCGCCGCCTTGCTGGCGACGGGGATTACGCATATCCTGCCCTGGCCCTGCGAGGATCGCGATCTTGCGCTGGCGCTGGCGGGCGCGCAGGCGGTGGCTGAAAGGCTGGCCTGTGCGGAGGACGGCGGCGAGGGCGCATCGCCGCGCATGTCCCGGCATGATCCGCTGACGGGACTTGTCACCCGCGATGCGGCCCGGAGTCTTCTGGCGGAAAAGCTGGAGCAGCTGGGGGCTGATGAACCGGGAACGACCATCGCCTGCCTGCTAGTCGGCATCAGCCAGTTCGACAGCGTTAATGCGGCCTATGGCAAGCCGGTGGGCGATACGCTGCTGGCGCAGATCGCGCGGCGCATCGGCCTGTGCGTCGATGAAACCGGGCAGAAGGCCCTTGTCGCGCGCATGGGCGGCACCGAATATCTGGTGGCGCTGCGGTGTCATGGCGAGGGACGGATGGAAGAAGAGGCCCGGGATCTCGCCCGGCTCATTCTCACCGATGTGGCGCGGCCGTTCGTCGCGGATGAGAATATGATCCGCCTCACCGCCCGTTGCGGCATTGCCGGGCTGGCGCCGGGCGATGATGTCGCCCGCTTGCTGCGCCGGGCCAATGCCGCGCTGGCCGATGCGAGGCGATCGGGAAGCAGCGATATCTGGTTCCGCCCCGGCACCCGGCAGCGCGACGGCAATCAGGGGGGGGACCCGGACCGGCTCGACGCCGACCTGCGCCTTGCGCTCGACAGGAATGAAATCGCGATCGTCTACCAGCCGCAATATGACAGCCATGAGGACCGGATCGTCGGCGTCGAGGCGCTGGCGCGATGGAATCACCCCGAACTGGGCCAGCTCGATGCGGGCACGTTGTTCGGCGCGGCCGACCGGTCCGACTATCTGCTGCCGCTTTCGCTCCATATCCAGCAGCGGGCGCTGGCCGAGGCCGGGCAATGGCCCGAGGCGCTCGGGGCCTTGCGTCTGTCCATCAACATAACCTCGGTCGACCTGGCGCAGGAGGATTTTCTCACTCGCCTGCTTGGTATGATCGAGGAAAGCGGTTTTCCTCCCGACCGCCTTACCGTCGAAATCACCGAAGGCGGCCTTATCGAGAATGTCGGACGTGCGGCGGGCCTGCTGGAGCATTTGCGCGAACGGGGCATTCGGGTCGCGATCGACGATTTCGGCACCGGCTATTCCAGCCTTGCCTATCTGAAACTGCTCTATCCCGATTATCTGAAGATCGACCATAGCCTCAGCCGTGACATATTGGGGCCGCCACGGGACAGGATCATCCTGCGCACGATCATCGAAATGGCGCGGGCGCTGGCGTTGACGGTGATCGCGGAAGGGGTGGAGAGCGAGGAGCAACTGACCTTGCTCGCGCGGGAAGGGTGCGAGATTTATCAGGGTTTCCTGCGCTCGGCCGCCATTTCCTCGGCGGAACTGGCGGAACTGGTGTCACAGGCTTAGGCCGAGCCGCGCGATCAGGCTGGCCCCGGCATGGCACTCTGTCCGGCGATCGATGCTGCTGTTGCTGTAGCGCAGCCCCGCCGACCAGCGGCCGCGATAATAGTCCAGCGCGACGCCATGATCCCAATAGCTGCCGTCCGGCCGCAGGCGGCGGGCGCGGATCGGATCGTCGCTGGCGCCGGAAGAATGGGCGAGATGCGCCGACAGGGTTAGCGGCGTTTGCGGAATGCCGAGGTTCAGCCCGGTGCCGAGCACCAGATTGTCGCCGCCCAGCGAGGATTGCTCCGGCGCATAGCGGCTGAAGAGATCGACCATGACTGGCCCGATCCGGTAGCCAAGGCTCGCCCCGACCTCGCCATAGCCCATGCCGGAGGCGCCGGGGAACAGATGATAGCCCCCCAGCGCCTCGATCTGGAACGCCCCTGCCTCAACGGTATAGCGCGCGCCCAGATCGATGACGGCGTCCGCATTGCCATGGCGATTGCCACCCCGGAGCGATGTCACCCCGGCCTCCAGCGCAAGGGAAGGGGTGGCGGGCAGGCTGACCGCAGCATGCAGCACGGGCGCGCCGTCGCTCCAGCTGATCCCCCTGCGGCGCCCGTCGCTGGCGGCTTCCAGCAGCAGCGACGCACCATCGGAGGAGGAGGGGCGCGCCAGTGCCGGGGGCGGGAGCAGGGGCGCGCAGAGCAGGCCGATCGCCAGCGCCGGGCCGCAAACCTGCCTGCGCATCGTCAGCGGGTGCCGACCGGCCGGACGGCGCTCAGTTCCGCCAGCAATGGCGCATGATCCTGCCGCGCCACGGCGAGCAGATGGTCGCGGATCAGGCTCTCCCGGCTCAACACCTCCTGCTTGATCGAGTTGCGCTTTGTCTCGCTACAGGTGCCGGAGCGACTGCCTTTCAGTTCGCGATCGCTGGAAATGATCCGGGACGCGGCCGGGTGGCCGCCCAATTGCCGCTCCACCACCAGCGTCGCGGTCCACAGGCAGCGGCGCGTGTCGGTGCGGTTGGGCGTATAGGCGCCGATGGTCTGGGTCCTGATCTCCGCGCGCGCACTATAGGCCGCGTCGATCGAGGAACCGTCATGAGGGATGGATATGGTATGTGTCGCGGCCATCGCCGCCAGCATGATGAGGCTGAAGGTCATGATAATCTCCTGCTTGATGCCGGGCTATGTTGTCCGATCATCATGGCGGGATGTATCTCCCTTCTGTTGCCGCACCTTTGCCGGGCTGTGATAAAATCCAGCCGGATAAGCCGGGGAGAAGGCGCGCCGCCGGTTCGGGGCGCGCCCTCCGAAGAGTGGAGCGATGCATTCGCCGGGATTGCCCGATGTTCTCGCCAGCGATCGATTCTGGTCGCCGGGCTATCGTGCTATTGCGTCAGATCGTTGGAAGAGGCGGCGGCCATCGCCGGCGAGGTGCCCTGCTGCACACTGGTCGAGGAGGGTGTCATAATGGCGGCCGCGACGGGCGCCTGGGGCAGGTTCGCTGCCAGGAACTGGATCGGTTCGGCGGTGAAGGCGCGCAATTGCATGCCATGCGGCACGGTCGCCGATTTACCGGTCACAAAAGCCCCGAACACGCCCGCCGCGAGTACGGTGCCCACGGTGGCGGCGGTGTTGCCCTGACCTTCCTGACGATGCGTGCCTTCGACCACGATACGGCGCCCGCCCATGTCCAGCCACTGGAAGGAAAGGTCCATCTTGGCCGACTTGCCGAACGCGCCCTTGCCGGTGCGCCAGAGCACCTTGCCCTGTCCGCGCGTGCCCTTGGGAATGACGATCTGGTTGTTCATCAGCACGTCGTACACGGTGCTGAACATGAAGCTGTCGCCTTCCTTCAGCTTCTTGCTGCTAAGGTCGCTATTGGGCGTCACCGTCAGTTCGGTATTGGCGGGCAACGTCAGATAGGCAGGCGTCGCCGGGGCGATCTCTGCTGCGATCGGAGCGGGCGTGGCGACAGGCTCGGCGGCCATGGCAGGGCCGCCCATGGCGAGCGCAAGGACGGCGATGGATCGAATGATGGTCATTATTCCCCCTGATACAGATGCATGGCTCTTTCCCCCGAAAGAGCGGGAGGGGGAGTATGGCATCGGCGAAGGCTGCGGAAGGGGCAAATGATCCGCAGCGGACACCATTTTGGAGGGACTGGCGGGCCGCTCAGCTGGCGACCTTGGCAAGGCCCTTCGACAATTGCAGCGCGGCGTGGAGGCGGGCGGCGCCGTCCTTCCAGGCGCGGGTGATGACCAGCTTGTTGTCCGGGCGCAGCTTGGCCGTGCCCGCGAGCCGCTGGACATAGCCGATGAGGCCTGCCGGATTGGTGAACTGGTCGTTGTGGAAGCCCACCAGCGCGCCCTTCGGCCCGACATCGAGGCGGGATATGCCCGCCTTCACGCAATTCTGCTTGATCTGGATGAGGGTGAGCAGGTTCTGCGTCGCGGGCGGCAGCTTGCCGAAGCGGTCGATCAGTTCGGCCGCAAACGCCTCTATCTCCTGCGCGTCCTCCAGTTCGTTGAGGCGGCGATAAAGGCCCATGCGCAGGTCGAGATCGGGGACATACTCTTCCGGTATCTGCACCGGCGCGTCGATGGTGATTTGCGGCGAGAACGCGTCCTTCGGTACGAAATCGGTGCTGCCGCCGGATTTCGCCTCAAGGATCGCTTCCTCCAGCATCGACTGGTAGAGTTCGAAGCCGACCTCCTTGATATGGCCGGATTGTTCGTCGCCCACCAGATTGCCCGCGCCGCGAATGTCGAGATCGTGGCTGGCGAGCTGGAAGCCCGCGCCCAGTGTGTCGAGATCGGACAGCACCTTCAGGCGCTTTTCCGCCGTTTCGGTGATGATGCGGTCGGCGGGCGTGGTGAAATAGGCATAGGCGCGCGTCTTGGACCGGCCCACGCGCCCGCGCAGCTGGTAGAGCTGGGCGAGGCCGAAGCGGTCGGCGCGGTGGATGATGAGGGTGTTGGCGCTCGGAATGTCGAGGCCGCTCTCGACGATGGTGGTGGAAAGCAGCACGTCATATTTCTTGTCGTAGAAGGCCGACATGCGCTCTTCGACCTCGCTTGCCGCCATCTGGCCATGCGCGGTGATGGGGCGCACTTCGGGCACCTGCTCGCGCAGAAATTCCTCGATATCGGGCAGGTCGGACACGCGTGGGGCGACGAAGAAGCTCTGCCCGCCGCGATAATGCTCACGCAACAGCGCCTCGCGGATCACCACGCCATCCCATGGCATCACATAGGTGCGCACCGCGAGGCGATCGACCGGCGGGGTCTGGATGACGGAGAGTTCGCGCAGGCCCGACATCGCCATTTGCAGCGTGCGCGGGATCGGCGTCGCGGTCAGCGTCAGCACATGCACATCGGTCCTGAGCTGCTTCAGCCGCTCCTTATGGACGACGCCGAAGCGCTGCTCCTCATCGACAATGACGAGGCCGAGCCGCTTGAATTCCAGCCCCTTGGTGAGCAGCGCATGGGTGCCCACCACCACGTCGATGGTGCCTGCGGCCAGCCCTTCCTTGGTCGCCTTGGCCTCGGCGGCGGGGACGAGGCGGGAGAGGCGGCCGATGTTGAGGGGGAAGCCGGCGAAGCGCTCGACGAAATTGCGGTGATGCTGGCGGGCGAGCAGCGTGGTGGGCGCGATGATGACCACCTGCAACCCGGCCATCGCCGCGACGAAGGCGGCGCGCAGGGCCACCTCGGTCTTGCCAAAGCCGACATCGCCACAGACGAGGCGATCCATCGGGCGGCCCGCGCCCAGATCCTCGATCACATCGCTGATCGCGCGGTCCTGATCCTCGGTTTCGTCATAGGGGAAGCGATCGACAAAGGCCGGATAACCGCCGCTGTCCGGTTCCGCGACCGGGGCGGGGCGCAGCGCGCGGGCGGCGGCGACCTTGAGCAATTCACCCGCGATCTCGCGGATGCGCTCCTTCATTTTCGCCTTGCGCCGCTGCCATGCCTCGCCGCCGAGGCGATCGAGCGCCGCGCCTTCCTCCGCGCCATAGCGGGAAAGCACGTCGATATTCTCGACCGGCACATAAAGCTTGTCGCCGCCCGCATATTCGAGCGCGACGCAATCATGGGGAGCGTTGCCGACCGGGATCGACATCAGCCCTTCATATTTGCCGATGCCATGATCGGCATGGACGACGAGATCGCCGGGCGTCAGCGTCGCCAGTTCGGCCATGAAGGCGTCGGCGCTCTTCTTGCGCTTCGCCCTGCGGACGAGCCGGTCGCCGAGCATGTCCTGCTCGGTCAGCAGCGCGATATCGGCGCTGGTGTAGCCATGGTCGAGCGGCAGCACGACGAGCGCGGCGGAGCCTTTGGCCGCCAGCCCCTGCGCTTGCTGCCAGTCGTCCGCCAGCGCGAGGCGGCTTGCCTTATGGTCGGTCAGCAGGCCGGAGAGACGCTCGCGCGCGCCCACCGAATAGCTGGCGATGATGACCTTGCGGCCCTTCTTCCGCTCATTGTCGATATGGATGGCAACGGCGTCATAGATGTTCGCGCCCTGTGTGCGTTCGGGCGCGAAGTCGCGGGCGGCGTCGACCTCCAGATCGAGCACGGTCGCGCTTTCCGGCTCATGGAAGGGCGAGGTGATGTGGATCGGGTGCGCGGCGACCTGCGCGGCCCATTCGTCCGCCGTCAGGTAGAGCTGATCGGGGGCGAGCGGGCGATAGCTGCCGGGGTCGGACCCGCGAGAGGCGATGCGGTTGGCGTGGTAATCGGTGATCGCCTCGAACCGGGTCTGCGCCGCGCCCGTGACGCCGCCGTCGCGCAGGATCAGCGCATCCTCGCCGAAATGGTCGAGCAGCGGCACGAGGCGTTCCTCGAACAGCGGCAGCCAATGTTCCATGCCCGCCAGCCGTCGCCCGTCGCTCACCGCCTGATAGAGCGGATCGCCGGTCGCCGTCGCGCCGAACAGGTCGCGATAGCGGGTGCGGAAGCGCTTGATCGTGTCCTCATCGAGCAGCGCTTCGGACGCGGGGAGGAGGGTGAAGCTTTCAACGTCGCCGGTCGAACGCTGGGTGCCGGGGTCGAAGCTGCGCAGCGTTTCTATCTCGTCGCCGAAGAAATCGAGCCGCATCGGTTCGGGTGCGCCGCCGGGGAACAGGTCGACAATGCCGCCGCGCACCGCGAACTCGCCCGCGTCATGCACGGTGTCGGTGCGCATATAGCCGTTCGCCTGCAACAGCGCGGTGAGGCGATTAATGTCGATCCGTTCCCCCGGCGCGAGCCGCGCCACCAATTGCCGCACGCGAAAGGGCGTGAGCGTGCGCTGGGTGATCGCCGCCGCCGTGGTCAGCACCAGTTGCGGCGCCTTGACCGGCCCCTGCACGCCATGGAGGCCCGCCAGCCGCTGCGCCGCAGAGCGCAGCGAGGGCGAGGCGCGGTCATAGGGCAGACAATCCCATGCGGGAATCGAGACGATCTCCAGTTCCGGCGCGAACCAGGGCGCGGTGTCGGCGATCGCCTGCATCGCCTGTTCGTCCGCCGCGATGAACACCGTGCGCGCAGGCTTGCTTCCCCCCGCGCCATTCCCCGAACTGGCCCGGGCGAGGTCCGCCAGCAGCACCGGCAGGAAGCCGGTCGGAGCGCCTGACAAAGTGAGCGGCTCGCGGGCGGAAAGAATGCGCTGGGGATCGATCATGGGGCGGTCGGGCCTTTCCGCCTCAGTTGCGGATCTGGATGAAGTCGAGTTTCCTGAAGGCGTCCATCATCGGGCCTTGAAAGCGTTCCGGAACGTCCGCCGTGCCCATGCCCCACGCCATGATATCGACATCCTGTTCATCGAGCAGGGTTTCGAACCATACCAGCTCTTCCTCGTTCCAGCTCGTGCCATAGCGGTCGAAAAAGCCGCCGACCATGTAATCGGCCTCGCGGGTGCCTCTGTGCCATGCCTGAAAATAGAGGCGGCGCAGGCGGGGGTCTTCGTACATATCTTTCATCCTGTCGGCGCAGCGCATTTGATTGCGCGCGGGCGCTGGGCTATCGGGTAGGCCATAGCCATGCGACCCGAACTTCTCAATCCGCTCTTTGCCGAAATCTCCGTGCTGAAAGGCGTGGGCAACGCGCTGTCGAAACCGCTCGACCGGCTGGGCCTGTCACGCATGGTGGACCTGGCCTTTCACCTGCCGACCGGCTGGGTGGAGCGCAAGCGAGTCTCCCGGCTCGACCATGGCGATGTCGGCCAGACGATCATCATCACGCTGACGCCGGTGGATTATAAGGCCGGCGGCGGTATGCGGGCGCCGTTCCGCGTGATTGCCGAGGATGAGGCGGGCAACAGCGTCAGCCTCGTTTATTTCGGCAAGAACAGCGGCTGGCCGCGCAAGCTGCTGCCCTTGAATGAACCGAAGGTGATTTCGGGCAAGCTGGAGGCATGGGGCGATTTTCTCCAGATCGTCCATCCCGATCATGTCTCCGAACCGGGGGAAGCGGCGGCCATTCAGGTGCGGGAGGCCGTCTATCCGCTCTCCGAAGGGATCAGCGGGGCGCGGATGCGCGATCTGGTCGGGCAGGCGCTGGAGCGCGCGCCGGAGCTTCCCGAATGGATCGAGCCTTCGGTGTTGGCGCGGCGAGGGTGGAAGGACTGGCGTTCGGCGCTGCGGAGCGTCCATGCGACGCCCGACAGCAGGGACGAACGCCGCCGCCTCGCCTATGATGAGATATTCTCCAACCAGCTCGCATTGATGCTGGTGCGCGCCGCTTCCCGCAAGCGCAAGGCCGATTCCTTGCACCCGACCGGCAAGCTGCGCGAGATGGTCAAGCTGCCCTTCGCGCCGACCGGTGCGCAATTGCGGTCGCTGGCGGAGATTGACGGCGATATCCAGCAATCCTCGCCGATGCTGCGCCTGCTGCAAGGGGATGTCGGCGCGGGCAAGACCTGGGTGGCGTTGATGGCGCTGCTCGGCGCGGTGGAAAGCGGAATGCAGGGCGCGATGCTGGCGCCGACCGAAATCCTCGCGCGCCAGCATTATGAGACGCTGCGGCGGATGCTGTCCGGCGTGCCTGTCAACATCGCGGTGCTGACCGGGCGCGACAAGGGCAAGGTGCGTGAAGCGACGCTGATGGGGCTGGCCGATGGCAGCATCGATATTCTCGTCGGCACCCATGCGATCTTTCAGGAGGCGGTGACCTACAAGCATCTGGGTCTGGCGGTGATCGACGAGCAGCATCGCTTCGGCGTGGTGCAGCGGATGATGCTGACGGCGAAGGCGCGGCTCAATCCGCATGTGCTGGTGATGACGGCGACGCCGATCCCCCGCACGCTGACGCTCACTTATTATGGCGACATGGAGGTGAGCCGCCTCGATGAAATGCCGCCGGGCCGCCAGCCGATCAAGACGCTGGTGATGTCGGTGGACCGGCTCGACGAGGTGGTGGAGGCGCTGGGGCGCCATATATCGGGCGGAGAGCAGGCCTATTGGGTCTGCCCGCTGGTCGAGGAAAGCGAGGTCAGCGATCAGGCGGCCGCCGAGGCACGGGCCGAGATGCTGCGGATGCGCTTCGGGCCGGAGAAGGTCGCGCTGGTCCATGGCCGCATGAAGGGGCCGGAAAAGGATGCGGTGATGGAGCGCTTCGCCAGCGGGCAGGCGAGCGTGCTGGTCGCGACTACCGTGATCGAGGTGGGCGTCGATGTGCCCAATTCCTCGCTGATGATCATCGAGGGCGCGGACCGTTTCGGCCTTGCCCAGTTGCACCAGTTGCGCGGGCGCGTGGGGCGGGGCGACAAGGCATCCACCTGCCTGCTGCTGCGTGGCAACGGCCTTTCGGAAACGTCGCGGGCGCGGCTCGCCCTGATGCGGGAAAGCAATGACGGCTTCCTGATCGCGGAGGAGGATTTGCGGTTGCGCGGCGCGGGCGATTATCTCGGCACGCGCCAGTCGGGCGAACAGAGCGCCCGCCTCGCCACGCCGGAGGATATGGCCGACCTTCTCGACATGGCCCGCGATGATGCGCGGTTGCTGGTCGAGCGTGACGGCGGGCTGGGGGCCGAGCGCGGACAGGCGGCGCGCCTGTGCCTTTATCTGTTCGAGCGGGATGCCGCCGTGGGGTTGCTCAAGGGCGGTTAGGACCGGTCGCCGTTCAGGACAGAAGCTGCTTCACGCCGTGCAGGCGCACGACTTTCCCGCCCTCGATCAGTGGCGCGGCGCTCAGCCTGATCCATTGGCGACGGGTGAGGGAAGGACGGATTTCCACATTGATGGTGAAACCGCGCCGATGCCTGATGGCATAGGCGCGCAGCCTTTCCATCGCCGCGCGGGATTCCTCGCAATATAAGGCGACGGTTTCCTCCCGGTCGACCGTGCTGCCGCGGGGAAGGCCGAAGAGATCATAGACGCCCGCCGACCAGTTGAGGCGGCTGTCGGCGAGAGTGCATTCCCACAGGCCGATCCCCTTGCACGCCAGCGCCTGACCATCCGCGGCGGACGCGACAAGGCGGGAGAGGGTGCTTTCACATCCGTTGAACAGGCCAGCGACGCCCAATTGCCGCTCCCGGTCGAAAAGCGGCCAGCTATGATAGAGGGGGAGGGGTTCACTCGGTTTCACAAGGATGCCTCTGCCGGTTCGGTCCTGTCGTATCGCGAACGGGTAGAGCATGAAGCGGGAAAGTGAACAAGATGCTAACGCTGCGGCCGATCGAAAATCTTGTAATACAGGAACATAACCCCCGCTCGTCGCTTTAGGTGGATATGCAGACATCGCAATTCCACATCGGCCTTGACCATGCCGACTGGCGCGCGCTGGTCGGCCTTGCGATCAGCGTTCTGGTCGCGCTGGTCCTTCATTTCCTGATTTTCCAGCTTGTGCGCAGGCTTTCGCGCCGGACCGGAGGGCAGGGCGACGATCTGCTGCTCCAGGCCGTCTATCAACCCTCCCGATGGTTGCTCATGCTGCTGGTGGTCATGGCGGGGATGCAGGGCCTGTCGCTCGGCCCGCAGGTCGCGCAATGGTGGACGATCGGTTCGGCGATGCTGCTCGCCGCGCTGGCGGGCTGGCTGGCGCTGCGGGTCATCGCCGCGCTGCGACGGATCGTCGAACTGCATAATGATGTCACGGTGGAGGATAATCTCGCCGCCCGCCGCCGCACGACGCGGGTGCGCATCCTCCATCGCATCGCGCAGGTGACGATCCTGTTCCTGACCATCGCCTTCATGCTGCTGGCGATCCCCGGCGTGCGGGCGGTGGGCGTGACGCTGGTGGCGTCGGCGGGACTGGCGGCGCTGGCCGTGGGCGCGGCGGCGCAGCCCGCGCTCAAGAACCTGATCGCCGGTATCCAGATGGCCTTTACCGAGCCGATCCGCCTTGACGATGTGGTGATCGTGGATGGCGAATGGGGGCGGATCGAGGATATTCGCCTCACCTATGTGGTCGTGCGCATCTGGGATGACCGGCGGATGGTCGTGCCGGTATCCTATTTCCTCGAACAGCCCTTCCAGAACTGGACGCGGGAACGGGCGGACCTGCTCGGCACGGTGTTCTTCCATGTCGATCCATCCGCAGATGTGGCGCGCATTCGCGAGGCTTTTGTCGGCGCGGTCAAGGCGAACCGGCGCTGGGATGGACGCGTCGCGATCCTGCAAGTGACGGAGCAGCGGCCCGAAGCGCTGGAACTGCGCGGGCTGCTTTCCGCGCGCGACGCCGGTGTCGCCTTCGACCTGCGCTGCGAGGTGCGCGAGGCGGTGCTGGATTTCCTCCGGCGCGAAATGCCGGAGGTGTTTTTCCGCTCCCGCCTGCGCATGGAGGCGAAGGCGGAGAGGGCTTAGCCCTCCGCCACCATCCCATGCTTCTTGGCGCCGAAGCTCACCTTGTCGCCCGCCTTCAGCGCGAAATGGGGGTCTTTCACCACCTCGCCATTCACCCGGATCGCGCCTTCATCAAGCTTGCGGCGCACTTCCTTGTTGGAGGTGGCAAAGCCCAGCGCCGTGGTCGCGGCAAGCACCGTGCCCGCCTGCGACAGCGCGACGCTCGGCAGGTCCGCGCCCGCACCGCCCGCAAAGGTCGCCGCCGCCGTCTGTTCGGCCGCCTGCGCGGCTTCGAGGCCTCGGCACAGCGCGGTGGCCTCATTGGCGAGAATCTTCTTCGCCTCGTTGATTTCCGACCCTTGCAGTGCGGAGAGGCGCTTCACCTCATCCATCGGCAGGTCGGTGAACAGGCGCAGGCGATTATAGACATCGGCGTCGGCGGTGTTCCGCCAGAACTGCCAATAATCATAATGCGAAAGCTGCTCCTCGTTGAGCCAGACCGCACCGCCGACCGTCTTGCCCATCTTGCTGCCGTCCGCATTGGTGAGCAGCGGCGTGGTCAGGCCGAAAACCTGCGTGCCGTCGACGCGACGCGCAAGTTCGATGCCGTTGACGATATTGCCCCACTGGTCGGAACCGCCCATCTGGAGGCGGCAGGCTGAGCGGCGCGACAGCTCCAGAAAATCATAGGCCTGGAGGATCATGTAATTGAATTCGAGGAAGGAGAGCGACTGCTCGCGGTCGAGGCGCATCTTCACCGAATCGAAGCTCAGCATCCGGTTGACCGAGAAATGCTGGCCGATATCGCGCAGGAATGGGATATATTCGAGTTTGTCCAGCCACTCGGCATTGTCGAGCATGACCGCATCGGTGGGGCCATCGCCGAAGGTCAGGAAGCGGGCGAACACGCGGCGGATGCTGGCGACATTTTCCGCGATCAGATCGGTGGTGAGCAGCTTGCGCGCTTCATCCTTGAAGCTGGGGTCGCCGATCTTGCCGGTGCCGCCACCCATCAGCACGATGGGCTTGTGCCCGGCGCGCTGCAACTGGCGCAGCATCATGATGGAGACCAGATGCCCCACATGCAGCGACGGCGCGGTCGGATCGAAGCCGATATAGCCCGGCACGATCTCCTTCACGGCGAGAGCGTCCAGCCCTTCCGCGTCGGTCAACTGATGGATATAGCCTCGCTCTTCGAGCAGGCGCAGCAGGTCGGATGTGTAGGTGCTCATGGGCGGCGGCCTTAGCATGGAGAAAAGCGGTTGAGTAGGGTTTTGGAACTGATTTGCCATCCGGATACTCCTGCGACGGCCGTGGGCAGGCTATGGGTGGAACTGACCCATTCCATGGGCGCTGTCTCGCTGACCTATTTCGTGGACGAACCGGCTGCTTTGTTGCTGGCTCCGCGGTCATCTTCGGAACGTGCGGCCGATCTATGGCAAACCACCTGCTTTGAATTATTTGTGCGACCGCAGGGGCAGGTCGCCTATCTCGAATATAATTTCTCGCCGTCCACCCAATGGGCCGCCTATGCCTTTGACGGCTATCGGGAGGGGATGACAGACCTTGGTTGCGCGGTGCCGCCCTTTGTCGAGCGGGGCGAAGGCGCCGGCGAGGAGTATGTCGTGCGGGCCGGTGTCGACTGGGGCGACATTCTGTCAGGCCCTCTGCAAATCGGCCTGTCCGCCGTGATCGAGCAAAAGGACGGCGCCAAGAGCTATTGGGCGCTGGCGCATCCGCCCGGCAGGCCCGATTTCCACGATCCGGCTTGCTTTGCGCTGCAACTCCCGGCATCGAACAGGCCATGAAGAACGGTATCGACCGGCTGATCGCCGACCCCCGCCTGTGCGCGCCTCTGGCTGGCAAGCGCATCGCCCTGCTCGCCCATCCGGCCTCTGTGACGGCGGACTTGACGCATAGCCTCGACGCGCTGGCGGCGCTGCCGGATATCACCCTGTCCTCCGCTTTCGGCCCGCAGCATGGGCTGCGCGGCGACAAGCAGGACAATATGATGGAAAGCCCGGATTTCACCGATCCGGTTCTCGGCATCCCGGTGTTCAGCCTCTATGGCGAAGTGCGCCGCCCGACGCCCGCGATGATGGACAGCTTCGATGTGATGCTGTTCGATCTTCAGGACCTGGGCTGCCGCATCTACACTTTCGTGACGACGCTGCTCTATGTGCTGGAGGAAAGCGCGAAGCGCGCCAAGGCGGTGATCGTGCTCGACCGGCCCAATCCGGCCGGGCGGCCGATAGAGGGGCTGACGTTACGGGCGGGGTGGGAAAGCTTCGTCGGCGCGGGGCCGATGCCGATGCGTCACGGGCTGACGCTGGGCGAACTGGGGCACTGGTTCATCGACCATTATAATCTCGACGTCGATTATCGGGTGGTGAGGATGGAAGGCTGGGAACCGGAGGCCGCCCCCGGCTTTGGCTGGCCGACGGATCGCCTGTGGATCAACCCAAGCCCCAATGCGCCCAATCTCAACATGGCGCGGGCCTATTCCGGCACGGTGATGCTGGAGGGCGCGACCTTGAGCGAAGGGCGGGGGACGACGCGCCCGCTCGAACTCTTCGGCGCGCCCGATATCGATGCAAAGGCGGTGATCGCGGAGATGCGCTCGCTCGCCCCGCACTGGCTGGAAGGCTGCGCGTTGCGTGACTGCTGGTTCGAGCCGACCTTCCACAAGCATGTCGGCCAGCAATGCTCCGGCGTCCATATCCATGCCGAGGGCGCTTTCTACGCGCATGAAGCGTTCAGGCCGTGGCGGCTTCAGGCCCTTGCGTTCAAGGCGATCCGGCGGCTTTACCCGGATTATGAGCTGTGGCGCGATTTCCCCTATGAATATGAGTTCGGAAAATTGCCGATCGACGTCATCAACGGCTCGCCGCTGCTGCGGGAATGGGTGGACGATGCCGCCGCCACGCCCGCCGATCTCGACGCGCTGACCATCCCCGATGAGCAGGCATGGGAAGAGGAGCGGCGGCCGTTCCTGCTTTATTGAAGAGGTCTATATTGAAGGGCTTGTATTGAAAAGGCCCGTCCTGTTGAGGGCGGGTCAGCGCTTGCGGCTGAGTTCCCGCATGGCGCCGTCCAGCCCGTCGAGCGTCAGCGGATACATGCGATCCTCCATCAACTGGCGGATCATCCGGTTCGACTGGCTATAATCCCAGCTTTCGCGGCGCTCCGGGTTGATCCAGACGGTTGCGGGGTAGGTCCGCGTTACCCGATCGAGCCAGACCGCGCCCGGCTCCTCATTATGATGTTCGACGCTGCCACCCGCATGGGAGACTTCATAGGGCGACATGGAGGCGTCGCCGACGAACACGACCTTATAATCATTGCCATATTTATGGAGGATATCCCAGGTCGGGGTGCGCTCGGCAAAGCGGCGCCGATTATCCTTCCATACGCCTTCGTACAGGCAGTTGTGGAAATAGAAGAATTCCAGATTCTTGAACTCGCTGAGCGTGGCGCTGAACAATTCCTCGACCATGGTCACATAAGGGTCCATCGATCCGCCCACGTCGAGGAACAAGAGTAGCTTCACCGCATTGCGCCGCTCCGGGCGCATCCGCACGTCGAGGAAGCCGCGCCGCGCGGTGCCTGATATGGTGGCGTCGAGGTCCAGTTCCTCGGCCGCGCCCTCGCGCGCGAAGCGGCGCAGGCGGCGCAGCGCGACCTTGATCGTGCGCGTGCCCAGTTCCCTTGTGCCGTCGAGATTTTCGAACTCGCGCTTTTCCCACACCTTGATCGCGCGCTTGTGACGGCTCTGGCCGCCGATCCTCACGCCTTCGGGATTATAGCCGCTATTGCCGAAGGGGGAGGTGCCACCGGTGCCGATCCATTTATTGCCGCCATGATGCTGGCCCTGCTGTTCCTCCAGCCGCTGGCGCAGCGTCTCCATGATCTCTTCCCAACTGCCCAGCGACTTGATCTGCTCCATTTCCTCCGGGCTGAGATAGCGTTCCGCCACCGCGCGCAGCCATTCTTCCGGAATGGCATAGTCCGCGCCATCCTCGCTGCTGTCGAACAGGCCGCGAAACTGTTGCTGGAACACCCGGTCGAAGCGGTCGATCAACCCTTCGTCCTTCACATAGGTGGCACGGGCGAGATAATAAAAGGCTTCGGGCGTTCGCTCGATCACATCCTTTTGCAGGGCGTCGAGCAGCACCAGATGCTCCTTGATGCTGGCCGGAATGCCGGCGGCGCGCAGCGCGTCGAGGAAGGTCAGAAACATGGGACGGGCTTATCCCAAGCCCCGTCATTCCGCCAGAGGCCGTCTTGCGCAAGAGTGGATAATCCATCTTGCGTTGCGACAGAAATATTGCACTATGGCATTTCGGGGTTTTTGCGAGAATAAGAATGAAAAACAACGATCTATTATCCGATATCGGGGAAAGGTGCGGCGATGTTTCGTTGCAATGCAGCGATATCGCGGGCTATCTTAATCATCTGAACGACAATATTCAGGGCGATGTGTCCCGCCTGATCGATCTTCGGCAGGTGATGGGCGCTCTCTCCCGCACGCAGGCGGAGAATAGCGACGCCGCGCGGCATTTGCAGGCCAGTTCCCTCAGCGCCCAGACCGTCATCGACCAGTGCCGGGATGCGATCGATATCTCTCTTACCCATGTAACCAGTCTGGTTCAGCGGGTGACGGGTCTGGAGAGCCGCCTGCGCGATTTCCTGCCGATTATCGAGACCGTCGGCGGTATATCAGAGGAATTGCGGGAGATTGCCCGCAAAACCCGGATGCTGGGCCTCAATGCGTCGATCGAGGCGGCGCGGGGAGGGGAGGCGACGCGCAGCTTTACCGTGGTCGCCGATGAAATCCGTTTTCTCGCCGAGCAGGCCAATCTGTCGGCTGCTTCCGTGGGCGAGAAGCTGGGCGAACTCGACAAGCGAGCCCGGGCGCTGATCGGCGGGGTAGAGGAGAATATCGTCCAGGGGCAGAATACCGGCGTTCATATCGACGAACTGCGCACCACCATGGGCAGGATCGGCGGGCTGGTGACGGCATTTCGCGCGCGTTCGGCGGAGATCGCGGACAGCACCGCAGAGGCCAATCAGGATGTCCGCCAGCTATCGGCGGGGCTGGAGCATTTCAGCGACGCCTCGATGGAACATGCGCGCCAGCTGGGCGAGGTCGTCGCCCGCGTCAACAGGCTGGAGGGCTATGCCAACGACATGTTCAACAGCACTGCCCATGCCGGGCTGACGACGCGCAACAGCCGGTTTATCGCGTTGGGCCTCGAAGGGGCCGCCGCCGTGACGGGGACGATCGAGGAGGCTCTCGCCGACGGGCTGCTGACGGTGGAGGCTCTTTTCGACACCGCCTATCAACCCATTCCGGGCACCGATCCGGTTCAATATCGCAATCTGTTCATACCCTTTGCGGATGCCGCGCTGCGGCCGCTGCTCGACCTTCAGACTGCGCAGGACGCTGCGATCGTTGGCTGTTGCCTGATCGATCGCAACGGTTTCCTGCCGACGCATATCAGCGAGAAGAGCCAGCCGCAGCAGGTGGGGCAGCGCAAATGGAACCTCGAAAATGCCCGAAACCGGCAGATATTCATGGATAGCCAGACCCGGCGCGCGATCGATGATGAGGGCGATTTCTTCCTCTACAGCTATCGGCAGGACCTGGGCGATGGCCATCATCGCGCGCTGCGCAGCCTGTTCGTGCCCTTGCGCTTCCGGGGGCAGCGCTGGGGTCTTTATGAACTGGGCTATCTGATCTGAAGCGAGGGGCGGATCAGGGTGCGGGTTTGGCCGGGGCGGCTTGCGGATAGCTGGGCAGGTCCGGATCGAACACCGCCCATTTCGGCGCGCTCTGTGTCCAGATGATGGCTTGGGGCGCCATCAGGTCGGGGTCTTCCAGCGTGCCCGCGCGGATACGGATCGGCACGCCTGTGGGATCGACCGTCGCGCTGTACATATGGGTGCCGCAGCGTGGACAGAAGCCGCGTTCCACCAGATTGCCGCTGTCGGCCCGGCTTTGCAGGGACGCCATCTTTCCATCGAAGTGGACGGATTCGGTCGGGAACAGCACATTGACGGTCGCCGATCCGCAGGCGATCCGCTGGCAATCGCGACACCAGCACATGCGCGCGCCGAGCGGTTCTGCGGTGATGCTATAGCGGATATCCCCGCACAGGCATTGGCCGGTGATGCTCATCCTATCGCTCCCTGCGGGTCATGAAGGCGAGGCGTTCGAACAGCATCACATCCTGCTCATTCTTCAGCAGTGCGCCATGCAGCGGCGGGATCGCCTTGTGCGTGTCGCGCGATTGCAGCACGTCGAGCGGCATGTCCTCGACCAGCAGCAGCTTCAGCCAGTCGATCAGTTCGGAGGTCGAGGGCTTCTTGCGCAGGCCCGGCACTTCGCGCAGTTCATAGAATATGTCGAGCGCGCGGCTGACGAGGATTTTCTGGATGCCGGGAAAATGCACGTCGATGATCGCTTGCATCGTCTCGCGATCCGGGAAGCGGATATAATGGAAGAAGCAGCGGCGCAGGAAGGCGTCGGGCAGTTCCTTCTCATTATTGGAGGTGATGATGACGATCGGACGATCCTGCGCCTTCACCGTCTCATTGGTTTCATAGACATGAAATTCCATGCGATCGAGTTCCTGCAACAGATCGTTGGGAAACTCGATATCGGCCTTGTCGATCTCATCGATCAGGAGGACCGGCAGGCGCGGGGAGGTGAAGGCCTCCCACAGCTTGCCCTTGCGGATATAGTTGCGGATGTCGTGCACCCGCTCATCGCCGAGCTGGCCATCGCGCAGGCGGGCGACGGCATCATATTCATAGAGGCCCTGATGCGCCTTGGTGGTGGACTTGATGTTCCATTCGATCAGCGGCGCGTCCATCGCGGTGGCGATCTGCTGGGCGAGGACGGTCTTGCCGGTGCCCGGTTCCCCCTTCACCAGCAGGGGGCGGCGCAGGGTAACGGCCGCGTTGACCGCGACTTTGAGATCATCGGTGGCGACATAATCCGCGGTGCCATCAAAACGCATTCGGCAAGCCCTTCTCGTTGCGATAGCGCAGCGGTAGAGGGCTTGCCAGTGCAAAGCAAGATAGCGTCAGGGCAAGATGGCGCCAGACCGGGCGGGGCTAGCCGGACGGGGTTGGCCAGGCGGAACTGGCCGGGCGGGCGATTAACGTCCCGCGCGCAGCCTCGCCCGTTGGCCCAGCATCGTCCACAGGCTGTCATGCTGGTGCAGCAATTGACGGCCGCCGAAGCGAATGGCCCGCATCATCAGGTCATCGCCGTCAAGATCGCGCAGCACCGCAAGGGTGGCGTTTCTGTCCGGCATGGCGGAGAGTATCGGTTCCAGCCCGATGCGGATCGCCGCCTGATCCAGCAGGCGACGGATGGTCGCCCAGTCCAGTGCCAGCGTCGCCGCCGCGCCGAGCGCGCAGCCCCGCCGTTCGGATTGGGCGAGCATTTCGAGGGTATGGCGAAGCTGAAGCACGGTCGCATCGCTGTTGCTGTGGTTGCTGGTGCTGGGCACCGGCCCCAGTTCCACCGACAGGCGGGCGAGGAAAGCCCTTTCCTCGGTAAAGGCGTCGCAGGTGTCGATCAGCCATTTGCGCGCGGCATTGTCGGTGATGTGGGTGGCGGCATATTCCATGACGCCGGGAAATTTGCCGTAGAGCAGCCCGAGATAATGGGCGGCGTCGGCCAGCAACGGCAGGGGCTGGCTGGAGGGGTTGGCTGTCGCCGATTGCAGTGCCTGCACATGGGGATGGGTGGCAGAGCCGTCCTTCGCGATCAGCGAATCGACGACTGTCGCACCATCCTGAAACCCTATCTCGAAACTATGTGCGTGCTGCATGAGAGTACCTCGTTTATTCCTTTGATCGACCCGTCAGAGGTTAAGCCGGAGGTATAGCGTCTCGGGGTAAACGGGCCGTTTAACGTGACTTCGGTTCGTCGTAATTTCCTGTATCATCTGTTCCAATATGATGCGGAAATGACGGAAACGGGGTTAATTCCACAGTAGCCATGATTGGGGTTTGAGGGGAGCGAACCGTACGCAGGCCGCGTTGCAATTGCCGTGGATCATCCGCGCCTGCCCGATATGCGCCCCATGAGATTTGAAATGGCGTGTTCGATGTAATTCATTGTTATCAGATATATTTTTTCGAAAATTATATGAGGTTTGCGCGCGTCTCAGCACGTTTGTTTCGGCTAAGGCAAAGAAAAAGCCGGACGGGAGCGCTCCCGTCCGGCTTTTCGATGAGGCGGGGCGATCTGGCGCTCCGCCTATGTTCCTGCGTTTTTACTGGTCGAGGAAGCTGCGCATCTTGCGGCTGCGCGACGGGTGCTTCAGCTTGCGCAACGCCTTCGCCTCGATCTGGCGGATACGTTCGCGGGTCACGCTGAACTGCTGGCCCACTTCTTCCAGCGTATGGTCGGTGTTCATGCCGATGCCGAAGCGCATGCGCAGCACGCGCTCCTCTCGCGGGGTGAGGCTGGCGAGGACGCGGGTGACCGTTTCCTTGAGGTTCGCCTGAATCGCCGCGTCCACCGGGATGATCGCATTCTTGTCCTCGATGAAATCACCGAGATGCGAATCTTCCTCGTCGCCGATCGGCGTTTCGAGGGAGATCGGCTCCTTGGCGATCTTCATCACCTTGCGCACCTTTTCGAGCGGCATGGAAAGGCGCTCGGCCATTTCCTCCGGGGTCGGTTCGCGGCCCTGCTCGTGCAGGAACTGGCGGGATGTGCGCACCAGCTTGTTGATCGTCTCGATCATATGCACCGGAATACGGATGGTGCGCGCCTGATCGGCGATCGAGCGGGTGATCGCCTGCCTGATCCACCAGGTCGCATAGGTGCTGAACTTGTAGCCGCGGCGATATTCGAATTTATCCACCGCCTTCATCAGGCCGATATTACCTTCCTGAATAAGATCAAGGAATTGCAGGCCACGGTTCGTATATTTCTTGGCAATGGAGATAACGAGGCGCAGGTTCGCCTCGACCATTTCCTTCTTGGCGAGACGGGCCTCGCGTTCGCCCTTCTGCACCATGTTGACGATGCGGCGGAACTCGATGAGCGCCATGCCGGTCGCCTGCGCGATTTCGGCGACCTCACCGCGAATGCGGTCGACGGCGACGACTTCGGTTTCCGCGAACTTCGCCCATTTCTTGTCGATCTTCGCGACCCGCTCCAGCCAGCCCTCGTCCAGCTCATGATTGACATAATGATCGAGGAAATCCTTGCGGCTCACCTTGTGGCGCTCGGCCAGACGCAGCATCTGCCCGCCCAGCGTGGTGAGGCGCCGGTTATAGCTGTAGAGCTGATCGACCAGATATTCGATCTTCTGCTGGTGGAACTGGACGCTTTCCACTTCCGCGGTCAGATCCTCGCGCAGCTTCTGATATTCGTCTTCGGCGGCCTGGCTGATGGCGATGCCGCTCGCCATGGCTTCCAGACGAGAGGCCTGCGCGGCGGCGAACTTGTGGAAGATTTCGGTGATGGCGGCGAATTTCTCCAGCGCCATCGGCTTCAGCGTTTCTTCCATCTGGGCGAGCGAGAGGGTGTTGTCGTCCTCATCCTCTTCCTCGACGCGGCGCGCGCGGCGTTCGACCATCGAGTCCTCATCGTCCTCGTCGGCCTCTTCCTCCACCTCGTCCTCGTCCTTGAACGAGGGGCCGGCGGTTTTTTCGGAGATTTCGCCGTCATCGTCGCCATCCTCGTCGGACAGGCTTTCGGGCGCGGGGTCCTTGGACAGCATCGCATCGAGATCGAGGATCTCGCGCAGCTGCATCTCGCCATTATTGAGCGCGGTCGACCATTCGATGATCGCATGGAAGGTGGTCGGGCTTTCGCACAGCCCGAGGATCATCGTGTCGCGGCCTGCCTCGATGCGCTTGGCGATGGCGATTTCGCCCTCACGCGAGAGCAGCTCCACCGCCCCCATTTCGCGCAGATACATGCGGACCGGATCGTCGGTGCGATCGGTGGTTTCCTTCTTCTTCTCCAGCGTGATGCGCTCGCCCACGCCGTCGTCGGAGGAATCGATCGCCTCGACATCATCGTCGCGATTTTCCTCGCCGTCCTCGCCGGCTTCCTCATTCTCGACGATGTTTACACCCATGTCGTTGAGCGCGGACATCACGTCCTCGATCTGCTCGGACGACATCTGGTCCTGCGGCAAGGCGGCGTTCAGCTCATCATAGGTGATGTAGCCGCGCTTGGTCGCCCGTGCGATGAGCTTCTTGACCGATGCTTCATTGAGGTCGAGCAGCGGCGCGTCGCCGCTTTCCATGTCCTCGCCCTGACCCTTGTTCGCCTTGCTCGCCATTCGTTCGCCTTAGTCTTCTGTGGGATGGTGGCCATCAGGCGGCCAGCATCTGTTCCTCGATATTCGCCTTCAATTCCCGCAATCGTTCATCGTTCCGCTGTTTCAGCGTGATAAGCGAGAGATGTTCCTGCCAGCGTGCCTCGTCCATTCCATCGTCGCCGTGCGCATAGAGGTCGGCCTTCAATCGTTCAAGCTTTGGCGTGAATTCCTGCTCGAACAACAGAATATTGATGACTTCGCCCAGGTCGGATTCCGCCATGGCCCTGTCGCCGTCCGCTCTGAAGAACGAAAAACACAGGTCATGATTTATACTCCGGCGTTCCGGTTCGGGCAGGGATGCGTCTTGCAATATGGCGTCGACAAGGCTTTCTTCAAGGGCCGGACGCTCGAAAGACGCGGAAATCAACAGCCTTGCCCATTGCCGGTGGGCGTCGGTCGGCATCGAAAGCGCGACGATCTGCTCGCGATGGCTGTAGAGCACCGCCGGATAGCGGGACAGGCCCAGCAGGATCGCGCGTTTGACGATACGGTCGATGCGTCCGCCCATGCCCTTGAGGTCGGACGGCGCGCGTGCGGCCTCCCGCGTGCCCGCGATGAAGCCGCGCACGGCGGAACGTTCCTGCTTCTTCCAGCCGAACTCGTCCCAGAACAGCGTGCGCAACGCGCGTTCATATTCCTTGCGGACAAGCGGGTCGGCGATGGTCCCGGCCTGCTCGGCAACGCGGCTCTGCAATCCGGCGCGGCCTTCGGGCGAGGAGGTGTCGCCGCTGACGCGCTGATGCCGCCAGACCTGCTCGACCAGCGGGCGGGGGGAGGCGATCGCCTGTTCGAAGCCTGCGGCCCCTCTGGCCTTGATGAGGTCATCCGGGTCCTGCCCGCCCGGCAGCGTCACGAAATGGAGCGACTGGCCCGGTTTCAGCAGCGGCAGCGCGCGCGCGGCGGCGCGATCGGCGGCCTTCTGTCCGGCGCTGTCGCCATCGAAGCAGAGCGTGGGCACATCGACCATCTTCCACAGCCGTTCGAGCTGATGCTCGGTCAGCGCGGTGCCGAGCGGGGCGACGGCTTCCTCGATCCCGGCCTGGGCGAGGGCGATCACGTCCATATAGCCCTCCACCACGATCACCCGGTTCGCCTTGCGCGCGGCGGCAAGGGCCTTGTCGAGATTATAGAGGGTGCGGCCCTTGTCGAAGAGGGGTGTGTCGGGGGAATTGAGATATTTCGGTTCGCCCTCGCCGATGATGCGGCCGCCAAAGGCGATCACCCGCCCGCGCACATCGCGAATCGGCAGCATCAACCGGCCACGGAAGCGATCATAAGGCTCCCTGTCGGTACGGCCCGGCTCGTCCGGGGGCTGGATGAGGAGGCCCGCCTCCACCAGCATCGCGGGCGGGAAATCCTTGAGCGCGGTCTTGAGGCGTCCGCGCGAATCCGGGGCGAAGCCGAAGCCGAAGGCGCGGCGGGTGGCGTCGGTAATCCCGCGCCGGGCGAGATAGGCGCGCGCTTCCGCGCCATCGACACCGGCAAGCTGCTGTTCGAACCAGTCCTGCGCCGCCTGCATCGCGTCATGAAGGCCGCGCGCCTGCTCCGCCTTGCGCGCGGCGCGCGGGTCGGGCGCGGGCATGTCGAGACCGGCGGCGTCCGCCAGTTCCTTGACCGCATCGATAAAGGGAAGGCCGCGTTGGTCCGTCATCCAGCGGATCGCGTCGCCATGCGCGCCACAGCCGAAGCAGTGGTAGAAGCCCTTCTCATCGTTGATCGTGAAGCTGGGCGTCTTTTCGTTATGGAAAGGACAACAGGCCTTATATTCGCGGCCTGCCTTCTGCACCTTGATGCTCTTGCCGATCAGCGTCGACAAGGACGTGCGGGCACGCAACTCATCAAGGAACTGGGGCGAAAGCGACATGCCCTAATTATACCGACACTAGCGCGAGTCGCGAGGATTTCAAAGCGGGAATGTCCGGAAAACTTTCCGGGCGTCTCCAATGGGCGCCCGGAAAGGCTGGTCTGGGTCAGGCGAGGGCGGCTTTCACCAGCCCGCTTGCCTTGCTCATGTCGATGACGGTGCCATGGCGTTCCTTGAGGACGGCCATCACCTTGCCCATGTCCTTGACGCTGGCTGCGCCGACCTCGGCCTTGATCGCCTCGATCGCGGCCTTCGTCTCGTCCTCGCTCAGTTGGCGGGGAAGGAAGGTTTCGATCACGGCGAGTTCGGCCTGCTCCTTGGCGGCGAGTTCCGCGCGGCCGCCCTGCTCATACATGGCGATCGATTCGCGGCGCTGCTTCACCATTTTCTGAAGCACGTCGACCACCAGCGCATCGTCATCCGGCATGGAGGAGGCGGTGCGCAGTTCGATGTCGCGATCCTTGATCTTGGCGAGGATCAGGCGAACGGCGGCGAGGCGGTCCTTGTCTCCGGCCTTCATCGCTTCGATTTGCGCGGATTTGATGGCGTCACGGATCATGACGGGGCGAATCCTTCTTCAGAAGATTTGGGAAAGAACCAGATATAGCGCCAAAACTAATTTTTAACAGTCATTGACCGCACGGTCCCAAAGGCATAGGTGGCGGGCCGTTTAGCCTGCGCTCCATCGAACGGATGGAGTGTGGCCCGGCCTAAAGCAAAATAGAAGGAATTGACCCATGGCGACCGCCACATACCCCACCGTGCCCAAAGGAGCGACAGGGGTATTGGTTCTGTCGGATGGGACATGCGTGTTCGGCCGGGGCTTCGGCGCGGAAGGCGAGGCGGTGGGTGAAGTATGCTTCAACACCGCGATCACCGGTTATCAGGAAATCATGACCGACCCGAGCTATGCCGGGCAGATCATCACCTTCACCTTCCCGCATATCGGCAATGTCGGCACCAATGCCGACGATGTCGAGGCGAGCGCCCCGCACGCGTTGGGCTGCATCGTCCGGCAGGACGTGACCGCGCCGAGCAATTTCCGCAATGCCGAGCCGTTCGACCAGTGGATGAAGGAGAAGGGGCGCATCGGCCTGTCCGGCGTGGATACCCGCGCGCTTACGCGCCGCATCCGCATGCAGGGCGCGCCCAATGCGGTGATCGCCTATCATCCCGACGGCAAGTTCGACCTCGCCGCGCTGCACGAAAGCGCGAAGAACTGGCCGGGGCTGGAAGGCATGGACCTCGCCAAGGTAGTGACTGGCGCGCAGCGCGAATGGAAGGATGGCGGCTGGAAACTGGGCGCGGGCTATCATCTCGAAGCTGCCCAGGCCGATGCGCCGCATGTCGTGGCCCTCGATTTTGGAGCCAAGAACAATATCTTCCGCAACATTGTTGAGGCTGGTGCGAAGGTGACTGTGCTGCCGGCGACGGCGACCCATGAGGAAATCATGGCCTTCTCTCCCGACGGCGTGTTCCTCTCCAACGGCCCCGGCGATCCGGCGGCGACCGGGGAATATGCGGTGCCGGTGATCCGGCAGTTGCTCGATGACAATATGCCGATCTTCGGCATCTGCCTCGGCCATCAGCTCCTCGGCCTCGCGGTCGGCGCGAAGACGATCAAGATGCATCAGGGGCATCGCGGCGCGAACCACCCGGTCAAGCATCTCGACAAGGGAACGGTCGAGATCACCTCGATGAACCATGGTTTCGCAGTCGATGCCGATACGCTGCCCGACACCGTGAAGGCGACGCATGTCAGCCTCTTTGACGGTAGCAATTGCGGCATAGAGATCATTGATAAAAATGCCTTTTCTGTCCAGTATCACCCCGAGGCGTCGCCCGGTCCGCAGGACAGCTTCTACCTTTTCCAGAAATTCGTTGACGGGTTGAAAAAATAAGATGCCGAAACGCACTGACATCTCCTCCATCCTCATCATCGGCGCTGGCCCGATCATCATCGGCCAGGCGTGCGAGTTCGACTATTCGGGCACGCAGGCCTGCAAGGCGCTGAAGGAGGAGGGCTATCGCATCATCCTCGTCAACTCGAACCCGGCGACGATCATGACCGATCCCGAGCTGGCCGACGCGACTTATATCGAGCCGATCACGCCCGAAGTGGTGGCGAAGATCATCGAAAAGGAGCGCCCGGATGCGGTGCTGCCGACGATGGGCGGCCAGACCGCGCTCAACACCGCGCTCGCGCTGTTCGAGGACGGCACGCTGGAGAAATTCGGCGTGCAGATGATCGGCGCCGATGCCGAAGCCATCGACAAGGCCGAGGATCGCCTCAAATTCCGCGACGCGATGGACAAGATCGGGCTGGAATCGGCCCGCTCGCGCATCGCGCACAGCATGGAAGAGGCGATGGCGGCGCTGGAATTCATCGGCCTGCCCGCGATCATCCGCCCCAGCTTCACCATGGGCGGCACCGGCGGCGGCGTCGCCTATAATCGCGACGAGTTCGTCGCGATCGTGACCTCCGGCCTCGATGCGTCGCCGACCACCGAGGTGCTGATCGAGGAATCCCTCCTTGGCTGGAAGGAATATGAGATGGAAGTCGTGCGCGACCGCGCCGACAACGCCATCATCATCTGTTCGATCGAGAATGTCGATCCGATGGGCGTCCACACCGGCGACTCCATTACGGTCGCCCCGGCGCTGACGCTGACCGACAAGGAATATCAGATCATGCGCAACGCGAGCATCGCGGTGCTGCGTGAAATCGGCGTGGAAACAGGCGGTTCGAACGTACAGTTCGCAGTCAATCCCAAGGATGGCCGCCTGATCGTGATCGAGATGAACCCGCGCGTCTCGCGGTCTTCGGCGCTGGCGTCGAAGGCGACCGGCTTCCCGATCGCTAAGGTCGCGGCGAAGCTCGCCGTGGGCTATACGCTCGACGAGATCACCAACGACATCACCGGCGCGACGCCTGCCAGCTTCGAGCCGACCATCGATTATGTCGTCACCAAGATCCCGCGCTTCGCCTTCGAGAAGTTCAAGGGCGCCGAACCGATCCTCGGCACCGCGATGAAATCTGTGGGCGAAGTGATGGCCATCGGCCGCTCGATCCATGAATCGATGCAGAAGGCGCTGCGTGGCCTTGAAACGGGCCTCTCCGGCTTCAATCAGGTCGATCATCTGGTCGGCGCGCCGCGTGACGAGATCATCGCCGCGCTCGGCCGCCCGACACCCGATCGCCTCCTCATCGCCGCACAGGCGCTGCGCGAAGGGCTGAGCGTTGCGGAAATCAACGCGGTGGCGAAGTTCGATCCCTGGTTCCTCGAACGGCTCAAGGAAATCGTCGACGCCGAGAATGAGGTGCTGGAAAATGGCCTGCCGCGCGATGCGGAAGGCATGCGCCGCCTCAAGTCCATGGGCTTTTCCGACAAGCGGCTCGCCTGGCTCGCGCTGCAATCGGCCCATCTGAAGCCGGGCATGGAAAATGCGATCCGGCACGGATCGGGCCTCGTCCGTGAAGCCGTCGTCGCGATGACCGGCGGCGTCACCGAGGGCGAAGTGCGCGCGCTGCGCCACAAGCTGGGCGTGCGTCCGGTGTTCAAGCGCATCGACACCTGCGCGGCCGAGTTCGAGGCGAAGACGCCTTATATGTATTCGACCTATGAGGCGCCGAGCTTTGGCGAGCCGGAATGCGAGAGCCAGCCGAGCGACCGCAAGAAGGTGGTGATCCTGGGCGGCGGCCCGAACCGTATCGGCCAGGGCATCGAGTTCGACTATTGCTGCTGCCATGCCTGTTTCGCGCTTGACGATGCCGGCTATGAGACGATCATGGTCAACTGCAACCCGGAAACGGTGTCGACCGACTATGACACGTCCGACCGCCTCTATTTCGAGCCGCTGACCGCTGAGGACGTGCTGGAAATCCTGCATACGGAGCAGCAGAACGGCACGCTGGCGGGCGTGATCGTGCAGTTTGGCGGCCAGACGCCGCTCAAGCTCGCGCAGGCGCTGGAGGATGCGGGTATCCCGATCCTCGGCACCTCGCCCGATGCGATCGACCTTGCCGAGGACCGGGAGCGCTTCGCCGCGCTGATCGAGCGTCTTGGCCTGCGCCAGCCTGCCAACGGCATCGCCCGCAGCCGCGAGGAGGCGATCGCGGTCGCCAACCGCATCGGCTATCCAGTGCTGATGCGCCCGAGCTATGTGCTTGGCGGCCGCGCGATGGAGATCGTCGACGGTCAGGCGCAGCTGGAGGAATATATCGCCACCGCCGTGCAGGTGTCGGGCGATTCCCCGGTGCTGATCGACCAATATCTGCGTGATGCGACCGAGGTCGATGTCGATGCGCTGTGCGATGGCGACGATGTGGTTGTCGCGGGCGTGCTCCAGCATATCGAGGAAGCGGGCGTCCACTCGGGCGACAGCGCCTGCTCGCTGCCGCCCTACAGCCTGCCCGCCGATGTGATCGCCGAGATCGAGCGCCAGTCGGACATACTCGCCCGCGCGCTCAAGGTGCGGGGCCTGATGAACGTGCAGTTCGCGGTCAAGGATGGCGTCGTCTATCTGATCGAGGTCAATCCGCGCGCCAGCCGCACCGTGCCCTTCGTCGCCAAGGCGATCGGCGCGCCCATCGCCAAGATCGCCGCGCGCGTGATGGCGGGGGAAAAGCTGGCGACCCTGCCGCAGATCGACCGCAATGCGATCGATCATATCGCCGTCAAGGAAGCGGTGTTCCCGTTCAACCGCTTCCCCGGCGTCGATCCGGTGCTCTCGCCGGAAATGAAGTCCACCGGCGAAGTTATGGGAATCGATCAGGATTTTGCGACAGCCTTCGCCAAGGCGCAGATCGGCGCGGGCACGATATTGCCGCGTTCGGGCGCGATTTTCGTGTCGGTGAAGAACAGCGACAAGCCGGTGATCCTGCCGGCGGTGCGCAAGGCGGTGGCGCTCGGCTTCTCGATCGTCGCGACCGGCGGCACCGCGCTCTATCTGGAAGAGCAGGGTATCGCCGTGGAAACGGTCAACAAGGTGGCGCAGGGGCGCCCGCATATCGTGGACCGGATCACCGATGGCGACATCGCGATGATCTTCAACACCACGGAAGGATGGCAGTCGCTGAAGGACAGTCACTCGATCCGCACCAGCGCGCTGCGCTTCAAGGTGCCGAGCTTCACCACGGCGGCTGCCAGCGTCGCCGCGGTCGATGCGATCGAGGCCTTGCAGTCGCATCCCCTTGAAGTGAGGGCACTGCAATCCTATTATAGCTGATCCGGTATCGAGAGTTCCGATCAGGGATGAATGTTCGAGCCGGGGCGCGATGAGTGCTCCGGCCAAGGGAAATATTGGGGATTTACGGATGGCAACTGTTGAAAAAATGCCGATGCTCGCCATTGGGTATGACAAGCTGAATGAGCAGCTTCGCGCCCTGAAGGCTGAGCGTCCCCTGATTGTCGATGCGATCGAGGAAGCGCGCGCCCATGGCGACCTTTCCGAAAATGCCGAATATCACGCCGCGAAGGAACGCCAGGGCCAGGTCGAGGCGAGCATCGCCGATCTGGAGGACAAGCTTTCCCGCGCGCAGGTGATCGACCCCACCACCCTGTCGGGCGACAAGATCATTTTCGGCGCGACCGTCACCTTGCTGGACGAGGACGACAAGGAAGTCCGCTATCAGATCGTCGGTCAGGCCGAGGCGGATGCCAAGGCGGGCATGATCTCCTATAACAGCCCGCTCGGCCGCGCGCTGATCGGCAAGCAGGTGGGCGATGATGTGGAAGTGATCGTGCCTTCCGGCGAGAAATATTACAGCGTCGACAAGATCGAGTTCATCTGAGCATCGTGAATATGGGCAGGCGGCAGGGCTGATGCGAACCGGCCAGGGTCTGGGCGCCGCGCCCTATACGCACGCCATCGTCGCGATAACGGCCCTGGCCTATCTGCTGTTCATGCTGAGCGGGCTGGGCGATGCGGTCCTTTATGCGGGCGGGTTCATTCCCGCCCGTTTCGATCATCCGGGCCTGCTCGACAAGGCGGGGCTGGGGGTGCCGGTCATTCCGTTCCTGCTGACGCCGCTCACTTCCTCGCTGCTGCATGGCGGCTGGCTGCATCTTTTCTTCAATCTGCTGATCCTGCTCTTCTGTGGCCGGCAGGTGGAAATGGTGCTGGGCGGGCGGTTGATGCTGCTGCTTTACGGCGTGGGCGCTTATGCCGCCGCCTTGGGCCAATGGCTGCTGGGGCCGCAGACCATCGTGCCGATGATCGGGGCGAGCGGCGCCATCTCCGCCATTCTCGGCGCCTATGCGTTGCTGTTCAGCAATCAGGAGGTGAGGGCGCTTGGCCCCATTCCCGCCAATATCGTGCGTATGCTGTGGCTGGGGGCGGGGTGGGTCGTGCTTCAGTTCCTGATCGGCGTGGCGTCGGGCATGGATGGCCGCGCGCTTGGTGCGGGCGACGGCAGGATCGCGATCGGCGCGCATGTCGGCGGCTTTCTCGCCGGAATGCTGCTGACCCGGCCGCTCCTGAAGCTGAGATTTGGAAAGGCCGCTATCCGTCTGCGTTCCTGAAGGAAGCTAACGGATAACGGCCTGTGGAATTTTCCGGGGAGGAGAAGAAGGGGCGGCGCGCTCAGGCGCCGGGGCCATCCTGATCGGGATCGAGCAGCCGGTGCAGATGCACGATCACATATTTCATCTCCGCATCGTCGACCGTGCGCTGGGCGGCGCCGCGCCAGGCCTTTTCGGCGGAAGCATAATCAGGGAAAACGCCGACAAATTCGATCGCGTTGAGATCATCGAAGTCGGTGGTGCGGGGGTCGGAAACGCGTCCGCCCATGACGAGGTGCAGCTTGCTCATGGACGATTGCCATAGGCCAAGGACGGGGCGAAAATCAACTGCCGAGCCAGTTTGGAACGCAGTTTCGGAAGTGATATTTTCGCACCCGCCTTTGTGAGGATTGCATCTGCCTCCCGCAAAAAGGAAGGGAGGAGAGGGCGGGCCTCAGTCGGCGTCGCGACGGGCATTATCGCGCACGCGCGCCGCCATTTTCGTCGCCACCTCGCTCGCGGCCTCCAGCAATTTGCTCGCCTTTTCCTCAAGATCGACCTTCTTCGCGGTTTCCGCCGCGAAACTGCGGGCGCTTTCCAGACCGGCGCGGGCGGCCCCGGCGGCAGTGCCGGGCGCGCTGCGCGCCGCATCGCCGATCTTGCCCAGCAAGCTCTCTGCTTCTTCAGCCGGCGCCTTGGCCTTGCCTTTCGCCTGTTCGATAAGGCCCTGTCCCAGCGTCGTTGCCGCCGTCAGCAGCTTCGGTGCGCCAGAGCGCAGCTTCTTGCTGCTCTTGGGGAAAATATAGGCAAGGGTCGCCCCCACCGCGACGGCTGCCGCCGCGGCTGCGAGCGGGTGCTCAGTGATGATGCGGTTGGCCTGTCCCGCCGCCTTGCCTGCCTGCTCTTTCGCTTTGTCGAGGGTTTCCCCGGCGCCTGCGCTGACCGCGCGCGCCCGTTCTCCCAGACGTTCGGTGCCTTCCTTCAGACTGGCCGTCGCCCGCTTCACATTGTCGGTGGCGACGGTCCGGGCGCGGTCGAGCTTGTCCTGAATATCTTCCTTGTCCATCTCAATCCTCATTCTTTGCATTCGCCGAAGCGGTCTTTTGTCGATGGTGCCGCCATTTCTCGCGCAAGGCGGCATAACCACCGCTGAACAGGCGCAACAGGGGCTTGCGCGCGATTACTGCTCCGACGATCGCGACCATGCCTGCCGCCTTCACCGGATGAGCGCGCGCCATGGTGCGGGCCTTGCTCATGCCATCCAACCCGATATCGAGCGCTCGGTTCCCCGCCTCGCGGGCAAGATAGGCCGGACGGAGGCGGTCGGCGGCCAGCCCGGCCAGTTCGCGCACCCTGGCGCGCTGGTCATGGGTCAGCGTATCGAGCGCCGCGAGCTGATCGGCGGGTTTCCCTTCGAAGCTGCTCATAGCGATCTCTCCTGTGGAGGGAAGGAGAGGCGAAGCGCCCGTTTGACACGGACCTGCGCCACCAGAAGGAAGAGCAGGATCAGCAGGAAACTCGCCGCGATGACGATCCCCGTCGCCGCGAGCGGACCGCCCACCAGCGGAGCCAGCCCCATGATGATGCCGATCAGCCCCGCGATCAGCGCGCCCATCAGCAGGAACAGCGACACTAGCACGAGGATGGCCGCATCCCGCGCCGCCGTGCCGAGGATGGCGGCCCGCAATTTCTGCCGCTGGATTTCATGCGCGGCATAATCGCGTCCTTCCGATACCAGCAGCCGAAGGATCTGCGGCGTGGAAAGGTCTTCATCGGCCGCGAAATCGGCTGCCGCGCTTTCCTCGCCATTGTTGCCGTCGGTGGAGGCGGGCGGCATGTCCGGCTCGTCTGCCACACCCGTTTCTTCCGGTTGCCAGCCGGTCTTGTCTGTCACGCTACAGGCTCCCGCGTTGCTGGGCCAGGGATGGAAAGGGGCGGGCGCGCAGAGGCCCGGCGTCCCTCATTCGTCGCCGCTGTCGCTGCCCTTGGCGAGGCGCATCAGCACATAGCCTGCGACGGCGGCCGCGCCGATCGCGACGGCGGGGCTTTTGCGCACGAAATCGCGCGCTTCGCCGAGCAACTGGTCGACATCCTTGTCGTCGAGCGACTTGGCCGCGCCCGCAACCGCCTTGGCGGCCTGCCGCGCATAATCGCCATATTGCGGGCCGAGCTTGGTATCGACGGTTTCGGCCGTATCATGGATGAGGCGCGCGAGGCTCTGCATCGCGCTGCCGGTATGCGCCTTGGCGCTGTCGGCGGTGTCCTGAGCCAATTTGCTGGCCTTTTCGCGGATCTGTTCGCTTTGCACTTTCATCTTGTCACCCTGCACTTTCCAGTCTGATGAGGCCTTGTCTGTCATTTCCCTGACCTTGGCGCGCGTCGCGGCCGTAGCGGTGTCGAGCGCGGCGCGGGCATGGCCAACGGAATCGGAGAAACTGGGCACCGAGCTTGCCGTCGCCGTTCCCCCTTTTGCCGCAGCGGGGGCCGCAGCCTTGCGCGGCTTGGCGGCGGTGTGGGCCGCCGCGCTTTTGGCCGTGCTCTTGGATGCGCCGGTCGCGGGCTTGCGCGCCGCCGCCTTGGTCTCGGTCGCCTTTCTGGCAGGGGTTCTGCGCGGCTTGGCGGTGGGCGGCGTGAGATCCGGGGTGTCGGCCATGGGGTTTCCCTTTGCTTGTGACAATCCAAGGCATGTCCTCTTATGGACAATGCTTCACCCCAGATAACAGTTCCCGTTCATCATTTCACCTGCGCAGGCGAAAATTTCCGTTAGGGAAGGTTGAGGCCGCCCGCCTTATCCATTGCCATATGCCATCGTGCTGGCTAAGCGGGCGCCGTATATCAGGCGTCCCCCAATTCTGAAAATCCGTGCAGCCAGAAGGAAATCATGATGACCGCCATTCTCGACATTCATGCTCGCCAGATCCTCGACAGCCGGGGCAATCCCACCGTTGAAGTCGATGTGTTGCTGGAGGACGGCAGCTTCGGCCGCGCCGCCGTGCCCTCGGGCGCGTCGACCGGCGCTTATGAAGCCGTTGAAAAGCGCGATGGCGACAACAGCGTCTATCTCGGCAAGGGCGTGCTGCAAGCGGTGGCCGCCGTCAATGACGATATCGCCGAGGCGGTGATCGGCCTCGATGCCGAGGATCAGGCTGAGATCGACGCGACGATGATCAAGCTCGATGGCACCGACAACAAGGGCAATCTGGGCGCGAACGCCATTCTCGGCGTCAGCCTCGCAGTGGCGAAGGCCGCCGCCGATGCGCGTGGCCTGCCGCTCTATCGCTATGTCGGCGGCGTGTCCGCCCATGTGCTGCCGGTGCCGATGATGAACATCATCAATGGCGGCGAGCATGCCGACAATCCGATCGATTTCCAGGAATTCATGATCATGCCGGTCGGTGCGGAAAGCATTGCCGACGCCGTGCGCATCGGTTCGGAAATCTTCCACACGCTGAAGAAGGGCCTGCACGACAAGGGGCTCGCCACCTCGGTCGGCGATGAAGGCGGTTTTGCCCCCAACATCGCTTCGACCCGCGATGCGCTCGACTTCATCATGCTGTCGATCGAGAAGGCCGGTTACAAGCCGGGTGACGATGTCGTGCTGGCGCTGGATTGCGCGGCGACCGAATTCTTCAAGAACGGCAAATATGAGATTTCGGGCGAAGGCCTGTCGCTCAGCCCGGTCGAAATGGCCGATTATCTCGCCGCGCTGACCGCCGACTATCCGATCAAGTCGATCGAGGACGGCATGAGCGAAGATGATTTCGAGGGCTGGAAGGCGCTGACCGACAAGATCGGCAACAAGGTCCAGCTGGTCGGCGACGATCTTTTCGTCACCAACCCGAAGCGCCTCGCCATGGGCATCGAAAAAGGTCTGGCCAACTCGCTGCTGGTGAAGGTTAACCAGATCGGTTCGCTGACCGAGACTCTGGCCGCCGTGGATATGGCGCATCGCGCGCGCTACACGGCCGTGATGTCGCACCGTTCGGGCGAGACCGAGGACGCGACCATCGCCGACCTCGCCGTCGCGACCAATTGCGGCCAGATCAAGACCGGTTCGCTCGCGCGTTCCGACCGGCTTGCCAAGTACAACCAGTTGATCCGCATCGAGGAAGAGCTGGGCGACATGGCGGTCTATGCGGGACGCAGCATCTTCCGCTGATCGCCTGAAAATCGGATGGAAATGGCCCTGCGGGGGTGCGGCAAAGGGAGTTTGTCGCAATTTCGCAGGGCTGTTTCATTTTTTGGTTGCTTACCCGAATCGAACGTGATTCAAGGAATTCATGGCTCATATCGCTAAGCTTCGGATGTTGTTCGCTTCGGCCTTTGGTCCGGCGATTGCGGTGCTGCTTTTCGCGCTGCTGATCGGCTATGCGATTCTGGGTCCCAATGGCATATTGGCATGGGGCGATTACACGCATCAGCTCGGCGACAGCCGGGCGGAACTGCGGGTCGTGCAGGCGGAGCGCGACAGGCTCCATAACCGCGTGAACCTCCTCAATCCGCGTCATGCGGACCCGGACATGGCCGATGAGATGATCCGCAGGGAGCTGAATGTCGGCCATCCCGACGAGGTTGTCGTGTCGCTGAAGTGATATGCGGTCGCGCAATCCATTAGAAAATGAAAAGTCCCATTTAAAATTCATCAGATAGGTTCGTTGGATCGTCCCTTTTGATTGGATTCTGGTGGAGGGCCGTTTATAAGTTCGGCGTTCCTCCCCATGAACCAAAGAAGGATGCGCTCTTGGTAAAACCAGCAACGCCGCGGACGAGAGGGAAGTCGTCGTCTGCCCGTCGCGCGGATGCGCCCGCCCGGCCCGATCATAATGAGGCCCGGCCCGTTCTGCCGACGAAAGACTATGACGCGAGCAAGGAAGAATTGCTCCAATTCTACCGTCAGATGACCCTGATCCGGCGCTTCGAGGAAAAGGCCGGTCAGCTTTACGGTCTGGGTTTCATCGGGGGGTTCTGTCACCTCTATATCGGTCAGGAAGCGGTCGCGGTCGGCATCCAGTCGGCGCTGACGCCCGGCAAGGACAGCGTGATTACCGGCTATCGCGACCATGGCCACATGCTCGCCTATGGCATCGATCCCAAGCTCATCATGGCCGAACTGACCGGCCGCGCCGCCGGTATTTCGCGCGGCAAGGGCGGCTCCATGCACATGTTCAGCGTCGAGCATAAATTCTATGGCGGCCACGGTATCGTTGGCGCGCAGGTCTCGCTCGGCACCGGCCTCGGCTTCGCGCACAAATATAATGGCGACGGCGGCGTGTGCGTCGCCTATTTCGGCGATGGCGCGAGCAATCAGGGCCAGGTCTATGAAAGCTTCAACATGGCCGAGCTGTGGAAGCTGCCGATCATCTACGTGATCGAGAATAATCAATATGCCATGGGCACGTCGGTCAACCGCTCCTCGGCGGAGGACCAGCTTTTCCGTCGCGGCGAATCTTTCCGCATTCCCGGCCTTCAGGTCAACGGCATGGACGTTCTGGCCGTGCGCGCGGCGACCGAGGAAGCGCTCAAATGGGTGCAGTCCGGCAAGGGGCCGATCCTGCTGGAGATGAAGACCTACCGCTATCGCGGCCACTCCATGTCCGACCCGGCGAAATATCGCTCGCGCGAGGAAGTGCAGGAAGTGCGCGAGAAGTCCGACCCGATCGAGGCGGTCAAGAAGCATCTGGAAGCCGCCGGCATCACCGCCGACGAGATCAAGGCCATCGATCAGGATATCCGCAAGATCGTCAATGAAAGCGCCGATTTCGCGGAGACTTCGCCGGAGCCGGAACTGGGTGAACTCTATACCGACGTGCTGGTGGAGCAATATTAATGGCAATTGAAATCAAGATGCCGGCGCTGTCTCCGACGATGGAGGAAGGCACGTTGGCCAAGTGGCTCGTCAAGGAAGGCGACGAGGTGAGGTCCGGCGATATCCTTGCCGAGATCGAGACCGACAAGGCGACGATGGAGTTCGAGGCCGTCGATGAGGGCGTGGTCGGCAAGATCCTCGTTCCCGAAGGCAGCGAGAATGTGAAGGTCGGCACCGTCATCGCGACGATGGCGGGCGAGGATGGCGAGGCCGAGACCGCCGCGCCCGCCGCCGCACCGGTAGAGGCTGCCCCGGCGCCCGCTCCGGCTGCTGCTGCTCCTGTAGCAAAGCCCGCTCCGGTCGAGGTCAAGGTCGCCGTCGATCCGGCCATTCCGGCGGGTACGGAGTTCGCTAAGCTCACCGTGCGCGAGGCGCTGCGCGATGCGATGGCGGAGGAAATGCGCAAGGATGAGCGCGTTTTCGTGATGGGTGAAGAGGTCGCCGAATATCAGGGCGCCTATAAGGTCACTCAGGGACTGCTCCAGGAATTTGGCGACAAGCGCGTCATCGACACGCCGATTACCGAACATGGCTTTGCCGGTGTCGGCGCGGGTGCGGCGATGGGCGGCCTGCGCCCGGTCATCGAGTTCATGACCTTCAACTTCGCGATGCAGGCGATCGACCAGATCATCAACTCGGCGGCCAAGACCAACTATATGTCGGGTGGCCAGATGCGTTGCCCGATCGTGTTCCGTGGTCCCAATGGCGCGGCGAGCCGCGTCGCGGCCCAGCACAGCCAGAATTATGGCCCCTGGTATGCGGCGGTGCCCGGCCTGATCGTGATCGCGCCCTATGACGCGGCCGACGCCAAGGGCTTGCTGAAGGCGGCGATCCGGTCGACCGATCCGGTGGTGTTCCTCGAAAATGAGCTGCTCTACGGTCGCAGTTTCGATGTGCCGGTGCTCGATGATTTCGTGCTGCCGATCGGCAAGGCGCGGATCATGCGCGAGGGCAAGGATGTGACGCTGGTCAGCTATTCGATCGGCGTCGGCGTCGCGCTGGACGCTGCCGAGCAGCTTGCGGCCGAAGGCATTGACGCGGAGGTCATCGACCTGCGCACGCTGCGTCCGCTCGATACCGGCACGGTGCTGGCGAGCCTTAAGAAGACCAACCGCCTCGTGGTGGTCGAGGAAGGCTGGCCGGTCTGCTCGATTGCGAGCGAGATCGCGGCGGTGGTGATGGAGCAGGGCTTCGACGATCTCGACGCCCCGGTCCTGCGTGTGACCAATGAGGACGTGCCGCTGCCCTATGCGGCCAATCTCGAAAAGGAAGCGATCATCGACGCGGCCAAGGTAATCGCGGCGGTGAAGAAGGTCTGCTATCGCTGAGAGCGGCTTTGACGACAGGATAGGAAAGGGGGGAGGCGATGCTTCTCCCCTTTTTTCATTTCCGCTTCTTCCGGCAGCGCGCGCCTTTTCCCAAAGCGGTGCGGATGGCGGATATCAGGCGCAGGTGGACGCCGTGACTCCGGATTCGGTGTAGATCTGGGTCAGGTCGCGGTCGTCGCGGACATTGAACGCGCCGACAGCGGTGATGATCTCCGGTCCCGGAAGCCAGGCATCGGTAAACAGCGGCTGATAGCGATAGGCCACTTCCACGAACATGACCGCAGTGTCGGCCGCAGCCGTGATGCGGCTGCTGGCCGGACCCATTCCGGCAAAGCTCGTCCCGACCGCGCCATCACCCGCATTGCCATAGCTGGAGGCATGGCTCAGCGCGCCGGTGCAGCGCTGCCATTGAATCCACTGCCCGCCGCTACTGTTCTGCGTCAGGCTGGAAAGGATGATCCGGCCGTTGGTCGCGAGATTAAGTTTGCGGTTGCTGTAATCGGCGCCGATGAAGAGGTCATTGATGTCGCTTTCATAGATGCGGATGTCCTGCAACACGCCGTTTTCGCCGATGCGCGAGGCATTGTCGGCAAGGGCGAGCGCCGTCTGGCTGACATTCATCTTGACCGTGGCGTAATTGGCGAGTTCCGCGCCATAGAGACCCGCACCCATGAAAATCGGCAGCGAAAAGGCGAATTCCATCAGCGCAAGGCCGCTGCAATCCGCGCGCAGGCGTTCCAGCACGGCTATCGGGTGGCGAAGGCAGGAGCGGAAGGAGGAAGGGAGCGTCATCATCATCGCCTCAACTGCAATTGCGCGCGGTGGGTTCGCTCAGGTCCTGATCGGTATAGGGCTGGTTGCGCAGGACCGTGGTGGCCGTAACCTCGACCGTCTGGGGCAGCCCGATCAGGCGAGCGAGCGGGAACAGGCGCGGATAATCGAGCGTCGCGGTATAGACGACCGCGTCCTTGGCGCCGCCTTGTCCGTCATTGCCGCCGTCATTGTCCCATTTGCCGTTATTATTGGCGTCTTCATAGGGCTCGCCATTGTCGCACGTGCCGTTGTCGTTGTAATCGGTATATTCTTCCGCCTGCGCGGCCGCTGCATCGGAAAAGGTGCGATAGCTTTTCCGGCTGAAGGCGATTTCAGCCTTTGGCACGACATTGTGGATGGCCGCCTCCACCCTTTCATCGATGATGGCGGTACGGTTGGCCGAGGTTTCCAATGTGGAATCGCGCCCGGCCTTCTGCATCTCGCCCAGCAGGACGGAGCGGGTGTAAAGCTGGAAGCCCGCGTCCAGCACGCCTAACAGCAGGGTCAGCAACACCGGCAGGACTATGGCGAACTCCACCAGCGTGGCGCCTCGTTCATCGCGGCGCAGCACCGGCGGGGTCCGTCGAGGGAGGAGGGGGAAGGGACGATGCGCCATGTCAGTTCGTCAGCCTCAACTGGGAAATCTGCGCGGCGATATTGGTGAAGGCGTCGTTCAACTCGCTCGCGCTATTGGCCTGGAACGCCTTGTTGGGGCTGGCGCAGGTGGACAGGTTGGTGGTCAGGTCCGTACCGAAGGCGACGACCCAGACGGTGATGTTCTTCGCCTTGATCGCGGAGCAGAGATAGGCGAGGCGCGCATTCACGACCTTGGTTATATCGCTGCTCGACGGCGCTGAATTGGCCTTGGTGCGCCGCCGGTCGAGCGGTTCAAGGCCATAAGGGGTATATTGGGAGGCGCTCGGTTCGGTCGCGCCATCGGTCATGAACACGATATGGCGAGCAATCGCTCCGCCATTTCCGGTTTGCGCATTATCGGCCGCGAACAGCCCTTCGGGGGAGATGAGGCGTGCCCCCCAGATCATGCCGATGTCATGATAGGTGTTGCCGGTGGCGACCAGGGAATCGAGATAGGTTACCAGATTGCCGCGGTCGATGGTTCCAAGTCGTTGCGCCGCGGTGGGGCAGGCGGTACTCGGCGTATAATAGTTGGATGTGCTGGTGACCGAGGAGGTGCTCCAGCTCGATCCACTCGATGAGGTATTCGACCGGCCGAAAACAAGTGTCGAGAGCGCGGGCTTCCAGCGGGTGTCTTCGTCGTCGCTCTTGGGCAGCTTGTCGATATCGAGATCGAAGAGTTCGCCGGTCGGCACCTTGTCATAATCGGTGGCCTGAAGCGTCTTGCGCTCCTCGATGCAGCCTGTCCAGGTGACGGGGATATTGGAAGGCTGGCCGGTTGTGCTGTCGAAAGCGCCGATGGGCGCAGTAAGGGTGGTTCCGGTTTTCATGGTGCCGTCGCCATTATTGCCCTTCAGGCCCGATACATCATATTCGATCTGGTCATAGATCCAGGTCCAGACTGGATAGATGGTTACGGTCTGTTTTGTGATATAATTGGTATAGCTTGTCTTGGTGACGGAATATTTGTTGTTTTTCTTGGTGCAACTGTAGCTGTCACCGGTTTCCTTGGTCTGCACTTCCTTGACGGTGATCGTAGCTGACGCGTCAAAGGGGCTGGCCGTGGTGGATTTCGTCGTTTCGCTATAGGTCGAAGAGGCGTAACTATTGGAGGGGCAACTATTGTTATCATAGGCGCTGCCGGTAGATTTGCTACCGGATACCTTAACAGGGTCGCTTGAGACCGTGGTATAGCTGCCGGTGAATTTGGGTTTGCGGCTCTGATATTTGGCCTTGTCGGATACCCAGCCGCGTTGCAGCAGCGACCCTACATTGACGTTCACCGAATAGGGCACGAAGCCATAGCGTATTTGGGTGTTCGCGCCCTTGGCGCTTTCCAGCGCGTCATAAAAGGCGAGCACGGCGCTGCGCAGTGCGGCGATCTTGGTCTGGCTGTCGCTGGTCTTGGCCTTGTTGGCCATCGATCCGGTGTTATCCAGCACGAACATCACATCGGTGTTGGGGATTTTCATGACCGATGTGCAGGAAACGCTCATGGTGCGCGAACCCATGCCGAAAAACTGCATCATCACCATTGGGACAGGGACGCTCGCCGTGCCGACCACCTGATCGTCATCCTCGTCGAAGGAGACGGCGGTATCGCCCGTGCCATAACTGTGGTTTGCGAAATTGGTCCGGAAGAAGTTGAGCGCGGTATCCTCGGCCGTCTGGGTCCAGGCGCCATTGGCCATTTCCCGCCGCCCGGCGAGCGCGCCTGCGTCGCAGGCCTGCTGGAGCCGGGATTTGACCAGATAGGCGCGGCTGATATCGACGGCGGATCCGATGATGGCGATCAGCGGGATGATCGCGGCGGCGGTGATCAGCAGGGCATTGCCCGCCTCGTTGCGCGCCAGCCCCGCCATGAAGCCCTTATGCCCGGCCGATTTCGATGCCATTTCCGAACCCACTTTCCTAACGGTCCCGGTCGGTGTACCTGACCAGCCATGCCAACCGGCCCGACAGGTTTAAGTGGAAGACATTAAAAAATGGTAAGATCGCCCTTCGCACCGAGGCCGGAGCGATGATGGAAACACGAGAGATTTCGCCGGTCCAGCGGTTGATGATCGCCACCGCCGGGCGACGGCGCGAACAGGCGGAGCAGATCGTCGCGCTCGACAATGAATGCGCCCACATCGCCCAGAGCGCGCGGGAGCCGATGATGGCGCAGATTCGGCTTGCCTGGTGGCGGGATGGACTGGCCTCTGCCGAGGCGCTCCCCGCGCATCGCTCGCCGATGATGGACGGCCTGCGCGCGGTCGAGGGCTTTGCAGCGATGCGGCCCGGACTGATCGCGCTGGTCGATGGCTGGGAGGAACTCATCCTCTGGGGCGGAGAGGAGCCGCAGGCGATGCTGGAGGCCTATGCGGCGGGGCGCGGCGGCGGACTGTTCGCGGCCTTCGCGCCGGAACAGGGCGAGACCGCGCGGCTTTGGGGACAGGTATGGGCGCTCTGGGATCTGGCCGGTCATCTGAGCGAGGCGGATCTGGCGGCAGCAGCGATCGCGCGAGGGCAAAGGCTCGCCCATGACCTGCCGGGGGCGGGCGCGCTGCCACGGATGCTGACGATGCTGGCTCGCGCGGCGCGGCATGATCTGGTGCGGGGCAGGGGGATGCCGCCTTCCCTCACGCCGGGGCTTTACATGCGCTTGCTGCGGCTTCAGATTTTCGGACGGTAGATGGCCCCTCCGGGGGGGACGGCGGCGAGAATTGAGCAGGGGGATTTTCGGACATGAACCGTTTTGTTGCGGGCGCGGTGGCCTGCCTGTTGCTGGTGACTGGGGGATTATTCTGGTGGCAGATCAGGGCGGAAAATGCCCCTCCCGCCGCGCAGCCGGTGCAGCCGGCCCCGGAACAGGCGGAAGAGGAAGGGCTGCCGATCGGCGATGAAAATGCGCTGGGGGTCGCCCCGCCCATGCCGCCCGAGGCTTCCGAAAAGGATCGCGAGGCGAAGCGCTTCGACCGTTATGATCGCAATCGCGACGGCATCATCACCCGAACCGAAATGCTGGCGAGCCGGGCAAAGGCGTTCCGAAAGCTCGATACGGACGGCAACAACCTGCTGTCGTTCGAGGAATGGGCGGTGGCGACTTCGGACAAGTTTGCGGGCGCCGATGGCGACAAGGACGGCAAGCTCAGCCGCGCCGAATTCGCCACCACCGCGCCCAAGCCCGCCGCCAGGCCCAAATGCAAATGCTGATGGCGGGTTCAGGTGGCGTGGATCAGGCGGGGATAAGGTCCCCCAGTCCGTTTTCGCGCATCCACGCGGCGAAGTCGACGCGCGCCCGCCCGGTATAAGCTTCCTTGCGGTCCTTCTTCTTCACCCGCTCGTCCGGGGGCGGGAAGAGGCCGAAATTGACGTTCATCGGCTGGAAGCTCTCCGCATCCGCGCCGCCCGTCACATGGGACAGGAGTGCGCCGAGCGCGGTCGTCACCGGCGGCGGCGCAAGGGGCTGGCCCAGCATATCGCCTAGCAGGAAGCGCGCGGCAAGGAGGCCGATCGCCCCGCTTTCGACATAGCCCTCGCAGCCGGTCATCTGCCCCGCGAAACGGATATGCGGCGCGGATTTGAGGCGCAGGGTCGGGTCGAGCAGCTTCGGGCTTTGGATGAAGGTATTGCGATGCAGGCCGCCGAGCCGCGCGAACTCGGCCTTTTCCAACCCCGGTATGGTGCGGAACAGTTCGACCTGCGCGGCATGTTTGAGCTTGGTCTGGAAACCGACCATGTTCCAGATCGTGCCGAGCGCATTGTCCTGCCGCAACTGCACTACCGCATAGGGCCAGCGGCCGGTGCGCGGATCATCGAGGCCCATCGGCTTCATCGGGCCATGGCGCAGCGTTTCCCGCCCGCGTGACGCCATCACCTCGATCGGCATGCAGCCCTCGAAATAGGGGGTGTCCTTCTCCCATTCCTTGAACTCGGTCTTGGGGCCATCGAGCAGCCCCTGGACGAAGGCCTCATATTGCTCCCGGTTCATCGGGCAATTGATATAATCCTTGCCGTCGCCCTCGGGGCCGACCTTGTTCCAGCGCGACTGCATCCAACAAATGTCCATGTCGATGCTGTCGCGATAGACGATGGGGGCGATGGCATCGAAAAAGGCGAGCCGTTCCATGCCGGTCGCCGCGCCGATCGCCTCGGCCAGCACGCCGTCGGTCAGCGGCCCGGTCGCAACGATGGTCATGCCCTCGGTCGGCAGGGTATCGATGCGCTCCCGCACGATGGTGATATTGGGATGCTCGCTGAGCGCCCTTGTCACGCCCTCCGAGAAAATGTCCCGATCGACGGCGAGGGCGGACCCGGCGGGAACCTTGGCGATCGCCGCCTGCGCCATCAGCAGGGAGCCGAGATCGCGCATTTCCTGATGCAGCAGGCCAACCGCGTTCTTCGCGGCGTCATCTGAACGGAAGCTGTTGGAGCAGACCAGTTCGGCCAGCCCGTCGGTCTGGTGGGCGGGTGTCGATCCGCCGCCGCCGCGCATTTCCGAAAGGCGCACTTTCACGCCTGCCTGCGCCAGTTGCCAAGCGGCTTCGGACCCTGCCATGCCGCCACCGATGATGTGAACCTGATATGTCATGGCGGCGGCATAAAACGAGCCGCCCGAAAAGGCGAGAGGCCAGAGGGGAAAAGCTGGTCCCTCACCGGATTTCGGGCGGCTCGCGGCTCCTCTCCGGCCAATGTCCGCCCAAGCGAAATGATAATCGTGCGATTATCCGCCGCTATGAGCCGTCAGGTGGAGATCAATCGACCACGGTGCCGACGACGGCCCCGGTCGCGCCGCCGATGAGGGCGCCATCCTTCACATCCTTGCCCGTGGCGGCCGCCACGCCTGCGCCACCGGCCGCGCCGACCCCGGCGCCCGTCAGTGTCGAACATCCGGCGATCCACGCCGCACCGGCGAGGATCAGCAGCGATGTCATGGATTTCCGCATTGCCTTTCTCCTCAAGATCATTGCCATCAAGGGATCAATGCGGGAGGGGCAAAAGACGTTCCGCCTTAAGGTGCGGAAAATCCCGCGGGAAGCACATGTCGTCCCGTCCCGTCGAGGCGCAGCTTCGCCTTGGTGGTGACGGCGTTCATCGGCAGCGGGCCGTAAATATGCGGGAAGAGCGCGCCGCCGCGCGAGGCCTCCCACCTGACGGCGCCGCCCAGCGCCGCCAGATCGACCATGGCGAGGATCAGGTCATCCTGTCCGGCGAAATGCTTTTCCAGCGTGCCGACCACCTGATCGCGCGCGGAAAGATGGATGTAGCCATCCGCCAGATCGACCGGCGCGCCGTGGAAAACGCCTTCCTCGCGAAAGGTCGCCCATTGTTCGCCGGTCAATATCTTATAGGCGAAAAGCTCGGTCATTCGGCGGGCGCATCGCCATTGGCGTCGCCGCCCGCCGCGACTTCATTATCGCTCTCGTCATTATCCTCGATCTTCGCGGCGGAGACGACATGCTCGTCGTCCGCGACGTTGAACAGGCGCACGCCCGCGCTGCCGCGACCGATGACGCGCATCGAATCGAGGCTCATGCGGATGAGCTTCGCTTGATCGGTGACGAGCATCAGATGATCGTCCTTCTTCGCCGGGAAGCTGGCGACGACCGCGCCGTTGCGGGCGATGTTGTCGATATTGGTGATGCCCTGGCCGCCGCGTCCGGTACGGCGATATTCATAGGCGGAAGAGAGCTTGCCATAGCCATTGGCGCAGACCGTGAGGATGAACTGCTCCCGCTCGGCCAGTTCGGCGAAGCGTTCCGCGCTCATCGACGGTTCGCCTTCCTTCTCGGCCTTCCAGGGGGCGTAGCGCAGATAATCCTCGCGCTCGTCCTGATCCTTGATGCCGCCGCGATGAAGGATGGAGAGCGAGATCACCTCGTCATCGCCCTTCAGGCTCATGCCGCGCACGCCGGTGGAGGACCGGCTCTGGAACACGCGCACATCCTCGCCGGGGAAGCGGATCGCCTTGCCCTGGCGCGAGGCCAGCAGCACGTCGTCGCCCTCGGAAAGCAGCGCCACGCCGATCAGGCGATCATCGGCATCATCCCCTTCGAACTTGATCGCGATCTTGCCGTTGGACGGGATGTTGGAGAAGGCATCCATGCTGTTGCGGCGGATATAGCCCTTGGCGGTCGCGAACATCACATGCAGGTTCGCCCATTCCGCCTCATCTTCCGGCAGCGGCAGCACGGTGCGGATGACCTCGCCCTCGGCCAGCGGCAACAGGTTGTTCATCGACCGCCCGCGCGTCGCCGGTCCGCCTTCGGGCAGGCGCCACACCTTCATGCGGTAGACCTTGCCATGAGTGGAGAAGAACAGCACCGGCGTATGGGTCGAGGTGACGAAGAGTTCCGTGATGGCGTCCTCGTCCTTCGTCGCCATGCCCGCGCGGCCCTTGCCGCCACGGCCCTGCGCGCGGAAGCTGTCGAGCGGGGTGCGCTTGATATAGCCCTGCATCGTCACGGTGACGACCATGTCCTCGCGCTCGATCAGGTCTTCATCGTCGATGCCGTCGGCGGCAGGGGCGATGGTGGAGCGGCGGGGCGTCGAAAATTCCTTCTCGATCGCCTCGAACTCCTCGCGCATCACCGTATAGAGCTTCACGCGGTCGGCGAGGATGGAGAGATATTCGGCGATGCTGGCGGCAAGCTGCGCCAGTTCGTTGCCGATCTCGTCGCGGCCCAGCGCGGTCAGGCGGTGCAGGCGCAGGTCGAGGATCGCGCGGACCTGCGTTTCCGACATCTTGTAGCTGTCGCCGCTGATCTCGGTCTCGATCGCCTCGACCAGCCGGATATAGGGTGCGATCTCGGCGATCGGCCATTCGCGCGCGAGCAGCTTTTCGCGGGCTTCGGCCGGGCTGGACGATCCGCGGATGATCCGCACCACTTCGTCGAGATTGGTGACGGCGATGACGAGACCGAGCAAGATATGCGCCCGCTCGCGCGCCTTGTTCAGCTCGAACTTGGTGCGGCGGGTGATGACCTCTTCACGGAACTTGATGAAGGCGTCGATGATGTCCTTCAGATTGAGCAGTTCCGGGCGGCCGCCGCGAATGGCGAGCATGTTCGCGGGGAAGCTCGACTGCGCGGGGGTGTGGCGCCAGAGCTGGTTCAGCACCACGTCCGGCGTCGCGTCGCGCTTCAGGTCGATGACGATGCGCACGCCCTCGCGGTTCGATTCGTCGCGAATGTCGCTGATGCCCTCGATCCGCTTGTCCTTGGCGGCTTCCGCGATCTTTTCGACCAGACCGGCCTTGCCGACCTGAAAGGGGATTTCGGTCAGCACGATGGAGCGACGATCGCCGCGGCCTTCCTCGACCTCATGGCGCGAGCGCATGATGATGGAACCGCGTCCGGTCGTGTAGGCGCTGCGCGCGCCCGACTGGCCGAGGATGAGCGCGCCGGTCGGGAAATCCGGCGCGGGCACGAATTGCATCAGTTCCTCAAGGCTCATCATCGGATTGTCGAGCGTCGCGATGCACGCGCGCAGCACTTCGCCCAGATTATGCGGCGGAACATTGGTCGCCATGCCGACCGCGATGCCGCCCGCGCCGTTGACCAGCAGGTTGGGGAAGCGGGCGGGTAGAACCTGCGGTTCATGCTCGGACCCGTCATAGTTCGGCGTGAAGTCGACGGTGTCCTTGTCCAGATCGTCGAGCAGTGCATTGGCGACCTTGGCGAGGCGGGCCTCGGTGTAGCGCATGGCCGCCGGGCTGTCCGGGTCCATGGAGCCGAAGTTCCCCTGACCGTCGATCAACGGCACGCGCATCGACCAGTCCTGCGTCATGCGCGCCAGGGCGTCATAGATGGAAGAGTCGCCGTGCGGGTGATATTTACCCATCACGTCACCGACGATGCGGGCCGATTTGCGATAGGGCTTGCCCGCGACAAAGCCCTGTTCATGCGCGCCGAACAGGATGCGGCGGTGAACGGGCTTCAACCCGTCGCGCACGTCGGGCAGGGCGCGGCTGACGATAACCGACATCGCATAGTCGAGATAGCTCGACTTCATCTCATCGACGATATCGATCGGGCTGATATCGGAAGGTTCGGCGAGCAGTGTCGCGTCGGTCAAGGCGATTCTCTTTTCGGTATGAAGTTGGAACTGGTCGGTCGGCTGTCCTAGCCCCTTGGCGCGCGCCTGTCACCCCTATGTCATCCCTCTGCTTTATCCTTGCACGGGGAACCAGACCGCGTGCCGATATTTATGCCTGACAGGCGGTGAAAGGACGAAAACAACGGATCGGCGCTTTCTGTCCGTCATGGCATTTGACGAGCGCAGGGTTAATGCCTACGCCATTCAACGCTCATTCACCCCTCTGCTGATACCCCCCTTTGTGGTCAGCAGAGACCCCTGCCGGCAAAAGTCGGCTCGATAGGAGATAGGATATGCGTTTTGTTTCGCCGGTTGCTCTCGGGTTGGTGCTCGCATTGGGCGGCGCATCGATCGGGGCGGCCCCCGCTGTCGCGAAGGAAGCGAAGAAGGAAGCAGGCAGCGATGCTCCCAAGCTGAAACTCTCGCCGAATTTTGTCCCCGCCATCGCCAAGGCGAACGATGCCGTCGCCAAGAAGGATATCGAGGGCGCGAAGGCGGCCATGGCCGCAGCGCTGCCGCTTGCCACCAGCAATGACGACAAATATCAATATTACGCGATCCTGCTGAACCTCAGCATCGCGAGCAACGACGCGGCTATGCAGGGCGAGGCGCTGAAGGGCATGCTCGATACCGGCCTCGTGCCGCAGGCGCAGCAGGGCCAGTTCTACACCGTGGTGGCGAACAATGCGATCAGCGCGAAGGATTATGACTCCGCGATCACCTATGCGACCAAGGCGCAGCAGCTGGGCTATAAGCCCGATCAGGTGAACCCGATCCTCGCGCAGGCGATCTGGGCCAAGGGCGGCAACAACCCGCAGGAAGTCTCGCGCGGCCTTACCGTGTTCAAGCAGGGCATCGACGCGATGAAGGCATCGGGCCAGGAAGTTCCCGCGCAATGGTATCAGGTCGGCGTGTCGAAGGCCGCCGCCATCAACGCGCCGGAACTGAAGGACTGGGCGAACATGGCCTATGAGGCGGCGCCGAGCGGGGAAAATCTCCGCACCGTGCTGCGCGTGTTCCAGCGCGAAAATCCGACGATGAGCAATCGCGAGAATCTCGACCTGCTGCGCCTGATGAACGTGTCGGGCGGCCTTACGGTGAAGGGCGACTTCCTTGAATATGCCGAAATGGCGTTCAAGGGCGGCCTTTATGGCGAAGTGAAATCGTCGATCGATGCCGGTCGCGCCAAGGGCGCGTTGAGCGCGACGGATGGAACGGAATATTATTCGGTCGCCACCCAGCGCATCACTTCGGATAAGGCCTCGCTGGCCTCGGCCGCCGCTGACGCCGCCAAGGCCGCCAATGGCAAGATCGCCACCGCCACCGCGGATGCCTATATGGGCTATGGCGATTATGCGAAGGCTATTCCGCTGTTCGAAACCGGCCTTCAGAAGGGTGGCATCGACGCAGCGGAAGTGAATACGCGTATGGGCATCGCCAAGGCGCTGAGCGGCGATGATGCCGGCGCCGTTGCAGCTTTTGCCAAGGTGACGACCGGCTCGCGCGCCGGTATCGCGCAGGCATGGTCCAAATGGGTGCAGAACAAGTCGCGCGCCGCTACGCCTGCGGGCTGATCCGCGCGTAACAGGGTGATGGAACGGAGGGCTCTGATGGCAGAGTCCTCCGTTCACCAATAAGATTTCGAGATGTCGATCGCATCGGCGGTGAGGGAATGAGATGAAAAAGATGTGGCGAGCGCCCATCGGCGGGGCTGTCATGCTGGCCGGTCTGGCGATTGTGGGGCAGGCGGCGGCGAAGCAGGAGCCGCCCTCGGGTCTCAGTGCTTCGGCGTCGTTCCGGTCGGGGGTGCAGCAGGCGCAGGCAAGCCTGAAAAGCGGCGATGTGACAGGGGCCGGGGGGCAGATTGCGGCTCTCAACGCCACCAACGCCTTTGAGAAATATCTGAAGGCCAGCCTGTCCATGGAACTGGCGGTCAAGCGTGACGATGTGGTCGCGCAGCGCAAGGCGATCGCGGACATCATCGAGAGCGGCGGCGCGCCGCAGGCGCAGATGGGCCGACTCAATCATATCGCCGGTTTCCTGAGCTATCAGACCGGGGCGATCGATAATGCGGTGCTTTATCTCGGCCGCGCGCGCGAACTAGGTGTGACCGATCCCAAGGTCGCCCTGCTGTTGTCCGAATGCTATACGCGCCAGCGCAAGTTCAATGAAGCGGGCAAGCTGCTCGACGATGCCATTGCCCAGCAGAAACAATCCGGCCAGGCGGTTCCGCCCAGCTGGTATGATCGCGCGGCGACGATCGCTATAGCGCGGCGGGACTGGGCGTCATTGGCCGCCTATAACAGCGCGCGGCTCGCGGGCGCCCCGGTGTCGCCGCCGGTCTGGCGCAGCGCGCTGACCATTTATATGGAGAATGCGCGGCCCGACAAGGAGGCCCAGCTCGATCTCTACCGGCTTCAGGCGGCGACGGCCGCGCTGGCAAGCGAGCGCGATTATCAGGGCTATGCCGCCCTTGCCGCGACGCAGGGCTATCCCGCCGAGGCGAAGAGCATCCTCGACGCCGGGATCAGCGAAGGCAAGCTGCAAGCCACTGATCCGGTCGTGGCGCCGCTGATGAAGACGGTGAAGCCGCGCGCGGTGACTTTCCTTGCGTCGATCAAGCCTTTGCCGGGCAAGGCCGCAAGCGCATCGAGCGGGGCCAAGGCGGAGCAGGATGGCGACAAGCTGTTGGCGGGCGCCCAGTTTGCCGAGGCCGTCCCCTTTTATCGCGCCGCGCTGGAAAAGGGCACGCCCGACAAGGATCGCACGGCGGCGCGCCTCGGGATCGCGCTGGCCCGGTCCGGTGACTTTGCCGGCGCTCGCGCGGCCCTTGCGCAGGTGAGCGGCAATGGCTCCTGGTCGCAGGTGGCGCTGTTCTGGTCGAGCTGGGTAGACCTGCGCGCCGCGCAGGCAAGCGCGGATGCCGCTCCCCCGGCTTTGACCGGCGGGCAAAGCTGAACTTAGGGCGTTTTCCTGCTGGTTTGCGTCGAAGGGCTATCCTGCCCTTTGCGAACCGGCGTGTAGAGTGACGGATTTGAGGGGGAGCGGAAGTTCCCCCCTCCGTTCGTCATCCTGGCGAAAGCAGGTGTCGCAGGCGATGGGGCGCTCCCTCTCCGGAGGTGTCCGCTTGAGTTGGCATGACGGGCCTTGGGTGGTTAGGCGACATAACCCGACTGTCATGCTGAACATGTTTCAGCATCCATCAGGCCCCACAGGTCGCAGGTCGATCCGGCGAAATGGCCTCTGAACCGGGAGGCCAGCGCCGTTAAACCCGGCGCCGCTAAACAAGGTCAGGGTGACGATAAAGGCGAAGTCCACTTTCGGCCGCGAGCGACCCTTGGCCTGCCGGTCCCATGGATGCCAAAAAGGCGGCCCATTTCCACGGGTCGCCTTTCCTTTTCCGTATAGCGGGATCAGCGCACCGGGACGCCCGGCTCGTTTTTGGATGTGCGAATGGTGAGCGATGTCTTGACGCTTTCGACATTCGGGGCCGATGTCAGGTGCGATGTCAGGAAAGTCTGGAAACTTTGCAGGTCGCGCGCGACCACCTTCAGGATGAAATCGATCTCCCCGTTAAGCATATGGCATTCGCGCACTTCGGGCAGCGCAGCGACATGATCCTCGAACGCCTTTAGGTCATGCTCGGCCTGGCTCTTCAGGCTGACCATCGCGAAGACGGTGATGGTATAGCCCAGAAAAGGCCCATTGAGTGCGGCATGATAGGCGGTTATCAGCCCCTGTTCCTCCAGCGCGCGCACCCGGCGCAGGCAGGGCGGGGCCGTCAATCCGACCTTGCGGGCGAGATCGACATTGCTCATGCGGCCATCATCCTGGAGCAGTGCCAATATGGAACGGTCGATATCGTCGAGCGCGGGCACGGACATGGTTGGGAAACATCCTTTCAAAAAATACAGGAAAAATATAAGAATATTCCAATAAAATGCAAGAGTCCCACATTGCTACGTTTACCATCTTTTCGTCCGGAACAGCTCTTTTCCTGCCCGATGGGAACCCTTAGACTTGGCGCCATCCGGGAAACGGATGATTCCTTCCTGATTGTTGCTGGAGGCATTGGTTGCGCTTTAATGATCTGACGCAGACCATCTTGGCCGTTGAAGAACGGACCGGTTTTGCCGCTACTACCCTGTGGCGGCAATGCGTCGACATGCTCGCCCAATATGACCAGCCGGGCAAGGTGCTGTTGCCGCAGGAGGATCGCGTCGCGCTGGTTGCGCGCCTGAACGATCTGCGCACCGAATTGAGCGAAGCGCAGCGGATCGCCAGCGTGGTGGAGCTGGGCACGCGCCTGCGTTCGCCCGCGCTCGTCGAGTTTTTCGCCAGCGACCGTCCCGCGGTCTGCGCCGCCGCCATGGCCCGCGCGCAACTGCCCGACATGATCTGGCCGGTGCTGCTTTCGCGCCTTGGCCCCACCGCGCGTGGCGTGTTGCGCGGAAGGCGCGATATCAAGCAGCGCACGCGGCTGGCGCTGGAAGCGTTCGGTTCCACCGATCTGGTGCTGGGCACGCGGTCCTCGCTCGTCTCCAATGATCTGGGCGCGGCCGTGGTGACGGACGTTGCCGCCGCCGCTATTCTGGAGGAGGCGACGGCGCCCGTTGACGGGACGGAGGCCGGAGAGGCCGACACCCTGCTGTTGCAGCAACAGGTGGAATCTGCCGAGGCCCTTCCTGAAGAGGCGGAGGAGGCCGAAACCGAAACCCAGCCCGTGGCCTTCGGCAAGGACGAACGCAGCCAGATTCGCATGCTGGTCGAGCGTATCGAGCGCTTTACCAGCGCCGCTCGCGAACGCCGTCGCGGCCTTGTGGAGGAAGGGCCGGTCGAGCATTTCCCGCTTCCGGAGGCAGAGGCAGAGGCAGAGCCGCAGCCGCTCGATCATTTCCCGTTCGAAACCGATGCGGAAGGCACGCTGGTCTGGGTCGGGGAGGCATCTCGCACGGCGCTGGTGGGCCTGTCGATCGCGCAGCCCGCGACGCCGGGCGATACCGGGCCGGATGGCCATGTCGCAGGTGCCTTCGCCCGGCGCAGCAGTTTCCAGCATGGCCGCCTTTTCATCGGCGAAGGGCTGTATAATGGCGAATGGCGGCTGTCCGCCGTGCCCTTTTTCGATCCGGCGACCGGGCGCTTTCAAGGCTATCGCGGGCAGGCGCGGCGGCCGCTGGTGCATGAGGTTCCCCATCAGGTGCGCTCCTCGGTCCAGCAGGCGAAGCGCCAGCCTTCACTCGATTCCATGCGGCAGGTCATTCATGAACTGCGCACGCCGCTCAACGCGATCCTGGGGTTCGCCGAAATCATCGAGCAGCAGCTTTTCGGCCCGGCCGGTGTGCATTATCGCGAGATGGCGACCAATATCCTGTCCGATGCCCGCCGCTTGATGGCCGCGTTCGACGATATCGATCTGGCGGCGCGCTCGGCCGCCTCGCTGGAAGCGGCCCCTGCGGAGCGCAGCAGCGCCGATGCGGTCGATATCGAGAGGCTGGTCGGAAAGGTCGCCGCTTTATATGCGCAGGGTGACGCGAAGACGGCCGTTCGTATCGTGGCCGCGGCCGATATGCCTTCCGCGCTGATCGAGCCGGTGCAGGGCGAGCGCATGGTCCAGCATCTGGTCCGCACATTGGTCTCCATCGCCGAAGAGGGCGAGCAGATCAGGGGCGCTGTCTGGTTCCAGCCCGAAGGCCATAATGGCAAGCTGGTGCTCGGTTTCGATCGCCCCGCGCGGCTCATGGGGCTGGAGGAGCAGGATATTCTCGATCCGGGCTATGGCGTGGACGGCGACTGGCCGGACGGGCCGCTGCTGGGGCTGGGCTTCTCCATCCGTCTGGTGCGCAGTCTGGCGCAGGGGCAGGGCGGCGCGCTGCGGGTGGAGAATGAACGCATTCTGCTCGAATTGCCGGTTGCCGACCGCGCCGTCGATCATGAGGCGGGGTAGGAGCATTGCGCGCGGCTGCCGTCGTCGGACCGATAGGCGGCAAGCCTCTGGCAATCTTTCTGCTGTAGGGTGGATGCCATGACCCCCTCGCCCATCCGCAAAGGCGATATTCGCGCCTACCCTTCGCCGCAGGATTTCATCGATCTGCCGCCGGATTTCGGCACCCGCTTCCTGCTGGTGGTCGATACCGAGGAAGAGTTCGATTGGGATGCCCCGTTCGATCGGGATAGTCGCGCGGTCACGATCACCGCGGCGATGGAGCGGGGGCAGGCCTATTTCGACGCCGCGGGCGTGCGGCCGCTTTATGTGACCGATTATCCGGTGATCGACGATCCTCGCGCGGGCGCGATGCTGGCCGGATGGGTGGCCGAAGGGCGCGCCGATGTGGGCGCGCATTGCCATCCCTGGGTCAATCCGCCTTATGGCGAGACGGTGAATGCGGCCAACAGCTTTGCGGGCAATCTGCCCGAGGCGGTCGAGCGCGCCAAGATCACCGCGTTGCGCGATCGCCTGACCGAGGTGACGGGCAGGGCGCCGCTCGCCTTTCGCGCCGGACGCTATGGGGTAGGCCCCAATAGCGGCGCGATCCTGCGGGATCTGGGGTTCCGGGTGGATACATCGATTCGCAGCCGGTTCGATTATTCCCGCCATCATGGTCCCGATTTCACCGGCCTGCCCCAGCGTCCTTATCGCACCGGACCGGAAGGGGGCTTGATCGAGCTACCCCTGTCGACGGCCTTTGTCGGCGGATTGCGCGGTCTGGGCGACCGGGTGCAGCCGTGGATCGAGGGGCGGGGGCTGGCATCGGGCGTGCTCGCGCGTTCGGGGCTGTTGCAGCGCATTCCGCTGACCCCGGAGGGCGTGAGCGCGCGGGAGGCGATGATGGCGATCGATCGCCTGCTCGCCGATGGCCTGCGCCTCCTGATGTTCAGCTTCCATTCGCCGACGCTGGCGCCCGGCCATACGCCTTATGTGCGCAGCGCAGCGGATCTGGAGAATTTCTATCGCTGGTGGGATGAGGTGCTGGCCCATCTGGCGCGTCGCGGCGTCGGCGCGGCCGGGCTGGGCGAGGTGCTGGCTGCAATCGATCGATAGGCCATTGTTTTTGCAGAAAAATTGGTCGGGGAGACAGGATTCGAACCTGCGACCCTCTGCTCCCAAAGCAGATGCGCTACCAGACTGCGCTACTCCCCGACTGGTGGGCCCGGCAGGACTCGAACCCGCAACCTAGCCGTTATGAGCGGCCAGCTCTAACCAATTGAGCTACAGGCCCCACCTCATCCGCGCGGATAGACAGCATTGCGCCGCTTGGCAAGCGTCTTGGGCGACATTTGTGTCGCCTTCGCCGCGTGGAATTGCGCTTGTCACAGCCCTTGAAAGCTTGGGCAAAAAGAAGGGGCAATGCCGCGGCGCATCGCCCCTTTCCGGGATCATTGCTTCGCGCCGCCGGCCAGGAACAGTATCTGCTCGGCCTGCAATGCCACCTGCTTCAGCAGCGCCGGGTCGGAGAGCGCGCCGCTCTCATCGAAGGGGCGTTGCTCGACGGTGTTGACGGCGATGCCGACAGGGGTGGGCCAGCCGCGCATCGCATGGACGATGCCGCGCAGCGCCTGCAAGGTGACGCCGCAGGCCTGCCAGCCTGCCGCCGTCACCACCAGCCCGACCGCGCGCTGGTCGAAATAGACGCGGCGGTCCTGGTTAAGGTCTTCCAGCAGGTCGATCGCATTTTTGACGAGGCCGGATACGCCGCCATGATAGCCCGGCGTGCCGATGACGATGCCATCGGCGGCGCGGACCGCCTCGACGAAATCCCGCTGCCCGGCTGTGCGTTCGGCATTTTCCGGCGCAAAATGGGGAAGGGCGGCGAGTTCCGCCCCTCCGAACATGCGGGTTTGCGCGCCCCTGTCCGCACAGGCCGAGAGCACCGCGCGCACCATGCGTTCGCCTGAAGAGCCGGGCCGCGTGGTGCCGCCAATGCCGACAATCAGAGGTGAGGTCATTATCTGTCCTTGAAATGGGGCATGACATCACTCGCCAGCAAGGCGAGCGTGCGATTGGCCCATTCGAGACGCTGGGGGGTGACAGGCCCGGTGGTGGTGCCGCACAGGATATTGCCTATGCCAAGCTCGGCATAAGGGTCAAGATGCTCGCGCACCGTCTTCGGGCTGCCATAAAGGCACCAGGTGGAGATCCAGTCCTCGGTCAGCGCCAGCGGGGCGACGTCGGTCTTGGTGTTGGCGGCGTCCTGCTCGGCCTTGTCGCCATAGACCTTCTCCCGATCGACGGCGGCCTGATAGGCGGCGAGGATCACCTCCAGTTCCTCGCGGGCCTGCTCGTCGCTCTCGGCGATATGGACGCACTGATAGGTATGGGTGGTCCAGGAAAGGGCGTCGGCGACGGTGGCCTCGTCATGACCGGCCGCCATCAGCATGTCGCGATAGGCGGTGAAATATTTGGTGACATGGACAAGCGGTTCGGTGCCGCCGATATTGGGGGGCGTGAAGGCGGGGATGAAGGCGGGCCAGCCATGTTCGGCGGCGCGGCGGGCGCTCGCTTCCTTCATCGCGACCGGCATCAGGCGGGCATGGCCCTTGCTGTAGGGGGCAGGCGCGATGCGCTGGAGCACCCGGCCCTTATAGGTGCCGTTGTCGAACTCGACCGGCGCGTCGCCCATGGTCTTGGCCCAGAGCTGCTCGGCGATGGCGAGGTTGGAATCGGAAAGCGCGGAGGCTTCCTTATAGTTGACGCCGAAGCCGATCATTTCCTCCGGCGTGGTGCCCGATCCGACGCCGATCAGCAATTTGCCGTCGGTCAGCTGGTCGAGGATGTTGATGCGCTCGACGAAGCGGGCGGGGCTGTGCAGCGGCACCGAGGTGACGGAAAAGCCATAATGCAGCCGGGGGAAACGGGCGGCGAGGAAGGAGGCGAACATCATCGGGTCGCTGGCGACGGGCATATAGCCGGTGAAATGATGGTCGGGCAGGAACACCGCGTCAAAGCCCAGCGCGTCCGCGCGGCCGGTATGGTCGATATTGTCGAGAATGAACTGGCGGTCCTGTTCAGGCGCGGTGGTGCGGCCGTTCAGGAATACAGAAAATCGCATTGGGTCCTCCCCGGGATGAATGGCATCGACCCCGCTGAACGGGGTTGGTTGAATGAGTAATAGAACTTATATTCTGATATTGCAACGGGAAATTGTTGAAGAAGGCTGGCGGAAAGAGCGAGAAGGGGAGCAAGGTTTCGCACAAAATGACCAGATATCAGGGTGAATATGCGCTGATTTATGGGAATCTGCAAAATCTCCATGCGTTCCTGTTGACAGTCGCGTTCGATGATTAGATGATATTCGAATATTAATTTTAGAAGTGCGAGGACATAGGATGGCCGTGGAAGGTTCGATCCCTGGCGCAGCAGCCGGGGTGACTTTTCGGCGGGCCGGTATTCCCCAGGGGTTGATCGTCGCTTTGGCCGGGTTCTTTCCCGTCATGGCGATCGTTTCGCTGGCGCCGGCCGTTCCGACATTATTGCATCATTTCCGGGATGTTCCGGCCGCCCATACGCTGGTTCCGCTGATCGTCACCGCGCCCGGACTGATGATCGCGCTGCTCGCGCCCTTCGTGGGCTGGGCCGCCGATCGCTTTGGCCGCCGTCGGCTGATATTGGGGGCGACGCTGCTCTATGGGATATTCGGATCGCTGCCTTTCCTTGCGTCCAGCCTTCCGACGATATTCGCGTCCCGCTTTGCGCTGGGGGCGGCGGAAGCGGCTATCCTGACCCTCACCAACGTGCTGATCGCCGATTATTTCGACGCCAACGGCCGCCGTCTCTGGCTCACCGTGCAATCCGTGCTGGGGCCGGTGCTGGGCGTGGCGACGATCACCGCATCGGGCATGCTGACGAGCCATTGGTGGAACGGCGCGTTCCTGATCTATCTGGTCGCTCTGCCCATGTTCGTGCTGATGGTGCCGACCCTGTTCGAACCGGTCCGCGCCAATGAGCCAGCGCAGGCGCAGGCCGGCGATCCGGAGGAGGGCGGCTTTCCCTGGCGCGCGGTCGCTCGCTATGTGCCCTTCACCCTGTTCGTCGCGATCCTTTATTATGTGTTCATCGTGCAGGGCGGGCTGGCGTTCGAGGCGATCGGCCTTGCCGATGCGAGCCATTTGGGCGGGCTTCTGGCGCTTGCCAGCCTCGGCGTGCCGGTGGGCGGGCTGTTGTTCGGATTCACGTCGCGGCGGTTGCCCATCGGGCTGGTGCTGGCGATGATGCTGGCGATCATGGGGGCAGGGATGGTCGGCATCGGTCTTGCCCGTACGATAGCGTTGATGGTCGCGGCCTCCTTCGTCCAGCAGATCGGCGCGGGCATGTGCGTGGCTTCGCTGATCTACTGGGTGTCGGGCCTGTTGCCTCCGACCCATCGCGGCCGCGGTTTCGGCCTGTGGAGCAGCGCCTTCTTCCTCGGTCAGTTTCTCAGCCCCGCGTTGGTCGGCCCGATCGCCTCCGGCCTCGGCAGCGTGCAGGCGATGTTCGTGCTGACCGGCGGCGCTGGTCTGCTGGTGGCGCTGGTGGCGGCTTTGCTGAGGCGGCGCCTTGAGGCCGTGGCTCTCTGAACCGGTAGGAAGACAAGGAAAAGGCGCCTGTCCCGGATGGAGCAGGCGCCTTTTCCTGTATTCGGCTTTCGGTCTTCAGGCAGGTTTGAAGTCCGCCTCCGTGATGGTGGAGAACAGGAAGCGCACGGTCATGGTGCCGACATCTTCCTTCAACTCGGCCCAGTTGTCCGCGTCCGCCAGAGCTTCCGTCATGCCGAACCCCAATACGCGGGCGAAGGCGGCATAGGCGATGGCGATGATGCTGCGCACCGCCCGTTCCGGGTCCTCATGGGTGATATGATCGCGATAGCCGAGCAATTCCTGCGTCACGGCCTCGACCATCTGTTCATGGGCGACGCGTCCGCGCTGCTGCACGATCGGGTCATGGGCGGCGCGCAGCATCATCGGCCGCATGGTGGGCGCATTGGACGCGAGAAATTCGCCCAGTTCGTTGACGATCGCCCGGGTGAGCGACAGCGGGGAATTGCCCTTGCTGCGCGCGCGCATGACGATGAGGCCCTGTTCCTTCTCGATCCGTTCCATCGCGCGGGCGTGGACGGCCTGGATCAGTTCATCCTTGCTGGCGAAGCGGTTGTAGATGGAGCCGATCGAGATGCGGCCCACCCGGCTGACATCGATCAAGGTGAAGCCATCGCTGCCCTGTTCTACAAGCAGCGCCTCGGCGGCGTTCATCATCCGCTCGAAGGATTGGCGGCTGCGCCCTTGCTGCGGGGGGCGGGCAAGCCCAAGGGCGTAATCCCCGCCGATACCGCCGTCATTCATATTCGATCCTTCATCTGGCAAAAGCGAATGGTCAATTCCTTATGGGGCCAGCCATGAAGGCTGTCAAAGCCGCAGGGGGATGAGAGGCAAGAAAAGGCTGATTCCCGGCCGCCCAAATCCCTGCCGTGACCCTGCGGGGACGAGGCGGTCCGTCTGCTGATCGCCATCGCTCGCAATGAGGGATGGGTGACCTGATGATATCGAAATATTGAATCTAATCGCGATGCCCCGGGGCGGAAGGGCGATGATGCTGGCGGAATTGCAGCGGCGCGATGCCGGCATGACGCGTGAAGAAACGCGAAAAATAGGCCGGATCGCCAAAGCCGATCGAATAACCGATCTGGGCGACCGTCATGTCGGTATAGAGCAGCGCGCGTCGCGCCTCCAGCAGCGCCCGCTCGTCGAGGATGGCGGCGGGGGATTTGCGGGCGATGCGGGCGCAGGCGGTGCGCAGGTTGCTTTCGCTGACATGCAGCGCGTCGGCATGATCGCTGACCTTTTCCCGCAACTGAAACCGCGCCTCCACGCGCTCCCTATATCGTGCGACCAGCGCTGCCGCCGGGGATGGCTCTATCGCGAGATGGGCTTCCTTCAGGCTGGTCGCGCGCAGGGCGATCACCAGCAGCTGCAATATCATGGCATCGACGGCGGCGCTGTGCCCCTTGGCGGACCATCCCAGTTCCCGGCGGAGGGTCGCCATATGCTGCTCCACCGTGACGGCCTCTTCCTCGGTCAGTTGCAGCAGGCGCGGCTGGTTCATCTGCCCGGCAAGATCGGCATGGCGCTGCGTCAGCGCCTTGAAATAGCTCCGCGCCATGGTCGCGACCCAGCCGGTCGATTCGTCATGCCACTGGAAGCCATGCACGGACGTCGCCGGGACGAGCATCATCACCGGGCAGAGGAAGGGGAGCTTCTGGTCCTCCACCTGCATCACCCCGCCGCCCTCGCGGATCAGGAAGCAATGATGCAGATCGCTATGCGCATGCGGTCGAATCGTCCATTCGCTGGGGCGGGACCGGTCATCAAGCTGTTCCACATGCACAAAGTCATCCATTATCGCCTGATGCGGTTCACCATAGAGATAGAAGGAAGGGACGAGCGTGGAGGACATGCCATTTCCCTTATATCATATTGTTGAATCGTCCAAGTCTTTGGCCAGCAATGCCATGGTGGAAAAATCGGCTTTGACGACAATGGCCGCATAAAAGGGCGCCTTCCGCCGCCCTTCGTTGAGGAGTCGTGAAAGATGAAGACGCAGGTTGCCATCATCGGCGCCGGTCCTGCCGGCATGTTTCTGGGGCATATGCTTCGCAAGGAAGGCATCGACGCCATCGTGATCGAACGTCGCGACCGGCCCTATGTCGAGGGCCGCGTGCGCGCGGGCGTGCTGGAGCAGATCGCCGTCGATGTGATGCGCGATCTCGGGCTGGCCGATCGTCTGGAGCGGGAAGGGCTGGCCCATGGCGGCACCAACCTGTCGCTCGATGGAGAGATTTTCCATATCGACATGCAGAAGCTGACGGGTGGGTCCACCGTCACCGTCTATGGCCAGCAGGAAGTGATGTTCGATCTGTTCGAGGCGGCCGAGGCGCGGGGCGTGCAGATCGTCTGGAACGCCGACAATGTGGCGCTCCATGGCCTCGATAGCGGCAGCCCTAGCGTGACCTGGGCCGAGAATGGCGTCGAAAAGACGCTGGAATGCGATTTCGTCGTCGGTTGCGATGGCTTCCATGGCGTCAGCCGCCAGTCCATCCCGGCCGATGTGCTGCGCACCTTTGAGCGCGTCTATCCGTTTGGCTGGCTCGGTATTCTCGCCGATGTGCCGCCGTGCAGCCATGAACTGATCTACGCCAATCATGAGCGTGGCTTCGCGCTGGCCTCCATGCGCTCGCTCACGCGCAGCCGCTATTATGTGCAGTGCGGCCTTGATGAGAAGCTGGAGGACTGGTCCGACGATCGCATCTGGGACGAGATCTGCCTGCGCCTCGGCCCGACAGCTGCCGCCAATGTGGTGCGGGGGCCGTCGTTCGAGAAGAGCATCGCGCCGCTGCGCAGCTTCGTGGCGGAACCGATGCGCTGGGGTCGCCTGTTCCTCGCCGGGGATGCGGCCCATATCGTGCCGCCCACCGGCGCCAAGGGCATGAACCTTGCGGTTTCGGATGTCAGCTTCCTGCGCGATGCGCTGGTCGAGCATTATCGGCAAGGATCGACGGCGGGCATCGACCATTATTCGGCGCGGGCGCTTGCCCGCGTGTGGAAGGCGGAGCGTTTCTCCTGGTGGTTCACCTCGATCACCCACCGCTTCCCCAATATGGATGGCTTTGATCGCCGCATCCAGATGGCCGAACTCGATTATATCCGTGGTTCGGAAAGCGCGCAGCGGGTGCTCGCCGAAAATTATGTCGGCTTGCCCCTGAAATAAGCCGACACCGGGACGATTCGGGGAACGCATGCTGCAATGTGCGTTCCTCGAATCACTTCCGCCTTGTTCCTTTCCCGCAAAAGATCATGCGGAGCATGGGCGCGGTAAAAATAATTGCAGGGAAAATCCACGGTTTTCCGCCAAATTCTGATCCGTTGAGGCATGATTTTCCAGCCAGCCTGCTTTTTCAATTTGATATTGAGAGTAATTCTCATTAATTCAGAAAGGGCAGGCAGTCAGCGATTCGCACTCCTTAGGAAATGGCTGCGTGCGACCCCGTTCTCCTCTCTGGCCAGGACCGGCTTGCCGGTCCTGGCTTTCTTTTTCGGGGTGAAGGAAGCGCCCTTTCAGGACGGGGAATTTTCGGTGACGACAGGGGGATCGGCATAATATCGCCCGGCTGCCGCCTTGCGGGTAAACCATCGGGTGAACAGCTTTTTCCCCGGCTTTTCCACCAGATGATAAAGCGCGATCGAGGCGGTCAGGACCAGCAGCAGGAAGACGCCGATCTTCCATGGCCGGATGTCGCCGGAATGGTGTACCAGCGCGATCTTGAACCAGGTGAACAGCATGAAGTGGGAGAGATAGGTCGCATAGCTGATCTCGCCCAGATAGATGAGCGCGCGCATCGGCAGGGATGGCGTGCGGGCACGCGCTTCGTTCCGGCGCGAATGTTCGGCCAGCAGGAAGAGAAGCGCGGCCATCAGGGCGGGAAAGGCCCAAAGCTCGGCTTCGGGCCTTATCGCCCAGAATGTCCCGGCCAGCGCCGCGATCAGGCCCGCGCCCAATAGCGCGTTTCGTTGCCCGCCTTCTTTCCCCTGTAGCCAGAAGGCGCAGAGCAGCGCGCCGGTTGCAAATTCGAACAGGCAGCGGACCAGCCCATATTGGACGATATATTGCCCCAGATTATGCAGTCCCGCGCTGGACAGCCACCAGCCCATCAGCGCGAGCAGCCCGGCCATGCCCGCCAGCAGCGCGGGGCGGGAGGCGCGGGTGATGGGCGTCCCCAGAATCAGCAGCGGAAAGAGCAGATAGGCCGCCATTTCGGTGCTGATCGACCAGGCGGGATGATTCCAGCTCAGCGCCGGGGTGAAGCCCCAATTCTGCATGAGCAGGATATGGAGCGGCAACTCGCCCCAGGGATAGCCGGGAGGCTCCCGGCCTGTCGTCGCGAGCAGTGCGGCAAAGGCCATGGTGAGGAGAAGCATCACCGCATAAAGCGGGTAGATGCGCGCCAGCCTGCGGCCAAGAAAGGGAAGGATCGCGCTCCTGCCCTGTTCGGCGATGCTGCGATGGGAGGAAAGATAGATGACGAAGCCGGACAACAGGAAGAAGAAGTCGACCGCCAGATAGCCCTTGGCAAAGAGGAGGTGCAGCCGCTCCGGTATCCACGGCATGCTGCTGCGGATATGGTAGAAGACCACGAACCAGGCGGCGATCCCGCGCACGCAGGTGAGGTTGTGGAGATAGGGGACGCCCGCTTGCCGTGGGGGGCTGGCCGTCATGCCATCACCCTGCCTTTGTGGGCCGATGCGGGCGCGGCGGGTGCAAACATCTTATCGCTGCCGTCCTGCTGGGATATGCGGGCGAGATAGGTCGCCAAGCCGATCTGCAACGCCACCAGCATGAAGATGAAGGGCTGGTAGGCGACGCCGATAAAGGCCGCGCCCAGCAGATAGACCAGATGTCCCTGTTGCAGCGCCGCTGCCAGCGGGGAAATCCATGCCTTGTCGGGGTCGTGCCCCAGCCCGCGATAGCGGCGATAGATGCGGTGGGTGGTCAACAGAGACAGGATATGGATCAGCGCCCACATCAGGAAGCCGGGATAGCCCTGTTCGCCCAGCACCTCGAAATAGGCGCTGTGATAGGCGCGGCCCGCTTCGGTGATCTTGCTTCTCACCATCCGCGCATCATCGCCTTTGCCCTGCATCTCGGTCATATAATAGGTGAATCTATTGGAGCGATAGGCATCGAAACCGCCGCCCGCGGGATGGGTCTTCACATAATCCCAGGTCCATTTCCACACCTGCACCCGGGTCGAGGCGCTCTGGTCGCCCTGATAATTTTTGATCGTGCCCATGCGCTGGGTGAAGGTGGCGGGCAGGAAGGGGATGGTGATTACCGCGAGGAGAGCGATGGCCCCGCCGATCGCGAACCGCTTTTGGCTGCGCCAGATCACGAGCGTGCCGAGCAGGATGATGCAGAGCAGTCCGGTCCGTGTCTGCGTGCCGATCGGGATCAGCAGGCACGCCCCCGCCAGCGCCAGCGCATAGAACCGCACCTTCCAGTCGGGCCGGAAAATCGTGCCATATTTGGCCAGCCAGAACAGCAGCGGGATGATCGCGATGGCGACGGTGGAGATCGTCGACCCTTCATAAAGGCCGCTATTATTGTCCACCATCAGGTTGAGTTCGCCATAGCCGCCGCCCGACAGGACGGTCTTGACGCCGCCGGTGACGATGATCGCGCTCGCGCACAGGATCATCGTCAGGATCAGCGCCTCGATCCGCAGCCGCGTGCGCAGGGTCAGCGGCAGGAAGATCGCGAAGATCAGCGATTTCCAGACCCAGGACCATTTATGCGCGGCGTCGATCGGGAAATCGGCCGTGACCGTCGTATAGGCGCACCAGCCGAGCAGCATCACCATCAGCACTTGCCGCCAGGAAAAGCGACTGTCCCGCTTGTCGTCGGCGACCAGCCAGCCGCCGAAGGCGCACAGGAAGGCGATGGCGGAAATGGGAATGCTGTTGAGCAGGATATAGGTCAGCCGCTGGGGCGAAACGATGTCGATATAGGAATAGACCAGCACGAACAGGAAGGGGCGCTTCAGCGCGAGCAGGAACAGGCCGGCGAGAAAGCCGAGGAAGAACAGGTCACGCATCGGGGAAGATCGTCCTTTCCCGCGCCTGCGCCGCTGGGTCCGCCGCGTCGGCATGGATGGCCGGGGTGGCGGCCTCATCATCGAGATCCGGACGCGCCAGCAATCGCCAGAAGGCGACCAGCAGCAGCCCGTGGCTCAGCAAGATGGAGAAACTGTCGATCATTCCCTGTTTCCCTGCGCCGTGAAACCGGCTCTCCTGTTGCGCGCCGCTTGCGGATATTCCACTGGCGCATCTGTTGTCATAGCCTGTAGCGGTTGACGCGACGTTAAATCTTTTCGGGCAAAGAACGGGCGGTCATGACGCGTATATTGCACATTCTCGATCATAGCCTGCCGCTGCACAGTGGCTATACCTTTCGCACGCGGGCGATCCTGCGCGCGCAGATCGCGCAAGGGTGGGAGGTGAGGGGCGTCACCGGCCATCGCCATGTCGCGCCGGGGCCGGAGGTCGAGACGGTCGATGATCTGGTCTTTCATCGCACCACCACGCCGCGGCGCAAGGGGACTCCGCTGGTGCAGGAATGGCGCGAGATTGCCGATCATGAAGCCGCGATAGAGGCGGTGGTGCGGCACTGGCGCCCCGATATCCTCCACGCCCATTCCCCCGTGCTCAACGCGATCGCCGCCCAGCGCGTCGCGCGGCGGCACGGCATTCCGCTGATCTATGAGATCCGGGCCTTCTGGGAGGATGCGGCGGTCGGCAACGGCACCGGGGTGGAGGGCAATATGCGCTACCGCGCGATCCGCTGGCTGGAAAGCCGGGCGGTGCGCCGCGCCGATGCCGTGGCGGTGATCTGCGAGGGGCTGAAGAGCGATCTGGTCGCGCGCGGCGTCGATCCGGGCAAGATCATCGTCTCCCCCAATGGGGTCGATATGGACATGTTCGGGACGCCGGTGCCGCCCGATCCAGCGTTGCGCGCGCATCTCGGGCTGGAGGAGGATGCCGAGGTGATCGGCTTTATCGGCAGCTTCTATGATTATGAGGGGCTGGACGACCTGATCGCCGCCATGCCCTTGCTGCTCGCGCGCCGTCCACAGGCGCGTCTGCTGCTGGTCGGTGGGGGGCCGCGAGAAGCGGCGCTGCGCGCGCAGGCGGAAGCGTCCCTGGCCGCCGGGGCGATCCATTTCGTCGGGCGGGTGCCCCATGAGGAGGTCGAGCGCTATTACAGCCTGATCGACATATTGGCCTATCCGCGCAAGTCCATGCGCCTCACCGATCTGGTGACGCCGCTCAAGCCGCTGGAGGCGATGGCGCAGGGGCGGCTGGTCGCGGCGTCCTCTGTCGGAGGGCATCGCGAACTGATAGAGGATGGCGTCACCGGCACGCTCTTCGCGCCGGATGACCCGCCTTCGATCGCAGAGGCGCTGGCCGGGCTGCTAGCCGACCGGAATATGTGGCAAGAGCGCCGCGCGAACGCCCGGACCTTTGTCGAGCGGGACCGTAATTGGGCGGCCAACATCAGACGTTATCAACCTGTTTACCTGAATCTGCTTGAAAAGGGACAGGGTTCAAAACCCGGTCTGGCAACGAAATAGGGTTTTCAAGGGGTTTTTTGAGGTGAAACGACGCGACGCCAATCTGATTCTGATTGCGCTTGCCGCTCTGGGGGGCGGGGGTGTCGCCGCTGTTCTGCCTTTGTCTTTCATTGAAATGGCGCTGACGACGAGCGGGCTTTCGGAAACCATACCGGCTTTTGCGCCCCCGCTGGGCGGCACCGCGCGCCTGTCGCTGATCGGCGCCGCGATGATCGTCTGCGCGGGGCTTTTTGCGTTGTTCCTGCCTTGGGGGAAAGGGCCATATTCCTCCTCGGGCGAGCATAAGGAAAGTGGCATGAGTTTCATCTTTTCGAAGCTGGTGTTCTTCATGCGTGGTCGCAAGGAACGAACGCCCGCAAGTCTGGAGCATGCCGGCGATCCGCTGCCTGCCGAAGTGCCGGTGCTGCGCCGGTCCGATTCCCATCCGGATGCGCCCGCGCGTCCGCCGCTGTTCGCGCGCCGGGATCTGGGCGGGCAGGCATTGCCGCCGGAGGAGCTTCCCGCCGAGGAAATTCCTGCCGCGGAGTGGGAGGAAGTGCCGGAAAATTCCTCTTCCTCGCCTTCTTCCGATGAACCTGCGGAAGCGGAAACCGCTGAGCGCCTGCCGCCCGCGCCGGAGCCTTTGTCCTGGACCCTGATCGAGCAGGAGATGAACCGGCTGCTTGGCGGCGCCAAGCCGCTGGTTGATGGCGAGGCGCTGCCTGCGGGCGATGCCGCAGGGGCCTCGGCGTCGGTGACGGGAAGCCCCGGCGAAACGGGGGATGCGGCTGCCTCCGCGATCCAGCCGACCATCCAGCAACTGATTGAACGGCTGGAGCGGGGATTGCAGCGCAAGCAGGCGAAACGGCCGGCAGGGGGGCCCCGGCCTGATCCCGTCGCCGACGAGGGCCGCGCCTCGGCCGCATCCGGACTGGACGTTCTGGACCGGTTGTCCGATGAGGATTTGCAGCGCGCTCTGGCGGCATTGCGGCCTTCCCATTCCAAGGCGGAGTGATCCTCACCAATCCTCGATCGTGAGGATGGAAAGATGCAGCAGCGTTGCCGGATCGTCCGGCGCCGCGTCGCATGCGTCCACACAGGCATCGGCGACGATATGGCCGATGATCGAAAATTCCAGATCGGGAACGGCCTGCGCCAGCGCGGCTGCGCGCGTGGCATGGTCCTCTCCTTCCAGCCGCAGCACGATGCCGTGGCGCGCGCCGACGAAGGTGGCGCTGGCCCATGGGCGGGAGGATGTCGCGATAACGGATGAATCTGCCCCGGCATGCTTCAGCAGTTCTGCTATCACCCTTGTATGTGGGTCTTTGCGTGGCGGGCGCGGCCAGTCGCGCGCTCTCAGGCGACGTCGCGGACGAGGACAGGGCATGGTGGCGCCGTTTTCGGGTTTCGGATGGGTCATTGGCTGATGGCTCCATGATGGAAAATGGACATGAAATGTTCCAGCCGACGGATCATGCGGGGGCTTGGCTCCCTGCCGTTCCTCATGTCGAAAACAAGGCGGGGATCGCGTGCGGCGTCACGGCCGAAACGGGTGGGGGCCATGCCGGTTGCTCGCAGAAATTGTTCGATTCGCCTCAAAATCGCCATGCAGAACACTCCATCGGTAGAAGGGGGATGGGAAAAAATGGGGTCAGATCCGTGATAGGAATAATCCTATATTTCCTTTCAAATCCTACATGTCGAGGAGAAGTCCTATCATTGTGGAGCAGATATGGATGAGACTTCACCGCGTGAAATTCTCGCGACGCTAATTGCCGAGCATCGCACCAATTTCGGCGCTCTTTCCCGCCTGTTGGGAAGAAATCCTGCCTATATTCAGCAGTTTATAAAACGCGGCACGCCCCGCAGGCTGGATGAGCGCGATCGCCGCGTGCTGGCCGAATTTTTCGGCGTGGACGAGGGGCTTCTGGGCGCGCCGGATCGGGAGGATGCGCAGGCGCGCGGCCAGCGGAAAACCGCCGCGCGGCCCACTTCCGTCGCCACGGCGCAGGTGCCCAAACTGGCGCTGGAGGCTTCCGCCGGCACGGGCGCGATCGCCGGTGAGGAATGGGCTTCAGAGGTGATCGGTTTTGACCGGCACTGGCTGAAAAGATTGGGGCTGAGGCCGGAAAATCTATCCATTATCGATGTAAAAGGTGAATCCATGGCGCCCACGCTCAATAATGGCGACACGATCATGGTCGATCGCAGCGATGGCGTGGATCGGTTGCGCGACGGCATCTATGTGCTGCGGCTCGACACGATGCTGATGGTCAAGCGGATCGCGCTTTCCCCGCGCAAGGGGCGCATGGCGCTCGCCATTTCCAGCGACAATCCGCATTATCCCTCGTGGGAGGATGTGGATCGCGCGCTGGTCGATATCGTCGGGCGCGTGGTCTGGACCGCCCGCGTCCTGTCCTGACACGACGGGATGCGGGCGAGGCGCGCGCATAGGCCCTTGCAACGCGCGCGCGGCTTCTCCACATCGGGGCGCATGACGAACGATCAGACTTCCTCGCTGCCGCCGCTGCGCGCGGCGATCATTCCGGTGACGCCGCTCCAGCAGAATTGCACCCTCTTCTGGTGCACCCAGACCGGCAAGGGCGCCTTTGTCGATCCCGGCGGCGATATCGACCGGTTGAAGAAGGCCGCGGCCGACCAGGGTGTCGAGATCGAGAAGATTCTCATCACCCATGGCCATATCGACCATTGCGGACAGGCCGGCATCTTGGCCGAAGAACTGGGCGTGCCGATCGAGGGGCCGGAGGAAGCCGATCGCTTCTGGATCGCGCGGCTGGAGGATGACGGCCGCAAATATGGCATTGAAGGCCGCTCGTTCGAACCGCAGCGCTGGCTGCATGACGGCGATCAGGTGACGGTCGGCAATCTCGTGCTCGACGTGATCCATTGCCCCGGCCATACGCCGGGTCATGTTATCTTCTATCATCCCCAATCAAGATTGGCGGTGGTGGGAGATGTGCTGTTTCAGGGATCGATCGGCCGCACCGATTTTCCGCTCGGCAATCATCAGGACCTGATCGACGCGATCACCGGCAAATTATGGCCGCTCGGCGATGATGTCGCCTTCGTGCCCGGTCATGGCCCGATGAGCAATTTCGGCCATGAACGCGCGACCAATCCCTTTGTGGGCGACAGGGCGCTGGCGGCGGGCCGGTGAAGGGCGGCGACCGTGCCGGAGAGAAAAGCCAAGGAAAGACTTGCTTGTCCGGTAAAAAGCGGTATAGGCGCAGGACTTCGCGATAACCGGGGCGCTCCGATGGGGGCAAGCGGTCCTGAGTTGGTCTAAAGCACCAACACCGGGCCAGTCCGAATGTCGCTTTTGGGTTTGACTTTATTTAACGGATACAGGTGCCGAGATGGCTGTTCCCAAGCGAAAAACTTCTCCCTCCAAGCGCGGCATGCGCCGCAGCCACGACTCGCTGAAGGTCGAGGCATATCAGGAATGCTCCAATTGCGGCGAACTGAAGCGCCCGCATAATCTGTGCAATGCCTGCGGCCATTATAACGGCCGTGAAGTCATCGCCGTCGGGGCCTGATAGACTCTAATCATAGGGGAATAGGGTGAATAGCAGGCCGCATATCGCGATAGATGCGATGGGCGGCGACGAGGGCGTGCGCGTGATGATGGCGGGCGTCGCAGAGGCTCGTCGTCGACATGATGGTCTGCGGTTCATGCTGTTTGGCGACGAGGTGCGGATCAAGGCCGCGCTCGACAATCACCCTAATTTGCGGGCCGCTTCCGAGGTTTTCCATTGCGACGGCGTTGTCGATGGCAATGAAAAACCTGCGGTGGCGATCCGCAAGGCGAAGTCCACCTCCATGGGCCTTGCCGTCCAGGCCGTGAAAAAGGGCGATGCGGGGGCTGCCGTTTCGGCGGGCAATACCGGCGCTCTCATGGCCATGGCGAAACTCGCCCTGCGCACCATGCCGGGAATAGACCGGCCCGCGCTCGCCGCCTTGTTGCCCACGCTGGGCGACAATGACGTGGTGATGCTCGATCTGGGTGCCAACACCGAATGCGATACCCGCAATCTTGTCCAGTTCGCTGTGATGGGCGCTGCCTATGCGCGCGTGGCGATGGATCTGGAACGCCCGCGCGTGCGGCTCCTCAACATCGGCACAGAAGAGCTGAAGGGCACGGATGAAATTCGCGAGGCCGCGGCGATCCTGCGCAACCATAGCGATCTGGCGATGAGCTTCGATGGCTTTACCGAGGGCGACAAGATCGGCCGTGGGGAAGTCGATGTGATCGTCAGCGACGGCTTTTCCGGCAATGTCGCGCTCAAGACTGCCGAGGGCACGGCCCGCTTCGTCACCGACCTGTTGCGCCATGCCTTCACCAGTTCGGTGCGCTCGAAGATCGGTTTTCTGATTTCCAAGCCGGCTATGCATCTGCTGAAGCATCATCTGGACCCCAATAATCATAATGGCGCGGTATTTCTGGGCCTGAACGGCGTGGTGGTGAAAAGCCACGGCAGCGCCAATGCGACCGGCGTGGCCAATGCGGTGCATGTCGCCGCGCGCCTGCTCGAAGAAAATATAACGGAGCGTATCGCCAGCGACATGGCGCGGGTCGAGGCGCTCGGCAAGGCGGAGGCTATTGTAGGATGATTCGGCGCGCTGTTGTTCTGGGCACCGGTTCCGCTTTGCCCACGCGCTCGGTCAGCAATGAGGAGCTGGCGCGGACGGTCGACACCAGCGACGAATGGATTCGCGAACGGACCGGCATTCATCAACGCTATATTGCCGGGGAAGGGGAAACGACCTCCACCCTCGCGACCGATGCGGCGCGCCGGGCGCTGGAGGCCGCAGGCGCGGATGCCGGTTCGGTCGATCTCATCATTCTTGCGACGGCCACACCCGACCAGACCTTTCCGGCTACGGCGACCAAGGTGCAGGCCGCGCTCGGCATCAACGACTGCGTGGCCTTTGACGTGGCGGCCGTCTGTTCGGGCTTCCTCTATGCGATGAGCGTCGCGGACAGCATGATCCGGTCGGGCGCGGCGTCGCGCGCGCTGGTGATCGGCGCCGAAACCTTCAGCCGCATTCTCGACTGGGAAGATCGCGGCACCTGCGTGCTGTTCGGGGACGGCGCGGGCGCGGTGTTGCTCGGCGCGGAAGAAAGCGAGAAGGGCGAGCGCGGCATTCTCGCCACCCGGCTGCATGCGGACGGACGCCATAACCAGTTGCTCTATGTCGATGGCGGTCCTTCGACCACCGGCACGGTCGGCAAGCTGAGGATGAAGGGGCAGGAGGTTTTCCGTCACGCCGTCGTCAATCTGGCGTCGGTTTTGCGGGAAGTGCTGGACATGGCGGACCTGACCGCCGCCGACATCGACTGGGTGGTGCCGCATCAGGCCAATGCCCGCATATTGGAAGGCACCGCGCGCAAGCTCGGCCTGCCGCGGGAAAAAGTGGTGATGACGGTCGACCGGCACGCCAATACCTCGGCGGCGTCGGTGCCCTTGGCTTTCGATCTGGCGGTGCGCGATGGCAGGATCAAGCGCGGCGATGTGGTGGTGATGGAAGCGATGGGTGGCGGCTTCACCTGGGGCGCGTGCCTGGTGAAAATCTGACACCAGTTGTAAAAACGCGTCAAATCGAGCCAAAACCTCGCAAGACTAAGGTCAATCCCCTGCGAAAACCTTGCAAATCGGCAGATTTTCGGGAAGGTGGATGTAATAGAGAATGCGCTGAGGGATTAGGTATATGGCGGACATCGGCACTCTGACCAGAGCGGATCTGGCTGAGACTATGAACAGCAGGATCGGCCTCTCTCGCGCGGAATCCGCCAAGCTGGTGGAACAGATCATCAACCTGCTCTGCAATGCGCTGGCTGATGGCGAGAATGTCAAGATTTCCGGCTTCGGCACCTTCGTCCTGAGGGACAAGAACCAGCGCATCGGCCGCAACCCCAAGACCGGCATCGAAGTGCCGATCGAGGCGCGCCGCGTGCTGACCTTCCGGCCGAGCCAGATCATGCGTGAGCAGGTGGCTCGGGACTGAGTGTAACCGTCCCTTTTTCGGGCGTTTTCACCGCGTTCCGGCCCGCTATTAAGCCATAGCGGTTGACCGACCCTGGGGGATGGGTGCAACATGACCGCTATGGCAAAGCAGGACGGCGCTTTTCTGACAATTGGCGAGCTGGCGACGGAGCTGGGGGTTCCCCATCATATCCTGCGCTATTGGGAGAGTCGTTTTCCCGCGCTGCGTCCGCTGCAAAGGGCCGGGAACCGCCGCTATTATCGGCCAGAGGATGTGGAACTGGCCCGCACCATCCACCGCCTGCTCTCGATCGAGGGCTATACCGTGAAGGGCGCGCAGCAGGCGCTGTCGGGGCGGGTGTCGTCGGGGCAGATATCGTCAGGCCAGGCGTCTTCGGGACAGGCATCCTCGGGCGGGGAGGGTTCCGTTTCCTCCGCCAGCACCCTCATCGCAGCAGGCGAGGACGCGCAGAGTCTGCCCGCCGCCGCGCAAAGCACGCCTTCCGTCAATATGGAAACCAGCGCGTTGCTGAACAGGCTGGAGGCTATCCGCGAGAAATTGCGCAAGGCGTTGGTGCGGCCCGGCTAAAACTTCGGGAATGCGTTCGGCTTTGGTCGACGCCCCAAGCCATCATTCCGCATTGCTCAAATCATCAGATATTCTCATCTGGCTTGAATATCTTCACAGCTGCTGACGCGTTGAGAATAGATGAGAGAATGGCACTATAGGCCACTGAATTTTCTATATTATCAGCGATCCGGGCCGAATTTCGGGTCAAGGTCGCGCGGGCGGGTCAGCGTATCGAGGTGAAGGCCGATGCCCGGCGCGAGCATGTCCCAGCGTTCGCCCTCCCAACTCATCTGGGCGAGGCAGGCGGTCGGGAATTTGGCCTCGACAATATCGCGCAACGGGCTGCTGCCATCATCGGCGATCAGTTCGAGGATGAGATCCTCCAGCCCCGGATTATGGCCGACCAGCATCAGATGATCGATTCCAGCGTCGGTTTCGCGCAGCACATCGAGCAAGGTGGCGGAAGAGGCGAGATAGATGCGCTGGTCCCAGACCGGATCGATGATCTGGCCGAAGCCGGTGAAAAAGCTGTCGAGCGTCTGTTTCACGCGGGCGGCGGGCGAGGCGAGCAGGCGATCGGGGGCCAGGCCCATTTCCTTAGCCCTGCGCCCCATCGCCTGCGCCGCCTTCCGGCCCTTTTCGTTGAGCGGGCGATCGAAATCGCGCGCCACCGGGTCATCCCATCCCGATTTGGCGTGGCGCAGCAAGGTCAGCTTTTTCATATCTGCTTCATTCCCGATTCCTTCGCCTGATGCACCAACGGCGTTGCAAATCCAAGTCGTTCGCTCACCGAAATCACCGCTTCGTCCAGCGTCAGGCGGCGAATGGGGACATTGGGTGGGAAGGCGCTCAACAGGCGGCTGGGCATGGCGGCGGAAAGGATGACGAAGCTGCCCCGGTCATCGCCCCGGCGGATGAGGCGGCCGAAGGCCTGCGCCAGCCGCGCGCGGATCAGCGCATCGTCATAGGCGCCCCCGCCGCCATTTTGCTGGGCGGCGAGCTTGCGCGCGGCATGGAGGACGGTGGGCTTGGTCCAGGGCACGCCCTCCATGATCAGCAGCCGCAGCGAATGGCCGGGCACGTCCACGCCATCCCGCAAGGCGTCGGTGCCGAGCAGGGACGCGCGCATGTCGTCGCGGAAGATATCGACCAATGTGCCGGTATCGATCGGGTCGACATGCTGGGCATAGAGCGGCAGCGAGGCGCGGGCGAGCCGGTCGGCGATGCGGGCATGGACGGCGCGCAGGCGGCGGATCGCTGTGAAAAGCCCCAGCGTTCCGCCCTGCGCCGCCTCGATCAGCCGCGCATAGGCACCGGCGATCGCGCCGATATCGCCGCGCTTGATATCGGTGACGATCAGCACCTCGGCCTGTGCGGCATAATCGAACGGGCTGGTCGCCTCGAACTCGATCGGGGTTGCGCCGACATGCAATGCGCCGCTGCGTGCCTCCGCGCTCGACCAGCGACCGTCGCCGCCGCGCAGCGTGGCGGAGGTCAGGGCAACGCCGTGGGCGGGCTTGAGCACGGTTTGCGCGAAAGGCCGCGTCGGGTCGAGCCAGTGGCGGTGCAGGCCGATATCATATTCGCGCCCTTCATAGCGGTCGACCGCCAGCCAATCGACGAAATCGGGATCATTGGGACCGCCGATGCGCGCCAGCAGCGCAAGCCAGCCCGAGACGAGGTCCGCGCGCCAGCCGAGAGAGGCGATCGCGCCCTCCACCCGCGCGCGGGCGGGACCATCCATCCAGTCGGGCGCTTCGGCCAATATGGCCTCCAGCCGCTTGCCCAGATGATTGAGCGGGCGAAGCAGCGCGTCGAGCGCCTGCGCGGCCTCCATCGCGGCCTCGACCAATGGGCCGTCAGGCTCGGCGAGTTCGGTTTCAAGGCCATAGCCCGCATCGACATCGGCCTTGCCGTCCTCGGCGCGGGCAAAGACATGGGCGCGCACGGCGCCGAGAAGATGCTCGACCGGGCCGAAGGGATCGCCGGAAACCACGCGTTTCAGCCAGTCGTCAGAAGGGAGGGCAGTCGCGGCCTCGCGCGCCTGCTCGATCGCCGTCGCGCCCTCGGCGTCATAGCTCGCCACATCGGCCAGCCGTGCGGCAAGTCCCCGTCGCCGCCCGCGCGAGGTGCCCTCCGGCCCGATCACCCAGCGGCGCAGCTCGATTGCCTCCTGTCCGGTGAGCGCAAGGGCGAAGGTCGAATCGGCGGCATCGAAGATATGATGGCCTTCGTCGAAGATCATGCGGGTGGGGATATTGCCGCTTTCCCGCCCGCGCGCGGCGTTGATCATCACCAGCGCATGGTTGGCGATGACGATATCCGCATGGGCGGAGGCGCGCACGCCATGCTCGATGAAGCATTTGCGGTAATGCGGGCAGCCGGCATAGATGCACTCGCCCCGCCGGTCGGTCAGCGCGGTCGAGCCGTTGCGGCGGAACAGCGTCGGCAGCCAGCCGGGCAGGTCGCCGCCCACCATGTCGCCATCCTTGCTGTAGGACGCCCAGCGCGCGACCAGTTGCGCGAGGATCGCCGCGCGCCCGCTGAAGCCGCCTTGCAACGCATCCTCAAGGTTCAGCAGGCAGAGATAATTTTCCCTTCCCTTGCGCACGACGACGCGGCCCGTCCGCTTTGCGCCGGGGCCGTAAGCGGTGCCGGGCAGGCGCAGCGTTTCCGCGTCGAGCTGGCGTTGCAGCGCCTTGGTGTAAGTGGATATCCAGACCGTGCCGCCCGCCTTTTCCGCCCAGAGCGAGGCGGGGGCGAGATAGCCCAGCGTCTTGCCGATGCCGGTGCCTGCTTCGGCCAGCACCATATTGGGCCGGTCGCGATGCTGGCGCGGGGCGAAGGCGGCGCTCATCGCCTGCGCATAGTCCCTCTGGCCGGAGCGCAACTCGGCCCCCGCGCCGGTAAGGGCGGCGAGGCGTTCCTGCACCTCTTCGCCTTCCAGCACGACCGGGCGCGGGGAAGGGCGGGGCGCTTCCTCGTCCCATTCGGGCAGGCGGGAAAAGAGCCAGCGTTCGCCCTGCTCGGGCCGGGCGATGATCGGCGCGACGAGCGAGGCCCATGGCCAGCGCAGGCGATGCAGCGATTGCGCCGCCGTCCATGCGCCCTCGCGCTCCGGCCATGGGGCGCTGGAGGCGACATGGGTGAGGAGCGCGGCGGCGGCCTGCGTCAGCAGCGCGGGCACATCCTGCTCCTTTTTCGGCACGTCGAGGCCCAGCGCTTCAGCGAGGCCCTTGGGCGTGGGCACGAGAAAACGTGCGGGAAAGAGAAACGCCCAGAGTTCGAGCAGGTCGAGGCCGGAAAGGTCGCCATAGCCGAGCCGCTGGCCCGTCAGCGGCGCATTGAGCAGCAGCACCGGCGTTTCGGCGGCACGCGCGACCGCCTCTCCGCGCGAAAGGGCGCGGGTGATGCCATCGCTGTCGTGCAGCCAGATACCCGCATGGCTCGCATGAAGGGCGGGAAGGGGAGGAAGAGCGGTCACCTGTTCGCTCTAGAGCGTTTTCAGGCCAGATGGAATCATCTGACGACATGTATCGCGCGAAAAAAGGCCGTCCGGGCCTGTCGGAGGGGTGGTTCGGGTAAAATCCGGCGGGCGCCGCCGTCTACTGGACGCCGCGCCGGCCGAATCCGCCCGTCTTGCGGGAAGAGGCAGGGGAAGCGGTCAGGCCGGTGGCGGAAGGGCGCCGCGCATTTTGTGCGGTCTGGATATGCTCCAGCCTGTCGTGCAGCGGGCCTTCGCTCAACTCGATCGGGAAACGCGCGCCGAAGCGATCCTCCTCGGCCCACATGACCGTGCCATAGATGACCTGCCCCATATATTCGATCTGGAACGGTGTTCCTTTGGGCAGCGTTGGTCCGACGATCAGCGCGCCCTGCCGGGTCAGATTGGCCAGCGAGGCTTCGACCGGGCTGGAAAGGGCGCTCATGATCGTCACCGGTATGTCGACGGAGATGCGTTGGAGGCGGCTGCTGAGATCGGGACGGGCGGGCTGTGTCATGATGAATCGAGCATAAGCCTGATGAGGTTAATGCGCGGTAAAGCATGTTTCCCCGCGCGCGGCAGGAAAATGGAGGGGGGCAATGCCAAATGGGGCTTAAAATCCGGCGGGCGCGAGGCTAAGGGGGGAGCGTAAAGCCCTATCGACAAGAGAAAAGCCCCGATCATGACCGCTGCCTCCGTTCCGTCCCCCCAATTGCGCGAAGCCGCGTTGACCTCCAAGGCCTGGCCGTTCGAGGAAGCGCGCAAGGTCGCCAAACGGCTCGGCGACAGGGTGCCGGAAAAGGGCTATGCGTTGTTCGAAACCGGCTATGGCCCCTCGGGCCTGCCGCATATCGGCACCTTCAACGAGGTGCTGCGCACCACCATGGTGCGCCGCGCGTTCGAGGCGCTGTCCGATATCCCGACCAAGCTCATCGCCTTTTCCGACGATATGGACGGCCTGCGCAAGGTGCCGGATAATGTCCCGAATCAGGACATGTTGCGCGAGCATCTGGGCAAGCCGCTGACGGCGATCCCCGATCCGTTCGGCAAATATGAAAGCTTCGCCCATCATAATAATGCGATGCTGCGGGAATTTCTCGACCGCTTCGGCTTCGATTATGATTTCCGGTCCTCGACCGAGCAATATCGCTCCGGCGCGTTCGATGGGGCGCTGCGCAATGTGCTGCGCCAGTATCAGGCGATCATGGACATCATGCTGCCGACGCTGCGGGCAGAGCGCGCGGCGACCTATTCGCCGGTGCTGCCGATCAGCCCGAAGTCCGGCATCGTTCTTCAGGTGCCGGTCGAGGTGATCGACGCCGATCAGGGCCTGATCCGGTTCGAGGATGAAGGCGAGACGATCGAGCATTGCATTCTGTCGGGCGGCGCGAAGCTGCAATGGAAGGTCGACTGGGCGATGCGCTGGGTCGCGCTCGGCGTCGATTATGAGATGTACGGCAAGGACCTCACGGACAGCGGCGTGCAGTCGGGCAAAATCGCGCAGGTGCTCGGCGGGCGTAAGCCGGAAGGGCTGATTTATGAGCTTTTCCTCGATGCGAAGGGCGAGAAAATCTCTAAGTCCAAGGGTAACGGCCTCTCCCTTGAGGAGTGGCTGACCTATGGCAGCGAGGAGAGCCTTGCCTTCTACGCCTATCGTGAACCGAAGAGCGCCAAGCAGCTGCATATCGGCGTGATCCCGCGCGCGGTCGATGAATATGAGCAGTTCCGTGGCAATTATATTGAACAGGCGATCGACAAGCAGCTCGGCAATCCGGTCCACCATATCCATAATGGCGCGGTGCCCGCCGAGGCTTTGCCGGTCAGCTATGGTTTGCTGCTGAACCTTGTCGGCGTGATGGGCGCGGATGCGACCGAGGATCAGGTCTGGGCCTATCTCGCCAACTATGTGCCCAATGCCTCGCCCGACGCTTATCCGCAGCTTGCGGGGCTGGTGGCGAACGCGCTCGCCTATAATCGCGATTTCGTCGCGCCGACGCTCAACCGCCGTGCGCCCGACGCCAGCGAGGCCGCCGCGCTGCGCGAACTGGACGCGCAACTGGGCGCGTTGCCCGAAGATGCCTCCGCCGAGGATATCCAGACCATCGTCTACACGATCGGCAAGGACCCGCATTATGGGTTCGAGCAGCTGCGCGACTGGTTCAAGGCGCTTTACCAGACGTTGCTGGGCGCGGATCAGGGGCCGCGCATGGGCAGCTTCATCGCGCTCTACGGCATCGAGAACAGCCGCCGCCTGATCGCGCAGGCGCTCGACAAGGCTGCCTGATCGCGCGGTATAAGAAAAGCCCTCCCCGGACAGGCTCCGGGGAGGGCTTTCATTTGGGAGGCGTAGCGCCTTACCAGAAGAAACCGCGATGAACCTCCATCACGCGGCCCGTGCGGATGTTGACGAGCAGCACGTCGTCATAATGGCGCACCCAGCGCAGGTTGGAGGCGACCGGACGCAGCCGGTAGGCGCGCGGATTGTTGATATAATAGCGCGGCGCATAATATTCCCTGCGCAACTGGGAGCCGCTGTCCCAGCGCTGATAGCGGAAGGGCGCATTCCACTTGCCGCGATTATAGACGGCGCGGTGGCTCTGGCGATATTCGCGCAGTTCGCGATCATAATCGCGCCGCGCATCGCGCACGTCGCGGCGCTCTTCGCGGATTTCGCGGCGGTCGCCCTGGCGATAGGCCCGGTTGAGATCGCGCTGCTCCCCGCGCAGATCCTTGCGGGCGTCACGGACATCGCGGGCTGTCTGGGCCGATGCCGTTACCGGGGCGGCGGCCATGGGCAAAGCCGTTGCCGCCATCAGCAGGGTCAGGATCATCTTCTGCATCTCAAGCACTCCATATGTCTTTCCATCGACTGACGGCTCTGCGTCCCTTCGATGGTTTTTCTTATGGGTGAGTCGCCCTGAACCGGCCGGGAACGGTCCAGTCAGTAAAATGAAAGATATCGAAATATTTCAGCGCCGTGTGGCCAGCCAGGGCTGTTCGCGAAACCATTGGGTCAGCACATATTTGATCCCGGATGTCACCGGCTGGGCGGCATGCAGCGTATCGGGATTGGGGGAGCCATCCTTGCGCAGATTATTCCAGATGAGCAACTGCCCTTCCTGCGGGGTGATCGCAAAGCCGCCCTGCGGGAAAACCGTCTCTCCCCCGCCGTCGAGGCTGTTGAGATAGAGCATCGCCGTCCAGCATCTCTGCCCACCCTGCGCGCGCATCTGCGGCCAGTAGCTGGCGTCGACCGGGAAATAGTCGCAATGGAATTTATATTCCTGACCCGGCCGGTATCGCTGGCCCTGTATGGTTTCGCCATAGCTCGGGTCCATGCCCATCAGCGCGGAAATCCGGGCGGTGATGGTACTGACGAGCTTATGCCCGGGGTCCATATGGCAACTGTCGCTGGTGCGATAATCGGCGCTCGCCGAACCGGAAAACAGCACCGAGGGTTGCGCGCCCGCGTCGATGATCGCGCGCAGCGCCGCGCATTCCTGCGCGCTCGCCAGATGCTGGCGCGTGTAGAGCGTGAGCGTATCGCTCTCCAGCCGCTGCACCATCGGATTGCGGGCGAGCTTGGCTGCGGTTTTGCGGCCGATGGCTGCGCGATGGCTGGACGGCTGATCGCCATCATCAGGAGGAACGGCATCGGAAAGAGCGGTGTCGGGAAGGGAGGGTGGGGTGGATTTGCGACGAAACATGATGATCGAAGCCTAGCGCTTTCCCTTTCCCCCGCGCAAGCCGCCAAAGAAAAGTCCGGGACGCACGCGCCCCGGACCCTTGCTTTCCGGTGAGGAGAGGGAGCCTTACCAGAAGAAATCGTAGATCACGTCGACCACCTGGCCGCTGCGGATATCGACCAGCAGCGCGTCATCATAATAGCGGACCCAGCGCAGCGACCCATAAGCCGGGGGCAGCCGGTAATAATAGGGGTCGTTGATCCAATATTGGCTGGAATAGAGACCGCTCCACAGCGAGAAGCCGATGGAGAAGCGGCTATAGCCATAGCTCCAGCCCCTCGGTGCGTGATAGCGGGCGCGGTAGCGGTCGCCATAGCGATCGCGATAGCGCTGCCAGTCATAGCGCTGGTCACGGCGCCAGTCGCGATCCCAGTTATTGGCCCAGCTATTGGCGCCCGCACGGGGGCGATCGCGCGTGTCCCACGCATAACGGTTGCCCCGGTCGTTGCGCCAGTCGGCACGATCGCGTTCCCGGCGATCGTTGCGCCAGTCATTGCGGTCGTCCGGGCGATTGCCGGGGCGATTCTGGCTCCAGTTCTGCGGACGGTCGGGCCGGTCGGGACGGTTCACGCCCGTGTCGGGGCGGGCGTCTCCGGGCCGGTTCTGCCCGGGGCGGTTCTGGACCCAGCCATTGGGACGATTGTCCTGACGATTGCCCTCTGGCCGGCCTTGTATTTCGTTGGGGCGTATTCCGTTGGGGCCGGGGCGGGTGGCCGGGCGGCTATCCGCGCGCGGAGAAGCGGGGCGCGTACCCTGCCACCCCTGGTCCGAACGCGGCTGGCTGCGCACGGCCCGGTCCGGCCTGCGATCGCCCTGCGGCGCGGTGAAGCGCGGCGAGGGCTGCTCACGCTGCCGTTCTGCGCGGGCCTGCCTCAAATTGGGGGGAGCCGGGCCACCCGATGCGCTCATGCGCTGGCCGGGACGGTCGCGTTCCGCAGCGACCGTGACTGCCGGACTGGTTCCCAGCAGCGTGGCGCCGAGGAGGCTCGCGATAAGGAATTGCTTCTTCATCATGCTGCCTTTCTGCCTGCGGGAAGAAAGAGTCTCCCCTGCTTGCTCCAGCATGTATCATCTGGCGCATGTCGCCTGTCTGAACCGGGGGTTCAGCTATGAGACAGAATTGCAATATGGTGAAATATCCGGCGCGCAAAAAGGGCGGAAAAGCGAAAAACTATTGCTCCCGCAAGGCCGGGACGGCGCGCGCGGCGTCCTCGGGCGTGATGCCCGGCGGCGGCGCGGCGGCGAGTCGCTCCTCACCCTGCATGATCTTCGCCGCGCGGCGGATCGCCGAACGAATCCGGGGATAGGTGCCGCAGCGGCAGATATTGGTGATGGCCGCGTCGATCTGCGCGTCGCTGGGCGCCCTGTTCTTCGCCAGCAGCACCGAGGCGGCCATGATCATGCCGGATTGGCAATACCCGCATTGGGGCAGGTTCTCCGCGACCCATGCCTGTTGCACCGGATGGCTGCGATCGGTCGACAGCGCCTCTATCGTCGTCACGAAGCGCCCTTCGCACTGGCCCAGCGAAACGCGGCAGGAGCGTATGGCCTCGCCATCGATATCGACCGTGCACGCGCCGCAATCGCCGGTGCCGCACCCATATTTGGTGCCGGTGAGATTGGAGGCGTCGCGCAGCGCCCAGAGCAGCGGGGTCTGCGGGTCCATGCGATATTGGACCGGGCGATCATTGACGGTGAACTTGGTCATGGCGCGCCTTATATGGCAGCACGGGCGCATCGCGGAAAGTGCTTTTCCCCGCCGGGACGCGCCGGATTGAGCGGTTTGTGCTTGATGTTTGCGGATTTCGTTGATAGGGCGCGCCCAGCACGGCGCAGGTCGATGACTTGCGGCGACCGGTTTCTTTTATATGAACGCCCGGGTTGCTGGTGGGGGAAAGCCTCTTCTGCCCGACCCATGAAGATTGGAGTTGTACGGCCTTATGCAAATCATCGTCCGCGACAATAATGTCGATCAGGCACTGCGCGCGCTCAAGAAGAAGCTTCAGCGCGAGGGCGTCTATCGGGAGATGAAACTGCGTCGTCATTACGAAAAGCCGTCGGAAAAGCGCGCCCGTGAAAAGGCCGCCGCTGTGCGTCGCGCCCGTAAGCTGGAGCGTAAGCGTATGGAACGCGACGGCGTTCGGTAAAAGACGGCTCCGGGGTCTTGCCGCGACGGCTTGGTCCCGGAACAACCGGCCTTCCCGGCCGGGCTCTATGAATCAGGTTTCGTTCGGGGTGGGTGAGTGATTCGCCTGCCCGGCGAGCTGTTCTTCGTGCCGTTCTCAAAAGGGGCGTTTCCATGTCTGTTACCGCTGTACCGCTTCGTCCGATTGCCAAGGGGTCGGTTTCCCGCCTCTGGATTGGCGTGGGTATCGTGGCGCTCGCCGCCGCTGGCCTGTCCTGGGTTGGCACGCGTGCCGTAACGCCGTCGCCCAGCGCGTTCCTCCACGGCAATGCCAAGGAAGCGGGTGTCGTCACCACCGAGAGCGGCCTGCAATATCAGGTCATCAAGGAAGGCGCGGGCGCCAGCCCGAAGTCGAGCGACGTGGCGCTGGTTTCCTATCGCGGCACGCTGGTCGATGGCACGGTGTTCGATCAGAGCGAGCAGGCGGCGATGCCGATCGACGGCATCGTCCCCGGTTTCGCCGAGGCGCTGCAACTGATGAAGAAGGGCGGCGAATATAAAATCTATCTGCCGCCGTATCTCGCTTATGGCGACAAGGTGCCCGAAGGCGCGCCGATCCCGCCCAATTCGGTTCTGATCTTCGATGTGAAACTGCTCGATTTCAAATCGCGCGAGGAAATCATGCAGATGCAGCGTGAAATGCAGCAGATGCAGGGCGCGCCGCAGCAGGCGCCGGAAGCTCACTAAGGGCTTTCCTGCCGTTGAATTGAGAAAAAGGCCGGTTCGAAGCCGGCCTTTTTTTCGTTTATGAGGCAGCCTGCGCGCGCACGTTTTGGAGCATTTTCAAGCCAGACGGAAACATCTTACGACTCGGCGCCATAGGCCAGCGCGGCATGAAAACTCAGGGCGCAGCTTTCCGCTTCCAGCAAGCCGAATGCGGTCTGGGCGGAAGGCCCGCAGATTATTGCGCAGGCTGTGAGATGATCTCCCACTTGCCGCTGGCGACGCGATCGCTCGCGGGGCGCAGGCTCTTTCCCGCCCGGCCGGGACGAAGCGAGCGCCACCAACTCAGCGGATTGAGCGTGGTCGAGCCATCGACCGAGAAGGTGAGGATCTCCGCGCGGCCACCGATGGATTCGAACGGCACCGGACCACCCAGCCCCTTTTGCGCGAAGGAAACGCGGCTGTCCGCGCTGTTGTCGCGATTGTCGCCCATCAGGAAAAGATGATTGGCCGGAATGCGCATCGGCCCATACCAGTCGGTTTCGCGCGGGCCGACATCGATGATCGTATAATGGCGGCCATTGGGCAGGATTTCTTCCCGCACCGGCAATTCGCAATAGGGTTTCCCGTCCTCGCCATAGGTCAGCGCGCCGGGGAATTGTTCGGCCGGGCAGGGGGCATTCTTGTCAACGGGGACCATCAGCGGCGGCAGCGTCTTCTGCGGCACCGCTATGCCGTTCAGCACGACTTGTCCCGCGCGGATTTCGATGAGGTCGCCGGGCAGGCCGATCACCCGCTTGATATAATCCTCCTGGCTGTCCTGCGGCGTGACGATGACGATATCCCCGCGCTCGGGCAGGCGGCCGAAAATCCGTCCGGGCAGGAAAGGAAGCGGATGGAAGCTCGGTGACACATAGGACCAGCCATAGGGATATTTGCTGACGATCAGCCGGTCGCCTTTCAGCAGGACCGGCATCATCGATTCCGAGGGGATGTAGAAAGGCTTGGCGATGAAGCTGTGAAAGGCGAGGACGCCGAGCAGCAGCACGGCAAGGCTGCGCAGTTCCACCAGCCAGTTGATCCCGGCATGGGGGCGATCCTCTTGCCGGGCCTCGGCCTCTCCGTCGATCGCGCCTGCATCCATTGCGGGCGTTTCCGTCGATTGTTCTTCGGGGGATGGCCTGGCGGGCAGGGGATCGGGCCGGTCGGTGGAAGGCGGGCTTTCCATCATGTCTCTTTCGACGAAAGCCGCCGCCTTAAAGCGGCAGGGCTTCCAATATCACAAATGCCTGCGCCCATGGATGATCGTCCGTCAGCGTAAGGTGAATGGCGATGCGATGGCCGGGCGGCGTCATGGCCTCGACCCGCGCCAGCGCGCCGCCGGTCAGCGCCAGCGTCGGCGCGCCCGAAGGGGCGTTGACGACGCCGATATCCTTCATGAACACGCCCTTGTTGAAGCCGGTTCCCACGGCCTTGGAAAAGGCCTCCTTGGCGGCGAAGCGCTTGGCGAGGGTTCCCGCCTTGGTGAACGGGCGGCGGGCGGCCTTGGCGCGCTCCACTTCGGTAAAGACGCGCTGCTCGAAGCGCTCGCCATGGCGCTCCAGCGCGCTGGCGATCCGCTCTATATTGCAGAGATCGGAACCGAGGCCGATGATCATCCGCGCGCCGCCATCATATGCTCGCGCATCATGGCGATGGCGGGGGCGAGGCCGGTGAAGATCGCCTCGCCGATCAGGAAATGGCCGATGTTCAATTCCCGGATTTGGGGAATAGCGGCGATCGGCCCCACATTGTCGAAGCTGAGGCCATGCCCGGCATGGGGTTCGATGCCGTTGCGGGCGGCAAGCGCCGCAGCGTCGCTGATCCGGCGCAGTTCGTCGGCGCGGTCGCCGTCCGTCACATGGGCATAGCGTCCGGTGTGAAACTCGACCACCGGGGCCTTGAGGCGGATCGCCGCATCGATCTGGCGGGTGTCGGGTTCGATGAAGAGGCTGACGCGCACGCCGGCCTCGGCCAGCGCGGCGACCATGGGCGCCAGCGTTTCGAACTGCCCGGCGGCGTCGAGACCGCCCTCGGTGGTGCGCTCCTCGCGCTTTTCGGGGACGATGCAGGCCGCATGGGGCTTGTGGCGCAGCGCTATGGCGAGCATTTCCGGCGTCGCCGCCATCTCCAGATTGAGCGGCACGGTGAGCGCGCTCATCAGGCTGGCGATATCCTCGTCGCGAATATGGCGGCGATCCTCACGCAGATGAGCAGTGATGCCGTCCGCCCCGGCCTCGACCGCGAGCAGGGCGGCCCTGACCGGATCGGGATGCTCGCCGCCCCGCGCGTTACGGATCGTCGCAACATGGTCGATATTGACGCCGAGGCGCAGGGGCGGGAGGGCGTTCATCGTCTCAGTTCTTCCGGCTGCCGGGCTTGGTCGCGGGAATGGCGGCCAGTTCGGGAGGCAGGGCGTCGGCCTCATAGACCGGGAAGTTCAGCGTCACGAGCGGATAGAAGGGGACGCCGAGGTCCGCCTGCCCGGCGGAGCGATCGACCAGCGCGGCTTCGGCAAGGACGATCCCGCCTTCGGCCCGCACCGCATCCATCGCCTGACGCGAGGAAAGGCCCGTGGTCACGACATCCTCGACCAGCAGCACTTTCTGCCCCGGCTCGATCGCGAAGCCGCGACGCAGCGTGAACTCGCCGTCGGGCCGTTCGAGGAACAGCGCATCGACGCCGAGCGCACGGCCCATCTCATGGCCGATGATGATGCCCCCCATTGCGGGCGAAACGACCAGATCGATTTCCGAGCGCAACTCGCGCGGCAGCTTCTGCGCGAGGGCGAAGGCGAGCCTCGCCGCGCGCTCCGCATTCATCAGCACGCGCGCGCATTGCAGATAGTTGGAGCTGTGGCGCCCGGAGGACAGGATGAAATGGCCTTCCAGCAGGGCCGAAGCGGCCCGGAATTCGGCCAATACCTCGTCATCAGTCATATAGTCTGTTCCATCATGATATACTGTGCGCCAGATAGGAGGGTTGGGCGGTGCTTGCAACCTGCAATGAAAGCGGCTTTTGCGGGTTGAGACTGGCGGAAAGCCTGCTTATAACCCCTTCAATTGAGCAACACTCTGCCGGTGTCACCTAGGCAAGAGAGGCCAGTGAGGGGAACGGGGATTAGAACGCATATGAAAATCGCGAAAACGCTTGTTATGGCAGGATTGCTGGCCTTTGTGCCGGTCATCACGGCTTCGCCCGCAGCGCTTGCGCAGGACAGCGCAGTGGCCAATGCGGCGGCGGCCGATTCGGCCCCGGCCGAGGCGACGAATGCGACAGCGCCTGTCGCGGCGGCGCCCGCAACCCCCGCGGTGGCGGCTCCTCCCCGCATGAAACCGACCGAGGGCATCGGCATGCCGCGCCCCGGCGAGATCAGCTTGCAGGAACAGTTCAGCCCGACGGGCCAGCAGGCGCGCTGGATTCATGACGCGCTGCTGGTGCCGGTGATCACGATCATCAGCCTGTTCGTGCTGGCGCTGATGCTCTTCATCGTCGTGCGCTATCGCCGCGCGGCGAATCCGACCCCGTCCAAGACGGCGCACAATACCATCCTGGAAATCTTCTGGACGGTGGCGCCGATCCTCATCCTCGTGGTGATCGCGGTGCCCTCGATCAGCCTCATCGCCGAGCAATATAAGCCCGCGCCCAAGGATGCCCTCACCGTCAAGGTGACGGGATATCAGTGGTATTGGGGCTATGAATATCCCGATCAGGGCATAAGCGAGTTCGTCTCCAACCTGCTGCCCCCCGAAAAGGCGGTGGAGAATGGCGAACCTTATCTGCTTGCGGCGGACAACCGCCTGGTCCTGCCCGCCGGGCGGCCGGTCAAGCTGATCATCACCGCGGCCGACGTGATCCACAGCTTCGCCGTGCCTTCGCTCTGGGTGAAGATGGATGCGGTGCCGGGCCGTCTCAATGAGAAGTCGTTCACGATCGAGAAGCCCGGCGTCTATTATGGCCAATGCTCGGAACTGTGCGGCGCTCGCCATGGCTTCATGCCGATTGCGATCGAGGCGCTGCCTCCGGCCGAATTTGACCAGTGGGTCCGCTCGCAGGGCGGCGATCCGGCCGGTAACGCCAATGGCGAAGCCTCCAAGACCGCCGCTGCCGACACGGCTCCGGCCGCTTCCAGAATTTGACGCGAGGGATCATAACCATGACCACTATCGCTGCTGATCCGCACGACATTCACGCTCATGATCATCATGACGCCGATCACAAGCCCGGCTTTTTCGCGCGCTGGTTCATGTCCACCAACCATAAGGACATCGGCACGCTCTACCTGATCTTCGCGATTACCGCCGGTATCATCGGCGGCGCGATTTCCGGCCTGATGCGCCACGAGCTGGCGCAGCCGGGCATCCAGTATCTCCATACCTGGGCGATGTGGATGGACGGGCCGGACGCGACGCTCGACCAGGCCTATCATCTCTGGAACGTGCTGATCACCGCGCACGGCCTCATCATGATCTTCTTCATGGTGATGCCCGCGATCATCGGCGGGTTCGGCAACTGGTTCGTGCCGATCATGATCGGCGCGCCGGACATGGCCTTCCCGCGCATGAACAATATCAGCTTCTGGCTGCTGGTTCCCTCCTTCCTGCTGCTGCTCGGCTCCACGCTGGTGCCCGGCGGCACCGGCAATGGCGCGGGGACGGGCTGGACGGTCTATGCTCCGCTCTCGACGAGCGGTTCGCCCGGACCGGCGGTCGACCTTGCGATCCTGTCGCTGCATATTTCGGGCGCCAGCTCGATCCTGGGCGCGATCAACTTCATCACCACCATCTTCAACATGCGCGCGCCGGGCATGACCCTGCACAAGATGCCGCTGTTCGTCTGGTCGGTGCTGGTGACCGCGTTCCTGCTGCTGCTCGCGCTGCCGGTTCTGGCCGCAGGGATCACGATGCTGCTGACCGACCGCAATTTCGGCACCGTTTTCTATGACGGGCTGCGCGGCGGCGATCCGGAGCTTTACCAGCATCTGTTCTGGTTCTTCGGCCACCCCGAAGTCTATATCATGATCCTGCCGGGCTTCGGCATCGTCAGCCAGATCGTCTCGACCTTCAGCCGCAAGCCTGTCTTCGGCTATCTCGGCATGGCCTATGCGATGGTGGCGATCGGCGTGGTCGGCTTCGTCGTCTGGGCGCACCACATGTTCACCACCGGCATGTCGGTGAACGTCAAGATGTACTTCACCGCCGCGACGATGGTGATCGCGGTGCCGACCGGCATCAAGATCTTCTCCTGGATCGCGACGATGTGGGGCGGCTCGCTCACCTTCAAGACGCCGATGGTGTGGGCGCTGGGCTTCATCTTCATGTTCACCGTGGGCGGCGTGACCGGCGTGGTGCTCGCCAATGGCGGCGTCGACGACGTGCTGCACGACACCTATTATGTGGTCGCGCATTTCCACTATGTGCTGTCGCTGGGCGCGGTGTTCGCTCTCTTTGCCGGTTTCTACTACTGGTTCCCGAAGATCAGCGGCCGCATGTATAATGAGGTGCTGGGGCAGCTCCACTTCTGGGTGTTCTTCATCGGTGTGAACATCCTGTTCTTCCCGATGCACTTCCTCGGCCTGTCGGGCATGCCGCGCCGCTACCCCGATTATCCGGAGGCGTTCGCCTATTGGAACAAGATCGCGACCCACGGCTATGACATCATGGCGGTTGGCGTGCTGATCTTCTTCATCAATGTCTTCTACTCGCTGCTGGCGGGGCCGAAGGCGGCGGGCAATCCCTGGGGTGAAGGGGCAACGACGCTGGAATGGACGCTTTCCAGCCCGCCGCCCTACCATCAGTTCGAAACGCTGCCGCATATTGACTGATGGGTGAAATAGGAGGAGGGGCGGGCTATGCCCGCTCCTTCCCATGAGGTTTTTTCCGATATGAAGTCTGCCGTCCTGTCCTCGCAGGAACATTCCTCTTCCGCCGCCCGCGCTGGCGTCGCCGTCGCCGAGTGGCGTGATTTCGTCGCGCTGACCAAGCCTCGGGTGATGACGCTTGTCGTCTTTACCGGCCTGTGCGGCTTGCTGGCCGCGCCGGGCGCCATCCATCCGGTACTCGCCTTCACCGCGATTCTGTGCATCGCGCTCGGGGCAGGGGCCGCCGGCGCGTTGAACCAATGGGTGGAGGCCGACACCGACGCGCTGATGAAGCGCACCGCCAACCGGCCACTGCCCGCCGGGCGCATGGAACGGCAGAGCGCGCTGCATTTCGGCGTCGGGCTTTCCTGCTTCTCGGTGCTTCTGCTCGGCGTTGCGACCAATTGGGTGGCCGCGGCGATCCTGGCGATCTCTATCCTCTATTATGTGCTGGTCTACACGGTTTGGCTGAAACCGCGCACCGCGCAGAATATCGTCATCGGCGGCGCGGCGGGCGCTTTTCCGCCGGTGATCGGCTGGGCGGCGGTGACGGGGGATGTGTCCGCGCTGCCGATCGCGCTCTTCTGCCTGATCTTCTTCTGGACGCCGCCGCATTTCTGGGCGCTGTCGCTGTTCGTGCGCACCGATTATGCGAAGGCGGGCATTCCGATGCTGCCGGTCGTCGCCGGGGAGCAGGCAACGCGGCGCCAGATCTGGGGCTATACCGGGGTGATGGCGATCGCCGCCTTCGCGCCGGTGCTGCTGCACCTGACCGGCATGATCTATGGCACGGTGGCGCTGTTGGCGACCGGCCTCTTCTATGTCTACGCCTTTCGCGTGTTCCGCAGCCGGGAAAGCGACCCCGCGCGGATGAAAGCGGAACGGCGGCTGTTCGGCTATTCCGTGCTCTATCTCTTCATCATGTTCGGCGCGGTCGTGCTCGATCGCTGGGTGATGGCATGAGCGCGCCCGAGCAAAGCCCCGAAGGGGGCCGCGATCCGCAGGCGCCGCTGGATGAGAAGCTCATCCGCCAGCGTCAGCGCAGCCGTTCGCTGGTGACGGGATTGGTGTTGGGCGCGCTGGCGATCCTCTTCTATGCGATCGCGATTGCCAAGATGACGGGCGCGGGGGGATGAGCATGGAGGCGTCATCGGTTCCGGATTCCTCCGATCTCGCGCGGCGCAATCGCCGTGTGATGATCGGGGCCGCGCTGGTGGCGCTGGGCAGCCTCGGCCTGGGGTTCGCGGCGGTGCCGCTCTATCGGGTCTTTTGCCAGACGACCGGTTTTGGCGGTACTACCCAGCGGGCCGACGCCTCCGTCGTGGTGAAGCCGGTGGCGGGCCGCACCATGTCGATCCGCTTCGATTCCAATGTCGCACCCGCCATGCCGTGGAAATTCTATCCCGAGCATCCCACCGACACGGTGGAGATCGGCGCGCGGGACATGGCGATCTTCATCGCGAAGAATCTCAGCGACAAGCCGGTGACGGGCACGGCGGTGTTCAATGTGACGCCGACGCAGGCGGGCGCCTATTTCACCAAGATCCAGTGTTTCTGCTTCACCCAGCAGACGCTGCAACCCGGCGAGCAGGTGCGGATGCCGGTCATCTATTATGTCGATCCCAAAATTCTGGACGACCCGGACAACAAGGATACCCAGCAGATCACGCTGAGTTATACGTTCAATCCTGTTGAGCCGGATTGAATGCCACGTTAGAAACGATGATCAACACTCGGATGAAGTGAACAGGGAAGAGGGAACATGGCAGGGGCTAAGAATCACGATTATCACATCCTTCCACCCAGCGCCTGGCCGCTGATGGGGGCGGTTTCCGCCTTCTTTCTCGCCGTGGGCGGCGTAACATGGATGCATGCCGACCAGATGGGCAATGCGGGGCCTGCCCTGTTCGGCCTTGGCGTCGCGGGCGTGCTCGCCACGATGTTCTTCTGGTGGACCGATGTGGTGCGCGAGGCGCGGGCCGGCGATCATACGCCGGTGGTGCAGCTTCACCTGCGCTATGGCATGATCCTGTTCATCGCCTCGGAAGTGATGTTCTTCCTTGGCTGGTTCTGGGCCTTTTTCGATTTCTCGCTCTTCCCCTCGCAACTGGACCCGATCAACGGCCTGTTTCCGTCCAAGGGCGTCGAGGTGCTCAATGCCTTCGAGCTGCCGCTGCTCAACACGCTGATCCTGCTTTGCTCGGGCACGACCGTCACCTGGGCGCATCATGCGCTGATCCATGGCGATCGCGAAGGGTTGAAGAAGGGGCTGTGGGCGACGATCCTGCTCGGCCTGCTCTTCTCCTCGATCCAGGCCTATGAATATGCCCATGCGCCGTTCCCGTTCGGCGAGACGCCCTATAGCTCGGCTTTCTACATGGCGACGGGTTTCCATGGCTTCCATGTGATCATCGGCACGATCTTCCTGACCGTGTGCCTGATTCGCGCCTATCAGGGCGATTTCACGCCGCGCCAGCATTTCGGTTTCGAAGCCGCTGCCTGGTATTGGCATTTCGTCGACGTGGTGTGGCTGTTCCTGTTCGCTTCCATCTATGTATGGGGTGGCTGGGGCGCGCCGGTCCATGGTGGCTGAACCCGATCCGGGTGACAGCAAGCCATCCGCCAATGCGGCAGGGGGCGGCGACGTCCCCCTGCTGCTGGGCGCGGCAAGGGGGATGTGCCCCCGTTGTGGGGCTTCGACCCTGTTCCGGTCTGCCGTGGGTTTCGCGCCTCAATGCCGCGCTTGCGGACTCGATTATGAGCAGTTCAATGTCGGCGACGGCCCGGCCGCTTTCCTGACGATGATCGTAGGCGCGCTGGTGCTTGTGCTGGCGCTGGCGGTGGAGTTTTCGATCAGGCCGCCGCTCTGGCTGCATGTCATCATCTGGCCGTTGCTCACCATCGCCTGCGTCGTGGGTTCCCTGCGTCTGGCCAAGGGCGCGCTGCTGACGCTGGAATATCGCAACAAGGCGCGCGAGGGCATGATCGTCGATCGCAAGGGCGGGGCGCTGGATGCTGCTGCGGACAGGGAAAGCTGACATGGCCTTGTTGCCCCGGCGCTGGCCGCTGATCCCGACGCTGCTGGTCGCGCTGGCGGCGTTGGCGATGATCGGGCTGGGCTGCTGGCAACTCCAGCGCCATCGCGAGAAGAGGGCCGCGATCGCGGTCCTTGGGGCCAATATCGGCAAGCCCGCGATCGCCTTCCCGGCAATGGGGCCAGTGCCGCCCGCCTATCTGTTCCGCCGCTCGTCGCTTCATTGCTTGCGGGTGGAGGACTGGACGGTCGAGGCAGGCAAGGCCGCGGACGGCATGACGGGCTTTCGCAGCATCGCCCATTGCAGCACCGGCGCGGAAGGGCCGGGCGCGCTGGTGGCACTGGGCGTCGCCGCTCGCCCGGATATCCGGCCCTCCTGGACCGGCGGGGTGGTAAGCGGACGGATCGTCGAAGAGCCGGACCATCGGTCTCTGCTGGCGCATCTGACCGGGCCGAAACTGGTGTTGCGGCCGATGCTGGTCGCCGATGCATCGCCTGATCCGCAGCTCAAGACGCCTGCGCCGCCATCGATCGAGTCCATTCCCGACAATCATTTCGGCTATGCCATCCAGTGGTTCAGCTTCGCCGCGCTGGCGGTGCTGATCTACACGCTTGCGCTCGCGCGGCGGCAACGGCAGGCGGATGGCGATTCTTAACCCTTGCCCGTGCGGCGCGGGCAAGCTAGGCGGCACAGCATGAAATATGTAAGCACCAGGGGCAGCGCACCGGCGCTGGGTTTCGAGGATGTAACGCTCGCTGGCCTCGCCAGCGACGGCGGGCTGTACCTGCCCGAAAGCTGGCCGGCCTTTTCCAAGGCGGAGATCGCCGCGCTGGCGGGCCTGTCCTATGTCGATACCGCCGTCGCCGTGATGCGGCCCTTTGTCGAAGGCGCGCTGAGCGACGAGGAACTGCGGGAGCTCTGCACCGCCGCCTATGGCCGGTTCAGCCATCGCGCGGTGACGCCGCTGGTGCAGCTCGACCACCGGCAATGGATGCTGGAACTGTTCCACGGCCCGACGCTGGCGTTCAAGGACGTCGCGCTGCAATTGCTGGGCCTGCTGTTCGAAAAGTTCCTTTCCCGTCGCGAGGATCATCTCACCATCGTCGGCGCGACGTCGGGCGATACCGGTTCGGCGGCGATCGACGCGGTGGCGGGGCGTGAGAAGATCGATATCTTCATGCTGCATCCCGATGGCCGGGTCAGCGACGTGCAGCGGCGGCAGATGACCACGGTGCTCGCCCCCAATGTCTACAACATCGCGATCGACGGCAGCTTCGATGATGCGCAGGCGCTGGTGAAGGCGATGTTCAACGATGCCGGTTTCAAGGGCCGGTTCAACCTGTCGGCGGTGAACAGCATCAATTGGGCGCGGCTGATGGCGCAGGTCGTCTATTATTTCTATGCCGCCGTGCGTCTGGGCGCGCCGGACCGGGCGATCGCCTTCTCGGTGCCGACCGGCAATTTCGGCGATGTGTTCGCGGGCTATGTCGCGGCAAAAATGGGCCTGCCGGTGGCGCGCCTCATCGTCGCGACCAATGTGAACGATATCCTGCATCGCGCACTGGCCGAGGGTGATTATAGCCAGGGCACGGTCGTGCCGACCGCGACGCCCAGCATGGACATTCAGGTCAGCAGCAATTTCGAGCGGCTGCTGTTCGATGTCGGCGGGCGCGATGGCGCGGCCTTGGCCGAGCAGATGCGCGGCTTCGAGGCGACGAAGGCGATGCGCCTCACCAATGCGCAGCGGGAAGGGGCGTCCTCGCTCTTCACCTCCTGCCGCGTCGATCCCGACCAGATGAACATCGCGCTGCGCTGGGCGCATGAGGCTGCGGGCCAGGTGATCGATCCGCATAGCGCGGTCGGGCTTGCCGCCGCGCTCGCCGTCGACGATCTGCCCGCCGATGTGCCGGTGGTGACGCTGGCGACGGCCCACGCCGCCAAGTTCCGCGATGCCGTAGAACGCGCGGTCGGGCTGCGCCCGGCGCTACCCAGCCGTATCGGCACGCTGTTCGATCGCGAGGAAAGCTATGTGCGCCTGCCTGCAACGTTCGACGCGGTGACGGCCTATATCGCCGAGCGCGCGACCCCGCGCGGCTGACAAGGAAAACCGGTGGAGCTTTCGACCCTCATCGGTGAGCCCTGGGCCGATTATGGCCTGATCGACAGCGGCCATGGGCGCAAGCTGGAGCGCTACGGCCGCTATCGCTTCATCCGCCCGGAACCGCAGGCGATGTGGGCGCCCGCCTCTCCGGACTGGACCTCCGACGCGGAGTTCATCCCCGGCGCAGATGAGGATGGCGGCGGCCGCTGGTATTATGACAATCGCGGCCTGCCCCAAAGCTGGGAACTGGGCTGGGACGATGTGCGCTTCCATTCCAGCTGCACGCCGTTCCGCCATCTCGGCTTTTTTCCGGACATGGCCCCGGTCTGGGGCTGGATGCGCGAACAGGTGCGGGGGATGGAAGCCCCGCAGTGCATGAACCTGTTCGGCTATACCGGTGTCGGCACGCTGGCGATGGCCTCGCAGGGCGTGCAGATGGTGCATGTCGATGCGTCGAAGAAATCCGTTGCCGCCGCGCGCGCCAATGCGGAGCTTTCCGGCCTTGCCGACAAGCCGATCCGCTGGATCGTCGATGATGCGCAGAAATTCATCGCGCGGGAGGTGCGGCGCGGGCGGCGCTATGACGGCATCCTGCTCGATCCGCCCAAATATGGGCGCGGCCCCGATGGCGAGGTCTGGCGTCTGGAAACGGACCTGCCGGGCCTGATCGCCAATTGTCGCGGGTTGCTTGATGCCGACAGCCGCTTCCTGTTCCTCACCGTCTATGCGGTGCGCATGTCGGCGCTGGCGATTGGCGAACTGCTCTCGCAGGCCTTTGCCGATCTGCCGGGCAAGGTCGAGGCGGGCGAACTGGCGGTGCGCGAAGAGGCGCGGGGACTGATGCTGCCGACCGCCATATGGGCGCGCTGGTCGCGCGACATCTAGGTCGGGCGGCCTGCAATGGCAGGCTTGCGGTGCTGATGGTTCTTCAGGTCGCTGCCTATAGGATTGCGCACATTCGCGAAGCAGGCTTTCGACTGTCTGCGCTTCCGTCTACCCACTTTCAAATATCTATCCGTCCCCAGTCACTCCCTGCCGGAGCGTAGCGCGGCGCCTGCGGCAATCGGGGTGATGGCGACCAGCAACAGCGTGATCGCGGCAAGGAATTTGATCGCCGCCCCGCTGCCGGGATGCAGCGACCCTGCCCCGAAGATCAGCACCGGAATGGCGAGCGGCAGCGCGAGCAGGCCCGCTAATGCCCCCGCACTGCGCAATCCCGCGGTAAGCGCGGCGACTAGCACGCCCAGCGCCGCCAGCGCCGGCGTGCCGATCGCCAGCCCCAGTTCGAGGCGCAGAATGGTGTCGGCGTCGAGCTTCAACAGGGCGGAGGCGGGCAGCACAGCCAGCATCAGCGGCGGCCCGAAGCTGAGCCAATGGGCGGCGAGCTTGGCCAGCGCGATCATCTCGTCGCTGACGCCGCGCAGCAGCAGCTGATCGAACAGGCCGGAATCGCGATCCGGCGTGATCAGCCGTTCCACCGGCAGCAGCGCGGCGAGCAGGGCGGCGATCCACAACATGCCGCCGCCGCTCGCCGCGAGCAGGCGTGCATCCGGGCCGACCGCAAAGGGGTAGAGACTCGCCACCAGCAATAGGAAGATGAGCGGCAACCACAGGCCGCCGCCTTGCCAGGCGAGCAGCAGGTCGCGGCGCAGCAACGGCAGGAACCAGCGCCTCATGCGGCAGAGCTTTCCCGCAGATCGAGTATCTGGTCGAAGTGATGGGGCAGATCGAAATGAGAGGCCGCGATGATCGCGCCGCCCTTGCCGACATGGCGCGCCATCGCCGTGCCCAGCGCTTCGAGCGAGGCGGCGTCGAGGCCGTTGCCCGGTTCGTCGAGCAGCCAGATGGGCGCCGGGCTTACAAGCAGGCGGGCGAGAATGGCGCGCTTGCGCTGACCGGTGGAGAGCATCCGCACGGGAAGGTCGGCGAGGCGGAGCAGGGCGAAATGGTCCATCGCCTCTTCCAGCGCCCCGGCGTGCGCGCCATCCATATGCGCCCAGAAGGCAAGCGCATCCTTGAGGCGGCTATTGCCGTCGAGCGCGAGATTCTCGTCGGCCAGCACCATCGCTCCCTGCCGCTCGATCCGGCCATGATGGCAGGGGATAAGGCCTGCCAGCATCCGCAACAGGCTGGATTTTCCTGCGCCATTGGGGCCGCGCGCCAGCAGGCTCTGCCCGGCGTCGAGCGTCAGGCTGAGCCCGGCAAAGACCATATGGCCGCCCCGAATGCAGGAAATATGCCCGGCCTTGAGCAGGCAGGCTCCGCTCACAAAGTCGCGCCGTTATAATGTTGCCAGGCAAGCAGGGCGGCCGCGCTGCGGTGGGGGCGCCATTTCTCGGCAATGGCGCGGACCTGCTTCTCATCCGGGCGCTCGGGCAGGCCCAGTATCTGTCCGACGCCGATGCGTATGGCCAGATCGCCGGCAGGCCAGATATCGGGGCGCCCTTCGGCAAAGAGCAGGTAGATTTCCGCCGACCAGCGGCCAATGCCCTTGATCTTGACGAGTTCGGCAATGGCGTCCTCATCATCGGCGGGCAGTGCATGAAGGTCGATCGCGCCCGACACGACGAGTTCGGCGAGGCTGCGCGCATAGCCCTGCTTCTGCCGCGAGAGGCCGCAGGCGCGCAGTGCTTCCTCCGCCTGGGCGAGCAGCGCCTCGGGCGGGCAGCCGGACCCGACCAGGGTCTCCAGCCGGTTCCACACCGATGCGGCCGCCGCGACGCTGACCTGCTGGCCCACGATGGTGCGCAGCAGTGTTTCATAGCCGACAGGCCGCACGCGGGTGGCGGGATAGCCAAGACGGGCGATCACGGCGGCAAGCGCGGGTTCTATGGCGCAGAGCTGGTCTATATGGGCGTTGAGGGCGTGGGTAGTGTGGACCATGCACCGGTGATAGACGTTCATCGCCGATGCCGCCAGTTTCTTGTCGCCCTGAACGCGCTTCGGCGGCAAGGGGAGATTATGCTGGGCCGCGTCAAAATGACCATCAGCGATATCTACGCAATCCCCGATCCGGCGAACCTCGGGTTGGCCCTGTCGGCTACAGAAACGATTATTGACGAGATAGAGGCTCTTGCGCCGGGCACTTTTTTGACGCGCCCATACCGCATTGGCCCACGGGCTATCCGTCATTAAGGGAGGAAGAAATGCTTGAACTTCAATGCATTGTTTCTGGAGCGGGTGAAGGGAATCGAACCCTCGTCGTAAGCTTGGGAAGCTTCTGCTCTACCATTGAGCTACACCCGCGGTGAGGCGGATTTGTACGCTTTTGCGGGCAGCGTCAAGGGCTTTTCACCTGAGGCGCCGAAGCTGACAAACCGTTCCGCTTTCTGACGGCGCTCCTTTGTAAGGGAAATGGCTTGGCGCTCGATCAGGAAGAAATGCCCCAATAACGCCACAAGGGCGGAAAGGAGGGGGCTTGGGCGCGGAAATCAGGACTCGGTGATTGAGACGGAATAACGGCCGCAGCGATGCGGATGACGGATAGGGGGGGGGGCGCCGCGATCGTAGCGGGTGTCGATGCGGCGTCCATCCGTGGTTTTCCGGACGGACTCAGGGAAATACGCGCCTCTCATTCCTTTGTTGATGTATCGAATATGGTCTGCGGGATTGCATTGCAGCAACGTCAGCCGCATAGAAGGGCTTTCTCAATATCGAACATGTATATGCCGAGCATGGTTTAAAGGTGGAGTTGCACGGAAATGATTGTTCCGGCCGGGGCCACGCAGCAGACTCAAAATATTGCTGCGATAGAAGAAGCAAAGCGTAAGGCTCAAATGATCCCGGTAGAAGCCGATATTGTGTCGTTATGCCGTGATGCAATCATATCCGAAGCCGATGCTCTTACGGCCTTTGCTTCTCATATGGGAAGCGAGTTTGCGCAAGCTCTTGAGATTATCCATGGGTCCGTATCTCCCCTGATAGTCGCGGGGATCGGGAAGTCCGGGCATATCGGAAAGAAGATCGCATCTACTTTCTCCTCTATCGGGAAGCCGTCGATCTTTGTGCATGCGGCAGAGGCCAGCCATGGCGATCTGGGTGTCGTCCAGCAAGGCAGCGCCGTTCTCATCCTTTCCAATTCGGGTGAGACATCCGAGCTTTCCGACCTCATTCACTATTGCAAAGTGCATGATATCAAGATGATCGCCCTCACCGCGAATGCGGACAGCACTTTGGCGCGTAATGCCAATGTGACTATCGCCTATGGACCCGTCGAGGAGGTCTGTCCCAATGGCTTGGCCCCTACTACGTCCACGACACTTTCGCTTGCGATCGGGGACGCGCTGGCCGTGGGACTGAGCCATTTGCTGGGCACCGCGCCGGAAGATTTCCGTCGCTATCATCCGGGAGGAAAACTGGGCGCCAGATTGCTCAAGGTGGCCGATCTCATGCATGTCGGCTCGAACCTCCCGCTGGTAGAACGGAATACCCCGATGGCGGAGGCGGTCGTGGTCATGTCCGAAAAGTCCTTCGGCGTCGTGATCGCCATGGATGGAGAGGCCGTCTACGGCATCATCACCGATGGCGACATGCGTCGTAATATCGGGCGACTTTGGCATTCCTCGGTGGAGGATGTGGCCACGCGGAACCCGATTTTCGTCAACGGGCATTCGCTGGCGGCGGATGCCGTGAAACTGATGAGCGAGCGTGGGATCACGGTTTGCCTCGTTCAGGATGAGCAGGGCGGGCTGGCGGGGCTGCTGCATATTCATGATTGTTTGAAGGCGGGAGTCGCCGAATGAAAGCAGTGGTCATCATTCCGGCCAGATACGCCTCTTCCCGCTATCCCGGAAAGCCGCTGGTTGAACTGAAAGGGCGCGATGGCATCTCCAAGCCCCTTGTCCAGCGGACATGGGAAACGGCCTGCGAGGTCCTGCCGGCGGCCGACATATATGTCGCCACGGATGATGATCGCATCGCCCGGCGGGTTCATGAGTTTGGCGGACAGGTCATCATGACCAGCGAGGCCTGCGCCAATGGTACGGAACGCTGCGCCGAGGCGCTTGCTTCTCTTCCCGGTCAGCCGGATATCATTGTCAATTTGCAGGGGGATGCCCCGCTCACTCCTGCCTGGTTCCTTGAGGATCTGATTGCCGCGCTGGCGGATCGGACTGACATCGCGGTCGCGACGCCGGTGTTGCGCTGCGACCGGCAGACCTATTCCCATTTCCGGAGCGATCGCGCGGAAGGGAGGGTCGGAGGGACCACCGCCGTTTTTGCAAGCGATGGGAGCGCCCTTTATTTTTCCAAGGAAGTCGTTCCTTTCGTGCCGGACAAATATGATTGGGAAACGCAGGCGATGCCGGTATTCCATCATGTAGGCGTCTATGCCTATCGCCCGGATGCGTTGCTGCGGTATCGGCAATGGCAGGAAGGCCTGCTGGAAACGAATGAAGGGCTGGAACAGCTCCGTTTCCTTGAAAATGGCGAAAAAATTCTGTGTGTGGAAGTTGAAGCGCGCGGGCGGCTCTTCTGGGAACTGAATAATCCCGTGGATGTCGCGCGTATTGAGGAAGTGCTCTAGGCATGGAAAATATCGTTGTGGCCAAGAAGGTTCAGGTCGGCGAGATCGCTATCGGCAACGACCAGCCGCTCGCCCTTATCGCCGGACCCTGCCAGATCGAAACGCTGGATCACGCATTGATGATGGCTGAGCGCATCGCGGAGGCCAGCGCGAAGGCCGGGGTGCCCTTCATCTACAAGTCCAGCTTCGACAAGGCCAACCGCTCTTCCTATAAGACCGCGCGCGGCGTTGGCATGGAAAGAGGCCTCGAAATCCTTGCCACGGTGAAGGAGCGTTTCGGCTGTCCCTTGCTGACCGATGTCCATGAGGCGGCGCATTGCGCTCCGGTTGCCGAAGTGGTTGACGTTCTCCAGATACCGGCTTTCCTGTGCCGGCAGACGGACTTGCTGCTGGCGGCGGGTAATACGGGGGCGGCCGTCAATGTGAAGAAGGGGCAGTTTCTTGCGCCCTGGGATATGAAGAATGTGGCCGACAAGATTGCGTCCACCGGGAATGAACGCATCATGTTGTGCGAACGGGGAACGAGCTTCGGCTATAACACGCTGGTGACGGATTTCCGGTCGCTGCCGATCATGGCGGAAACGGGTTATCCAGTGGTGTTCGACGCGACCCATAGCGTGCAGCAGCCCGGCGGCAAGGGCACGAGCAGCGGCGGCGAACGGAAATATGTGCCGATGCTGGCGCGCGCCGCGGTGGCCGTGGGCTGCGCGGCCGTCTTTATCGAAACGCACGAGGACCCCGACAATGCCCCTTCGGATGGTCCGAATATGGTGCCGATGAATGAGTTGGAGGGGTTGCTTCGGACATTGCGGACGGTAAATATCGCCGCGTGAGGTAATTTGCCGGGCAGGAACCGATAGAGGCCGGATCGCCGAGGTGATTTTCTGGGGCCAATCGGCGTTCAGTCCTGACGGCCTGCAAATGGTGGCTTTTCGTGCTTCCGATGCTCACGACCCTTTAGGTCGTCGCGCTGCGGGGCACAGAAATCCGCCATTTTCGGCTCGCCATCTCCTGAATGTCGATCCGCCCTAATTCCGTTTGCGGGATATGGTTCCATATATATGGGAGGCCGCGATGACGGCTATCCCTATGAAAACACCGATCGCAGCGGAGAGCGATGCGTTGACGAGCCATCCGGCGATAGCTCCCGCCATTTTGCCGACTTCCTCCGTCGCCCACCCGATCTGATGGCCGGGAAAGTGCACGCCCAGCGTCTCCAGCCCGTGCACGATGATGCCGCCGCCGACCCACAGCATCGCCGCCGTGCCGATCGCGGCCAGCGCGGCCAGCACCTTGGGCATGGCGTGCACCAGCGCCTTGCCCAGCGGTTGCAGGGCCGGGCGGCCTTCCTCGTAGAGATGCAGGCCGATATCGTCCATCTTCACGATCAGCGCGACGACGCCGTAGACGCCCGCCGTGATGAGCAGGCTGACGACGACCAGGATCACCGCCTGTTCCCAGATCGGCGTGTCGGCGACGCTCGCCAGCGCGATGGCCATGATTTCCGCAGACAGGATGAGATCCGTGCGAACCGCGCCTGAAATGGTCGATTTCTCGATATGGGCGGGGTCGGCGGGCGGAGTATCCGTTGCCGCACCATGTTCGCCATGATCGTCATGGGGCAGCCATTTCGCCAGCAGCTTCTCCGCGCCTTCATAACAGAGATAGGCGCCGCCCATCATCAGCAGTGGTGTCAGCGCCCAGGGCGCGAGCGCGCTCAGCAGCAGGGCGGCGGGAAGCAGGAAAACGAGCTTGTTGCGGATCGAGCCGAGCGCGATCCTGCCGATGATCGGCAATTCCCGTTCGGGGCGCAGGCCCGTCACATAGCGCGGCGTCACCGCGGCGTCGTCGATTACCACGCCCGCCGCCTTGGCGCTGGCCTTGGCGGCGGCGGCGCCCACATCGTCGATGGAGGCCGCGGCGAGCTTGGCCAGAGCGGCGATATCGTCGAGCAGGGCTATAAGGCCGACGGACATGGAATTTCGTCTTTCGCAGTTGCAACGCCGTTCCAGCCTTGGCGCGGGGAAGGAGCGGCGTCAACCGATGCGATGCCGCCCGGAATGGAAAGACGGGAGGAAGGCGATACCGGGCTTTCCTACAACAGGGCGTATCGGCTAGGTGTGATGAAAAGCAAAAGGTCTACCCGATGTTCCGTTCCTTCATTCCCTTCACCCTTGCCGGAGTTTTGATGATGACAACCTCCGTTGCCGTTGTTTCCGCCAGCGCGGAGGAGCAGCCCTCGCGCGCGGCTCCCGCTGGCGCCGGCGATGCCGCCACGCAATCGCGGCTGACGCTGGAGCGCATCTTTGCCAGCCCCGATCTTGCCGGCACGCAGCCGCGCGCGCTCAAGATTTCGCCCGACGGCCGCATTGTTACGCTGCTGCGCAACCGGGCGCAGGACCGGGACCGCTATGACCTCTGGGCGATCGACACGGCGAGCGGCAAGGAATGGATGCTGGTCGATTCGCTGAAGCTGGGTAGCGGGGCGGAGCTTTCCGAGGCGGAGAAGATGCAGCGGGAGCGTGCCCGCATCGGCGGCACGCGCGGGATCGTCGCCTATGACTGGGCGGCGGACGGGCGGCATATTCTCGTACCGATCGATGGCGACCTCTATCTCGCGGATATCGACGGCAAGGTCTCCCGCCTCACCAACACCCCGGACACGGAGCTCAACCCGTCGATCAGCCCGGCCGGGCGCTATGCCTCCTTCGTGCGCGGCGGCAATCTCATCGTGACGGACCTTGCGGGCAAGGCGGAGCGGCAGCTGACCGACGGGGCGAGCGACACTATAAGCTGGGGCGTGGCGGAGTTCGTCGCGCAGGAGGAGATGGACCGCACCGCCGGTTATTGGTGGGCGCCGGATGATAGCCGGATCGCGGTGGAACGGGTCGATGAAAGCGGCGTCGGCATCGTCAACCGCGCGGCCATCGGCGCGGAGGGCACGAAAATCTATCCCCAGCGCTACCCGGCGGCGGGCACGCCCAATGCGGTGGTGGAACTATATGTGATCGACCCTGCCAGCAAGGCGCGGGTGAAGGTCGATCTGGGCAAGGAAACCGATATCTACCTCGCCCGCGTCAACTGGACGCCCGATGGCAGGACCCTCTATGTGCAGCGCGAAAGCCGCGACCAGAAGCGGCTCGACCTGCTGGCGGTCGATCCGGCGACGGGCGCGTCGAAGATCGTGCTGAGCGAAACCGCACGGACCTGGGTCAACCTCAGCAATGCGTTTCGCGCGCTGAGCGATGGCAGCCTGCTCTGGTGGTCGCAGAAGAGCGGCTATGGCCATCTCTACCGGATCAAAGACGGCAAATGGACCGCGCTGACACAGGGCGAATGGGAAGTGCGGGACGTGATCGGCGTCGACGAGAAGCGCGGCACCGTCACCTTCACCGGCAATCGCGAGACGCCGCTGGAGCAGCAGCTCTACAGCGCATCGCTCGACGGCAAGGGCGAGCTGCGGCTGCTGAGCGAAAAGGGCTGGTGGAATGCCGGGGTGATGGACGGCGCGGGCAGCAAGATCCTGCTTTCCCGATCTAATGCCGATCAGCCGGCGCAAATCTATCTCGCCGACCGCGACGGCAAGCGGCTGCGCTGGCTGTCGGAAAACCGGATCGAGGGCAAGCATCCCTATGCGCCGTACCAGGCGGCGCATGTGCCGACGCACTTCGGCACCGTGAAGGCCAAGGACGGGACCATCCTCTACACCAAGATGCTGACGCCGAAGATGGAGCCGGGCAAGACCTATCCGGTGTTCATGATCCATTATGGCGGCCCCGGCGGCGGGCGGCAGGTGATGAACCAGTGGGCGGGTCCATTGCAGCAATATCTGGTGCAGCAGGGCTGGATCGTTTTTGCGATCGACAATCGCGGCACGCCCGATCGCGGCAAGGCGTTCGAGGATCATATCTATCATGCGATGGGCACCGTCGAGGTCGAGGACCAGCTCGCCGGGGTCGAATGGCTGAAGCAGCAGAGCTTCGTCGATCCCAGGCGGATCGCGACCTATGGCTGGTCCTATGGCGGCTATATGACGCTGAAGCTGTTGGAAAAGGCGCCGGGCGTGTTCGCGGCGGGCATATCGGGCGCGCCGGTGACGAAATGGGAACTTTATGACACCCATTATACCGAGCGCTATCTGGGCGATCCCAATGCGAGGAACAGCGCCTATCCGGCCTCCAACGCGCTGGCGGAGGCGGGGCGCATCGCCGATCCGCTGCTGCTGATCCACGGCATGGCCGACGATAATGTCGTGCTGGAACATTCGACCGCGTTCATGAGCGCGATGCAGGACCTGGGCAAGCCGTTCGACCTGATGCTCTATCCGGGCCAGACCCATCGGTTCGCGGGCGAGGGGCCGAATACCCACACATGGCGGATGATCGAGCAGTTCCTGACCCGCACCGGCGTCGCGCCGGGATCGGCAGCGGATGCGAACAGGGGCGAATAAGGGGGATTGGATATGGGTCAGTATTTATGACCTATGGAGAGTGAGGGGTGCGATTCCGCTTTCAGTTTATGCGGATTTGCGGTATCGGCGCCCTCGCTAATCAATAGCCAGACCATGATTGGAGTTTGAATTGGGCTATCGCGTCGTCGTCGTCGGTGCCACCGGAAATGTGGGCCGTGAAATGCTGAACATCCTTGCCGAGCGGGAATTCCCCGCTGACGAGATCGCGGCCGTTGCGTCGCCGCGCTCGACCGGCATGGAAATCGAATATGGCGAGACGGGCAAGAAACTCAAAGTCAAAAACATCGAGCATTTCGACTTCACCGGCTGGGATATCGCGCTGTTCGCGGCAGGCTCCGGCCCGACCGCGGAATATGCCCCCAAGGCGGCTGCGGCCGGTTGCGTCGTCATCGACAACAGCTCGCTGTTCCGCATGGACCCGGATGTGCCGCTGATCGTGCCCGAGGTGAACCCGGAGGCGATCGACGGCTATAAGAAGAAGAACATCATCGCCAACCCCAATTGCTCGACCGCGCAGATGGTTGTCGCGCTGAAGCCGCTGCATGACGCTGCGAAGATCAAGCGCGTCGTCGTCTCGACCTATCAGTCGGTGTCCGGCGCGGGCAAGGCAGGCATGGACGAGCTGTTCGAGCAGTCGCGGAACATCTTCGTCGGCGATCCGGCCGAACCGAAGAAGTTCACCAAGCAGATCGCGTTCAACGTAATCCCGCACATCGACGTCTTCCTGGATGATGGCTACACCAAGGAAGAATGGAAGATGGTCGTGGAGACGAAGAAGATCCTCGACCCTGCGATCAAGCTGACCGCGACCTGCGTGCGCGTGCCGGTGTTCCTCGGCCACTCCGAGGCGCTCAACATCGAGTTCGAGAATGAAATCTCGGCCAAGGAAGCGCAGGACATATTGCGCGAATCGCCGGGCATCATGCTCGTCGATAAGCGCGAGGACGGCGGCTATGTCACGCCGGTCGAGGCGGCGGGCGATTCCGCTACCTATGTCAGCCGCGTCCGTGAGGACCCGACCGTCGATAACGGGCTGGTTCTCTGGTGCGTCAGCGACAATCTGCGCAAGGGCGCCGCGTTGAACGCGGTGCAGATTGCCGAATTGCTGGGCCGCCGTCACCTGAAGAAGGGCTGACGGGCTTTTCCTTCCATTTTCGCCGGGCCGGAACGGTGGCGGCGGAAGGGGAGTTGCTTTATCCCGAGGGGCTGGCCGGACAGGGCCGGCCCCTTGTCATTTTGAAGAAGGCAAAGGCATGACAGACGTTCGCACCTATACTCTTCCCGGTTTCGACGGCGCGGCGATTGCCGTGCATGAGGTGGGGGATGAGGGCGAGCGGCCGTTGTTCCTGATGCATGGGCTGTTTTCGAGCGCGCAGGTCAACTGGATCAAATATGGCCATGCCGCGACGATCGCGGCGGCGGGCTATCGCGTCATCATGCCGGATTTCCGCGCCCATGCGCTGTCTGCCGCGCCGCATGATCCGGCGGCCTATCCCGATTTCGTGCTGGTGAAGGACATGCTGGCGCTGCTGGATCACCTGAACCTCGGCGATTTCGATCTGGGCGGTTTCTCGCTGGGCGCGCGCACGACGGCGGGCCTGCTGATCGAGGGCGTGCGTCCGCGCAAGGCGGTGCTGGCAGGCATGGGGCTGGCGGGGCTGGATCGCTGGTCGGGGCGCAGCCGCTTCTATCTCGACGCCATCGCGATGCGGGAAACGGTGAAACGCGACGATCCGCATTTTATGGCGGTGATGTTCATGAAGACGATGAAGATCGATCTGGTCGCGGCGAAACTGCTGCTGGAATCGAGTGCGGACCTCCATGTCGATGCGCTGGTGGAATTGACGCTTCCCATCGGTGTCGTCTGCGGCGACCAGGATGAGGATAATGGCTCGGCGATCGAGCTGACCAATGCGCTCGCCAACGCCCATTATTATGAGGTGCCCGGCACGCATATGAGCTGCATCGCCAGGCCGGAGCTGGGGCGGGCGATCCGCGACTTTTTGAACGGTTGACCTTCGGGCCTGCGCGGATGCAGAGTGCGCCGCGTCGGGTACTGAAAGGGAAATTCATGATAACATTATGTTCGCGCGCCGCGCTGGCGGCCGCGCTTATGTCGCTGTCCGGGCCGGTTTTTGCGCAGATCGCGGCTCCGGCCAACCCCACGGCGGCCGATGTCGAGGCGTTCCTGAAGGAGGCGGAGGCCACGCTGGCGAAGGAAATGGTCGATGCCAGCCGGATCGCCTGGGTCAATGCGACCTATATCAGCGTCGATACCGATGCGCTTGCCGCGACAAGCGGCGCGCGCAGCACCGAACTGGGCGTGCGCTATGCGATCGAAGCCGCCAAATATGCGAAGGCGCCGGGACTGTCGGCGGAAACGCGCCGCAAGCTCGACATGCTGCGGGGCGCGCTGACGCTCGCCGCGCCGACCACGGCGGGCAGTGCAGAGGAACTGGCGACGATCTCGACCGATCTCCAGTCGCGTTATGGCAAGGGCAAGGGCACGCTGCGCGGCCAGCCGATCAATGGCTCCGATATAGAGGAGGCGATGGGCCGGGAACGCGATCCCGCCCTCCTCAAGGAGATGTGGACGAGCTGGAATGACGGCGTGGGCGCGCCGATGCGGCAGGATTATAGCCGGATGGTGGAGATCGCCAACAAGGGCGCGCGCGAACTGGGCTATGCCGATACTGGCGCGATGTGGCGGTCGGGCTATGACATGCCCGCCGATGATTTCGCGAAGATGATGGATCGCCTGTGGGGAGAGGTGAAGCCGCTCTATGACGCGCTGCATTGCTATACCCGCGACAAGCTCAACGAGAAATATGGCGATGCGGTGCAGCCCGCCACCGGGCCGATCCGCGCGGACCTGCTCGGCAATATGTGGGCGCAGCGCTGGGCGACCATCTATGATGTCGTCGCGCCCAAGGGGGCGGGCGACCTCGGCTATGATATTGGCGAGCAACTGGAAGCGCGCGGGGATGATCCGCTCAAGATGGTGAAGATCGGCGAGGGGTTCTATAGCTCGCTGGGCCTGAAGCCGCTGCCCGCGACCTTCTGGGAACGCTCGCAGATCACCAAGCCGCGCGACCGCGAGGTGGTGTGCCATGCCTCGGCCTGGGATATCGACGCGAAGGACGATATCCGCATCAAGATGTGCACCAAGGTGAACAGCGAGGATTTCGTCACCATCCATCATGAACTCGGCCATAATTATTACCAGCGGGCCTATCAGAACCAGAGCTTCCTGCACCAGAATGGCGCCAATGACGGCTTCCATGAGGCGATCGGGGATTTCGTCGCGCTGTCGATCACGCCAGATTATCTGGTGAAGATCGGCCTGATCGGCGCGGACAAGGTGCCGCCCGCCGACAAGGATATCGGGCTGTTGCTGCGGCAGGCGATGGACAAGGTAGCCTTCCTGCCCTTCGGCCTGATGGTCGACAAATGGCGCTGGGGCGTGTTCGACGGGTCGATCGCGTCGACCGCCTATCAGAAGGGCTGGGACGATCTGCGCCTTCGCTATCAGGGCGTCGTCCCGCCGGTCGCGCGCGATGAAAGCAGGTTCGATGCGGGCGGCAAATATCATATTCCGGGCAACACGCCCTATGCCCGCTATTTCCTCGCCGCGCTGCTGCAATTCCAGTTCTATGAGGCCGCGTGCAAGGAGGTCGGCTGGAAGGGGCCGCTGCACCGCTGTTCCTTCTATGGGTCGGAAAAGGTCGGCAAGAAGCTGAATGCGATGCTGGAAATGGGCGCGTCCCGCCCGTGGCAGGAGGCGCTTCGGACTTTCACCGGATCGCCCGAGATCAGCGGGGGATCGATCAACCGCTATTTCGCGCCGCTCAAGACCTGGCTGGACCAGCAGAACAAGGGCAAGACGTGCGGCTGGTGATATAAAAAGAGCCGGAGGGCGCACAGGCTCTCCGGCTCTCTTTTCCCGTGATGAGTGCGGCGGCTCAGAGCTGACCGAGCATATGCTCCGCGCTCGACAGCTTGAAGTCGCCGGGGGCTTCGACGTTGAGTTCGGTGACGACGCCATCCTTGACGATCATCGAGAAACGCTGGCCGCGCGTGCCCATGCCGAACTTGCTGCCGTCCATTTCAAGGCCCAGCGCCTTGACGAAATCGCCATTGCCGTCGGCGAGCATCGTCACCTTGCCATCGGCGGCGGCGGACTTGCCCCAGGCGCCCATGACGAAGGCGTCGTTGACGGCGGTGCAGGCGATGGCGTCAACGCCTTTGGACTTGAACTCTTCGGCCTTGTCGACATAGCCGGGCAGATGCCGCGCGGAGCAGGTCGGGGTAAAAGCACCCGGAACCGAGAACAGCGCCACGGTGCGGCCCGCGAAGAACTCCGCGCCCGGCACCTGTTCCGGGCCGTTGTCGGTCATGGTGGCAAAGGTGGTTTCCGGCAGTTTGTCGCCCTTGGATATGGTCATGCTTCTGTCTCCCTCTGGTGATCGCGAAACAAGCGGACTTGCTTGCTGGCCCGGCAATCACGGTAAAGCCAATAAACAGCGGCCGGTTCGGACCGATCCGGAACGGACCGATCCACTATGTCGCCGATGCTCCGTTTCAGTGCCGCAAGCGCGGGACAAGTCAAGGGAAATGCGGGAAGAAGGAGAGGGGGCTTGCCCGGCCCCATGGGCAGGGACTAGGATGGCCCCATGCCGCAGGATCGTTCCTCTGTCGATGACGTCGCCCGGTTTTACGCAGGCCGCATGCTGCTCGCCATGCCGGGCATGGCGGACGAGAATTTCGACCATGCCGCGATTGCGCTCTGCGTGCATGACGAACAGGGCGCGCTCGGCCTCGATCTGGCCAATGCGGTGCCGGGAATATTCCTCTCCGACCTGATGAAGGGCCTCGACATAGAGGCGGAAGGGCTGGACGATGTGCCGGTGATGTGCGGCGGACCGGTCGATCCGCAGCGCGGCTTCGTGCTGCACAGCCTCGACTGGGCGGGACAGGATTCGCTTTCGGTCGGCTCTCACTGGGCGCTGTCGGGCTCGCTCGACGTGCTGAAGGCGATTGCCGGGGGACGCGGACCGAGCACCTATATCGTCGCGCTGGGCTATTCGGGCTGGGGTGCGGGACAACTGGAACAGGAAATGACGCGCCATGGCTGGTTCCTCGGCGCCGATATCCCTGCGGCGATGAGCGGCATCGCCCCCGATCGGCGCTGGAGCCAGTGTTTTGCCGCCTGCGGCGTGGACAGCCGCCTGCTTGCGGGCAGGACGGGGCTGGCCTGAAGGAGCGACGCTGAAGGAGCGGCCCTGAAGGAATGACCTGCGGAGTTTGTCTTGCGGAATTGGGCGTGGCGGCAGGCCGTGCACGAAGCGCGTGAGAATTTGCAGCGCTACTTAAAGAAATCTTTATGTCGCCTTGCTAGGCCGCGCCCCGATTGCTAAAGGGGCTGGCAATCGCCGTCTCGCGCAGGGCGCGGGCGGTCCATCGCCATCATCTATGGGAGAATCTCCGTGGCCACCGCCGCTCTCGAAAAAGATTATGTCATTGCCGATATCGGCCTTGCGGATTTCGGCCGCGCCGAAATCGCGATTGCCGAAACCGAAATGCCGGGCCTGATGGCCCTGCGTGAGGAATATGGCGCCGCGCAGCCGCTGAAGGGCGCGCGCATCACCGGGTCGCTGCACATGACGATCCAGACCGCCGTGCTCATCGAAACGCTGGTCGCGCTGGGCGCCGATGTGCGCTGGGCGACCTGCAACATCTTCTCCACGCAGGATCATGCCGCCGCCGCCATCGCCGCCGCCGGCATTCCGGTGTTCGCGATCAAGGGCGAAAGCCTCGCCGATTATTGGGATTATGTCGGCCGCATCTTCGACTGGGGCGATGAACCCTGCAACATGATCCTCGACGATGGCGGCGACGCCACCATGTTCGCGCTCTGGGGCGCACGCGTCGAGGCGGGCGAGGAACTGCCCGAGCCGGGCAATGCCGAGGAAGTCGAGTTCCAGCGCGCGCTCAAGGCCTTCGTCAAGGCGAAGCCGGGCTATCTCACCAAATCGGTGCAGGCCATCAAGGGCGTGTCGGAAGAGACGACCACCGGCGTCCACCGCCTCTACCACATCGCCAAGGACGGCAAGCTGCCCTTCCCGGCGATCAACGTGAACGACAGCGTCACCAAGTCGAAGTTCGACAATCTCTACGGCTGCAAGGAATCGCTGGTCGACGCGATCCGCCGCGCCACCGACGTGATGCTGGCGGGCAAGGTCGCCTGCGTCGCGGGCTTCGGCGATGTCGGCAAGGGCTCGGCCGCCTCTCTGCGCCAGGGCGGCGCGCGCGTGATGGTGACGGAGATCGACCCCATCTGCGCGCTTCAGGCGGCGATGGAAGGCTATGAAGTCGTCACCATGGAAGAAGCCGTCACCCGCTGCGACATCTTCGTCACCGCGACCGGCAATGAGGACGTCATCACCGCCGATCACATGAAGGCGATGAAGCCGATGGCGATCGTCTGCAATATCGGCCATTTCGATAGCGAGATCCAGATTGCGGGCCTCTCCAACTATAAGTGGACCGAGGTGAAGCCGGGCACCGATCTCGTCGAGTTCCCCGATGGCAAGCAGATCATCATCCTCGCCAAGGGCCGCCTTGTGAACCTCGGCTGCGCCACCGGCCACCCGAGCTTCGTGATGTCGTCCAGCTTCACCAACCAGACGCTGGCGCAGATCGAACTGTTCACCAAGAGCGACCAGTATAAGAACGACGTCTATGTGCTGCCCAAGCATCTCGACGAAAAGGTCGCGGCGCTGCACCTCGAAAAGCTGGGCGTGAAGCTGACCACCCTGTCGAAGAAGCAGGCCGATTATATCGGCGTGCCGGTCGAGGGGCCGTTCAAGGCGGATCATTACCGCTATTGATCCTGCGCCATTGCGCGAATTTCAAAGGGGGGCGGGCTGGTGTCCGCCCCTTTTTGCTTTCGGCTCGAAGCAGATGCTTTGCCATTGCGACTAATTGCGGTAGTCGCAGGAGCATGAGGACGAAGCACGGCGCCATGGGCGGCGCACCATGGGGCAGGCACTGACCGGATGATACAGGCCAGATGATACAGGTTTCGGCAACGGTCATGCTTGTTGCGGGCGTGCTGCTGGCCTGCTGGCTGGGCGCCTGCATATGGGCGCTGGCGAGCGGCCTCAAGCTGCGCCGGCAGAGCCTGTTCCAGCGGCAGCAGGCCGATCGGCTGGCGGGATTGCTCCAGTCCGCGCCCGCCATACCGGTGCTGATCCGCACCGATGGCCATATCGAAGCGCCCGGACGGCTGGCGAACTGGCTGGGTCTGGAAAAGGTGCCGGGCTTCGTTTCCGAACTGACGGGGGAGGCGGGCGGCCTGCGGGAAGCCGACAGGGACGCGCTGGCGCAGGATGTGCTGGCCGCGCAGCGCGGCGGCAAGAGCTTCACCCGCGCGGTGAGGGCGATCGGTTCGAGCCGCACATTGTTGATCCGGGGCGCCCCGGCGGGGCCTGATCTCGCCAATATGGGCGGGATCATCCTGTGGATATTCGACGCGACGGAAAGCCAGCAACGCATCGGTGAGCTGGAAAAGGAAGGCCTGCTGCTGCGCGATGCGCTGGAGGCGCTGTCGGGCCTGATCGAGGCCGCGCCGCTGCCGATGTGGTACAGAGACAAGGACCAGCGGCTTTCGCTCGTCAACAGCGCCTATGTACAGGCGGTGGAGATGGAAAGCGCGGCCGATGTGATCGAGCAGGAAACCGAGCTGTTCGAGGCGATCGACGGCCAGCCCCCGCGTCAGGCCGCCCGCTTCACGCTCGATCGCGGCGAGATCATGACCCGCATCGTGCCCACGACCCTGCATGGCGAACGGCGCATGATGAAGATGGTCGAGGTGCCGCTGCACGGCAACGGCATTGCAGGCTATGCGATCGACCGGCAGGATTTCGAAAGCGCGCGGGCCGAGCAGGCGCGGCTGGTCGCGACGCAGCGCGACATGCTGGATCGCCTGTCCGCTGCCGTCGCGCAATTCGGCCCGGATCGCTCCTTGAGCTTCTGGAACCAGGCCTTCATCAGCCTGTTCGCGCTGCAACCCGAGCATCTGATGGACCAGCCCGCCTTCGAGCGCGTGCTCGACCGGATGCGCGAGGGCGGGCGCATTCCCGAACATCGCGACTTTCCGGCATGGCGGTCGGAACGACGCGGCTGGTTCACCTCGACCGAGACGTGCGAGGAAAACTGGCTGCTCGCCGATGGCACCCATTTGCGGGTCTTTGCCCAGCCGATGCCCGATGGCGGCCTGTTGCTGCTTTTCGAGGATCGCACGGAGCAGGTGCAGCTTTCCAGCGCCCGCGATACGTTGATGCGGGTGCGCACGGCGACCTTCGACAGCCTGTTCGAAGGCATCGGCGTGTTCGCCGCCGACGGCAAGCTGCACCTGTGGAACCAGCGGTTCCGTACGATCTGGAATGTGGAGGAAGCGGTGCTTGCCGCCCATCCGCGCATCGATGATTTCATGAACAGCATGGCCGACCGGCTGGCGCGGCCGCCGCAGGCGGGGCTGGTGCGCGAACTTATGCGATCCTGCACCGTCGACCGCAAGCAGCGCAACGGCCGGGTGATGTTCGGCGACGGGCGCACCTTCGATTTCGCTGCGATCCCGCTGCCTGATGGCAACGCGCTCTTCACCATGCTCGACGTCACCGACAGCCGCCGGATCGAGGAAGTGCTGCGCGAACAGAACGAGGCGCTGGCCGAGGCCGACAAGGTAAAGACCTCCTTCCTCACCAATATGAGCTATGACCTGCGCACGCCGCTCACCTCCATCGGCGGTTTCGCCGAGATGATGAAGGCGGGCTATGCGGGCGAATTGCCGCCGACCGCGCAGGATTATGTCACGGCGATCCTCGATTCCACGACCAAATTATCCGCGATGATCGATACCGTGCTCGACGCGACGCAGGGCGAAGCGGGCACGCTGCCGATCGAGCGCGCGCCGGTGGAACTGGCCCCGCTGGTGGAAACCTGCCGCCAGCGCTGGGAGGGGGCCGTGCGGGACAAGCAGATCGAGCTGGTGATCGACATCAAGCCTTCGACCGGCCGGGTGATGGGCGATGCGAAGCGACTGGCGCAGGCGGTCGACCGGTTGGTGGACAAGGCGATCGACGGCGTGCCGAGGGGAGGACGCATCCTCATCCATGGCGATGGCCAGGTGAAGAGCGCGCGGCTGGTGATATCCGACAATGGGCCGGGCATGGACGCCAAGACGCAGGCCCGCGCCTTCACGCTGTTCAGCGCGCAGGGTGGCGGCCAGCGCGGCAATGCGCTGGGACTGGGCCTGCCGCTCGCGCGCCAGCTGGTCGAGGCGCATGGCGGCAAGCTCACCCTTATATCCGAACCGGGCGAGGGAACGATGCTGACGATGGAATTGCCGCGCGGCGACCTGCCACGCAGCGACGGCAGCCGGACGGGGGGAGCGGCGCATCATCATGGATGACCGGGAAACGGCATCGCTTGCCGCCGCCAGTGAAGCGGAGATGATGGCGATCGGCGCGCGGCTCGCGCAGATATTGCGCGCGGGGGATGTGATCGCGCTGCGAGGCAGCCTCGGCACCGGCAAGACGACGCTGACGCGCGGGCTGTTGCAGGAGCTTGGCCTTGAGGGCGAGGCGCCCAGCCCGAGCTTCGCCATCGTGCAGGGCTATGAGCCGCCGGAGGTGCATCTGCCGCTCGCCCATGTCGATCTCTACCGGCTGGAGGATGAAGCCGATCTGGAGGAACTGGGGCTGGACGATTATCTCCACGACGGCGCGGTGGTGCTGGAATGGCCCGAGCGCATGGGCGCGCGGCTCTGGCCCCATGCGCTGCTGCTTTCGATCGAAGCGGAGGGGGCGGGCGGGATGCGCCGCTTGACAGCCGCGCTGCCGCCAGCATGGAAGGAAAGATGGCCATTTCGATGATTCCCCCCGCTGCCGCCCGCCCGTTCCTGCAATCGCTGGGCTGGGGGGATGCCGATATCCTGCCGCTCGCCGGGGATGCGTCGTTCCGCCGCTATTTTCGCGTCGTCGATGGCGCGCGCCGGGCGGTGCTGATGGATGCGCCGCCGCCGCATGAGGACCCGCGCCCGTTTCTTGGCGTCGCCGCCTATCTGACCGGCCATGGCTTTGCCGCGCCCTCCATTTACGGGCAGGACCTGACCGAGGGCCTCGTGCTGCTGGAAGATTTCGGCGATGCGCGCGTGCGCGATCATCTCGACGCCCGGCCGCAGGAAGAGGATGCGATCTATACGCGGATCGTGCGCCTGCTCGCCGATCTTCATCGCGTCGCCCCGGCCGATGTGCCGCCCTATGACCGGGCGGTCTATCAGCGCGAGGCGGCGTTGCTGACCGAATGGTATTGCCCGGCGGCGGGGCTGGACGTGGACGCGGATGCCTATGCGGCAGCATGGGACGCGGTGCTGCCGCTGGTCGAGCAGGACGACGCGCCCCGCGTTACCGTGCTGCGCGACTATCATGCCGAGAATATCATGCTGATCGAGGGGCGGCCCGCCTCCCATGATCTGGGCCTCCTCGATTTTCAGGACGCGCTCGTCGGCCATCCGGCCTATGATCTGGTGTCGCTGTTGCAGGATGCGCGGCGCGACGTGCCGCCCGCGCTGGAGCAGCGCATGCTGGCGCTCTACAGGGAGGCCGCGCGGCCCGGCTCCGGCTTCGATGCCGCTTATGCGGTGCTGGGGGCGCAGCGCAATGCGAAGATCATCGGCATCTTCACCCGCCTCTGGAAGCGGGACGGCAAGCCGCGCTATCTCGATTATCTGCCGCGCATGTGGGGCCTGCTGGAGCGTGATCTCGCCCATCCCGCGCTGGCCCCCGTCGCCGACTGGTTCGCGGCGAATATCCCGCCGGAAACCCGCGCCCGCCCGCTGGCGAGGCAGGAAACCGCATGAGTATGAAGGTGACGACGGCGATGCTGATGGCGGCGGGCCTCGGCAAGCGCATGCGTCCGCTCACCGCCACCCGCCCCAAGCCGTTGGTCCGCGTCGCGGGCAAGGCACTGATGGATCATGCGCTCGACCGGCTGGAGGCGGGCGGGATCGAGCGCACCATCGTCAACGTCCATTATCTCGCCGACACGGTGATCGCCCATGTGAAGGCGCGCAGGACGCCGATGGAAATCCTGATCTCCGACGAGCGGGGCAAGCTGCTCGAAACCGGGGGCGGGCTGATGAAGGCCGCGCCGCTGCTGGGCGACAGGCCTTTCCTGTGCGCGAACAGCGACAATATCTGGATCGACGGACCGCAGGAAAGCATTTCCATGCTGTCCGGGCTGTGGGACGATGATCGCATGGATGCGCTGCTGCTGCTCGTTCCCCATGCGCGCGCGACCTGCCATAATGGTCCGGGCGATTTTCATATGGATGGCGAGGGACGCCTGACCCGCCGCAAGCCGAGCCATGTCGCGCCCTTCGTCTTTACCGGCGTGCAGATAATATCGCCGCGCCTGCTGGTCGATCCGCCGGACGAGGCATTTTCTACCAATATATTGTGGAATCGGGCGATGGCGCAGGGCCGCCTGTTCGGCGCTTCGCATGAGGGGCTGTGGTTCGATGTGGGCACGCCCGCCGCTATTCCCGTGGTGGAAGCCGCGCTAAGCCATGGCTGAAGCCGGGGGCATAGGGGGCGGCGGCCCCGCTGTTTACACCATCCCCGCCCACCGGGCTTTTTCCGACGCGCTCGCCAAGGGCGTGATCGCCGGCCATGGCAAGGATGTGCTGGCGCTGGCGCGCGGTATCATCCTGCTGCCCAATAATCGCGCGGTGCGGGCGGTGCGCGACAGTTTCGTGCGCCAGTCGGGCGGCGGTTTGCTGATGCCGCGCCTCGTGCCGATTGGCGATGAGGAACTGGGCGAGCGGCTGGGCAATGCGCTCGACCCGCTGGGAGAGGGGCTGGAGGCGCCGCCCGCCGTCCCGGCGATGGAGCGGCAGATGATCCTCGCCCGCCTCGTGCAGCAGGTGCGGGCGGAGAGCGGCCAGCCCGTCGATGCGGGCGAGGCAATGCGGCTGGGGCAGGCACTGGGGCAGAGCATCGACCAGCTTCATGTCGAGCAGGTCGATCCCCGGCGGTTGCGCGATCTGGAAATGGGTGAGGAATTGTCGAGCCACTGGCGCGCTTCCCTGCGCCTGCTGTCGATCCTGCTCGACCGCTGGCCGGAGGAACTGGAGCGGCTCGGCATGATCGATCTGGCCGATCGGCGCAACCGGCTGCTCGACCATGTGGCGAAGCGCTGGCGCGAGACGCCGCCGCAGGGTTTCGTCATCGCGGCCGGTATTTCGACCACCGCGCCCGCCATCTGCCATGTGCTGCGCACCGTCGCGCGGATGCCGCAGGGGCAGGTGGTGCTGGCCGAACTCGACCTCGACATGAGCGCGGAGGAATGGGACGCGATCGGTCCGTTCGATCCCGATCCCGTTACCGGCCGGGCCGCCCGGCCGCAGGAAAGCCATCCGCAATATGCGTTGAAGCGCATGCTCGACCGGATCGGCGTCGCGCGCGATGAGGTCGCGTTCTGGCGCTGGGGCGGCGGCCATGATGCGCGGGCGGTGCGGGCGCGCACCATCTCCAACGCGATGCTGGTGCCCGCACACACCGCCAAATGGCGGACGCTGAAGGCCGCCGAGCGCACCCTCAACGGCGTGCGGACGATGGAACTCGCGACCCCGGCGCTGGAGGCGCAGGCGATCGCCTTGCTGCTGCGGCAGGCGGTGGAGACGCCCGAGCGCACCGCCGCGCTGGTGACGCCCGACCGGGCGCTGGCGACCCGCGTTTCGGCGCATCTCAGGCGCTGGGCGATCGATGCCGACGATAGCGCCGGGCAGCCGCTGGCGCTCACCCCGCCGTGTACGCTGCTGCTGGCGCTCGCCCGGCTGGCGGCGGAGCGGTTCGCTCCGGTGGCGGTGCTGGACCTGCTGAAACATCCTTTGGTGCGCAAGGGCGAGGCGCGGCTCGACTGGCTCGATGAGGTGCGCGCGCTCGACCTGTTGTTGCGCGGGCCACGGCCCGCGCCGGGGCTGGCTGGGCTGGAGGCATGGCTGAAGCCGCGCCCCGATGACGAGATCGACCGGCAGGCAAGGCTGCGGCAGGGCGTTTCGCAATGGTGGGCGGGGCAGAGGGCGCTGCTTGCCCCGCTCGACGCGCTGTCGGACGAGACGCGCGATCTGCCGGCCATGCTGGGGATTTTGCGGGAAATCGCGAGCGCGCTGAGCGACGATCAGGTCTGGGCGGGCTATCAGGGGCGGGCGCTTTCCGAATTATTCGCGGAAATGGAGCGATCCGCGCCCTTCGGCCCGCAATCGGTCGAGGCCGCCGCGCTGCCCGATCTGCTGCGCCGCCTGCTGGAGGCGCAGGCGGTGCGTCCGCCGCAGGGCGGGCACCCGCGTATCGCGATTTATGGTCTGCTGGAAGCAAGGCTGCAACAAGCGGACCTGATGATCCTCGCGGGATTGAACGAGGGCACATGGCCGGGCCTGCCGTCACCCGACCCGTGGCTTGCGCCGCGCATCCGGCAGGAACTGGGCCTGCCGGGGCTGGAGCAGCGCATCGGCCTTTCCGCCCATGATTTCGCGAGCGCGCTTGGCGCGCCGGAGGTCGTCATCTCGCGCTCCCGCAAGAGCGGCGGCGCGCCCGCCATCGCCTCGCGCTTCTGGCTGCGGCTTCAGGCCATGGCGGGCGAGCATCTGGCGCAGGTCGCCGATATTCCCGATTGGGCGGAGCATATCGACCGGCCGGGCCGCCATCTGCCCGCGCCGCGCCCGATGCCTTCGCCGCCGCTCGACCTGCGCCCCAAAAAGATCGCCGTGACGCAGGCGGACCGGCTCGCGGCGGACCCCTATGCCTTTTACGCCAACAAGATATTGCGCCTTTCCGCGTTGGAGAGGATCGACGCCGACCCCGGCCCGGCATGGCGCGGCACCTATGTGCACCGGATGCTGGAACTCTGGTTCCGGGAGGATAGCTGCGCCTTCGGCCGTCTGGAGGAGCGCACGCGGTCGCTGTTCCGCAGGGGCGATGCCCATCCGATATTGCGCGCGCTCTGGCTGCCCCGCCTCCTCGAATCCGCGCGCTGGATCGAGCAGCAGGTGGCGAAGGACGCCGCCGAGGGGCGCAGGCTCGCGCTGGTGGAGAGCCGGGGCGAAACCGAACTGGGCGGCGTGCTCCTTTATGGCACGGCCGATCGCATCGACCGGATGGCGGATGGCTCCATTGCGATCGTCGACTATAAGACCGGCAAACCGCCGAGCGCCGCGCAGGTGAAGCAGGGCTTTGCGCTGCAACTCGGCCTGCTGGGCGTGATTGCGGAGCGGGGCGGGTTTGAGGAACTGGAAGGGGAAGCCGCTGCTTCCGCCTTTGAATATTGGTCGACCGCCAAGGGCAAGGACGACGCCTTCGGCTATCGTTTCCTGCCGGTGAAGCCGGGGGGCGACAAGCATCGCATCCCGACCGAGGATATGACCGCGCACGCCGCCGGGAAATTCCTGGAGGCGGCGGGCAAATGGCTGACGGGGGAGGAGGCGTTCGTCGCGCAACTCAACCCCGACCTGCCCAGCTATGGCGATTATGACCAGCTGATGCGGCTGGAGGAATGGTATGGCCGTGGCGATGCGATCGCCAGTGAGGCTGGAGATACGCATGGTTAAGATGGCGTCCCCCTTGCTGCGGCTGCGCGGGGCGCAGGCCGATGCCTCCTCGCCGCAGGCCCATGTCTGGCTGTCTGCCTCTGCGGGGACGGGCAAGACCCATGTGTTGACCGCGCGCGTGTTCCGCCTGCTGCTGGGGGGCGTGCCGCCGGAAAATATCCTCTGCCTCACCTTCACCAAGGCGGGCGCGTCGGAAATGGCCGAGCGCGTGCACAGCCGCCTTGCCGCATGGGTGCAGATGGATGACGTCGCGCTGGCGCAGGACCTGATGGCGCTGGGCGAGGATCTGGGGCCGGAAGGGCGCGAGGACGCCCGCCGCCTCTTCGCGCGCGTGCTGGAGGCGACGGGCGGCGGCCTGCGCATCCAGACGATCCACAGCTTCTGCCAGCAATTGCTCTCCGCTTTTCCGCTGGAGGCGGGGCTGGTGCCCGGTTTCCGCGCAATGGAGGAACGTGAGCAGGCCGATCTGGCGCGCGAGAGCCTTGAGGAACTGGTGATCCGCGCCGAGGACCTGGGCGATGCGCTGTTGCTCGATGCGCTGCACGGGCTGGCGCTGCGGCTGGGGGAGAAGGAGGCGCAGGCCTATCTCTTCCGCTGCGCGCAGGCGCATGGTGTGCTCGGTGGGCTGGATGAGGATGTGCGCGGCTGGCTTTTCGGCATATTGGACCTGCCGACCGGGGATATCGAGGCGGAGATCGCCGCGCTCTGCGCCGATGAGGCGTTCGATATGGCGGGCTTGCAGCGGGCGGCACGGGCCAATGTGGCATGGGGCACCAAGACCGGCCTTGAGATGGCGGACCGGATGGCGGCGTGGATGGCGGCCGCCCCGGCGGCGCGGGCGCAGACGCTGGACGATCTCGCCTCCTGCTTCCTCACCGGCAAGGGAGAGCCGCGCAAGACCAGTGCCGGGCTGGCCAAGGCGGACCCGGATTATGAGGGGCTGGCGCTGCGCCTTGCCGATCGGATCGGCGAGATATGCGCGCTGCGAACGCGGGTGGCCTATGCCGATCTGGTGGCGAAGGGGCTATATGCCGGGCGGGCCTATGCCGGGGCCTATGAGGCCGCCAAGCGGCGCATCGGCGCGGTCGATTATGACGATCTCATCGCCCATTCCGCCGCCCTGCTGGTGCGGCCGGGCATCGCCGACTGGATACGCTATAAGCTCGACCAGCGTATCGACCATATCCTCGTCGATGAGGCGCAGGACACCAATGGCCGCCAATGGGCAATCATCGGCGCGCTGGTGGAGGAGTTTTTCGCAGGCGAAGGCGCGCGGGGCGGCAAGCTGCGCACGCTCTTCACCGTGGGCGATTTCAAGCAGGCGATCTTCGGTTTTCAGGGCACCTCGCCCAAGGCTTTTGCCGATGCGCGCGATCATTTCCGCGAACTGGCGCGCGCGGTCGAGCATGATTTCCACGACCTGTCGCTCGATGAGAGCTTCCGCTCCACCCCGCCGGTGCTGGAGGTGGTGGATGCGACCGTAGCGGCTTTGGGGGCGGCGGAGCTGGGACTGTCGCCGCAGACCGTGCTGCATGTCGCCGCGCGCCGGAAACCGGGGGAGGTCGCGCTCTGGAAGCCGGTGAGTGCGGTGAAGGCGGAGGATGATCTGTCCGAGCCGGAAGCCTCCGATCCGCAGGGCGAGGAGGACTGGCTCGCCGATCATGACCGGGCGCTGGCGGAACGCATCGCCGCGCAGATCAGGGGGTGGCTGACCGGCGGCAGGATGCTGGAGGCGAAGGGGCGGGCGATCCGGCCCGGCGATATCATGATCCTAGTGCGCAAGCGGGGCGATCTTGCCCGGCTTATCGTCGCGCGCCTCTATGAGGCCGGGGTGCCGGTCGCGGGTGTCGACCGGTTGCGGCTTCAGGCCCCGCTCGGCGTGCAGGACATGATGGCTGCGCTGCGCTTTGCCAGCCAGCCGGAGGATGACCTGAACCTTGCCTGCCTGCTCGTCTCGCCGCTGATCGGCTGGACGCAGGAGGAGTTGCTGGCCCGCGCCGCGCCGCGCAAGGGCGGGCTGTGGCGGCATCTGCGCTCCGGCCCGGCGACCCCTCCGCAAGCCTTGGCGGCCTTGCAGGACATATTGGCGAAGGCCGATTTCATCACCCCCTATCAGATGCTGGAGCATATCCTCTCCGGTCCGATGCGGGGGCGCCATCGCCTGCTGGAGCGGCTGGGCATCGCGGCGGCCGATGCGATGGACGAACTGCTCAACGCCGCGCTTTCCTATGAACAGCGCGAGCAGCCCTCGTTGCAGGGCTTCATCGACTGGTTCGATCGCGAGGAAGGCGACATCAAGCGCGAGGATGACGGCAGCGCGGATGCGGTGCGGCTGCTGACCGTGCATGGCTCCAAGGGGCTTCAGGCGCCGATCGTCATCCTTGCCGATGCCTGCGCCAATCCCGATCGTCCGGGCGGGCGCGGCATATTGGAGGTGCCGCTGGGCGATGACGCGAAGCTGCCGCTGATCCCGCCCCGCAAGAGCGAGCGCTGGGGCGTGATCGACGCGGCGGCCACCGCGCAGGATATGCTCGACCGGCAGGAGCATTGGCGCCTGCTCTATGTCGCGATGACGCGCGCGGAGGAAAAGCTGTTCGTCACCGGGGCCTTGGGGCCGAAGGCGAAGGGCGTGGTGCCCGAACAGAGCTGGTATGCCGCGATAGAGCGGGCGATGGCCGGCATGGGCGCGGAATGGCAGGCGGATGATCTTTGGGGCGGGACGCTGGGCTGGCTCGGCAGCGAGCGCCATGCTCCCGAAGCCGTGCAGGAGGCCCCGCCGCGCATCGAAAGCGCCGCCGGAACGCAGCCGCTACCCGAATGGAGCGCCCGCCTCGCGCCGGAGGAGGCGAGGCCGCCGCGCCCGCTCGTCCCGACGAAGCCGCTCGATGACGATCTGCCCTATCCGCCGCCATCGCCCGCGATGCGCAAGGCCGCCGAGCGCGGGGCGATGCTCCACAGCCTGTTCGAGCGCCTGCCCGATGTCGATCCGTCCCGCCGTGCCGCCGCGGCCGACGGCTGGTTGCGCACGCAGGGCGGCGTGACGGATGCCGCGACCCGGCGGGAGATGGTCGACCATGTGCTGGCGATCCTCGATGATCCTGCCCATGCCGATCTTTTCGGCCCCGTCGCGCTTGCCGAAGCGCCGATCGCCGCCGTCGTGGGCGAGGATGTGGTGACAGGCGTGATCGACCGGCTGGTGATCGGTGACGACCTCATCCGCCTTGTCGATTTCAAGACCGGGCGGCGGATACCGTCCGCGCCGCAGGAGGTGCCGACGCCGCATCTGCGCCAGATGGCGGCCTATGTCGCCGCGCTGGAGGCGATCTTCCCCGAGCGGACCGTGGAGGCGAGCCTGCTCTATAGCGCCGGGCCGCTGTTGCTGACGCTGCCCGATGCCGTGCTCGCGCCGCATAAGCCCTTCGTGAAGGGCGCGAGTTAATGCCTCCCGCCCCTTCGAAAGGGCCTGCCCCAAGCCCTGCTTGAAGGGCGCAAATTAATGTTTGTGCGCGCGGGTTGTTGAGCGAACCGCCCGGCCACCCTAAATAGCATCCCTATTGAAGGAGATTCTCAACATGGCGACCAAGGCTATCAGTGACGCGAGCTTCGACAGCGACGTAATCGGTTCGGACGTGCCGGTTCTCGTCGATTTCTGGGCGGAATGGTGCGGCCCCTGCAAGATGATCGGCCCCGCGCTCGAAGAAATTTCGGACGAACTCGACGGCAAGGTGGTCATCGCCAAGCATAATATCGACGATAATCCGGAAATGCCCGGCAAGCTCGGCGTGCGCGGCATTCCGACGATGATCCTGTTCAAAAATGGCGAGGCCATCGCGACCAAGGTTGGCGCGGCGCCCAAGAGCCAGCTCAAGGCATGGCTGGAAGGCCAGCTCTGATTCTATGGGAAGAGGGCGGCTCCAACGGCCGCCCTTGTTTCTTTGCGGCTATGTCGCCTGCAAGGCTGCCTGCTGAATAGCTGCTTTGGGATGGCGGATGGGGCCTCCTGTCTTCGTTCGGGCCATCTCCGTTCGGGCTGTTGAGCGAGTCACTCACCTCGCTTCAATGTCAAAGCCCTGTTTTTCTTTTCAGATCACGCCCTTCGACACGCTCCGGGCGAACGGGATGGGGGTGTCCGCGCCCGGCCATTTCGTAGGCAGGCAGATCCGAAAATGACATGACCACCCGATTTTTCAGCGGAATAATATGTTCGCCGCCTTGTCCCACATGGCGGGGCTGGCGGCGGCGATCATGCCCGTTTCGGCCGTGCCCACCCGATAGGGCGAGCCGTCATAGCGCGCCACGCGCCCGCCCGCTTCGCCCAGGAACAGCGCGCCCGCCGCATGGTCCCAGGGCAGTGTGCGGTGGAAGAGCGCGAAATCATTCCCGCCCAGCACGATGCGCGGATATTGCTCGGCGGCGCAGCGGGGAATATCGACCATGCGCAACTTGCCTTCCGCGCGGGCGATCAGCATGTCGCGTTCATCGCCGGGCAGGAACAGCGTGGAAATGCCCGCGACCGGCAGGGCCTCGCCGCTTTCCTTCGCGCCGATCCGCTCGCCGTTGAGCGTCGCGCCCTGTCCGCGCACCGCTGCGCACAAGCGCTTTTGCAGCGGATCGTAAATCCAGCCCGAGATGATCTCACCACCATCGACCAGCGCGATCATCACGCCGAAGGGCGCGCGCCCGGCCGCGAAATTGCCGGTGCCGTCGATCGGGTCGATGATCCAGCACAGCCCGGTCCCCACCGTGTCGAGCAGCGCCGGATCGGCGGCGCAGGCTTCCTCACCCACGATATGCGCTTCGGGCAGAATGGTGCTCAACCCTTCGGCGAGGGCGATCTCGCTTTCCTTGTCGGCGATGGTGACGAGATCATCTTTCGCTTTTTCTTCAACCTCTTCCGTCGCCAGATTCTGATAGCGTGGCAGGATGATGGTCGTCGCGACGGACTGCATCAGGGTGGAGACGGCGGTGGAAAGCGAAGGAGATATATCGGTCATAAGGTGCGCGATAGCGCCATTGCGAGGGCGATGGCTATCAAAATCGCGCCACTGCCGCGCGCAATCCAGCTTTCGGTGCGTGGTGGCAGGACGAGCTTGCCGACATGATAGGCCAGCAGGCCATAGCAGCAGAGGGCGATCACCTCGATGCTGATGCCGATGATCGCCAGAGTCACCAGTTGAGGCGCCACGGGACGATGGAGATCGATAAAGGGCGGCAGGAAAACCGTGAAGAAAACCAGCGCCTTGGGGTTGGATATCTGCACGGCGGCGGCGCTCGCGAACCCGCGCGTAAAGCCCTTGCGCTGCTGCCCTTCGCGCATGGAAAGATGCGCCGGATGCCGCCATGTCTGGATGCCGAGCCAGAGCAGATAGGCGGTGCCGATCCAGCGCAGCAGCACGAATGCAAGCGGAAAGCTGTGAACGAGGGCGATCAGCCCCACGCCGACCATGACGTACCAGAGGAGATTGGTGGCGTTGATCCCGGCCACCGCGCCGGCCATGCCGCGCAATGATCCGCTAAGCGCGATGCTCGCAACCGTCAGCACCGCCGGACCGGGCATGAAGCTGGCGACGATTTCCGTCGCGGCGAAGGCGAGGAGAAGGCTGCTCCCCTGCATCCTCCGGCCTAGCTGCGATAATCGGCGTTGATTGAGATATAGCCGTGCGTCAGGTCGCAGGTCCACACGGTCGCCTGCCCGTCGCCCAGCCCGATATCGACGCCGATCCGGATGTCGCGGCCCTTGAGGTGCGCGGCCACCGGCGCTTCGTCATAGCTGTCGACGGCGAGACCCGCCTGCGCCACCCATTTGTCGGCGAAACGGATGGCGAGCTTGTCGCGGTCGGCCGGTTCGCCCGCCTTGCCGACGGCCATCACCACGCGGCCCCAATTGGCATCCTCGCCCGCGACCGCGGTCTTGACCAGCGGCGAATTGGCGATGGAAAGGCCGATGCGCCGGGCGCTCTCGTCGGAGACGGCGCCCGTCACCTCGATCTCGATGAATTTCTGCGCGCCCTCGCCATCCTTCACCACCAGTTGGGCAAGCTGCGTGCACACATCGTCGAGCGCGGCCTGAAAGGCATCGGCGCCAGCGTCGTTCATGCTGGCAAGCGGCGCATTGCCCGCCTTGCCGGTCGCGAACAGCAGCACGGTGTCGCTGGTCGAGGTGTCGCCATCGACCGTGATGCAGCTATAGCTCAGCGCATTGGCGGCCGAGAGCATCTGCTGGAGCAGCGCGGGTTCGATCGCCGCGTCGGTGAAGATATAGCCGAGCATCGTCGCCATGTCGGGCGCGATCATGCCCGATCCCTTGATGATGCCGCTGATCGTCACCTTGCGGTCGCCGATCATCGCGGTGGCGCTTGCCCCCTTGGCGAAGGTGTCGGTCGTGCCGATCGTCTGCGCGGCGGCTTCCCAGCCGCAGGGCGCGGCGGTCAGCGCCGCGTCCACGCCCGCCCGTGCCTTGTCGAGCGGCAGCGGAACGCCGATCACGCCGGTCGAGCTGACGAACACTTCATCAGCCGCGCACCCCAGATGGGCGCTGACCTGATCGCGAATCTGCTCCACCGCCTCGCGGCCGCGATAGCCGGTGAAGGCGTTGCTGTTCCCGGCGTTGACGATCACCGCGCGGGCGCGGCCGCCGGCCACGCTTTCGCGCCCCATCTCGACCTCGGTAGAGCAGCAGACATTGCGCGTGAACACACCCGCGACGCTCGTGCCCTCGGCCAGCTCGGCATAGGTGAGGTCGCAGCGATCCCATTCCTTGTAGCGCGCGCGGGCGACGCGTAGCGTCACGCCATCGACGGCGGGAAGAGCGGGAAAGGCGGCGGGGGCGAGGGGGGAGCGTTCCATGCCCCATGCGCTTACTCATTTTGCGGCGGTCGTCAATTCTCTCTTGGCCTATATGTCCTTGCGCATGGGCGAGGGTAAAGGAAATTCAGATGCAACGGGATTTTTGCCCCTTGCCATCGCGGGAAAAGCCATCCTATTCCCTTGTGCCTATGGGGACAGGGGCTGTTGTGCGATTGATCGATGCCGTGACCGCCAGCGTATTGATGCTGGCGATGGCGGCATTTTTGCACTCCGACGCGCAGGCATCGCTGCCCAAGACGGAGCAGGATGTTCCTGTTCCTACGCCACTGGCGGTCATGCCGCAAAGACCGGCCCCCGCCTTGCCGCCGGTGCCCAAGGTGCGGGCGAAACCCGCAGGAAATCCCGGCGAATGGGTGGAGTCCGAGGACTATCCCGTCTCCGCCCTGCAATTCGGCGCGCAGGGCGTCGTGGGCTTTCGCCTCTATATCGATGAAACGGGCAAGGTGACCGATTGCTGGATCACCTCCAGCAGCGGTGTGCAAATCCTTGATGACGGCGCCTGCGCATTGATGCTGGAACGGGCGCGCTTCGATCCGGCCAGGAACCGCAAGGGGCAGGCCGTTCGCGATATCTTTGAAACCAAATTCGCCTGGAGAATCCCGGAGGGGACGGGGGAGCGCTTTGCAGAAAACAGCCGCCATTACGGTCTTCTAATCGACAAGATGGGGCAGGTGACCTCTTGCTTCATCACCGGTATCTCGCCCTTGCCAGCCCCGGATGATGAAGGGCAGGGCGATGAGGGATGCGATGATCTGACAGGCGGAATGCCGTCGGTCTTTGCCTTGGCGGCGCGAAATTATGGCCCTGAGCCTACTCGGGTGGTGAATTGGGACATCGCGCTGTTCATCGATCGGATCAAGGCCGACGAAGCGTTTCAACAGGCGGACATCGCCACCACCGGGGCGATGCTCTGGAATGTCGGCGTGGCGCCCGATGGGGCCGTTACGGAGTGCACCCTTGCCCGGCAGAAAGGCAATGCGGCGCTCCTGTTTAACGCGTGCATAGCTCTTCGGAATAGAGGGTTTGAAGCTGCTCCTGCAACCGAAGGCGCACCGCCGCGGCGTAATGGCTGGCTGGTCGTGCTGATCGGTTACAAGACAGGCCCCTGATCGCTCCTTTCCCGTTCCCCAAACCCGTCGCGAAACGGCCCGTTCAATTGACTTGGCGGCACCTCCCCCCTACATCGCGGCATAGATGATGGCAGGCCTGTATCTGCGGGCCTCTCGACAGAGATAAAGTCAGGAAATTTCCATGTTCGGCGCTCTTGCCAAATCCCTTTTCGGTTCTTCCAACGATCGCTACGTCAAATCGGTTGGCAAGGTTGTTGAGAAGATCAACGCCTTCGAGCCGCAGATTTCCGCGCTGTCCGATGCCGATCTGATCGATCAGACCCGCAAGTTCCGGGAACGGCTCGCCGCAGGCGAAACGCTTGACGACCTGCTGCCCGAAGCCTTCGCCACCGTGCGCGAGGCGGGCAAGCGCGTGCTCGGCATGCGCCATTTCGATGTGCAGATGATCGGCGGCATCGTCCTCCATCGCGGCGAAATCGCCGAGATGCGCACCGGTGAGGGCAAGACGCTGGTGGCGACGCTTGCGACTTACCTAAACGCGCTGCCGGGCAAGGGCGTGCATGTCGTCACGGTGAACGACTATCTCGCCAAGCGCGACTGCGAATGGATGGGGCAGATTTACCGCTTCCTCGGCCTCACCACCGGCACCATCGTCCCCGGCCTCAACGAGATGGAGCGGCGCGAGGCCTATGAGGCCGACATCACCTATGCGACGAATAACGAACTGGGCTTCGATTATCTGCGCGACAATATGAAATATGATCGCTCGATGATGGTCCAGCGGCCGTTCAACTATGCGATCGTCGACGAGGTGGACTCGATCCTGATCGACGAGGCGCGCACGCCGCTCATCATCTCCGGTCCGACCGACGACAAGTCGGAGCTCTATATCTCCGTCGACGCGCTGGTGAAGCAGCTTTCCGACGAGGATTATGAAAAGGACGAGAAACAGCGCAACATTACGCTGACCGAGGATGGCACCGAGAAGGTCGAGCGCCTGCTGGAAGGCGCGGGCCTGCTGGTCGGCTCCAACCTCTATGATTTCGAGAATACGCAGGTCGTCCACCATGTGAACCAGGCGCTGCGGGCGAACATGATGTTCCGTCGCGACATCGATTATATCGTCAAGGACGGCAAGGTCGTCATCATCGACGAGTTCACCGGCCGCATGATGGATGGCCGCCGCTGGTCCGATGGTCTGCATCAGGCGGTCGAGGCCAAGGAAGGCGTGAATATCGAGCCGGAGAACCAGACGCTCGCCTCGATCACCTTCCAGAATTATTTCCGCATGTATCCGAAGCTGGGCGGCATGACCGGCACGGCCGCGACCGAAGCGACCGAATTCTTCGAAATCTACAAGATGAACGTCGTCACCATCCCGACCAACCTGCCGGTCCAGCGGGTGGACGAGGAGGACGAGTTCTACAAGAACACCGACGACAAGTTCCGTGCCATCGCCAAGGCGATCAAGGAAAAGTCGGAGACGGGGCAGCCGGTTCTGGTCGGCACCGTCAGCATCGAGAAATCGGAGATGCTGTCCGACTTCCTGAAGGAAGAAGGCGTCAAGCATGCGGTGCTCAACGCCCGTTTCCATGAACAGGAAGCGCATATCGTCGCGCAGGCGGGCCGCATGGGCGCCGTCACCATCGCCACCAACATGGCGGGGCGCGGCACCGATATCCAGCTAGGCGGCAATCTCGAATTCCGTGTCGAGGACGAGTTGCGCGACACGCCCGAGGGGCCGGAACGCGACGCCGCGATCGAGCGGATCAAGGATGAGATCGCGCAGGAAAAGGAACGAGTGAAGCAGGTCGGTGGCCTGTTCGTGCTCGGCACCGAGCGCCATGAAAGCCGCCGCATCGACAATCAGCTGCGCGGCCGTTCGGGCCGTCAGGGCGACCCCGGCCTGTCGCGCTTCTACCTCTGTCTTGAGGATGACCTCCTCCGCATCTTCGGCCCGGATACGCTGTTCGCCCGGATGATGAACGCCAATATGGCCGATGGCGAGGCGATCGGTTCCAAATGGCTTTCGAAGGCGATCGAGACCGCGCAGAAGAAGGTCGAGGCGCGCAATTACGATATCCGCAAGCAGGTCGTCGAATATGACGACGTGATGAACGACCAGCGCAAGGTCATCTATGAACAGCGCAGCGACATCATGGATGCCGCCACCGTCGATGATGTCGTGGTGGATATGCGCCATGAGACGATCAACGATATCGTCGGCAGCACCTGCCCGATGGGCACTTTCCCCGAGCAGTGGAATGTCGCCGCGCTCAAGGAAAAGGTTGCCGACACGATCAATCTGGAGCCGGATATCGATGGCTGGCTGCATGAGGATGCGATCGATCCCGAGCTTATCGAGCAGCGCCTGTCGGATATGGCCGATGCCGCCGTCGCGGAAAAGGTCGCGGTGCTGAGCGAACAGGATTGGCACTCGATCGAGAAGAGCATCCTCCTCCAGAATCTCGACCATCACTGGAAGGAGCATCTGGCGACGCTGGATGCGTTGCGTCAGGTCGTGCATCTGCGCGCTTATGCGCAAAAGACACCGATCAACGAATATAAGGCGGAAGCCTTCGCGCTGTTTGAGCGCATGCTGGGCAATATCCGTGAGGACGTGACCCGCACCATCGCGCGCGTGCAGTTCCAGATGGAAGATCCGCAACTGCCCGAACTGCCGACGCTGCCGGACTTCATCACCAATCTTTCCGATGAGGAAGTGGCGGCCGGCGGCCTGAACCCCGATGGTTTCGTCACCACCCGTATCCCACAGATACCGGGCGTGATGCCCACGGCGGAGCTTGATCCCTATGCCGCGCAGGGCATTGGCCGCAATGCGCCTTGTCCCTGCGGGTCGGGCAAGCGGTACAAGCATTGCCACGGCGCGCTTTCCTGACGCGCGCTGCCCTGGATGGAATGATGAAAACCCGGCGCGGAGCGATCTGCGCCGGGTTTTTTATGGCGATCATGTGCTTTACGAACCAGAGCGCGGAATGACGGGGTTAGGTGGCTAAGCGACATAACCCGATTGTCATGCTGAACTTGTTTCAGCATCCATCAGGCCGCACAGACGGCAGGTCTATCCGGCGAAATGGCCCCTGAGCCGGAGGCCCGCCCCGTTAAACCCGGCGCCGTTAAACAAGGTGGAGGGGGACGATAAAGGCTTTACTCCCCAAACCGCCATCGCCTTGCCAAACACATCACCCCAATTTCATGGATCGGGGATAGGCCGGATCAGGAAGCGGTGCGGCGGGCGTCAGGAAGGCGCCGGGGCCCGAGCATCCCGCCCAGCGTCGGGTCGAGCGGCGCGGCGCTGATCACATCGCGCGCCAGCAGCCGCCGCGCCTCGAACGGGCCGGGCGCGCGCCAGCCGGCGGTCGCGTCGGCGGAAAAATTCCAGAAGCGGCCATAATATTCCGGGTCGCCGATCATCATCAGGGGGGCGTCGGCCCGGGCGTCGGCGTCGTGGACGAGCCTGTCCATCAATATCCGGCCGCAGCCCTCGCCCTGTGATTGTGGCAGCACCGCCACCGGCCCGACCATGATGAGCGGCACATCCCGCCCGCCTGCGTCATCGGCGAGGGCGACGGGCCAGCTTTGCAGCAGGCCGACCATCGTGCCGTCCTTATCCAGCGCAGCATAGCTGAAATCCGGCAACCAACCCATGTTACTGCGGATTTTATAGGCGGTGCGGCCATGGCGATCCGTCCCGAACGCGGCATCGAGCAACGCCTCTATGGCGAAATCTGGCTGGGTCGAGAGGGGGAAGAGCTTCGGCACGCTTGCGGTTCTGTCCTTTACCGGGCATGAGCGCCCGACGGGTTAGGTTGACGGGGGCGGCGTTTAGCGCCTTGGCCTCAAATGGAAAGTAAAATCGACATTTGCGTGCCGATCCCGGTCTATGCACAGGATTTGGTGAAGTGATGATGACGGCGGAACAAGAAGATTTTCTCGTGCTGGAGGTCGACGACCTGCATGTCGATGTCTTGACCGGCATTTATTCCGAGGAGACGCATCTGCCCCAGCCGCTGCGCATCTCGGTGCGGGCGCTGCTGGAGGTGGCCGATCATTATGAGCCGGAAACGCCGCTGACCTATTCCAAAAATTACATGGACCTCAAGCATGCGGCGACAGACGCGCTGCCTCGCGACCGCCATTTCACGCTGATCGAAGCGGTGGCGGACCATATCATCGACACGATTTTCCTTCAGGACAGCGCGGTCCGCCATGTGCGGGTGAAGATTGTGAAGCTGGCCCTTTCGGAGCGCGGCGAAGCGATCGGCATCACGCTCGGCCGCTGGCGCCGCTGATAGCGTCCGGTCAGATCGCCCAGAACCGGATCGCTCAGGAAAGCGCGGCGAACAGGGCGGCGAGCCGCTCTATATCTTCCGCGCGTTGATCCCAGGACAGGACGAAGCGCGCGCTTTCCGCATCCCGATCGTAAAAGCCGACGCCTTGTTCGCGAAGCATCGCCCGCTCCGCTGCGTTCAGGCGCAGGAACAGCATATTGGCCTCCACCGGATGGCATAGCCGGTCGCGCGCGGCGGCGGCGAGGCGCTGCGCCCCGGCATTGGCGGCGCTCGCATTGCGCAGCCACAGATCGTCCCGCAGCATCGCCAGCAATTGCGCCGCGCTATAGCGGCCCTTGGAAAGCAGATGCCCGCCGCGTTTGCGCCGGTAACGGGCCTGCGCGGCGAGATCGGGACGGAAGAAGATGAGCGCTTCCGCCGACATACCGCCATTTTTGATGAAGCCGAAGCTCAGGACATCAACGCCCGCCTTCCAGCTGATGTCGGCGGGATGACAGCCGAGGGCGGCGACCGCATTGGCGAAGCGCGCGCCGTCCATATGCAGGGCCAGCCCCTTGTCGCGGGCCAGCGCGCCGAGGGTCGCGACTTCCCCGGGGCGATAGATCTGCCCGCTTTCGGTGGCGTTGGTGATCGAGAGCGCATGGGCCTGCACCTGATGCACGCCCGGCGCGATGCGGGTGAGGGCCTCGTCCACAATGTGCGGCGTCAGCTTGCCGTCGATGGAGGCCAGCGGGAGGAGCTTCGCGCCATGGGTGTAGAATTCGGGCGCGCCGCACTCGTCATTGTCGATATGGGCGTCGCGCTGGCACAGGATCGCGCCATAAGGCGGGCAGAGCGTCGCGAGCGCCAGTGCATTGGCGGCCGTGCCGGTCGAAATCCACAGCGCCGCGACCGGCGTGCCGAACAGGTCCGAAAAGGCGGCGTCGAGCCTGCCGCTCCATTCATCGCCATCATAGGGCAGGCTCTGGCGATTGGCGGCGACCAGCGCCTCCATCACCTCCGGGCAGGCCGGGGCGCTGTTGTCGGATCGGAAATCCATCGTCACGCTTTCTGTGGGGTGAGCGGGAGCAGACGCGCGGGCATCGGGGTCAGGCAACCTCGTCCGGGCGCAGGTGGCGCAGTTTGGGCGCGACCGCCAGATCGGCGCTGTCCTTGATCGACTGGCGCAGGTCCTCGCGCTTCTGGTGGATGGAGGCGATGACGGGTCCCATGGCGACACCGAGTTCGACCAGCGCGGTTTCCGCCAGTTGCAGCGAGCTTTCGAGCGTTTCGGGCACGGCGGCGGTGGCGCCTGCCTTGTAGAGTTCGGCGGCGTGGGCGGCATCGCGCGCGCGCACGATGATCGGCAGGTCGGTGATCCAGCTGCGCACGCGCTTGGTGATTTTCACCGACAGCACCGGATCGTCCATCGTCAGCACAAGTGCGCTCGCCCTGCCGAGCTGGAGCCGATCCAGCATTTCGGGTCGGGTGACATCGCCGAAAAGGACGGGATAGCCCGCGCGCCTGCTTTCGGCGACGACATCGGGATTGGATTCTACCGCGATATAGGCCTGCTTGTGCCCGCGCAGCAGGTCGCAGACCATATGGCCGACCCGCCCGAAGCCGATGACCACGGTGCGGCTGCCATCATCGCCCGGCTCGATGAGCAACTGCTCGTCCTGCTGGCCGCCCGCCAGCTCGATCCGTCGGGCGACATCATGGCCGAGCCGCGCGAGCACCGGCGTCAGCGTGAGGCCGATGGCGGTGGCGATCTGCCAGAAGGCGGCGGTCTGGATGCTGATGATCTGCGCGGCGGAGGCGGCGGTGAGCACGATCAGCGTGGTTTCCGAAGGGCTGGCCATCAGCACGCCGACCTCTGCCGAAACCCCGCGCCCGACGCCGTAGAAGCGCAGCAGAAGCGCCGTCACCAGCGTCTTGGCGACAACGACGCCCAGCACGGCGGCCAGCAATTGCGGCCAGGCCTGGATGATGACGTTGACGTCGAGACTCATGCCCACGGTCAGCAGGAACACGCCGAGGGCGAGGCCCTTGAACGGCTCGGTCATCACCTCGACCTCGCCGTGATAGTCGGTCTCCGCGATCAGCAGCCCGGCGAGCAGCGCGCCGACGATGGGTGAGAGGCCTGCGAGCGCGGTCATCATGCTGGAGACGATCACCACCAGCAGGCTGGCGGCCAGGAACACGTCCGGGCTTTTGGTGCGTGCGGCCTGCGCGAAGATATGGGGCAGCACGAAGCGCCCGGCGACCAGCATCGCGACCACCGTGACGCCGCCGAAGAACAGCGTTTCGACCAGCCGCTCTATGCCGTCGCCGCTCGCATTGGGGGCGATGGCGCCCAGCAGGAAGATGATGGGGACGAGGGCGAGGTCCTCGAACAATAGCATCGAAAAGGCCGCGCGGCCGACGGGCGACTGCGTGCCGACCATCGGCAGCACCAGCGCGGTCGAGGACAGGGCGAGGGCGAGGCCGAGGCCGATCGCGGCGGCGGGCGCGGTGCCGAGCAGGCTCATCGCCAGTGCGATCAGCAGCGCCGAGCCGAAAAGCTCCATCGCGCCGACGCCGAACACCAGCTTGCGCATCGACCACAGGCGCTTGAAGCTGAGTTCCAGGCCGATGGAGAAAAGGAGGAGGACGATGCCCAGTTCGGCGAAGGGCGCGATCGATCCGGGGTCGGATATGGTGAAGTGGAAGAGCCAGGGATAGTCCTTCACCATCGCGCCAAGGCCGGAGGGGCCAACGGCGAGACCGACGAGGATGAACCCGATGACCGGACTGATCCGGAAGCGCGCGAAGGTCGGGATGACCAGCCCCGCCGCGCCCAGAATTACCAACGCATCACTTAACCCAGCATGATCCACATCCATCGCCATATCCACCTTTTAAGCAGGCGGGTGGCTGGCTGTCATTGCCGAAATGAGCGGAGGCCAAAAAAGAAACGCCCGTGCGGATGGCACGGGCGTTTCCGGGAAACGCAAAGAAATGCGCGGAAGGCTTACTTCCAGTTGCCCATTTCGGTTTCGAGGTTGACGCGAATCTGCTCGAAGAACTGTTCGGTGGTCATCCACGCCTGATCCGGGCCGATCAGCAGCGCGAGATCCTTGGTCATGTGGCCATCCTCGACGGTCTTGATGCAGACCTTTTCGAGCGTTTCGGCAAAGCGCACCACTTCGGGCGTCTCGTCGAACTTGCCGCGATATTTGAGGCCGCCGGTCCAGGCGAAGATCGAGGCGATCGGGTTCGTCGAGGTCGCCTTGCCCTGCTGGTGCTGGCGATAATGGCGGGTGACGGTGCCGTGTGCGGCTTCGGCCTCGACGGTCTTGCCATCGGGGGTCATCAGCACGGAGGTCATCAGGCCCAGCGAGCCGAAGCCCTGCGCGACCTGATCCGACTGCACGTCGCCGTCATAATTCTTGCACGCCCACACGAACTTGCCGCTCCACTTGAGGGCGGAAGCCACCATGTCGTCGATCAGGCGATGTTCGTAGGTGATGCCCGCCTTGGCGAACAGGTCCTTGAACTCGGCGTCGTAAATCTCCGCGAACAGATCCTTGAAGCGGCCATCATAGGCCTTGAGGATGGTGTTCTTGGTCGAGAGATAGACCGGCCAGCCGCGACCGAGGCCGTAGTTCATCGAGGCGCGGGCGAAATCCCGGATCGATTCGTCGAGATTGTACATGCCCATGGCGACGCCCGAGCCGGGGAACTGGAACACTTCCTCGTCGATCACGGTGCCGTCTTCGCCCTCGAACACGAGGCGCAGCTTGCCGGGGCCGGGGACGAGGAAATCCGTCGCCTTATACTGGTCGCCGAACGCGTGGCGGCCCACGACGATCGGGTCGGTCCAGCCGGGGATCAGCCGGGGCACGTTCTTGATGACGATCGGTTCGCGGAACACGACGCCGCCCAGGATGTTGCGGATCGTGCCGTTGGGCGACTTCCACATCTTCTTGAGGTCGAATTCCTCGACACGGGCTTCGTCGGGGGTGATGGTCGCGCACTTCACGCCGACGCCATATTTCGCGATCGCATTGGCCGAATCGACCGTGATCTGGTCGCTGGTGCGATCGCGCTCGGTGACGCTGAGGTCGTAATAATGCAGGTCGATATCGAGATAGGGACGGATGAGACGCTCGCGAATCCATTCCCAGATGATGCGGGTCATTTCGTCGCCGTCGATCTCGACGACCGGGTTCTTGACTTTGATTTTCGTCATGAGCTGCGTTTCGCTTTCCTGTCTGGGGGAAGTTGAAAAGCGCTCTAGGCAATGCGCGGCCAATGTTCAACACGCTATGGGGATTTTTCCTGCGAAGCAGATGCAGGAGAGGGGGCGGGGCCAGGGGAGCCGACCGGTCCTTATTTGTCGCTTGGCGTTGTCATCCTCCTCGTCTCTCCCTAAACAGCTTGTCCTATGGAACCGGAACCTCATGTCTTTCAGGGAGAAGGCGGCGCGGGCGCGCCCCAGTCTCCGTCCCCGACCCCGCAGGCGCAACAGGGCGTCAAATGGCGTTTTCCCGCCATTCACCCCGAGGGGCGCAAATTCGGCGCGATCGCGGTGGCGATCATGCTGCTCTTCTTCATTCTGGGCTGGGAAATCGCCGGCTGGCTGATGGCGGGCCTCAGCATCTGGGTTTTCGCCTTTTTCCGGGATCCGGTCCGCTGCACGCCTGCCGATTCCGAATTGTTGATCGCGCCGGCCGATGGTCTGGTGACGCTGATCCAGCAGGTTCCGCCGCCGCGAGAGATCGCCGGGGCCGAGGGGCTGGGCAGCGACCCGATGTGGCGCGTGTCGATCTTCATGAGCGTGTTCGACGTTCATATCAACCGTACGCCGATCAGCGGCACGGTGAAGCAGGTCGTCTATATTTCCGGCAAGTTCATCAATGCCGACCTCGACAAGGCGAGCGAGGATAATGAGCGCCAGCATATCGTGGTCGAGCGCAGCGACGGGCTGCGCATCGGCTTCACCCAGATAGCGGGCCTCGTCGCGCGGCGTATCGTGCCGTTCGTGAAGCCGGGCGACGTGGTTGCGGCGGGCCAGCGTATCGGCCTCATCCGCTTCGGCAGCCGTGTCGACATCTATCTTCCCGCCGGAACTTTGCCGCGCGTCGCGCTCGGCCAGCGGACGATTGCGGGCGAGACGGTGATCGCCAGGCTGGGCGAGGCGCAGCCGAACAACGGTATCTTCCAGTGAGAGAGCGCCCGTTCATCCCTGCGGCGCGCAGGCGTGGCATCACGCTGCGCCAGGTCGCACCCAATGCCGTGACGGCGATGGCGCTTTGCTTCGGCCTGACGGGCGTGCGCTATGCGATGGACGGCAAATGGGAGATGGCGGTCGCCGCGGTGATATTGGCGGGCGTGCTCGATGGTCTGGATGGGCGCATTGCCCGCCTGTTGCGGGGGGAGAGCCGGTTCGGGGCGGAATTGGATTCCCTGTCGGATTCGATTGCCTTCGGCGTTACGCCCGCCCTCATCATCTATTTCTGGTCCCTGCACGCACTGCCGAAATTCGGCTGGGTGATTGCTCTGGCCCATGCGCTGATGTGCGCGCTGCGCCTCGCGCGCTTCAACGCCCAGATCGACACCGACGATCAGCCGCACAAGCTGGCGGGGTATCTGACCGGCATTCCCGCCCCTGCGGGAGCCGGACTGGCCTTCGTGCCGCTCTATTGCTGGTTCGTCGCTGGCGACACCGATTTGCAGAAATGGTTTCCCATTCTGGCCGAGGTGCAGCCCTGGTTTCGGCAATGGTATGTCGTGGCGCCCTGGACGGCCCTCATCGCCTTTCTGATGATCTCCAATATCGCGACCTTCAGCTGGAAGGCCCTGCGGCTGCGGCGCAAGGTGAGGCTTGACGCCATTGCCGTCGCGGGTTTGCTGGCGGCGTTGCTGATGACATCCCCATGGCTGGCGCTGCTGATCCTCAGCCTTTGTTATCTCGCCATGATCCCGTTCGGCATGGCCAGCTATCGCAGGGCGCATCGGGTGAGCGATCCGGCCTGACGGCTCCAGTCCTGACGGCCCGTTCTCCGAGGACATCATGTCTGTGAGAATCAGGCCCGAGGGCATCAGGCGGCGCGGGCATTCCTGCGCGCGCTCGTGCGGATGCTCATGTCATCGCGCAGGGCGAGGCGCGGCCCGCGCGCCGGGCTGTAGTGGATATGGACGGCGCGGGGCGCCGGGGCGGGGCGATGATCCATCCGGAGTGCGGCGAGCGCCTTCTCGCCATGGCTGTTGCCCATGTGAAAGATCGTTCCCAGCGCCATGGCGAGGGCCAGAGAAAAGAGAAGAGCGGCCAGCATCGCAACCATTATCGTCATCCTTCCAGCAATCTGTCGTGCAGAATGCGAAAGCCGTTGAGCGTTCGCCGCCTGCCGAATATAGGTTTTCCGCCCCTTTCGGGCTTGATGTTCACTATATGTTCTAATTTTTGGCATTTGTCAACAGCCAGGTAGGGCTTGCCATGCGCGTCGCATGTCGCTAAGCGCTGCGCCCATTCCACATGGGATTCGTACATACCGGTGCCGGGGCAGTTCCCGGTCACTGAATCCCAGAGGGTTAACCGGAAGGAGAACTACCATGGCGGCACCTGTCGTCACGATGCAGCAATTGATCGAGGCCGGCGCGCATTTCGGCCACCAGACCCACCGCTGGAACCCCCGCATGAAGCCGTATATCTTCGGCGATCGTAACGGCGTTCACATTCTCGACCTCAGCCAGACCGTTCCGCTCTTCGCGCGCGCTCTCGACTTCGTGTCGGCGACCGTCGCCGCCGGTGGCAAGGTGCTGTTCGTCGGCACCAAGCGTCAGGCTCAGGAATCGATCGCGGAAGGCGCTCGCAAGTCGGGCCAGCATTTCGTCAACCATCGCTGGCTGGGCGGCATGCTCACCAACTGGAAGACCATCTCGCAGTCGATCAAGCGCCTCAAGACCCTTGAAGAGCGCCTGTCGGGCGACACGCACGGCCTCACCAAGAAGGAAGTGCTTCAGATGACCCGCGAGCGCGACAAGCTGGAGCTGTCGCTCGGCGGCATCCGCGACATGGGCGGCATTCCGGACGTGATGTTCGTGATCGACGCCAACAAGGAAGAGCTGGCGATCAAGGAAGCCAACACGCTGGGTATCCCGGTCGTCGCGATCCTCGATTCGAACGTTGATCCGTCGGGCATCGCTTTCCCGGTTCCGGCCAATGACGACGCCAGCCGCGCGATCCGCCTCTATTGCGAAGCCATCGCCGCTGCCGCGACCAAGGGCAACCGTGGCGCGCAGGAAGCCGCTGGCTTCGATATCGGCGCGCTCGATGTGCCCCCGGCTGAAGAAGGCGTTGTCGTCGAAGCCTGACCGTTTCGTACTGCTGTGATACTTCAGCTGTAATATTTTCAGGGCAGGGCGCTTTGCGGGAAACCGTCAATGGCGCCCGTCCGCTTTCAGGGCGATTTTAAAGCGACGGGCGCCGATGCCGGTCGGGAATGTGCCGAAAGCCGAAGATCTAAACTCTTACTCGAAGGAAAAGCTGATGGCCGAGATTACTGCCGCCGTTGTGAAGGAACTGCGTGAGCGTTCCGGCGCGGGCATGATGGATTGCAAGAAGGCGCTGGCCGAAACCAATGGCGACATCGACGCCGCGGTCGACTGGCTGCGCGCCAAGGGCCTCGCCGCCGCGCAGAAGAAGTCGAGCCGCACCGCCGCCGAAGGTCTTGTCGGCGTTGCCGTCGAAGGCACCAAGGGCGTTGCCGTCGAAGTGAACAGCGAAACCGACTTCGTTGCCAAGAACGAGCAGTTCCAGGATTTCGTCCGCAACGTGTCCGCCATCGCCCTGGCGACCGGCGCGAAGGATGTGGAAGCTCTCGCGGCTGCTGCCTATCCGGGCGGCGGCAGCGTCAACGACAAGCTGGTCGCGAACGTCGCCACCATCGGCGAGAACCAGACCATCCGCCGCATCGGCGCGGTCTCGGTCGAGCAGGGCGTCGTCGTGGACTATATCCATAATGCGATGGGCGCTGGCCTCGGCAAGATCGGCGTGCTCGTCGCGCTTGAAGGCGATGCCCCCGCAGACGTGCTGGCTCCGCTCGGCAAGCAGCTGGCGATGCACATCGCGGCGGCTTTCCCGCTCGCGCTGTCGGCCGACCAGATCGACCCGGCGCTGATCGAGCGTGAACGCGCGATCGCTGCCGAGAAGGCTTCGGAAAGCGGTAAGCCCGCCGAGATCGTCGCCAAGATGGTCGACGGCGCCGCGGCGAAGTTCGCCAAGGAAAATGCGCTGCTGTCGCAGATCTTCGTGATGGACAACAAGACCACCATCGCCGATGTCGTCGCCAAGGCCGCCAAGGATGCCGGCGCTTCGATCTCGCTGAAGGATTATGTCCGCTTCCAGCTCGGCGAAGGCATCGAGAAGGAAGAGACCGATTTCGCGGCCGAAGTGGCTGCGGCAGCGGGCGTCTGATCGTTCGAAAGCCAGCGCGTCAGGTGTCTGTGAGCGCCTGACGCGCTGGAAATATTTGTACCGGGCGCTTCTCTGCGCTTGGCATGGGGGCGCGTGCTGATTAAGGTGCGCGCCATTTCCATAGCATAAGACGGAACCCGAATTTTCATGTCACGCCCTGCTGCCAAACGCATCCTTCTGAAATTGTCCGGTGAAGTGCTGATGGGAGAAGGGGCGTTCGGCATCGATCCGGCCACGGTCGATCGGATCGCGGGCGAGGTCGCCTCGGCCAAGGAAGCGGGTTTCGAAATCTGCATGGTCGTGGGCGGCGGCAATATTTTTCGCGGCCTTGCTGCGGCGGCTAAGGGTTTCGATCGCACCAGCGCCGATTATATGGGCATGCTCGCGACGGTGATGAACGCGCTTGCCGTGCAGAACGCGCTGGAGCGCATGGGGCATCCGACCCGCGTGCAGTCCGCCATTCCGATGGAAACCGTGTGCGAGCCTTATATCCGCCGCCGCGCGGTGCGCCATATGGAGAAGGGGCGTATCGTCATCTTCGCGGCGGGCACGGGCAATCCCTTCTTCACCACCGACACGGCGGCGGCCCTGCGCGCAGCCGAAATGGGCTGCGGCGCGCTCTACAAGGGCACCAGCGTCGATGGCGTCTATGATGCCGACCCCAAGAAGGTGGAAACGGCCAAGCGCTATGAGGCAGTGTCGTTCGACCGCGTGCTCAACGATAATCTCAAGGTGATGGATGCGAGCGCGGTGGCGCTCTGCCGGGAGAACAACATCCCGATCGTCGTCTTCAATATTCGCGAAACCGGCAATCTTACGCGGGTGCTGAGCGGTCAGGGGGTCGCCACCACGGTGGGCGCTTCCGATCAGCCGGCGGCCTGACAATCTGGCATTAAGGAGAAAGACATGGCCCAGTTCGACAAGGCGGATCTGGAACGCCGCATGAAGGGCGCGGTGGAATCGCTGAAGGGCGACCTTTCCGGCCTGCGCACCGGCCGCGCGAACGTCGCGCTGCTCGATCCGGTGACGGTCGAGGTCTATGGCGCGCATATGCCGCTCAATCAGGTGGCGACCGTTTCCGCGCCCGAACCGCGCCTGTTGTCGGTGCAGGTATGGGATCGCAGCAACCTGACCCCGGTTGAAAAAGCGATCCGTTCCTCGGGTCTTGGGCTCAACCCGATTGCCGACGGCCAGACGCTGCGCCTGCCGATCCCGGACCTGACCGAAGAGCGCCGCAAGGAGCTGGCGAAGCTGGCCGGTCAATATGCCGAAAAGGCGCGCGTCGCCGCCCGCAATGTCCGTCGCGACGGCATGGACAGCCTCAAGACCGACGAAAAGAAGGGCGAGATCAGCGAGGACGACCGCAAGCGTTCCGAGACCGAGGTGCAGAAGCTCACCGACAGCACCATCGCCGATATCGACGCGGCGCTGGCGCATAAGGAGAAAGAGATTCTTGGGCAGTAACCGCCTGTTTTCCGGCAGAGCAGGAGACTGATCCTTGGCCAGCAAAGCAAGTTCGCCGCGTTTCGGATCGGACAGGGGAACCCCCGGTCCGCGCCATGTCGCAATCATCATGGACGGCAATGGCCGCTGGGCCAAGAAGCGGATGCTGCCGCGCGTGGCGGGGCACAAGGCGGGCGTGGAGGCGGTGCGGCGCACCGTCCGTTCCGCGCGCGAGCTGGGGGTCGAATGCCTGACGCTCTATGCCTTCTCGTCGGAAAACTGGAAGCGCCCGGAACAGGAGATCATGGATCTCACCGGGTTGCTCAAGCATTTCATCCGCGCCGATATCGACGAGTTTCACGAAAATGGCGTGCGCTTGCGGGTGATCGGCGATTATCGCGCGTTCGAGCCGGGCGCGGTCGCGATGATCGACGAGGCGCTGGCGCGCACGAAGGACAATAAGGGCAGCACGCTGGTCATCGCGCTCAACTATGGCGCGCAGGATGAGCTGGCGCGCGCCGCCCGTATCCTTGCCCAGCAGGCGGTGCGGGGCGAAATCGACCCCAATATGATCGCGCCGGGCCATGTCGCGGCCTTGCTCGATACCGCCGACCTGCCGCCGCTCGATCTGCTCATCCGCACTTCGGGTGAGCAGCGGTTGTCCAATTTCCTGCTATGGCAATGCGCCTATGCGGAACTTTATTTCACCGACCTTTTGTGGCCGGATTTCAACCATGAGGCGCTGGTCGAGGCGATCGAGAATTTCCGAGCGCGCGAACGCCGTTATGGCGGCCTTTGATGGTGGAGCAGCCCGAAACAGCGAATAAGGGCAAGCCGGCGAATGCCGACCTGCGCGTGCGGCTGATCTCCGCCGTGGTGATGATCCTGGTAGCGGGCGCGGCGCTGGTCCTCGACGGCTTGGCGCTGCGCCTGTTCATCGTGCTGGTGGGCATCGGCCTTATCTACGAATTTGCCGGGCTGGTGCGCGGCTTCGCGACGTCGCCGGGGCAGGTGTCAGGCTGGATGCTGGCCGGTATCGCCTATATTGGCCTCGCCTGTTTCAGCCTGATCACGATGCCGCCGCTGTTGCGCTGGACGCTGATCGCCGCCGTGATCGCAACCGATAGCGGCGCCTATTTCTCCGGCCGTCGCTTTGGCGGGCCGAAGATCGCGCCCGCGATCAGCCCGTCCAAGACATGGGCGGGGCTGCTGGGCGGCATGGCAGGCGCGGCGCTGGTGCTGCTCGGCGTCTGGCTGCTGGTGAGCCATCGTATCGTGGATGCCTATCATATGGGCTATTCGCTTGCCGATATCGTCGCGCGCTATCCGTTGATGGCGCCTTGTCTGGTGCTGCTGGGATGCCTGCTCGCGGTCATTGCGCAGGCCGGGGATTTCTTCGAAAGCTGGATGAAGCGGCGCGCGGGCGTCAAGGATAGCGGCGCGCTCATTCCCGGCCATGGCGGCCTGTTTGACCGGGTGGATGGCCTGCTGGCGGTGTCCGCGTTCACCGGCATCCTGATGGGGATCGGGCTGATATGACGCAGCCCGGAGCCTCCGGTACGCCGCCGCGCAGCATCACGATTTTCGGCGCGACCGGCTCGGTCGGCACCTCGACGCTCGACCTGATCGGGCGCGAGCAGGATGGCTATGAGGTGCTGGCGCTGACCGCCCATAGCGACCCGGAAAAGCTCGCCCGGCTGGCGCGGGAGCATGGCGCTAGGCTGGCGGTCATCGCCGATGAAAGCCGCTATGGCGAATTGCGCGCGGCACTGGCGGGCAGCGGCGTCGAGGCGGCGGCGGGTGCGCAGGCGCTGATCGATGCCGCCCGTCTCGGGGCGGATTGGACGATGGCGGCGATTGTCGGCTGCGCCGGGCTGGAGCCGACGCTCGCGGCGCTGGAAGGCGGGCGCACGGTCGCGCTGGCCAACAAGGAATCGCTGGTGTCGGCAGGCGACCTGATGATGGAGGCGGCGCAGGCGTCCGGCGCGACGCTGCTGCCCGTGGACAGCGAGCATAATGCAATCTTTCAATGCCTGACTGGCGGCAGCATGGAGGAGGTGCGCCGCATCATCCTCACCGCAAGCGGAGGGCCCTTCCGGGAACGCAGCCGTGCCGAAATGGCGCAGGTCACGCCGGAGGAGGCGGTGCGCCATCCCAATTGGTCGATGGGCGCGAAGATCAGCATCGATAGCGCAACGATGATGAACAAGGGGCTGGAACTCATTGAAGCCGGCCATCTTTTTCCAATCGGCCTCGACAGGATCGAGATATTGGTGCACCCGCAGTCGGTGATCCATTCGATGGTCGAATATCGCGACCATTCGACGCTGGCCCAGCTTGGTTCGCCCGACATGCGCATTCCGATCGCCCATGCGCTGGCATGGCCGCAGCGCATGCACAGCCCGGCAGCGCCGCTCGATCTCGCGACCATCGGCAGGCTCGATTTCGAAAGCCCGGACGAGGATCGATTCCCGGCGCTGCGTCTCGCCCGGCAGGCGGGGGAGGCGGGCGGAGGCTATCCCGCCGTGCTCAACGCTTCCAATGAGGTGGCCGTCGCCGCATTTCTCGACCGGCGGATCGGATTTCTCGATATCAGCGCCATTGTTGAGCGCGTTCTATCGGGTTATAGCGGCAACAAACCGGCAACGATTGCCGATGTTCTGGATGCCGACCGTCACGCGCGGGAGGCCGCCAGGCGGCTGACGGAAAGTGTAAAGGCCTGATGAGTTCAACCGCCCAGCTGGTGACGCCATGATCATGACGATAGTGGCCTTTGTGGCGGTATTGGGTCCGCTCGTCTTCATCCATGAGATGGGGCATTATCTCGTCGGGCGCTGGTGCGGCGTGAAGGCGGAGGCCTTTTCCATCGGTTTCGGGCCGGAACTGATCGGCTGGGTCGACCGGCGCGGCACGCGCTGGCGCATCGCAGCGCTGCCGCTGGGCGGCTATGTCCGCTTCAAGGGCGACATGAACGCGGCGAGCCAGACCGATCCGGCCTGGCTGCAATTGTCCCCGCAGGAGCGGGAAGGGGCCTTTCCGTCCAAATCGGTGGGTAAGCGCGCGGCGATCGTCGCGGCGGGGCCGATCGTCAATCTGGTCTTTGCCGTGCTGCTGCTCGGCGGGCTGGCGATGGTGCGCGGCGAGGCGGTGAGCGAGCCGGTGATCGGGCATGTCGCGGAAGGCAGCGCCGCGCAATCCGCGGGCTTGCAGCCGGGCGACCGCATCCTCAGCATCATGGACCGCCGGATCGGCAGCTTTCAGGACATAGCCGGCATTGTCAGCCTGCGCCCCGACGAAGTGCTGACCTACAGGATCGACCGCAAGGGCGAGATTTTCGAAAAGGATATCGCCGCCGGGGTGCGGATAGAGAAGGACCGCTTCGGCAATATCTACCGCATCGGCCAGCTGGGCGTCGCCTCGGGCCAGATCACGCGGCGCGATGTCGGCCTGCTGCGCGCGCCCGCCGTCGGTTTCCATCAGGCGGTGCAGATCACGCGCACGGCCATTGACGGGCTGGGGCAGATCATCACCGGCCGCCGCTCGGTCAGCGAGTTGGGCGGGCCGCTCAAGATCGCCGATATTTCCGGGCAGGCCGCCTCCATGGGGCTGGAAAGCTTCCTGTTTTTCATGGCGTTGATCTCGATTAACTTGGGGTTCATCAATCTGTTGCCAATCCCCATGCTGGATGGAGGTCATTTGCTTTTCTATGCGATCGAGGCGGTCCAGCGCCGTCCGGTCAGCGCGGTGGTGCAGGAATGGGCCTATAAGTCCGGTCTGGCGCTGCTGCTGACGATGATGGTGCTGGTAACGTTCAACGATCTGGGGTCCTTTGGCCTGTGGCGCTCTCTCTCCGGCTTGATCGGTTGAGCGGTCTGGGGCAGGAGACTTTCGCTTTTTCATGGTAGACGCTAGCAGAATGGGCGCTTCGATCAGAGAATCGGGCGGCTTTGGTCAGAATACAGGGGTATGTGTGACGAAAAGGACTGATATGGCCCGGACAAATACGGCCCGAATGAAGCCGGTATTGCCCATGGCGACTGCCCTGCTGGCCGGCACGATGATCGGCGGCGTGGTGCTGCCCGCCTCGGTGCTTGCCCAGACCAGCGCGCCCGCCCCGGCCGTGACCGGCGCGGCCCCCGCCGTCAGCCCCACGGCGCAGACAATCAAGGCGATCAATTTCACAGGGCAGCAGCGTCTGGAGCCGGAGACAATCCTCTCCTACACCAAGCTGCGCGTGGGCACCGCCTATACGCGCGAAAGCCTCGATAACGCGTTGCGTGACCTCTACGATACCGAACTCTTCGCCGATGTGCAGATTCGCGACGATAATGGCGCGCTCACCGTCACGGTGAAGGAAAATCCGGTCATCAACCGGATCGTTCTGGAAGGCAATAAGCGCCTCAAGGAAGACAAGATCCGGCCGGAAATCCATATGGCGCCGCGTCAGATCTATACCCGTTCCAAGGTGCGCGCCGACGTTGCTCGCATCATCGAGCTGTATCGCCGTCAGGGCCGCTTCGCCGCGACGGTGGAGCCGAAGCTCGTCCAGCTCGACCAGAACCGCGTCGACATCATCTTCGAGATCACCGAAGGGCCGAAATCCAAGGTCCGCCAGATCAACATCATCGGCAATGATAAATTTTCCGATGGCGAGCTGCGCGGCGAAATGGCGACCAAGCAGTCGCGCTGGTTCCGCGTCTTTTCCTCCGGCACCAGCTATGACCCGGATCGTCTGGCCTATGACCAGCAGAAGCTGCGCCAGTTCTACCTGACCAACGGCTATGCCGATTTCCGCGTGATTTCCGCCGTCGCCGAGCTGACGCCGGACAAGCAGGACTTCATCATCACCTATGTGGTCGAGGAAGGCGATCGCTATAAATTCGGCGACGTTGCGGTGAAGAGCGACATTCGCGACCTTTCGGGCGACCGCCTCACCAAGATGCTGCCGATGCATAAGGGCGAGTGGTACAACGCCAAGCTGGTCGAGGATACCGTCGATCAGCTGAGCGAGACGGCGGGCCTGTTCGGCTATGCCTTCGCCAATGTCGAGCCGGATTTCCAGCGCGACAAGAGCAGCCTCACCATGGGCATCAACTTCCAGATCGCCAATGCCCCGCGCGTCTATGTCGAGCGCATCGACGTCAACGGCAATACGCTGACGCAGGACAAGGTTGTGCGCCGCGAGTTCCGTCTGGCCGAAGGCGACGCGTTCAACAGCTTCCAGGTGCGCCGCTCGAAGGACCGCATCAACTCGCTTGGCTTCTTCCAGGACAAGCTCGACGTTCAGCAGAAGCCCGGCTCCGCGCCGGACCGCATCGTGCTGGAAACCAATGTCGAGGAAAAATCGACCGGCGAGCTTTCGCTGTCCGCCGGTTTCTCCAGCCTGGAGCGGTTCATCTTCTCGGCCTCGGTCACCCAGCGCAATTTCCGCGGCAAGGGGCAGGAGCTGAGCCTGTCGGGCAGCTATTCCAGCTATTCCAAGTCGATCGACCTCGGTTTCACCGAACCCTATCTGTTCGACAAGAATATCGCGCTGGGCGGCAATATCTATCGCCGCGATCTCAACGCGTTCAACTATCTGTCGAACGGCGACCGCAACACCACCTATGAGCAGGCGACGACCGGTTTCCAGATCCGCACCGGCGTGCCGATGACCGAATATATGTCGGCCTCGCTGCGCTACACGCTCAACTATGACGATGTGTCGCTGTCGAACGATTATTATACCGACGGCCAGTGCGACCCGATCCTCGCGGGCCGCTATCTCTGCGAGGCGATCGGCAAGCGCACGACCTCGTCGGTCGGCTATTCGCTGATCTACGACACCCGCGACAACCGCATCCGCCCGACGCGCGGCTTCAACGTCACGCTGAGCCAGGATTTCGCGGGGCTGGGCGGCAGCGTCAAATATGTGAAGACCCGCGCCAATGCGGGCAAGTGGATCAATATCGGCAGCGGCTTCATCTTCAGCCTGACCGGCGAGGGCGGCTATATCTTCAGCCTCGAAAACCAGCGGTACGGGACGGATACCAATGGCGACAGCTATGCGATCGAGAAGGTGCGCCTGACCGATCGCTTCTTCCTCGGCGAGCCCTATATGCGCGGCTTCGCGATCCGCGGCGTCGGCCCGCGCGTGATCCGCAAATATGGCACTTATGGTACGGACGGCTCCTTCACCGAGACGGACAGCAGCTCCGATGACTCGCTGGGCGGCAAGCTCTATTATCTGGCCCATGCCGAGCTGGAAATTCCGCTCGGCGCCGGCGCGCGCGAAATGGGCCTGCGTCCTTCGCTTTTCGTCGATGTCGGCGCGGTCGGCAGCATCAAGAAGCCGAGGCTCAACAACTTCCTCGGTTATTGTTATGTGACGACAGGGACCGTTACCTCTGTCGACAGCAGCGGAAATCCCGTCAAGACCGCTTCTGGTACGACGAGCGAGCGCGCCCTTTCCAACGCACAGTGCCAGACGCCCGCGGTGGAGGCGACGGCGACGGTCGGCGCGGAATATACCGACGTGGCATATCAGTCCGGCACCGCCTTCACCGAACAATATTATGGCAATACGCTAAAGCCTCGCGTGTCGGTGGGTTTCGGCGTCAACTGGAATTCGCCGTTCGGCCCCTTCCGCATCGATATCGCCAAGGCTCTGGTCAAGGCCGAAGGCGACGACACCAAACTCATCACCTTCAACATAGGGACTCAATTCTGATGAAGACTTTTTTCAAAGCTGTCGCGCTGGCGACCGTCTCGCTCGCCGGTGTCGCCGCCGTTTCGGCGCCCGCCATCGCCCAGTCGAAGCTGGGCATCGCCGTGGCCGACATGGACGAGGCCGTGAACAAGAGCGCCGCGGCCACCAACGCCCGCACCCAGATGCAGAGCACCTACAAGGCGAACATCGACAATTTCAACGCCCGCAAGACCGCGCTCGATGCTGAACTCAAGCAGAAGGCGGAAGCCTTTCAGGCGGCGGTGAAGGCCGCCGGCGGCAAGTCCACCCCGGCGCTCCAGACCCAGTATGAGCAGTTGCAGCAGAGCCAGCAGGCCGCCCAGCAGGAATTGCAGAAGATTGGCCAGCCGATCGCCCTCGCCAACGCCTATATTGAAGAGCAGATCAGCGCCAAGATCGGCGACGCGCTGAAGGCGGCGATGGCCAAGACCAAGACCGATCTGGTGCTGCAACCGGGCGCGACGGTTTCCTACGCGCCGACCGTCGACATCACCGCCGCGGTGACGACCGAGATCAACACGCTGGTGCCCAGCGTCAACATCGTGCCGCCCGCCGGCTGGCAGCCGGGCCAGGGCGCCAACCGCGCGGCTCCCGCCGGTCGTTAAGGCACGGTGATGAGCGGAGAGGAAAATCAGGAAAAGACGGCGCGGGGTCCGATGGACATTCGCGCCGTCATGGCGGCCCTGCCGCATCGCTACCCGATGCTGCTGATCGATCGCGTGGTATCGATCGACCTGCATAAGGCGATCCATGCGGTGAAGGCGGTTTCGGTGAATGAGCCTTTTTTCCAGGGCCATTTCCCGACGCGGCCGATCATGCCGGGCGTGCTGATCGTCGAGGCGATGGCGCAGGCGGCGGGCGTGCTGGCGGTGGAATCGCTGGATCTGGGCGGGTCGAACAAGCTCGTCTATTTCATGGGCATCGAGGGCGCCAAGTTCCGCAGCCCGGTGGAGCCGGGGTGCCTTGTCGATTTCCATGTCGAAATCACGCAGGCGCGCGGGATGATCTGCAAATTCGCCGGTAAGGCCTTTGTCGAAGGCAAGCTGATGGCGGAGGCGCAGTTCACCGCGATGATTTCCGATCCGCCCAAGGACTGATTTCCTTCAGGTCTTTTGAACGGGGGCGCCTTTGGCCCAAATCCCTTGCCTTTTGCAGGGAAAGCGGCTAACGGCGGCCCTTCTTAATTTCTTCGCTTTTCAGGCCGGTCGGAACCGGCCACTAAAGGAGCTTATCATGAAGCAGGATCTCCATCCCGACTACCACTTCATCACCGTCCAGATGACCGACGGCACCACCTTCCAGACCCGCTCGACCTGGGGCAAGGAAGGCGATACGCTGGCGCTCGACATCGACCCGAAGTCGCATCCGGCCTGGACGGGCGGTCAGCGCAACCTTGATCAGGGTGGCCAGGTGGCCCGCTTCAACAAGCGTTTCGGCGGCCTCACGCTCAAGAAATAAGCGCAGGATTCTGCCACAAAGCAAGGAGAGGGCGTCCCGCCGGGGCGCCCTTTTCCTTTGGCGGACTGTTTTTGTAAGCCGGCGCGGAATGACGGATTGGGGTGTTAAGCGACATAACCCGACTGTCAGGCTGAACTTGTTTCAGCATCCATCAGGCCTCACAGGCCGCAGAGCGATCCGGCGAAATGGCCCCTGAACCGGAGGCCCGCGCCGTTAAACCCAGTGCCGTTAAACAAGGTCAGGGTGACGATAAAGGCGGCGTCCACTTTTTGCCCGCAATCCGCCATGAGCGCGCAGGCGATACAACTGCCTTATCCCTTGCGCCCGCATCAAAGGCAAAGGCGAGGGGGCAAGGCCGTGCACGCATTTACTCGCGCCGTTCGATCTGCCATGGCCAGCCAATGCCTTTCCCCGAAAAGTCCTCCAGCCTGTTCTCTTCGCTCTCCTGCGCCCTGATCGCCGCCATCATCGGCTTTGGCGGCACGATCGCGCTCGTGGTTCAGGCGATGCAGCGTCTGGGCGCGAACGAGGCGCAGACATTATCGGCGGTGACGGCGCTTTGTCTCGGCATCGCGCTGGCCGGGGCAGGATTTTCGCTGCTGCTGCGGATGCCGATCATCATGGCATGGTCGACGCCGGGGGCGGCTCTGTTGGCGGCGGGTGCCCCCGGTCTGGACTGGGCGCAGGCGACCGGTATCTTCTGCATGTCCGCCTGTTTGATGATCCTCGTCGCGCTGGTCCCGGCGTTGCGGCGGCTCGCGACCGCCATCCCGGCTTCGGTCGCCTCGGCGATGCTGGCGGGGGTGCTGTTGCCCTTCACGCTCGCCCTGTTCCGGGCGGCGGGCAATGATGCGCTGCTGGTCGGGTTGTTGTTGCTGGTGTTCCTGATCGGCAGGCAGCGTTTCCCGCTCTATGCGATGCTGGCCGTGCTGGGGGCAGGCGTGGCGCTGCTCCTGCTGCGCGGCGACGCCGGCGCGCTTCCGGCGGGCGGCCTGCTTGGCGGATTGAGTTTCGCCATGCCCCGGTTCGTGTTGGGAAGCGCGGTCAGCATCGGCATTCCGCTGTTTCTCGTGACATTGGTGTCGCAGAACCTGCCGGGTCTCGTCGTGCTGAAAAACGCCGGTTATGTTCCCGCGCCGCGCCCGCTGCTGATCGGCTCCGGCCTCGCGACGCTGCTACTTGCGCCGTTCGGAGCGCATGGCGTCAATCTCGCCGCGATCACCGCCGCGATCTGCACGGGCAAGGAGGCTCATCCCGACCGAGCGCAACGCTGGAAAACCGGGATGGCCTATGCGGCTTTCTATCTTGCGCTGGCCGCCTTCTCGCCGCTGCTCGTACGCTTCTTTCTGGCGCTGCCCCATGACGCCATCGCCGCGCTGACCGGCATCGCGCTGATCGTGCCGCTGACCGGGGCGATGGAAGGGATGTTCGTCCATGCGGGACAGAAGGATGCGGCCATGCTCACTTTTGCGGCTACCGCTTCGGGCGTCGCGCTGCTGGGCATAGGGGCTGCCTTCTGGGGGCTGCTGCTGGGCTTTGCGGCGCTGGCGGCCAGACATTTTCTGGTCCGCAAACAGGCCGCGGCCTGATCCTCAGAGCTTGGGCAGGGTGACGCCGAGCTGCCCCATATATTTGCCCGCGCGATCGGCATAGCTCGTCTCGCACGGCTCATTCCCTTTCAGGAACAGGAACTGGCAAGCGCCTTCATTGGCGTAGATTTTCGCGGGCAGCGGCGTGGTGTTGGAAAATTCCAGCGTCACATGGCCTTCCCAACCCGGTTCCAGTGGGGTGACATTGACGATGATGCCGCAGCGCGCATAGGTGGATTTGCCGAGGCAGATCACCAGCACATCGCGCGGGATGCGGAAATATTCGACGGTGCGGGCGAGCGCGAAGCTGTTGGGCGGAATGATGCATACATCCGTCTCGCGATCGACGAAGCTGTTGGAGGCAAAGTCCTTCGGGTCCACCAGCGCATTGTCGACATTGGTGAAAATCTTGAACTCCGGAGCGACGCGCGCGTCATAGCCATAGGAGGACAAGCCGTAGCTGATGCAGCCATCCCGCTTCTGCGCCTCGACAAAAGGCTCGATCATGCCGTTTTCGAGCGCTTGTTCGCGTATCCAGCGGTCGGAAAGGATCGACATCGGGCTTTGGTCCTCTTTATCCTTGGGGCGCGGCCGAAAAATCCGCGCCGGAAAATGCGTGGGGCAACAGCTCCGCCACGCCATAGGTCGCGCCGCCATCACCCGATACCGGAGCGCAGTAGACGCGAATATCCCGGCCCGCAAGAGACGCCGCTTCGGCGAGAATCTGGCGGCAGCGCCCACAAGGGGTGATGGGGGCGGGGGAGGCGGCGCCTTCGGGCTGTTCCATCGGTCCGCCAGTCACCGCAATGGCGATGACCTGCGCGAGCTTGCCCGCCGCATTGGCCGATGCCAGCGCCACCGTCTCGGCACAGAGCGAGAGGCCGAGGCTCGCATTCTCGAAATTGGTGCCGGAGATCATCTCACCGGTGGAGAGCTTCAGCGCCGCGCCGACGGCGAAGCGGCTATAGGGCGCATGGGCATGGGCCATCGCCGCGCGCGCGGCCTCCACCAGCTCGGCGTCCCAATCCTCCGCCCCTGCCGTCATGGCGCGACCACATCCCACTCGACCGGCCCATCGATGCCGTCGATCCGCCGGGCGTCATTGGCGGTCCACATCACCCAGTCATGCGAGGCATAGGTGGGGACGAAATAATTCCGCTCCAGCCAGAGCGTGCGATTAAGGCCGCTGCTGATCCGGTACTGATCCTCGACCGACTTGGGAATGCGGATGAGAGCGGGCTTTCCTCCATGATTTTCAATGACATTGAGGAGGGTGTTGAGTTCCGATAATATAGTGTCGCGCCCCGGCTCATCGGGGCAATGATTGCCCGATTGCACGCGCACCACCGGCGGCAGCGCGGCATTGTCGCGCGGCACGGTGGTGATGAAGAGCGTGGCCTGGTCGCTCGCCTTCTTGCAGGGATCGAACACCAGTTCTGCGCCATAGCGCAACCCGGCCTCTCGCGCTTGCGTCCAGTTGACGGCGAATTGCGGGTCGCGCTGGTCCGTTCCGCTGGTCGCGCGGATATAGGCGAAATCGACATTCTGCGTCCTGACGGTGCGCCAGTCGATCTCGCCCAGATCACCCGATACGCTGATGCCCTGCATCGGATAGGCCTCGACCGAGGGCGCCCAGTGGATGGCGAAGCGCCAGAGCAGCGCGCAGCCCAGCCCGATGGCCAGAAGCAGCGCGAGTAGCCAGCGCAGCCGGATATTCCACGGCATGGAAGCAGTTCTTGGACCGACGCTCATTGTTTGATGTGCAACACGCAGATAAGGGTGAAAAGGCGTCGGGCGGTATCGAAATCCAGATCGACCTTGCCTTCCAGCCGTTCCATCAGGGTTTCGGCGGCGTGATTATGGATGCCGCGGCGGGCCATGTCGATGGTCTCGATCTGTTGCGGGGAGGCGTTGCGGATGGCCTGGAAATAGCTGTCGCAGATCGCGAAATATTCCCGGATCGGGCGGCGGAAGCGGGCAAGGCCCAGAATGATGGCCTCCAGCGGGGAGCCGTCCTCCCGGTCGATTTCGATGACCAGCCGCCCTTCCTGCGTACTCAGGCGCACGCGATAGGGGCCGGTATACCCATCGCCATGTTCCCGGACGGGGGCGAAATGATTTTCCTCCAGCAGGTCGAAAATGGCGATCCGCCGTTCCTGCTCGACATCTGCGTTGCGCCAGATGATGCTCTGCTGGTCGAGCGAGATATCTATGATGCGGGGATCGGCCATCGTCCCCCTGCACTGCGGCTAGCGGTCGCAAAGATCAAGCGGATATTGCACCGCAATGATGGCGTCGTGCGCTCCTTCCTTGTCCTTGCAGGCCTTGTCTCCTGCCGGAAAGGGAAGGGCTTGCGCGCGGCGGCGGTAGGCGCGAAAAGGGGCGCCATGGCAGAAGCATTGAAACTGGTCGACGAAACGGCGGGCGCGGCGCGCGAACTTCCCCGGAATATCGAGGCGGAAGCAGCCCTTCTTGGCGCGCTTCTGATCGATAACCGAGTCGCCGAAGATGTGCAGATGAAGCTCAAGGTCGAGCATTTCTTCGAACCCGTGCACGGGCGCATTTATGAGGCGATCCTGAAGCTGCTCGACCGCAATATGGTGGCCAGCCCGGTGACGTTGAAGCCGATGCTGGATCAGGACCCGGCGCTCAAGGAACTGGGCGGTTCGGCCTATCTGGTGGAACTGACGGCGAGCGGTGCGTCGCTGATCGGTGCGCGCGATTTCGCGCAGCAGATTTATGATCTGGCCTTGCTGAGGCAGCTTGTTAGCGTTGGCCGTGAACTGGTTGAAAATGCTCTTGATACCAGTGAGGATGTCGATCCGCGCGGGCAGATCGAGGCGGCCGAAGTCGCGCTTTACAAGGTTTCGGAAGGCGAGGGGGAGACTGGTTCGGTCAAGAACTTCCTTCAGGCCTCCACCGTCGCGGTGCAGGTGGCCGAACGTGCGCTCAACAGCGGTGGTCATCTTTCCGGTATCACCACCGGCATCACCGCGCTCAATGAGAAAATCGGCGGTCTGCACAATAGCGACCTTATGATCCTCGCCGGGCGTCCGGGCATGGGCAAGACCTCGCTTGCCACCAACATCGCCTATAATGCGGCTTCACGCTGGCTGCGCGACGATGCAGACGGCATCCCGCCCGAGAAAAATATGGGTGCGAAGACCGCGTTTTTCAGCCTCGAAATGTCGGCCGACCAGCTCGCGACGCGCGTTCTGGCCGAGCAGTCGGGCATTTCGGGGGAATCCCTGCGCATGGGCAAGATCAGCCGGCAGGAATTTCAGAATCTTTCCCGCGCGGCGCGGGAATTGCAGGAACTGCCGCTATATATCGACGATACGCCGGGCCTCACCATCGCCGCGCTGCGCACGCGCGCGCGCCGGTTGAAGCGGCGTCATGATATCGGCTTCATCGTCATCGACTATCTCCAGTTGTTGCAGGGGTCGGGGCGCGGCAACGATAACCGCGTCAATGAAATTTCCGAAATTTCCCGTGGCCTCAAGACCTTGGCGAAAGAACTTAATGTTCCGGTGCTGGCATTGTCGCAGCTTTCCCGTGCGGTGGAGCAACGCGAGGACAAGCGCCCGCAACTGTCCGACCTTCGCGAATCCGGCTCGATTGAGCAGGACGCGGACATGGTGTGGTTCGTGTTCCGCGAGGATTATTATGTCCAGTCGCGCGAACCCAAGCGGCCCAATGAAGGCGACGACGCCAAGGCCCATGAAGACCACGCCAAATGGGCGATGGAGATGGAGCGGGTCTTTGGTCTTGCCGAACTGATCGTCGCCAAGCAGCGTCACGGCGCCACCGGCAAGGTCCGCATGAAGTTCGACGCGAAGATCACGCGCTTTAGCGATCTGGCCGAGGGGGATTATCCGGGGCCTGCCGACGATTATGAATGAGTCCCTATCCTCCCGGTTCCGGGGGAATAAGGACTCATTTCTCTTGAGGTGGATCGACATCCGGCGCTGACGGCCTGCAAATGGCGGCTTTCCGCCCCTCCGATACCGGTTCGCCCTAGGCCTTGCCGGCCAGCACGGCCCTGCTGCGTTCCTCGATGCGCCGCTCCAATATGGCGAGCGGCATCGCGCCATCTTTCAGCACATCGTGGAAATATTTGAGATCGAACCTGTCGCCGAGCATCGCCTCGGCCTTTTTGCGCGCGCGGACCCAGGTGGCGTGGCCGACCTTGTAGCTGCACGCCTGCCCCGGCTGGGTGCAATAACGCTCGACCTCGCGCTGGCTGCGGGGCTGGGCGAAGCCTGCCGTTTCCACCATATAGGCGGTGGCCTTTTCACGCGACCATCGCTTGGCGTGGATGCCGGTATCGACGACAAGCCGGGCGGCGCGGAACAGGAAGGACTGAAGGAAACCCACGCGATCGAGCGGCGTATGATATGCCCCCAGTTCGTCGGACAATTGCTCGGCATAGAGCGCCCAGCCCTCGCCATAGGCACTGAGGAACCCAGTCTTGCGCAGCATCGGCATGTCGCCGCTCGCCTGAGAGACGGAAATCTGGAGATGATGGCCCGGCACGCCCTCATGATAGCAGAGCGAGGGCAGGCCATATCTGGGCCAGTCCCCGGTTTCCTTGAGATTGATGAAGAAGATCGCCGGGCGTGATCCATCGAGCGCGGCGCGTTGATAATAGCCGTTGGAGGCGCCGTCCTGTATCTCGGCGGGTACCGCGCGAATTTCGAGCGGGGGCACGTTCATCGGGGAGAAGGCACGGGGCAACAGCTTCACCATCGCCGCATAATCATCGTTGAGCAGCTTGAGCAGCGCGGCATGTCCTTCCGGCGTGTTGGCGAAGAGCTGGTCGGGCCGGACATTGAGCGCGGCGAGGCGTGCGCCGATCGTGCCTTTTGCAAATCCCTCGGTGTCGAGAATGCCGTTCAGTTCGGCGGTGATCTCCGCGACCTGATCGAGGCCGAGTTGATGAACCTCCTCCGGCGTCATCGTCGTCGTGGTCGAATATTGCAGCGCGTCGGCGTAGATTTCGTCGCCGCGCGGCACGCGCCACAGGCCATCGCCCGCGGCCGTGCCGGGCCGGAGCCTCTCGATCAACGCGATCTGGCGGTCGAGCGCGGGATAGACGGCCTGAGTGACGATCTGCGCGGCGGCCTTGCCCCAGTTCCCGGCGATACCTGCCTTGCGGGCACGATCGGTCAGGGAGGTGACGAGAGAGCAACTGTCCGCAGGCTGATTGCGCAATTTGGCCAATTGCCCGAGCGTCAGGTCGAGCGACCAGCCGGGCGCGAGATAGCCCCGCGCGGCGAAAGCGCTCTGCACATCGCTGTCATTGTCGAGCGCCTGCGCAAAAGCCGACAGGCGGGAGAGATAGGCGTCGCAATCCTCCCTGGTCGCGATGACATGCGCATTGTTGAGGAAATCGGGCGTTTCGAAATAGCTGCCGCCCTGTTGGAAGATGCGATAGGGGCGACCGATCGAGGAAAGTTCATATTTGCTCGCCGGGATTGTCGCCTGCTCCAGCGAATAGCGGATGCATTCCAGATTGAGGGCCTCGGTTGACGAGAGATCTTTTCCTTTGAAAGCATCGAGTTGGGATATGGCCTTGCGAGTGCGGGTGAGGTCGTCGTTCATCCCCGCCAGGCTATTGTCGTCAAGCCGGCGCTTCAGGGCCGCGCGCGGCCCTTTGTCGAGGCCCAGCGCCGTGGCCGTTTCCGGCGAATGATCGACGGCCGTGTCGAAGATCGCCTGAAAGGTCGCGTCGATATCGCTGTTGCCGCTGGTGGCAGCGAGCAGGCGCGGCGCAACGGCGGTCAGGGAAGAGAGGGTCGTGGCCGCGAGAAACATTCTGCGTTGCATGGCTGTCCCTTTTATCTGGCTATATCGGGAAGGCAGCATAAGCGGGACGGTCGGAGTGTCCACCCCATATGACAAGCCCGGCCTGAAGGGATCAGGCCGGGCTTGTCCATCGAACCGCGCCGGAGGGCGGATCAGAAAGCGGGCTGGTTCGCCGGGTCTTCGGGGTCCGCGATCGGCGTGGAGGCGGTGTGGATGCCGCATTCCACCTTGTCCCAGCCACGCCAGCGCCCGGCGCGCGGGTCCTCGCCCGGCAGCACTTTAGAGGTGCAGGGTTCGCAGCCGATGGAGAGATAGCCCTGCGCCTCCAGCGGGTGGCGGGGCAGGTCATGCTCGCCGAAATATTCCTCCAGATCGCTCTTGGTCCAGTCGCCCAGCGGATTGATCTTGAGGCGGCCCTCCTCGATCTCGAAACGCGGCAGGTTCTGGCGCGTCACCGACTGAAACGCCTTGCGCCCGGAAATCCATGCGTCGAGGCCGCTTTTCGCGCGGGCGAGCGGCTCCACCTTGCGGATTTCGCAGCAGCCATCCGGGTCGAAGGACCAGCGCAGGCCCTTGTCGTCCTTCTTCGCCAGCATTTCGGGATCAGGCTCCACCACGCGGCTGTCCTTGAGGCCCAGCGTGGTCACGAGCGTGTCGCGATAGTCGAGCGTTTCGGGGAACATCTTCAGCGTATCGACGAAGATCACCGGTATATGCGGATCGGCCTGCGCGATAAGGTGGAGCAGCACCGCGCTCTCCGTGCCGAAGGACGAAACGACCGCCACCTCGCCGAGCGACTTTTCCGCGAACAGGTCGCGCAGCATGGTCTGCGTATCGACCCCTTCGAAACGAGCATTGAGCGCATCCGCATCCGCCTGGACAAAGGCGGGGCGGGCGTCGATCACGTCAATCCGGCGGGCAGCATCAGTCATGGTTCAGTTCACCTCATGCCGCTTGGCCCAGATCGGGCGGCGGCCATCAACGGATTTTTGATAGACCTCGGTGAAGCGGGAAAGGGTCGTTTCCACTACCGCCGGGTCCAGTGGCTTGTCGGGCGCAAAGCTGTCGAAACCGGAGCGGCGCATTCGGAACAGCTGATCCACCAGCACATCGCCGCTGGCGCGCAACTCGCCCGTGTAGCCGGATTCGCGCAGGATGCGGGCCGAACTATATCCGCGCCCATCGGTGAAGGCGGGGAAAGTCACCTCGACCAGCGCGATGCGATCGAGATGCGGCAGCAGCAGGCGGGCATCCTCGCCCGGTTCGATGCGCACGGCAGTCGCATTGGACGCGCCGAGAAACTCCTCGATCGAAACCGGGGTTTCGGCGATGGTTTCGCCGTCGCGGAAATTCAGCAGATCACCCATAGATCGCCTCCTTGAACGGAGCCATGCCGATGCGGCGATAGGTGTCGAGGAACCGTTCCCCTTCCTCCCGCTGCGTGAGGTAGAGATTGGTGGCCCGCTCGATCGCGTCGACCACGCCGTCCTCGGTGAAGCCGGGGCCGGTGATGGTGCCGACGGAGCAATCCTCTGCCCCCGAACCGCCGAGGGACAGCTGATAATTTTCCGTGCCCTTACGATCGACGCCAAGAATGCCGATATGGCCCGCATGGTGATGACCGCAGGCGTTGATGCAGCCGGAAATCTTGATCTTCAGTTCGCCGATCTCCGCTTCCTTGCTGGCGAAACGCTGCGCGATCTTCTGCGCGACCGGGATGGAGCGCGCATTGGCGAGGCTGCAATAATCCAGGCCGGGGCAGGCGATGATGTCGCTGGCCATGTCGATATTGGCGGTACCGAGGCCCGCTGCGTCCAGTTCCTGCCACAGCGCGTAGAGGTCCGCCTTCCTGACGAAGGGCAGGACGAGATTCTGCGCATGGGTGACGCGGACCTGATCGAGCGAGTAGCGTTCGCCCAGATCGGCGACGAGATCGATCTGATCCGCCGTCGCATCGCCCGGAATGCCGCCCACCGGCTTCAGGCTGATATTCGCGATGGCATAGCCGGGCTGCTTGTGCGCGACGACATTGCGGTCGAGCCACAGGGCGAAATCCGGGTCGGAGCGGTCCACCTCTTCGCTGAGGCCCGTTTCATAGACGGGCGGCGCGAAGAAGGCGCGGATGCGGTCCAGTTCCTCGGTCGGCGGTTGAATGCCGAGGGTGCGCATGTGGAGGAATTCCTCCTCCACCTGACGGCGATATTCCTCGACGCCCAGCTCATGGACGAGGATCTTGATCCGCGCCTTGAACTTGTTGTCGCGGCGGCCATAGCGATTATAGACGCGCAGGCAGGCTTCCAGATAGGAAACCAGTTCCTCCTCCTCGACGAAATCGCGGATGAGCGGGGAGACCATCGGCGTGCGGCCCAGACCGCCGCCAGCATAGACGCGCGCGCCGACCCTGCCGTCGCGCTCGACCAGTTCCAGCCCGATATCGTGCGTCCGCATCGCCGCCCGGTCATTGGGCGAGGCGATGACGCAGATCTTGAACTTGCGCGGCAGATAGGTGAATTCCGGGTGAAAGCTCGACCACTGGCGCAGCAGTTCGGCCCAGGGGCGCGGATCGGTGATCTCGTCCGCCGCAACGCCTGCATATTGATCCGAACTGATGTTGCGGATGCAATTGCCGCTGGTCTGGATCGCGTGCATTTCCACCGTCGCCAGTTCGGCGAGGATGTCGGCGGCGTCTTCCAGCTTGATCCAGTTGAACTGGATATTCGTGCGCGTGGTGAAGTGGCCATAGCCCTTGTCATAGGTGCGCGCGATATGGGCGAGTTTGCGCAACTGGCGGGGCGAAAGCGTGCCATAGGGCACCGCGATGCGCAGCATATAGGCGTGCAGCTGGAGGTAGAGGCCGTTCATCAGGCGCAGCGGCTTGAACTGGTCCTCGGTCATTTCACCGGCAAGGCGGCGGCGGGCCTGATCGCGAAATTCTTCGACGCGGGCATCGACCATCGCCTGGTCATAGCTGTCATATTGATACATGGTCAGGCCTTCACGATGGGAATGGCGGTATTGATGGCGAGATCGGTGCGGACGGTGGGGCCGCTCGCCCGGATGCGATCCTTGATATGGGCGGGCAGCGGGCCGTCCTCGGTCTGGGTCGCATCGATTATGTAGGAAGCATTGACGCGGCGCGCGGCCTCTTCGCGCGCAAGGATTTCCTCGCCTTCATCCCCCGCATCGACGGCATCGCCGATATGGCGCGACCAGCCTTCGCCGGTCCACCAGATGACGTCGCCGGTGGCGAGATCGTTCCCCGTCAACAATTTCACGCAAAAGTCTCCAAATGTGTGGCGCACAGCGCCTGTATTTCCATGGTGCCGATCTGCCGGACGACATCGCCCACGACGATGAGGGCGGGGCTTTGTACCCGTTCCTCCGCGACGAGGCGGCCGAGATCGGCGAGATTGCTGACGAGCGTGCGGCTGTCGACGCGCGTGCCCTTTTCCAGCACCGCGACCGGCATCGCGGGTGTGATGCCGTCGGCCATCAGCTTTTCGGCGATATCATTGGCGGTCGCAACCCCCATATAGATGACGAGCGTGCGATCATGCCCGGCAAGGCCCGCCCAGTTCTGGTCGGTCAGGCCCTTGCACTGGCCCGCGACGAAAGTGACCGCGCTGGAAAGGCCGCGATGGGTTAGGGGCAGGCCCGCTTCCGCCGCACAGCCCACGGCCGCGCTGATGCCCGGCACGACTTCCACCGGAACGCCCGCGGCGCGGCAGGCTTCCTGCTCCTCGCCGCCGCGGCCGAAGATGAAGGGATCGCCGCCTTTCAGGCGCACCACGTCACGGCCCTTCAGCGCCTCGCGCACGAGCAGCGCGTTGATCTGGTCCTGCGGCATGGAATGACGAGAGCGCTGCTTGGCGACCGAAACAAGTTCGGCGGACGGAGAGGCGAGGGCGAGGATATCGTCCGCGACCAGTCCGTCATGCACGATCAGCGTCGCACTGCCCAGCAGCCGCGCGGCGCGAAGCGTCAGCAATTCCGGGTCGCCCGGCCCGGCGCCGACCAGATGGACGGTGCCGACGCGGTGGTCGGTCCGGGGCAGGGATGATGCACTGATAGCCATGCTGGCCAGATGATGTTTTCGCGGGTCAGCCGCAACCTATAATCTTTTGATGGGGGTGAAGTTAATCTTTGTGGTGCGGGAAAGCGCGGTTTCCTGCGCTGCTTAGGCGCCCCGGTTCGCCCTAATCCCCCATGCCGCTGGTGTCGACCGGCGCAAGGCCGGTGGTGATCGCGCCGCGCAGATGCTCATCCTCTGTCGAGGCAACGGGATAGGCGCAATAATCGGCGGCATAATAAGCGCTCGGCCGGTGGTTGCCCGAATGGCCGACGCCGCCGAAGGGCGCGGTGGAGGGGGCGCCGTTGGTCGGCCGGTTCCAGTTGATGATGCCCGCCTTTATCTGCGTCCAGAACTGGTCATACTGTTCGGGAGAGCCGCCGAGCAGCGAGGCCGAAAGACCATAGCGGGTCGCATTGCATTCGCGGATCGCCTCGTCGAAATCGCCGACGCGTACGACCTGAAGCAGCGGGCCGAAATATTCGCTGTCGGGCCGCTCGCTCGCCTGTGTCATGTCGATGATCGCGGGGGAGAGGAACGGCCGGTCGGCCTGCGGGCGTTTTTGGTGGACGATCGGGCGTCCGCCGCGCTCCATCAGCGCGAGAAAGCCCTCGCCCAATGCATCGGCCGCCTGATTGTCGATCAGCGGCCCCATGAAGGGGGCCGGGTCGGCATGGGGATGGTCGATGATGAGGCGCGCGGTCAGCTTCTTCAGTTCCGTCAGAACGGGGGTCGCAAGGCTGTCCTTGACGATCAGCCGCCGCGCGCAGGTACAGCGCTGCCCGGCGGAGAGGAAGGCCGACTGGGTGATGAGCGCGGCTGCGCTGGCGAGGTCGGGCGTATCCCACAGCAGGATCGGGTTGTTCCCGCCCATTTCCAGCGCGACGATCTTCTGCGGCTGGGCGGCGAGCGCCTGATTGATCGCGATGCCGGTGCGGGCAGAGCCGGTGAACAGCACCCCATCGACGAGAGGATGCTCCACCAGCGCCTTGCCCTGATCCGGCCCGCCGATGACGAGGCGGACGACATCCTCCGGCACGCCTGCCTCATGATAGCAGGCGACCAGCAGTTCGGCGGTCGCGGGTGTCTTTTCCGAGGGCTTGAACACCACCGCATTGCCCGCGATCAGCGCCGGGACGATATGGCCATTGGGCAGGTGGGCCGGGAAATTATAGGGGCCGAGCACCGCCATCACGCCATGGGGCTTGTGCCGGATATTCTGCCGCTCCCCCAGCGCGCCCTCAAGGCTGCGCTGGCCGGTGCGCTCGGAATAGGCGTTGATCGAAATCTCGACCTTGTTGATGACCGCCGCGACCTCGGTGCGTGCTTCCCAGAGGGGCTTGCCGGTTTCGCGGGCGATGCGATCGGCCAGAGCTTCCTCCTTGCCTCGCACGACATTGGCGAAGCGCCGCAGGGTTTCCACCCGGAACGCGATCGGCTGCCCCGCCCATGGCGCCCAGCCGGCTGCGGCGCGCTCGACCTCCTGATCCACATCATGGCAGGGGCCTTCCCACAGCAGGGCGCCGGTGGCAGGCTCGAAGGACTGGAGCGTTTCAACCATGGTGCAAGCTATGCCTCAATCGGAAAGGGTTGGGAAGGCGGCCGGGCCATCCTCATGGGCGGCGCGCATCTGGCGGATGGCGTCGACCTTGGCGTGAAGCGACTGCCAGTCGTCGCTCTCCGCAATCGCCGCCCAGATCGCCTCGACCTCATCGATATGCATCGAGCAGGGCGCATCCCCCCGCCAATAGGGATGGGCGATGGCCTGCGCGTTGGAAAGGCCGGAAATCGCCTCGCGAAAGGGCGCCCAGTTTTCCCCGGCATAGAGCGCGCGCGCCATATCGGTGCGAAGCTGGCCGCCGCGCCAGTCGAAGAAGAAACGGTCGATCATGATCCTGTCGCTGACCATCGCGCGCACGCCTTCCTCGATCAGCGTGCGGGCAACGTCCTCACCCGGCCAGTCGATGCCGAGGCGCCAGCAGAAGCGGCGCTTCATCGCCTGCGCATAGAGGTCCGGGAAGCGTTCCAGCGCGGCGACCAGCGGTTCGCTGTCGGCGATGGCGCGCAGCGAGATGGCGAGTTGCGCGACATCCCAATGGATCGCCTCGGCCTGCCGCCCGAAAGCGTAAAGGCCCTGATGGTCGAAATAGGCGGCGGTAAACCCCGGCTCCCAATATGGGGTGAAGCGCCATGGTCCATAATCGAAGCTCTCCCCGGTGACATTGATATTGTCGCTGTTGAGCACGCCATGGACAAAGCCCGCGATCATGTAGCTCGCGGCGAGATCGGCGGTGCGTTCGACCACCAGATTGAGCAGTTGCGCGGCCGCGTCCTTTTCCGGCTCCACCCGATAGAGTTTCGTCAGCGCATAATGGGTGAGGGCGCGGATTAGCGCCTCGTCCTGCAAGGCGGTGGCGCGCTGGAAGCTGCCGATGCGGATATGCGAATGGCTGAGCCGCACCATCACCGCCGAACGGGTGGGCGAAGGTTCGTCTCCCCGCTCCAGCGCCTCGCCGGTCTCGATGATCGAGAAGGTCTTTGACGTCGTGACGCCAAGCGCCTCCAGCATCTCCGTGGCGAGAATCTCCCGCACGCCGCCCTTCAGGGTCAGCCGTCCATCGCCGAAGCGGCTATAGGGCGTCTGGCCCGACCCCTTGGTGCCAAGGTCCATCAGGCGACCCGCGCCATCGCGCATCTGGGCGAAGAGGAAACCGCGCCCATCGCCTATGTCGGGATTATAGACGCGGAACTGATGGCCGTGATAGCGCAGCGCGAGCGGCTGCTCCAGCGAGCCGGGAAGCGGTGCGAACCGCCCGAAATGCTCGATCCATTGCGCATCATCGAGGGTGTCCAGCCCCACGCTGGCGGCCCAGCGATCGTTGCGGAAGCGCAGGATATGCTGTGGGAAATCCGCCGGGGCGACCGGATCGGCGAGGCCGGGCACGGTCAGGATGTCGCTGGCGGGCGTGAATTTGGTGGCTTGCGGGGTTCGGATCATGCGGCAATATGGGGGCATTGCTACGGGAGGATCAAGCGTGGTTGGGCAAGCCGGTGAAAAATGGACCGATGGCTATTGGTGGTCGAAGGACGGATTGCGCCTCCACTATCGCGATTATGCGGCCCGCGCAGAGCATGACACGCGCCCGATCCTGCTCTGCCTGCCCGGCCTCACCCGCAATGCGCGCGACTTTGAAGGCGTGGCGCAGCGTTATGCCGGGGACTGGCGGGTCATCTGCCCTGAAATGCGCGGGCGGGCGGAAAGCGCCTATGCCAAGGACCCGATGACCTATGTGCCGCTGACCTATGTGCAGGATGTGGAGCGGTTGCTGGCCGACCTTGGCCATCCGCGTTTCGTGGCGATCGGCACGTCGCTCGGCGGTATATTGACGATGATCATGGCCGCCACCCATCAGGACAGGCTGGCGGGCGCTGCGCTCAACGATATCGGGCCGGATATAGAGGCCGCCGGGCTGGACCGCATTCGCGGCTATGTCGGTTCGGGCAGCACGCACCAGACCTGGGTGCAGGCCGCGCGCACGCTCGCCGAGAACCAGAAGGATGTCTACCCCGATTATGGGCTGGAGGACTGGCTCGGCATGGCCAAGCGGGTCTATCGCCTCAACAACAGCGGCCGGGTGGTGCTGGATTATGACATGCGCATCGCCGAGCCGCTGCGCATTCCGGGGGGCGAGGCGGGCGTCGATCTCTGGCCGCTGATGGCCTCTTTCCGTTCCATCCCGACGCTGATCCTGCGCGGAGAGCTTTCCGACCTGATGAGCGAGGCTACGGCCCGGCGGATGAAGCAGGAGATTGGCGAGCAGGCGGAACTGGTCACTGTCCCGCGCGTCGGCCATGCCCCGGTGCTGACCGAACCGGAGGCGCTGGCCGGGCTGGACCGCTTGCTGGAGCGGGTGGCCGCGCATGGCTGACGGCAGGCCGTCGATCCTCCATCTCCACAGCGGTTTCGATCTGGGCGGCAAGGAGGCGCGCGCGGTGCGGCTGATGAACCTGTGGGGGCCGCGCGCCCGCCACAGCATCATCAGCGCCGATCCTGATGCGATGGGCGCGGCCAGGGCGATCGCCGCCGATATCGACTGCGACTTCCCGCATGATCGCCTGCCTTCGTTGCAGGGACTGCCGGGCCTCGGGCGCTATTGGCGCTGGGCGAAGGCGATGCAGGGGTTCGATCTGGTGTTGAGCTATAATTGGGGGGCGATGGACGGGGTGATGGCGCATCGCCTGTTCTCCCCGCTGATGAAGCTGCCCGCGCTCATCCATCATGAGGACGGCTTCAACGCCGACGAGGCGGAGCGGCTGAAGCCCAAGCGCAATCATTTCCGCAGGATTGCGCTCACCAGCGCCCATGGGCTGGTCGTGCCGTCCCAGCGATTGCGGGAGATCGCGCATGGCGTCTGGCGCCAGCCCGAAAGCCGGGTGCACATGATCGCCAACGGCATCGATGTGGACGCTTATGCGGAGCCTCCCGCGTCCGATGCGATACCCGGCCTCGTGCGATCGCCGGGCAAGCTGCTGGTGGGGACATTGGCGGGCCTGCGTCCGGTCAAGAACCTGCAACGCCTCGTGCGGGCGATTGCCCCGCTGAAGGACAGGCTGCAACTGGTGATCGTCGGGGAGGGCCCGGAACGCGACGCGATTCTGGGGCAGGCGCGCGCATCGGGGATGGAGGATATCCATCTGCCCGGATTTCTGCCGGACCCCTCGCGCTATGTCGGTCTTTTTGATATATTCTCGCTATCGTCGGACAGCGAGCAATTCCCGATCTCGCTGGTCGAGGCGATGGCGGCGGGCCTGCCGGTCGTCGCCACCGACGTGGGCGATGTGTCGTCCATGGTGGCGCAGGACAATCGCGGCCTGATCGTGCCGGTCGCGGACGAAGCGGCGATGACGGCTGCCTTCGCGCGCCTGCTGGCCGATGAGGGGCTGCGCACGGCGCTCGGCGCGGCCAACAGGCACAAGGCGGAAACGCAGTATCGGGAGGCGGACATGATCCGTCATTATGCCGCGCTTTATGAGCGCGCGATGGGAAAGCCCGGCGCCCTGTGGGGCAAATGACGAAGCCCTGAAGGGCATGCTCCAGATTTTCCATGCGCTGCGCTGAAAACTTGCTATAGGCGGCGATTAATACGGGTCGTTATGGCTGTTAGGAGTTGAAATGACGTTCAAGGGGGTCAAGCCCATCAACTATGGCGGCCGCGAGGTCTGGCCGCTGGTGGAAGGTGGAAAGGGGGTTGCGGTTTCCAACCACGCCAGTTCCGGCGCGTGGGCTGCGGCGGGCGGCATCGGCACGGTTTCCGCCGTGAACGCCGACAGCTATGATTCCTTCGGCAATGTGATCCCGCAGACCTATTCCGGCCGCACCCGCCGCGACCGCCATGAAGAGCTGGTCGCCTATGGCATCGAAGGCGCCGTCGAGCAGGTGAAGCGTGCTTTCGAGATCGCCGGGGGCAAGGGCGCGATCAACATCAACGTGTTGTGGGAAATGGGCGGTGCGCAGCGCGTGCTGCATGGCGTGCTCGAACGCACGCGCGGCATGGTCGCGGGCGTCACCTGCGGCGCGGGCATGCCCTATAAGCTCTCCGAGATCGCGGCCCATTATGGCGTGCATTATCTCCCCATCGTCAGTTCCGGCCGTGCCTTCCGCGCGCTCTGGAAGCGCGCTTATTCCAAGGCGTCGGAATGGCTGGCGGCGGTGGTCTATGAAGATCCCTGGCTCGCGGGCGGCCATAATGGCCTGTCCAACGCGGAAGACCCGCTGAAGCCGGAAGATCCCTATCCCCGCGTCAAGGCGCTGCGCGACACCATGCGCGAGGGCGGCATTTCCGACGAAGTGCCGATCGTGATGGCGGGCGGCGTCTGGTTCCTGCGTGACTGGAACGACTGGATCGACAATCCCGAACTCGGCGCGATCGCGTTCCAGTTCGGCACCCGCCCGCTGCTGACGCAGGAAAGCCCCATTCCGCAGCAGTGGAAGGACAAGCTGACCCAGCTCGACGAGGGCGACATCCTGTTGCATCGCTTTTCGCCGACGGGTTTTTATTCCTCGGCGGTGCGCAATCCGTTCCTGCGCAATCTGGAGGCGCGCTCCGACCGCCAGATCGCGTTCAGTCTCGAACAGGCGGGGGATCACACCCATCAGCTCGATGTCGGCGTGCGCGGCAAGAATTTCTGGGTGACGCGCGGCGACCTGATCCGCGCCCGCGAATGGGTCGGGCAGGGGTTCGAGACTGCGCTCAAGACCCCGGACAATACGCTGGTGTTCGTGACCGATGAGGAAAAGAACATCATCCGCAAGGATCAGGCCGACTGCATGGGCTGCCTGTCGCAGTGCTCCTTCTCCAGCTGGATGGAGAGCGACACCAACTCGACAGGCCGCCTCGCCGACCCGCGCAGCTTCTGCATCCAGAAGACGCTCCAGGATATCGCCCATGGCGGCGAGCCGGAGCAGAACCTGATGTTTGCGGGCCATGCCGCTTATAAGTTCAAGCAGGATCCCTTCTATTCCAACGGTTTCGTGCCGACGGTGAAGCAGCTGGTGGATCGCATCCTGACCGGCGACTGACGGGCGGCGGATGATCGCCAGGCGAAGAGGGGCGTTCGTGCAAGCGGCGCCCTTTTTCTTTGCCGCGTCAGCGGATGCGCAGATCGGCCCAGATCGGCAGATGGTCCGATGCCCGCCGCGCGAGCGCGCTGTTATGCACGCCTGAATCCAGCAGTTCGATCCGGCTGTTCATCATGATCCGGTCGAGTTGCCCCACCGGGCGGCGCGACGGAAAGCTCTGGCCGCAGGGCGCGAAGTCGAAATGGCGCGAAAAGTCGAGCAGGCAGCCGCCATTGGGGCGCCATTCATTGAGATCGCCCGCCATCAGGGTCGGCATGTCCGGCGCATTGGCATAGCGGGTCAGCAGCGCATGGGCCTGACGCCTGCGCCAGAGGCCGGAGAGGTCGAGATGCATGCCGTAGAGGCGCAATTCCGTGCCAGTGGCGAACTCCACCTCCGCCACCACCGCTCCGCGCGGTTCGAGATAGGGCAGGTGGACGATGTCGCTCATCCTTATGACCGCCGACTTGCGCACGAGGATGGAGTTGCCATGCCAGCCGATGCTGTCCGTCTGCACATTGAGGGGCGCGACATGATAATCGCTGTGCCGCTCGATCATCATCGGCGGCAGCACGGCCTCACGCGGGCCGAAGCGGCGATCGGCCTCCTGCAAGGCGATGATATCGGCGTCGATCTCCGAAAGGACGGACAGGATGCGTTCGGGATTGCGGCGACGGTCCGTGCCGACGCCCTTGTGGATGTTATAGCTGACGATGCGCAGGCTTTTTCCGGGCATGGCCTGTTCATGCCGTAACGGGGCGGGGCTTTCCAGTGTGTATCGAACGGTTCTACGCGATTTGCCTTGATGTTCCCTCTATGTTCTGCAACATGAAGGCATGGCGAAGGCGAAGAAGAAATTTGTGTGCCAGCAATGCGGCGGCGTCTCGCCCCGCTGGCAGGGGCAGTGCGACGATTGCGGCGGCTGGAACACGCTGGTCGAGGAAGCGCCGGAAACGGTGTTCTCCGCCCGGCATGACCTACAGGCGGGCGGGCGGATGATCCTGCTGAGCGGTCTCGACAGTGTGACCGAATTGCCCGCGCGCGAAAGCACCGGCATCGCCGAGTTCGACCGGGCGCTGGGCGGCGGCCTTGTGACGGGCAGTGCGACACTGATCGGCGGCGATCCGGGTATCGGCAAATCGACCTTGCTGTTGCAGGCAGCGGCCTCGATGGCGCGCCGGGGCCTTTCGGTCGCCTATATCAGCGGCGAGGAGGCGTCCGATCAGGTACGGCTGCGCGCGCGGCGGCTGGGGCTGGGGGATGCGCCGGTGCAATTGGCGAGCGCGACCTCGGTGCGCGATATCCTCACCACGCTGGGGCATGGGGAGGCACCCGACTTCCTCATCATCGATTCGATCCAGACGATGCACAGCGACCTGATAGAGAGCGCGCCCGGCACCGTCAGCCAGGTCCGGGCGAGCGCGCAGGAACTGATCCGCTTCGCCAAGGAACAGGGCACCGCGCTGGTGCTGGTCGGCCATGTCACCAAGGATGGCAGCATCGCGGGACCGCGCGTGCTGGAACATATGGTCGACACGGTGCTGAGCTTCGAGGGCGAGCGCAGCCACCAATATCGCATCCTGCGCGCGATCAAGAACCGCTTCGGGGGCACCGATGAAATCGGCGTATTCGCGATGGTGGAGCAGGGGCTGGAGGAAGTGGCCAATCCCTCTTCGCTGTTCCTGACCGATCGCGCCGAGACGGTGACCGGCGCGACGGTATTTCCGGCGCTGGAGGGGACGCGGCCCGTGCTGGTGGAAATACAGGTGCTGACGGTGCGGCTCGCCAGCGGAGCCACGCCCCGGCGCGCCGTCGTCGGCTGGGACAGCGGGCGGCTGGCGATGATCCTCGCGGTGCTGGAGGCGCGCTGCAATGTGAGCTTCGCCAATTGCGAGGTCTATCTCAACGTCGCGGGTGGCTATCGCATCGCCGATCCCGCAGCCGATCTGGCGGTGGCGGCGGCGCTCCTCTCCGCGCTGGCCGAGCGGCCGGTGCCCGGCGGAGCGATCTTCTTCGGGGAGGTCGCACTGTCGGGCGAGATCAGGCCGGTCGCCCATTCGCCCCTGCGCCTGCGCGAGGCCGCGAAACTGGGTTTCGGTTCCGCGTCGGTGCCCGCCAATATATCGGGTGACGGCGCCGGGATGGAGGTGCGCAGCTATCGCACGCTGTCGCAATATGTTGACCATGTGCTCGCCCGGGGGTAGCGCGACGTCATGAATGCACTGGATATGGCGCTGTTGCTGCTGACGGGGGGAATGGCCGTTTTCGGTTTCCTGCGCGGCTTTGTCGAGGAATTGCTGCTGTTGCTGGCCTGGGTGATCGCGGTCATCGTGGTACGCCTGTTCCTGGCGCCGGTGTCCGATCTGGCCGGCGCCTGGGTCGGCACGGGCGCGACGGCGGAAATCCTCACTTTTGTCGGCCTGTTCGCGGTGACGTTTTTCGCCGGGAAGCTGCTCGCGCGCCGGGCGGGCAGGGGGATGCGCACCTCTGTATTGGGACCGGTGGACCGCATCCTTGGCGCGGGCTTTGGCGTGCTGAAGGGGATATTGGTGGCGACCGTGCTCTCGCTGGGTTTCACGCTGGTCTATAATCTCATCTACACCGTCAATGCGAAACGTCCCGACTGGATGACGGAGGCGCGCTCCTATCCGCTCCTCAAGGCCAGCAGCGAGGCGATGAGCCGCCTTGCCCATGAACGCATGGATGGTGATGATGCGGAAGAGCCCGATGCCCCCGATGGAGGCGGGCCCAAGACAGGCGGTTCCAAGGCAGTTCGGCCCAAAGCAGCCCGAAATGCGGTCTGATGTCGTGATATGGCCTTCCAGACCCACGCGTTTTTTCCGCCTGCCTCCTTTTCCTGAAGCAGGCGGCATCCCGGATGGGCATCCGGTTTTGATGGAATCCGGACCCGCACTCCATGTTTTAGCTCTTCCGCATTTTCCGGGCCGTCAGATATTTCCATCTGACTTAAAAATGCTCTAGGTCTGGATCATGTCCTCCGCGCTTTATAACCGGGATATTCTGCGCCTTGCCGCCGCCATCCCGCATCATCATCGGCTCGATCATCCCGACGCGAGCGCCGGCCGGCGCTCCCCCACTTGCGGCAGCCGGGTGATCGCCGATGTGCGCGTCGATGGGGAGGGGCGGCTCGCCGAGCTTGGCCTTGATGTGCGGGCCTGTGCGCTGGGACAGGCCTCCGCCGCGCTGATGGCGGCCCATGCGATCGGCCGCACCGCGCAGGAGATGGCGCAGGCGGGCGACTATTTGCGGGCCTGGCTCGCTGATCCGCAGGGCGGCGCCGAACCCGATTTCTGGCCGGGCATGGCGGTGTTCGCCGCCGCGCGGGACTATCCGGCCCGCCATCCCTCGATCCTGCTCGCCTTCGAAGCGGTGGCGGAAGCCCTCGCGCGGACGAATGGGCAGGGCAGCGGCTCCGACGCCCGCTTGCAGCGGAGTGCGGGGGCATGAACTCCTGGCAGGACCTGCTGCCGGTGGCTCATGCCGTGGTGACGCCGACCGATATATTGCTGCGCGAAGGGTTCATCTTGCTCGGCTTCGCGACCTTCTTCGTGCTGTTGTTCCGCCGTCTGGGACTGGGCGCGGTGCTGGGGTATCTGGTCGCGGGCGCGCTTGTCGGTCCGCAGGTGCTGGGCCTTGTCGGCGGTGGCGAGACGAAACTCGACATTGCCGAAATCGGCATCGTGCTGCTGATGTTCATCATCGGCCTTGAACTCAACCCGTCGCGGCTATGGCGGCTGAAGCGGGATATATTCGCGCTCGGTCTGGCGCAGGTGGTGCTGTCGGGTGTCGTGCTCGCCACCATCATCTTTTACGGCACCGCCTTCACCACGGGCGCGGCGATCGCGCTTGGCCTGCCGCTGGCGCTGTCCTCGACCGCGCAGGTGCTGCCGAGCCTCAAGAACAGCGGCCGCATCAACTCGCCCTTCGGCGAGAAGGCTTTCTCGATCCTGCTGTTTCAGGACCTCTCGATCGTCCCGCTCATCACCATTGTCGCCGCGCTCTCGCGCAATCCCGCTGACGCCGGCGGCCCGCCGGGATGGCTGCTCGCCGTCTATACCATCTGCGCGATCGGTGGGCTGGGGCTGGCGGGGCGCTTCGTCCTGCGACCGATATTGCAACTGGTCGGCACGATGGGCGAACGGGAACTGTTCGTCGTTGTCGGCCTGTTCACGGTGATTGCCAGCGCCTCGCTGATGCATGCGCTGGGGCTTTCGACCGCGCTGGGCGCGTTCGTCGCAGGCGTGCTGCTCGCCGATTCGCCCTACCGGCATGAGATAGAGACGGATATCGAGCCGTTCCGTTCAATCCTGCTCGGCCTGTTCTTCCTTGCGGTCGGCATGGTGCTCGATATTCGCACGGTGCTCGCCAATCCGCTGTTCGTGCTGTCGATGGCGCTGGTCGTGGTGGCCGTGAAGGTGCTGATCCTCTGGGGCCTCGCCATGCTGTTCGGGATGCGGGGCAAGACGGCGCTGGGCCTTGGCCTGCTGCTCAGCCAGGGCGGGGAATTCGGCTTCGTCCTGTTCGATCAGGCGCGCGAGGCGTTGCTGATCGCGCCGCAGGCGGCAAGCATGTTCAACGCGGTGGTCACGATCTCGATGGCGACGACGCCGTTCCTGATGCTGTTCGCCCGCCGCCTCGAATTTTCGCGGCCCGGCGGCGACAAATATGAAACGCCGGACATTGCCGACCGGGACCGCGGCACGGCGATCATCGTCGGTTATGGCCGTTTCGGCCAGACGGTCGCGCAGATGCTGATGGGCCACGGCTTCGCGGTGACGATGATCGATCGCAAGCCCGCGCAGATCCAGTTGAGCGACCAGTTCGACATGAAGGTCTATTATGGCGACGGCACCCGCATCGACCTGTTGCGCAGCGCGGGCGCGGAAGAGGCGCGGCTCATCGCCTTCTGCGTCGATGATCCGGCGCTTGACGGTAAGGTGCTGGAACAGGTGAAGGAGGCCTTCCCCAATGCCGCGGTCGTCGTGCGCGTGTTCGACCGGCGGCAGATGATCCGACTGCATGACGTCAATCTGGGCGGCGTGGTGCGCGAAGTGTTCGAATCCGCGATTGCGATGGGGCGGCAGTCGATGCAGCTTCTCGGGGTGAAGCCAGAGGAAATCGCCGAGGTGGAGCAGCAATATCGCGACAATGATCGCACCCGTTTCGAGGTGCAGATGAAGGAAGGCAGCCTGCTTGCTGCCAAGGATTTGATGTACCGGCCCGGCCGCACGATGAACCTGCGGTCGCGCGAACAAAGTGGGGAGGGAGAATGATGCTGGGATTCTGGGCGGCACTAAGCGCGGCATTGGCGATCGGGGCGGGGGCTTTCGGCGCGCATGGCGCATCCAGCCCGCAGGCAGCCGAGTGGCTGCGTACGGGAGGCACCTATCAGCTCATCCATGCGGTTGCGGCAATCGCGCTGATGCAGAGCGCACGTATGCCCGCGATCCTGATGCTGGTGGGCGCGGCGATCTTCGCGGGCACGCTCTATGCGATGGCGCTGGGCGCGCCGCGCTGGTTCGGCGCGATCACGCCCATCGGCGGCAGCGTGCTGATCATCGCCTGGCTATGGGCGGCCTGGGGTTTCCTCGGTTCCGCACGCGCATAGGGCGCGTTTTCACGCGGTTTCGATGTAGATATTCCGTCTGGCCTGAAAACGCTTCAGGCCGACACCCGCTCCTCATCGAGGAAGGCTTCCACCGCCGCGAGATCGACCTGCTTGTCGAGATAGGTCTGCCCGATCCCGCGCGCGAGGAGGAAAGGCAGCTTGCCCCCTTCCATCTTCTTGTCGTGCATCATATGCGCGACCAGCACGGCGCCGCTTGCATCGACGCCCGCATCGCCCAGTCCGGCAGGCAGGCCCGCCGCGCGCAGATGCGCGGTGACGCGCTGCGCGTCCTCTGTCGGGCAAAGACCCTGAGCGGCCGAAAAGCGAAAGGCGAGCGCCATGCCCGCCGCCACCGCCTCGCCATGGAGCAGGCGCTCGCTATAGCCGGTCTCGGCCTCCAGCGCATGGCCGAAGGTGTGGCCGAGGTTGAGGAGCGCGCGGCGGCCGCTGCGCTCCTGCTCGTCATCGGCGACGATCGCCGCCTTGGCGCTGACGCTCTTCTCGATCGCATAGGCGCGCGCCTGGGGATCGCCCGCCAGCAGCTTCGCCGCTTCGGCCTCGCACCAGTCGAAAAAGGCGGGGTCGTCGATCAGGCCATATTTGACGACCTCGGCATAGCCCGCGCGCACTTCTCGCGGGGGCAGGCTGTCGAGGCTGGTCGGGTCGATCAGCACCAGCGAGGGCTGGTGGAAGGCGCCGACCAGATTCTTGCCCGCCGTGGTATTGATCGCGGTCTTGCCGCCGACCGAACTGTCGACCTGCGAGAGCAGCGTCGTGGGCACCTGCACGAAATGGCAGCCGCGCTTCAGGATCGAGGCGGCAAAGCCGACCAGATCGCCGATGACGCCGCCACCCAGCGCGATCACATGATCGTTGCGCTCCACCTCCAGTTCGAGCAGCCGGTCCATCAGGCCGGACAGGCCGTTCCAGCTCTTCGTGCCCTCGCCGGCGGGAAGGGTGATGATTTCCGCCGTAATATCTGCACCGCCCAGCGCAGCGACGAGACGCGGCAACTGGTGGGCCGCGACATGTTCGTCGGTCACGATGACGAGGCGGCCGCCGCGCGCATAGGGCGCCAGCAGCGCGCCCGCGCGATCGAGCAGCCCGTCCTCTATGCGGATGTCATAGCTGCGCGCGCCCAGCGCTACACCAACGATGCTCATTGCCCTAAAATCTCCATGATGCGGTCCACCGTATGTTCATGCGGGCCGGCCTCGCTCCTGATCTGGATCGGCGCCTGCGCATAGATGGGGTTGCGGGTCGCGGCCAGTTCGGTGAGCACCTGGCGCGGGTCCTTGCCCTGAAGCAAAGGCCGCCCTTCGCGCCGGGAAACGCGCTCCACCAATATGTCTATGTCGGCATCCAGCCAGATGGTGAGCGCCTTGTCGAGAATCAGCGCGCGGGTTTCATCATTCATGAACGCGCCGCCGCCGGTGGCGATGACCTGCTGGCCTTCGCTCATCAACCGGGCGATCACGCGGCGCTCTCCGTCCCGAAAACCGGTCTCGCCATAACGGGCGAAAATCTCCGCTATCGTCATGCCGGCGGCATGCGCGATTTCATCGTCGGCATCCACGAAAGGCAGGCCGAGGCGCAGGGCGAGGCGTCGCCCGATAGTCGATTTACCCACCCCCATCATCCCGATCAGGACGATCGATCGGGGATCGGCGTACCGCCCGCCGGGGGCTTGAACGGATTTACTGTTTCGTTGCATGCTGGCCGGGGCTATACAGCGGCCCGCGTGACAGGCAAAAGCGAATTTGTCCTCCATCGCGATAAACCAATGTGAAACAGTTCAGGATTGTCCGGCAGCATCATGAAAATCAAACGCAGCAACAGCAGCATGTTCGAAGGCTCCCGGCGTCGCGGCACGCGGTTGCCCCTTATTCGGGTGGCGCTGGCGATAGTGATCCTGGCGATATTGGTCCTGGCCTGGCAGCGGGGTGGAGAACGCCCGATGGCTCCGGTCGAAAAGACGATTCCCGCAGAAAAACTGGGCCAGTAATCCATAATGGCGCAAGAGGGGACCGGACAGCCGACCGGGCAGGAGCGGACGACTGAAATGCTGGCAGGCGCGCGCGCGCCGATGCGGCGTGGCGCGCGGGTGCGCTGGGCGGCGGGCTTCGTCGTGGCGGGCCTCTCTCTTGGCCTTGCGGTGCCGCTGATTGCGCAGCAGCGCGGCCCGACGTCCCTTCTGCCTCCCGGTTTCGGCGAGGAACCCGCGCCCGAAGAACCGGCGAAGGAACCCAAGGCGCCGACGCCTTCAACCACGACGCCCTCTCCCCCGGCAAAGCCCGGCCTTTCGCTCGATCTCGGCGCGCCAGCGGCGTCCGGCGCCATGGTCGGCCCCGTTGTGGGCAATGCGCAGGATGCGGTCATTGCCCCGGAACAGACGCCCGCCGAACTGGCCGCGCAGCAGAGCAAATATGATTTGCCCGGACGCGCCCGGCGGTCGCTCGATCGCATCGGCCCGCTGACGGCTTCCACAGGCGGGCTTTCCGCCAATGCGTTCGGGACCGAATCCGGCCAATATCTCGTCGCGCTGATGCGGGCGAGCAAGGCGCCGTTCGTCTCCCGCTGGGCCTCGATCCTGCTGCGCCGCACGCTGCTTTCCGCCACCGATACGCCGGGCGATATCGATGGCGCGGACTGGGCGGCCGAGCGCGCCTGGCTGCTGGTGCGCATGGGTGAAGCCGACGCCGCGCGCATGATGGTGCAGAGCGTCGATACGGACCGGTATAGCAAGCGCCTCTATGCGGTGGCGATGCAGGCCTATCTCGCCAGCGCCGATCCGGTCGGGCTGTGCCCGCTCTATCAGGGCGCGTTGGTGGGCAGTTCCTCGCCGAGCTGGCATATGGCGGAGGCTATTTGCGCTTCCTTCTCCGCCGAGCAGGGCCGGGCGAGCGCGATCCTGAACCAGGCCCAGCGCAGCGGGAAGATGAGCGGGATCGACTATCGCCTGACAGAGAAGATCGTCGGCGCGGGGGCAAATGCGCGCCGGTCGGTCAAGATCGAATGGGATGGCGTCGATAGGCTGACCGCATGGCGCTATGGGCTGGCGACCGCCGCCAATGTGGATATTCCCGCCGATCTCATGGCGGGCGCGGGGCGGCAGGTTCTGGCCTGGCAGGCGGGTGCGCCCGCGCTGGCCGTCGAAAAGCGCCAGCCTGCGGTAGAGGCAGCGGCCCGGCTCGGCGTGCTGTCGAGCGGCGCGCTGGTCGATTATTATGCGCAACTGGCCGCGAGCGACGCCGCGCCCGACAATTTCCAGTCGCGGGCGCAGTCGCTGCGGCAGGCCTATGGCGCGGCCACGGGCGCCAGCCGGATCGACGCGATGCGCAGCTATTGGGGGCAGCAGGGCCATCAGGACCTGACGGCGATGCTGGCGATCGCGCGGGCGGCGGCGGCGCTGCCCGTTTCGGCGGTAAGCGGGGCGGATGCGTCCAACCTCATCGCCGCGATGATGAGCGCGGGCTATGATCTGAGCGCGCTGCGCTGGGCGCGGGCAGGCGCGCTGGGCGAGGATGAAGGGCTGGATGGCTGGGCGATGCTCGCCGTCGGCGCGCCGCGCATGGTGGTGAATGTCTCGTCCGACAAGGTGCAGGGCTATATCGGCGCGAATGAGATGCGCGGCCGCTTGCTGCTCGCGGGGCTGGCGGGCCTTGGCCGCATTTCGAGCGGCGATGCGACCCGGCTCGCGAAGGAGGCCGGCTTCGCTCTGGCCGCCAGAACCCGCTGGGAGCAGGCCATCGGCCGCGCGGCGCAGCGAGGCGAAAAGGGAACGGTCGCCCTGCTGGCGGCCGTGGGAATGCAGGTATCCGACTGGAAGCGCCTGCCGCCCGAACATCTTTATCATATCGTCGCGGCCCTGCATCGCGTCGGGTTGAACCCGGAGGCGCGCATGATTGCCGCCGAAGCGATCATGCGGAGCTGAGGGAGCCATGGTGGGCGCAAGGCCCCCGAAAACGCAGGCGAGCGCCGCCGACCGGCCGCTGATCGACCGTTTCGTCGATATGCTTGCGGCAGAGCGCGGCGCGGCGCGCAATACATTGCTGGCCTATCGCACCGATCTGGAAGGGGCGAGCGCTGCGCTGGGCGCAGCAGGGCTGGCGAGCGCCGATGTCGAGGATTTAAGGGGGCTTGCCGAGCAATGGGCGGACCTCGCCGCCTCCTCGGTCGCGCGCAAATTATCGGCGCTGCGGCGCTTCTACGCCTTTCTGGAGGATGAGGGGCTGCGCGGCGACAATCCGGCGATACAGGTGGCGCGCCCCGGCCTGCGCCGTCCCTTGCCGAAAATCCTTTCCCATGAGGAAGTCGACCGCCTTTTCACGGCCGCCGAGGAACTGGCGGGGGGAGAGCATCCCGCCTCGCGCCATGTGCGGATGCTGGCGTTGCTCGAATTGCTCTATGGATCGGGCCTGCGCGCGACGGAACTGGTGTCGCTGCCCCGCAACGCCATCCACCCGGACCGCCCGTTCCTGATCCTTCGGGGCAAGGGCGACAAGGAGCGTTTGGCGCCGGTATCGGACAAGGCGCGGGCGGCGGCGGGGCGCTGGTCGGCGCTGGTCGATCCGGCCTCGGTCTGGCTGTTCCCATCGGGCAAATCGCATCTCAGCCGGGTGCGCCTGTTCCAGATGGTCCGCGAACTGGGCGCGGCAGCGGGTATCGCGCCCGATCGCCTCAGCCCGCATGTGCTGCGCCATGCCTTTGCGACGCATCTGCTGTCGGGCGGGGCGGACCTGCGCGCACTCCAGACGATGCTCGGCCATGCCGATATCGGCACGACGCAGATTTATACCCATGTCGATGCCGCTCATCTCGTCGAATTGGTCAATCACCGTCATCCCCTCGTTGACCTGAAGCGCGGGGGAGCTTAACGGCGGGATCATGGTAAGTTTTCTCGATTTCGAAAAGCCCATCGCGGCGCTTGAAGCCCGCATCACCGAACTGCGCGAAACCGCGGCAACCGGGGAACTCGACATTGATGCCGAGATCGCCAAGTTGCAGCAGCGCGCGCAGAAGATGCTGAAGGACAGCTATGCCAAGCTGACCCCCTGGCAAAAGACGCAGGTGGCGCGCCATCCCGAACGCCCGCATTTCAAGCATTATGTCGCCGGTATCTTCGAGGAGTTCATTCCGCTGGCGGGCGACCGCGCCTTTGCCGACGATCAGGCGATCCTCGGGGGTTTTGCGAAGCTGGGCAAGCGCCGGGTGATGGTGATCGGCCATGAAAAGGGCGATGATACCGCGAGCCGCCTCAAGCATAATTTCGGCATGGGCAAGCCGGAGGGCTATCGCAAGGCGATCCGCCTGATGGAACTGGCTGACCGCTTCGGCCTGCCGGTGGTGACGCTGGTGGATACGTCCGGCGCTTTTCCCGGCGTGCAGGCCGAAGAGCGCGGGCAGGCGGAGGCCATCGCCCGATCAACCGAGGCCTGCCTCGCGCTCGGCGTGCCGATGGTGGCGGCGATCGTGGGCGAAGGCGGTTCGGGCGGCGCGATTGCGCTGGCGGCGGCCAATCGCGTGCTGATGTTCGAACATGCGGTCTATAGCGTGATCTCGCCGGAAGGCTGCGCCTCGATCCTCTGGCGCACCGCCGAAAAGGCAAGCGACGCGGCGACGGCGATGCAGGTGACGGCGCAGGATCTGAAGGGGCTGGGCGTGATCGACCGGATCGTGCCGGAACCGGTGGGCGGCGCGCATCGCGACTCCGTCGCGGCCATCGCCTCGCTGCGTGGCGCGATCACCGAGGAACTGGACAGCCTCGTTTCGCTGGATGCCAAGGCATTGCGCAAGGATCGTGCGGTAAAATTCCTTAACATGGGTAGATAAGCGACTTTCTCCTCGGCTATTCCAGCAAAAAGGGAACGGCCGCCGGTACAGGCGCGTTCTGTGCTGGCCGTGACAAGAGGGGAGAGCCTTATGAAGAGCAGATATTGGCTTGCGGGTGGCGGAGCGGCCGCCATAGTGGCGGCGTTCGTCTCCACCTCCGGCGGCGAGGCGCGCAATATACCGCTCGCCACCTCGATCAGCGCCAGCGACAAGCAACAGGGCGCCAAGGCGCATCCGGAACTGCTCAAGGAATTCGGGGGCGCCTATAGCGGACCTCAGGCGGCCTATGTGACGACCGTGGGCCGCAAGATCGCGGTGCAATCCAGTCTGTCGCGCGCGCAGGGTGATTTTACCATCACCTTGCTCAATTCCTCGGTCAACAATGCGTTCGCGATCCCCGGCGGCTATGTCTACATCACGCGGCAATTGATGGCGCTGTGCAATGACGAGGCCGAAATGGCAGGCGTGCTCGGGCATGAGATCGGCCATGTCGCCGCGATGCACAGCCAGCGGCGGCAGAAGGCGGCGTCCCGCAACGCCATTGGCGGGGCGCTGCTTCAGGTGCTGACCGGAGCGGTACTGGGCGATTCCGCGATCGGGGGGCTGCTCCAGAAAGGGATCGGCTCTGGCGCGCAATTGCTGACGCTCAAATTCTCCCGCAGTCAGGAATATGAGGCGGACGATCTGGGCATCCGCTATCTCGCCACGGCGGGCTATGATCCGCGGGCGCTATCGGGAATGCTCGCTTCGCTGGCGGCGCAGAGCGCGCTCGACGCGCGGGTGGCCGGGCAAAGCAGCGGCGTGCCGGAATGGGCGAGCACCCACCCCGATCCCGCCTCCCGCGTCACCCGGGCGCTGACCGTGGCGAAGGATACGCGCTCGACCAGCAGTTTCCGCAACCGGGACGCATTCCTGAACGCCCTGAACGGCGTCGCCTATGATGACGATCCCGACCAGGGAGTGATCCGTGGCGGGCGCTTTGTGCATCCCCAGTTGCGGATCGGCTTCACTGCGCCCAGCGGCTATGCGATGGCCAATGGCAGCGATGCGGTGACGATATCCGGCTCAGGCGGCAAGGCGCAATTTGGCGGGGCCGCCTATTCGGGGGATCTGGGCGGCTATGTGGCCACCGCGTTCCGCTCGCTGTCGCAGAATAGCAGCCTTGCGGCCGATGCGGTTCGGCGCACCACGGTCAACGGCTTGTCCGCCGCCTATGCGACGCAGCGCGCCAACACCCAATCCGGGCAGGTGGACGTGACGGTCTTTGCCTATGAGATGGGAGCGAAATCGGCCTATCATTTCCTGTTGATCACGCCTGCGGGGCAGGGTGTGGGACCATTTGCCGGCATGGTGCAATCCTTCGGGCGGATCACCGCGCAGGAGGCCGCCGCGATCAAGGGACGCAAGGTGCAGGTGGCGACGGTGAAAGCGGGCGATACGATCGATACGCTCGCCGCCCGCATGGCCTATGAGGAGTATAGGAAGGAACGCTTCCTGACCCTGAACGCGCTCACGGACAATTCCACGCTGCGCGCTGGGGACAGGGTGAAGATTGTCACTTATTGATCGTTGGGGAGGAGGGGGCTTATGAACCGATGTCCGTTTGCGGTCAAAAGTTGAGACAAGTTCCCCCGTTCGCTCTGAGCTTGTTGACTCGAAGGGCGGGCGAAACCCAACGGCCGTCTTTCTTTTCAGGTCAAGGAAATACAGGGCTTCGACATTGAAGCGCGGCGAGTGACTCGCTCAACAGCCCGAACGGTAGAGAGATGTCAGCCCCCACCCAAATTGATAGGTCCGCATCGACTGCATAATCGTCAAAGAAAAAGGGCGACGGAGTGACCGTCGCCCTTCTCATTCAGGCTTGCGCCCGCGAGCAGAACTGCTCTTAGTTGTTTTCCAGCGTCTCGGCGACGTTGTTGAACGTGCCTTGCAGCGAAGTGCCGACGCTACGCATTGCTGTGATCGCGGCAACGGCGATCAGAGCGGCGATCAGGCCATATTCAATCGCGGTGGCGCCCTTGCTGTCCTTCAGCATCTTACGGATGAACTGCATATAATGTCTCCTTGAAACTCGTGATATACTACCCGGCCTTTTGGTTTCCCAATTCAGCAAGGACGAACCTATCCGTTGCTGGTTGAGAAATTACTAATGAGAATGGCCTGATTTATATATTGATAGTTAATGTTCATTAACTGCGTTCGATACATTGTTCCACATCAGGTTGGTTTTTTCGGCAACACTGGACATGGCGGTCACAATAGCCAGGAATATTAAGGAAACGATGAGCGCATATTCGATCGAAGTGGCGCCTTTTTCATTTCGAAGCAGGCCCTTTCGGGCGCCTTTCCCAGTGGTATTTTCCGAATTGCGCATAAGATGTTCTTCCGTCGCGGCCAGCGGCTTGGCATATTAGGAGGCGGGGGTTAATAAACTGATATGCCTGATCTCTTATCTCGTCCCGATCTGCCCGAACCTGCCGTGCTGCCGCGTCCACGCCTGCTGGTGACGGCGGCGGCCCTTGTCGATGCCGATGGCCGGGTGCTGTTGCAACAACGCCCCGAAGGCAAGCCGATGGCGGGCCTGTGGGAATTTCCCGGCGGTAAGGTAGAGGCGGGTGAGACCCCGGAACAGGCGCTGATTCGCGAACTGCACGAGGAACTGGGGATCGAGACGCATGCGAATTGTCTCGCCCCTGTCACCTTCGCGAGCGAGCCACTGGGGGATCGCGACCTGTTGCTGTTGCTCTATATCTGCCGCAAATGGTCCGGCGTGCCTCATCTGCACCATGCAAGCGCGATGCAATGGGTTCGCCCCGCCCAGATGTTCAGCCTGCCCATGCCGCCCGCCGATCTGCCGATGATCGGCATATTGGACGCGCTGATCTGAAACGTCAGACCTTCGATTTAAGCGCCTGCGCCAGTGAAACCGTGGCCGATCCGCGCCGTGCCGCCTTGGGCTGGGACGGGTCGGGCTTCCAGCCGCTGAAATAGAGCAGCGAAAATTGCTCGGCGGTCTTGCCGTCCGGATCGGCGGCTTCGGCGAAATGGGCACAGGCCCGGGCGATGACCTCCCGGCTCAGCGCGCCCCGGCGCGGCGCGGTCATGATATTGGCATAGCCCATGCCGCGCAGATCGCGCATCAGCGACAGTGCGGTCGAATAGCGCACGGTCAGCGTTTCGGTATCGGTCACCGGCATCGCATACCCCGCGCGGGAAAGCAGGTCTCCGGCCGAACGTATGTCGATCTGCGGATGGATATGCGGGACCGGCCGGTCCCCTTCGGCGGCCAGCAGTGCGGATTTGAGCCGGGGCAGGCTGCCCGCGCCGACGCAGGCCCCCAGCAGCAGCCCATCGGGCCGCAGCAGGCGCTGCATCAGGATGAGCGCGCCGGGCAGGTCGTTCACGCTGTCCAGCGTGCCGCAGGCGAGAATAAGATCGAAGCTGTTTTCGGCAAAGGGAAGCGCGTCCTCCTCGGCCTGCACGCCGTCATTGGCGGCCGCGTTGCGCGCGCCAGGATCGCAGCAGAGGACCGTCTTGCCCTGCGCGCGCAACGCCTGCGCGGCGCTGGCGTCCGGGCAGCCGATCAGCAGCACGTCCTGAAGAGGGCGCTGCACATCCTCCAGCCGTTCGAGCAGGCCGTCGAGCATATGGCGATAGAGAAAGTCATAATCGCCGAAATGGGCCGAGGCGCGGTCGCGCGCCACCGCGCGGCGGCGCGGGTCGAAGATCAGGGGCGGGCCTTGCTGTTCATCCATTTTCGGGCTTGTGCCGCCAGCCGGGCCGTTGGACAAGCAGAATATGGGGGTAGTTTCCATTCTCGCGACCATCGGTCGGCCGATCCTCGATTATGCGCTGCCGCCGCGCTGCTCGGGGTGCGGGACCATCACGGAGGAGCAGGATCGCTTCTGCCTCGCCTGCTGGTCGGCGCTCGAATTTCTCGGCGATCCCGCCTGCGCGCGATGCGGCCTGCCGTTCGGGCAGCAACAGGAGGGGGAAGAGGACATGCTCTGTGGCGCCTGCCTGCATGATCCGCCGCTCTGGAACAGCGCCCGCGCCGCGCTCGTCTATGGCGATATTGCGCGCAAGGTCGCGATCCGCCTCAAATATGGCAGGCGCACAGGCATGGCCCGGCTGATGGCGCGCTACATGGCTCCCCATGCGCGTGGACAAAGCGGGGCCGGGCAAAGCGGGGCCGGGGCGTCGGAAGCGCAGCCGCCGCTGCTCGTGCCGGTGCCGCTCCATCGCTGGCGGCTGTGGAATCGCGGGTTTAACCAGTCCGCCTTGATCGCCGGGCATCTGGCGCGGATAACCGGCCTGCCTGTCGACCCGTTGCTGTTGCGCAGGTCCAGGCGGACGCGCCCCCTTCGGGCGATGAGTCCGCAGGCGCGCGAGCGTGAGGTGCGCGGGGCCTTCCTGCTGGATGAAAGGCGACGGCCAGATATCGAGGGTCGCCGGATATTGCTGATCGACGATGTGCATACCAGCGGCGCCACCGCGCGGGCCTGTACGCAGGCGCTGCTGCGCGGCGGGGCGGCGCAGGTGCATCTGCTCTGCTGGGCGCGGGTTCTTCCCGACCGGAACGCCAACGCGCCCGATCATTGACAAAAGACCCGGCGCACCCGATTTCGGAAGGGAAGAACGGAATGAAGGAGCTTCCCGGCGATGAGCCATGTCGAAATCTATACCAAGGATTATTGCGGTTATTGTTCGCGCGCCAAGGCGCTGCTGCGCGACAAGGGCGTCGCGTTCGAGGAATATGACATCACCATGGGCGGCCCGAAGCGCGCCGAGATGATCGACCGTTCCAATGGCGGGATGACGGTCCCCCAGATTTTTATCGATGGCCGGCATGTGGGCGGGTCGGACGATCTTGCCGCGCTCGACCGGGCGGGTGGGCTAGACCCCCTGCTGGGGCTGTGACCGGCGGGAGATGACGATGCGCGCGGCCATCCTCCAGAGCACCAGCGGGATCGATCCCGCCGCCAATGCCGGGATGCTGGTGGAGGCCATCGCATCCGCCAGCGCGCAGGGCGCGGATATGCTGTTCACGCCGGAAATGGTGGGATGCATCGACCGCGACCGGGAGCGCGCCTCCACTTCATTGCACGACGAGGCGGGCGATGTGGTGCTTTCCGCCGTGCGGGAGGCCGCCGCGCGACATGGGCTGTGGGTGCATATCGGCTCGCTCGGCCTGCGTGATGAGCGGTCGGACGGGCGCTGGAGCAACCGCAGTTTCATCATCGACGGCAGCGGCGCGATCAGGGCGCGCTATGACAAGATTCACCTGTTCGACGTGGACCTGCCCGATGGCGTCAGTTGGCGGGAATCGGCGGTCTATGGGCCGGGGGAAAGACCGGTGGTGGTCGATACGCCATGGGCGCGCATCGGGCTTTCCATCTGCTATGATCTGCGGTTCGCCGATCTCTATCGCCGGTTGAGCGATGCCGGGGCGACGCTGTTGCTGGTGCCCGCCGCCTTCACGGTGCCGACGGGCCGGGCGCATTGGGAGACGCTGCTGCGCGCCCGCGCGATCGAGTCGGCTGCTTTCCTGCTGGCTCCGGCCCAGACCGGCAGGCATGAGGATGGACGGGACACTTATGGGCACAGCCTCACCATCGATCCCTGGGGCGAGGTGCTGCTCGACATGGGCGAGGCGCCGGGGCTGGCGCTGATCGATATTGATTTCGCGCGCGTGGAGGCGGTAAGGGCGCGCATCCCGGTGCTGACGCATCGGCGGTCCCTGGAAGAAGGCGTTGCAATATTGTGATCGTGTTTGACCTTAAATGTGCGGATTTCGGCCATGTATTCGAAGGCTGGTTCGGTTCGAGCGAGGAGTTCGAGCGGCAGAAGGCGGGCGGCTTGCTGCTTTGCCCGATGTGCGGCGCGCACAAGGTCGACAAGGCGGTTATGGCCCCGGCGGTGGGTGCCAAATCCAACCAGCGGTCCGATATCGTTCCTGCGGTTGCTGCCGGGGAGGAAGCGCCTTCCACCGGCCGCACCCTGGCGATGCGCGCAGGCATGGACAATGAAAAGGCGGTGAAGCTGATGCAGGCTCTCGCGCAGGCGCAGGCAGAGGCGCTTTCGACCAGCGAATGGGTCGGCGGGCGCTTTGCCGAGGAAGCGCGCGCCATGCATTATGGCGAAGAGGACCATCGCCCGATCCATGGCGAGGTCGACATGCAGGAAGCGCGCACCCTGATCGAGGAAGGGGTGGATGTTGCGCCGCTGCTTTTCCCGGTGGTGCCGCCCAAGGCGCAAAATTGATGTCCGAAGGTGCATGCGGCGGTTGAACCCTGCCGCATCGGCCCCTATAGGATGCTGGCCGGCCACTCGGTACGCGCCCGTAGCTCAGCAGGATAGAGCACCAGATTCCTAATCTGGGGGCCACAGGTTCGAATCCTGTCGGGCGCACCATTTTCAAATAAAAACAAATAGTTACATGCCACGGTCGAGAATCGACCTAAGGCTTATCCCCTATCTGACGGTAGCTCGCAAAAAAGGGGCCGCGCCGGAAGGCTCAGCCCGCATTTCGATGCAGCCTGATGGTTGCGATCAGGCCGGGGTCGGCGTCTTGCAGCGAGAGGGCGCCGCCATGCAGCCGCGCCACCGCGCTGACCAGCGACAAGCCAAGGCCCGCGCCGGATTTGCTGCGCGCTTCGTCCAGCCGGCCAAAGCGGCGCATGGCTTCTTCACGCCTGTCCTCGGCAATGCCTTGGCCCCGGTCCGCGACCTGCAACAGCACCTCCTGCCCGGCGGGGGCGAGTGACAGGCTGACCGGACCCGCCCCATATTTGAGCGCATTGTCGATGAGATTGCCGATCGCCTGCGCCAGAAGCTCGCGCTGCACCGGCATCACGCAGGGCGGGGCAGGCTCTACCTCGATCATGCGGCCCTGCTCCTCCGCCAGCGGGGCATAGATTTCGGCGATATCTTTGAGGATCGCGGTGAGATCGGCGGGGGCGAAGCTTTCCTTGCCGATGCCCGCCTCGGCCCGGCTAATGCGCAGCGCCGTTTCCACGATGGCGAGCAGGCGCTCCCCCTCCGCCAGCGAGCGCTCGATCGCGTCCTGCGCCACCGGTTCCCGGACATGGGCGGCGGTCCATTCGAGCGAGGACCGCAGGCGGGTGAGCGGCGATTTCAGGTCATGGGCGAGCGCGTCCGTGGCGATCTGCAATTCGCTGACCAGCCGGTCGATGCGGTCGAGCGTTTCGTTGACGGCGTGGCCCAGGGCGGCGAAGGCATCCCTGGTGTCGTCCTCGGGCACGCGCCGGGTGAGGTCGCCATCGCGCACCGCGCCTAATGTCTCGGCCGTGGAGAGCAGGCGGGCGGTGATGAGGCGGGTCGCCAGCAACGCCGCCAGCGCGGCGAAGAGCAGCGCGAGGCAGAGGGCGAGGAGGCTCGCGCCCTCGAACAGTGCCAGCACGCGCTGCTCGCCCTGCACGACCACGCCGGTCAGCAGCTTCGTGCCGTCGGGGAGTTGCGTCGCACGCACCCGCATCGATTCGGGGCTGAGCGCGCCCTGCCGATAGAGGGAAAGGGTGACGCGGCTGCCGTCGATCGGCACAGTCGCGGGCCAGTGAGGGAGATTGCCGGAGAGGCGCTGCGCCTGTCCATCGGCCAGCAGCAGCACTGCGTCGGGCGTGATGAGGCGGGTGGTGCGGATATCGACCGCTTGCTGCAACGCCGCCTTGCCGCCGCGCGCATAGATGGCGAGCAGGTCCTCCCGCAATATGTCGGAGGTTTCCTCCACATTGCGCGACACCTGATCGCGCAGCGTCACGCCCAGCGTCAGGATCAGCGCGAGCGCGGCGAGAATCTGGAGCAGAAAGACCAGCGCCGCGAAGCGCAGCGTCGTCGAGCGCCAGTTCACGGGGCGACGCCCAGCCTGTATCCCACGCCGCGCACGGTATGGAGCAGCGGGCGGGCGAAGCCTTCATCGACCTTCTTGCGCAACCGGCTGAGGTGCACGTCGATCACATTGGTGCCGGGGTCGAAATGATAATCCCAGACCCCTTCCAGCAGCATCGTGCGCGTCACCACCTGTTCGGCATGGCGCAGCAGATATTCGAGCAGGCGGAACTCGCGCGGTTGCAATTCTATCGCCTGCCCGGCGCGCTGAACCCGGCGGGCGAGCAGGTCCATCTCCAGATCATCGCAGCGTAGCACCGTTTCGGGCGCCGTCGCCACACCGCCGCGCCGGATGAGCAGGCGCACGCGGGCGAGCAGTTCGGCAAAGGCGAAGGGCTTGGTGAGATAGTCGTCCGACCCGCCGGTCAGCCCCTTGACCCTTTCCTCCGGGGAACCGAGCGCGGAAAGGATGAGGACCGGCGTTTCGATGCCGGTGGCGCGGATACCGGCGAGCACCGCCATGCCGTCCATGCCCGGCAGCATCCGGTCGAGGATGATGCAGTCATAGCCGCCATCGGTCGCATGAAAGAGGCCGTCGCGGCCATTATCGGCGCGATCGACGAGAAATCCTTCCTCGCCAAAGCCCGCGGCGATATAATCGGCGGTCGCGGGATCATCCTCTATCAGCAGGATTTTCGCCATGGTCCTTCCTTCCCGCCGCCCCCCGATCCGGGTTGCATCGCCGATGGCTTAGCACCGGATTTTCAAATGCTCCACCGCGCTGTGCGTCCGGCAGGGAAAGGGGGAGCAGGCAAGATTACCGATCCGTCATCTTTCCTCCAGCACCCGGCAGGGCGCGGGCCTTTAGGAAAGGATCGACTGTCGGAGGACCAGCATGACGATGCCCCCTGCCTTACGGGCCGTACGAAAGAAGCGTTTTGCATGGCCATGGGCGCTTGCGGGGCTGGTTGCGCTCAGCCTCGGCGCGGCTGTCTATTGCCGCCATCTCGGCTACCCTGACGGCCCGGTCTATCGCTTCCTTCCCGCGCAATCCGGGGCGATGGCGCGGGGAGACGGCACGGTGGCGCTGTTCTTCTCCGGGGACATGGGCTTCAACACCGGGATGGCGCCGCAGATCGCGGGGAAGATCGCCGAGCAGGGCGTGCCCGTGCTTGGCGTCAACTCCCTCGCCGCCTTTTCCCGCCGGCGCACGCCTGAGGATGTCCGGGCGCTGGTGGAGAATGCCGCGCGCCGGGCGCTGGCGCTGGCAGGCGCGCGCAGGGTTGCGCTGATCGGGCAGTCGTTCGGCGCCAATATCCTGCTGGAAGGGGTTCGCCACCTGCCGCCCGACCTGCGCGCGCATATCGGCCTTGTCGCGTTGGTGGTGCCGGGGGACAGGATGTTGTTTCGGGCGACGCCGGGCGGCCTTTTCGATTTCAGCGATGATGGTCCGGCGCTTGCCGTGGCGCGTCATATCGGCTGGACGCGGGTGCTGTGCATTCACGGGCAGGAGGAAAGCCATAGCCTCTGCCCGCAATGGCGTCAGTCCAATGTGCGCAGCCTTGCCCTGCCGGGCGGGCATTTCCTCAACGAGGACATACCGCTGATATCGGCCACCCTGTCGCGCGCGATCGCCGAACAGGGGGCTGCGCTGTCCGTTTCCTCTTCGAAAGCTGTGCCAAAATGAAACATATGTTTATGGGCGCGGTGGGTGCGCTTGCCCTTGTTGCCGTCCTGGCAGGGACCATTCCGGCGTTTGCAGCCCCAACGCTGGCGGCTCCCCCTTCGATGGAGGCGTTCTGGCTCAACCCGCATAACAGCGTGGTCGTGCGGACCGGGCCTTGCGGCGCGCATCTATGTGGCTGGATCATCTGGGCCGACAAGGAAGCGCGCGACGATGCGCGCGATGGCGGCGTGGACAGGCTTGTCGGCACGCAATTGCTCGAAAATTATTCCTATCAGGGGAAAGGGCGCTGGAGCGGGACAGTCTATGTGCCGGACATGGGCCACAGCTTTGCTTCCCAGATCGAACAGATGCCGGCGGGCAGGATGAAAGTGAAAGGCTGCATTTTGGGCGGCCTCCTCTGCAAGTCGCAGATATGGACGCGGATCGACGCGGTTCCCTCCGGGGATGGCCCCGTCCATCCCGAAGCCCGCCCCGATGCGCGGCGCGGAACATGACAAAAATTTAACCGAGGGCACAGCCTTCCGCATGATCCGCTTCCTTAGGGAAGGGCATCCGGGGCCGAGGACGGAACAGAGCGATGCACGAACCGATTTTCTTTGATCCCACCGGACGGCGGGGGCGCTGGTCCAGACGAATCCTTGCCTTGCTGATGGTGATCATCATTGCCGGGGCGGTGGCCTTCGCCACCACTTTGGTCGCGGTGCCACCCCAGCGCGATCTGGAGTTGCCGCTGCCCCAGCCTCATGCCGCCGCGCTGCGTGGTATTCCCCCTCGCCATGGCCTGACGTCATGGCTGCCGCCCATGCATATTCGCAGCGGCGCGCATAGCCCGCTCAGCATCGGTTTCTATGTGCCGGGCGACGATGCGAGCATCGCCTCGCTGCGTCGCCATGTGCGGGCGCTGGATTGGGTCGTGCCGGCCATGGTTACAGTGTCGGGGGTTACAGTGTCGGGGGGCGCGGTATCAGGGGGCAGGGGGTCGGGACCGAAGCAGGACGTCGTGCTGCATGAGGATCGCCGCTTCACCCATATGATCGCCGCGATGAAGCATCCGCCCAAAGTGCTGCCGATGGTCCAGAATCTGGGCGCGGACGAATGGGACGGCGCGGGCGCTGCCGCCCTGCTGACAAATGTGGGGCAGCGCCATGCGCTGGCCGCGCAGCTCGCGGCGATGGTCGCCACCCGTCATGAGGGCGGCCTGGTGCTGGATTTCGAGGCGCTGCCGGGATCGGCGATCCGCCCCTATCTGCTCTTCCTGCGCGAGGTGCACAGCCTGCTGCCGAAAAAGGCGCAACTGGCCGTCACCGCGCCTGCCGATGATACAAACTGGCCGCTGGCCGCGTTCGCCGCCGCGACCGATCATGTGATCTTCATGGCCTATGACCAGCATTGGCAGGGCGGGGAGGCAGGTCCGATCGCCGGGCAAGGCTGGTTCGTGGGCGAGGTGGAAAAGGCCCGCCGCGAAGTGGGCGCGGACAAGCTGATCGTGGCGCTGGGCAGCTACGCCTATGACTGGCATGGCGATGGCGTCGATGCGCTGTCGATCGAGGATGGCTGGCTCGCCGCGCATGATAGTGCCGCCCCGGTGCTGTTCGATCGCACCAGCGGCAATGCGGGCTTTGCCTATGACGAGAGCGGGCGGCATCATAATATCTGGATGCTCGACGCCGCGACGAGCTGGAACCAGCTTCAGGTGTTGAAGCGCCTTGGCATCGATGATGTGGCGCTCTGGCGGCTGGGCACGGAGGATAACGGCTTCTGGACCGATCTCGGCGCGTTCCGCACCGGCGTCGCGCCCGATCTGTCGACGCCGCAATCGCTGCTCAGCACCGATGTCGAAGGGTCGGGCGAGATATTGCGCATCACCTCGGTGCCGCGCGCGGGCCATCGCAGCCTTGTGCGCGATGCGCAGGGGATGATCACCGCCGAGCGCTATGACAGCCTGCCGACACCCTATGTCGTGCGGCGGGCGGGCGCGGCCGATCCGAAGCTGCTGGCGCTGACCTTCGACGATGGCCCGGATATCAGCTGGACGCCGAAGATCCTCGATGAGTTGGAGGCCGCTCATGTGCCCGCGACCTTCTTCGTCATCGGCGAGAATGCGCTGGCGCATCCGTCGCTGCTCAACCGGATCATGGTCGATGGATATGAACTGGGCAATCACAGCTATACCCACCCCAATATGGCGACGACGGGCCACGGCCAGACGATGCTGGAACTGAACGCGACTGAGCGGCTGGTCGAGGCCTATACCGGCCATGGCATGACGCTGTTCCGCGCGCCCTATTTCGGGGATGCCGAGCCGACCACGCTCGACGAACTCAACCCCGCATTGGAGGCGCAGCAGGCGGGCTATACGGTGGTGGGCCTGCATGTCGATCCCAATGACTGGCAACGTCCCGGCGCGCAGGCCATTTTTGATCAGGTGATGCGGCAGGTGCATGGGGCGACGGCCGATCATTCCGGCAATGTCATCCTGCTGCATGACGGCGGCGGCGATCGCGCGCAGACGGTGGAGGCGCTGCCGCGCATCATCTCCGCGCTGAAGGCGGAGGGCTATCGCTTCGTTCCGGTGTCGGAGCTGGTGGGGGTGCCTGTCGCGCAGGCGATGCCGCCCGTCACCGGCGATGATCTGATCGCGGTGCGCACGGATGTCGCCATCTTCATTTCCCTCGCCGTCTGCGCCGCCGTGCTGACATGGCTCTTCTACGCCGCGATCACGCTGGGCATCGCCCGCGCGATCGTGATGGCGGGGCTGGCCCTGTTCCAGAGCCGGCGCAGTCGCGGCCCTGTACCGCAATTCGAACCCCCGGTCTCGGTCATCATTCCCGCCTATAATGAGGAACGGGTGATCGTCGCGTCGGTGGCGCGGGTGCTGGCAAGCGATTATCCCGGCCTTCAGGTGATCGTCGCGGATGATGGGTCGAAGGACAGGACCAGCGAACTGGTGCGCGCGGCCTTTGCCGGGGACGGGCGGGTGACGCTGCTCACGCTGCGCAATGGCGGCAAGGCGGCCGCGCTCAACCGGGCGCTGACGGAGGCGCGGGGGGAGATCATCATCGCCCTCGATGCCGACACCCAGTTCGAGACGACCACGATCCGCCGTCTGGCGCGCTGGTTCGCCGACCCGGAAATCGGCGCGGTCGCCGGGGATGCGCGGGTGGGGAACCGGCGCAATCTCGTCACCCGCTGGCAGGCGGTGGAATATATCACCGCCCAGAATCTGGAACGCCGCGCCCTTGCCGGGTTCGATGCGATGACGGTGGTGCCCGGCGCTGTCGGCGCATGGCGGCGGGCGGCGCTCGATGCCGTCGGCGGCTATCCCGAAAATACGCTGGCGGAAGATCAGGACCTCACCATCGCCATCCAGCGGGCGGGCTGGCGCGTCACCTATGATCCCGAGGCGGTTGCGTGGACCGAAGCGCCGGAGAGTTTCCGGGGGCTGGCGAGGCAGCGCTATCGCTGGGCGTTCGGCACGCTGCAATGCCTGTGGAAGCATCGCGGGATCATCCGCTCGCGCGAACCGGCCGGGCTGGCGCTCGTCGGGTTGCCACAGGCATGGCTGTTCCAGATCGCCTTCGCGGCGATTTCCCCGCTGATCGATCTGGCGCTGGTCCTCTCCATCCTTGCCACCGCGTTGCGGGTGATGCAGCATGGCTGGGCGCAGACCAATGGCGATGTAGGAACGATGGCGCTCTATTGGTTGCTGTTCACCGCGATCGATGTCGCCTGCGGCTGGATCGCCTATCATCTCGATGGGCACAAGGCGCGCTATCCCGCCCATCTGCTGGTCGCGCAGCGGCTCGTCTATCGCCAGATCATGTATTGGGTGGTGGTGCGCGCGATCGCCTCTGCCATTGGCGGCTGGGTGGTGGGCTGGGGCAAGCTGGAGCGCACCGGCGGCGTTCGGCATCCGGCGGCGGCGGCAGAGGCGGGCGCGGTGGCCTTGTCGCATCGCCCGGAGGACAGGCGGCCTCTGGTAGAGGCGGCGCAGGGAAGAGGCTGACAGGCCATGCGGAAATGGATCGTCGCGAACAGGGGCGCGCTGATGCTGGCGGCGGTGCTGGCGATGCTCGCGCTCGGGCTGGTGGCGCTGCATGGCCTGCTTTCGCAGGTGCACCTGCGCGATATTCGCGCGGCCTTCCACCGGATCGAGGATGGCCGCCTGATCCTCGCCCTGCTGCTGACGGGGATAAGCTATGGCGCGCTCACCCTTTATGATTTCATCGCGCTGCGCGTGATCGGGCGGCCGCTGCCCTGGCGGACGGCGGCGCTCGCTTCCTTTTGCAGCTATACGCTGAGCCATAATCTCGGCCTCTCGCTGCTGACGGGCGGTTCCGCCCGCTACCGTATCTATACGGCGGCAGGGCTGGGCGGGGGCGATGTCGCCCGCGTCATCGCGCTGGCGAGCCTCTGCTTCTGGAGCGGCGTGTTCATGATGGCCGGGCTGGCGATGATGGTGCATCCCACGCCCATCCTGCTGGGCGCGCTCCATGTGCCGATCGCGATGCAACGGATGGCGGGCGGGGGGATAGTGGCGCTGATGCTCGCGGGGCTTCTGCTGATGGGCAGGGGGCGGCCGCTGCCGGGTCTTTTCGGCTGGCATTTCATGCTGCCCTCGCGCGGGCAGATGGTCGCGCAGATCGGCGTCGCCTGCATCGATCTCGCCGCCGCGAGCGCGGCGCTCTATGTGCTGGTGCCGGGGACGGACGCCACGCTTTATCCCGCCTTTTTCCTTGGCTATGCGCTGGCGATCATCGCCGCGCTGGTCAGCCATGTACCCGGCGGCGTCGGCATTTTCGAGGCGGTGATGATCGCGACCCTGCCGCACATCGACCGATCCGGCCTGCTCGCGGCGCTGATCGCCTATCGGGCCATTTATTATCTCATTCCGTTGCTGCTGGGCGTGGCGGCGGTCGCCCTGCATGAAGGCAATAGCTGGCGGCATCCGGTCGGGCGGGTGCTGCAAGGCGCGCATACCGCCTTGTCCGGCCTTGCCCCTGTGATGCTCGCCATATCGGTGGCCGGGGGCGGCGTGCTCCTGCTGATCTCCGGCGCGCTGCCCGGCGTGCCGGACCGGCTGAGGGTGGTCGATGACCTGTTGCCGCTGGCGATGGTCGAATTGTCGCATCTGGCCGCCAGCATCATCGGCACGCTGCTCATCCTGCTTGCCGCCGGCCTCTATCGCAGGCTGGACGCGGCCTTCTGGGCGACGCGGCTGCTGCTGGTCGCAGGCGCGCTGTTCTCGCTCTCCAAGGGGCTGGATTATGAGGAGGCGACGATATTGCTCCTCATCGCCGCGCTGCTGCAATGGGCGCGGGGGGCCTTTTACCGGCGCACGCGTTTTAGCGCCGAATTGCTGACGCCCGGCTGGCTCGCCACCTTGTCGGTGGCGGTGGGGCTGTCGATCTGGATCGGCTTTTTCGCCTATAAGCATGTCGAATATCAGAATGAGCTGTGGTGGAACTTCGCATTGAAGGGGGACGCCTCCCGCTTCCTGCGGGCGGAGCTGGCGAGCGCGGCCATCGTCGCGGCCGCCGCTTTCTGGCGGCTGTTCCGCCCGGCCACGCCCGCGCATCTGCTCGGCAAGGAGGTCCCGCGCCCGAGCGCGGAGGCGCTGCATCTGGCCGACCGCACCGACGCCTTTCTGGCGCTGACGGGGGACAAGCGCTTCCTCCTTTCCTCCACGGGTCGCGCATTCCTGATGTACCAGATTCAGGGGCATAGCTGGATCGTCATGGGCGATCCGGTGGGCGACCGGCGCGAATGGGCCGATCTGCTGTGGCGGCTGCGGGAAATGGCCGATGCGGGGCAGGGGCGGTTGCTGCTTTATCAGCTGACGCTGGAGGCATTGCCGCTGGCGATCGACATGGGGCTGAGGATCATCAAATATGGCGAGGACGCGCGGGTGGACCTCGCCCGCTTCACGCTGGAAGGCCAGGACGCAAAGCAATTGCGCTATGTCGATCGACGGGCCGCGCGCGAAGGGCTGACATTCGCGATCATCGACGCTGCGGCCGTACCGGATCATCTGACGGAACTGGAGGCGGTGTCGCGCGGCTGGCTCGACGCCAGGGGGCAGACGGAAAAGGCGTTCAGCATCGGCCGGTTCGACAACGCCTATATGCGCGCCTTCGATTGCGCGGTGGTGCGACGCGAAGGGCGCATCATCGCCTTTGCCAATATCTGGAAAACCGCCAACCATAATGAAGTGTCGGTCGATCTGATGCGCCATAGCGAGGAGGCTCCGCCCGGTACGATGGACTTCCTGTTCCTGCGCCTGATGCTATGGGGCCGGGAACAGGGCTATGTCTGGTTCGCGCTCGGCATGGCGCCGCTTTCGGGCATAGAGGCGCGGCGGCTCTCTCCCTTCTGGGCAAAGGCCCAGACGCTGCTCTACCGCTATGGCGAGAGCCTATATGGTTTTGAGGGGCTGCGCGCCTATAAGGAGAAATTCCTGCCCCAATGGGAACCGCGCTTCATCGCCGGGCCGCAGGGCGTTGCAATGGCGCGCGCGATGCTCGACCTGCAAAAACTGGTTTCGGGCAGTTCCGCCAGCGCGGCGGCAAGGACCCTGAAACAGGGCGGGCAGGTGATGGCGGGGTGACGCTTCAGGCGCGCAGCACGCCCTCGCCGGTGCGCGGATCGGCCAATGTGACATTTTCCAGCGCCTGTATGCGCCAGTCCCCGTCCCGTTTCGTGAGGACCGCCTGGATCAGCGTATCGACTTCATGCGGCCCTGCGGGATGAGCGGGGCCGATCGAAAGACGGTTCCAGAAGTGAAGGATCATGACGTCCCCGCCGATCGGCAGGGCGTCGATCATGTCGTTGCGCAGGGTAGAATCCCGATAGATCGTCTCATGAATGGGGCGGTGCATGTCGAGGATCGCCGCCACCCCGCGCACATAATGGCCGAAGCGGTTCACGAAGCGGGCGTCCTCATGAAAGAGCGCCCCGAACGCCTCCATGTCATGGGCGTTCCACGCGGCCTGAAAGGCTTCGGGGGCATCTTCTGGCCGCTTCATGGGGTTTTTCTCCGTTGCGCCGGGCGATTATATCATCCTGTCGGCGAACGGCCAGCAAAGAGGTGCAAGGCGAGGCAGGAGCGGTTGCGTCCGCCCCTGCCTCGTTTCAAATTCAGCTGGCGAGGCGGGTGATCGCATATCCGCTGGCGCCGCCATGGCCCGATCCCACGCCGCCCACCTTGAACTGGGAGATGAGCGAAGCGAGCGCGGCCGCCTGCCCGGCAAGGTTGCGCGCGGCCGCGTTGCTTTCTTCCACCATCGCTGCATTCTGCTGGGTGAAGGCGTCCATCTGGCTGATCGCGGTGTTGACCTCGGAAAGGCTGGTCGATTGCACCTCGGCCGCATCGGCGATGCCCGACGCGAGCGTGCTGATCTCGCTGATGCGCTTGATGATGCTTTCCAGCGCCTCGTTCATCTCGCCGACCAGCGCGACCCCGGCCTTCACCTGATGGGAGCTGGCCATGATCTTGTCCTTGATATCCTGCGCGGCTTCGGAGGACCGCTGGGCCAGCGCGCGGACTTCGGAGGCGACGACCGCGAAGCCCATGCCCGCTTCCCCGGCGCGCGCCGCTTCCACGCCCGCATTGAGGGCCAGCAAATTGGTCTGGAAGGAAATACCGTCGATCACGGAAATGATGTCGGCGATTTCATTGGAGGCCAGTTCGATCCCGCCCATGGCGTCGATCGCCCGGCGGATCACCGCGCCGCCATTCTCCATGTCGCGCTTCGACCCGTTCACGACATCATTGGCCTTGAGCGCGGAGGCCGCCGTCTGGCTGACGCCCGTGGTGATCTGCGCCATCGATGCGGCGACTTCTTCGAGGCCCGCGGCCTGCTGCTCCGTGCGCTGGGCGAGATTGTCGGACGCCGACTTGATCTCGTCGGAGCCGTGGCGAACGTCCGATACGCTGTAGGAGACGGAGGAAAGCGTCTTTTCCAGCCGTTCCATCGCATCGTTGAAGTTCGTGCGGATCTGCTGGTAATGGCCGGTGAAGCTGGTCGTGATACGGGTCGTCAGGTCGCCGTCCGCCAGCTTCTGGAGATTGTCGCCAAGCGTGCTGACAACCAGTTGTTGTTCCTGATCGGCATGGCGCTTTTCCAGCGCATTTTCGCGGAAGACATCAACGGCATCCCGCATATGGCGAACCTCGATCGCCTGAGAGGCCTCACGCGAGGGGGCGGCGAGATTGCCTGACGCCAGTTCGCGCATCTCGTCCGACAGCGCGTTGAGCGGTTCCCCGACCACGCGCACGGCGGTGAGGCGCAGCAGCAGGGCGAGGCCGATGATCATGGCGAGGGCGGAGATGAGCAGGGAAAGCTCGGCCCAGCGCGCATCGGCGAGCACGGAGGAAAGCGGCAGCTCCACGCGAACCGTCCAGCCCGCGTTGAACCCTTGCAGCACCACCGGCCTGTCGACGCGAATGACCTTGCCGATCACGGGATCAGCATAGATGGAACTGCCGTTGATATCGGGCGGGGAGTCGCTCTTCTTGCCGAGCTGCGTCTTGTCGCTGTTGTAGATATAGCTGTTGGTGCCGGACATCAGCTTGACCTGCCCATCGAACGGCAGCTTCAGCGCGCCGATGCGGCTTTGCAGATCGTCAAGCGCAAGGTCGGCGCCGACGACGCCCATGGTTTTGCCATCCTGCACGACGGGCAGGGCGATGGAGGTCATCAGCACCGACTTGCCGTCAATCTCATAGGCATAGGGTTCGACCATGACCGGCTTGCCCGAATTGCGGGCGAGCTGATAATAATCGCCCGCGCCGGGCTTGTCATAATCGACCAGCGGGCTGAGCGCGATGCCGTTGCCGGAACGATGCCAATAGGGAATGAAGCGGCCGCTGGCATCGGTGCCGTTGCTGTTCGTATAGCTGGCGTCATGGCCATCGAACGCATTAGGTTCCCACCCCGTCCAGGTCCCCAGCAATTCGGGGCTGTTGGCGAGCGCGGAACGCAATATGCCATTATGGACCGACCTGTCGGTGATCGACTGACCACGCGCGGCGGTGATGGAGGTCTTCATGCCCTCGATCATGCCGATCGACCGGTCGAACTGGTTGCGAACATTTGCCGAAACCTGATCGGCGACAATGGCGGCGGTTTCCCGAGCCCGTTCCTTGGCATTATGTTCGAGCAGGATTCCGGTTATGCCCGATCCGACGGTGACGAAGCAGGCAATCGCAATTGCGCCGCGCAGGCTGAGCATGGATGCCAGAGACTTGAGCCGGGTTTCGTTGTTCATCATTCTCATCGCAAGCTGTTGGTTCAGGATGCGAATTAGGCGCGAATGGATAACAAGCCGTTAGCGATATCCGATTTTGTTACAAAAAATTGCTGCCACGCCTGCCGGTGGATAAAATGGGTTGGCGAACAGGCCGGATATCCGCTTTCGGGTTCAATCCTTCAAATTCCATATCATGCCGGGCCGAAGCGATATCTTCGGCTCTTCCTGTTGAAATCAAATGTATTCCAGGCTGTTACGGGACTGTTAACGGATGGCGGTTAAGCGGCGATCACCATCATAACAGGGTCGGATAAGATATCGTGCTGCCAATTTTGTTCTGCATCCGCGATCAACATGAATTCTCGCTCGTGGTGCTTGCGGCTCTGGTGTGCATCATATCGGCGGGAGGCGCCGTCCTGCTGCTGCGTCAGGCGCGGTGGAACAACAATTACCTGCGTTCCCTCTGGCTCGCCATTGCGGGCGTCGTCACCGGCTTCGGCATCTGGGCGACGCACTTCATCGCCATGCTCGGATATGATCCGGGCGTGGTGACGGGCTATCATTTCTTCCTGACGGTGGCGTCGCTCTGCATCGTGGTGGCGGCGACCATGCTCGGCTTTGCGCTGATATCCCGCTTTCCCGGCCGCTGGAGCGCGGTGCTCAGCGCCTGCATCGTGGGCGGCGGCATCTCCGCGATGCATTATCTGGGCGTTCAGGCCGTACAGATGCCCGCCCTTTTCCGCTGGAACGGGCCTTATGTCCTTGCCTCCATTCTCTTCGCCATCGCGCCGCTGGTGATTGCACTGCCGCTCGCCGCGCGCGGGCGCGGGGTGACGAGCGGCGTGGCGGCCGGCGTGCTGCTGACGCTGGCGGTGGTGCTGCTGCACTTTACCGGGATGACCGCGCTGAGCCTCGTTCCTTCACGCGAAGCGCCCGGCCCCGGCCTGGTATTGCCGCCGGGCATCATGTCGATCGGCATCTTTGCGGTTACCGTCCTTGCGCTGATCCTCTCGATCGGCGCGGCGGTGATCAATCGCCGCACCTCGGTCGCGATCCGCGCAAAGCAACGGCAGTTCAGCATTCTCGTCAACGGCATTACCGATTATGCGATCTGCATGCTGGGCCTCGACGGGCAGGTGACGAGCTGGAATGAAGGCGCTGCGCGCCTGTTCGGCTATCGTCAGGAAGAGGCGAAGGGCATGCCGCTCGAAGCCTTTTGCGAATTGCCGAACGAGGAAGGACGGGAAGCAGGCGCCGCCATGCTCATGCAGGCGATGGACAAGGGCAGCTTCGCGGGCGAGGGCTGGCATGTGCGCCGTGACGGTTCGCGCTTCTGGGCGCATTTCTCGGTCGAGAAGGTGTCCGACGATCAGGGGCAGCATATCGGCTTCGCCAAGATCACCCGCGACATGACCCGCCTCAAGGAGGATCAGGACCGGATCGAGGATATACGCCGCCAGCTGGATACCGCGATGGAGCATATGCATCAGGGCCTGTGCCTGTTCGACGCATCGAGCCAGCTGGTGCTATGCAACCGCCGCTATATCGAGATGTGGAGACATGAGGAGGGCGCGATCCAGCCCGGCATGCACGCGCTGGATGTGCGGGCCATCGCGATCCGTTCCCGGGCGCAGGGCAGCGAGGACGAAGTGGAGCGCCGGGTCCAGATGATGCACCGGCTGATGAAAGAAGCGCTGGAAACAGCCTCCGATATACCGGTGGTGGCGGAATTCGGCCCGGATTTCGTCGTCTCCATCGCCACGCGGATGCTGCCCCAGGGCGGCTGGGTCACGACCTTCGACGATATTACCGAACAGCGCCGGTCCGAGGCCCGGATCGCCCATCTGGCGATGCATGACGGGCTGACCGGCCTTCCCAATCGCGCCTATTTCAACGAGCGGGTCGATACCGAGATCGAACTCGCCAAGCGTTCCTCGACCCGCCTCGGCGTTGCGGTGCTCGATCTCGATCGTTTCAAGGAAATCAACGATACCCGGGGGCATGCGGTCGGTGACGAGGCGCTCAAGATGCTCTCCTCGCGGTTGAGCAGCGTGCTGGGCGAGGGCGAGATCGTCGCGCGCTTCGGTGGCGATGAATTCGCGGCGGCAAAGCCCTTCGGCAATGACGCGGAATTTGCCGATTTCGTCCGCCGCCTCGCTTCCTGCTTCGATGAGGCGGGCGTTTCGAGCGAGAATGATTTCGTGCTGGCGGCGAGCATCGGCATCGCGGTCTACCCGCAGGATGGCGCGAGCCGCGAACAGATACTCAACAATGCCGACCTGGCGATGTACCGCGCCAAGGCCAGCATGGGGGAAAATATCTGCTATTATGAGAAGGGCATGGATGAGGTCGCCCGCGACCGTCGCCAGATCGCCAATGACCTGCGCCGGGCGATCGAGCGCAACGAACTCTCCGTCCTCTACCAGCCGCAATGCTCGCTTCGCACCGGCAGCCTGACGGGATATGAGGCGTTGCTGCGCTGGCAGCATCCGGTGCGCGGCTGGGTGTCGCCCGCCGACTTCATCCCGATCGCCGAGGAAACGGGAGAGATTTTCGCGATCGGCGAATGGGTGCTGCGGCAGGCCTGCCGGGAAGCCGCGTGCTGGCCGGACGATCGCAAGGTTGCCGTCAATATTTCCGCGGTCCAGCTCACCCAGCCAAGCCTGCCCGAGATGATCGCGGAAATTCTGCTGGAAAGCGGCATGTCGCCCCGGCGCCTCGAACTGGAGATCACCGAAACGGCGATCATCAGCGACAAGTTGCGCGCGCTCCATGTCCTGCGGTCGATCAAGGCGATGGGCGTCAGCATCGCTATCGACGATTTCGGCACCGGCTATTCCTCGCTCGATACGCTGCATTCCTTCCCGTTCGACAAGATCAAGATCGACAAGTCCTTCCTGCTGGAAGCGAATGAGAAGCCGCAGGCGCGGGCGATCATCCGCGCGGTGCTGGCGCTGGGGCGCAGCCTCGACGTGCCTGTTCTGGCGGAAGGCGTGGAATCGAACGTGCATCTGGACCTGCTGGAGGCGGAGGGATGCGACGAAGTGCAGGGCTATCTCTTCGGCCGCCCGGCCCCCGCGCCGAGCGGACTGGATCAGGCGGAAAAGGAAGCGGTGCTTCGACCGCTCCAGCGGGGCGGTCAGGCAGGCTGATCGCGCGGAGGCACCGCCTTGGCGGCCCAGACCACCCTCCGCAAGGGGCCTTGTCTCGCCGCATCGAAGGGATAGCAGGTGGCAAGGACCAGCAAGGGCCGCGCTGGCTGACTGGGAAGGGCGAGCGCGTCCCCGCATACCGTCTGCAAGCCCGTGACGCGATAGCGTGTCCGACGGTCATCGACGCGTTGCACTGTCAGCTCATCGCCTGCTCGATGGTCTTTCGCCAAGGCGAAGTGGGTATAGCGATGGGGGAACGAGAAGCGTGACGCCATTGGCGGGCGTGGCGATTTGGCTGACGAGCGCGGAATGCCCGATGCATGGCCGCTATCGCGAAATATTGGACACCGCGCTGGGCGATGATTTCTGCCGCCTGCGGCAATAAACCGCAATGGGCTGAAACAATCGGAAAACGCGCTGAAACCGGCGCGCGGCATCAGCAACGCCCTTGCGGGAAGGCTGGAGGAAGCCTAGAGCATGGCGCGATTGGAATGGGGCGATCCATGCGGGATTTTCTCTTCTGGTTTCCGTGCTTTGGATAAGCATTTCGGCAGTGGCGAGTCGTATTTGTGACTTCCCTTGATATGAAGATTGTTCAGACCGCGCGGTGATGCAGATCAGTTTCCCCCGTATCCGCCGACCAGCGAGCCGCCTGCCGTTGCGGGAGCGTTCTGCGGCGATCGTGCTGACGATCCTCATCCATATCCTGATCGCGATGCTGCTGCTGTGGCTGACGCCCGATATCCTGCCGTTCAGGCAGGACGACCAGAGCCTCGCCACCTTCGATCTGCCCGCGCCCCATTCGGGCGACCAGAAGGCCGCCAAGGCCGATAAATCGCGGGAAAGCGCGTCGCAGGCCGAGCAGGCGAAAGTGGAGCCTGTTCCCGTGCCGCCGCGCGAGCGCCCGGACATCCCCGTTCCGCGCCCGCAGGTGCAGGCGCCCTCGATGATCTATCTCAGCCCCGATGAATTTGCCGCCGCCGATATCGGCAAGATGAAGGGCAAGCGGGGCGACGGCAGCGACAACGGCAAGGACGCCTCCTCCGTCTATGGGCCGGGGGAAGGGCCGGGCGGCGCGCAGCTCTACAATGCGGAATGGTATCGCGAGCCGACCAGCGCGGAACTGGGCGGCTACCTGCCATCGGACATGCCGCGCAACGGCTATGGGCTGGTCGCCTGCCAGACGGTCGAGCGGTTTCACGTCGATAATTGCCGCGTGCTGGGGGAATCCCCGCTGGGATCGGGACTGGGGCAAGCCGTCCGCCGGGCCGCCTGGCAGTTTCTGGTAACGCCGCCCCGCATCAACGGCCGCCCGCAACTGGGCGCCTGGGTCCGCATCCGCATCGACTATACCGAAGGCGCCCCACGCGCGAATTGAGGGATATGGATCTGGCGGTGAAGAAAATGGCGGGCCATGCGAGATAGCGATGAGAACTATGTCTACTCCATAGCCCTCTAAGGCCCTCTTTAATGCGTATTACCGCTCAGAATGCTTGAGCTTGTGCATAGATATATATATGAATGCGAGGCGGCTGTGGTCTCAATATGGCAGAGACGCTGACTTCGGTCAGAGGTCCCGGTTCGATTCCGGGCTGTCGAAAGCCGGGGCCGCGCGCCGGTTTTCGACAGCCCGGAGTTGAGAATGGATCAAGCCGCACGCCTCATTGTGTTTCAGTCCCAGACCAAAAACGTACGAGCGATGCGCACGGCCATGAAGCACGCGCATAGGAATGTGAACGCGTCTTTGCGGGCGCGTGATGTTTCATCAGTATCGACCTACACGAAGATATACGCGGTGCTATTCTGTGCATGGGCGGAGGCCAACTTCTCGAAACTGATCCACACGCCTTACGGGTTCGACCTTGATGAGATCAAGCAGATTAAGAAGGTCCACAAGGACAACGGTATTGCCTCCGGCTGGAAGAAGGCGGTGGAGCTTGGGATGCGGCACCTGGACGCCAAGCGAGGAAGTTTCACCCCGAATGCAAAGCAACTGATGTTCCGACTCATCGACACCCACGTGTTCGATCCAAGCCTGCTTCGAAACAAGCTGGCCCATGGCCAGTGGTCAGTCGCGTTGAATAGGGAAAACGATGCGATCAACGTTGAGCTGACGAGCAAGATCGCGGACCTTGATGTTGTCCGTCTCGCCGCTTGGTGCAGAACTCACGAGCTTGTAGCTGGCCTAGTGGAAACGCTCATTGAATCGCCCCAGAAGGCATTCATGCGCGATTGGTATCAAGCGGTGGCGGCGCTAGAGGCCGAGATCAACGCAGCCCAGGCACAAACCCTCGGTGAGCACGTGAAGCGATTGCAGGCGAAAGACACTCGCACGGGCGCTCGAGCGAAGCGGGCAAGCCAGGTTGCTTGAGGCTATGCGGCTTCCCCCCTGTCGCTTGCCACGCTGATGTCGATCCTTGACGGCTTCGACGTCCAGCCGCTGGCAGACATGAAGGCGTCCATTAACGGTCCCCACCGTCTAAGGGCTGAAGCGATGCGTTGTTTATTCTGCAAGGCCCCGTCGGACGCGGCGACGAGCGTGGAGTATGTCATTCCACAGTCTTTGGGCAACAGCCAGGTCGCCTTGCCGCGGAGTACGATCTGTGACCCCTGTAATAACTACATCGCCCGCAAAATCGAACAGCTGCTTCTCGCCCACGAGTCGTTCCGAAACCTCCGGGCTTGGTATCGCATCCCCAACAAACGGGGCCGGCACGCCAGCCTGTTCGGCGTCATCCCGGGGCTCGACACTGGGGTGAACTTTCGGATCGGCCAGGAGGGGCCAGAACTCCAACTCGAACGGGGTGGCGAAGCAGCGGCCAAGCGAAGGCGCGAAGTTCGTTGAGTGAACGTACTTATTCAAAGTGTCGGCCGACACGAGCTTGTCACTCTGCTTGAATTTCTTGAGAACCTCGACCTGCTTCGCGTCGATCTTTCCAGCCACCTGAAGGTGAAGGCCTGTCTTCTCCTGTCGGGTCGCGAGCTTATCGTTTTCGTGGACCGTGACCTTCGCTTCTTTGATGTAGGTCTCCAGTTTGGTTCATCACTACTGGTTCCGGGCGAAGTTCGGCAATGGCCGCTTCCGCCTGTTCTTGCGCTATGTCTCGACCGCGAAAATCATCATCTTCGCCTGGGTGAATGACGAAACGACGTTGCGGACCTATGGCGCGAAGAGCGATACCTACAAGGTGTTCAAAGGCATGCTGGAGGACGGCAACCCACCTGACGATTGGGCCGCGCTTCGTAAGGTCGCGTCCGATCCGGCCGCAGTCGATCGGCTGGAAAAAGCCCCGCCGCCGAATCCGTGACGAATACTTCTGAACGTTACAGAATTGCGCGTTGCCCTTCGGGCCAGGCTTTCGGCTGCGCCGGAACCACGTCACGGGCGCGTTCCCGCCGTTCGGCTTCAATCCCATAATGCAAGGGTGGCAGCAGGATCATATCGAGCTGATTGCGTCGGAGAATATCTGATCACCTCGCTACACTATCTGGTACCACTACTGCTATTGCTTAATTGGGCCAAATTGGCCAAAAGTGGTAAAGGCATAGGCGGGGAGTCGGTCGAGTGCAGACCCTGAGCGCAAAAGACGCGAAGTACGGCTTCGGACGCTTGATCGATCTCGCCCGAGCCGAACCGGTGGCTGTGGCCAAGCACGGGCGGACTGTCGTCGTCGTGTTGGCCGTGGAGGAGTACGAACGGCTGAAGGCGGTCGAAGACTGCGCAGCCCCCAAAGCCCCCGGTGGCGCTCAGAGTGAAGAATGAACAATTCGTTGAACAATGGTCTGCAATTAAAATCTGCGATGTGGGACGCCGCAAATACTCTCCGCGGCTCCGCTGTCGATCGCACTGATTGGAAGGGCTACATTCTTCCCCTGCTTTTCTTCAAGCGCATCTCCGACGTCTGGGACGAAGAAACGGCAGAGGCTCGTGAGATCTTTGGCGAAGCGGACCCATCCCTGTTTCCCGAAGTGCATCGCTTCGTGGTGCCTGAGGGCTGTCACTGGAACGATATCAGGGAAGTTCCGGCAAACGTCGGCGCGGCGCTCCAGAAGGCTATGCAGGAGATCGAGCGGGCCAATCCGGACACGCTGTTCCGCGTGTTCGGTTCGGCGGACTGGGGCAACAAGGAGAAGTTCTCCGACGAGTTGCTGAAGGATTTGATCGAGGGGTTTTCCGAGATCGAGCTCGGCAACACCATAATCAGCACCGATGTTCTGGGTGACGCATATGAATACCTGGTCGGCAAGTTTGCTGACGTCACCCGCCGCAACAAAGCAGGCGAGTTTTACACGCCGCGTAGCGTGGTGCGCATGATGGTCGAAATCCTTGACCCCAAGGAAAGTGAAAGCATCTACGATCCCGCCTGCGGCACGGGCGGCATGTTGCTGGGGGCGATCGAGCATGTGATGCGCAGGGGCGGCGACCCGCGCACATTCTATGGGAAAATTTACGGCCAAGAGAAGAACCTGACCACCGCGGCAATTGCACGGATGAACCTTGTCCTGCACGGGATCGAGGATTTCCAGGTGGCGCGTGAGGACACGTTGCGCAACCCGGCCTTCACGGATTCCAGCACCGGCGGCCTTGCCACCTTCGACTGCGTCATTGCGAACCCGCCGTTTTCACTGAAGGAGTGGGGGCGTGACCTCTGGGAGGCCGACCCCTGGAGCCGGGCCCAGTACGGCATCCCGCCGGAAAGCTACGGCGATTACGCCTTCGTCCAGCACATGATCGCGTCGATGGCGCCCACCGGAAACAGCCGCATGGCCGTCGTGCTGCCGCAGGGCGCGCTGTTTCGGAAGTCTGCCGAAGGCTCGATCCGGCAGGCCCTGCTGGAGAAGGACATGGTCGAGGCGGTGATTGGCCTTGCACCGAACCTGTTCTACGGCACGCAGCTGGCCGGATGTGTCGTCATCCTGCGCCGCAAGAAGCCCGAGGCCCGAAAGAACAAGGTAGTGATCATCGACGCCTCCAGCCTCTTCCGCAAAGGGCGGGCGCAGAACTTCCTCGATCAGGAGCACAGCGACCAGATCGTCGCCTGGTATCGCGCCTTCGAGGATGTTGAGGATCGTGCCAAGGTGGCGACGCTGGACGAGATCAAGAAGGAAGGCTGGACCCTGAACATCTCGCGTTACGTCCTGCCGCCCATCGGCCAGGACATCCCGCCGCTCCCCGAAGCCGTCGAGGCGTTCAAGACAGCGCTGGCCGACGCTCGGGCGGCCGAGGATCACCTGCGCAAGGTGCTGGTCGAAGGGGGGTGGCTGCAATGATCGGGCTGACCCAACGCGAACTCGAAAGTTTTCTCTGGGGCGCCGCCACACTGCTGCGCGGCCTCATCGATGCCAGCGACTACAAGCAGTACATCTTCCCGCTGCTGTTCTTCAAACGCCTGTCCGACGTCTGGGACGGCGATTATCAGGAAGCCCTCGATGAAACCGGGGACGAAGGCTACGCGACCGCCACCGCCAACGACCGCTTCGTGGTCCCCGAAGGCGCGCACTGGAACGATGTGCGCGCGGCACCGCGCGATGTGGGGCGGGCGCTGCTGTCGGCCTTTCTCGCGATCGAGGCCGCCAACCCGGAACGCCTGCAGGGCGTCTTCGGCAACGCCAACTGGACCGACAAGGCCCAGATGCCCGACAGCACGCTGAAGAACCTGATCGAGCACTTTTCCAAGCACGACCTGACCCTCGTAGCCGTGCCGGAGGATGAGCTTGGCAATGGCTACGAATACCTGATCAAGAAATTCGCCGACGACAGCGGCCATACCGCGCAGGAGTTCTACACCAATCGCACCCTCGTTCACCTGATGGCGCAGATGCTGGAGCCCCTGCCTGGCGAGAGCATCTATGACCCGACCTGCGGCACCGGCGGCATGCTCATCTCCTGCCTGGCCGAGGTGAAACGGCGCGGGGGCGACATCCGTACCACCGGCCTTTACGGGCAGGAGCTGATCACCATCACCGCCGCCATCGCGCGGATGAACCTAGTCATCCATGGCGTGGATGATTTCCACATTGCCAGCGGCAACACGCTGGCCACGCCCGCCTTCGTGCAGGGCGACCGGCTGCGCACCTTCGACGTGGTCCTCGCGAACCCGCCCTATTCCATCAAGAAATGGAACCGCGGTGCGTGGGAGCAGGATGCCTGGGGCCGCAACTTCCTTGGCACCCCGCCGCAGGGGCGGGCGGATTACGCCTTCTTCCAGCATATCCTGTCGTCGATGCACCCCAAGACCGGGCGCTGCGCGATCCTGTTTCCGCATGGCGTGCTGTTCCGCAATGAAGAGGCCGAGATGCGGCGCAGGCTGGTGGAATCCGACCGGGTCGAATGCGTGCTGGGGCTGGGGCCGGGGCTGTTCTACAACTCGCCGATGGAAGCCTGTGTGGTGGTCTGCCAGTCGCAAAAGCCCGATGCGCGCAAGGGGCGCATCCTGTTCATCGACGCGGTGGCCGAGATTGCACGCGAACGGGCGCAAAGCTTTCTGCGCCCGGATCATCAGGCGCGAATCCTGTCGGCCTATCAGGCCTTTGCCGATGAACCCGGCTTTGCCACGGTGGCGAGTGTGGCCGATGTGCTGGCGGCCGACGGGAACCTGTCTATTGCTCGCTATGTGAAGCGGCCAAAGGTGGCGGTGTCGGGTGGGGGTGCCACGCTGGCGGCGACCTGGGCGGCGTTTGACGAGGACGGGCGCGACTTCTGGTCGGGCATGGACGCGCTGGTGGACATGCTCGATGGCCTGACGCCTGCGGAGGATGCTGATGCTTGAGCGGCCGATTTCCAAGGCGGGGTGGACGCGCGTGGCCTTTGGCGACGTCGTGCGTCTGTCGAAAGCGCGGGTGGCCGATCCCGAGGCGGCCGGGATCGAACGTGTCGTGGGGCTGGAGCATATCGAACCCGGCGACCTGCGCATCCGACGCTGGGGCGACGTGGCCGACGGCACGACCTTCACCACGCTGTTCAAGCCTGGGCAGGTTCTGTTCGGCAAGCGCCGCGCCTATCAGCGCAAGGTGGCGGTGGCGGATTTCGAAGGGGTCTGTTCGGGCGACATCTATGTGCTGGAACCGGCGAACGACCGGCTGATGCCCGATCTGCTGCCGTTCCTGTGCCAGACCGATGCCTTCTTCGATCATGCCGTCGGCACCTCGGCAGGGTCGCTGTCGCCGCGCACCAACTGGACCAGCCTTGCCAGCTTCGAGTTTCTGCTACCGCCGATCCAGGAGCAGGCGCGGTTGGTAGAGGCGCTAAGTGCGTCGGCAACCAACCTAGACTGCCTTTTTCTGCTGCACGAACAGACAGCTGTTCTTCTCGACGCGCTCATCCTTGAAACCATTGAAATTCGTGGTTTCTCGATGACTCAGGGATACAAGGGGCGTTTTCAGGTGGAGAAAGGGGAGCGAATTTACCATGCGCGCAGCGGAAATGGAGAACCCAATCCTGATGCAGCTGGTGACACGCTCTTTTTCAAAGTCGCTGACTTCAACCGCAACAGCGACCATCGAAAGCTCGCGAACGCTGAGGTCAAGTTCTCGGCCAAGTCAAATCCGGGTATTCGGGTGTTTCAGCCCGGAACCGTCGTTTTCCCTAAACGCGGTGCATCAATTTTCCTGAACAAAATCGGGATACTTGTGCACCCAGCCGCCTTGGATCCGAATTTGATGGCGCTTGAGCCTCGAGCCGAGAAAGTGTCGGCTGAATATCTGATGTGGTTCTACAAAGGGATTGGGCTCTGGCGCTTCGCTGACACAACGTCTGTCCCGCAGCTAAATCACAAGCACCTAAACCCTGTTCCTGTTCCAGTTCCATCCATTGAACAACAAGGAGAAATCTGCGCGCGGATTTCACTCTTGGCCGATGCCTTGGCAAATTCAGCGGATAGACTTCGAAAAGCGCAGGATGCCCATACCAAGATTCGTGAAGGCGTTTTTTCTGAAACTGAGGTGAGTGCATGACCTTCACCGAAGCCAACACCGTCGAAGCCCATCTGCGCGACCTGCTCGCGGGCGCGGCCTCGGCCCGCCCGGCGCAGCTTTCCATCGGCCTCGCCCGCACGGGCGGCAAGATCGCGGGTCTCGGCTGGCATTACGTCGCCCCCGCCGACCTTCCCCGCCAGCCGCAAGAGGTGCTGGTCGAACCCCATCTGCGTGACGCCCTGATCCGCCTGAACCCCGACATCGCTGCCAACCCGGGCCGGGCCGATGACGTGCTCTACCGCCTGCGCGCCATCGTCATGGGCGCGCGGTCGGACGGGCTGGTGAAGGCGAACGAGGAATTTGCTGCCTGGCTGCTCGGCGAACGCTCGATGCCCTTCGGCGCGAATGGCGAACACGTCACCATCCGCCTGATCGACTTTGACGACATCGAGAAGAACAGCTTCGCCGTCACCCAGCAGTTCACCATCCGCGCGGGCAAGACGGAAAAGCGCGCCGATCTGGTGATGCTGGTCAACGGCATTCCGCTGGTGCTGATCGAGGCCAAGACGCCAGTGCGGTCCAGCCAAAGCTGGCTCGATGCCGCGTTGCAGGTGCATGACGACTATGAGCGGAACGTGCCTGAGCTGTTCGTGCCCAACGTCTTTTCGGTCGCAACCGAGGGCAAGGAATTCCGCTACGGCTCGGTCCGGATGCCGGTTGACATGTGGGGCCCCTGGCGTGCCGGCGATGGGCCCCAGACGATGGGCGCGGTCGAAAAGGCCGCCGCTTCGATGCTGCGCCCGGCGATGGTGCTGGATATGCTCGACAGCTTCACCGCGTTCGCTACGCAGAAAGGCAAGCACCGCATCAAGATCATCGCCCGCTATCAGCAGGTGGAGGGCGTCAACAAGATCGTCGCGCGGGTCGTGGCAGGCCAGCCGCGCAAGGGGCTGATCTGGCACTTCCAGGGGTCGGGCAAATCGCTGCTGATGCTGTTCGCCGCGCGCAAGCTGCGACTGCACCCGGCGCTGAAGAACCCCACCGTACTGATCGTGGTGGACCGGATCGATCTGGACAGCCAGATATCGGGCACCTTCTATGCCGCCGATATGGCCAACATGGTGCGCACGGAAAGCCGCAAGGAGCTGTCCGATCTGCTGGCCAAGGACGCGCGAAAGGTGGTGATCACCACGATCCACAAGTTCGCCGAGGCCGACGGCGTGCTGAACAACCGTGACAACATCATCGTGCTGGTGGACGAGGCGCACCGCACGCAGGAAGGCGATCTGGGCCGCAAGATGCGCGACGCGCTGCCGAACGCGTTCCTGTTCGGCCTGACCGGCACGCCTATCAACCGCGCCGACAAGAACACCTTCTACGCCTTCGGCGCCGACACGGACGAAGGCGGCTACATGAGCCGTTATGGCCTGAACGACTCCATCCGCGATGGGGCGACGAAGGAGCTGCATTTCGAGCCGCGGCTGGTGGACCTCCACATCGACCAGAAGGCCATCGAGGAAGCCTATGCCGTGCTGACGCAGGGCCTGACCGACGAAGACCGGGATCGGCTGAGCAAGGCGGCGGCCAAGATGTCGATCCTGGTCAAGGCGCCCGAACGCATCCGTGCGATCTGCGCCGACATCGCCAAGCACTTCCAGGAGAAGGTCGCCCCGAACGGCTTTGGCGCGCAGGTGGTGACCTTCGACCGTGAGAGCTGTCTGCTCTACAAGCAGGAACTCGACCGTCACCTGCCGCCCGAGGTTTCCGACGTGGTGATCTCTGTCAACAGCGGCGAGCCAGAATACGCGGCCTTCAAGCGCGACCGCGATGCCGAGGAGAAGCTGCTCGACCGGTTCCGCGACCCGAAGGACCCACTGAAGATCATCATCGTGACGTCAAAGCTGCTGACCGGCTTCGATGCGCCAATCCTGCAGACGATGTATCTGGACAAGCCGCTGCGCGACCACACGCTCTTGCAGGCGATCTGCCGGACGAACCGTCCCTATGGCGAGCAGAAGACGCATGGCCTGATCGTCGACTACCTCGGCATCTTCGACGACGTGGCGCAGGCGCTGAAATTCGACGAGGACGGCGTGCAAAAGGCGGTGTCGAACATTGCCGAGCTGATCAACGCCCTGCCGACCGCCGTGCAAAAGTGCCTCGCCTATTTCGCAGGCGTAGACCGAAGCCTGACCGGCTACGAAGGCCTGATCGCCGCGCAGGAATGTATCCCGAACAACGACCTGCGCGACGCCTTTGCGGCCGATTTCAGCGTTCTGGCGCGTATCTGGGAGGCGTTGTCGCCCGATCCAGCGCTGACGCAGTATGAGACTGACTATCGCTGGCTGGCGCAGGTTTACGAGTCGCTGAAGCCCTCCAGTGGCACAGGGCGCCTGCTTTGGCATCGGCTGGGCGCCAAGACCATCGAGCTGATCCACGAAAACGTCCACGTTGATGCGGTGCGGGATGATCTCGACACGCTGGTTCTGGATGCCGAGCTGCTGGAGGCTGTCCTCGGCAATCCGGACCCCGAAAAGAAAGCCAAGGAAATCTCGGTCAAGCTGGCGGGCCGCCTACGGAAGCATGCGGGCAATCCGAAGTTCAAGGCGCTAGGCGAGCGCCTAGAGGACCTGAAGAACCGGCATCAGCAGGGTCTCCTGCTGTCGATCGACTTCCTGAAGGAGCTTCTGGCGCTGGCGAAAGACGTGGTGAAGATCGAACGCGAGACGACGGAAGAAGAGGATATCGACCGGGGCAAGGCGGCGTTGACCGAGTTGTTCGAGGAAGCCCGGAACGGCGACACGCCGGTGATGGTCAAGCGGGTTGTGGACGATATCGACGAGATCGTGCGTGCGGTCCGTTTCGATGGCTGGCAGGCCACGCACGCGGGTGAACGCGAAGTCAAGAAGGCGCTTCGCCAGACCCTCTTCCGCTTCAAGTTGCATCAGGACGCCGAGCTGTTCGAGAAGGCGTACGGCTACATTCGCGAGTATTACTGAACATGAAGGAGTTGCTCGACAACGCAGTGCTTTCGATCGAGCTCGGAGTTGAGGACTACCAGACAGGCGACGAGCGTCGTGTGCTGTCCGCCATCCGGAACCTTTACGCCGGCGTCCTGCTGCTATGCAAACAGGTGCTTTGGAACGAGTCGCCGCCGGGAACAGACGGCTCACTGATCTACAAGGATCTCGTTCCGCGAAAGATAGATGGCTGCGTTCTCATGGTCCCTAAGAAGCCACACCGGAACACGGTTGACCGACATCAGATCGAGGAGCGTTTCAAGGAGCTGGGGCTCAATCTCGACTGGTCAAAGCTCCAGGAGCTTGCTCGGATCAGAAATGATGTCGAGCATCTGTTCATGACGGTGAAACCTGCGATTGCGAAAGAAGCTCTTGCTTCGGCCATGCCAGTCATCGAGCAGCTGTTGGTGGGGCACCTTCAAGAAGAGCCCGCACATCTCTTTAGAGATGGTGTCTGGAAGTCACTTCTTGAGAATAAGGATGTTTTTGATCAGCAGCAGGTGAGATGCACTGAAACGTTCCGGAACATGAACTGGGAGTTTGAGACCCTTGTTGAAGCGGTCGCAGAACTCAGGTGCTCGAATTGTGGATCCTCTCTGGTTCGGCAGATTGATTCCGACAACCAGAGCTTCGAGGCAATGGAGATCGATTGCGCGGAGTGCGGCGAGGCATTGGATCGTGAGGATGTTTTCGAGGCTGCAATCGGCGAGTCTGTGGCAAG